>VOFK01003927.1_pt1 | contig 519177 bp, 497 predicted proteins | sample 5384121 | NCBI WGS metagenome assembly VOFK01 (sample SAMN12384730, study PRJNA508395) | human gut metagenome | isolation source: healthy gut J | host: Homo sapiens | reverse complement strand
TATAACGTGGTCATCCGCCATGTGCAGGAGAATCTGGAAAAAGCTGCTTCAGGAGAAGCCCTACGACTCCGGCGCCATGAAGCTGCATGACGACCTTCTCGCAGCCATCAGGAATCAGGAGGCGGATGAGGCGGAGAACATTATTGTAAAGATTGTGGGGTGACACCGTCAGTATAGGCGGGTCATGCCCTTCTTAAATTAACGGAACAGGCGATTCCCATCATGCGGAATCGGCATTTTTTTCTTTTCGGCCTTTTTAGTAAGGCCGTCCGGAGAAATGAAATTGGGGAACAAGAAAGCAGAACCGGCATGAATAATTCTGAAAGAAAAAGTGTTGCGTTTTGTATTCATTGGTAATGAAGGCGAATGTATTTTCCATAATGATGTTGTTCTTTCATCTGTTTCCGGCATATGGAATCGACCCCAGCGTGAGGGGATTTGAAGAACTTCATGAAGTGTTGAAAAGTGCGGTTCGGGAACTTGATACCGTTCAGTCTCCGGATCATCTTTCTATGGCTATGAAGTATTTCCGTGCCTTGGTGGAGGAATGTGGGCGTAATCCCGATCTTGTTGCCGTTCTTGAGCTTACTTCAGAATCATGTCCCCCTCAACTAAAGGAGGCTTATAAAGCGGCAATGGAGTTGCAGGGGAAATTGCATGATGTCTCTAAACGGCTGGCTATGAGTGGAATGATGCAAAATAAAGAGGAAATCAAACCGTATTTGAGTTTATGCAAAAAGTTTACTTTTAAAAAAAGAAAAATGCTCAAAAAGAACGGAACCGCAGGTGCATGAAGGAGCGCCTCCCGAGACTGAGGATGCCCGGGACGCAAGAATGAAATGGTGGCGAGATGGAAAAATTCGGCATGTTCATCCATTATGGGTTGTATTCCGGGCTGGCGGGGGAAATTCAGGGGAAAAAATATAAGGGATGCGTGGAATGGATTATGCAGTATTCCGGAGTGGATAGCGAAACATACGCCAGAGAGGCCCTTCCCCGGTTTAAGCCCAAACGCGGAAAGGCTGAGACATGGGTAAAATTGGCCAAAGAGGCCGGGTGCGTTTATACAATCCTGACAAGTCGGCATCATGAGGGTTTTAACATGTTTGATTCAAAATTCAGTGATTTTAACGTTAAAACGACCAAGGGTGTTGATATGGTAAAGGAAATATGCAGAGGCATGTAAAAAATATGGAATGAAGGCAGGATATTATTTTTCCCTTCTTGACTGGAGCCATCCGGATTACGATCCGACAGGTTCAGGCATTTCTTATCCTAAGGGTAACTATGAGGCTCAAAAATCAAGGACGGCGGCAATTCGGGAACCATGAAAAATACAAGGATTACCTTTACAATATTTTCAATGAGCTGCTGACCAGTTATGCCCCGGTAGATCTGGTATGGTGGGATTTCAGCCAGCCTGGTTTTCAGGGAGATAAGGCGTGGAATGCGACAGCATTGATGAAGAATCTTTTTGAAAAAAATCCCAAGGCAATTCAAAATAATCGCTTGTACCATTCTGCAAATCATCTTAGTGAAGGGGGAATCAGAGTAACTCCCGCATGGAAAGGGGATTATTCCACAGCGGAACACCATATTCCGGCAACTGGCATTAATGGAGATTGGGAAGCATGCCAGACTCTTAATGGAACATGGGGATATTCAGCGGATAATCAGGAATGGAAAACATCTCAAGCCCTGATTCGGGAGTTAATTGATACAGTTAGCCGCGGAGGGAACTTTCTGCTTAATATAGGCCCCATGCCCGACGGATCCATTCCTCCTGAAAGCATCCGTATTTTCAAGGAAATCGGTTTCTGGATGAAAAAAAACGGTGAAGCCATTTATGGAACCAGAGCCAATCCGCTGAATATTGAACTGACATGGGGACGCCTTACCAGAAAGGGGGAAGATATTACCTATATTTGTTTATGATAAACCGGATAATGGAGAGCTGACCATTCCCTGCTCGTTTGAGGGTGATGTGAAAGCGGTTCTACTTGGCGGAGAGAAAACTGTCAACATGAGTCAGGATAAAAAGTCCAATACCACGACATTCTACATAAAAAATATGAAGATGGATACAGCCGCCACTGTGATCAAGGTGATGGGAAAACGCATGATTCACAAGAGGTCCGCGTGACCCTTCCGAGGGAGCTGGAAGGGGCGAAGGTTCCAGCTCCCCATTTTGAAAATGACATTGGATCGCCCTGTGTCACGGATGATAGTTTGCCGGACAAGGCAGTAAAAACAGCCAATGTGGTTTGTTTTATATTCTATCTGTAAAAATAGAATGAAGCCGGATTGTGTAGGAAGAGAAAGACCGACGTCCTTTTTTTCCTGTTTTTGAAAAGTGGTATTCCCATGAATGGGATGCGTGTGGGAACGGGCTATGTTTTTTATTCTTTAACGAATATGGAAGTTTGTTAGAGTGCCCGATATGGCTATCCACACTGAATGGAAGTGCCTGGCATGCGGCGCCTTTCTGGCTATGGAAGATGTGAATATGGCTGCAGATATGGTGTTATGCCGCTCCTGCAATAAGATAAGCAAATTTTCAGAGATTGTTCAGGAGGAAAGGGATGAGGAAATTCTTGATTCCATTCCCCGCCGCATGAGCGTGACGAAAACGGCGAGGGGGCTGGAAATAACGTATAAGAAACCAAAAGGTGCGGGACTTTTTCTACTGATGTTTTCGATTTTTTTGGAATTCTGTAACATGCGTTGCCCTGTTTGCGGTGAGGAAGGAAATGTCTTGCGAAAATCTGTTCGGACTATTGTTTTTAATCCCTTTTGTTCTGGTTGGGGCTGGTACATTTGCGGGAGCTTTTTATGTGTTGTTTGGCCGCATGACGCTGATCCTGACGCCAAGCAGGGGGGAATTGTTCCGAGGAGTAGGTAATCTGGGCCGCCGACAGCATTTTTTGCTGGAGAAAGATTCCCGTATTTCCATCGAGGAAAGCAGTATACGGCGGAATCATGGAACTCTGTATAAAATTGTGGTGGAGCAACCGGGAGGAAAGCCATTCGAGTTTGGTACGGGTATTGAGGAAGCGGAGGCCCGGCAGTATATAGCGGCTCTTTTACGACAGATGAGAGAGTAGTTCTGCCGTTCCGTAATTTCAGGCAAAGTCATGGAACGCCGGAGGATCTGGTTTGCGGAAACGAAGCGTCAGGGAATTTCTGAATGAGGTTTTTTGATTGATAGGGCGGCTAAGATACGTAGATAAACGCATGATGAAGAAAGAGCGCCTTTTGTTGATTCTATGCGGTTTGTTTTGCGGAGCGGCAGTGGCGCAGCCCCGTCTTCCCACACCGCCGAACATGATTGTCATTCTGGCGGATGACCTGGGTTATGGGGATTTGGGCTGTACTGGTTCCAGGCAGATTAAAACGCCTTCCATTGACCGGCTGGCCAAGGAGGGTGTGTTTTGCTCCCGGGCGTATGTGACGGCACCGATGTGTTCCCCCTCCCGCATGGGATTGCTGACGGGGCGTTTCCCCAAGCGTTACGGCATCACGACGAATCCCAATATCCAGATGGATTATCTTCCGGAGTCCCACTACGGGCTGCCGCAGACGGAAAAATTGATTCCGGAGTATTTGGCCCCCTGCGGGTACCGGAGCGCGGTATTCGGCAAGTGGCATCTTGGCCATACGAAGGGATACACGCCGCCGGAGCGCGGTTTTACGCATTGGTGGGGGTTCCTGGGCGGTTCCCGGCATTATTTCCCCGTGAAGAAGGAGGCTGAAGGCCTGAATCCCTCCATGATTGTATCCAATTTTACGGATAAGACGGACATCACCTATTTGACGGACGATATTACAGACCGGGCGGTCGAATTTCTGCGGGAAGCCGGAAAGGATAAGAAACCTTCATGTTCGTTTCCTACAATGCCCCCCATTGGCCCAATGAAGCCAAACCGGAGGATATCGCCAAATTCAGGAACGTGCAGAACGGGGAACGACGGGTTTATTGCGCCATGGTATATGCGATGGACAGGGGAATAGGCCGCATTCTGGATGCCTTGAAAGCGGACGGTTTGGAAAAGGATACCATCGTCGTCTTCCTGTCGGACAATGGAGGCGCTCCGGAAGCTTCTTCCTGCAATGCCCCTTTCCGGGGTGCCAAGAGGCAGCATTTTGAGGGAGGTGTTCGCGTACCTTTTATTATCAGATATCCGGCGGACAAGCGTTTGATTCCCGGAAGCGTTTGCAGACAGCCTGTTTCCTCCGTGGATTTGCTTCCTGCTTTGCTGAAGGCGAATGGCCGTCACATTCCCAGGAAGCTGGACGGCATGGATATTCTGGAGCTGGTGGGGAACAAGGGAGCTTCCGTTCCGCGCACCTTTTTCTGGTGTACGGATTATACGTCCGCTGTGCTGGCCGGTGATATGAAGTACCTGCTGGTACCGGACCGCGCTCCGCAGTTTTACAATGTGGCGGATGATCCCCAGGAACAGAGGGATTTGTATTTTTCCAGGCACCAGGATGCGGATTCCCTCGCTAAAAAGCTGGGAACATACCTGACTACGACGCCTGCATGCCGTTTTCCCGACAGTATCAGCTGGTCCGCCAAATTGATGAGGGAGTATGACAAGACTGAGCCGGACAGACAGCCAGAGTAAGGCTGCGTTAGATTTATCCCGTATTTCGTTCTGCATGCCAGCGTTTGGGAACCTCCCACGACGGGAGAGGGGGGAACCGCGTGCATGGGTTTTCTTTTTCCCGCTGAAAAACGCTTTATTTCAGGCGCTTGGGTTCCGCAATGCGGAGAATGTGCTCTCCGGGAAGGGCCAAATTGCCTTTATCCCGGGCAATCATTTCAAAGTAGTGGGGGATCCTGTGATATCCAGATAAATTCGTTTTTTTGCCTGTTCCATCTGCTCCCTTGATTTTTCCAGATGAGCCTGAAGGAAGGAACGTTCATGCTCCAGGGAGCGCAGATCCTTCCATGGTTTGAAACACACCAGGGAAAGCAGCATCGTCAGGCACAGGGCCAGGACAATGGCAAAGAGGCGCAGGGCTCTCTGGACGATCAGGGCACGTTTCTCCCGGCGGATTTCAAGCTCCGCCAGGGTAAAACGGTGGTAGTAGCGGCGTCTCCAGAGCATTCCTTGCAGTCAAACGACACATTTTTGATCATAGAATATGAATTTTACCACCATAAACTGCGTCATTTCCCAGTTCTTCTTCAATTCTAAGCAATTGGTTGTATTTGGCCATGCGGTCGGAACGGCTTAGAGAGCCGGTTTTGATTTGCCCCGCGTTCGTCGCTACGGCAATATCCGCGATCGTGGCGTCTTCCGTTTCCCCGGAGCGGTGGGAGATGATGGCGGAGTATTTGTTATCCTTGGCCAGTTCCACCGTATCCAGCGTTTCCGTCAGGGAACCTATCTGGTTGACTTTCACCAGGACGGCATTCGCTACATGGCGGGAAATGCCCTGATTCAGGAATTCCACATTCGTCACGAACAGGTCGTCCCCTACCAGCTGGGTATTGCCGCCCATGGCTTTAGTGAGCTGTTCCCAGCCCAGCCAGTCGTTTTCCGCACAGCCGTCCTCAATGGAAATGATGGGGTATTTTCTGCAGTTCCTGATAGTAAGCCGTCAGTTCCTCCGCCGTTCTGCCTTGGCCGTCTGATTTTTTGAAGACGTACAGGTTCCGGGAGGGATCATAGAATTCGGAGGAAGCCACGTCCAGGGCAATGAAGATATCCGTGCCCAGGGTGTACCCGGCCCGTTTTACGGCCTGTGCAATGCATTCCAGGGCGTCGTCCGCTGATTTCAGGGCCGGGGCGAATCCCCCTTCATCCCCCACGGCAGTGGAAAGGCCGCGGTCATGCAGCACATCCTTGAGCGCATGGAAAACTTCCGCCCCGTAGCGCAGGGATTCCCGGAAAGTGGGAGCCCCCTTGGGCATGATCATGAATTCCTGAAAGTCAATGGGGGAGTCCGAATGGGCCCCTCCATTGATGATGTTCATCATGGGGACGGGCAAAACCTTGGCGTTCGGCCCGCCCAGGTATTTGAAAAGGGGAAGGTTGAGCTGAATGGCGGCGGCTTTCGCCACGGCGAGGGAGACGCCCAGGATGGCGTTGGCCCCAGGCGGGATTTATTGGGCGTGCCGTCCAGGTCGATCATGATTTTGTCAATGGCCGGCTGCAGGGTGGCATCGTGCCCTGATATTTCCGGGGCAATGATTTTATTGATGTTTTCCACGGCTTTAAGCACGCCCTTGCCTCCGTAGCGCTTGGCGTCCCCGTCCCGGAGTTCCCAGGCTTCATGCTCTCCGGTGGAGGCTCCGCTGGGGACGGATGCGCGTCCGATAGCTCCCCCGGCGAGGGCCACGTCCACTTCCACGGTGGGATTGCCCCGTGAGTCGATAATTTCACGGCCGCGGACGTCGATGATTTCCATTTCATTCATGATCATAAGATTTTTTCTTGTTCTTTTTAGACAGGGAAACGGGTTTTTCCGTTCCGGAGAAGCATGTCATGTCCCTGGAAGTTCCGGTTTCAAAAGCAGGACTGGCGCAGAAGGGGGGATGAAGATTGCCGGCGTCTTCAGGACCATAATGCCCCGCAGAGTGAAGGTTTTTTCTTGCCGGGCATCTGCCTGCCCATTTTTGGGAATCTTGCCCGGAAAGAAACTCAGGGAAATCAGGGAAGACAAGACGTTTGGTGAGGAGCATGAAACGCAGAGGGACAGGAGCAGCCGCTTTGGCACGGTGGAAACAGCATCAGGGGAAGACGCACCGTTTCGTGACGCAGGGAAGGACGGCATGCCGGAAAGGGGCCTTGATTCCGTCCCGTTCCGGGTATGGAATAAAAAGCGCTTACTACTAAAACCATGCCTAACATTAACGATAATTTCCTCAAGTTGCAGGCGGGATATTTGTTCCCGGAAATAGGGCGCCGCGTACATGCGTTTGCCGAATCCCATCCGGAGGCGGCCAAAAGGCTGATTCGCTGCGGCATCGGCGATGTGACGGAGCCGCTTCCCATGGCGGCTATTGAAGCCATGCACCTGGCCGTGGATGATTTGTCCACTCATGAACGTTTTCACGGCTACGGTCCGGAGCAGGGGTATTTCTGGCTGAGGGAGGCAATCGCCAAAAAAGCCTATCAGGTTCACGGCGTGCATGTGGAAGTGGATGAGATTTATGTTTCTGACGGAGCTAAATGCGACACGGGAAACATTCTGGATATTTTCGGGACCGGCAACAAAATCGCCGTGCCGGACCCGGTTTATCCCGTGTATGTAGATACCAATGTCATGGCCGGGAATACCGGGAGTTCCAGCCCGGATGGTTCTTATGAAGGGCTGGTGTATCTGCCGTGCACTCCGGAAAATAATTTTGTGCCGCAATTGCCTGATGAGCATGTGGATTTGATTTACCTGTGTTTCCCGAACAATCCCACCGGAGCCGTGGCTTCCCGGAATGAACTGCTGAAATGGGTGGAATACGCCCGGGCGAACCGTGCCATTATTCTTTATGATTCCGCTTATGAGGCTTTCATACAGGATTCTTCCATTCCCAGATCCATTTTTGAAATTCCCGGCGCGCGGGATTGCGCCATTGAGTTCCGTTCCTTCTCCAAGCAAGGAGGCTTTACAGGGGTGCGCTGCGGTTATGTGGTGATTCCCAGGGAATTGCACGGATATGATTCCGAAGGGAACAAGGTTTCTATCAGCCAGCTCTGGAGCCGCCGCACCAGCACGAAATTCAACGGCGCTTCCTATATTGTCCAGCGGGGCGCCGCGGCTCTGTTCACCATGGAGGGCATGGCCCAGACCGCCGCGCTCATCAGCCATTACCTGGGGAATGCTTCGCTTCTGCTGAATGCCTGCCGCCAGGCGGGCATGCGCGTGGGGGGGGCGGGGAAAACGCCCCTTATGTATGGGTACAGTGTCCGGATGGTCTGGACAGCTGGCAAATGTTTGACAAGATGCTGCATGAGGCGAATGTGGTTATTACGCCTGGTTCCGGTTTTGGTTCCAGGGGGGAAGGATTCTTCCGCATTTCCGCGTTTAATTCACGGGAAAACGTGGCTGAAGTCTGCCGCCGCATCCACAGCCTGTTTGCCAGATAGAAGGGCGTTTTCAGACAGATTGTCCAGGCCGCGGTGCAAAACACCGCGGCCTGTGTATTTTTTTTTCGGGTGAGTTGATGACCGTGGCATTGCATTTCCTGCCGGGAGGGGGCGCAAATCCTGTAAAAAGGTCATCTTCCTTTCTTACGGATTTGGACCGGGAAAGAGCAGAGTCCGTTTTCAAGTGATGGGATTCCGGTAAAGGGGCGTTCCTATGGCATATTCGGCCCTTGCCCCCGTTCATTTGTACGGAGTAGGTTGTTGCTTATGTCCCCGTGGGTGCGCATGAGTTCCTTTTTCCGGCAGGCTGCTTTTCCTGCATGTTGCGCCTGCCTGCTGTCTGTTGCTGGCGCCATCCGGGGGCAGGAAGGGGAAGCGGAGCTCCCTTCTGTGGAGCCGCTTTCCTGCGCGCACTCCCCGGATGGGAGGGTAACAGTTCGGGGGGCGGTTATGGGTACGGTGTTCACGGTGCGCGCTTATCCCGGGAGTGGCATGGACGCGGGAGATGCGGAGAGGATTTGCGGGGAGGCTCTGGCCTGTGCCGCCCATTGGGAAGTGATGTCCGCCATGGATGCGGAAAGCGGTCTGGCCCGGCTTAATGCTGCGGAATACGGCATTTCCGTGCCTGTTTCTCCGGAATTGGAAAGGGTGCTTCTTCTGGCCCTGGATTATGCCCGGCTGACGAACGGCGCTTTTGATCCCACGCTGGGGCCCTGCATCCGTCTGTGGAAAAAGAGCCGCCGCCTTGGCATTCTTCCGTCCGGCGAGGAACGGGAATGCGCGCTCCGTGCATGCGGATGGGAAAAGTTGTCCGTCCGTAAGGGAATGGCGGTCAAGGCGGTTTCTGGAATGAGGCTGGATTTGGGAGGCATGGGAAAGGGCTTTGCCTTGGACCGGATGGCGGAGATGTTGAAAACAAGGGGAGTATGTTCCTTCTTCATGGACAGCACCAGCGATGTTCTGGCGGGCGCTCCTCCTCCCGGGGAGCCGGGATGGAGGCTGCGGGTGGATACTGGAAATGGTCAGGGGGAAGTGTTGCTGTTGAGCCATGCGGCCGTTTCCACCTCCGGGAGCGCCCATCAGATGGTGAAGATTGGCGGGAAATCGTATTCCCATGTTCTAGATCCCCGGTCTGGATTGGGTGTTACGGAAGGGAGGCAGGTAAGCGTCCGGGCGCTTTCCGCCGCGCTGGCGGATGCCCTGGCGACGGCAGGGTGTGTGATGTGTGAGGAGAATTTCCGTTCCCTGACAGGCAAATTGCCGGGAGTGTCCGTCCTGTCCTTTTTTCAAGATCCGCCATGTTCTGTAGTGGAAATGCAGAAACAGGATGTCTTAAGGAAAGAGGGAGGAATGGGGCCAATGAAAGGAATGGCAAAGCAACTACGTTTTTAAGGTACACCTTTATAACCCTATTTATGAGATTGTACCATTTTTTACTCCCTGCCGTTGTCAGCGCTGCCGTATCCGCATCATTTGGGGCAGAGTTTCCTAATCCCTATCCTGCGCCTGTTCCCGGCGTCCGCCTGACTCCAGAGATTCCGCTTTCACCCTCCATTAATGGCGCCCGTATCGTCGGGGCTACCCCCGGTTCCCGCATGCTGTTCCAGGTTCCCGTCTCCGGGGAGCGGCCCATGAAAAAAATTCAGGCAACAGGGCTTCCCCCAGGCCTGAAGATGGATTCGCGCGGATTGATTGCGGGTACCGCTCCGTCCGGGAAGAGGGAATACAAGGTAAATATCCAGGCTTCCAACAGGCATGGAAAGGATATGAAGGAGCTGATTCTGAAGGTGGGGGGACGAATTGTGCCTGACTCCGCCCATGGGCTGGAGCAGCTGGTATTCCTACAGTGAGGCTGTAGGACAGGATAATGTGCTGAAGACGGCCCGGCTTTTTGTGGAACGGGGATTGGTCAATCATGGCTGGACCTATATCAACATTGACGACTGCTGGCAGGGCAGGCGCGGAGGGAAGTATGGCGCCATTCAACCCAATAAGCGTTTTCCTGACATGAAGGACATGTGCGACGCTATTCACGCCATGGGCATGAAGGTGGGCATTTATTCCACGCCTTGGATGGGAACGTATGCCGGTTTTATCGGAGGGAGCGCGCCCAACGCTAAGTCGGACTACGGGGAAATGGCCATTCCGGAAAAGGAGCGCAAGCAGGAGGATCAAATTTTTGGAAGTTACCCGGGCGTTCATCGCAGAAAGGCGGACCATGTGGGAGCCGTCTGGCTATTTGACCGTGATGCTAAACAATGGGCGGATTGGGGGTTCGATTATGTGAAAGTGGATTGGAACCCCAACGATGTGCCTACGACAAAGCGCATCCGCAAGGCGCTGGACGAGTCCGGAAAGGATATTGTGCTCAGCCTGTCCAATGCCGCTCCGTACGAACATGTGGAAGAGCTGGGCAAGCTGGCGAATTTATGGCGGACGACGGGGGATATTCAGGGTCACTGGGGCAGCGTCAGCGGCATCGGTTTTTCCCCAGGAACGCTGGCAGAAGCATATGCGCCCGGGACATTGGAATGACCCGGACATTCTCCAGATCGGGAAGCTGGGAAAGCCCAACCAGCCTAACACCACATTTGTCCAGACGCGATTGACTCCGGATGAACAGTACACCCATGTGACCCTGTGGTGCCTGCTGTCCGCTCCGCTCATTGTTTCCTGTGATTTGGAGCATATTGATTCGTTCACGATGGGGCTGCTTACCAATGACGAGGTGATAGCGGTGGATCAGGATCCGGCTGCCCGTCCCGCCCGCAAAGCGTGGCACCAGGGGAATTTCCAGGTGTGGATGAAGGAGTTGTCCGACGGTTCCGTGGCGGCTGGCTTTTTCAATACCGGGAAGGAGAAAGGAATTTTGAAGGTGAATCTGAAGGAGCTGGGGCTTTCCGGAGCGTATGAGGCAAGGGACCTCTGGAAACGCGCTGACCAGGGGACCGTACAGGGAGATATGGCGGTAGAATTGAACGGGCATGGAGCATCCATGTTCCGGTTCAGCAAAAAGAAGTAACGGGAGGGAGGCAGGCGGTTTTGTATTCGTTCAAGGGCGGCGGGAATAGGCCGCCCTTGAAACCTGGGCAGAGGGGGTGAATCCGAGCATCAGAGAAACGAGCCTTTTTTACAAAACCGCCTTTCTGCAATATCTGCCGGCAGGTCACCGGATTTCAACGGGGATGCGGAATGAAGTTGTGCATGACTCCCTGCACCAAATATTGCACGTCAATTCCGGCAAGTATTATTTGTAATAAAAAGAACCGCTCCGGGAATCTCCGGAGCGGTTCTTATAAAAGAGATTGATGTGACTTGCCTTAATCTCTCCCGACAGCTTTTCTATGCGGCAATGCCGAAATGCTGTTGAATGGAGGCGAAAATCTTGTCGCGACGGGCGCGGGCTTTTTCAATATCACGGGTTTTCAGCGAGAATCTCAGGCGTTCCGCCGTGGAGTCCGGCTTGTGAACCGTAACGTGGCACCACCAAACCCCCCTGTTGTTCCACAGGTGATGGTTGGGGTTGTCATCATTAATTCTAAGAGCGATTTTGGTTTGGGCTTTCATCTGTGTGATCTTTTCCAGTAGAGGACGTATTGTTTACGTCCGTTGGCATATTAATGTTTCAATAAAACCTTCAACTTGGAGGTGCCTCACTTAAGCAGATGATCCCTTGTCTTTTTGGACATCTTTTTCTGCCAGTTGCTCACCTCGTTGAAGCCTTAGAGTTCAAGTGGTGAAACAACGTTCAAAAAAAAAAGAATCTTTTTTACAGGAGACCTACCTTTTTAAGAGTGTTGTAAGCACCGTTCTTGTTGATCGTACGCAGGGCCTTGGCGGAAATCTTCATTTTCACGAATTGACCGAGTTCAGGAACCCAGATGCGCTTCTCCTGAAGGTTGGGGAAAACGGTACGATTGACAGTCTTAGTGACGTGACGACCAATACCGCCCTTTTTCTTGGCAAGACCGGAGCGATGGATACGACGACCTTTGTGAGGCATGGTACCTCTGATGATGCAAATTCGGGACATGGCAATCGAAGTTATTTGTTAATGCGAGAGAGATAATCTAGCGTATTTTTGCCTAAGGTCAAGAACAACCGGACGAAAGCCCTGGAATTTATCCTGGACTGTACGGAAGCATGCCTTTTCTTTTGCGCGAACTCCGGTTTTTTCTCCCATGATGAAGAGGGGCTGCAGAGACGGTGAGCTGAAAGCGGGAGGGGGCTGATCCGGGAAAATGAACGGTACCGCAGACAAAGAGGAGAATGAGGCGTTCTTCCTTATTTTTCAGGACTTCCGCTGTGGGAGCAGGGGCTGGCCGAATAGCCGGGCCGGATGAAGGCCTTTCACCGCAGGAAAAGTGCAGAACACGGGAAAGATTGCCCCCTTTGGTTTTTTCACGGCAGCGGCATATGGCTGCCTGCTTCCGGGTAAAACGTATCCGGCGCTTGCACGGAGGGGTGTTCCATGAGAAAGTGAAAGCATGAGTGAGAATCATTATGCAGAGTTTTCCGAATGCAGCATGAAGCCCCAGGAGGTGCTGGAATACGTTTCCGGCCCCATTCCCGTTCCGGAGGAGGGAGAAGTTCTGGTCCGGATGAAGGCGGCTCCGATCAACCCGGCGGACATCAATTTTGTACAGGGAGTTTATGGCCTGAAGCCCGTGCTGCCGCACTCCCGCGCCGGCCTGGAAGGCTGCGGCGTGGTACAGGAATCTCGCGCAGAGGGATTCCGAGAGGGAGATGAAGTGATTCTCCTGCGCGGCGTGGGTTCCTGGAGCGAGTATGTGGCGGTTCCCTCCGTGAATGTCATGAAGCTCCCGGTGAAGGTAGATCCCGTCCAGGCGGCCATGCTGAAGGTGAATCCCCTGACCGCCCTGCGCATGCTGGAAGGGATCGTTTCCCTGGAGCCGGGGGATTGGCTGGTGCAGAATGCCGCCAATTCCGGAGTGGGAAGGTGCATTATTCAACTGGCCCGTGAAATGGGCGTGAAGACAGTGAATTTTGTGAGAAGGCCAGATGAATTGAGGGATGAATTGACTGCGCTGGGCGCCGATCTGGTGGTGGGAGAGGATGACGGGGATGTGGTGAAGAATACGCTGGCCCGCCTGGATGGAAAGAGGCCTGTGCTGGCTTCCAATGCCGTGGGCGGAGAAAGCGCCCTGCGCCTGATGGATATGCTGGCTCCCGGCGGAAGCATGGTGACGTACGGAGCCATGAGCCGGAAGAGCATCAAGGTGCCGAACGGTTTTCTGATTTTCAAGGGTATTAAACTGGAGGGCCTGTGGGTGACGCAGTGGCTTAAGAATGCCCCTGTTTCAGAGATTGAGGCCGCCTATGACAAGCTGGCGAGCCTGATGGCGGCCGGCAGGTTGAAGCAGGCCGTGGACACCGTTTATCCGCTGAGCGATGTGCGGAAAGCTGTGGAGAAGGCCCAGGAGGAGTTCCGCAGCGGCAAGGTGGTGCTGAGCATGGATTGCGCCTGATGCGCGGAAAGGAAGTTTTTGCGCTTTCCCGTACTGCGGAATGCTGGAAGGACGTTTTCAGCGTTCCGTGGTTAGGGGAGTTGGCTGGCGGCGTTTTTTTGCCGGGGGAACGGTTTTGCTCAGGAACAGGGATGTAAGGAGTTCCGCAGGAGCGTAGAGCCGGGAGGGACGGAGCGTGCGCGCCGTTTGGTTTCAGCCCAGCGTGGAATCAAGCCAGGTGTTGAGTATTTCCACAGCGGCTACCTGGTCGATGATGGGGCGGAAGTTTTTTGCCTTTTTGCCGGCGGCGTGCAGTTTTTCCTGGGCAATGACGGTGGTGAGGCATTCATCCATGAAAATCAGGGGAAGGCCTGGAAGGGCTGCGGCCAGTTCCCTGCCGAATGCACGCACCTTGGCTGCGGCGGTCCCTTCCGTGCCGTCCATGCGGACGGGAAGGCCCAGCACCAGGGTGCGGATTCCCCGTTTCTGGACGAGCTGGACAATGCGGGAAATTCCGTCCGTCTGATGCCTGTGGATAGTTTCTACGGGATGGGCCATGATGCCCACGGGGTCCGTGGCGGCAATGCCGATGCGGGCTTCTCCGTAGTCGATGCCCAGGGCGGGGTGCGGACTGGTCATCTGAGTTCGTCTGGCAGCTGGTTGACGATTTTCTTGATTTCGTCCGCCTTGTTTTTATCCGCAATGAGGATGGCGTCCGCCGTTTCCACCACAATCAGGTTTTCCACTCCCAGCAGGGCCACGTGCTTGTCTCCCTTCTGGGAGAAAACAATGTTGCCGGAGGCGTCCTGCACGGTGATGTCCGTGTTGGTGGTGTTTTTATTGTGGGTTTCCAGATAGTTGGCTACGGAGATCCAGGAACCTACGTCGTCCCAGTCAAAGGTTGCTTCCATGTTCAGCACTCTGTCCGCATGCTCCATGAGCGCGAAGTCTATGGAGACGGGGGTGAGCGTCGGGAATTCTTCCCGGATGGTTTCCTGCGGGGCCGGAGATTCCGCAACGTGTTCCACGAAGGAGGCCAGTTCCGGGCAGTGCTTGTCCAGCTGTTCGCACACGGCGGGAATGCTCCAGACGAACATGCCGGCGTTCCAGCAGAAATTGCCCCGGCTCAGGTAGGCAGCGGCCGTGGCCGTGTCCGGTTTTTCGCGGAATTGAATGACTTCACGGCAGGAACAGCCCGGAGCGGAGTGGATTTCCTCTCCACGTTCAATGTAGCCGTAGGAGGGGCAGGGCCAGGTAGGCTTGATACCTATAGTGACAAGCGCTTTTTCCCTGGCGGCCGTGTCCATGGCGGCTTTCATCAGGGTGCGGAAGGAGTCCTGGTCCTGAATGAGATGGTCGGAGGGGATAACGAGCATGACTCCATGCGGGTCCGCCGCCTTGATGAGGCCGATACCCAGGGCGATGGCGGGCGCCGTGTCCCGGCGCACGGGTTCGGAAATGATGTTGTCCACGGGAATATCGTGGGCCTGGCGGCGCACTTCCGCTTCCTGAAGATGGTTGGTCAGGATAAAGATGTTTTGCCGGGGCACCAGCCCGTCCAGCCTGTCGATGGCCTGGCGAAGGAGGGTTCCTTCCCCGAACATGTTCAGGAGCTGTTTGGGGCGGTGGTCACGGGAGAGTGGCCAGAAACGGGTTCCGCTGCCGCCGGCCAGAATAAGGGCGTATTGGTTCATGTCTGTTTCGCAGGAATGGGGGTTAAAGGAAGGTCAGAGAGCTCCGAAACGGCGTTTTCTGCGGGAGTAGTCCAGCAGAGCCGCTTCCATGTCCCGTTCGCAAAAGTCCGGCCACAACGTGTCCGTCACGTAAATTTCCGCGTAGCTGATTTGCCAGAGAAGAAAGTTGGAGATGCGCATTTCTCCGGAGGTGCGGATAAGCAGGTCCGGTTCCGGCATGCCGGCGGTGTCCAGGTACTCGCTGAACAGGTGTTCCGTTACGGCGTCCGGATGGAGTTCCCCTCGGGAGACTTTTTCCGCTATTTTCCTGGCGGCGGCGGCTATTTCCCCACGGCTGCCGTAGGAAATGGCCAGAACCAGATTGAGTCTGGTGTTTCCCGAAGAAGTAGCTTCCAGACTGTCCTGAAGAAGTTTCCGGGTGCGGGATGGAAGACGGGAGAGATCTCCTATGGCGTGGAGGCGCACGCCTTTTTCCATCATTTGGTGGAGACGTTTTTTCAGGAATTCGTGCAGAAGGAGCATCAGCGCGCGCACTTCCGTTTTCGGGCGGTTCCAGTTTTCCGAGGAAAAGGCGTAAAGAGTGAGCCAGGGAATATTATGGGTCATGCAGAAGTCCGCACAGCGCTCCACCGTATCCGCTCCCGCCCGGTGGCCTGCCTGCCGCGGCAGATGACGGCTGTGCGCCCAGCGGCCGTTGCCGTCCATGATGCAGGCGATGTGAATCGGCAGTTTTTCCTTGGGAATGGTAAGCATAGACAGGCGTTGCTCCTTTACTCTAATCCATGACCGGATCCAGTTCAACACGCAAGTTTTTCAGGATGTATTCCTGTCTTTCCCGCGTGTTTTTGCCCATGTAGAAAGACAGCAGGTCTTTCACCTTGTGGGAGTCTTCCAGCCGGACGCGGTCCAGGCGCATCCCTTCCCCGATGAAAGCCTTGAATTCCTGGGGGGAGATTTCTCCCAGGCCTTTGAACCGGGTAATTTCCGGGTTTTTCCCCAGCAGGCCGATGGCTTCCTCCCTTTCTGCGTCCGAGTAGCAGTAGATCGTTTGCTGTTTGTTGCGCACGCGGAAGAGGGGCGTCTGGAGGATGAAGAGGTGTCCCTCCCGGATCAATTCCGGAAAGAACTGGATGAAGAATGTCATCAGCAGGATACGGATGTGCATGCCGTCGTCATCGGCGTCCGTGGCGATGACTACCTTGTCATAGCGCAGTTCCTCCAGTCCGTTTTCAATATTCAGGGCATGCTGGAGGAAGTTGAATTCCTCATTTTCATAGACGACTTTACGGCTCATGCCGAAGGAGTTCAGCGGCTTGCCCCGCAGGGAGAAAACGGCCTGGGTTTCCGCGTCGCGCGCCGTAGTGATGGAGCCGGAGGCGGAGATGCCTTCCGTAATGAAGAGGGTTGTTTCCCCCGGCGCGGGAGTGCTTGGAGTTGTAATGCACCCGGCAGTCCCGGAGGTTCTTGTTGTGAATTTTGGCCTTGCGGGCGTTTTCGCGTGCCAGCTTCTGGATGCCGGAGAGTTCCTTGCGGTCCCGTTCGGAATCCTTGATTTTTGCTTCCAGGGCTTTGGCCGTTTCCGGGTTTTTGTGCAGGTAGTTGTCCAGCTCCCTGGCAATGAAGTTGCCCACAAAGGTGCGGATGGTTTCCCCTTCCGGGCTGATGGTGTTGGACCCCAGCTTGGTTTTGGTCTGGGATTCGAAGACGGGTTCCTTTACCTTGATGGAGATGGCAGCTACGAGGGAGGAACGGATGTCCCCCGCCTCATAGTTTTTCTTGAAGAAGTCCCTCAGGGTTTTGACGATGGCTTCCCGGAAGGCCGCCTGGTGGGTGCCTCCCTGGGTGGTGTGCTGCCCGTTGACGAAGGAGTAGTGCTCTTCCCCGTATTGGCCGCCATGGGTGAAGGCCACTTCAATGTCATGCCCTTCCAGATGGATGATGGGGTACAGGGGTTCCTCGCTCATCGCTTCCGCAAGCAGGTCCAGCAACCCGTTTTTGGAGAAGTAGCGGCGGCCGTTGAAATGCAAGGCCAGCCCTTTGTTGAGGTAGGAGTAGTATCTGCACATTTTTTTTTCGATATACTCCGGCCGGAATTGCGTGGCCGCTGGAAAGATATCCGGGTCCGCGTGGAAAGCCGTGCGGGTGCCGTTGGATTCCTCCGTGGCGCCGTCCTTTCGTCCCTTTGGGGATTTCCTTTCCCCGGCAGAACTGGTAGGAACGCGTTTCCCCGTCGCGGTAGGCCTGGATTTCAAAGAAGTCGGACAGGGCGTTGACCGCCTTGATGCCCACTCCATTGAGGCCTACGGATTTTTTGAAGGCGTCGCTGTCATATTTGGCCCCGGTGTTGATTTTTGCGGCGCAGTCCAGCAGTTTGCCCAGCGGGATGCCGCGGCCGAAGTCGCGCACTTCGCACAGGCCGTCCGGAGTCCACGTCAATGGTGATTTTTTTGCCGAACCCCATCACGAATTCGTCGATTGAGTTGTCGATGACTTCTTTCAGAAGGACGTAAATGCCGTCGTCCGGGGAGGCTCCGTCACCCAGTTTGCCGATGTACATCCCCGGGCGCATGCGGATGTGTTCCCTCCAATCCAGGGTTTTGATGCTGTTTTCGTCGTAGGCCATGTGCAACGGGGTCGCGCTTATTATAGCGGCGCCCCCGGATTTGCGAAGAAAAACTGAGGGGCCGTCCGTCTGCGTTCGATGGAGCTTGACCCGGAGGCCGTCCCTTGGTGGAATCCACGGCGTATGATCAGTTGCAAGGCTCCGTGCAAAGTGAACGTTTCCCTCCGCGTTCTGGGAAAGAGGCCGGACGGTTTCCATGAGGTGGATACCGTGATGGTTCCCCTGGATTTGTGTGATGTGCTGGAGTTTTCGCCGGCGGCCTGTCTGGAGATGAGCTGCGACGCCCCGGGCGTGCCTCTGGATGAGAGCAACCTGGTCATGAAAGCGGGCCGGCTGATGGAACGGGAGCTGGGAAGGCCCATGCCGTGGCATGTCCGCCTGGTGAAAAAGGTGCCCCATGGTGCGGGGCTGGGCGGCGGCAGCAGTGATGCCGCATGCGTGCTGCGCACCCTCAATGAGCTGGAACGCGGAGGTTTGTCCCGGGAGCGTCTGGCGGAGCTGGGCGGGGAAATCGGTTCCGACGTGGGGTTTTTCATTTATGGCGCGGCGAGCCGCTGCACCGGGCGCGGAGAGAAGGTGGAGCCCTTGCCGGACTGGAAGGGGTGGCGTCCCCGGGTTGTCTTGTTGAAGCCGTCGTTTGGTGTCTCCACGCCGGACGCTTACCGCCGCTGGTCCGGTTCCAGGGAATTGCCCGGCATTCCCTATGGGGAGCAGGATGTGGACGGCCATGTGCTGGTCAATGATCTGGAAAGGCCCGTGTTTGAAAAGCATTTATTCCTGGCGGAAGTGAAGCGCTGGCTGATGGGGCGGCCCGGGGTGCGCGGCGCCATGATGTCCGGTTCCGGTTCCACCATGTTCGCCGTGGTGGAGGATGAAGGAACCGGACGCGCGCTGATGGAGGATGCCGCCCGGGAGCTGGACCCCACTTTATGGATGTGGTCCGGCCTGGTGATGCAGGATGACGCGCGGTAAAAACATGATTCCGCAGGAGGCCTTGCCTTGACGGAGGGGGATGCATGCCGTTACACTCCGTCCATGATTAAGAGTTTGTTGGCAGGCATGATGGTGGCGGCTGTATGCGCCGTCCAGGCCGGTGAATATGGGGACAGCGCCGTCCGGGCCGCCCGGGAGCTTTCCGGGGCGGTGAAGACGGGCGACATGATGTGGATGATTGAGAAGATGTACCCGCCCATGAAGAAGCAGCTTGTTGCTTCCTTTCCAGGCGGGGGAGGCCTCCTTCATGGAGACCATGAGGGAAAAGATGCAGGCCGCCGCCGCCGTGATGAAGGAACGCGCGGCATGGTGGTGGAGACGTATGAAATAGGCCAGCCTGCGGCGGAACATCTGGTGAAGGGAGGCGGGGAGGTGCTGGTGGTGCTTCCCACGCGGATGGTCATTTCCATGAAGCGTCCGGACGGGGTGCCCGTGAAGGTGGAGAATACCGGTGTTCTGGTGCTGGTGAAGGATTTGAAGGATAAGGGGCCCTGGACGTTCATCGACGCTTCCAGAATGAATGCGAACGGCTTGCGCTCCATGTTCTATGACCTGCCTGAAAAGGTGAATCTTCCGCCGGTTTCTTCCCGCCAGCTTCCCGTGGGCCAGTAAGGGGGGCAAGTTCCCACATATGAAGGCCGCCGGGGAAGAGGGCATGGAAGGCGTCAGCGCTTTTGAGGCTTATGTCCACCGGGCATTTGCCCCGGACGGATTGTTTTCCCGCGCCAGGGATTTTGAGTACCGGGAGGAGCAGCAGAGCATGGCCCTGGCTGTGGCGAGGGCGCTCCAGGTGGATGCGCCGCTGCTGGTGGAGGCCGGCACAGGCGTGGGCAAATCCCTGGGGTATTTGCTGCCGGCGGTGAAGTTTGCTTTGGATTTTGACCGGAAGGCGGTGATTTCCACGCATACCATCAATTTGCAGGAGCAGTTGTTCAACAAGGATATTCCGCTGCTGCGCACCGCCCTGGGGATTGATTTTTCCGCCGCCCTGCTGAAGGGCAGGCAGAATTACCTGTGCCATACCCGCCTGCGGCGTGCGCTGGCGCAGATGGATTCCCTCTTTACGCAGGGTGAGGCCGCGGAGTTGAAGAGGATCCAGGACTGGGCCCTGAGAACGCAGGACGGCACCCTGAGCGATATGGCATTTCGGCCGTCTTCCAAGGTATGGGCCATGGTCTGCAGCGAACCGCATGCGTGCAGCATGCGCCATTGCGGCCCTTCCTGTCCGTACCAGGCAGCCCGCAAGCGGGTTCTGGAGGCCAAAGTAGTGGTGCTTAACCATACCCTGTTTTTCGGGCTGATGGCCCAGGCGGAGGATTCCGAGGAGGCGGGGTTCGTGTTTCCCGGGGATTTTGTGATTCTGGACGAGGCTCACATGATTGAGAACATCGCCGCCCGCCAGCTAGGCGTCCAGCTCTCGGAACCGCATTTGAGTTATGAATTGCTGCGGATGTACAATCCGCGCACGCACAAAGGGTTGTTGAAACCGCTGAACAATCCGTCCCTGTTTCAGCGGGTTCAGGACGTGATGGACGCCTCCGGCCTGTTTTTCCAGAATGCGCGGGATGACCTGGGGTTTGCGGGTTCCGGAAAGATTGTCCGCATTCTTCAGCCGGAGTGGTCGCAGGATATTCTTTCTCAGCCTTTGATGGAACTGATCGGGGAATTGAAAACGGAGAGGGAGAAGCAGGAGGAAAATGCAGCCGTGAAGGATGAACTGGCGGATATGGCCGCCCGGATGGAGGAGGCGCAGGCTTCCCTGAAGGTGCTGATGGACATGACGGAGGAAGGTCACGTATATTGGGCGGAGCGTTCCGGTCCGGATGGAAGGAACATGAGCGTTTGCTCCGCTCCCGTGGAGGTGGGAGATATTTTGAGGGAACGCCTGTTTTCCGCCGGACGTTCCGCCATTCTGACTTCCGCCACGCTGGGGACCGGAGATGCGGACATGAGTTATTTTGCGGGGCGCGTAGGGGCGGAAAGCGTTCGGAAGCTTCAGATTGGAAGCCCGTTCAATTACCGGGAGCAGATGCGGCTGATTGTAGCCCGCTCCATGCCGGAGCCGGACCAGCCGGAGTATGCGAAAGTTTTGCCGGAATGGATTAAAAGGTATCTGGCGGAGTCCCGCGGCAGGGCTTTCGTGCTGTTTACCAGCTATCGTCTGATGGTTCAGGCGGCGGAGAAAGTGCGTCCTTTTTGCGAGGAACAGGGATGGACGCTGTATGTGCAGGGGCAGGATATGCAGCGGCATGCCATGCTGGAGGCGTTCCGGAAGGATGTGGACAGCGTGCTGCTTTCGGAACGGACAGTTTCTGGACCGGGGTGGATGTGCCGGGAGAATCTCTTTCCAACGTTATTGTCACGCGCTTGCCGTTTGAAGTGCCGGATCATCCGCTTGTGGAGTCCCGTTTTGAGAGTATCAGGGAACGCGGGGGGAATCCGTTTTACGAATATTCCGTACCTGTAGCCATTCTGAAGCTGCGGCAGGGGGTAGGGCGGCTGATCCGCACCAGGAGCGATTCCGGCATGGTGGTGATTCTTGATCCGCGCGTAGCTACCAAGAGGTATGGAATGCGTTTTCTCAAGTCCCTGCCGGAGGCCCGGCTGGAGTTTGTATGAGGTTTTTTCAGGATGCCCCGGAATTGTTCCGTTGCCTCTCCTGCCGCATCAGGAGGTAGCTGAGGGGTTGTTCCAGGCGCGCTTCTTCCAGAAGGGAGCGGTCTGCAAAGATGTCGGGAACGGGAGCGTCTGCCAGGATGGAACCGTCTTTCATTACGATGCAGCGCGTGCACAGATCCATGACCATGTCCAGATCATGGGTAGCAATGATTTTGGTATGGGTGAATTGGCGCAACAGGCTGATGAGGGTACGGCGGGAGGCAGGGTCCAGGTTAGCGCTCGGTTCGTCCAGCACCAGGATGTCCGGACTCATGGAGAGGACCGTGGCGATGGAGACGGCCCGTTTTTCCCCTCCGGAAAGATGGTGGGTCATTTTGTCTGCCAGGGCTTCCGCATGGACATTCCGCAGGGCCTGTTCCACGCGGCGGCGGATTTCCTCCGGGGGGAGCCCCATGTTGAGCGGCCCGAAGGCCACGTCTTCCCGGACAGTAGGCATGAATAGCTGGTCTTCCGCCTGCTGGAAGACCATTCCCACGCTTTCCCGGACGCGGGCGACGGTTTTGGGGGGTCACGGGAATGTCCCCTACCCGTACCTGGCCGGAAGAGGGGGGGTCAGCAGGCCGTTGAGGTGGAGCAGCAGCGTGGATTTCCCTGCGCCGTTCCCGCCTACGACGGGCGACGGATTCCCCGTGGGTGATGCGCAGGGAAACGCCGTTCAGCGCCGGAGGGGAATCCGGGTAACTGAAACACAAGTCAATAGTTTCTACAAGGTGGTGGCTCATGGGATGAGGCTGCGGGCGTACTGGCCCGCGAGCATGGTGATGTTGAAACAGCGGAACAGAATGACGAGAATACAGAAAAGAAGGCCTCCCGCTGCGCCACGGCCAGTGATGACGCTGCGGGAATTGACGAATTCAGGATCTTCCCCGCCTCTGCACAGGACGGCCTGGTAAATGCGTTCCGCCCGCCCGAATGTCCGCAGCAGAAGTTGTCCGGCCATAGCCCCCCACGTGGAAAGAGGGATGGGCCCGGAGCCTCCCCGCCGGGAGCGGAATGCCATCAGCATATGTTGGCATTCATCCACCAGGATAAAGGCGTACCGGTACAGGAAGGTCATCAGCGTGATTAGAATGCGCGGAGCGCCGAGCTGCCTCAGGCCGCGGCAGAGAGGCGCAAAGCCTGTGGAGGCCAACAGCGTGAAGGCACCCAGGATGGTGAGCATGCACCTCAGGATGATGGAGATGAAGGAGATCATGCCCTGCGTGACGGGAATGCCGAACCATTCTCCCATGGGAGTTCTGTCCACCAGAGGGTTGAAGAGGCCTATCATGACGGCGACGGGCAGCAGCCACAGGGTACGTTTCAGAAGGTAGCCCAGGGGAAGGTCCGCCAGGCGGATGACACAGACCGGGAACAGGAAGAAAGGCAGGAGCCCCGTAATTTCCTGCGGAGGCCAGGAAAGAACGCAGATTTGATAGACGAGGAAAGCTCCGATTTTAATGCGGGCGTCCAGACGGTGGATGCCGGTATTTCCGCAGGAAAACCGATCCATCTGGCGGAATTGCTGCGAGGCGTCCGTAAACAGTGGCATGGGGAGGGTCAGCGGGGGCAGTGGCTGTGCGGTTTTCTGCCGAACAGGAAACCGGCCGCAAAAATAAGGGCTGCGATAATGGCGCTTCCCAGCACGCCGGCCATGCTCGTTTCAGGGTTGACAATGGAGGAGGAAGCTTCCGTTTCTGCGGTGTTTGCCCCGTCATCAGCGGGAAAGGCGTAGTCCGGCATAATGGCGGTGGCCTCCTGTACGGTTTCCAGGTTCCGGTGGAGGGGGGACGGTTCCGCCAGCCTGGTTTCTTCCGACCCGGTGACTCCGGCTACAGACCATTCCAGCCCGTCAGGATAGGCGGAGGCGAACCAGGAGAGGGCGGCTCCGCAGAGCAGGGCCGCTACCGCAAAGATGCCCAAAACGGTCCAGGATGCTTTTTTGACGGTTCCGGTTTCCAAGTCGGCCGGGCGCAGGAGGGACGGCTGTGCCTTGCTGATGAAGATGACGACGGCTGCCGTAGCAAGGCCTTCTACAGCGCCGATGGCCAGATGAATGGGCAGCATCAATTCAACAAATTGGGCGAAGGGCAGGGCTGAGATGCCGGAGGCCGTTGTTTCCAGAACGACGGAGAAAGCCCCCATCTGGAGCCCGATGACGGCGGCGATGACGCTGGCCAGCGTGATACGGCCCGTGCCGGTTTTTGTTCCGGCCAGGGGCCTGTAAATGAAAGGGTAAGCTACCAGGCAGGAGAAAAACCCCATATTGAAAATATTGCAGCCCAGGGCCAGCAGTCCCCCATCCGCAAAGAAAAGGGCCTGCACCGTCAGGATGGCCGCCATGACCAGGAACCCCGCATACGGTCCCAGAAGGACCGCCAGGATGAGCCGCCGCCCAGATGGCCGCTGGAGCCGGTGCCCGGAATGGTGAAATTCAGCATCTGGCAGGCAAAGATGAAGGCTCCCAGCACGCCCATGAGCGGGACGAGCCGCATTTCTTTTTCCTGCCTGACCTTACGTGCGCAGAGCGTTGTAATTGCAGCGGAAGCCGCCCACATGGTGCAGCCTACCGCCGGTGAGATGAAGCCGTCCGCCATATGCATGATGTTGATGCCTTTCTATTGAATAGTGTGAAGTATTGCTGAAAGCCCCGTACCGGGCAGATTGGCGCCACTTTAGCATAAACGCCGCAAAGCCGAAGAAGGAAATGCGGCAACGGAGGAAAGTATGTTCCTTCCGCTTCTCGGTTTTGGTTCCCGTGCGGAGCCGGTAAGGCCTGTTTCCGGCAAAAGAGCCTTTCCGGAGGGGGAACGGAAGGGAGGGCGCGTTTCTTCGGGTGCATCCGGCGGCAATTCATCTGCCGTCCCGTGCCGACAAAGGGTGTGGACGGGTTGGGCGTGATGCAGGCGGGAAAACTGTCTGCTAGACGGGACCCATGATGAATTTTTTCCATAGCCAGGTGTTTGTTTTCCATAGGAGGATGCACGACAATCCTGGGCAATATTTCCGCAGACACGGCCGTGTCTTCCGCCGGAGCCATCGGAGGCCTGGGCGTTCTGACGATTGCCGTGAATTACACGCTGAATCTGCTCAAAAAGAAGGATGAGCAGTTGATGGCGAAGGATGCCCCGCATTGAAGCCCTGATGGACCGCCTGATTGACAAATGCCCGAATTGCGAGCTGGCGAAAGCAGCCAACAAGTCCCTGCTGGATGATGAATGACGGCAGGCGCGGGGGACTATCTCCCGTCAGCGTTCGCCATGCGGGTGTAAACCTCCCGGGTTCCTTCCGTGTTCAGAATCAGCGTGTTTCTGCTGAGACTGTCAATGGTTGAGGTAGCGGTGAAGAGGGAGGAATTGCCATTTCCCATGCTTTTCCCCGTCAGGATCAGGCGGCTGCCGTCCAGCTGCCAGCCTTGGTAGAGAAGCGTGTGCATGTTGATGGAAACGGCCCTGCCGTCCGGCAGGAGCTGCATTCCCTGGACATGCCCAGGCTGCCCGGGGACGGGCTGGATCCAGGAGCCGGAGAGGCTGGCGGGAGTGGGCTGCATGGAGCAGGATGCCGCCAGCAGGAACAGGGCCGGGAGAAAGAGGGAAAATTTCACGGCGAGGGAGTTCAGCGTTGTTCCCGGATGATTTCCGTGCCGATGCCGTCCGGAGTGAAAATTTCCAGCAGCAGGGTGTGGGGAAGGCGTCCGTCAATGAAGTGCACTTTGCGCACACCCGCGTTCAGGGCGTCAATGGCGGAGTGGATTTTAGGTATCATGCCGCCGGATACGGTGCCGTCCTTGATAAGGTCGAGGGCTTCCGTACGCGTGACGGATTTGATGAGGGTGGAGGGATCCGAAGGGTCTTTCATGATTCCGGGGACATCGGAAATATAGATGAGTTTCACCGGCTTGAGTTCCTTGGCAAGGGCGGCGGCTGCCAAGTCTGCGTTCACATTGAGCGGTTTATGGGTGCCCAGTTCTTTTGCCAGCGGAGAGACGATGGGGGTGATCTGGAGTTCCAGCGCTTCCGTGATGCGCTCCGTCAGGCAACCGATGACGTTGCCCACTTCACCGATATCTATGGGGTTGCCCTGTTCATCTTTTTCATGGATGCGTTCCCCAACGAAGATTTCCGTGCCGGGAATGCCTACGCCCTTGCCGCCGTAGTCGCGGAACATTTGAACCAGACCGGGATTGATGGTTCCGGAAAGGGTGCGTTCCACAATGGAAATGGCTTCCGGAGTCGTGACGCGAAGCCCGTTGACGAAACGGGCTTCCAGCCCTGCCTCCGCCATCGCCTTGGAAATGGCTTTGCCCCCGCCGTGGACAATCACGGGGTTGAAGCCCAGGACTTCCAGCAGAACGATGTCCCGCATGAGCTTTTTGACCAGGCGGGCGTCATCCATGGCGCTGCCGCCGAATTTGATGAGGAATGTTTTGTCCCGGTAGGCCTGGAGGTAGGGGAGGGCGCCGACAATGACGGAGGCCTGTTCAATCAGGCGGGTGATTTTGGAGTCCATGTCAGTAATGAAACGGTAGGAGTTTTAACGGAAGGAGAGGGAGATTTTGAGGCAGGACCCGTTCAAAGCAGGCGCCTGCTTCTGAAGTAAACCAGGGGCAGGATGATGGAAACGAGCATGACCACCAGGGAGATGTAGTAGCCGTATTCGTTTTCCAGGCCGGGCATGTGGGCGAAGTTCATCCCGTAAATGCTGGCAATCAATGTGGGGGGCATGAAGACCACGGCCGCCACGGTGAAGATTTTAACGATTTCGTTCTGTTCGATGTTGATGAGGCCCAGAACGGCGTCCAGCATGAAGTTGACGTTGCTGGAAAGAAAGTTGGCGTATTCGGAAAGGGAAGTGACGTCCCGGCTCAGAGGACGCAGCTTGATGTACAGCGTGGAGTTGGTGTCGTCCAGGGCCTCTTCGTTGCTGGCGTACGTGAGCAGGCGCAGAAGGTTGACCAGGCAGTCCCGCTGGCGGGTGAGCAGGTCGCCCACGCGGCCCAGGTCCTGGAGCGTCAGGCGCAGGGCGCTGGAGACGGGCACCCGCTTGCTGGTCTTGCCTTCAGGTTCGTCCCTGCGGAAGATGTTTTTGGAAAGGCGGTCCAGTTCCGCGCCGAAACGTTCCAGCACGTCCGCCTGGCGGTCCACGATGGTTTCCAGCAGGCCGGTGAAAACCTGGTCCCGGCTGATTTGCTTCTGGCGCAGGAGCTGGTGGGAAAAACGCGGAAGGAATAGGAGTCCGAATGGCGGATGGTGATGATTTTCGCCCCCATGAGGACGAAGGTGATTTCCGACAGGGAGGGGGATTCCGTATCCACGCGGCTGAGAACCGTGGTGGTCATGAAGCGCGCTCCGTCCTCCGTGTACAGACGGCTGGTGGCCTCAATCTCCCGCATTTCGTCATAGGTCGGCATTTCCAGCCCGCAGAGGCGTTCCACAAACTTGATTTCCGCCGGTTCCGGGGTAAGGAGGTCAATCCAGAAGACGGAATCCAAGTGTTGTTCCGCCGCATCCACCTGGGTGGTGCGCTCAATGCCTTCCGGGGTTTGACGATAGAGCCGGATCATGCCGTTGATTTCGGTGGGGGGATGGAACGATGCCGTGCATGAGGTTGAGTGACACCCAACGCAGGCATGATGCCTTGTTTGTTCAGGGAAGGGAAGTAAAAAGGGTGACAAAAAGAGGCCCGGTTCCCAAGGTGGGAACCGGGCCTGCCGGAAAAGGGATGCGCGCCTCTTAGGCGTTTTCCTTGACGACCACCTTGAGCGTGGCTTCCACCTGGGGATGCACCTTGATGACGACTTCGTGTTCGCCTTCGCTCTTGATCGGCTTTTCGAGTTCAATCGCCCGGCGGTCCACTTCCACGCCCTGAGCGGTCAGGGCATCGTGAATGTTCTGGTTGGTGATGGCGCCGAACGCCTTGCCGCCCTGGCCCACTTCAAGGGTGAGGTCTACGGTCAGTCCGCTGATCTTGGCGGCCACTTCCTGAGCGGCGCTGAGTTCTTCCGCTTCGCGCTTGGCGCGGGCGGCCTGAAGATTGGCGATGAAACGGCGGTTGGAGGCTGTTGCTTCGTGGGCCAGACCCTTGGGGATGAGGTAGTTGCGGCCATAGCCAGCCTTAACGGTCACCAGGTCGGCTTCTGCGCCGAGCCCTTCAATTTTTGTTGCGAGAATTACTTCCATCGTTGCCATGGCTAAAAAGAAATGGTTATTTGTGAGCGGTTGAAGTAGTAAGTATTCGCCCGAATGTCAAGACAAGAGCGATAAAAAGGGCGTTTTTTTATGTTTTGGGAGGAAAAATCCTCCCGGTTGTCATGATTGGTGACATTGCGCTTGCTTCACGCGGCAGTAGTATGTAGGGAAAGGAACCGCATTTATCGCGTTCTCTCCCGGAGGGGTGGGGTTCGCCCGCGGGTACATTACAGATATTTGATCTTATGGCTATTCAGCGCGCATTGATATCCGTTTCCGACAAGACCGGCCTGGAGGAGTTTGCCAAGGGCCTGCACGAGTTTGGAGTAGAGCTTATTTCCACTGGCGGGACCGCCGCTTTCCTGAAAGGCCTGGGCCTTCCGGTGATTGAGATTTCCGACTATACCGGAGAACCGGAGTTGTTTGAAGGGCGCCTGAAGACGCTTCATCCCATGGTGCACGGGGGCCTGCTGCACCGCCGCGACAGGAGCATGTGCGCCAGGCTAAGGAAAATGGCATCAAGCCCATCGACCTGGTCTGCGTGAATCTGTATCCTTTTGAAGAAACCGTCGCCAGGCCCGGAGTCACGCTGGAGGAAGCTATTGAAAAAATAGATATCGGCGGGCCGTCCATGCTCCGTTCCGCCGCCAAGAATTACGCTTCCGTCACGGTGGTTTCGGATCCCGCGGATTACGCGCGCATTCTGGATGAAATGCAGACCCACAAGGGGGATACGACCCTGAAGACCCGTGAAAACCTGGCGGTGAAGGTGTTTATGCGCACCTCCAATTACGATAACGCCATCACTAATTATCTTGGCCACCAGAGCGCGGAAAGCACCAAGGGCAGCTTCTGCATCTGCGCTCCCCTGTATCAGGAATTGCGTTACGGGGACAATCCCCACCAGGAAGCCAGCCTGTACGGCAGCTTCGGGGATATTTTCCACCAGCTTCAGGGCAAGGAGCTTTCCTATACGAACGTGCTGGACATTGAAGGGGCAGCCGAGCTGATTACCCAGTTCCGCCGCCCGACGGTGGGCATTTTGAAGCACACGAATCCCTGCGGCGTGGGCCAGGACGACGAAGACCTGCGCAACGCATGGCAGAAGGCTTTTGAAACGGATACGCAGGCCCCCTTCGGCGGAGTGATCGTGGTCAACCGCCCGATGACGGAAGGCCTGGCCCGTGTGCTGAGCGCCATTTTCACGGATGTCATCATCGCTCCGGAGTATGATGCGGAAGCCCGCGCCATTCTCCAGAAGAAGAAAAATTGCCGCATCATCCGCATGAACACGGAAGCCTGGATGAAGGCGCGCCGCGAACCCATCATCCGTTCCGCGCCCGGCGGGTTCATGACCATGAAGCGGGATACGGACGTGATGGGGCTGGACAATCTGGAAGCCAAGGTGGTGACCAAGCGCCCCCCGACCGAGGAAGAATTGACCGCCATGCGTTTCAACTGGCGCGTCGTGAAGCAGGTTCATTCCAACGCCATCGTTTTTGGCGGTACGGACCGCACGCTTGGCATCGGCGCCGGGCAGATGAGCCGTGTGGATTCCGCCCGCATTGCCGTCTGGAAGGCCGGGCAGGCCGGCCTGGATCTGAAGGGCAGTGTTGTGGCGTCCGACGCCATGTTCCCGTTTGCAGACGGCCTTCAGGTGGCGATTGACGCCGGAGCCACCGCCTGCATCCAGCCCGGAGGCTCCATCCGCGACGAGGAAGTGATTGCCGCCGCTGACGCCGCGGGAATTGCCATGGTATTTACGGGACACCGCCATTTCCTCCATTAATTTGAATGTTCGTCCCCGCCCCTTTGTCTTAAAACCGATATGCTGCTAGGTGTAAATATAGACCACATCGCCACGTTGAGGCAGGCCCGCTACGCGACCATGCTGGATTCCTTCAATGTGGAGCCGAGTGTTTTGGACGCCGCTTATGCGGCGCAAAGGGGCGGGGCGGATTCCATCACCCTCCATGTCCGGGGCGACCGCCGCCACATGCAGGATGCGGATGCCCTGAGCGTCCGGGAGAGCGTGGCCCTTCCCCTGAACCTGGAAATGGGAAATACCCCGGAGATGGTGGATTTTGCCCTGCGGCTGAAACCGGACTATATCTGCATGGTTCCGGAGAAGCGCGAGGAAATCACTACGGAAGGCGGCCTGGACGCCGTTTTTCATGAAAAGGATCTGGCTCCAACCATGGCAAGAATGGCTGACAACGGCATTCAGGTGAGCCTGTTCATTGATCCGGAAGTGCCCCAGGTGGAGGCTGCCGCCCGCCTGGGCGCCCCCATGATTGAGTTGCATACCGGATGTTTTGCCAACCATTCCGGCAGGGAGCGCACGGAGGAACTGGCCCGTTTGAAACGCGCCGCGGAACTGGCCCATTCCCTGGGCATCCAGGTGAATGCGGGCCATGGCATCAATTACCAGAATCTGGAACAGCTGCTGGCTGGCATCCCTTGCCTGCATGAGCTGAACATCGGCCATACGATTGTATCCCGCGCTCTTGTGGGGATGGAGCAGGCCGTGAGGGAAATGCGCCAGGCGATCGACCGCCTGAGCTGATTGCGCCGTTTCAATTGATCCCGGTTGCCGGAGTATGAGCCGCATTGCAGGATTGGGAATGGATTTGGCGGATATGGAACGCGTACGCCAGGCCCTGCGGAAAAACGGGGAGGCGTTTGCGTTGCGCATCTGCACCCCTGATGAGTGGGCTTATTGCCGGAAGCACGCGGATCCCGTGCCGCATCTGGCGGCGCGCTTTGCGGCCAAGGAGGCCGTGGCGAAAGCCCTGGGAACGGGAATCGGGGCGAAGTGCGCTTTTACGGATGTGGAGGTGGTGCGCGGCGATGCGGGAGTTCCTTCCATTCTTTTGCACGGGGCTGCGGGAGTGACCGCCCGGGAGCTGGGCATTACGGGCTGGTTCCTGACCATGACCCATTCCAGGTTGAGCGCCGCCGCCACCGTTATTGCCTTGGCGCAATAAAAAAGCCGTTCCCTGGGAAGAAAGGAACGGCTGGCATTAAAGGAGGAAAGGGAAGTTATTTTCTCCTTCTGCGTGCGGCAAATCCCGCGAACGCAAGCAGAGACAATGCCGCTGTGGAGGGTTCCGGAACAGCGGCATAAGAGACGGAGAGCGAACTCAGTTTCGTGCCGTTCAAGCCGTCATTATTCCAACCGGGAGCACGATGTCCAATGCTGTACATCTCGTTTTGGGTATCTCCTCCGTCCGCGGTTCCGGTGTACCAGTCGATATCGCTGATAGAAACGGTTGCGGTGCTGGCGGCAGTACCATTATCAAGAGTAACGGTTACGTCATGTCCCAGGATATCAACGGTTACGTTTGTCCACGTATTTGCCGTCAGTCCGGCTTCTGCGATTGCTCCTCCGGGGGAGAGATTGCCGGAGTTGATGGCAACAGCCCCATTGCTGAGTCCCAGGCTGAAGCCGAATTCGCTGCGGGCAACGTGAATGATATTCTCAAGGGAATTGTTGCCTCCCCATGAGATGTCCATGGTGATGCTCATGGTCCCCTCCCCGGAAAGGGCTCCGTTCAGCATTTCCCGGAATACATTTGTACCGCGTTCGTCAAAGGTGGAACCGGTAAGAACCGTCCCCTTCTCTGCATCTTGGGCAGTATTGAAATTACCTGTAGCAGTTCCCCCCATGACGGCAGCCGCGGAGGAAAAATCCCATGTATAGGTAGCTGTCTCCGCCGCCTTTGCCGCACCACAGAAAAGCAGCCCTGCTGCCAGCAGCAAATATTTTTTAATGGATAGATTGATAGCCATATGACAATATGCACGTAATTGCAAAAAGATTCAACGATTTTCAAATTCGTTGAATGTTTTTCTATCTTAACCCATTAATAAATAGGTTTTTGAAAATATCCCTATTACAAGATTGGTTTCTTTTTCCGTTTGTTTATTTTCACTATTCCATACAGAAAACGAGAAAATTATAGATTTTTTTCTTGTAAAACGGATTTGAAATTCGTTGCTATGGAATAAAAGAGGCCGCCCTGTCAAAGGGCGGCCTCTGCCTTAAGAGTTTTTTCTTAAGTCAGGTGGACTTTTAAGAAAAGCTCTTAATGAGGAGCTGGCGCTGTTCTTCCAGTTCGGCCGGGAGCTTCTTGCCCACCTTGTCGAACAGCTCGGTCTGGCTTTCCAGTTCAGCCTGCCATTCGCTCGGGTTGAGAGCCATGTTGGCGTTGAACTGTTCTTCGCTGTAGTCGAGGCCCGTCTTATCCAGTTCGGCATAGGTCGGGGAGACGCCCAGCACGGTCTTCTGGCCTTCAGCCTTGCCCTTGGCGCGGCGCAGAATCCAGTCGAGAACGCGCATGTTGTCGCCGTAGCCCGGCCAGATGAAGTTGCCGTCCTTGTCCTTGCGGAACCAGTTCACGTTGAAGATCAGCGGAGGATTGGCAACGGTTTTGCCCATGTCCAGCCAGTGCTGCCAGTAGTCGCCCACATGGTAGCCGATGAAGGGAAGCATGGCCATCGGGTCGCGGCGGACCTGACCGATGTTGCCGAAGGCGGCGGCGGTCATTTCCGAACCCATCGTCGCGCCGACGTAAACGCCGTGCGTCCAGTCGCGGGACTGGAAGACGAGGGGCATGGTGGTGGCGCGGCGGCCGCCGAACAGGATCGCGGAAAGGGAAACGCCTTCCGGGTTCTGCCATTCGGGATCAATCGTCGGGCACTGGGAGGCGGGGGCGGTGAAACGGGCGTTCGGATGAGCGCACTTGCGTCCGCAATCCGGGGTCCAGTCATTGCCCTGCCAGTCGATGGCGTGGGCGGGAGCGGGGCCGTCCATGCCTTCCCACCAGACGTCGCCGTCGTCGGTCAGACCGACGTTGGTGAAGATGACGTTTTCCTTGATGGTGTCCATGGCGATCGGGTTCGTCTTGTAGGACGTGCCGGGAGCCACGCCGAAGTAGCCGTTTTCCGGGTTGATGGCATGGAAGGTGCCGTCATCATGGGGCCAGATCCAGGCGATGTCGTCACCGATGATAGAGGTTTTCCAGCCGGCTTCCCGGTAGGAGGCGGGGGGAACGAGCATGGCCAGGTTGGTCTTGCCGCAGGCGGACGGGAATGCGCCGCCGACGTAGGCCTTGGTGCCGTCCGGGGATTCAATGCCCAGAAGGAGCATGTGTTCAGCCATCCACTTGTTCTTGCGGGCGATGGCGGAGGCGATGCGCAGGGCCAGGCACTTTTTGCCGAGCAGGGCGTTGCCGCCGTAACCGGAACCGAAGGACCAGATTTCTTCCGTTTCCGGGAAGTGGCAGATGTACTTTTCTTCGTTGCAGGGCCACGGCACGTCAACCTGGCCGTCCGCAAGCGGAGCGCCCACGGTGTGGAGGCAGGGAACGAATGTCCCGTAACCGTCACGCTTCGGGTTGCCGCCGCCCTTGACTTCGTCTTCCAGGCGCTTGAGAACCTGTTCACCCATCTTGGTCATGATGCGCATGTTGGTCACGACATAGGGAGAGTCCGTGATTTCAATGCCGATTTTGGCCAGGGGGGAGTCCAGGGGGCCCATGCAGAAGGGAATCACGTACATGGTACGGCCCTTCATGCAGCCATTGAAGAGGCCCTTCAGTTTGGCCTTCATTTCAACGGGATCAGCCCAGTGGTTGGTCGGGCCGGCGTCTTCTTCCTTCTCGCTGCAGATGAACGTGCGGTCTTCCACACGGGCTACATCGGAGGGGGTGGAACGGGCGAGGAAGCACCCGGGGCGCTTCTCGGGGTTCAGTTTGATAAAGGTGCCCTTCTACCATCATGTTGCAAAGCTCGTCATTTTCTTCCTGAGAGCCGTTGCACCAGTAGATGGAGTCGGGTTGGCAAAGCTGGGCGATTTCTTCGACCCACTTCTTAGCTGCTTCGTGAGTGGTACTCATGGTGAAGATAGTGTATGCACGGAAATAGCCGTTGGCAAGCCTCCCGTGCGGCTTTTTATGGGGCGGTTTTGTTTCTCCGGGCATGAAAACCGCATGCGGGGAAAGGCGTTGCCCTGATTGCCGGATGGCTGTGCGCGGGGGCTTTCTTCAGGATATCCCTTTTTCCTGCTGCCGTGTTTCGGAAAGGGTGAAAAAGACTGTTTTGACTGGAAATCTGCTTGCCAGCTCGTCTGCGATAGTCTAGGGAAGAATCATGAATGTTAGAATGTTGTCGGCAAATGCGGTGTTTCTGATGCTGCCGGCTTTGCTGGCGGCGTGTTCGGACGCCCCGCGCCTGCCCGCCGTCAGCTTCAGGATTCAGAATGTGCCTCCCGTGCCGCGCACGATGGCCCAGATGTCCAGAGAGGTGCACATTAACCGTGATTTCATGTCCCCGCGCTCCCGTGCTCGCCGGGCCGCCCATTCCATGCATCCGCGGTTTATCACGATTCACAGCACAGCCAATCCCAAGGGTGACGCCGCGGCGCATGCCCGGGCATTGAAAAGGGGGGCCATGGGGTCCCTGAACTGGCATTTTACGGTGGACCAGTACCGTGCCGTCCAGCATATTCCACTGAATGAGACGGGCCGCCACGCAGACCGGGGCGGCCCCGGAGACATGTACTCCATCGGCATTGAGATGGGGGAGGTAAGGAGCCATAACCCCATTGTTACCTGGAACCGCTCCGCCAAGCTGACGGCAGTGCTGATGAAGCAGTACCATATTCCGCTCCGTAATGTGGTACCCCATTATTATTGGACGGGGAAGAATTGCCCGGCCCCGCTGCTGACCAACGGCCGTCCGGGACATAAATGGAGCTGGTTCATTTCCCGCGTGGATTATTACAGGCGCTGTCTGGAGACACGGCCCGCCGCAGCGCTCTGACGGGTACGCGCACATGGTGCATGATAAGGGATACGTTCTTGGGTTCATGGCTGGAGAATTGCTTTTAACGTCTTCTCTGGAGGAATGCGTTTTTATCCGCCCCAGAGAGTTGGCGGCCATGCAGGCGGCGGGAATGGCCTCCGTACGGGATTTGTTGTTCATGCTTCCGCGCAGGTATGAAGACCGCCGCATGTTTGACCGCTATGATTCCTTGTCTTCCGGTGTGCCCGTCTGCCTGAGAGGGAGGGTGGTGGATGTGGGCTGGAAAGGCTGGGGCGGACGGGGCGGCAAGGGCCGCGGCCGGTATGTGGAAGCCGTGCTGGCGGATGAGCAGTCTTTGGGGCAGGCCCGTTTTTCCTGCCTGTGGTTCAGCATGCCGGGCGTAGCCAGGATGTTGTGCGCCGGGCAGGAGATGATTGTATACGGGCGCATGAAACCGTATGGGAAAAAGCTCAGCATGGTGCATCCGGATTTTGAAATTATCCGGGAAGGAGATGAGCAGTCCATTCATTTGAACCGCATTGTTCCCGTGTATGGCGGCCGCATGGGGATTGCGGTCCGCAGGCTGCGGGAAATCGTATGGGAGACGCTGTCCAGGCTTTCCCCGGCTCCGGAACCGGAGGTGTATGAGTTTGTGCCGGACACTCCGTGCAAAACGGCATTGAGGGATCTTCATTTTCCTGAGACCGCAGAGGCCCGGGACCGGGCGCGGCGCCGTTTTGCGTTGGAGGAATGCCTTGCTCAGCAGTTGAACGTGGCCTACAGAAGAAGGCGGGCGGATGAAGTGCCCGGCATGCGGACCGCAGGTTCCAGCCATTTGGTGAAGGATCTGGCGGATTCCCTGCCGTTTGAGCTGACGGAGGCTCAGAAGCGCTGCGTGAGGGAGATTTACCGGGATATGAAAGCCCCCCGTTCCATGAACCGCCTGCTTCAGGGGGATGTCGGGTCCGGAAAGACGCTGGTGGCTCTGTGCGCCATGCTGCTGGCTGTGGAACACGGTTATTCCGCCGTGATGATGGCGCCCACGCAGATTCTGGCGGAACAGCATTATTTGAAGTTCCGGCAGATGCTGGACAAGCTGGATGTGCCTGTTTCCCTGGTGACGGCGGACAGGAAGGAAGAATCCCATGTGTCGTTCGGGAAGCAGGGCGGGATTGTGGTTGGCACGCATGCCTTGCTGTACGGGAAAAATGTGCCGGAGCGTGTGGGGCTGGTCGTGATTGACGAACAGCACAAATTCGGCGTGAATCAGCGGGAGAAGCTGATTGACCGGGAAGAGCGCCCCGACGTGCTGGTGATGACCGCTACCCCTATCCCCCGCACGCTGACGCTGACTTTTTACGGGGAGCTTGACGTTTCCATCCTGGACGGCGTGCCCGGGGGGCGCGGGGCGGTCGTAACAGCCATCCGTACGGAGAAGGATAAGGGAAAAGTGCTGGCATTCGTTCGGAACCAGCTGGAGGAAGGGAGGCAGATTTACGTGGTTTCCCCCCTGATTGACGGAGAGGATTCCCGGAAGGGGAAAGCCGTGACGAAGGAATGGGACGAGTGGAAGGCTCTGCTGGCCCTCATGTGGATGTGGGGCTGCTGCACGGCAGGATGTCTTCAGAGGAAAAAGAGGCGGTGATGAAGGATTTCCGCTCCAACCGCATCAGCGTGCTGGTGTCCACCACCGTGGTGGAGGTGGGGGTGGATGTTCCGAATGCCACGGTGATGATCATCAATAATGCGGAAAGTTTCGGGCTTTCCCAGCTTCATCAGCTCCGGGGGCGCATCGGCCGCGGATCGCACAAGTCCTACTGCATTTTGATGACGGACGCCCGTCCGGAGGATGAGCAATGGGAGAAGCTGCGCATCGTGGAAACTACGGCGAATGGATTTAACCTGGCGGAACAGGATTTGAGGCTACGCGGCCCTGGAGACGTGCTGGGTACGTCCCAGAGCGGCCTGAAGGGCGTACGCTTTGAGGAATGGCTGCTGGATGCGCGCCTGATTCACCGCGGGCGGCAGCTGGCGGAGGCTATTCTGGCGGAAGATCCCAATCTGGAATCCGCCAAATACCGCCCTCTCCGTTTTTTGCTGGAAGACGGGGCGGGGAGGCGTGTGGCCGGGTAAGATTGTTTTTCTGCCGTTTGCTGACGGTCAGCTTGTAAGAGGCGCATGACAGATAAGAGGGCAACGATTTATCCGCCGGAATGAATCTAAAGAAGCAAAGAAGATGTTTCTTCTTCAACCCGAACACCGATAAAACAATGATTCAAACGTATCAAGTACTCCCTGTGGTGGCCATCGTATGCTCCGCTTCCGCCTTTGCCCAGAACGCTGCCGATCCCGTGCAGATGGTCAAGCAGAATATCGACCTGATTTCTTCCGCCAACAAGGTTTTGGACGACGTGAAGGACAACGCTGCGGTTGAAATCGCCATTAAGCAGCTCAATGCGTTGACCCAGCAGGCCAAGCAGCTGGACAAGTCCATGGAAAAGATGAAGCTTACTTCCGAGCAGGCTATCCGCATCACCAAATTGAACGGAGACGCCCAGGACACCATCGTGGATATGCTGGAAAATTGCGAGCGCATTCAAAAGGACAAGCTGATGACTCCGGCTTTGCTCAAGGCGGTGAATGATTTTGCCGACGCCGCCAACATCGACGTGGTGGAAACGATTACGACCGTGGAGCAAATTGTGGAAGATTGAGTGACCAGCTTATCAAAAGACCTTTGACTGGTAAGGCCGCCTCCTGAAGAAGGCGGCCTTATTTTTTAAGGAAGGGCCGTTTTTTATCAATTTCCGGGCAGGGCATTTTATTTCTCCATGGCCGGATTGGGGTTTCTTGCCGGAACCAGGTAGCCCGTGCCGGGAGACGTGCCCAGGCAGGAGAGGAGATCCTGGTGGCGCGGCAGGGACTTGGCGCGGAAAACGGCTGCGGCGGGGTCCAGCACATTGCCGAAGGTGATGGCTCCCATCGGGCATGCGAGCTGGCAGGCCGTTTGAGCCGCCCCGTCCGGAAGCAGCATGTCCTGGGCCGTCACATGGATGGAGGTGGATGGCTGGCCCGGATGTTCCTTCATCAAGCGGGATTTGTGCCGGATTTTGGCACGTTCCACCATTTGGACGCAGTAGGTGCATTTTTCCATGACGCCGCGGGAGCGAACGGTTACGTTGGGATTGCGCTGAAGGCGCGTGGCCTGTTCCGATGCTTTGGCGTAATCAAAAAAATTGAAGCGCCGAGCCTTGTACGGGCAGTTGGTGGCGCAGTACCGGGTACCCCAGCACCGGGCGTACACCATGGCGTTCAGGCCTTCCGCAGTATGCACGGTGGCATTGACGGGGCATACGGATTCACATGGGGCCCTGCCGCACTGCTGGCAGGCCACGGGGATGGAGGTGAGCGTCCCTTCCTCCGTGAAGTATCTGTCGATACGTATCCAGTCCAGGGCGCGGCCCCTGGCCATCTGGTCACGCCCCACCACGGGAATGTTATTTTCCGCGCGGCATGCAATCATGCAGGCGTTGCAGCCGATGCAACGGGACGTGTCAATGGCCATTTTCCACTGGTAAACGGCATCCGCGCCGGGAGGGGGAGGCGGGAGGCGGGACGGACCGGGATGCAGGGAGAACGGGGCAGGCTGCACAACGGGGCTCTGAATGGCTTCCGTCCGCTCCCGGAGGGCAGACAAGGCAATCTGTTCCGGGGCAATGCCGTATGCTTCCGTTTTTTCCACCTGTCTGCGGAGTTCATATCCGCCGGAATTTTCCTGCCTTTCCGCTACGTGGTTGATGCCGCCATAACCCAGAGGAAGAATAATGAGATTATCCGCCACTCCCGGAATGGGGCACAGGATGACTTCCATTTGCGTGGAGGGGGCGGTAAGCGTGCAGTGCATGGGCCCGGAATCCGAACCTCCCAGCCGCAGAAAGGTGGCGGGGGAAACCTGTGCGGACGCCGCCCAGCTGACGCCTGTTATTGGGTCCGGGCATTCCTGCATCCATGCATTGCGTTTCCAGCGTCCGTCCCCAATGGAATAGTCCGCGCGGAATTGCAATTCCAGCATCCCGGTTCCCAATTTTTTCCCGTGGCCGCCAAAAGGCGCTGCGGGCGTTTGCATCATGGCTGTTCCAAGAGCCGTTTCTTCCTGCGGGAACAGGGAGCATAGGCCGTTTCTTCCGAATAACCGCGCTGAAGCGCCTGAGCCCAGGCCGCAGTTTTATTTTCCGGATTCACGGCGCGTTCAAAGCATTTGCGTGCTCTGTGGTAAACGGGAGAGAGGTGGGTGGGGGAATTGTCCGCTGTGGAGAGATGGCCTTTGGAGGAAAGCAGGCCGGAAAGAACTTCTTCCGGAGAAATGCCCCCGTACAGGGGAAGAATGACGGGCTGGCGATAGCAAAATCTGCCCTGGTAATCCCGCTCCACTCCCCATGATTCCAGAAAGTGGGCTGCCGGCAGGTGCCAGCGGCAGACGCGGGAGGTTTCATCTTCATACATTCCAAGGTGGATGCTTTCCACTTTGTTCAGGGCTTCCGACAGTCCGGAACTGCGCCCGGAATCCAGCACGGGATTTCCCGCATCCAGTAAAAAAACGATTTCCACCTTTTTCCCCCGGATGTCCCGAACAAGATCGTCCAGCGCGCCATAAGGGGTTGGGCGCGGAGCCTTTAACAACTGGATGCATGTTCCCATGGAGCCGAGAAGACAGTTGAGCTTCCAGACAATGCCGGATAATTCCGGATGATTGTCCCCCAGGAGGACAACGCTTTCTCCGGGGTGGCTGAATAAGTCATCCGCACAGTGGCGAAGCCAGTTGAGTTCCTTTTCTGTCAGGGGATGGTCCGTTTGCCGGGGAGGGGGAAGCGTTTGGCCGGAGTTTTTTTTGCTGGAAAGATAGCGGAACAGTTCCTCCAGGAAAAACGCCAGGCGTGCAGGGGAAACGGGCAGTCTGTGGTCGGCATGGGCCCCGGTCAGGGAAACGCGGCCCTCCACGGCGTAAAGGCGTGTTCGGTTCCTGTTTTCTTCTTTGTAGTAAAGCCCTTCCGGGGAGCGGGACGCAATGAAGTCGCGCGTGTTTCCATAGGGGTTTTGATGAAGAAAATCGCAATCCAGGGAGAGGATGCGCCTGGCGCGCGCAAAACGCACGCGGAACCGTACTTCTTCCGGCAGCCCCGCCTGCATGCCGGAACCCGGTTCAGGCACGGGGGAATACCGGTAGATGCGCACGAGTGAATTTTTCCTGGTGATTTCCTCCAGCATGGAATGGAGCAGAGGAGAAGTCGAGGGGGGGAAGAAGAAGGCCGATGCCGCCACCATTCCGAAGATTGCGGGACCAAGAAGAAAAGGCTCCCCGGAATTCGTCTTCGGAGGCCGGCTTGCCGTTGAACAGGATATGCTTGCTGCGGCCGGGGTCGTAAAGGTCCAGAATGGAGGCTTGAGCCGCAGCCGGCAGCCCCGGGCCTTCCGGGTATTGCAGGGAGGGAATCAATTTGACGGGGCGCCCTTCATAACAGGCGGCCAGTACGGGTTGCGCGTTTCCTCCCATGGTCAGGCAGGTGGCGTAAGCCGTTTCCACGCCGGGAACAGACCATTCAGGCCCTTCGTTATAGGGAACCAGGTATTTTTCCACACGGCGGCAGGCCGGCAGCCCTATCCCCGCCAGGGCTGCCCCTGCACCCATCCATTTCATGAAGGAACGCCGCGTCATCCCCCGTTCTTCTTCCGGAAGAAAAGCGGGGTGGTTCTGGGGAACTTCATTCTGGGAAAATGGAGGGAGGGGAGTCAAACCGGGTAATGATGGGGATTGATGAAACAGGGATGGCTTTTTTTAGGAAATCCGAAGGATGAAATCAAGTGGTGATTGACGGCGGCCTTTATCTCCGGGCCAATAACGGATAAACAGGGAACAGGAGGAAATCTTTCTTGTGGAATTCAATGTCATTGATTACGGATTCAAGGAAGGAATCATTTAATGAAAAGCCCTTTGGTCTTTTTATGACGCAGCATCCGGGAACGCAAAGAGGAATAACTTTGGAGCCGCGGATGTCAAACAGGCCATGGAGGTCAGTGATGGCATGCGGTGCAATCCGTCTTCGGCTGAATGGTCCATTGGCGTTTCAGGAAATTTCCCAGTTGAAGCGGGGTTTGGATGCTTTTTCCTTCTTCATCCCGGATGGAATGCGTGCGGAGGTAATTTGCGGCGGAATAATGGGAACTGGCCGTTTCTTCCAGCGGGCGCAGGTGGGGAGCCGGATTGCGGTGGCAGTCCAGACACCATTGCATGCGGGCGTCGCGTGGAGCCCTGATGCGTTCCATGCCCGCCACGTCTCCATGGCAGGACGTGCAGCCGATGCCCCGGTTCAGGTGGGCCATGTGGTTAAAATAGGCGTGACCGGACAGGCGGTTGACCATCACCCAGCGGACCGGTTCTCCTGTGTAACCGGGGTATTGCGGGTCCGCCGCCTCCCTCAGGGGGGCGATGAGCGGACTGTCCGGAAGAATATGCTGGTGGCAGCCCAGACAGGACTTCGTATCCGGAATGCCGGCTCTGGGTGAGCGCTGTGCGGCGCTATGGCAAGCCGTGCAGCTCATCTTCAGATCTCCGGCGTGAAGTTTGTGGGAAAAGCGGACGGGCTGCATGGGTTCATACTCCGGAATACTGAAATTAACATAATATATTCCTCCCAGTACGAATGCGGCAGCGAGCGCAACCAGGGCGGCAATCCCGTAAAAGCGCTTGTTGGTATTGGGTGGAAAGATGTTGGCCATGAACCGTAGAGTGAAAGGGCTGGAACCTCCGTCAGGCCGTTCTGCCCGGGCGCGGGATGCGGGCGGGCGGCAGGGGCGTATCCATCGTCAGGTCTTCAGGCATCAGCCGTGCGGTACTCTTCTTAATCTGTTCCCAGGTAATGCGCTGGCCTGTGTGGGCCGCTTCACGCCCCATGATGGCAGCCAGGGTTTTATTGGCCGCGCTTTCCAGTGTCTGGGTCCAGGTGCCGGAGCGCAGGAAACGGTAAAAGGCCACATGCGTGTCTGCGTACATATTGCCGCGTTCCCCGCGGAAACGCCAGCGGTTATTCGCCTGGATGTAGGGGCGGTAGGGAGTAACCAGCATTCCTTTTTCGCAAATGGTGCGGTCCACGATTTCCCCGTGGCAGCCAACCCACTGTCTGCATGAAATGTGGGCCGTTACGTTATGGTCGTACTCAAAATAAACGTCGTAATGATCCCATACGTCGCCGTCATCCCGGCGCTGAGCGCGTCCTCCGGAGCCGAAAGCCGCCAGAGGAAGCTGCTCGTTCATGGACCAGACCATGCCGTCAATCGTATGGACGATTTGTTCCACAAACTGGCCTCCGCTCAGCCAGTTCCATGCGGTCCAGTTGCGTAGCGCCCATGCCACGTCCGTATCGGAGGAAGGTCGGGAGTCCAGGGCCAGCGGAGACTTGGGAGGAGTGGTGTAATATAACCCGTCAAAGGAGAGGACACGGCCCAGCAGCCCGGAAGAAAGCTTGCGGTGGGCTTCCTCATTCGCCTTGTCGTAGCGCCAGCAGAAGCCGTCCAGAATCACCAGATTTTTGAGTTTTGCCAGCCGTGCGGATTCCAGCACGGAAAGCACGCCGGGAACGTCCACCGCTACGGGTTTTTCCGCATAAATATGTTTGCTGGCGTCAATGGCCGCCGCCAGATGTTCCGGACGGAAAGCGGGGGGAGTGCAGAGCAGCACCACGTCAATATCCGTTTGCAGCAATCTCTTGTAACTGTCCAGGCCGCTGAACAGACGGCTTCTGTCCAGCTGGGCTCGGTTGCCGTACTGTTCCGCCAGTAATTTGGCGCCGAAATCGATACGTTCCTGAAACACGTCCGCCAGCGCCCAGACCATGGTTCCGGGATCGGCGTCCAGCGCATTCTTCATGGCGCCCAGGCCGCGGCCTCCGCAGCCTACCAGGCCCACCTTGAGCGGTTTTGTGTCCGTAAAAACCTCAGCGGCGTTCAGACAGGGCATGGCTGCCAGAAACCCGGCCGTTCCCGCGGCGGTTTTCAAAAAACGGCGTCTGTTCCAAATAGGGTAACCCATCTCAGGGGAATTATACGGTGACGTCCTGTGAAATCAAACGTCGTATTGAAATGGTGACACAAAAAATAGGCGCAACCGTCATTCTCGGAAATGGTGCTCTGCGGAGGGAGTCAATGAACTCCCTATATTTTGCCTATTAAATGGGAAGGGCTGTTTCCTGCGTTCAGAACGAGAGGCAGAGGTTAAAGAGATATGTTGCCTGAAAAACAGTTTTTAAGGATAAAAACTGATTTGACTCCGGAATCCTCAGTGTTCATGATGAATTCAATGAGGCCTCCGGCTTTTCAACCAACCATCATGATGAAGCGAAATCTCATTCCTTTTACGGCGTTTTTGGCGGCGTTAGTGTTTGTTGCCTGTGACGGCGGCAAGAAGCAGGATCATCCCCGGGATGTTTCGGTTCCCAGCGAACAGGCCGTTCCTAAAACTCCGGGAGAAAAAATTCTGGCCGTTCTGCTGCTTATTCAGGATCAGGCTACGGCAAACGCCCACGCGGCGGAGGTGAAAGAGCTGGCTGCCTCCCTGCCCGGGGATATTCCCAATGAAGAAGCCGTAAATATTGCAAATGAATTGATGCGTCTGGCCAGCCGGGAGTGTTATGGTTCTTCGTCTCTGGAAGATGCTTTGAAAGGAATTCATTTCGATACCGGGGAATACACGGGCAGTGTGCCTCTGGATGTGGATGGATTTGAACCTACCGCGGAAGAGCCGTAAAAATAAATTCCCCGTGCCGGGAATTGGGTAATTACTACAATGTTCCTCTTCATTCCGTTTTGCCGGAATGAAGGGCGGTTTGATATGGTATCAGGTCCCCCGGTAAATCCTTTCCTCTTCCTGATGGGAAAATGCGCGAAGAGAAGGGGAAAATATCTGTACAGCCCGACTCCCGGAGTTTTCTTGCTAGAGAACAAAGGGCCACGGGTGGTAAACTCAATCCAGGGGGCGGCGCAATTCTTCAATGGCTTCCGCCATATCTTCCCGAGTAATTTTCGTAGAAATGCCTGCCTCCCCTGCTTTGGAAAGCAGAACAAAGCGGATGGTTCCGGCCCGGAACTTTTTGTCTGATGCCGTTTTTTGAAGAACAGTTGCCGTATCAATGCCGTCCGGAAGAACCAAGGGAAGTTCCAGCGCCTGAAGCGTGCGAAGGATCTTGTTGGCATCGGAAGAACTTAAACCGGCTTTCCGTTCACTCAGAAACAGGGCGGCGCGCATGCCGAGCGCCACTGCTTCCCCGTGAAGGATGGTTCCGTAAGGGACGGCAGCTTCAATGCCGTGGCCGATGGTGTGGCCGAAATTGAGCAGAGCCCGGATATCCAGAGTTTCCAATTCATCATTTTCTACAATGCGGGCCTTAATGGCCACGTTCCGGGAGATTAGGTCAGGAAGCCTGGCAATAGTATTCAGGGAGAAGCCGATGGAGAGTTCCGGCCCCAGCCCTTTCAATTCATGAAGCATGGAAGCGTCTTTGATAGCTGCGTGCTTGACGGCTTCCGCCAAACCTTCCGCCAGCGTACGTCGATCCAAAGTCACCAGCGTGGTAGGGTCGATTACCACGACGGACGGCTGATGAAAGGCTCCTACAAGATTTTTCCCTTCTGGAATATTGACGGCAGTCTTTCCTCCTACGGAACTGTCCACCTGGGCGACCACCGTTGTTGGAATTTGCATGAAGGGGATGCCCCGGTAATAAATGGAAGCGATGAAGCCGGCCAGATCCCCTACTACGCCGCCGCCCAGAGCGGCGATGCATCCGGTGCGGTCAAGCCCGGCCCGGACCAGTTCGGAACACAGCTCCTGGGCCTGAAGCATATTTTTGGAAGCTTCCCCGGCATTCACTACGTGCAGGCTGGGCATGAATCCCGCGCTCTCCAGGGACTTCATTACGCGCTCTGCATAAAGTGGGGCGACGCAGCTGTCCGTGATAACCGCAATCTTGCCGTCCAGACCGGCGCGGTAGGCAAACTCTCCGGTACGGTCCAGTGCTCCGTTTTCCACGTGGATGTCGTAGGAACGTTCACCGAGAGCAAGAGAAATGGTAGGCATGAGGCCAGTATGGGATATTCCGGAGGGAACCTCAAACGGAAAGTGCGGATGAGGCGAAGAAGACGCATTCTCCTTTTAATGCGTTCTTGTCCTGGGTGCCAGCGGAGAAAGAGTTTCCAGGATAACTTTCAAATGCTCCGCGCGTGAGGCCGTGAACCCGCCGTCATCCTTCCAGATGATATTGCCGTTGCCGTCCAGAAGGACAATCGCTGTTTCCGCCTTCTTGTGAAGGGAAAGTCTGCGGCGTACAAAAGACTGGTCATAATAGGAAATCAGGGAATTGGTCTTCATGTAAAAATCCGGAAAATCCCCCAGAGCCTGTGTAAAGGCGGGGACATCACCTTCAATTGGGGGTGGCTGCAGAACCAGCAAAATGCTATATTCCACCGGGGTTGGCGTATGTTTGTACTGTTTGCGGAGGTCCTCGCAGAAGGGAAGCCACTTTTTCATTCCGTACAAAGTTTCCGGGTGAAAAACAGTCAGCATGATATGGAAACTTTTTGGAACGATGGGAGGCAGGGAAATATTGTCTCCCAGTAAATTCATGCCGTTGATATCCGGAAAACGGTAACGTCCGTTTCCTCCTCCATAAGGATGATCGGGATTGGGCGTTGGCAAGTGTATTTCCTGATTCTTCATGCCCTGTTAGACAAAATTCGAAGAAATAATGTTCATGTCGATGGTTGCCGAACAGGGTATGTTCATTGGTGCGGGGAAGGGCCTTTTTTCTGTTGGAAGGCTCTCTTTCTCTGAAAATTCCGGCCGATTAGAAAATCGGTATTCATGGAAAAGGGAATATATAGACCTGTTATAAGTTTTTCTCGAAGAAAGGTGGGGTACAAGAGTAGGGAAGAGAGGGACGTTCAAAAAAAGACGCGCCAGGATGGGGGATTATGACAAAAGAGCATCTCATTGATTAGGTGTGTATTAAGGGTGGTTGCAGTGGGTATGGCCTGAATAAGGATCGGGAAAAAATGAAAAAACGTCTCGAAAAAAATTGACAAAAAGGTGTGGTATGGTAGATTTCTCGGCACGCCAACACGGCGACGGGATGAAAAGCCCGGCGGCTGAAGGGCTCGGAAGAGTACTGGAAGCGGCTGGAGCCGGCCACCCGGAAAGAGCCCCGGAAAGGGGTGCGATAAGAAGATTTCAAGGGAATGACTACCGAAAACCGCCGAGGGTTTTCCGAGTGAGCCGAGAGGTGAGCGAGGGGACAAGGCCCGAAGGAGCGACCTGGCTCTGAGAGGTGCGGTTTGGTAGAAGCAAGGGGAAAGAAAAAAGGTCGTGACGCGCGCCGTGCGAGGCAGAGCGAAGAGGTCTTCAAGAGACACAACTTGAAGGAAGAGCTGGCTGAAGCATGGCGCAAATGAAATCGCAAGATTCCATTTGGTCCAGCAATTTCAAAAATTAATTTGATGGAGAGTTTGATTCTGGCTCAGAACGAACGCTGGCGGCGTGGATAAGACATGCAAGTCGAACGAGAGAATTGCTAGCTTGCTAATAATTCTCTAGTGGCGCACGGGTGAGTAACACGTGAGTAACCTGCCCCCGAGAGCGGGATAGCCCTGGGAAACTGGGATTAATACCGCATAGTATCGAAAGATTAAAGCAGCAATGCGCTTGGGGATGGGCTCGCGGCCTATTAGTTAGTTGGTGAGGTAACGGCTCACCAAGGCGATGACGGGTAGCCGGTCTGAGAGGATGTCCGGCCACACTGGAACTGAGACACGGTCCAGACACCTACGGGTGGCAGCAGTCGAGAATCATTCACAATGGGGAAACCCTGATGGTGCGACGCCGCGTGGGGGAATGAAGGTCTTCGGATTGTAAACCCCTGTCATGTGGGAGCAAATTAAAAAGATAGTACCACAAGAGGAAGAGACGGCTAACTCTGTGCCAGCAGCCGCGGTAATACAGAGGTCTCAAGCGTTGTTCGGAATCACTGGGCGTAAAGCGTGCGTAGGCTGTTTCATAAGTCGTGTGTGAAAGGCGCGGGCTCAACCCGCGGACGGCACATGATACTGCGAGACTAGAGTAATGGAGGGGGAACCGGAATTCTCGGTGTAGCAGTGAAATGCGTAGATATCGAGAGGAACACTCGTGGCGAAGGCGGGTTCCTGGACATTAACTGACGCTGAGGCACGAAGGCCAGGGGAGCGAAAGGGATTAGATACCCCTGTAGTCCTGGCAGTAAACGGTGCACGCTTGGTGTGCGGGGATCGACCCCCTGCGTGCCGGAGCTAACGCGTTAAGCGTGCCGCCTGGGGAGTACGGTCGCAAGATTAAAACTCAAAGAAATTGACGGGGACCCGCACAAGCGGTGGAGTATGTGGCTTAATTCGATGCAACGCGAAGAACCTTACCTGGGCTTGACATGTAATGAACAACATGTGAAAGCATGCGACTCTTCTTCGGAGGCGTTACACAGGTGCTGCATGGCCGTCGTCAGCTCGTGTCGTGAGATGTTTGGTTAAGTCCAGCAACGAGCGCAACCCCTGTTGCCAGTTACCAGCACGTGAAGGTGGGGACTCTGGCGAGACTGCCCAGATCAACTGGGAGGAAGGTGGGGACGACGTCAGGTCAGTATGGCCCTTATGCCCAGGGCTGCACACGTACTACAATGCCCAGTACAGAGGGGGCCGAAGCCGCGAGGCGGAGGAAATCCTGAAAACTGGGCCCAGTTCGGACTGTAGGCTGCAACCCGCCTACACGAAGCCGGAATCGCTAGTAATGGCGCATCAGCTACGGCGCCGTGAATACGTTCCCGGGTCTTGTACACACCGCCCGTCACATCATGGAAGCCGGTCGCACCCGAAGTATCTGAAGCCAACCGCAAGGAGGCAGGGTCCTAAGGTGAGACTGGTAACTGGGATGAAGTCGTAACAAGGTAGCCGTAGGGGAACCTGCGGCTGGATCATCACCTCCTTTCTATGGAGCAAGTGCACGGAAGTGCACAGGTCGGATCTCTTCCCGAGGGGGAGAAAAGCGGAACCCGCGAGGGCCCGCAACGAACCAAAGATGTGTAAACAGCCGGTCGCCTGGAGCGAAGCCCGGCACGACGTGCGTGACGACCTTTTTTTTTCACCGAGAACCGCAACTGGGGGTATAGCTCAGTTGGTAGAGCGCCAGCTTTGCAAGCTGGATGTCCGGGGTTCGAGTCCCCGTGCCTCCACCAGTTTCGGGAAAGAGACCCAAAGCCGGGCCTGTAGCTCAGTTGGTTAGAGCACACGCGCTTGATAAGCGCGGGGTCACAGGTTCAAGTCCTGTCAGGCCCACCAGCAAAATCGATTATTGAGGGAAAGCGAAAATTGACATCTGCGTGGCAAAGAAAACGATTGCTGAGAAGCAATCGCTTTCCAACAGAGTGGGTAGTTGAACAACAACGACAAAACACAAGATAAACATGCATACCAAGCAATGAGAGAACAATACAGTAAGTCACGAAAGGGCTTTGTGGTATTGTGGAAGTGGTAACAGCTTTTGCAATATGATGAAGTAAGTAAGGGCGTACGGTGAATGCCTTGGTGCCAACAGGCGAAGAAGGACGCGGCAAGCTGCGAAAAAGCCTCGGAAAGCTGCAAGCAAGCGATGATCCGGGGATATCCGAATGGGGTAACCTGATCGAGGCAATACTCGATCGTTCATACCTGAATACATAGGGTATGAAACGCGAAACCCGCTGAAGTGAAACAGCTCAGTAAGCGGAGGAAAAAAAGAAGAAAATCGATTCCGTAAGTAGTGGCGAGCGAAAGCGGATGGAGCCCAAACCGAAGGTATTCCTTCGGGGTTGTAGGACCACGTCATATTCGACCATACTGGATAGTAGAACAGCCTGGAAAGGCTGGCCGGAGAAGGTGAAAGCCCTGTAGACGAAATCCAGAGTGGGAATTAGTGGTATCCTGAGTAATACATCACACGTGGAACGATGGTATGAACCCGCGCGGACCACCGCGCAAGGCTAAATACTAGTTGGCGACCGATAGTGAACAAGTACCGCGAGGGAAAGGTGAAAAGAACCGCTGTGAGCGGAGTGAAATAGAACCTGAAACCGTATGTCTACAAAGTGTCAGAGCAGAGCAATCTGCGATGGCGTGCCTTTTGTTTAATGAGTCTGCGAGTCAGTGTTTGTGGCAAGACTAAGGGCTTCCGGCCCGGAGTCGCAGCGAAAGCAAGTCCGAACAGGGCGCAATAAGTCGCAGGTACTGGACCCGAAGCGGAGGTGACCTACCCTTGGCCAGGTTGAAGCATGGGTAAAACCATGTGGAGGACCGAACAGGTGAACGTTGAAAAAGTTCTCTGATGAGCTGAGGGTAGGAGTGAAAGGCCAATCAAACCCCGTGATAGCTGGTTCTCTTCGAAATGCATTTAGGTGCAGCGTCACGTGCTGATGCGCGGGGGTAGAGCACTGACAAGGCTAGGGGGGGCACACCCGCTTACCAAACCTTATCAAACTCCGAATACCGTGCAATGGAACGTGGCAGTGAGACAGTGGGGGATAAGCTTCATTGTCGAGAGGGAAACAACCCAGACCAGCAGCTAAGGTGCCTAAATAACGCTCAGTGGAAAGGATGTGGGATTACACAGACAGTGAGGATGTTGGCTTAGAAGCAGCCACCATTTAAAAAATGCGTAATAGCTTACTCATCGAGTGATCCTGCGCCGAAAATGATTGGCGATCAAGCGTTATACCGAAGCTCTGGACTTTGCCGCAAGGCAGAGTGGTAGAAGAGCGTTGCATGCGCGTCGAAGGGCGATGGCGACTGACCCTGGAGCACATGCAAGTGAGTATGCAGACATGAGTAACGTTAAGCCGGGTGAAATCCCCGGCCGCCGTAAACCCGAGGTTTCCAGGGCAACGTGTTTCGTCCCTGGGTTAGCCGGGACCTAAGCCGAGGCCGAGAGGCGTAGGCGATGGACATCAGGTTAATAATCCTGAGCTCGCAACCCTTAAACTGGGGGGACGCATGAGAAAAGATGACTAGGTTATTGAATTCCGAGTTGAGTCCACGGACTCAGCGCATCATTGGATCGAGTGCCAAGAAAAGCCCCAGCGTATGCTAAGCGACCCGTACCGCAAACCGACACAGGTGGGTGGGTAGAATATACCAAGGCGTAAGAGTGAAACCTGGTTAAGGAACTCGGCAAATTAGCCCCGTAACTTCGGAAGAAGGGGTGCCTGCAGCGATGCAGGCCGCAGAGAAATGGCCCAACCGACTGTTTATCAAAAACACAGCACTCTGCAAAGACGCAAGTCGAAGTATAGGGTGTGACACGTGACCAATGCCGAAAGATTAAGGCAAGGGGTTAGCCGCAAGGCGAAGCTCTAAACCCAAGTCCCGGTGAATGTCGGCCGTAACTATAACGGTCCTAAGGTAGCGAAATTCCTTGTCGGGTAAGTTCCGACCTGCACGAATCGTGAAACGAGTTGGGCACTGTCTCAACCAGGCGCTCAGTGAAATTGTAGTGGCGGTGAAGATGCCGCCTACCCGCAGAAGGACGGAAAGACCCTATAGACCTTAACTGTAAGCTGTCATTGTTTCTTCGGTTTTAATGCTCAGAGTAAGTGGGAGACGCTGAAGACGCCCCTTTAGGGGCGTCCGAGTCATCAATGAGACACCACCCTTTGAAACTGGAGGATCTAACCCTGAGCCGTGAATCCGGCCAGAGGACCGTGTCAGCCGGTCAGTTTTACTGGGGCGGTATCCTCCCAAAGAGTAACGGAGGAGCGCGAAGGTGGGCTCAGCCCGGTTGGCAACCGGGTGTCGAGTGCATGGGCATAAGCCCGCCTAACTGTGAGACCAACAAGTCGAGCAGATGCGAAAGCAGGCCCAAGTGATCCGGCGGTAGAAAGTGGAATTGCCGTCGCTCAACGGATAAAAGGTACCTTAGGGATAACAGGCTGATCACGCCCAAGAGTTCATATCGACGGCGTGGTTTGGCACCTCGATGTCGGCTCGTCGCATCCTGGGGCTGGAGAAGGTCCCAAGGGTCCGGCTGTTCGCCGGTTAAAGCGGCACGCGAGCTGGGTTCAGAACGTCGCGAGACAGTTCGGTCCTCTATCCTCTGTGGGCGTTGGAAAATTGAGGGGTTCAGACCTTAGTACGAGAGGACCGGGTCTGACGCACCACTGGTGCATCGGTTGTACTGTCAAGTGCATGGCCGAGTAGCTAAGTGCGGACGGGATAAGCGCTGAAAGCATCTAAGCGCCAAGCCCTTCCCAAGATGAGTTTTCCCTACAGGTTCGTGGAAGACCACCACGTTGATAGGTCGCAGGTGTAAGTGCAGCAATGTATTGAGCCGAGCGATACTAATTACCAATTGACTTCATCATATTACATCACTCCCCGTCGTGAATGAACACTTGCTCTTGTCTCATTCTGTTAATGCATGATCTCAACCACCAGCCACGCAGATGTCAGTTTACGCTGAATATCCCCCCCCCAGAAATCTTCTTAGCCTCATACAACCCAATTAAAAAATCTCACACTCGAAAGCCCCAATGCTGGGCTCCCGGGCAGGCAGGATGAAGATACAATAAAACCTCTTCCCCCTGAAGCCCGGTGGCCAGAGCGCAGTGGTCCCACCCGGTCCCGTTCCGAACCCGGAAGTGAAACGCTGCCGCGCCAATGGTAGTCGGACGATAGGTCCCGCAAGAGTAGGTCGCCGCCGGGATTTTTTTCCATCAGGCCCCGCCAGTCCCTCGACTCGCGGGGCCTGTTCTTTTCTTGCTCGGTCCCGTTCTTCTCCCCCTACATTCTCTTAGTTAGTTTCCTTCTTGTAAGATGTCGTATTTCTTGTACGTATTAGTGTTACTATGTTTTCTCATGCTTTTGCCGCCGGGGCGCTTCTTGGAACTGCCATGTCTCCGCTTGTTTGCGTATCTGCCGCAGAAAGATCGCCTGTGGCGGCGGCTGAAGATGTAGTGGCGCGTGTAACTCCCTCGGCAAAGGGGGCTGTCTTGTTCCACTTAAATCCGGATCAGGGCAACAAGATCACTATTTCCGGTATTGCCGGAGGTATCCGGGTGGAGGCGTCAGATGTGCGCCGCTTGGTGGCGGGTTATGGATGGTATTTAAAGAATATAGCCAAGGTCCATTTTTCGTGGAACGGAAATCGGATAACGCTTCCTTCCCCTTTGCCGGTTCCCGCCAGTCCGGTTACGGTAGAAAGCCCGTGGAATATCGTTTTTGCCTATAATTACTGCACCCTTTCTTATACGGCGGCTTTTTGGGATTGGAACAGATGGCAGCGGGAGATTGATTTTCTGGCGTTGAATGGGTTTACGCATGCGCTGGTAACGGCGGGTTTGGAAAAGACATGGGAAGATTTTTTGACAGGCTTGGGGTATCCTCGGGAAAGCTCTTCGTTTTATCCCTAATCCGGCATTTGCCGCCTGGTGGAATATGGGAAACCTGGAAGGCCACGGTGGTCCGCTGAGCCAGCAACAGATAAATAAAATGGCCCAGATGGGAAGGCGCATTGTCTCCCGTATGGAACAGTTGGGGATGACACCTGTACTTCAGGGGTATGTGGGATTTGTTCCTTCTGACTTTCAGGAAAATGTCCGGATAGACGGATTGAAGCTTATTCCTCAGGGGGAATGGGTTAATTTCAGGAGGCCGTGGGTGGTGGATCCCACTTGCGAGGCTTTTCCCAAACTGGCCGCGGACTGGTACAAGGCTCTCCGCAAGGTATACGGCATTCCTGGAAAGATGTTTGGCGGGGATTTGTTTCATGAGGGGGGGCGGAAGGGGGATATTGACGTAACGCAGGCGGCACAGGCAGTGCAGAAAGCCATGCAAAGGCTTCTCCGGGGGCTTTCTGGGTGATTCAGGCCTGGGGTGGAAATCCTACCCGAGAGTTGTTGTCCGGGTTGGATCCGGAGCGTGCGCTTGTATTGCAGCTTACCAAGGATATGGCTGACGGGGGAAAGAATTTAAGGACTTTTAATGGTATTCCGTGGGTCTGGTGCGAACTGGCGAACTTTGGAGGCAATACGGGAATGTACGGGGGGGTTCCCCTTCTGTCCCGGCTCGGAAGTGAGTTGTCCGGCTATAAGGATAAGGGACTGGTGGGCATGGGAACTTTGTCCGAAGGGCTTGAGACGAACCCCCTGCATTACGCCCTGTTCAGCGACCGTTTGTGGACTAGGGAGGATATTTCTGTCCGGGAGTGGCTTGGAAAGTACGCACGCCAGCGTTACGGTTTCGCACCAAAGGCTGTCGTGAAGGCGTTGGAAGTTCTGTCTTCCTCCATCTATAACCCCGTTCGTTCTCAGGAAGGGTGTACGGAGTCTATTATTTGCGCCCGCCCGTCCTGGAATGTTCGAAAGGCATCCACATGGTCCAGCGGGGAGCGATATTATCACCTGGGCGATATTGTAAAGGCGGCGCGCGGTTATCTGAAGGCCGCGAATGATCAGCCGAATTTGGTGAAAAAGGAGACGTTTCGTTATGATTTGGTGGATGTTGTGCGTCAGTCTCTTGCGGACGCTGCTTTTTACCAGCTTCAACAGGTCAGGAGTGCTTTTGATTCCGGAGATTTGGCTGCGTACAGGAAACAGGTAAAGCGTTTCCTGTCTCTGATTTCAGATATGGATGCCCTTTTGGCGACGGATAGCCAGTTCCTATTAGGAACTTGGCAGAAAAGGGCTTTGGATTGGGGTGATTCCCGGCAGGAAAAAGCCTTGATGGACAAGTCTGCGAAGATGCTTATCACTACGTGGATTGATCAGGTTCCCCGGTCTCTGAATGATTATTCCAATCGTCAGTGGGCCGGGCTTGTTTCCGATTTTTATTTGCCTCGGTGGAAGAATTTTTTTGAATTTCAGATGGATGTCCTGACCGGAAAGAAGACGCGTGATGCCGCCCATGCCGCATTTATGGATAAGATGGTTCGGGATGAACTGGCTTTTGCCGGAAATGGGAAAATATATTCTGTCAAACCGGAGGGGGATACTTTGGCCGTTGCTAATCGTGTGATGAATACCCACCGGGAAATGTTGGACGCCCTGAGTGCGGAAGAAAAGCATTCCTCGGGCAGTCCATGGGAACTCCAGCAAGGTTCTCCGTTGCAGTTTGATGTGACGGATCAGGTGACTGCTTCTGGCACATATACTGCTACTTTCCAGTGGAAGAATGGCCCCAGCGCCTTGAAAATCCATTCTGTCAGATTATACGAGGGTAACAGGGAGGTGGCTTCCGATGTTCATGAGGGCAGAACTGGCGTGGAAAATAAGGATAATATTTACAGACTGGAATTGAAGAAGTACAGAACCAACCTTGATTCCTATATCCTGAAGGCAGAAGTAAGCGGTGTTTCTCAGGGCGCTTCCAAAGGAGAAATGGTGTTGAAAAAACTGGTGGATTGAGAAGTGGACAGGATGTTGTGCAGGGATGGGAGAAAAGGCGGTTATACGTGCAGGCTTTTCCATTTGTTCCGGAATCAGTTTGTTTCCCTCGCCGAAAAAAGGAAGAAGGGGGGGATTTCCCCCCCTTTCTTCCTTGAAAGATGGCATGGTGATAAAATTTATCGGCGGTGGCGTAACAATAGAGCGCTAAAACCGAACAGACCCAGCGTAGCGGTTGCCGGTTCCGGAACCACTTCATTACTTGTGGAGAAGTTTACTGCCGACAAATACATGCCCTCCCAAGAGTTCAGGATATTGTTTTTATAGGTGCCGGTTCCGCAGCCGCTATGCATGTCCAGAGAAAGGCTGTTTAAATAGACGGTTTCGGGAAGTGTTGCTTCCTTCCTATTCGTGGCGGCGGACATAACGGAAGAAGACGATTGGGTCGCAGAGCCAAAGTAGTTGTTGGCGGTGTTAGTGTTCGTGGTGGAGAATATGGTGGCTGCTTGGGCGGTTCCCAACGATAAAAAATGGAGATAACAGAAATAATGGGTTTCATCTTTGGGCTGGAAATATAACTTGATACAATTGATATGCACTGGGAAAAAATCTATCGAATTTAGAATCGTTTTTTTGAAAAAACATGAAATATATTGATGTTATAAAGAAATATTCAATTTATTTAAAATTTTAGATGGAAAACGATTAGTAATAGTCTTTTTTATCTCATTATCGGTATTATCCGAGAAAAAATCATGACCCAATGGTAAATACCGGTTCTAGATTTTCCTTACTCCGGCACATAGCCAAAATTCCGTCCTCAGAAAACTCCTGCTTCCCGAAGCGGAATGGTCAGCCTACACAAGCTATTCTCTTTTAGAAGTAAATATTGACCTCGGATTCGCAATCCGTTTGTCGATATTCTTATTGTACTGCCCCGATTTATGCTCCGGTTCCAAAGATGAGCTGTACAGGATCTTTTGTAGAGATGGATTTTTTTTGAATATAGCCTTTTCGTTCAGAGGGCTGCCTGGTAAATGCTGAACATCAGAATGGCCATTCCCGTGAGGGCTGCGCCTGCAATGATGCCGGAGGCGGTGGGGACTTTATATTCCCGTGATTTGGCCTTGAAAAGATGGTCCGCAGCCCAGCCGAGCACAGCTCCTGTAAAGAAAAGGAAGGAGTCGTTCCACTGGATGGCCCAGGCCAGGCCGAAGCCGATGGGGGTGGGGAGCCATTTTCCTGTCCGGGGAATATAGCGGGGAATAAGCACCAGAATGAGTCCGAGAATACCGCCTGCAATGATGGAAAGCACCTTGATGCTGTGCAAATGGCTGAACCCCATGCCCAGTGCTTCCGCTGTGGCCGCCCATGTTCTGGCTCCCGGAGCATTGAAAGCCTGGAGAGCGTTCGCATCCGGAACCATGGAGCGGAAGGCCAGCACGGAGACGAGGGTTCCCAGAAAAATTCCGGAAAACTGGGCGATGAATTGTTTGCGGGGGTTAGCTCCCAGCAGGTAGCCTACTTTGAGGTCTACGAGCAGGTCTGCCGAGGAACTGGACGCTCCTGAAGTGATATTGGCCGCCATCAGGTTGGCTGTTACGTGCCCGGGTGCAATCCCTCCGAAGATGAGCTGTGTAACTTTTCCCATGGCTCCGGTGGGTGTAATATTGGCTTCTCCGGTGATTCGGCAGACGACCAGCGCCAGGAAAAAGGATATGACTACCGCGATGCAGCTCATCCAGTACGGAACGTTAAAGGATGTATGAGCCAGATAGCCGAGAGCTCCCAGAGAGATAAGCTGGCCTGTCAGAAACCAGCTCATGGGCGTTTCTATTTTTTCCACATCTGTCAGTTTTCGTTTTTTACTCAGGGAAAACATGGCTCCCAGGGAAGAAAAGGAACGAACAATGCTTTTCCATTGGAACAGGAAAGCCACAATGCTGGCGACGACCATGCAGGCGGTTCCTCCCCACAGGGTCCAGCTTACGCTCTCCCGATAACCTGCTCCCGCGGGAAGCAATTTCTGGCTTTCCAGCCACGGAACGTAAAGAGCCCAGCAAACGGTTCCTCCGATGAAGAGACTGAGGGATGTTTTCATGCCTACCAGAGCTCCCGCACCCACGAACATGAGATCCCATTTGAAGAAGATAGTACGCTGGTACCAGTTGCCGAGGATATGTTGCTGGACCGTTCCAAGCCATCGTTCTCCTCCTGCAGCCATGGCGATGGCATTAGCGGCGGCGAAAAGGGCAGAATAAAGAAGAGCTTTGGCCTGGCCCGCCGCCTTTTTGCCTTCAGAATAGAGAACTTTGAGGGTTTCCGCCGTAGCAATACTGTCTGGGAACCTTATTTGTTCAATGTTGATCATCTGGCGTTTCATCGGAATGGCCATGGTGACACCCAGTACGGCAATGAAAAATATCCAGGCGAAGGTAGTGCCAAGAGGCATGTGCTGTCCTGTCAGCAGGAGCAGGGCGGCTACGGCGGAGGTGAGGGTTCCCCCTGTAGAATAGCCTGCAGAACTGGCAGCGGACTGCATGCATGTATTTTCCAGAATAGTCATGGGGGATTTGGAAATGCCCAGGCGCACAAAGGCGTTCCAGAGGGCAAAAGAGATAATTCCTGCCGTCAGAGCCACCCCAAAGGACCATCCCATTTTGAGGTTGGCGTACAGATTAGTGAGGGAAAGGATGGAGCCTAGGAGCATGCCTACGATGACGGCTCTCCAGGTAAGCTGCTTCATTCTGTCTCCGGAACCCAGATAAACTTGATCGTACCATTGCTGTTCTACTTCATCCGGAGTGCCTTGGAATCCATCCAGAGGCAGCGGTTTTTCCAAGCAGGAGGGGAGAGGGATGGAAGACTGGGAGGACGTAGATGCCATACAGTTCATAATATAGCATTTGCGGGCGTGGTGGAAAAGTCGTATCTGTCTTTCTCTGCTTTCGGCGTTCCTTCTGCTTGAGACTTGCGTGCTTGTGACGGCCGTGGTTTAATGGGCGGCATGAGCCAATCTTTTACGGATAAACTTGCCGCCCGCATTAAAGAGACCGGTTCCGCCTTGTGTGTCGGATTGGATCCGCGCCCCGGCATGGATGATTTGGAGGCGATTCCTGCGCTGTTGCGGAAGGTTGTGGAGGAAACCGCTCCATATGCGGCGGCGTTTAAGCCGAATATTGCCTATTTTGAAGCCATGGGGTTGCGCGGCCTGGAAATACTTGAGGATTTGCTTCCAGATATGCCTAAGGATGTTCCGGTGGTGCTGGATGCTAAGCGTGGAGATATTGGAGAGACTCAGAAGTATTACGCTCATGCTTACTTTGAACGTCTGGGTGTGGACGCTGTGACGTTGAGTCCTTTTATGGGATATGACACGCTGGAGCCTTTTCTGAATTATGAAGGTAAAGGTGTTTATCTGCTGGCAGTTACTTCCAATCCCGGTTCTGCGGATGTGGAACGGCAGGAATTGGCAGGGGGCCGCAGGGTTTTTGAACTGGTGGGAGACATGGTGCTCCGCTCTGTCCGGGAAGGCTGTAAAACTTCCGTAGGCATGGTGGTTGGGTTGACCAATGCAGATTCCAGTATTCTGGAACGTATTCCGGATACTCCTTTGCTCATTCCCGGCCTGGGTGCTCAAGGCGGTGATCTTTCCTGCCTGAGTGGTTCCGGTCACGTGGCGCCTCCCCTGATTAATGTCTCTCGAGGAATCATGTACCAGAATCCGGAATTGGGTTTTGCAGAGAAGGCCGCCGGATTTGCTCAGCGCATTCGAGAGGCATTGAATTATTGATGTTCATGTATTTTTTTGCAAATAACAAAATGATAACGGCCTGCTTATGGCTGTGCATGAGCTTGTCAAAGGGAGGGGGCTGATATATTGAACAGGTGCATCCCCATTCCCTGCCCGTTTTTTATGGATGAAAAGCCCGGAATTGTAAAATTCACTCCCCATTCCACTTCCAGATCCGCAATGTTGATTGCGGTGGCAGTGACAGTGGGTGTTCAGGTGGCTTTGTGTGCTGTGCTTGTAGCCATACATTTGCAGGATATGTGGTTTCCCTCCGTCCAGGGTGGGGAAGTGGAAATGACGTTTGTGTCCCCGTCCGAAGAAGTTTCTCAGGAGATGGAAGAAGTTCAGCCTACATCTGTTGTTCCGGTTGCAGCTCCTTCCACAGTCAGCCCTGTTCCGGAGATTGCGTCAGATGAAGACTTATTGGCGATGAAGCTGCCGGAAAATGAAGATTGTTCCGAAATGAAGGATTTTCTTTTGGATGAAGCTCCTTCCGAACTCTTGCCGGAGGAGCTCGCCGCCATGCGGATTTCCATGAATGAAGTAAAGCGAAGGCAGCCTGTGAAGCGCCCGGCGGTATCCCTGCCGGGGCGTCCGGAACCGGATCAGAATATTTCTCCTGATAAAAAGGTGCGTTATAAACATGCTCCGTCCTTGCCCAATTCCGTCAATTCTTCTAAAGTCGGGAAGGTGAATGCCGTGGTGAAAGTAGTGGTTGGAGTAAATTCCCATGGGGAACCTTCATCCGTCAATCTTCTTCAGTCAACGGGAAATGCGGAATTGGACCGCCTTTTTATGCGTTGGGTGAGAGAGAATTGGACTTTTTATCCGGCGGAAAAGGACGGTGTGCCCATTGCTTCCAAGGTGGTGGTGCCCGTCAGGCTGAATATAGATTAACCTGTACAAGGAAATATAAAGATGCTTCCGGAGAAGACAGAGAATAGGCCCGTTTATGTGATCGGCCACCAGAATCCGGATACGGATGCTATTTGTTCAGCCATAGGGAATGCGGAGTTTTTAAGAACTCATGGCGAACCTGGCGCGGTTGCCGCCAGATGTGGGGAAATGACGCTGAGAACATCCTGGGTATTGGAAAAGGCAGGAGTGCCGGAGCCGATACTGATTCATGACGTGACGCCCACCGCCGGGACAATCTGTCGTCGTGATGTGATTAGCGTAAGTCCGGACGATACATTCCTGACGGCGTATCGAAGGATGACGGAGAATTCTCTGCAAACCATACCGGTAATTGACGCTGATTACAACCTTCATGGCCTATTGCGTTATTTTGATTTGTTGAGCCTGCTCATGCCTCTGAATATGACGGAGATGAATGTGCGCTCCGTCTTTTCCAGCCTGAGCAATATCGCCACCACCATTGACGGAAAATGTCTGACCGGGGAATCCTTAAGTGAGGAAGAAACGCAGAATATTCTGCTGGTGGGTGCTTCCAGTGAACCCAGCGTTCGAACAAGGCTCGCAAATTACAGGAGAAAAGGGATTATCCGGGATCTGATTGTTATTTGTGGGGACCGTCCGAATGTGCAGCTATATGCAGTGGAACATGGCGTACGCGCTTTGGTGACCACGTCCGGTGCTTTCCCTTCCTTGGACATTATTGAGACGGCCCAGACGACGGGAACATGTATTTTGAGTACTCCCTGGGATACGGCCAGTGTTGGCCAGTTGATCCGTTGTTCCCGGAAGGTGAGGGAGCAGGTTCAGAAGGATTACACCGTTTTTCCGGAGAATATGCCACTGCCCGAGTTGAGGCAGGCTGCCGTAAAGCGCAAGCAGGCATTGTTCCCTGTGATGAGTATCAAGACGAACAAAATAATTGGTGTACTGAGTAAGACGGATTTGGTGGATCCGCCCCGTACACGTGTGGCTTTAGTGGATCACAATGAATTTTCTCAGGCCGTCAAGGGGGTGGAGGAGGCGGAGATTGTGGAGGTGATGGATCACCACCGTTTGGGTACCCAGCTTTCTACACGGGATCCAATCCGTTTTCTGAATGAACCCGTAGGATCCACATCCACCTTGGTGGCACGCAGATTTTACCATCGTAATGTGGAACCCTCCCAGGCTGTAGCGGTCTGCCTGTGCGCGGGGATTCTTTCAGATACCCTGAATTTGACATCTCCTACGGCGGCTCGGGCAGATAGGGAAATGTTGGAATGGCTGACAGGGATTGCCAAAATAGATGCCAAGAAGTTTACAGAGGAGTTTTTTGCCACCGGTTCTCTGTTGCGTTCCAAAACTGAACCTTCCGTTATTATTCAGGCGGACAGGAAGACTTTTACTGAGTACGGATACAAGATTAGTATTTCCCAGATTGAGGAAATTGGTATGTTTGGCTTGGAAGATGTCCAGGAAGGTTTAGTGAGGGAACTTCGGAAGCTGGTGGAGAAAGAGGGGCTGAAGCTTGCTTGCCTTTTGGTTACGGATATCGTTACTCACGATTCCATGTTGCTGGCCGTCGGGGATGAAGAAGCTCTGGAAAATATCGAGTACGAGCGGCTTGGCCCTAATTTGTTTTCCGCTACTGATGTGGTAAGCCGAAAGAAACAGCTTTTTCCTGCTATTTCCCGTGCATTAAAGACGTTGTAGATGCCGGAAATCTTTGCTTTTTACAGGCAAGATTTTTCCTGAGGAGGAACGGCGTTGCCGTGCTGTAAGGGGTATAGATCAGGGAATTGCAATGTCTGCTACGATAGAACGGCGGATAGTATCCGGTATCAGCACAGTACTGGCTCTTTCAGGTTTGAGCGGCGGCGTGCAAAAAACTCGGTCTAGGCGTAATAGAGGGAAATTGACAGGTTGCGTAGCTCCGTAACCGGCACCTTTCAGTTTGAAGCAATCCTGAAAGTCGGAACTGAGTTTGGAGAAAATTGGGGATTGAGGGGCAACGCTGAAGTTCCCGGCCATGATAATGGGAAGTTCTCCATGCTGGGTTCCTACTTCCCTCAGGGTATCAAACAGGTATTGAAGTTGTTTACGGTGGATGAAGCGGAGTGTATGGAAATATTTCCAGCAGGCGGGGGAGTACAGGTCGAAGCGATGTTCAAAAGGTTCCAGACTGATGTTGATGAGCCGAATCGCCAAAGAGGAATTTTCCGGTATCCAGTCTACAATCAAACCGGCTGTGTCCGTGATGCTCTGGGCTGGACCAATCTGACCGTGCCTTACAATGATCGCGCAACTTCCTATTTGCTTGATATAAGAGGTTCTACCGAAAATACTGTAGGCAAATTTAAGTGTTCGGTTATAGTTGCTGCAGCCTTGGACGAAAATGACATCTGCACGGAGTTTGGATATTTGTTCAATGGGAGGAGGTTCCTCGCAGCCCTCGTACAAGGTAAGAACCCTTATTTGCCTGGCATCCGGAGATGGCGGCATTTTGTAGTATTCCATTCCAGTTCTGGCAATGGGCGGGAGAAAGTCTGTAATGACGATGCCGTACGCAACCCAGACGATAATGCCAAGCAGACCGATCCGGGAACCGAAGACCAGCCATGCAATGAGCGCCGGAAAGGAGAAAATGAGACAGCAAGCCCATATGGGCAGTGACGTTGCAAAAGCCATCGTGTCTGAACCGGTCCAGAAAATAGTGACGACGATGACCCACAGGCACAGAGAGACGCCACCCAGCGCTATTCCCAAGTGGTTGACTCCGGATAGCGTTGGCAGAGGTTCTGCCAGATGTTTGCGTCTTCTGAGCCGATGCACTGTGGTGACAGATTAGAAGCCCATGCCGGGAGGGAGACCCAAGCCTCCTGTCAGCTTTTTCATTTCCGCCGCGGCTGTTTCCTTACCCTTGGCAATAGCTGCATTGATGGTTTGAAGGAGAAGCTCCTGGAGAAATTCTGAATCAGACGGGTCAATGATGGAAGGATCAATGACCAGTTCCGTGAGGTTGCCGTCACAGGTGGCGGTAACTTTCAATTTTCCTCCAGCTCCTTCCGTTGTAACGGTTTGGGAGGCGAGTTTTTCTTGGACGGCCGCAAGCCCTGTCTGCATCTGCTGGACCTGCTTCATCATTTTCATTATGTTCATGGTCGTTGTGTCTGGATGGATGAGTTGACTATTGGGAAATGATACGAGCCCGGAAAATCTCCATAGCGGCATCAATCAGCGGATCCGTGTAGTAAGAGTTATCTTCATTTTCCTCTTTGGAAGCTTCCTGGACAGGCTCTGCGGTTTTTTTCTGCGGGGTATGAGGTTTAGGTGCAGGAATGGTGGATGCGGAAGGAGGTGGTGCAGGCAGAGGAGCCAGTTCTTCCTGCACGGGTTCGGGAATGGAGAAATCCTGACGGATAGAAATAGTAACAGAGGTTCCAATATATTGGGAAAGAGCGGCTTCCAAAGCTGTTCGCAGAGGGCCGACTCCCAAGACTGTCCATCCCCTGACGGTCAGAAGGATGAAAAGAAATGGCGACTGCTACGCCATCATAACCGGAAAAACGCTGTTGGCTAGAAAGTCCGCTTGAAGAGGGAATTTGGCGGACATTTGTTCCAACACCGTTTTCCAGTCTTCTTCCGTGATAGTTCTTCCTGATTGTTGGGACAGAACTGCCGGTTCCTCTTTTTCTACGGGTGCCTGGGTTCGGGATGATGAGCTTGGAGTATCGAATAGATTGTCAAAGAAACTGTTAGTTCGTCTTTCCAGAGGAAGATTTTCCTCTGGATCCATAAAAGTAGGCTCTGGAGAATCCGTAGGAAATTTCGACACATCGGAGGCATCGGAGTCTGGATGCCGGGTGATTTCTTCGGAGGCAGGTACGGTTTTTGTCCGCAATTTAGTGGCGGAGTAGGGAAATTCTTCCTCTGCAATGGCAAGAGAGGGGGGGGCTGCAGCGGGTGTAAGAGTTTCCTGTTGTGGTTCGGCTTCCTGCGTAGGATGGGGAGAAGCTTGAGCGTCAGTGCTCTGAATTTTCTGTACTGCGGGAGATGAGGCAGGGGAGGACACAGAAAAATCTGGAATCGGATCCATCAAATGTTGTTCTGTAGCTGGGGTTGGTTTTGTTGCAGCAACAGGAGACTGGATGTTTGGCCGGGGGGCCGGAGTGGGAGCCGTGGCGGAGGAAATAAATGTACTTGGTTCCTGCTGTGAAGCAGGATCTGAAGAAGAGGCCGGTGCCGCAGTGGCTAGCGGAGCACCTTCCAACGCCATGATAATATCGCTGATGCTGGCCTCAGCCAGAGTATGAACGGCTTTAATCAGGCCCATTTCCAGATGAAGCCTTTTATTGGAGGACCAGCGCATTTTATCTTCCGTTTCCGCCAGAACTTCCACCAAACGCAGGATTTTGTCCGTATGGGTGCGTTTGACCAATTCGGCGAGTTCCTCCTTGGAGGATTCCGGGAGAGAATCAAAGCTGGCTTCTGGATCTACTTTAGAGACCAGAATTTCACGCACGGCGGAGATAATTTCGGAAAGAAACTGGCTCATGTCTCTTCCTGCTTCCGCCTGTTCATGCAGAAGATGCAGGAGAGAGGGAAGTTCCTTGTTCAAAATAAGCGCCAGAGCATGGGCCACGGTCTCCCGGGAAGTAATGCCGAAAATGTGGAGTACCTGCTGTTCTTCAATATGATCTCCACAGAAGGAAACAAGCTGGTCCAGCATGGATTGTGCATCCCTCATACCTCCATCCGCCACTTTGGCGACAGCAAAGGCTGCTTCCCTGCTCAGACTTACTCCCTCTGCAGAAGCAATATGGAGCAGGTGTTCTGCAATGATTTCAGAAGGGATGGGGCGCAGGTCGAAGCGCTGGCATCGCGATAGAATGGTTGGCAGTATTTTGTGGGGTTCCGTGGTTGCGAAAATAAATTTGACATGAGGTGGCGGTTCTTCCAGCGTTTTGAGCAGGGCGTTGAAGGATTCCTTAGTGAGCATGTGCACTTCATCTATATAGACGATACGGAAATTTCCTCTGCTCGGAGCGAACCGTACGTTGTCCCTGAGATCCCGGATGTGATCAATGCCGCGGTTGGATGCTCCGTCTATTTCAAGAACATCCAGGCTCCGGCCTTCCGCAATTTCTTCACATATATCTTCATGCGGGTCAAAATCCACTTTGGGGCCACCGCTGCAGTTTAGAGCTTTCGCAAATATTCTTGCGGTTGATGTCTTTCCCGTTCCACGGGGACCTACAAAGAGATAGGCATGGGCGAGACGGTTGTGCTCAATGGCGTTTTTCAACGTCCGGACAACATGATCCTGTCCAAGGACGTCATCGAATGTCAGAGGACGGTATTTTCTGGCAAAGACCTGGTAACTCACGGTTCAGAAAGACTAGAAGATGAGTTCCCGTTTGAAAAGAAAATAGAGAGTAATTGTTTTAAAATGTTGATAAAACGGTTCTTGCACACTCCCGCTACGGAGCTTGCCTGAAAAAAATATCAAGAAAACAATGAGGATGTCATTTTGATATTGAAATCTGAAAATGTTCATGCCAATCTCACAAAAGTAACAGGAACCTTCTCATCTCTATAATTTCCTATGTGGGTCAAAGTATCAATAGCAGCCTTGGTCATTGCTCTTCTCGGAGGAGCCATGTATTATCTTGATAACGAGGAAGCTCTAACCAAGGAGCGTAGGGAATGTGCTTCCCGCTACAAGAACCTGAACGGCCTTCGTGGCGAATTTACGGAAGAAAAGACGAAATATGTCGATTTCCTGGTGAAGAATGAGGCTCTGACGAATGACATCAATGCTTTAACCAAGGAAAAGGATGAACTGGAAGTAAAGAATCAGGAATTGGCCTCAGCCAATGAGGCCAAGAAATCTGACCTTCAAACGCAGCAAACCGCTTTGGCGGAATTGCAATCCAAGAGCAAGGATATGGAAAGTATCCAAGCCATTGCTGACAGAATCAAGGGGCTGGAAGAAGAGTCCAAGCAGTTGGAAGTGGTTAAGCAGGCGGAACAGGGAAAACATGATGCCATCGTTGCTGAAACCGAACAGCTTGTTGTGAATAATGCCGCTCTTCGTCAGCTCAAGGCCGACCAGGATGCCCGCCTTTCTCCGCCCAACCTGAAAACGAGGGTTTCCCAGGTGATTCATGATTTTAATGTAGTTGTGATTGACGGAGGAGCCGCCGATCTGGGCGTGGTGCCCGGTTCCAAGTTGGCCGTCATGAGGGACGGCAACAAAATTGCCGAGCTTGACGTAAACGCTGTTGAATCCCGTGTTTCCACGGCCACTATTCTACCAAGTACGGTAACCGCCGGCGAACGTGTTGAAGCCGGAGACGTCGTTGTATCTGTTCGTCCCTAGCATTTTTCCGGTTCAATACACTCCATACACTCTCACATACATACACAATGAAAACTGTCTTAGTAGTTTTATTGATTCTTGCAGCAGGGGCGGGCGCCTGGTTCTCCGGTCTTAGCGGCCTTTTCGGTATTAATGGCCAGTACCAGGATTTTAAAGAAATGATTTCGTATCGTAAGACCTTGGACAAGGAAATACGTACTTGGACAAGCTTGCGCAACGACATGATTAAGAATCGTGGCTTGGCAGCGGAAGAAAATCTTAGTCTGATTTCCAACAAGGCTTCCGTGACGCAGCAGCGTGATGAACAGCTTTCCAAGGAAGCGGAGTTGAAGGAAGAAGAAGTGCAGTTGAATGCGGACTTGTCCAAAATCAATAAACAGATTGAGGAATTAAAGAGCAAGTTGCAAGATTTCGGTGTTTCCAGCGTACAGGAAATCCAGGAGAAGATGGAATCTTTGGAAGCTTCCAATAAGAAGCTCCAGGAAGATATTGACCAGATTAAAAGTGCTACGGAAGTGGCTTCCAAGAGACGGGCAGAACAAGCTTCTGAGCTGGCTAGCCGCCAGAAGGAGCAAGCTGAATACCGAGCTGCTCTTGCCAAAAATGGGGAAGAGTATCCCGTTCTATCCGTGGATCCGCAGTGGGGTTTTGTTGTGATTGGGGCCGGACAGGGCAGTAGTATTGATCCAAATACGGTTCTTCTTGTTACCCGTGAAGGTCGCAGCATTGGTAAATTAAAGGTAACTTCCCTGGAGAAAAATCAGACGGTAGCTGACATTATTAAAGACAGCGTACCGTCTGGTATGAGTATTCAACCCGGCGATAGAGTACAACTCCTGCGTCCCCGTCAGTCCGCCAAATAAAGGTTTGCCACGTATTTTCCTTGAACCCCGTTGTGTCGTCCGGCATAATGGGGTTCAACTTTTTAAAAGGAAATGATGAAACGATTTGCAATCTCCTTTTTGTTTGTGTCTTTTTCTATTCTTCTGGTCTCTTCCTGTTCCTGGTTGATGGAACCGCAGGAGAGGGAGCGTGTGCCGCAGCCGCCTCCCGGTCCGGAAAAGAGTGCGCTTCCTCATAATAAGACCCAAAGATTTGAGGCGGAAGCAACGCTCGGCCCGTTGGCCTCGCCGAGACGTTAACGGCATCCGAATGACGCTGGACGGTGATTCTGTTCTTTACAGTATCCGACAAACCGGATACAACCGCCTCCGGTTTCCAAGTGGAGAGATGGCTGAGCTGGTCTAAGGCACTCGACTCGAAATCGAACGTGGGCTTTAAAACCCACCGTGGGTTCGAATCCCACTCTCTCCGCCAGTTTTTTTAAGCCCCGTGGGATGTCGGGGCTTTTATTTTTTGACAGGAAGAGAGCTGACCGGAAATTCGGACGAACGACTGTTTAGTGGTAAAGAGTATGTTCTTGACCGGGATCTTTAAGGCGCCCTCCACCAGGATGATTGTAACTATAATAATTTTTATGGGCCGTCTCGGTAGGTTTACCAATGATTACATGATCCAGAAAACGGACGCCTAATAATTTGGAGCATTCTCGCACGCGTTCGGTCAGGAGGTCGTCCGTACGGCTGGGGGAAGGGTTCCCGCTGGGATGGTTGTGGGCAAGGATGAAGCCATAGGCATTGTGAATGATGGTGGGGCGTAAAATGTCGCGAGGATGAGCAATTGATTCATTTAGGGTACCGCTGGAGATTTCCACAGGTTTAATGAGACGGCACTTGGTATCCAGTAGCAGAACGAGCACTGTTTCCTTCTCTTTCCAGCGCATGGCCGTTGTCAGATAGTCATAGACATCTTCCGGTGTTTGAATGGGCTGACGCGACAGAGTTTCACGGAGAGCCCTTGCACCCAGTTCAAAGGCCGCGCTTAGCGTAGCGGCTTTTGCCATGCCTATTCCCTTACAAATATTCGCTATTTCAGCAGCCTCCATATGGGCTAGGGCATCTAGAGAGCCGGCAGACTGAATCAGATCCGAGGACAAGTCCAATACGTTTTTCCCTTTGATGCCCATTCGGAGAAAGATGGCAAGCAGTTCCGCATTGCTGAGGCTGTGCCTTCCCTGGTGGAGCAGTTTTTCCCTAGGCAAAGACTGGGAAGGCAGTTCCTGAAGTTTGCGGTAGGTCATTTCAATAACAGAGGCGCGCGGTGGAAAGAATGGCGGCAGGAAGATGGCGCAGCGTATCCCCTGCCGTTAGTGTTTGCTGGGTTGCTTCCCCAGCGGAGATTGCCATTTCAGAAGCTCGGCCGCACAGGTAGACGCCCAGAACGGCAGAAACCAGGAGAGATTCCCCCTGGCTTATGAAACCTCCACAAACACCTGCCAGCACGTCCCCCTGGCCAGCAGTTGCCATGCCGGGATCTCCGGTGATGTTATAAAAGAGGGGTTTCCCCCGTTGGGTGACGATGGTGCGTGCTCCTTTGTAAATCAGGGCTGCTTCATGTTCCGCCAGGAAGCAGTCAGCAATGTCTGCACGGATGGCATAGTTATCAGCGTCTGGCAGAAGTCTGCGAATTTCTCCGTGGGGAGTGGCCAGAACGTGTTCTCCCAAGCTCCACTGCATGGCCGCGGCCAGATTCAACCCGTCCGCATCCAGAACGGTGGGAGTACCCGTTTCCAGAATAAGGCGGATGGCTTCCGCATCTTCTTCCGATACGGAACCGATACCGGGACCAATGAGGAAAGCACTGAATGTGCGAATGGAGATATCTGCGTAACTGTCCACGGGCCTGACCATGATTTCCGGAGGCATGGATGGAGCGATTAAGGGATAGATATCTTTGTGAACGTGAAGTGTAACCAGCCCGGCTCCTGCACGGAGAGCTGCTTCACAGCAGAGCCGGGCCGCACCCAGCATTCCTTCCGAACCTGCTATGACGCCAATGTGTCCGCGTTTGTTCTTATAATCCGTATAGGGTCTTGCAGAGAGGAATTTGGTAAGCCGTGAGGAGGTAATAAGTTCCGTGGCGGGGAGCGCCTGTACGTGAAGACCGGGAAGGTCGATGCAGACTAAGCGTCCGGCAAACAGGGTGGCATCATCGTCCAGCAGCCTGCTTAACGGCTCCTATGCACATGGTGAAATCTGCTTCCACAGCATTTTGCTGAGGCATTCCCGTATCTGGATCCACTCCGGTGGGGATATCAATAGCCACGGTACGTACAGCCCCGCAACGGTTTCTTATATAGTTTATTTCCGAGCAGAGAGCGGAGAGTTCCCTGCGGAGCATCCCCTTTGCTCCTATTCCCAGCAGGCCGTCCAGCAAGATCATAGGTTTTCCCGTACGGGGCAGGGGAGGGGCCTGGTATTCCTGAGGTGGAGGAGATATTTCCGCCAACTGCCGCACGGAAAGTTCACTCCATTCGTTGCGCGGGTAAGCGGTTCGGATGCCTATTTCCCAGCCATGTTGTTTCAGTATGTTAAGGACGGTGAGGGCGTCTCCCCCGTTATTTCCTTTGCCCACATAGGCTACGCACAGGCCCGGGACGGGGAAGAACTGCATGAGGGATTCAGCAATACCGGCGGAGGCCAGTTTCATCAGGGTTCTGGCTGGTGTTCCGCTAACGATGAGTTCGCGTTCCGCGATCTGCATATTTTCCGTAGAGCAAACTTTCATGGCACGCTGATGGAGACAGCTTTTACTTTAAGCTAAAAAACCTTCTCCTGCAAGCCGGAGAAGGTTTTTATAAAAGGAGCGGATCAGGGAACGGCTACCCGATGCGGAACGTGATGCGCGCTTTGGTCATGTCATAAGGTGACATTTCCATACGCACCTTGTCCCCTACCACGATTTTAATAAAGCGTTTGCGCATTTTGCCGGAAATATGAGCCAGCACTTCGTGCCCGTTGGGAAGGCGCACTTTGAACATGGTTCCTGCCAGTACGGCGCAGATGGTGCCTTCCACTTCAATTTCACTTTCGGAGTTTTCTTCCTTGGGTTCCGATTTGTTGAAATTCTTCCTGCCTTTGGTGTGGCGTCCTCCGCCTCCTTGAGGACGTTGCCTGTTGGTGTTACCTCCGGGGCGGCTTCCACCCCCTGTTCTGGAATTTCCCGGTCCTGCGGGTTGTCCGGCCGACCGTGCCACTCCTGTGCCATTGCCGGAAGGCCGGGATTGTCCGGGACGGTTGCTGGTGCCGGTTGGTCTGGAACCGGGACGGGAATTCTGACCGCCGCTGGGACGGCTGCTGGATCTTGGATTCGGGCTGATAGGACTCTCCTTGTAAGGTTAAAAGAACGCGCGTGTACAAATTTCGCGCAAGCGAATGATAGACCATATTTTTGCAAGGGCAAGTCCTGAATGTGGAAGTTGCGCAATTAAAACGCAATTCTATGGAGGGAGACGGGAAAAAGTCTGTAAAAGAGAAAAAGTATTTGACATTTACGTGAATAATCATTAGGAATGCGCCCCCGAATTGGAAGATAACGGCAGGATGCCGAAAAACGAGAACGAAGAATTGAACCATGAAGACCTTCTCAGCCAAACCGCAAGAAGTAGAGCGCAAATGGTATGTTATAGACGCTGCCGACAAGGTGCTCGGCCGTGTTGCCGTTGAAGCGGCTAACATTTTGCGTGGCAAGAACAAAACAATTTTCACCCCCCACGTTGACTGTGGCGATTTTGTCATTATTGTGAACGCGGACAAGGTGGTGTTGACCGGTAATAAGGAAAATGCCAAAATTTATACCCGTTTCTCCGGTTACGTCGGCGGTAAGCAGGTGGACACCCCCCGTAAAATTCGCGCTCGCCGCCCTGAACTTCTTCTGGAACTGGCTGTTAAAGGCATGGTTCCTCACACCCGCTTGGGCCGTCAGCAGATGACCAAGCTGAAGGTTTATGCTGGCGCCAGCCATCCGCATGAAGCTCAGCAGCCCACCGCCATTACTCTCTAATTGATTTTTTCAGACATGAGTCAGACAACCCCATACAACGCCACCGGCCGTCGTAAGACCGCCATTGCACACGCTTGGCTTACTGAAGGTTCCGGCCGCATTACGATCAACCGCCGCGGTTTTGAGGAATATCTTCCTACCGTTCAGTTGCAGAATGCTGTTCTTCAACCCTTTCAGGTTACCAATACCATGAACAAGTTTGATGTGAACGTCGTTACCAAGGGCGGCGGTATTCACGGACAGGTTGGAGCCATTCGCATGGCGATCGCCCGTGCTCTCGTTCAGGTTGATGAAGCTTTCCGCTCCCAGCTTCGTGAATTCGGTCTTCTGACCCGTGATTCCCGTATGAAGGAACGTAAAAAGCCCGGCCGTCCTGGGGCCCGCAAGCGTTATCAGTTCTCCAAGCGTTAAGCTTGGCTGGTTGCGAAGGAACTGGCTTTACCATTTCTTTCTCGGAAAAGGAGCGCTCCCTGTGGAGTGCTCCTTTTTTGTTGCAGAAAGAGCTTTGTTTTTACTGCTTTCCGCGTCTTTAAAAAGCCTGTTCTGGTTGGATTGCTTACGGCGGTTTTCAATGATTTTCCTGCATTTGCTGTGAGGGCGGGAGACAAGTTTTCCTGTGCTGGAGTGGGCAGTTGGCGAGGGTTAGCGATGGTACGGTGTTCCTGCCAGAATAGTATGGCAGCGATAAAGCTGTTCCAGCAGGACAACGAGCGCCAGTTCATGTTGAAGGGTGAATTTGCTTAGGGACAGGATATGGTTGCACCGGGATCGCAATGCTTCCGTATGACCGTCCGAGGCTCCGATGAGAAACGCGATGCGGCGCACGGAACGCATTTGCCAATCCTTTGCTAGATCGACCAGCTTTCTTGTGGTCCAGAGTTCTCCGCGTTCATCCATGGCGATGCGCAGGCACCCCTCACTGGCGGCCAGCAGACGTTTTGAAACGTCCTGGGAGTTTCCGTCCCTGACAAGCTTGAGTTCCACTTTGCCGAAGGGCCTGAGGCGGTTGAGATAGAGTTCCACGCCTTCCTTGGCGTAGCCTAGGGAAGGTTTTCCGGCGGCCAGAATCAGGAATTGCATGAGGAGTCAGGGATTGGAAGATGAGTTAAGGTAGTTCAGCAGATTGCGGGCCCACGTTTCCGAAATGCCGCGGATGGCGGCGATAGAAACCGGGTCTGCCTTTTTAATAGCAGCTACGGATTTAAATTTTTCCAGCAACAGTCTTTTGAGGCGCTCATGCCCGGGGCGTCGTCCAAGGCGCTTTCCCGCATGCGTTTGCGGTAGAGCAGTTCGTTATAGCCGTTGGCAAAACGGTGGGCTTCGTCGCGGATGCGCTGCATGAGTTTGAGGGCTCCCGTGCTGTGAGGCAGGCAAAGGGGCTGGGATTGGTGGGGGAAAAATATTTCTTCCCTCTGTTTGGCCAGGCCGACGATGGGCATGTCTCCCAGGCCGATGGCTTCCAAATCAGCCAGAGCGGAGGAAAGCTGTCCTTTGCCTCCGTCCACTACTACCAGATCTGGAACTTTGATGGGGGCTTTTCCTTCCGCGCTGAGTTTCTTAAGCCACTGGTACAGGGTCATGTCCGCCTGCCGTGAGGCTACGGCATCGCTCTCCGCCAGAATGCGGGAGTAACGCCTCCGGATGACTTCCGACATGGAGGCGAAGTCATTTTGTCCGTCTACAGTGCGTATACGGTACCGCCGGTAGGCCTTGTTGTCCGGCCTGCCGTTGGTGAAGCGCACCATGGAGGCCACGATATGGTTGGAAGAGACATTGGAAATGTCAAAGCATTCCATAATGAGTGGGGGAGATTCTAATCCCAGTGCTACCCCCAGTTCCTTCATGTCTTCTTCCGGGTGAACGGTGCCGGGAAGATCGGGAGTTCCTTTTCGGAACCTCCGGGCGGGTTCCAGTACCTTGACCAGATTGTCCCGGATGTCCCGCAGATATGCCGCGCGTTCAAAGTCCAGTTCATCGGCGGCTTCCATCATTTCCCTGGTAAGTTCGTCCAGAGCGCTTTTTTTTCCCGTCCCTTCCAGCAGACGCACCGCCTGGTCAAAGTTCCGGTTGTAATCATTGATGGAAATGCGGCCAACGCACGGAGCGGAGCAGTTGCGAATCACATCCGCATGGCAGTGCCTGAAGTCATGGATACCCGGATTTTTTGTCTTGCAGGTTCGCAGCCGGAAATGCCGGTTGAGCCATTCCTGCGTGGCGTAAAGAGCCTGGGAGTGGACAAAGGGGCCGAAGTAGCGCGCTCCGTCATCTTTGCGCACCCGCGCCAGCTGGAAACGAGGCAGTTTTTCCCCCTTCGGAATTTTCAGCAGGGGGTAGCGCTTGTCGTCCTTCATCTGGATATTGTAATGCGGGCGATATTGTTTAATCAGTTTGCTTTCCAGCAGAAAAGCCTCCTGGTCATTTCTGGTTTCAAAATAATCAAATGACGCAATAGCATTAATGAGCGCTCTTGTCTTATGGTTGGAGAGTGTGGCTCCCGTAGGAGAAAAATAATTGCCCAGGCGGCGGTGAAGGTCCTTGGCTTTGCCCACGTAGATGGTATTTCCCCGGGCGTCTTTCATGATATAAACGCCTGGTTTGTGCGGAGTTTCCCTCCAGAGTTCTTTCAGGGTTGGTTGCTCGCGGTCTGCCACGCAGGCATTATGCCATATGAGGCAAGAAATGGAACTGCGGAAACGTACTGTATTACGGCTACTTGGCTTGCCTAGGAAAACTTCTTCTGTATAATCCCCTATGTCTTTTGTATGAACCCTGTACCGTTTACCACGTTGGCCGCCGCCATGGATTTTGTGGTGGGAGATAGAAATTATCCCCTTTCTGAGCTGTTCATGAAAGGCGGTTTCATCATGTGGCCGCTGCTTCTGTTATCCATCGCCGGAGTAGTGGTGCTGGTCATGTGCTGCTTTTCTACCCGTGCTGCCGCCGTTTTGCCTACCAAACTGGTGGAACAGGCGGAATCTTTCATCCGCAAGCGGGATTACACGGGGCTTTCCATCCTCTGCAAGAATGGAGATTCCTGCTACGCTCGCGTGATGTTGACTGTAGCCAACTTCATGTTGCGCAACCCCTCCGCCCAGTTTGAGGAGGTGAGGGAGATAGCCTCTGCGGAAGGAGGACGGCAGGCGGGGTTCCTAAGCCGCCAGATTTCCTGGCTGTCGGATATTGGCGCCGTAGCCCCCATGCTGGGGCTGTTGGGGACCGTGGTCGGGATGATGAAAACCTTTTTTGAGATTGCCAACGGTGATTTTTCCGGGGGCAAGCAACGTATTGACATGGCGGGCGGCGTGGCGGAAGCCTTGATTACGACGGCGGGCGGCTTGATGCTTGGGATTCCCGCCATCCTGGCTTATGTATATTTCCGCAGCCGTGTACACAAACGGGTAGGAGACCTGGAGGCAGCCGTCACGCACAGTGTTTCCGTAGTTGCCACCCAGCTTCAGAAGCCACGAGCCGGTGCAGCTGGGGCTTTTCATGAAGAGGAACTTCCCAGAGTCCCCGTAGATCCCACTTCCCTGCGCGATGTGCGTGGGCTCTAGCCGGAACGCATCTACTTCTCCACCTCACCGGAAGATTGTATGAAATTTCATTATAAAATGCCCAGTCCTATCGGGTTCCAATTAGCCCCCATGCTGGACATCGTATTTCTGCTGCTGGTGTTTTTCATCGTAACCCAGACATTTGAGGATGATGAACCGGATCTTTCCATCAATCTTCCTTCAGCAGAGACTCCCAAGCCCGGTGAAAATGTGTCCAATGAAATTATCGTGAATATCCGTAAAGATGGTACCGTGGTAATCAACCGCCAGCCGTACACAATGCCGCAGCTGGAAGACAAGCTTTTTTTCTGTCGCCCGGTTGGACACTATGCTCGTCCGTATCCGCGTGGATGAGAAGGCGGAATCCGGCGTGGTGGTGCATGTGATGGACGCATGTCTGAAGGCCGGGCTGAATAACGTTTCTTTTTCCACGCGTCCTCCGGCTCCATCTTCCATCAATGTTTCCAATTCCCAGGCTTCATGAAAGCGTTCTTTTCCATTAATGCAGGTTTAATAACTTTGGCGATGTTTTCTGCCGCCCAGGAAAATATTCCGGATGCCGCTCCTATCGCGGATGGTCCGCTGGTCGCTAATCCGGAGCTGGATACGCTGGATATGGCGGACATGCTGTACAAGCAGGCCCAGGCTCCGGCTACGAAGGAGAACCGGCAGGAATATGGACGCCTTCTTGATTTAAGCTTGCGTAAATATCTGGAATTTACCCAACGTTTCCCCCAGTCTACCCAGGCTCCTCTGGCAGAGTATCGTGCTGCCATGTGTTTGGAGGAGCTGGGCAGGAAAGATGAGGCACACGGCCTGTTCCTCAGATTGATTCAGACGGGCAGCCCCGCTCTGGTTGCCGCCTCTGCCTACCGTCTGGCGACGGATGCTTCTTCTGCCGGGGAGATAGATAAGGCCATCCAGTATTACCAGCTCGTGATTCGCAATGCGGAACAGAATGATTTGAAGGTGGACGCCCAGTACCGTCTGGGACGCCTGTTTCTTTCCAACGGTAATCCGGAGTCAGCCGCCACCATGTTTTGCGCGGTGATGGGCAATCCGGAAGCGGATGCCAAGTTTGTTCTGGTGTCCCGGATGGGATATGCCGCCCTGTGTGCGGATACGGGACGCTTGGGAGAAGCCTATTCCGAATATCGCAAGGTGCTGGAAACGCCCGGTGTGGATAACAGGAACCGGGGAATCGCCACTCTTCAGGCCGCCATGCTGGCCACCAAACTGAAAAAGACTGCGGAAGCCCAGGGCCTTTATGAACGGCTTTTGAAGGACGAGTCCCTGAAGGAGATGGCGCCGGAGGCCCGAATGGGGCTTCTTCTGGGGCTGTACAATATGGGCAAGTACAGGGAGATACTTTCCCAGTATGAGCAGCAGAAGGGAATAAAGATGCCGACAAAGGACGGCCAGGTGCGTCTGCTGATGCTGCTGGGGCAGTCCGCCTATAAATTGAAGGAGTATCGGAAAGCGGCGGATTTCTTTCTGGAAGCGGAAAAGTCCGTCCCTTATACGCAGGAGGCCATGCAAGCCTCCTTTTACCGGTTATTGTGTTATAATGAACTCAAGCAGAAAGATCTTCCCCAGCGGGCTCAGAGCTTCCTGAACCATTATGCCAAGGCTTTTCCTACCAGTGAACTGCATGATATGGTGCGCCTGATGGCTGCAGAGAACCTGTTCAGCTCCAATCCGGCGGATGCCGCCCGGTTTTATGCCAGCATTGATTTTGACAAGGTGCCTCCGAAGATGCGCGCGGATATTTTATATAAGAGCGCGTGGGCGATTGCCCAGGCCGGGAACAGAGGTGTGGCCGCCAAGCTGCTGACTGATTTTATCAATGATTTTCCAAAAGATCCCCGCATTTGCGAGGCATTGACGTTACGCGGAGACATGTATGCCAAGACCAAGAAGGAAGCTGAGGCTCTGATGGATTTTGACCGTGTGATTGCCCGTTGGCCGAAAGCTGAATCAGCTGCCGCCGCATGGCAGAGAGCCGCTCAGATTTATGCGGGACGCCAGGATATGGCGAACATGGCGAAGTATTATGAAGGCCTGATCCAGAATTTTCCGAAGGCGTCTCCTGCCGCTCTGGCTGAAGCCCATTTCCTGCTGGGGCGTGCGGCGTTTGACCAGGGAGATTTCAAGTCTTCTATCAGCCATATGGCGGAGGCCAAGACGCTGGATCCCCAGAAATACGGAGAACAGGTTAATGTGCTTTCCGTCCTGTCCTATCACAAGCTCCAGGACATGAATAAACTGAAGGAAGCCCTGGAAACCCTGCAAAAGGAAAATCCTTCCGCCGTGGCTCGTGTGCCGGATGTCATTCCCGCATGGCTGGGTCTTCAGGCCTATGGGATGAAGGATCTGGAAACGGCGGACAAGTATATGACCTGGGCTACGCAGAACGACCAGCTTCAGAATGTGAAGAAGGTGATTTGGCGTAATTTGGCGAAGGTGCGCCTGGCGCTCAGAAAGTATGACCGCGCCTTGGTGGCTTCCAACAATTTCCTGAAGGATGAGGATCAGCCTTACCGCCGTGCGGACGGCATGCTGGACAAGGCTTCCATTTTGCTGGGGCTGGGCAAGTATGCGGATGCCAGAAAGACGGCGGAAGATGCGCTGGCTCTGGGCGTGGAAGGTCCTTTGATGGCTTCCTTGAAAATTGTTCTGGGGGATATTTCCTATGCGGAGAAAAAGTTTGATGAAGCGGCCAAGCATTACGGTGTTACGGCCGAGCTGTTTGTCAATGACGCTGAACTGAAACCCAAGGCTCTGTTCAAGGCGGCAGAAGCTTTGGACAAGGCCGGCCGCAAATCGGAGGCTTCCCAATATCGGGGCCGCCTGCAAAAGGAATTCCCGGATTGGAAACAGGATGGAGAGTCTTTGCCTCCGGACGCACGATAAGCGTTTTAAAGATTGAAACCGGAAATGGAGAACAGGCGTAAAAGATGGTATGATCTGTTTGGATTGCTGCCTCGCAATCTGGGCCGTCTGTTGCTGTGGTTCAGCCTCATTCCTATCGCTTTCATCATCGTTCTTCTCGTTTATGCATGGAGGGCGGACCAGTATGAGCTGGACGAGGTTTTGGCGCCGTTGGAAAATTGTGCCGCATATGATCGCAACGGCCAGTGGATAGGCACCTTGACAGATCATGACCGGGTGTATGTAGCGCGCAATGAACTGCCCGATAATCTGGTGAATGCTTTCATTGCGCGGGAAGATGAAGACTTTTTCGAACATGGCGGCATTGTGTACTCTTCCATTATCCGCTCCATTTGCCGGAATCTGACTACGTTGTCCTATGCCCAGGGTGCTTCCACGATTACGATGCAGCTGGCGCGGAATTGTTATGAGCTGGGGGGGAAGACCCTGGATCGCAAGGTTTTGGAAATGGCCGTGGCCCGCCGCATTGAGGGCAAGTATTCCAAGGATGAAATTCTGACGGCTTACCTGAACCGCATTTATTTTGGCCAGCAATGCTATGGGATTGCGCAGGCGGCGGATTTGTATTTCGGCAAAAAAGTGGCGGATCTGACACTGGCGGAGTGCGCTACCCTGGCCGGTCTGGTGCGCGGACCTTCCATCTACAATCCTGTTTACAGCCCGGAGGCTGCTGCCAAGGTCCGCAATGCGACGCTGGAAAGGATGTTTGAGTGTGAATTCATTACCCAGGAACAATTATGGCAGGCGCTCCGCGAACCGATGGCGGTGGCCGGTAAACGGGAAGCTCGGCCCGGTTCTTATCCCGTTCTGGTCGTTTCCCGCGAGTTGGGAGACCTGGATTGCTGCGACGAGCAGGAGGGAACCTCCAGCATTTTTGTAATGACCACGCTGGATTTGGAATTCCAGCGGATGGTTGAAGATGTAAGCGAGCCTATGCTGGCCGCTCTGGAATCTTCTTCTGTGTGGGCAGGGTTGCCCAAAAGGGTGGACAACCAGTTGAATCGTTGTGTGCAAGCGGCCATATTGTGTGTGGATTCCCGTAAAGGGGAGTTGCTGGCCGTAACAGGGGGACGCTCCGCCCAGGACGGTCTGGACCGATGGCAGTCCAGGGTAATGCCCGGCGATCTGTTCACTCCCATCGTCAATTTATGCGCCGTCGACCAGCGTAGAACCGTTATTCGCAGCAATCCGGAAGTCACTGGCCGCGGGGTAGGTTTCAATACAGTAATAGAAACGGCACAAAAGGCCGGTTACAAAGGGGAACTTCCCCGTTCTTCGGACTTGTATACCGGCAGGTTTTCCGTGCCTCTTTCGCATGCCGTCAATGCCCTGTATCTCATCGGCAATGACGGGCTCAATGTGAGTATTTCCTCCGTCAGGCAGGTGGGCACCACCAAAAAGAACCTGGTGATGGTGAATGCCCCCTCTCCGGAAGAAAGCCGCCGGGAAATCCTGCCTAGGGAATCCGCCCACCTGGTGGCGTCCCTTCCTCCCTTCCGCTACGACGAACGAACCAGGAAAACCTTCGTCAATGTCAAACTTCCGGGAAATACGGGACATTTTTCCGCCGTCATGGGGCGTTATTTCACGGTTTTTGCCTGGGTGGGCTTTGATTCTCCGGAGGCCGCCGTCTATGAAAAGAAAGGGGTTTCCGCGGCGTTGGCAAAAACCTGTTCCTCCCTGGCCGGGGAGGTGTATGACCGTGCGGAGGAAGGCCGCAGAAAAGCTGTCCGGGAACGCCGGGAGCGGGAAAATGCTGCAGAGCAGGGCCCCCAATGAAGTTCAATTTTCCATTAGTAGAAGCATCATGAGACACTCACTTGAAATGACCACGGCCATCCAGGCCGCCAAATCCGCCGGAGCTTTTCTGAAGAAGCATTTTTATGAGCAAAAGAAGGTGGATGAAGCCAGCCAGAATGATATCAAGCTGGAGTTGGACAAGCTTTCCCAGAAACTGATTACGGAGGAAATTCTTTCCGTGTTTCCCAACCACGCTGTTTTGGGAGAAGAAGGATACACCGGGGACAGGAACAGCGAGTGTGAATGGATTGTAGACCCCATTGACGGGACGGTGAATTATTTTTACACGATTCCCTGGTTCTGCGTCTCCATAGCTTTGCGCCGCCGCGGGGAAGTGGTGTTGGGCGTGATTTACGATCCCATGATGGATGAATGCTGGCATGTGGAAAAGGGCGGGATTCCGTACATGAATGATCATCCCATGCATTGCAGCCGGCGGGAACGCATGGCGGAAGCCGTGGTATTCGTGGGGCACGGCAAGACGGACGGTTCCAAAGAAAAGGGGATTGAGCGCTTCGCTAGGATCGCTTGGCAGGTACGCAAGGTGCGCAATAACGGTTCTGCGGCTCTGGCCCTGGCTTATATTGCCTGCGGCAGATTTGACGCCTATGTGGAAAGCGTCATTTCCATCTGGGATGTCGCCGCTGGGGTTTTGCTGGTGGAAGCAGCCGGCGGCAAGGTTGTTTTGGAACCGAAGGAAGATAATCCGGAACAGTTCGCCATTGCCGCATGGAACGGCCGCATCCCTATCATGGAGGCGCTGGGAGAATAACCCGAACATTATTGCCGCAGTACCGTATGAAAAACATGATCGCTTTGACCGGGATCGGGTATGATATTCACCGTTTTGCGGAGATTCCTCGCCCCTTGATGCTGGGCGGCGTGCATATTCCTTCCTCCCGCGGCCTGGACGGCCATTCCGACGCGGATGTTTTATGCCACGCTATTGCGGATGCACTGCTGGGTGCTGCCGGGTTGCCGGACATCGGCTACTGGTTTCCGCCGGGCGATCCTGCCTGCAAGGACATCCCTTCCCTGGATATTGTGGCGAAAGCCGTTTCTCTGATTCGGGAGCGTGGAGGTCGCATCGTGAATGTGGACTCGTCCCTTATTGCAGAATCTCCCCGCATTTCTCCTTATTTGGAGCAGATGAAGGGAGCTTTGGGAACCGCTCTGGGAATCTCTCCGGTCCGCGTGGGCATCAAGGCCACTACCAATGAACAGCTTGGCGCGCTGGGCCGTAGGGAAGGCATTGCCGCTTTTGCCGTAGCGGCTATTCTGATGCCGGAGGATTTGGCCATGCCGTAAGGCGAATGCTCCGGTTCCGTTTCTGGAAGCCTTTTTTCAAAAAAGGAAGCCGGTACGGGGCTTTAAACAAGGAATATGCTTCAGGAATAACGGGCAGGTGGAAATGGCGCTTTTTTGGGGAGCCTTTTCCAAGCAGTTTTAATGAAATGACAGGAAATTTTTAACTGTTCCCTGGCAGAAAAGCCGTTTTTGGCTGCATAATAATATTACCCATTTCCCTGCACAGGGAAGAGGCGTTGCCTGATATCAGCTGATGCAGCGGTAATAATAATCCACGCGGGAGATGAACCAAGACCATTTGAAGCCGGGTTTGCCATTGTCCAGCAGAAGGTGGGGGCAACGCTTGCCGGTCCAGTAGTAATGGGGCACGACATTCCGCAGGGGAATATCGTGGGCATACATGTTGTAGGCCGCCAGCTTGGCGGCGCGGTCAAAGGTTTTGACGATGCTCTGTCCTCGCTTCTCACACATTTCAATGCCGATGGAGTACATGTCTCCGGGGCCGCCCCGGTCCGCATGGCGTCCCGTTTCATTCAGGGGGATATGCTGCATGGTCACGTACGGGTCTACCGTATAATGCCAGTTGCAGCGCAAAGCTCCGTTATTCAGGGCGCGCGCATGCTGCATGGCGTCTGCGGACGGGTTTTCCGTGTTGTGCATGGTGATGAAGCGTGGCTTCATTCGGGAAGAACGGCGGCGGAGCGGAGAAGATTTAGGCATGAACATCGGCCGGACGTTACATTCCGCCAGCAATTGGCGCGGAGAACGTTTCACCACGGGGACCCCGGAGGGCTTAAAGGAGATCATGGGAGCCATTCCTGCTTTTCCGGAAGGTTCCGAACAACTGGTCAGGGCAAGCAGGGCGGCGGTTTCCAGCAGAAAAGTTCTGCGGTCCATGCCCTGGACTTTCTCCAGCATGGGCTGGAGCTGACCGGAAAAGCGGGCAAGATAAGTGGCGATGGTGGAAATATTGCTCATACGGAGGCCGGGGAATGGGGAATTTTCAGCACGGATGCGGGAAAAGTTAAGTTCACGCTAAGATTCGCTCTTCTTCTTTGCAACGAAAAAGTGTGAAAGCTTCAGCATTGTGCCGAATTCTTCGCTCTTTTTGTCATATTGGTTTGCTTAAACCGTTGTTGAGAGCAGAACAGTATCTGCTTCTGCGGCGGTGACGGCATCCGCGCCTGCCGGGGACAGAATGAATTCTCCCTTCCGGGCCGTTTTCCCGTCCCAGAGCACGGAACCGCAGAGGACCGTGAAGACGGCAAAGCGGGAGGAGTCCGGCTGGGTAAACCGTTCTCCCTTATCCAGGCGGTATTCCTTTGTGGTGAAATGCGGCATTTCCGTCAGGTATCCGGGGCGCTGGCTGAGTTTCCGGAATTCCCCGATGGAATCCAATGCCTGTTCCAGGTGCAGTTCCCGTCCTCGTCCGGAGTCATCCGTGCGGTTCCAGTCATAAAGGCGGTAGGTGGTATCGCTATTCTGCTGGATTTCCGCAATGAGGTGCCCGGCTCCAATGGCATGAACCAGCCCCGCCGGAATGTAAAGGTGTTCCCCCGGTTCCAGATGGGTGGAGCGTATCAGTTGCTCCATCTGTCCTGTTTCCGCCGCATGACGGATGTCCGGGAGTGTGGCGTTTTCCTTCATTCCCCCGTAAATCAGGGCGTCTGGGGATGCATGCAGAACATACCAGATTTCATTTTTTACTTCTCCCTGCCGGGCTGCCGCCGTGCGTTCCGGGGGGATGCACCTGAACGGAAAGATTTTCGCGGGCATCCAGAATTTTGCAGAGCAGGGGAAAGCGGGGGAAACGCTCGTAGCCGGGACCGAAAATTTCCTGCCGATGTTCTTCCCACAGCCGATGCAGGGGCATTCCTTCCCATTCGCCGTCCTTGACTATACTCATGGCTTCAGGACGGTCGCTGATTTCCCACGCTTCTCCATAAGCTGTTTCCCGGTCGGGCAGTTCCCGTCCCAGCATGGTTCTCATGCTCTGGCCGCCCCAGATGCGCGGCTGGTAGATGGAATGGAATCGAAAAGGCTGCATGGTTGTAGCGGAAGCGTAGGATATCTTTTATGGACGGGCAAGCAATGCCCACAGGGTTTCCTGTGGGCATGGAGAGAGGAAGACGGAGAATTGCCTGTTATTTGATGGATTCCCAGACAATGCCGATTTCGTCAAATGGCACATGTTCCTTGTTCTTGTCCGGTTTCGGAACGCCGTAGTTGGTCCGGAACAGGGGCAGGATGGGAGCTCCCGTTTTAGGATCCTTGCTCATGGGGGCCATTCCAACTTCTTCAAGCAGAAGAGTCATGCCGAATTCACCACCAGGACCTTCACTAACCAAGATTTCAATGGGGTAAACCTTGCCCTGTTCCACCGTGAACTGCTTGCCGGCTGCCACACCGCGCATAGTGTTGTTCCAGTGCCCGGAAGAACTGTATTTGTAGAACGTAACGGGGGGGACATTGATGCCCACTTCCCGGAGTTCCTTTTTCAAGTCGTCATTGCCGGGTTTGCCTTCCATGGCATCAAGCCATTTGGCATTGTTTGCCGTCATTTTTCCCAGAGAAGCGGATTCCCAGCCGTAGTCGAAGACATTCTGTTTATTGAACCGTACTACTAAGTAGTCGTCTCCCAGTCCCACGAATCGGAACGTGCCGGACTTGGGGGCGCGTACTTTTCCCCGGTAAATGGCGAGCCACTGGCTAGGCTTTACTTTGTCATCGCAACCGTAGGCCTTGGGAGCGTCTTTGGCGGGAGTTCTGGGTATGTAGAACTGGGCTGCGTATAATTGTTGCGGAGCCTTGTAAAAACGGTTCAGTTCCGATTCGTTCCAGCCTTTGTTCACGAAGCGGGAAAGGAACTCCCTGTACTGGTTCATGTTCATGTTGGTAGGACGTCCGCCAGGAGTCTGCTTGGTGTCGTAAAAGGTCCCTACCAGCGTGCTTCCGGAGGGTTGGGACGTACCGAAAGCAGAGGTGGAGTCTCCCAGGTCGGGGCCGAAGCCGTCCCCCATGCCGAGGGCGGTTCCCTCCTCCAGCATGACAGGTTCATCGGGCGGGTCAATGTCGATCTTGGGGAGGCTCACCGGAGCGGCGGCCGCTGCCACCACGACCTTGACGGGCGTCTCCGCATGGGAGGAAGAGGAAGTTTCCCTCTGTACTTCCGGCGGCGGAGGCGTATCCGACGGCGGCGCATCGTCCGGCGTGATGTAGCCGACGACTTTGGGTTCTTCCGGAGGGGCGATGATGATGGTCAGGGAGTAGAGAATGGCTCCTGCCAAAACGACGGAGAGAATGGATGTCGCTAATGCGGCAATATAATTTTTCCGCCTTTCCTTGCGCAGGGTTTCCACTGCGTCTTCCGTGGGTTCTATATGAAGGCTCATGCATGTATGATAGCACAAGAATCCCATATGTTGAGTAACATGAAGATAACAGGGATAACATGTCGGTAACAAAAAAGGCGGCCTTGCCGTCCTTTCTCCGTATGGGCTTTTCAGCGTTTCCCCCGTCTTTCCGTCCCTCCCGGTGCCAGCGCAATGGCAAGGGTGGAGCAGATGCCCAGAATCAGGGGATAATACAGGTATTTCATGATCAGCAGGGGAGAAACCTGGGAGATTCCGGCGGCCATGAGCATTTGAGCACCGTAGGGGATGACTCCCTGAACCAGGCAGGAAAAGGTGTCCAGAATGCTGGCGCTGCGTTTGGGTGGGATATGGAATTTGTCACTTATTTCCTTGGCGATGGGGCCAGCCGTGATGATGGCGATCGTATTATTGGCCGTGCAGAGGTTGGCCAGGGAAACCAGCCCGGCAATGCTGAATTCCGCGCCGCGCCTGCTGCGGATATGGGCCGTAATTTTTCCGATAATATACGCGATGCCTCCGTTGAAACGGATGATGGACAGTACGCCGCCGGCCAGCAGAGTGACGATGATCAGTTCTCCCATGCCGGTCATGCCGCTGCCCATGGCTTGGAACCAGGCCATGAAGGAGAAATACCCCATGCCGACGCCAATCAGTCCCGTTGCAAGGAGCCCCATGGTCAGAACGGCCATGACGTGGATTCCGGCCAGGGCCGTCACCAGCACGAGCAGATAGGGAAATACTTTCATCCATTCAATGGAGATATCCGCTGTGGAGGGGGACTGCACGTTCCATCCGAGCAGGATGTAGCAGGCCAGGGCCAGCAGAGCGGCGGGGAGCGCCACCTTTATGTTGGCCCGGAATTTGTCCCGCATGGCGCAGCCCTGCGTACGGGTGGCGGCGATCGTGGTGTCTGAAATGAAGGAAAGATTGTCTCCGAAGAATGCTCCCCCCACCACAATGGCCGTCATCATGCCGGCACTGACCTGCGTGGCTTGTGCCAGCCCTGTGGCTACGGGAGCCAGAGCGACAATGGTGCCTACGGATGTTCCTACGGAGAGGGAGATGAAACAGGAGGCGATGAACACGCTGGCAAACAGCAGATTGTCCGGAAGAAGCCGCAGCGTAAGCTGCACGGTGGCGTCAATGGCTCCCATATCCCTGGCAGACTGGGCGAAGGCTCCTGCCAGCACGAAAATCCAGACCATCATCAGGATGTTCCGGTTGGCTACTCCGGAGGAAAACAGATCCACCCGTTCCGCCATGCTTTTTCCGCGGGTGATGAAAACGGCCCAGACAGCTGCCGCCATAAAGGCTACCGTGACCGGCACGGCGTAAAAATCCTGTACGGCTATGGAGATGACCAGGTAAAGCAGGAAGAAAACCAGCAGGGGGCTCAGTGCCCACAGGCTGGCTTTGGCGGGGGGCGTATCCTGGTTGTCCGGGGGGCTGGTCATTGGAGTGAGGGGAGCTGGCCGAAAAGTCAGTTGCCGTCGGCTTCCATCCGGCTCAGATACCACCGGTAAATGCGTTCCACTCCCTCTTCCAGCTCCACCCGGTGTTTCCAGCCCAGGGAGTGCAGCTTGGAGACGTCCGTCAGCTTGCGCATGGTGCCGTCCGGCTTGTCTGCGTTGAACGCCAGATTTCCCCGGTACCCTGCCGTAGCGGCAATCAGGCGGGCCAGTCCGCCGATGGAGATTTCTTTCCCGGTTCCGATATTGATGTGGCAGTTCCGCACTTCCCTTCCTCCTTCTTGCAGCTGGCTGAAATCCACTTGCTCCATCACATGGACGCAGGCGTCCGCCATGTCTTCGCTCCACAGGAATTCGCGCAGGGGAAGTTCCCGTACCCCACAGTTCCACGGAACCGGGGGTAATGCCGTATTTGGCCAGCACGGCCAGGATTTCCTTTTCTTCAGCCGTGCCGTCCACCTGTTCCACTGGGCGCGCGTTCAGATCTTTCCGCACGGCGTTCCAGTCTCCTTCCATCAGGCACTTGGCCAGGTGTATCTTGCGTACCATGGCGGGCAGCACGTGGCTGTTTTCCAAGTTGTCATTGGGGCCGTACAGATTTGTAGGCATGACGGCGATGTAGTTGGTGCCGTATTGCAGGTTGAAACTTTCGCACATTTTCAGCCCTGCTATTTTGGCAATGGCATAGGGTTCGTTGGTGTATTCCAGCGGGGAGGTGAGCAGGGCGGTTTCCTTCATGGGCTGGGGGGCTTCGCGCGGGTAGATGCAGGTGCTCCCCAGGAAGAGGAGCTTGGATACGCCATGCCGGAAGCTTTCCCCGATGACGTTCTGCTGAATCTGGAGATTGCGGAAGATGAAGTCCGCCCGGTAGCGGGAGTTGGCGATGATGCCGCCCACAAACGCCGCTGCCAGAAAGACGTATTCCGGCTTTTCCCGGTCAAAAAATTCCCGGACGGCCGCAGGGTCTTCCAGATCCAGTTCTTTGTGCGTCCGGCCAATCAGGTAGGAATAGCCTTTGTTTTCCAGGGATTTCCAGATGGCGGAACCGACGAGGCCGCGGTGTCCGGCCACAAAGATTCTGCTGTTTTTTTTCATCTCAGAAATGAACGGGAGTTTTTACGTATTTCATGTCGTGGCGCACCATGATGCGCACGAGTTCCTCAAACGGAGTGGAGGTAGGGTTCCAGCCAAGAAGGGTTTTGGCCTTGGTTGGGTCTCCCAACAGTTGTTCAACTTCGGCAGGGCGGAAATATTTGGGGTCCACTTCCACCAGAATATTGCCCGTCTTCCTGTCGCGTCCGCGTTCTTCCACGCCTTCTCCCTCCCATTCCAGCTCTATTCCGGCCTCACGGAAGGCCAGCGTGCAGAATTCCCTGACCGTGTGCATTTCCCCTGTGGCGATGACGAAATCCTCCGGTGTGTCATGCTGGAGAATCAGCCACATGCATTCCACGTAATCCTTGGCGTAACCCCAGTCGCGCAGGGCGTTCAGGTTGCCCAGGTAAAGCTTGTCCTGCATGCCCTGGGCAATGCGTGCCGCCGCCAGCGTGATTTTGCGGGTAACGAAATTTTCTCCGCGGCGTTCGCTTTCGTGGTTGAACAGGATGCCGTTAACGGCAAACATATTGTAAGATTCCCGGTAATTCTTGGTAATCCAGAATCCGTATTGCTTGGCTACGCCGTAGGGTGAACGGGGGTAAAACGGCGTGGTTTCCTTCTGGGGGACTTCCTGCACCAGCCCGAAAAGCTCGGACGTGGAAGCCTGGTAGATGCGGCATTTCTTTTCCATGCCCAGAATGCGGACGGCTTCCAGCATGCGGAGGGTTCCCACGGCATCCGTTTCCGCCGTGTATTCCGGTACGTCAAAGCTGACTTTCACATGGCTCTGGGCTGCCAGATTGTAGATTTCATCCGGCTGCACGGTCTGGATGATGCGGATGAGAGAACTGGAATCCGTCATGTCCCCGTAGTGGAGGTTAATCAGGCGGTTTTTCTTCATGTCCCGCACCCATTCGTCCAGGTAAAGGTGTTCGATGCGGCCCGTGTTGAAGGAGGAGGACCGGCGCAGGATGCCGTGTACTTCATACCCTTTGTCAATCAGGAACTCTGCGAGAAAGGAACCGTCCTGTCCCGTAATGCCGGAGATTAATGCGATTTTGCTCATATGGTGTGTCAGGTTATTTGCTGGCGGGAGAGGTTGATGAAATGAAAAGAAACCTCTCCCGGAGCCGCAATTCATGGGCTCCGGGCATAAATAACGCATTTTTCCCAGCGAGGCGAGGAAAATGCTCTGGTCTATAGGAAGGGGGGGCAGAGCCGTCAGCGGGCATGTTGCCGCTTGCTGGCCGCAATCATTTTCCTGAAATCCCGGAACAGATACTGGGGATCCCTGGGGCCGGGTGCCGCTTCCGGGTGGTATTGCACGCTGAATACGGGAAGCGTCCTGGGCGATGCCTTCCACGGTATTGTCATTCAGATTGATCAGCGTTATTTCCACGTTGTCCGGCACGGTGTCCGGATCCACGGCAAAACCATGGTTCTGGGACGTAATGCTGATTTTGCCTGTTTTCAAATCTTTGACCGGATGGTTCGCTCCACGGTGCCCGAACTTCAGCTTGAAGGTTTTCGCTCCCAGCGCGTGGGAAATAATCTGGTGGCCCAGGCAGATGCCGAACATGGGCACTTTCCCAATCAATGCAGCTACTTCCCGGTGAATGTCCGTCAGCGTGGCGGGATCTCCCGGACCATTGGAAAGAAAGACGCCGTCCGGGTTCATGGCAAGCACTTCCTCCGCCGTCGTGTGGGCGGGAACTACGGTTACGCGGAAGCCGTTTTCCCTCAACTGGCGCAGGATGTTGTATTTAATGCCGAAGTCAAAGGCGACGATGTCGTATTCCGCAGGGGGCAGAGTTTTTCCCGTAACCAGCGCGTCCACTTCCTCCGGTGTCATGGGGTGGGAACCGATTTTGTCCACGATATTGCAGCCTTCCATGGAGGGGGCGTTTCTGGCTGCTTCCACGGCTTCCTCCGGCGTCAGCTCCGTGGTGAGGCAGGCGCGCATGGCTCCGGCGGAGCGCAGATGCTTGGCGATTTTGCGGGTATCCACCCCTTCAATGCCGATGACGCCCTGTTTTTCCAGCCACGGGCCCAGGGATTCCGTGGCACGCCAGTTGGAGTGGACTTTCGCCAGTTCCGCCACCACAAAACCGCTGACCTGCGCTTTGCCTGATTCCCCGTCTTCCGGGTTGACGCCGTAATTGCCGATCAGAGGATAAGTCATGGTGACGATCTGGCCGCTGTAGGACGGATCCGTCAATACTTCCTGATAGCCGGTCATGGACGTGTTGAAGCAGGCTTCCCCCACTTCCGTGCCCGTGGCCCCGAAGTGCGAACCGATGAAGACGCTTCCGTCTTCCAGTGCGAGAATGGCTCTCATGGTGATGTAAGTATGCTTAGGTGGTGCGGGATTAAAGGTTTTGGGCGTGGTACTCCTGAATAGTGCACACCTGAAGATTTTTGTTCTTCAGCGCCTCAATGGCATTCACGCAGGCCTGTGCGGAAGCCAGGTTGGTGCAATAGGAGGTTTTGGCGGCAATGGCGGAGGAACGGATGATGATGTCGTCCGCCCGCGCGTCGTGGGAGCCGGGGGTGTTGATGATGAAATCAATATCCCCGTTTTTAATATGGTCCACGATGTTGGGGCGGCGCGCCTCGTTGACTTTGTAGGCGCGTTCGCATTCAATGTCGTGCTGGAGCAGGTGAATCATCGTGCCGCGCGTGGCGCACAGCGTGAATCCCATGTCCGCCAGCTGCCGGGCCATGTGAAGCACCCGTTCCTTGTCCCGGTCATTCACGGAGATGAAGACTTTGCCTTCCGTCGGCAGGGGATTGAATGCACTGACCTGGGATTTTGCGAAAGCGATATCCGGGTCCGGATCAATGCCCATCACCTCTCCGGTGGATTTCATTTCCGGCCCCAGCACCACGTCGATGCCCGGGAAGCGGCCCCATGGGAAAACGGCTTCCTTCACGCAATAGTATTCCGGAGTGATTTCCCGGGTAAAGCCCAGTTCCGCCAGCGTTTTGCCGGCCATGACCTGTGCGGCCAGCTTGGCGAGGGGCTTGCCGATGGATTTGGAGACGAACGGAACGGTGCGGGAGGCGCGCGGATTCACCTCAATGACGTAGAGTTGTTCATCTTTTACGGCAAACTGGATGTTCATCAGCCCGCAGACGTTCAGTTTGCGCGCCAGCTCCTTGGAAGCCCGCGTGATTTCCTTGTGCATTTTCATGGAAATGCCCATGGCGGGAATCATGCTGGCGGAGTCCCCGGAATGGATGCCCGCCGGTTCCACATGCTGCATGATAGCTCCGATGACGGCGCGCTCCCTGTCCGCGATGACATCCACGTCAATCTCCACGGCGTTTTCCAGGAAGCGGTCAATCAGCACGGGGCGTTCTTCGGAAGCTTCCACGGCTTCATTCATGTACCGGCGCAGTTCTTTTTCCTCATATACAATGATCATGCCGCGTCCGCCCAGCACGAAGGAGGGGCGCAGCAGCACCGGGTAACCGATGCGCGCGGCAATGGCGGCGGCGTCCTCCACATTGGTGGCCGTTCCTGCATCCGCCTGTTTCAGCCCCAGTTCCTTCAACAGGGCGGAGAAATGTTCGCGGTCTTCCGCCAGGTCAATGGCCTTGGGGCTGGTGCCGATGATGGGCACGCCGTGGGCTTCCAGAGCGTTGGCCAGGTTCAGCGGAGTCTGGCCTCCGAACTGGACGATGACTCCGTCCGGCTTCTCCTGCTCGCAGATATGAAGCACGTCTTCCAGCGTCAGGGGTTCAAAGAAAAGCTTGTCGGAGGAATCGTAGTCCGTGGAGACGGTTTCCGGGTTGGAGTTTACGATGATGGTTTCATAACCCATTTCCCGCAGAGCCATGGAGGCGTGCACGCAGCAGTAGTCGAATTCAATCCCCTGGCCAATGCGGTTCGGGCCGCCGCCCAGGATGAGGATTTTTTTTCTGCCTGTTTCGCGGGCTTCATTTTCATCTCCATAGGTGGAATAAAAGTAGGGGTGTAGGCTTCGAACTCCGCGGCACAGGTATCCACCAGCCGGTATCCGGGCACAATGCCCTGTTCCAGACGTTCCTTCCGGATGTTTTCTTCCGTGGTTCCCCGGGCCAGGGCGATTTGCCGGTCGGAAAAGCCCAGCTTCTTGGCTTCCCGCAGATCCAGCTTGTCCAGGCTGTCGCCCGCTCTGGCCAGGTCCTGCATTTGCGCCAGGAACCAGGGATCAATCTGGGTAAGCTGCTGCACTTCATCCAGGGAAAATCCGTTGCTGAACGCCGTTTGAATCCAGAAAATGCGTTCCGCCGTGGGAACAGCCAGTTTCCGCGTGATCTCTTCTGCGGAAGGCGCCTGCGGAGCCTTCGCGTCAAATCCCCAGCCCCAGCGTCCCGTTTCCAGGGAACGCAGGGCCTTTTGCAGGGATTCCTTGAAAGTGCGGCCGATGGCCATGGCCTCTCCTACGGACTTCATGGACGTGGTCAGGTGTTCGTCCGCCTGCTTGAACTTTTCAAACGTGAAGCGGGGGACCTTGGTAACCACATAGTCGATGGTGGGCTCAAAGCAGGCGGGCGTTTCCCGCGTGATGTCATTCCGCAGTTCGTCCAGCGTGTAGCCCACGGCCAGTTTGGCGGCTAGTTTGGCAATGGGGAACCCCGTGGCCTTGGAAGCCAGCGCGGAGGAACGGGAAACGCGGGGGTTCATTTCAATGACAATCATGCGGCCGTTGGCCGGATTAATGGCGAACTGGATGTTGGAACCGCCCGTCTCCACGCCGATTTCCCGGATGACGGCGAAGGAAGCGTCCCGCATGGCCTGGTATTCACGGTCCGTGAGGGTTTGGATGGGGGCTACGGTGATGGAATCCCCGGTATGCACGCCCATGGGGTCGATGTTCTCAATGGAGCAAATGACCACGCAATTGTCCGCGCGGTCCCTCATTACCTCCATTTCAAATTCTTTCCAGCCGATCAGGGACTCTTCAATCAGGATTTCGGAAACGGGGGAAAGATCCAGCCCCCGGGCGCATATCTCCTCAAATTCCGTTTTATTGTACGCCACGCCGCCTCCCATGCCGCCCAGCGTGAAGGCAGGGCGGACAATCAGGGGAAAGGAGCCGATGTCCCCGGCTACCCGGCGCGCTTCCTCCATGGTGTGCGCAATGCCGGAACGCGGCACGTCCAGGCCAATGCGGAGCATGGCTTCCTTGAACAGATTGCGGTCCTCCCCGCGGTCAATGGCGTCCGCGTTGGCTCCGATCATACGCACCTTTTCCCTCTCCAGCACGCCGCTGCGATGCAGTTCCATGGCGCAGTTCAAGGCCGTCTGCCCGCCCAGGGTCGGGAGAAGGGCATCCGGTTTTTCCCGGATGATGATTTTCTCCACGAACTCCGGGGTGATCGGTTCAATATAAGTGCGCGGGGAGGTTTCCGGATCCGTCATGATGGTGGCGGGATTGGAGTTCACCAGCACTACTTCATAACCTTCTTCCCGGAGGGCTTTGCAGGCCTGGGTGCCGGAGTAGTCGAATTCGCAGCCCTGGCCGATGACGATCGGGCCGGACCCGATCACGAGAATCTTTTTAATGGAGGTGTCTTTAGGCATAATGGCGATGGAAGAATCCTGTGATCTTGGACCGCGGATTTCCGCCGGGGGAATTAAGTGCCCGCCGGGCTCCGGAGGAAAGTTTTTTTACGGTCAATGACGCGGATTTTCAGGGTGTGGGGATCAGTTGAACATGGCGGGGAAAGGAGGCCGGAACAGGGCGCGCCAAGGCTCCGGAGCCGTGCCGTCCCCTGCGGGCAGAGGCTTGACCCGCGAGGGGGGCATAACTCCGGAGCCCGTCGGTGCACCCTCTAATAGATGAACAGCATTTCCCGGTACTTGGGGAGAGGCCAGGACCGGTCGTTCACCAGGGTTTCTGCGGCATCGACGCTGGTTCTCAATTGGGACATCGCAACGAGGATGTCCTCATGGCAGCTCGTAAGCGCCGTTTCCAGGGTATCCAGGTCGGATACGATGGAATCCAGGGCGTCGCCCAGCTTGTCCGCCAGCTTCTGCAGGGCGGCGGTGCCGCTGGTCCGCTTGGCGTCCAGCGCCCTGGAGAGCGCGGAAACGGTTTGCTCGTATTCATTGCGCAGGGCGGGGAGAATGATGGTGGCAGCCATTTCCCAGGACAGGCGGCCTTCAATGCGGATGCGCCTGTGGTATTCTTCCAGGAAAATCTCAAACCTGGATTCCAGCTCCCGCCTGGAAAAGACGCCGTACTTTTCAAACAGGGCCACATTCTTTTCATTCACCAGGGTGTGCAGGGCCGTCATCGTGTTTTTCAGGTTGGGGAGGCCGCGGCGTTCCGCTTCTTTTACCCATTCTTCCGAATAATTGTCCCCGTTGAAGATGATTCTCTTGTGTTCGGAAATCCTGCGCTTGAGCGTTTCCTGGAGCTGCGGCAGGAATGTTTCCGGAGCGAAGGAGGAAAGTTCTTCCGCCAGGGAATCGAGGGATTCCGCCACAATGGTGTTCAGGGTCATCATGGGACCCGCGCAGGATTGAGATGAGCCCGGTGCGCGGAATTCAAACTTGTTGCCGGTGAAGGCGAACGGGCTGGTGCGGTTGCGGTCCGTCGCGTCCCGGGGAAGGACGGGCAGCGTGTCCACGCCGATCTTGAGCGTATCGTTGCGCTTGCCGCAGCCGGAAGAGCCGTTGATCATATTCTCAATTACTTCATTGAGCTGGGCGCCCAGGAAAATGGAGATAATGGCCGGGGGGGCTTCGTTCGCGCCAAGGCGGTGGTCGTTCCCGGCGCTGGCCACGGAATTGCGCAGCAAGTCGCTGTGTTTGTCAACGGCCTCGATGATGGCGGTCAGGACGGTCAGGAAAATGGCGTTCTGTTGCGGATCCGAACCGGGGTCAAGCAGGTTCTTGTTCCCGTAGGAAATGGACCAGTTGTTATGCTTGCCGGAACCGTTGACGCCAGCAAAGGGCTTTTCATGAAGCAGGCATACCAGGCCGTGCTTGCTGGCCTGCTGGCGCAGAACCTCCATCACCAGCATGTTATGGTCTATCGCCAGGTTCACGTCCTCAAACAGAGGGGCCAGTTCAAATTGCGCGGGCGCCACTTCGTTGTGGCGGGTCTTGGCCGGGATCCCCAGTCTCCAGAGTTCCTGTTCCACGTCGCTCATGAAATTAAGGACGCGGGGCTTGATGGAGCCGAAATAATGGTCTTCCAGCTGCTGGTGCTTGGCGGGAGGTGCGCCGAAAAGGGTGCGCCCTGTCTGGACCAGGTCCGGGCGGTTCAGGTAGAAGTTCTTGTCAATGAGGAAGTACTCCTGTTCCGGCCCCAGCGTGATGGTTACGTGTTCGTCCGGAAGGCCGAAGCACTTCATCAGCTTCTTGACGGCGTTGCCCAATGCCTGGCGGGAGCGCAGCAGCGGAGTCTTCTTATCCAGCGCGTCTCCCGTATAGGAACAGTAGGCGGTAGGGATGCAGAGCGTGGCTCCGTTCCCGTGCCTCTTGATGAAGGCGGGGCTGGTGGGATCCCAGGCGGTGTATCCGCGGGCCTCAAAAGTGCAGCGCAGGCCGCCGGAAGGGAAACTGGACGCGTCCGGTTCGCTCACAATCAGGTTTTTGCCGGAGAAGCTCATGATGGGTTCCATTCCCTTGGGGTCCAGGAAGGAATCGTGCTTCTCCGCCGTGGAGCCCGTCATGGGCTGGAACCAGTGCGTATAGTGAGTGGCTCCCCGTTCCAGAGCCCACTGCTTCATGGCATGGGCCACATCTGCGGCAATGTCCGCGTTCAGAGGAAGTCCGTCCTGGATAGTGGCCAGGAGGGTTTTTGCCGTATCTTTGGGCAGGTACTTCTTCATCACTTCCGTGCTGAAGACATCCGCTCCGTAATAATCAATGCTGACCGGGGCGCTTTCGCTAGCTCCGCCCACGGGCAGGGAAGCGATGGCGCTGATGGCTTGTGTTCGTGTCGAGTCACTCATCATGGTTAACTGTTGTACCTTTTCTTTAGCAAGAAGCGTGCCAACTTTTCAGGTAAATGTTCTCATGAATATGTTGCTAATTTTAATTTATTGATTATTAGTGAAATATGAATATTATGGCGAAGGGGCTGCAAAAAAGGGAAACAAAACTGCGCATAAGAATGAATTACAAAAATGTAAAATCGCAACAAAAGGGTGATTACAAAAATGTAAAAAATTCTTCTTGGGGGGAACGATATTTTTATTCCGCTTCAAAATGTCCTGTTATGCCGGCAGCCGCGTCAGGCTTTGTAAAACGGGGGTAAAACAGTTTGAAAGCGGGAAAATAGAAAGTCTGGGCAATGTTGGCACGGTTTTTGCTACGAATAAGTCAACTTAACCCAAACAAAACAGCAAACTGATGAATAGCGATCAATTTGAGACAGGCATTCCCGCGCCGCAGGGATTGTATGATTTTGAACAGGAGAGGGACGCCTGCGGCGTGGGCCTGGTGGCTGACCTGAAAAATGAACCAAGCCACAAAATCATTGAAATGGGAATTACTGTTCTCAAGAGGCTCATGCACCGCGGAGCCGTGGGAAGCGATCCGGATACCGGGGACGGCGCGGGCATTCTGCTGGCCCTTCCGGATGAATTTTTCCGCCTGGCGCTTCCCAACAAGCTTCCCGCCAGAGGCAAATACGGGGTGGCCATGATGTTCGGCGGATGCGGCCATGAAGAGGAATTTGGAAGCCGCCGTTACGGAAAACGGCGGCAGCGTGATTGCGTGGAGGCAGGTTCCTGTGGACCGGGACAGCATCGGTAAAAACGCCCAGCGCACATGTCCCCTGATCCGTCAGTTGTTCATTGACGGCAGTGGTTTTGCGGATCAGGCGGAATTTGAACGCAAGCTGTTTGTGATGCGCCGGGAAATGGAACGGCGCGTGGAAGGCTGTTATGTATGCAGCTGCTCCAGCCGCAGCATTGTGTACAAGGGGCTGTTCCTCGGCACGCAGATTGAAGGATTTTACGGAGATCTGGCCAGCGAGCATTTCAAATCCCCCCTGGCCCTTGTCCACCAGCGCTACAGCACGAATACGTTCCCAACCTGGAGCCTGGCCCATCCCTTCAGGTATCTGGCGCATAACGGGGAAATCAACACCCTGCGCGGGAACCTGAACCACCTGAGCGTGCGTGAGCCGCATTTGTCCTCCACCCTGCTGGGGGATGACCTGCAAAAGCTGCTGCCCCTTATTCCCCCCGGCCAGAGCGATTCCGCCTGTCTGGACAACATGGTTGAGCTGCTGGCCGCCGCCGGGCGGGACCTGCGCCATGTCATGCTCATGCTCATGCCGCAGGCCTGGGGCGTCAACTACCATTTAGGGCCGGATGTGCGCGGTTTCTTTGAATACCACTCCGCCATGATGGAGCCCTGGGACGGTCCGACCGCCGTCGTTTTTTCCGATGGTATCAATGCGGGCGCCATGCTGGACCGCAACGGCCTGCGCCCTGCGCGCTATACGCTGACCACGGATGATATTTTCATTCTGGCTTCGGAAACGGGCGTGGCGGACATTCCCGCGGAAGTAGCCCGCAAAGGCCGCCTCCGTCCCGGGGAAATGATTTACTGCGACCTGGTGCACCACCGGCTGGTATCCGATGCTGAAACCAAGAATGAAATGGCCAGGCGCATGCCCTACCGCCGCTGGGTGGAGAAAAACAAGATTTCCGTCCGTTCCCTGTTTGATTCCATTTCCGCCTCTGCGGAAATGCCGGACCTCGTGGGCCGCCAGCGCCAGTTCGGATTCACCCAGGAGGATGTGGAGCTGATCGTCCGCCCCATGATGCTGAAAGGCGCAGAACCTCTCGGCTCCATGGGAAATGACGCGCCGCTGGCCGTCCTCTCCGGAAAGGCTCCCCTCCTGTTCAATTATTTCAAGCAGCTCTTCGCCCAGGTGACCAACCCTCCCATCGACCCCATCCGGGAGGAGCTGGTCATGAGCCTGACCACATACATAGGCAACCATCCCAACATTCTGGAAGAAACGCCGGAGCATGCCCGTCTTATCAAGATGGCGCGTCCCGTCATTACGGATGAAGAGCTCAACCGCCTCTGCAATATTCGGGAGGCCGGCTTTCCCTCCGCCAGGCTTCCCCTCCAGTTCCCGGAAGGCGGGGACGGGAAAGCCCTGCGGGAGACGCTGGAAAGCCTGGCGGAATCCGCCGTGGGCCTGGTCAGGTCCGGCGTGCGCATTCTGGTGTTGACGGACCGCAACATAGGAAACGGCTACCTTCCCGTTCCCAGTCTTCTGGCCTGTTCCGTGGTGAATCGCGCGCTGGCTTCCGCCGGGCTGCGTTCCGACGTGGGGCTGATTCTGGAAACCGGGGAGGCGAGGGAAACAATGCATTTTGCGCTTCTGCTGGGCTTCGGAGCCACGGCGGTCAATCCGTACCTGGCTCTGGCGACGGTTACTTCCCTGGCCGCGCCGCAGGACTGCCCGCTGGATGTGGTGAAAGCCTCCGGAAACTACATCAATGCCATAGACAAGGGATTGCTCAAAATCATGTCCAAGATGGGCATTTCCACGTTGCGCAGCTACCGATCCTCCCAGCTGTTCGAGGCTGTGGGGCTGAACCGGGAACTGATTGACGAATTCTTTCCCGGCACCGTCAGCCGCGTAGGCGGCATAGGGCTGGATGAAATAGCCGCGGAATGCAACCAGCGCGCCGCTCAACACGCGGAACACGGGGACAAGCTGGATGCGGGAGGGCAGTACAAGTATAAAAAAGGCGGGGAGAACCATCTCTGGAATCCGCAGACGCTTCAGGCTTTCCGCGCTGCCGTGCGTGACAATGACGAACGGAAATACCGGGAATTCGCGGATTACAGCAATCGGCAGGCGCAGCATCTCTGCACCCTGCGCGGCCTGTTTGAATTTGCTCCGGCGGACGCTATCCCCTGGAAGAAGTGGAAAGCGTGGATTCCATCTTGCGCCGTTTCGTTTCCGGGGCCATGTCTTTGGGTTCCCTCAGTCCGGAAGCCCATGAAACCATCGCCATTGCGATGAACAAAATAGGAGCCAAAAGCAATTCCGGGGAAGGGGGGGAAGATGAAGCCCGCTATGAACCCAACGCCCGGGGCGAAGTTCGCTACAGCGCCATCAAGCAGGTGGCGAGCGGGCGTTTTGGCGTGACTATTAATTATCTGCGCCACGCTTCCGAGCTCCAGATTAAGATGGCCCAGGGGGCCAAGCCCGGGGAAGGGGGGCAGCTCCCGGCGCACAAGGTGGATCCGTACATCGCCCGGCTTCGCCATTCCATGCCGAACGTCAGCCTCATTTCTCCTCCTCCGCACCATGACATTTACTCCATTGAAGACCTGGCCCAGTTAATTTACGACCTGCGCAACTCCAATCCGGATGCCCGTGTCTCCGTCAAGCTTGTTTCCGAGGTGGGCATCGGCGCGGTTGCCGCGGGCGTGGTGAAGGCCCATGCGGATGTGGTTGTGGTCAGCGGCCACGACGGCGGAACGGGAGCTTCTCCTCTCACCAGCGTGAAGCACGCCGGGCTGCCGTGGGAGCTGGGGCTGGCGGAAACGCAGCAGACGCTTGTGCTTAACAAGCTCCGTTCCCGCGTCCGTCTCCAGGTGGACGGCCAGCTGCGCACCGGGAGGGACGTCGTGATGGCCGCCCTGCTGGGGGCGGAGGAATTCGGTTTTGGAACCGCCATTTTGATCTCCATCGGCTGCGCCATGCTCCGCAGGTGCCATGAAAATACGTGTCCGGTAGGCGTCGCTACGCAGGATCCGGCCCTGAGGGCCAAATTCAGCGGCAAGCCGGAATACGTCATCAACTACCTCCGCTTTGTGGCCCGGGAAACGCGGGAAATCCTGGCTTCCCTGGGGCTTCGTTCCCTGGATGAAGCCGTAGGCAGGACGGATCTGCTTTCCGTCAACCGCGCCATAGATTTTTACAAGGCCCGGCATTTGGATTTCTCCTCCATCCTGCATGCGGCAGAGGGGGATGGACGCAGGTTTGACCCCTCTTTTGAAAAGGAACCGCTGGACAACTACGACCGCCGCCATCTGCTGCCGGCATTGAAGCCCCTGCTGGAAAAGGGGGAAAAGACGGAACTCTGCCGAGACGTCCTCAATGTGGACCGGACGGTGGGGACGGAACTTTCCGGTGAGCTGGTGATGAAATTCGGGCCGCGCGGCCTGGCGGAAGATACGCTTACGGTGCACTTTACCGGATGCGCGGGGCAAAGCTTCGGGGCTTTTCTGGCGCCTGGCGTCACCTTTGAACTTGTCGGGGAGGCGAATGACTTTGTCGGGAAGGGCTTGTCTGGCGGCAAAATCATCGTGCTCCCCCCGGATCATATCTCCTACGTACCGTCAGACAACGTCATCGCCGGAAACGTCATCGGCTATGGGGCCACTTCCGGCAGCATCTTCCTTCACGGGCAGGCCGGGGAACGTTTCGCCATCCGCAACAGCGGCGCCAAAATGGTGGTGGAAGGCATCGGCGACCACGGCTGTGAATACATGACCGGGGGCCGTGTGGCGGTGCTCGGCAAAGTGGGCGTCAATTTCGCCGCGGGGATGACCGGCGGCCTGGCCTACGTGTATGATGCGGACAACAACTTCGATCAGAAATGCAACCTGGGCAGCGTGGACCTGGAAACGGTCATGCCGCATTCCGCCGATGAAGCGGAATTGCTTCAGCTCATTTACGAGCATTACATGGCTACCAGGAGCCGCAGGGCTTACGACCTGTTAAACAACTGGCCGGAAGAACGCGGCAAATTCATCAAGGTATTCCCGGTGGAATACCGGCATGCCCTGGCCATGCATTCCTGAAAGAAGCATGCAGCAGTTTTCTGTTGTTTGGGGTAAGGCAGGGGCCTCCGCGGGTGCGGAGGCCCCCATTTTTTGATAGGCCTGTATGCCGTTTCATGGCCGGGCATGTTGGCGCCGCTTTTCCTGCTTAAGCCATTCCGCATTTGAAGACGAATGTTCCGGATAAGGAGGTTTTCATGACCATACTGTCAGTTGATAGAGAAATGCGGCTGCGAGGGGGATGGTGGTTGCAGTTGATGTCAGGAGGAAGGTCAAATGTTCCAGCAATGCCCGGTTCTGAGCGGATTATGAATTCGAAGTCAACAGGAAAGTTTGAATGGAAATGTGTTAGTGGAGTTTTGGTTTTGGGAATTCGTCTGGATGGCAATTGATAAAAAAGTGAATTGAAAGGTAACTGATTGGTATTCTTGTTATTTAGTTATTCAGGGGATTGCCGCGAATTCATAATCCGTTAGGTTTGCTCCAACGGGTGTTTGGTTTTTTCTGCCAGGCTGCTCCAATTAACTACACAATGAATATATGACGAGGAAAACCGGCCCTCTCTATCAGGAGAGGGCCGGTTTTTTGCAGGATTTCCGTAAGGGAATTCCTTTTTCTTATTGAGGCTTGTCCAACAAAATATCTTTTCCTGCGCCTTTCCATGAAAAAGCGTGGCCGCGGAGGCGGACGCATTTACGGAGATGGAAGGAAGAGCAAAGATTCCTACTTTTTAGGCGTTATATTGCGCATGTTGCGGCCTTTAGCCTTGCGCTGCTGTTCTTCCAGGGCCGCGCGCTGCTGCTCCATCATCTTTTGGAAAAAACCGGCCTTTTTCTTTTTGGCGGGAGAGAGCACGGGCATGGGCAAGCGGCGGATAAGGGCCGTTTGCCCTATGGAGATCAAATTCTGCGTGGTCCAGTACAGGGCCAGGGCGGAAGCGAAATTGTAACAGAACAGGAAGAACATCACAGGCATCAGGTTCATAATAATGCGCTGGGAGCGTTCCCCCGCCTGAGGAGTCATCCTCATCTGGATAATCATGGTTACGGCCATGATAAGAGGCAGAATATTGATGGGAATGCCGAACAGGTGGCCCACGGTATCAGGCAGGGAGAGATCCGTCATCCACAGGCAGAAGGGCTGTCCCCTCAGTTCTGCGGAATACTGGAGCACTCGGTAGAAGGCGAAGAAGATGGGAATCTGGATAAGCATGGGGACGCAGCCGCTGGCCGGGTTGATGCCGTATTTCTGGTACAGCTTCATCATTTCCATGTTCACCTTCTGAGGATCGTCCGGATATTTCTCCTTGAGTTTGACCATCTCCGGCTGAACCAGAGACATGCGTTTCATGGCCATGTAGGATTTTTTGTGCAGCGGCCAGATGAGCGCGCGGACAACGATGGTCATGCAGATGATGGCCACGCCCCAGTTACCGAACCACCCGTGGAAGAGGTTGAGCAGCCAGTTCATCGGAACGCTCAGGAACACAAGCCAGCCATATGCCATGATGTCGCTGATGGCAGGATAGGAGAGATTCAGGTCACGCAGATAAGCGTTCAATTTGGGGCCGGTGTAAATATCGTAGGTGAGTGTCTTGATTTCATTGGGGGCCATGGTCAGGTTGGGGATTCCCATGGCCACGGTGACGCCGGGCACCAGGGTGTTGCCTTCATGCGTCAGAGGGAATTCCTGGCGGGTGGCGTACACCGTGGATCCCCTGGACTGGGCCTGGGGAAGAAGGATGGTGGCGTAATATTGGCTCATGACGCCGGCATAAGTCAGATCCTGAAGAGGGCCTTCCAGAACGCGGGCTTTGGCGCTGCTGAAAAATCCGCCCGTGAAATAGGAAGGCACTTCCTGTTCCAGGGAGCCGTCCGCATGGTAAAAGAAATGGGTGTAGGTATCTTTGGGTTCGCTTTTGGCGATGGGGTAGGCGCTCCCGCCAAAGATGCCCATGTAGCGCAGATCCTGGACATTGGGAGATTTATTGAGCAGGGAAACGGTCAGGCGAATGAGGTATTTGCTGCCGGGCAGTACTTCCCCTTCCAGATTTTTGACGGGGTGCAGGGTGTATGTTTTGGAGATGAAAAGCTGCCGTGCGGGGTCATAGCCTTCCAGGGTTACGGAGTCCGCCGTGCGTTTCACTTCCTTATACACGGTATTGTCATAGGAAGGATCTTGGGTGGCGTCCATATTGAAGACGAGTTCTCCGATGCCCCGCTGCTGGGCTTCGTTGATCGTGATGTTATGGTTCGCGACTTTTTGGGAGTCCACAATGTCGTTGTGCAGGGTAACCGTGCCGATGGAGCCCCCTATGCGGTTAAACGTGTAGGTGATGAAAGGTTCCTGCCTGCCGTTCATTTCCTGCGTGGCTACCAGAGTGATCGGGGCGGTTTTGTCTTCTTCGAGGGCTTTGTTGACGGAGGCCTGTTCCGGGGCGGAGGTCCCGGCTCCGGGGTGGACGCCGGTAACCGGGGCATTGGCTGCGGCGGCAGCCTGCGGTGCGGGAATGGGGGCGGTTTCAGCCTTTTTATTGTTGCCCATGTAAATATTCAGGCCCAGAAGGGCGGCGCAGATGCCTATGATGATCCATGCTGTGCGATCCATAATGTGATATAGCTTGATTGGAGTTGGTGAAAGGAAAAGGAAAGAAGGGTAATTGATCAGCGTGGGGGGCGCGCCGGGGGCACGGGATCATAACCTGATCCGCCCCACGGGTTGCATCTTAAAATACGCCATGAGCCAAGAAGAAAGCCGCGCCAGGCGCCGTGGATGCGGACGGCCTGGATGAAGTACTGGGAACAGGTGGGTGTATAGCGGCAGCCGCTTCCGGGTCCCCCCAGGGCATGCAGGGGGGCGCTGATGAAGGTTTGGTACCCCTTCACAAGGGTGATGAGCAGCCATTTCATCATGTCTTGTCTTGTTCCCGGGAAAGAAGTTGCAGTTTGAGCTTGCGTGCAGCTTTCCGCCAGTCCCGTTCCAGGTCGGCGTAGCTGGCTTCCACGGCCCTCCAACGGAGGACGCACACCAGGTGTACGCCGTTTTCAAAAGGATCCCCGTGATCCCTCAGTATTTCCCTCACGCGTCTCCGCAGTTTGTTGCGGACAACGGCGCATCCGATTTTTTTCGTACAGATGATACCGAATTTGGAGGGTTCCTCCGGATGTTCCAACGGGGCCGCGCTTAAAACAATAAGCCGACCTGCTACGGATGGCCCCTCGTTGCGTACCCGGGCAAATTGAAATGCCCTGGTCATGCTTTGTTGACGAGTAAGACGCATCTCCCGCGGGTCGGCCCGTGAAAAGAAAGTTCCAAGGAGGCGTTAACCGAATCCTGGCGGCTGGATTAACGGCCGTGCTGGATGGTGTGGCGCTTGTACTGGATTTCGGCTCCCTTGGGAAGCAGGCGCTTGCGGCCTTTAGCGCGGCGGCGGCGGATGATGTCCGCTCCGTTCTTGGTGGCCATGCGTGCACGGAATCCGAACTGACGCTTGCGGCAACGCTTGGATGGTTGATAAGTCCTCTTGCTCATGATGTTGAAAGATGCTTCTTGTGAATTACTAGATTCAGTGCCGTCCGTCTAAGCGGCCTATGCACAACCGGACGGAAAGGATAACTATTTTGATTGTTTTGTCAATCCGTCAGGCGATTAATTTGCCGTTTTTCTTGCGGAAAGCCCTGGGATAAGTAGTCTTTATGGTTGATAGGCAGTGTGTTTCTATTTCAGAAAAGCCCGCCTGCTTTACAGAAAGAGCAGTTCCGCGTATGTGGGAACGGGCCACAGGTCTGCGTCCGTCAGGCTTTCCAGCATATCAATGGTGCTTCTCAAATTGTCCATGCCCGCCTGGATGGCCCTGGTATCGGCTTCATCCACGGCGCGGCGCAGTTCCCGCACCTGTCCGGGGAGAATATCCAGCAGCGTGCCGATTTGGTTGGCGCGGTCCGTAGTAGCTTTCATTCCTGCCTTGATTCCGGATGCCTTCATCTGGGCAATGGCGGTGGTAAGCTGCGTGAGCTGTTCCGTTACGGCGGGGATGTAAAGGGTTTCCACCATCAGGAGGGCCGTTTCCGCTTCAATGTTGATTTCCTTGTGGAATATTTCCGTCTGGATTTCATGGCGGGCGTGGAGTTCTACGGGGCTGACCACTTTGTACTTTTCAAAAAGCGCCTTGGCCTTGGGCGTTTCCAGAGCGGCCAGGGCTTCAATGGTGCCGGGGATGTTGGGGAGATTGCGGCGTTCCGCTTCCTCTACCCAGGCTTCTCCGTAGCCGTCTCCGCTGAATAGAATGCGCTTATGCTTCTTGATGATGTTTTGAAGGAGCTTGTTGAGGGTGGCGTGGAACTCCTCGGGCTTGTCCTTGACAGGTTCCAGGATGGTGCAGATTTCATCCAGGCTTTCCGCCACAATGGTATTGAGCACCGTCATGGGCCATGCACAGGTTTGGGAGGAACCTACGGCGCGGAATTCGAATTTATTGCCTGTGAAGGCAAAGGGGCTGGTGCGGTTCCGGTCGGAGGCGTCCAGAGGGAACATGGGCAGGGTGTCCACGCCGATGTTGATGGTCTTTTGGGTGCGCGCTTTTTTAGTGCCTCCTTTCTCGATTTGCTCAATGATTTCATCCAGCAGATCTCCCAGGAAGATGGAAATGATGGCCGGGGGGGCTTCATGGGCACCCAGGCGGTGTTCATTGCCGGATTTGGCGACGGAGGCGCGCAGCAGATCCGCATGTTCGTCCACGGCCTTGATGGTGGCGCAGAGCAGAGTGAGGAAGATGGCGTTTTCCTGCGGGCTGGAACCGGGATTGAGCAGGCTGCCGTAACCGGGGGCGGAGAGGGACCAGTTGTTGTGCTTGCCGGAGCCGTTCATGCCGGAGAAGGGCTTTTCATGCAGCAGGCAGACCATGTCATGCTTGTTGGCGGTTTTCCGGAGCACCTCCATGACCAGCATATTATGGTCCACGGCCAGGTTCTGGCTTTCAAAAATGGGTGCGATCTCAAACTGGCCGGGAGCGACTTCATTGTGGCGCGTTTTGGCCGGGATGCCGAGTTTCCAGAGGGCTTCGTCCACGTCCACCATGAATTCCAGCACGCGGTCCTTGATGGAGCCGAAGTAGTGGTCTTCCATCTGCTGGTGCTTGGGGGGCACATTGCCGAAGAGGGTGCGCCCGCACATCATCAGGTCCGGGCGCAGGGCATAAAGCTGCTTGTCCACCAGGAAGTATTCCTGTTCCGCCCCCAGGTCGGCGCTGACGTGAATGTTGTCCGGACCGCCAAAGCAGGACAACAGCCGCTTGGCCTGCCGGGTGACAGCAGTCATGGATCTCAGGAGAGGCGTCTTTTTGTCCAGCGCCTGTCCCTTGTAAGAGCAGAAAGCGGTTGGGATGCAAAGCGTGGCGCCGTTTTCCGTCCGTTTGATAAAGGCGGGGCTGGTGGGGTCCCATGCGGTGTAGCCGCGCGCTTCAAAGGTGGCGCGGAGACCTCCGGAAGGGAAGCTGGAGGCGTCCGGCTCGCCCTGCACCAGGCTCTTGCCGGAAAATTTGAGTTCCAGATTTCCCTCCGGGTCCACGTCCACAAAGGAGTCGTGCTTTTCCGCCGTGCTCCCATTGAGAGGCTGGAACCAGTGCGTGTAGTGGCTGGCCCCCTTTTCCAGAGCCCACGTCATCATGGCCTGAGCCACTTCATTGGCGATGTCGGGGTCCAGTTTTTCGTCCTTGCGGATGGTAGCCAGCAGTTTTTTGTAAACGGGGCGGGGCAGGTAATTGCGCATGGTCTCCATGTTGAAGACATCCTGACCGTAAATTTCCGCAATAAAGGTTGCGGCGTTGCCAACATCGGAAGGTGGGTTTGTATGCATCTTGATAGGGAACGCGCCAAAAGGCTCGGAACATACCAAACCTTAAAAGAGACTTTTTGGCAAGCCGAATCCTGCCCTATTTCTTCAGGAAAAGGACTTCTTCCGCCCCCATCCGTTTTCGGGAAGAAGCGTAAACGGTTTTCCGGTTTCTATGGTTCTCCGGCGGCAATGGAGAAATTGGGGAAGGAGGGGGACGCTGTAAAGGAAGGGATAGGCCGTGATTGTCGGGAAGAGGACTGGACGGGAATTGGTGAAGTGCCGGGTTTTTGTTTCATGAAACGGCACAGGAACCTGCCGAGCGGTATTTTTCCGTATCTTGCAAGAAATCTATTTCGTTTTCAGTAGTAATAAGTACAACCATATTATTGTGAAATGCGTTTATTGTTAATAGCAAGATGTTTATTGTTGATGCTGCTGTGTTGTGCGGGAGTGGGGATGCGGCTTCATGCCCAGCCTTTGAATAAGGGCCGGATTGCCATTCTTGGGGACAGTATTGCTTATGCGGGACCATGGGCAAATGAGGTGGAAAACGCCTTGAAAGCCGATAAAAAGTTTGAGGCCTGCGAGATTGTCAACTTTGCCGTTCCCAGCGAGACGGTAGCCGGGTTGAGCGAGTATGGCCATGCGGGTGGCAGATTCCCCCGTCCATGCCTGCATGAGTGCCTTGACCGGGTTCTCCAAATGTACCGGCCCCAATTGATTCTGGCATGCTACGGGATGAATGACGGCCTTATGCAGGCGTTTGACAAAGCGCGTTTTCAAGCGTACCAGGAAGGGAATATCCGCCTTAAAAAGGCTGCCGATGCGGCAAAAGCGGAGATTGTCTTCATTACTCCTCCATTGTTCCGGGGGGATTCCGCTGAGCAGGCTGAGTATGACGCTGTATTGGACAAGTACGCGGAATGGCTGGTTTCTAAAAGAAAAGACGGCTGGAAAGTCATAGATATCCGTCCCGGGCTTCGGAAGCTCATTGCCAGAGAGAAGGCCGGGAATCCCGGTTTCAGGTATTCCGGTGACGGCGTACACCCCGGTCCGGAAGGGCATCATATGATAGCCCGGGAAGTTCTTGCCGGGCTGGTCCCGGAAATAGGCCTTGCTCCTGAGGTTGCGGAAAAAGACCATCGGCCGACGCCGGATACGATGAAAAAACATGAGAAAGTCCGCAATGAATGGCTGGTAAAAACAGGACATGCACGGCCGGAAATTCCGGGGTATGATCCGGAAATGGCCAAGCGTCAGTTTCCTAGGACGGTTTCTGTCTGGAATGGTTTTTTACGGGAGGAGTTTACCGTGGGCGGCCGCAGGGCATTCATCGTCTTTCCCGACAAGGCTGTTGTTTCTGGAAAAGAACAGTTATGGATATGGCGGCCACAATTTTTGATTATAAGCCTATAGCTGATCTCGAACTGGTAAAGCGCGGCTATGCGGCGGTATTTATCAGCATGGAAGACCTTTACGGTTCTCCCAAGGCCATGGAGGTGATGGATCAATTTTACAGGTATCTGGTGGATGAACGCAAATTTTCCGGAAAACCGGTGTTGTTTGGACTGAGTCGTGGAGGACTTTATGCTCTGAACTGGGCGGAGAAGAATCCTTTGTGCGTGGCTGGCGTTTATGTGGATGCCCCCGTCTGTGATTTCAAAAGCTGGCCGGCCGACAGAGGCAAGGGCAAAGGTTCGCCGGATGACTGGAACAAATGCCTGCGCGCCTATGGCTTTAATGAACAGCAGGCTTTATCCTATAAGGGCAATCCCGTGGACAATATGCGCGGCATGGCTAAAGCCGGAATTCCTTTGTTGTTTATTTCCCGGACGGAAGATGATGTAGTCCCTATTGAAGAGAATACGGATGTTTTCGCCAAACGTTACGCCAAGCTGGGAGGCCCTGTAAAAGTTATTCGCCGCCCCGGCGGGCACCATCCGCACGGTTTTGACAATCCTGCCCATATCGTAGATTTTGTTCTTTCCGTTACCGGACAGCCCGTCCCTTTGCGCGTTGCGTGCCTGGGAGACAGTAATACTTTTGGAGCAGGAGTAGCCGGAGCCAATAAGGATGTTTTGCGCTGGAGCCATCTTCTTGGTCAAGAATTGAGGAAAAAAAAAATTCAAACGGAAAGAAATAGAAGTGCTGAACTGCGGCGTTAACGGGCGTACCCTTCTGGCCAAGGGAGACCTTCCCTATATTAAAACAGGCGAGTACCGGAATGCTCTCAATTCCCATGCACAGATTGCCATTATCGCTTTAGGCACCAATGACGCCAAACCGCAGAACAGGAAATTCCTGTCCGAGTTTAAGCAGAATTATGCCGCCATCATCGCCGAACTGCGGGAAAATATGCCCGGCATTCAAATCTATTGCGCAATTCCTCTTCCCTCGTGGCAATCTTCCAGCCAAATTGACAAGGAAACGGTGGAAACTAAGATCATTCCTCTTGTGAAGCAGGTTGCGAGGGACAATAAGTGTGAAACCATCGACTTTTTCTCCCCTTTTCAGAATAAACCGGAACTTTTCCCCGATGGCGTTCATCCCAATGCCGATGGGCAGGTGATTATGGCTGACATTGCATTCAGGGAACTTCTGAAAAAACAACCTTTAATTCAATAAACAAAAAAATAATGATGAGCGCTAAACTATCGGTAATTACAGGTTCGATTCTCCTGCTGTCAGCCCCGTTGCAGGGATTTTCCGCGACAACCCATCCGGATTCCTGCATGAACCGGGATTGGAAAAAAGAGATTCCCCTTCCGGTGTATCCAAACCGGGAAATGGTGGATCTTTATCATAAGACATGGGAAATTGCGGCAGGCCGCGTCAGAAAAGGGCCGGAAGGCCTTCCCGCGTCTCCCTACATGGATGAGAATTGCTATGAAGATCAAATATGGATATGGGATACCTGTTTCATGGTTCTTTTCGCCAAGTATGCTCCCAGGTCGTTTCCCGGAGTTGAAAGTTTGGATAATCTTTACAAGCCTATTCACGAAAAAGCCGTTACTCCGCTTAAGGTTCATTTAGTGGACAATCCCCCGTTATTTGCGTGGGTGGAGAAAGAATATTTTGACTTCACCGGTGATAAGGAACGCCTGGATGATATCTTGAATAAGAAGCAATATCTGCAAAAGCATTTCAAATGGTTTGCCCGGGCTAAGGCTGGTGAACGGTTTGAGTGTTCCCCCCAGCGTATTTACTTGAATTCCATTGGGGATGATGGCTTTACCTGGACAGGGGGAGCGAGCGGTATGGACAATACTCCCCGTGGGCGTGATGCCGGAGGATACCATAAGGTGTTATGGGTGGATGCCATTTCCCAGCAGGCTCTTAGCGCCCACTGCATTGTTGCCATGGAACAGGCTTTGGGAAATGAAGATGAAGCAAGGAAATGGAACGCCGAATATGAAGCGCTTAAGAAAAAGATCAACCATCTTTACTGGGATGAGCGGGATGGATTTTATTACGATGTCACCATTGCGGACAAACAGCCCTGCCGCGTTAAAACCATTGCGTCCTACTGGCCTCTTCTGGCTCAGGTTGCCTCCAGGGAACAGGCGCGGAGCATGGTCAGGCATTTGATGAATCCCGAAGAATTCGGAGGCAGTTATCCGACTCCTTCCCTGGCCCGCTCGGATAAGGATTATCATCATCAAACCGGGGATTACTGGCGGGGAGGAATCTGGCTGCCGACGACATATATGGCGATTAAGGCCATTGAAAAGTATGGCTACCATGAGGAGGCCGATGCTATTGCCGAGAAGGTTATCAACCAGCAGCTTGCCGCTTACAGGAACATAGAACCGCATACTATCTGGGAGTGCTACAGCCCAAGCGGGAATACTCCTTCCACGGAACACGGACGCCGCGCAAGACCGGAATTTTGCGGCTGGTCAGCCCTGGGGCCGATTTCCCTGTTTATTGAAAATGTACTGGGATTTAAGGAGGTGTCCGCAACCAGAAAAGAAGTGCGGTGGAGGTTGAAGAAAAATAAGGGCCGCCATGGAATCAGGAATTTGAGGTTTGGCGATATTGTAACCGATATTGTTTTTGATGGTAAAGGCACGGTGTCGGTCACGTCGAATGCTTCTTACTCTCTAATCATTAATGGCAATACTTATTCAGTAAGGAAGGGGGATACTGAAATTAAGCTGTAAGGACCTTCTGTTTATCCACGGAAGGGCGTCATTGATGTTCTTCCGCGGGGTTTTTCCTTTTGCCGGGGCAAGATGCGGGTTTTTCCCGTGCCTGCGCCAATTTTTTTCTTTTGGAGGCGGTCTGAGAGGCAAGGGTGACAAAGGAAATTCCGGAAGGGCGGCAAGGAAATGTTCCGGAACATTATTTGAGAGGTAATGTTGTCTGCCGTTTTAACGGGGAGAGCAGGCTTCCTCCATATGCCTTACGGAAATTTTGGTAAAGGGTATGGGTTTGTCCGGGGGCGAGGGAAATGGAACGGGGCTCCGCGTTTCCCGTTTCAATGCACAGGAATTTATTCCAGGACTCCGCACCCAGGTCCGCCATGTTTTTGGCGCCCTGTTGTCCAGGATTCCAGACGATGACGGAAGAGGCATGATTCCGCTCCACCGTGATGGCGCGGTTCAGCATGAGGTCTTCCAGCATTGTTTTTCCCGAACAGGAGGGGAAGTTGTAAACGCGGTCCAGACACCCCAGCGGCGCCAGCGGGCGTTCTCCGTGCTTCATGGGCTGGGCGGCTTCTTCCCGGAACGGGATGTCCTCCAGCCCATGAACGCGGCATTTGGTCAGGTTGCCGACGGCAAAGTAGTTGTGGAAGGCTTCCGTGAGCTTGCAGGGCTGCGTGCGCGCCGTGGTTTCCAGCTTCATGGTCAGCGTGCGGCCCAGGGTAAGACGCAGGATGGCGGCGGGATAGGATTCATCTTCCGGATAGAAAGCCAGGGAGAGCAGGACGTTGCCGCGCTTGTCCATTTCCTGGTGGTGGAGGCGCCATTCCGAGGTGCGCGCTATGCCGTGGGACGGCGCGCCTTCCCGGGGACCGAACCAGGGCCAGCAGACGGGGATGCCTCCGCGGATGGCTTTGCCGGGGACAAAGGCTGCGTTGGGAGAAAGAAAAAGGCATTCCTCATGCCCTGCCGGCTTCCATGAGGTGAGGTGCGCTCCCTGAAGGCACAGGGATGCCGTGCAGAGCGGTGTTGTTACGTCCAGGAAAGAAAGCCCCTGGTTTGTTGTGCGCCGGACGGTCATGGCTGAAGGCGTTCAATTGTCCAGGAGCCGTTTTCCTGAAGTTTGTACATGAAACGGTCATGCACGCGGCCGGGGCCGCCCTGCCAGAATTCAAAGGTATCCGGGATAATTCGGTAGCCGCCCCAGAAGGAGGGAAGGGGTATTTCTCCCTTGGAGAATTTGTTTTTCAGTTCCATCAACTTCATTTCCAACAGTTTTCTTCCGGAAATGACGGAGCTTTGGTGTGAAACCCAAGCTCCAAGCTGGGATTCCTTGGGGCGGGTGAGGAAATATTTCAGGGATTCCGCGCGGGAGACTTTGACGGCTTTTCCGTAAATGATGATCTGGCGTTCCAGCATTACCCACGGAAGCATCATGCAGACCTGTGGATTTTCTTCAATATCGCGGGCCTTGTGGCTGCCGTAGTTGGTGAAGAAAACAAAGCCCGTCCGGTCAAAATATTTGAGCAGCACGGTGCGTAGGGAGGGCCTGCCCTGGGCGTCCGCCGTGGCCAGGGAAAAAGCGTTGGGTTCCGGAATATCCGCTTTCAGGACCTGTTCAAACCAGGTTTGGAATTGTTCAAAGGGATTTTCCGCCAGGTCCTTTCTGTGCAGCTGGCCTTTGAGGTATTCTTCTCTGAAATTGGACAAGTCCATGGCGTGTTGAACGATGAGGGGTTATTCTACGCTGAAATCCAGCCCCAGGTCCAGGGAGGGGGCCGAGTGGGTCACGTAGCCTACGGAGACGAAGTCCACGCCGGATTCCGCAATGGCGGCTACCGTATCCAGATGAACGCCTCCGCTGGCTTCCAGCAGGGGGGTGGTGCGTCCTCCGCGCATGGCGACGGCTTGTTTCAGCATTTCCGGCGTCATGTTGTCCAGAAGGATATGGTCCACGCCTTCCAGTTTAAGGAAGTTGCCCACCTGTTCCAGGGTGTCCGCTTCCAGCTGGATTTCCACACCGGGCTTTTCCTGACGCAGCCTGTTGATGCATTCCTGGAGGTGTTCCGTATTTCCATCCGTCATCAGGTGGTTGTCTTTCACCATGGCGCGGTCATAAAGGCCCATGCGGTGGTTGGTGCCTCCGCCATGGAGCACGGCCGCTTTTTCCAGCAGACGGTAGCCGGGAGTGGTTTTGCGGGTATCCAGAATGCGGGCGCTGGTGTGGGAAACGGCTTTCACATATTGTCTGGTGAGCGTAGCTACTCCGGAAAGACGCTGGATGAAGTTGAGGGCGGTGCGTTCCGCCCCAAGAATGGAGCGGGCGGAACCTTCAATAAGCATCACCACGGCGCCGGGCGCCACGGCTTCCCCGTCATGCAGGTAAACTTCCACCTTCAGGGTGGGATCCACCTTGCGGAAAACTTCCGCCGCGACATTGACGCCGGAAAGAACGCCTTTTTTCCGGGGGGTCAAAATAGCTCTGGCTGTCAGATGTTCCGGGACGAAGTATGTGGAAGTCACGTCGCCGGAGCCGAAGTCTTCGGCCAGCGCCAGATTGATCAGGGTTTCCACGTTGTCGGATACGGTTTCTGCGGGCATGAAAGAAAAGCGGCTTAATATTCGCGGTTAAGAAGATAGTTGGCCAGTTCCACCAGGCGGGCGCGGCGTTCTTCCGGGAAAATCATCAGGGCATCCAGAGCCGCCTGAGTGCGGCATTTGGCTTCGGAACGGGCGCCGTCCAGGCCAATCAGGGCCGGACAGGTGGATTTCTGGGAATTGACGTCCTTGCCGGCGGTCTTGCCGAGTTTTTCCGTGGAAGCCGTCAGATCCAGAATGTCGTCAATCACCTGGAAAGCCAGCCCCAGGTTGTAACCGAAGTCCGTCAGAGCTTCCAGCTGGGACTCCGTGGCGTTTGCGGACATGCCGCCGAAGCGAAGGGCCGTGGTTAGCAGGGCGGCCGTCTTCCCTTCGTACACGGTGCGGACTTCCGGTTCGGAAAGCTGCTTGTGTTCTCCCTCCAAATCCAGAATCTGGCCTCCGATGAGCATGGTGCTGCCGCCGGTGGCTGCCAGCTCCCTCACGTAATCCCTGACGGTATAGCGTTCCGTATCGTCCACCTGGGCGATTACGGCAAAAGCCTCCGTCAGCAGCGCGTCTCCCGCCAGGATGGCGACGCCTTCTCCGAAGGCCTTGTGGCTGGTGGGTTTCCCACGGCGCAGATCGTCGTTGTCCATGGCTGGCAGGTCGTCATGGATGAGGGAATACGTATGCATCATTTCCACGGCGCAGGCGGGAACCAAGGCGTCCACTGCCAGTCCTCCGCAGGCCTCTGCCGCCGCCAGGCAAAGGACGGGGCGCATTCTTTTCCCCCCCGCAAATATGCTGTAGCGCATGGCTTTGTGGATGGTTTCGGGGCTTTCGTTCTCTGCTGGCAGCAGTCTGTCCAGCGCTGCGTCAATCAGGGCGCATTGTTCTGTGATGTAGTCGTTCAGTGATTGTTCACACATGGCGTTATGGAATAGGTGCGGGGTGTGGAGGAAACAGGTCAGCGGTTGACCAGCAATTCCGCGATTTGTACGGCGTTGAGCGCGGCCCCTTTTCGGACCTGATCGCCCACGACCCAGAGAGTCAGGGCATTGTCAATCGCCATGTCCATGCGCATGCGCCCTACGTAGCAGGTATCTCCGTTGGTGCTGTCCAGCGGGGTGGGCCACACGCCCTCCGCTGGGTTGTCCATCAGGGCGACTCCGGGTTTGCCTTCATAGGCGCTGCGGGCAGTTTCCAAGTCCACAGGTTTTTCAAACTGGGCGGTAACGGAGATGGAATGGGAACGGTAAACGGGCACGCGCACGCAGGTGCATGTTACCTTGAGTTCGGGCAGGGAAAGAATTTTACGGCCTTCATTAAGCATCTTAAGCTCTTCCTTGGTATAGCCGTTTTCCGTAAAGGAATCGATCTGGGGAAGAAGATTGAAGGCTATCTGGTGGGGATAAACATTTTTCACTACGGGATGGCCGTCCACTACGGCGCGCACCTGGGTTTCCAGTTCCGCAATGCCGTGCTGGCCGCTGCCGGAAACCGCCTGATAACTGGAGGCGATGACGGTTTTCAACCCGAAACGCTGATGCAGAGGGAAGAGGGCCATCAGCGTAATGATGGTGGTGCAGTTCGGGTTGGCGATAATATTGCGGGGGTGGTTGAAGGCCGCTTCCGGATTGATTTCCGGCACCACCAGGGGCACGTCCGGCTCCTGCCGGAAGGCGGAGGAATTGTCAATGACCACACAGCCCGCAGCCGCCGCGATAGGAGCGAATTTCAGGGAAATGCCTCCGCCTGCGCTGAACAGGGCGATATCCACCCCATCAAAGGATTTTTCCGTCAATTCTTCTACAGTCAGCATTTTCCCACGGAAAGCGACCTGTTTTCCGGCGGACCGGGCGGAGGCCAGAAGCTTCAGGGAACCTACGGGAAAATTGCGTGTTTCCAGGCAGGACAGGATTTCAACGCCCACCGCTCCGGTGGCGCCGACGATGGCAACATGGGGTGCTTGGTTCATGATTGTTGTCAGAAAATGACGGATATTTTCCGTCCGCCCCCATTATACGGCAGCCCGGTCATATGGCAATACGATTGCAAGCCTTCAGGCTTAAAAATGAAAAACTGTCCGAGATTTTACACCCCGGACAGTTGTTGAAAAACGGGAAAGATCGCGTTTTTTATTTCAGCGCTTGCGGCGCAGCATCAGCAGGGACAGGCCCAAAAGGCTCAGGGATGCCGTAGCCGGTTCCGGAACGACATCCTCAGCAGTGGCTGACATGGAAAAAAGCAGGTTGGAGTTCGTGTTTCCGCCGCCATTGCGGGTGGACATCACGATGTAAGCCGTGTCGCTGGTAAGGGGAGTACCGCTCAAGTCCACGGACAGGGTCATGCCTGTTTGAATCAGAGAAGAGGCCTGGCCGGTCAACTGGCTGATCTGCCAGCCTTCTGCCGTCTGATAAACGATATTGAGCGTCGTGAAGTTTGCTCCGGATTGCAGCCCGGCGCAGTCCACGGAAAGAGTCAATCCGGTATAACTGGCGTAATCACTGGTAAGCGTTACCGCTGTTCCCACGATAGAGCCGCCGTAAGCATTTCTGTTGATGAAAGACACGGATACATCAGTATCCCCGGATGCGGTGACGCTGCCGTAAATACCGGAGCCGGAATTGCCGTTTGCAGTAGTGCCTTGCCAGCCGGTGGTGCCTTGCAACCATGTGACGACTTTTTGTGCAGTGATGACATTTCCGCTGTTGACGTCTCCGAATCCAGACAATTTAAGGTTTGCAGGCAGAGATGCCCCTTCGGCTGCCTCCCCATTTAGGTCGATTGCTACGGTGGCGGCCATCCCTGCGCCGCAACACAAAGCCATAAGACCGGAAAGAAATAATGTGTTCTTCATGGTTGTTCGTTGCTCTTTTTTATTGCTGTAATTTGCCGGGCTGTCTTGAACCCGCTCATGATGAATAAAGCGGATTTTCAATCCGGAAGTCAAGCGTAAATTCTGATAACCAAGAATTTGTGCCGAACTTTATTGCATCATTGAAAACCTTTTTATGCATACGGAAAGCCTGCCGAAATATCCACCCGTGCAGAAACCGCCGCCAGCTTTTGAGACTGCTCAAGATAAGTCTGAAAACCGGAGAACTCTTTTCCCTGAAAGCTGGTACATCTGCCGGGAATGTCCGTTTCAACAGCCGCAGGAAACAGTCCGTACCCTGCAGAAAGAGAAACTCATGCACTATTTTCAGGGCATATCGGATTGAAAATCCGGCATATCCTCGCTTTCCATGAAAGGCAACAAAACAGGCTCCCGATTTTAGGGAGCCTGTCTTTAAAGGAAAGAGCGGTGCAAGCCTGCTATTTAACCCATTTTCCCGCGCCTTCCGGCAGCCTGCCGTCAGAGACGGGGCCGTAGCGGGTGGATTCCGTGTTGCCCCAGAGGGGGACGCCTACGATGCGTTTCCACCAGCGGGACATGCTGGCTCCCGTATAGCAGCCGAAGCTCCAGCAGTCGGACTGCGGCGTGAAAATATCCCGCCGTATCCTGTTCAGGTCCGTCTCATGGATCCATTCCGTGGAAACGGCCATGATATTGTTGCCGTAGTCCAGCATCCACGCATAGCAGTTGGAATGGCCGAAGTAGTAAAAGGATTCCACCTTGTCGCCGTGGAAGCGCGGGGAGGAATTCAGCGCCCGGATGGCCTGGTCGGCGCTGTTTACCCAGACGAGCCTGATTTTATACTTGGAAGCCAGGTCCGCAATCCAGCGGGTGTAAGGTTTTCCGTCTTCCTTCCCCCGGGTTGCGTAACCGGGGCGGTAAACAATCCAGGTGATTCTGGCGGCAGGATCTTGCTGCTGGATCTGGGCGATGCGGATGGTGGAGGCCCTTACAAAGTTGGCCCACCAGTTGTCATGCCTGTCAGGCTGTATTCTCAGCCCTTCCCATTGCCTGAGTGCGGGGCCGCCGCACATGACGACGTGAACGGCCCGGGACAGTCCCGTGCCGCCCAGCAACAGGGCCAGAGCGAGAAAAAGGCGTGAAAGCATGCCCGCACCCTACCTTTGCTCCCCGTATCTGTCAATCCGGCGGAGCGTTTTTTGCGGGAACAGACGCGCGTGAAAAGACAAGGGAGGGGGTTCATGTACCCTCAGCAATTCACCACGTTGACGGCCAAGCCGCCCTGGGCGGTCTCCTTGTATTTGGATTGCATGTCCCTTCCGGTGTCCAGCATGGTGCGGATGACCTTGTCCAGCGGGACAAAATGAGCGCCCGTACCGCCCAGGGCCATGCGGGCGGCGTTGATGGCCTTGATGGCGGCGATGGCGTTGCGCTCAATGCAGGGTATCTGGACGAGGCCCGCAATAGGATCACAGGTGAGGCCCAGATTGTGCTCCATGCCTATTTCCGCGGCGTTTTCCACCTGGTGGGGTGTTCCCCCCAGGTACTCCGCAAGAGCGGCGGCGGCCATGGAGCAGGCTACGCCCACTTCTCCCTGGCAGCCTACGTCCGCGCCGGAAATGGAGGCGTTTTTCTTGTACAGGATGGCGATTCCCCCGGCGGTGAGCAGGAAGCGATGCACGGCATCCGGATACGGGGAAACGCAGAATTTGGTGGCGTAGTTAAGAACGGCCGGAACAATTCCCGCCGCTCCATTGGTCGGAGCGGTGACGATGCGGCCGCCGGCCGCGTTTTCCTCACTTACGGCAATGGCGTACAGATTGATCCAGTCCATGATGGAGAGAGGGTCTTTCAAGGCTGATTCTCCGTGCACCAGAAGATTCTTGCGCAAAGTTTTGGCCCGGCGCGGAACCTGCAGAACGCCCGGCAGGTTGCCGCGCGCGCTCATGCCGTTGGAGATGGACTGCTTCATCGTCGCCCAGATCAGGTCCAGTTTTTCACGGACTTCCCGTTCCGGGAGCATGGCGCATTCGTTCGCCATGACAATGGAGGAAAGAGGGCATCCGCGCTCATCAGCCATATGCAGCAGTTCCTCCGCGGATTCATAAGGAAAAGGAAAGGTTTCCCGGTCCCTTTCTTCCGGATGCAGAAGTTCCTGTTCGGAAGAGACGAACCCGCCCCCCGTGGAATAATACCGCGTCTTCCACCGGGTCTCCGTCCTGATTGACGGCAGTAAACTGCATCCCGTTCGGATGCAGGCGCAGGGGCTGGTAGTGGGAAAGATCCAAGTCGCGGGAAGGAGAGAAGCGGACGTTTTTTTCTTCCGTGACGGACAACGTTTCCTGCTGGTGCAGGCGGGCGATTTTTCCGGGAATGCTGCGCGGCTCCACCGTATGGGGTTCTTCCCCCAGAAGCCCCAGCATGATGGCTGTGTCTGTGCCGTGCCCATGTCCGGTGGCGGCCAGGGAGCCATAGCATTCGCAGCGGATGCCTGAGATTTCCGCCAAGCGCGGGGAGTGGCGTATCTGTTCAAGAAAGCGGTGCGCCGCCCGCATGGGCCCTACGGTATGGGATGATGAAGGACCTATGCCGATGCTGAAAAGCTCAAAAATGCTGTAATGGTGCATGTCCGTTTTCCTGTAGCGGGGAAGGGCCGGAATTCCCAGCGGGATTTCCGGCCCTTCCCGAAAGATGGGTTTACAGCCCCAGCAGGTAGCGTTCCGCTTCAATCGCGGCGCTGCAGCCCATTCCGGAGGAAGAAATGGCCTGGCGGTAGTGAGGATCCGCCACATCTCCGGCGGCGAACAATCCCGGCGTCCTGGTCGCCATCATCCCTGTTTTCCGGATAATGTAGCCGGCATCGTCCCGGTCCACCAGATCCCCCAGGAAAGAAGTGTTCGGCGTGTGCCCGATCGCCATAAAGACGCATTTGACGGGAAGTTCCGTTTCATCCCCTTCTACTACGTCCTTCAGCATGACGGCTTCCAGTTCTCCCTTGTCGTCCGTCTTATAGCTTACGATGGTGGAATTCCACATGGGGAAAATCTTTTCATTGGACAGCGTTCGTTCCGCCATGATTTTGGAAGCGCGGAGCGTGTCGCGGCGGTGGATCAGATACACCCGGGAAGCGAAGCGCGTCAGGAACATGGCTTCTTCACAGGCGCTGTCTCCTCCGCCTACCACGCACACAGGCACGTCCCGGTAAAAAGCTCCGTCACAGGTGGCGCAGGCGGTGAGGCCGTGGCCTACCAGCCCTTCCTCTCCCGGGATTCCCAGATAGCGGGCGGATGCTCCCGTAGCCACAATGATACTCCGGGTTTCGTAATTCTGGCCGCTGGTCTTCACGGTGAACAGTCCGGTGGCTTCATCCCTGACGACGCTCTTGACGTCCTCATATGCAAACCGGGTGCCGAACTTTTCCGCCTGCTGCTGCATCAGGAACATCAGGTCCGGCCCCATCACGCCGTCCGGAAAGCCGGGGAAGTTTTCCACTTCCGTCGTGGTGGTCAGCTGTCCGCCGATTTGGGAACCCGTGATCAGAAGCGGAGAGAGATTGGCGCGGGCGGTGTAAATGGCCGCCGTGTAACCAGCGCAGCCGGCACCGATGATAATGACTTGTTCGCTCATAATAGTATATATGTCCGTTGCCATGGTAAAGGGCCCGTGCCCGTTTTGCGAGTAGATTTTGCGCTATGCGGAGACAATGCAGAGGCCTGCAATCCGGCAGTTGCGGGACGGGTTCCGGCAGTGGCGGAAAAGAACTGCCTGCATGTATCCCTGGCGACGGTCTGCAATATTCTGGCCCTGTCTGCGGGAAGATTGCTTAGCCGCGTCCCTTTCAAGGACAAGCGGCCCGGCAGGCCCAGCGGAGATTTTCCGAATAACGTGAAGTAGATTACGCATGCCGTCAGGTAGCTCCCTTCCTCCGTCGGGTGCCGGCCGTCAGGCTGGTACAGCTGAATGCCTGGATGGCGTTTGAGGCAATTCTCCCAGGCAATGCCCACGGGGGCAAGCGCTGCTTTTTCCCTCCGGGCAAGTTTCAAATACGTTTCAAGAAGAGCCTTTTGCTCCTGCGGGTCCGGAGTTCCGGAAGCTCCTCTTTTCCCCCACGTCAGCATCAGGATGGGCGTTCCTTTGGCGGCTCGTACCAGAGAGCACCATTTTTCTCCGAACTCCATGGTTCGTTCCGGAGCCCGGACAGGTGTAGCGCTTTGGTCCTGGAGAATAACGAAGTCCCATGCCGTTCCTTCCATGTTGTTGCGGGCACGCCTGTCATTCCAATGGGACTGGAGGGATGCTGCCGGAGCCGCGTACATGTGCACGTCCGGCCGCAATCCTTTGGTGTCTGCCATGGCTTTAACCATGGCGGGCATGCGGTTGAAAAACGTATAGCTGTTTCCCAGAAAGAGAATACGGCTGCCGGAGCGTGCAGGAACACAGCACGGCCAGGAGGGATGCGGGCGGCTCTTCCCGGGCCTGGAGAGGGCGGGGGAAAGCTGCCCAGGAAAAAATCAGCAGCAGGAATATCTTGACGGGCGGCATCATGGCTTTAGACGGGTTTCCATGTTTCCGGAGTAAAATTTCAAATGGAATTCATGGCGTGAGCAGGATCTTTCTATACATCAGGTAAAAGTAAATTCATAGAGATAAAAGAGAACATGGAATGCCTCTGTTTCGGCATCCCTTGTACAGGCGCCGGGGCTGCCGTCAATCCCGGCAGGCAGACGGGGATTTCCTTGTCTCCGTATCGCCGCGCGAAGGTATTTTTCTTCCTTCTCCTTGATTGGGAAGCTCTGCATCAATTTAAGTCTGAACAACTGGTTGTATGACTGGGGAAGACTTTCCGGAGGACTTGCCGAAAGGAGACGGGTGTGGTTGGATATGGTTCATGAAGTCTGAATCGCTGACCAAGCGCCGTGTGACGGGTGTGGATGATCCGCTGTTCCTGGATTCTCTGGATATTTACCGGACAAGCTTTCCGGTGCATGAACAGCGGCGGATACAGGATTTCCCGTTGGCGTTTCAAGACCCCGGTTTTTGTTATGAAGTATTTTTAAATGGGGAAGGCCGGGTGGTTGCGATGCTGGTGACGTGGCGTCGGGAACAATTCGTGTATCTGGAGTATTTTGCCGTGGATGCCTCCCTGCGCGGCCAGGGCGCCGGGCAAAGGATTCTGGAAGAATTGAGGGATGCGTTTCCGTACAAGGTTATTTTGGAAATTGATCCTCCGGAGGACGGGATCTCACGCCGGCGGCTGGGGTTTTATCAGAGGCACGGCTTTGTCCCCAATCCGCAGTTTGATTATATCCATCCTCCTTATACGGATGAGGGTGAACCTTTCCCGCTTCTGCTGATGACGCATGGAGATTTGCTGGATGAGGAGACATACCGGAGCTTTGTGGATTTCCACCATCGCCACGTAGTGGCGAGGTGAATGAATGGCCGGGGAAAACCCGCGCCATGGGGGATTTTCTCCTCTTGAAGCAAATTATCCTTGGGGAGGCCGATATGAGCCTGTAGGACATCAGGCTCATGTTGCGGTTTTGCCTGTTTGTGGAACGCCCCTGAGTCTGTATTTTCCGAATCAGAAGAGCCGTTCCGCATTTTTGGGAGACGGCTTTTTGAAAAATGCAGCGGGTTGGGATACACCGGAAGACTCAGCTCCATGCCCGGTCCACGGCTTCCCTCTCTTCCGGGGCAAGATATCTGGAGAGCCGCTCTTCCATGCGCAGCCTGTATTCGGGAATACTCCAGGAATGGAGCGGCTGGACGGCGGAATTGGTGAATTGCCAGGAGGGAACGGGAACGACCACGTCCAGCACTTCTCCGGCTCTGGAGGGCATCCCGGCCAGTACCGCCGCAATGGTGGAGGAAAGCTCCGGATGTTCATCCAGAATATCCAGCAGCCATCCGCAGCCCAGGTCCGTGGGAATGGCCTCCGTTTCGGCCAGCAGGTCCGCGAGGCGCCCGGGAGGGAGATTTTTGGAAATGAAAGACAGAGGGGCAAACCGCATGTCTCCCAGGCTCATCAGGGCGTCCAGCGCCGGAGCCATGGATGCCTGTCCGGGGCAGGGAGAGGCGCAGATGACATTCGCCAATCCGGCAATTCCGGGAAACCGCTCCTCCGGCTGGGGCGCGGCCAGCGTATAAATAAGGAAAGCGGATTGCCTGCGGATATCCGGCGCCTCATCCGCCATGGCAAAAGGCAGCAGGGCCCTCCATCCGTCCCCTTTGCGCTGCCGGATAAAAGCTGCCAGTTGCAGAGCGCATTTGCGGCGGGCGTCCGGAGCGCAGCGGGATTGGAACATGTTGTAAATGATGACGCCTTCTTCTTCTCTTCCCGTTTCATTGCAGGTGACCAGCCCGTAGGCGATCATGGCCAGAGGCCATTGATCCGAACCGATCTCCCCCCTGCGGGAGGGATCCGTGACGAGGGCGGCAAGCCGCTTGATTTCCGACAAAGAGCTGGTTTGATCCTGAAAAAGGCCCATGCCCGCATGATAGCCGGAGGCGGAAACCTGCCAAGGAAAAACAGTGGACTGCTTACAGGACTCCGGAGTTTTCCGGTGAACGCTGTTGAGGCATGTTATTGAGTACGACCGGCGTTTTATCCTTTATTTATTGGCATTCCGGCTCGCGGCTGGACAGGAATTCCGTATTTTTTGCTGAAGCTTTTTCCTGTGTTCCTCCCCGCTTTTCCCCTGGTAGAGGTAGGCGGTGTTGGAGTTGTATCCAGCCGTTCGGTCGATGAGGTCGAGAACCTCGCCGTCTCCGTATCCCGCCTTCCTGATGTATTTGACGACTTCCCCGGCCTGGTCGGGGAAGTACTTCACCAGCATGGAGATGAATCTTTTCTCCATAATTCTGATAACATAAGTGTCAAGCATCTGATTCCTTGATGAAAATGTAACCAGGTTATTCCATTTGTGAGTCCATTCGTAATCTTTGATGTCATTTCCAATATCCTTGGCTGAAGCGTCCATTTCAGATTGATGTTTTATGGGAGAAAAGATTTCATGATATAGTGATTCCTCATTCTTGTGAAAATCCTTGATATGCATTTTTTTTATTTTTTTAATAATGCCTGAAAGAAGGGATATATTAAAATGTATCAATTTTCTTTTACTGATCTTTAATGTTGTTGACAGTTGATTTATATCCATAAGGGAAATTGCTGTGCTGATCCTTGCTTTGCTGTAAATATCATTATTTTTCTCGTTTTTATAAGGCCATGGTTGATCACTGGTGTAATCCGGAGCTTCATACATGGGGGCCCCGCCTATCAGATAAAGGCTCCAAATCATGTCGCAGGCTTCTTCCCGTGTCATCACGCCGTCATGCTGCAGTTTGTTGATTGCGGTCAGAACCGTTTTGGCGTGCTGATAAAATGCTTTCAGATCATTTTGTTCCAGCAGGCTTTTCAGGAGCGGAGCATGCCCTTCTGTACTTCTCCGGATATGGATGGAATCGGGCGGCATGAGTTCATGATCGAATGAATGTCCCTCCGCGGAGGAAAGGCTCCATCCGAGGCAGATGAAGATGATTATATGGAGAACGTGGTTCACCGTCTTGTCCGGGTTGTTTTTCCTGGTTGGGAGGGGGCGGATGGCGCAATGAATGAACATCCGGCGTCACTCTCCGCTCTGTTTCCGCTGAAGCTTTTTCCTGTGTTCCTCTCCGCTTTTCCCCTGGTAGAGGTAGGCGGTGTTGGAGTTGTATCCAGCCGTTCGGTCGATGAGGTCGAGAACTTCGCCGTCTCCGTATCCCGCCTTCCTGATGTATTTGACGACTTCCCCGGCCTGGTCGGGGAAGTACTTCACCAGCATGGGCACAAATATTTTTTCCATAAATCCGGAAACATAGCTATGATACATGCTGTTTCTTGACGAAAATGTGACCAGATTGTTCCATCGGTGAGTCCATTCGTAATCTTTAATGTCAGAGCCGATGACATTCCCGTCCGGATTGGCAGGATGGGAACGTATTATTTCATCTTTCAGCGCTGTCTCTTTTTTTCCGAAATCAGGGAGGTGCAGAGATTTCAGCCTTTTAATGATGGCGGCGGCGTAAGCGGCATGGAGATGTTTCAGCCGTTGTTCGTGGATGCCCAGGTTGCGCGACATCTGTTTCGTATCCATGATGGAGAGCGCGGAAATGACTCCTGATTTGGCGGCAATGTCGTTGTCCCGCTCGTCTTTATAAAGCCATGGCTGAACGCTGTCGTAATCCGGAGCTTCATACATGGGGGCCCCGCTGATCAGATAAAGGCTCCAGAGCATGTCGCAGGCCTCTTCCCGCGTCATCGTTCCATGGCGCCGCATGGCGTTCAATTCTGACAGAACTGTGTTTGAGCATCCATAGAATTGTTTAAAATTTCCTGATTTTAAAAATTCTTTTAATTTTTTTGATTTTTCTCCCATTTGCCCGCGAATATGGATGGAATCAGGAGCCGGGAGTTGGCGATCAAATCCGGTTTCTTCCCCCAGGGAAGTTGAACAGCCAAGATGTATGACGGCAATCGCGTAAATAAAATATTTCATCATTTTTTTAGGTTTATTTATTTTGACTGGTTGATAAATAAGTGCTTATTATTTTCTGTGGACCTGCTGACGGAACAGTTGAATTTGGAAACCGTCGTCGTAGCTATTTCGTTGACGACGTCAATCCAGTCGTAAAAAAAATGCTGTTCAACAGTCTGGATGGTTTTTACATCTTTCCCGTCGACATTGATGTTCCAGTCGCAAATCCATTTATAAGTTTGCGGCAAGTCGTAAAATCTTAATTCCGAAATGAGTTTTTTGCTTCCAATATTGTCAGATAGCCTGTTTTTGTTGTCAAGGCGTACTGGTGCAGGATTGGGATCATGTGGGGCTGCCAGGCTGCCTTCAGCCGGGGCGGGAACGCAGCCCTTATCCCGTTCAATAATATGGACATTTCGAAAATTCACGCTTGTAGGGAGGAACGTTAATTCCAGGACAGCTGATGCCCCTGCCATTTCTTGATCACCATCCTTTGGCAGATCAAAATAAATGACTCCTCTTTTATTAAAATCCGGATGATTTCTGTCATATGATTTCCGTAAATGTTTTGCGCTGATCCCTTCGGGAACAATGGCTGATAACGTGATTTTCGCTTCTCTTCCTTCTTCCGTGACTGCTTTAACGGTAATGTCGCCTCCTTGGGAGAGATCGTTTCTAATAATCAATGTTTGAATGACAGAGTTACTTTTATTTTGAAAAGAAGCCAGATTTTCTCCTTCTTCAATTGTCCATTCGATCTGGGATGGGTCTCCAATGAGCTGGGGCTTGTCTGAAACCAATATTAGAAAAACTGTTTCACCTATGCCCAATTTCTTTCTTTTTTGATCGTTCTCTTTCTCTTTTTCAGGTACGGAGCCTTTTTCTTCTTCTTGAATATAAATTTGGGCAGAGTACTCTGCTGCCTGCGATTCGATGCGCAATACCTCATTTGCCAGTAAAGGCGCTGTGAAGCAGAGGCCCAGCAGCATCATGGCGAGATGGCGTTTTGCCGGCATTCCCGGGGATAAGACGTATTTTTGGAAGAATGGGGCGGATGCCCGGATGATGGCGTTCGCGTTCATGTTAAAATTCTCTGTGCTGGTTACCGGTTCTGCCGCAGGGGCGAGACTTTATTGCCGCTGATTTTGTTGATCAATATTTCCCCTTGATGCTTTAATTTTTTGTCATTCCATATTTCCAGCAGACGGCGGTAGGTTGCCACATAGTATGTGCGGGTCTGTTCTCTTTTTTCCAATGCCGTGATGGCGCCTTCCATCATGCCGGCGGAGTATCTTTTCATTTTAGGCGTCCATGAGGCATTGTTCCCTTTCCTGGCCCAGACGGAAAGATGCTTCCCGATGAATCCCTCCCTGTATTTGATTATCTTGCCGATTTCAGGGCAATCCGCCACGAGTTTGTTCCAGCACAGCCTCGTGAAAAGTTCCTCCGCCGCGGGAGAACAGTCAGGGTCCAGGAAACAGGCGTACAGTTCATAGGGATTGACCTTGCTTTCCCGTATTTTGAGTATGTTTACCGCTGCATGATGGAGGAGGTTGTGTTCATGGGGCATGGCCTGCGCCAGTTCTTTAAGCAGGGTGAGTTTTTGCCGGTCATTGATTCCTTTGGCCTTCATGCTCAGGTAACGACTCCATGCCGGATAATTAAATGGGTTCATCTTGCAGGCTTCTTTCAGCAGCAATTCCCGTTGGACGGGACGCGGAGAGCAGTCAGATAAAACCGTCATCAGGAAGGATTCTTCCGCCAGACCGTGATGAATGAAGGCATTGTAAGCCGGGATGAGCTGGACGGGGCCGTTCCAGGGTATCTGGCTTTTTCCCGTTGACCAGTTCCATCCGCTGATGTTGTTGCCGATTTTCCAGTGTCCGCCGGGGTGTTTCCAGATAAAGGCGCAGTGTCCCGGCTGTCCGATGGCCCACGCGGGGACGCCTTTGGCTCTCAGAAAGCCTGCCGCTCCTTTGGAGACGGCTCCGCACACGCCTCCGTATTCCGTATAAAGCTTTAATGTGACCGGTTTGTGGTCGTAAAAAGCGGCTCCGGCATGAACGCTGACTCCCTGAAGGTTTTTCCTGCGATAGGGGATGAACCCCATGAATTTATTTCCAGCCTGTTCGGGAGGGATCTGTTTTTTCTCTATGAACTGCTGGGCCCAGGACAGGTCTTCCAGGCTCTCTCTGCCACGGAAAACGATGGCCCATTCCCACGGCTGCATCGTGTCCGCCTGGGGATGGCATGCGGATTGGAAGTAGGATTCCCGGTAAAAATTGAATTTGGACAGGCATTCTTCAGGAGGGATGACATTTGAGGCAAGCCCTGCCCCCAGAGCCATGCTGGTTTCAACGGGGCGGAGCGTTTTATTGTTCGCGTTCCAGATGCGGTAAAATATGGATAGGGTTTGTTTGCCGGCTGCCCCGGATAGGGCAAGCATTCTGAAGACTTCCGGGTGGGTGGAGAGCCATTTCCTGAATGACTCGTCCTTGAGTTCATGCTGCGTGAACGGTTCTCCGTTTTCCGCGGTGCTGAAAAATTGGTACAGGTGGCATAACAGGGCGACTTGCGGGGCGTGCGCCATGGCCCGGATTTTATCCGTGTCAAGGTTTGCGGTTCCCAGTTTCCTGCACAGAATATCCCGGGCTTTTCCGGAGATGAACGAGGAACGTTCGGCTGAAAGTAGTGTCTGGATATCCGGTTCCTGCGCTGACGCCTGGATAACGGGAAAGGCTGCCAGGGGGAGCGCTCCTAAAAGGAGGATTCGGAAGAGATGATTCATGGGAGATGGGCGGAATTGTATCCATACCTAATATAATCCATCATATGGCAAAAAGATGATGAATTGTCAACGGAAATGTTTTTGTTTTCTGGGAAAATGATTGAACGAAGAGTCAATGGAAATAGAAACCCAGTGAATGAAAAGGCGCCGCGAAACCATGTCCGCCCGTTGAATGGAGGCGTCAAGGGCGGATCAGGTTTTCCATATTGCTTTGGACCAGGTCAACCAGGTTGTTGACGGTCATGCCCAGTTCCTGCGCCGCGCGTCGGTAAAGTTCCGGAAGGGTTTCCGGATGCCCGTCCGATTCCAGCGCCAGCCGATGGAGCGGTATGGAGGCAAGGAGTCCCGGACGTTCCATTTCCCGCAGCCCTACGGAAAGAAGCCAGTTTCCCGAAGGAAATTCCGTGCCGGGATGCAATGTCCCCGTCCAGCCGTGCAGGACAATGTTCAAACGGGGATATTTTTTCAGCATTTCCGCCAGCGTGCCCCATGCGCGGCAGCAGTGCAGGGAAGCGGGGCGGTCCAGACGCACGGCCAGTTCCAGATGCCGTTCCAGCGCTTCCTTCTGGAGAGGCAGCCCCGGGATGCCGCGCCGGCATTTGTCCAGCCCCGTTTCCCCAACGCCCGCATGGGGGATTTTTTGCAGAAGGGATTCCAGCCTGGGCATTTCCTCTTTCCATTCAGCCGGGTTCAGGAACCAGGGATGAATGCCGAAAAAGGGGGTAACATGTTCATCCCGTTCCGCCAGAAGGGCCACCTGTTTCCAGTCCGCCGGGGAGGTGCCGCAGATGAACCGCGGCGCCGTGCCGGAAGCGGCTGTAGAGGAATGGGTGTGGGCGTCCGGCAGATTCATCGTTGCTTAATGGGACAGAGATGGCGCGTCCGACGGTTCAATAATATCAAAACTCTGCTTTGCCAGGCGCACGGCGGCGGCGCCCGTTTCCATTTCATCATGGATGACGTTGGCGATGCCCGCGTGATGCAGGGAAGCCACTTCCGAACGGAATTTGGCGCGGGCAATCACCGTGATGTCCGCATTGGCGCCCTTGATCTGCATGTAGGTGGACAGGGCCGGGGAAGGGTCCGGGAATGTAAAGGCAATCAGCCGCGCGGTACGGACGCCCGCCAGGTCCATGGTGATTTGGTGCTGGATGTCTCCCAGAAAGGCCAGATGGCCGCCGTTGAGCAGGGATTTGACGGTGTCCGCATTCAGGTCGATAATGATGCAGGGGATGCCGTACTGGGACAGGCTTTCATGAAGCCTCCTGCCTACGGGGCCGTAGCCGCAAATGATGGCATGGTCCCTGATGCCTTCCATGCGTGTGATCAGGGTTTCCACGTTGAGGCGTTCCCGTTTTGTTTTCAACCCGGGAATGCGCACCAGCAGCGGGGTGAGTTTCCGTGCCGCCTTCATCAGCAGCGGAGTCATACCCATGGAGACGGCGGCAATGGCGTAAACGTTGGTGGTCACCAGCGCCGGGATGGGGGATATTTCCTGCATGAAAGGGATGAGCACCAGGGAAAATTCCCCCACATTGGTGAGTGCGGTGGAGGCCATGATGCCCATGCGCCCGGGAATTTTCAGGAAGCTTGCGGCTGTAAGGCAGGCTACGAATTTGATCGCGAGGACAAAGGAGGAAGGTCGCCACCTGGCCGATGTGTTCCCATAGTCCATCAATGTCAATCAACAGCCCGGCGGAAACGAAGAAGATGGTCAGGAAAAGGTCCTTGAAGGGGAGCACTTCGCTAAGAACCCGGTGGCTGTAGTAGGAGCTGCTGACGAAGAGGCCGGCGGTGAAAGCGCCCAGGGCGATGCTCAGGCCCAGCAGACTGGCGAGCATGGCAATTCCCGAGCAGATGGCGAACACCATCAGGGTGAAGAGTTCCCGGCTTTTGGTCCGGGCGACGGCCAGCATGATGCGCGGAAGCAGGTAGCGGCCGATCAGCCAGGCGGCTCCCAGAAAGACAAGCCCCCGCAGTACGGCCATGCCGATGTTGAGCGCTGTTTCCCATGAGTCGGGCGTGGCGGTGAAGATCTGCGGCATGATTGCCACCAGCATGATGGCGGCGATGTCCTGGAACAGGGCAATTCCCACCGCCATTTTTGCCCCGGAGGTTCCGCTCAGGCCGAATTCCTGGAAGGATTTCAGCGCCACCGCCGTGGAGGATAGTCCCATAATGGCCCCGACCGTCAGGGAGTGGCTCATGTCCATGCCTGTGGCGTAATGAAGCCCCAGGCCGAAAGCTGCGGTACAGATGAACATCTGAATGCCTCCACCGACCAGAGCGGTTTTCCGCAGGTGCTTGAGTTCATCGACGGAAAATTCAAGCCCCAGCGTGAACATGAGCAGGATAATTCCTACCTCGGAAAGAGCCTGGATGCTGACGTCGGAATTGGGGATGTGGTCCAGAATGCCGCAGTTGGCCAGAATTACCCCGCAGATGAAGTAGCCCGCCAGCAGGGACTGCCGGAAGTGGGCCAGAATGAGGGCAATCGCGATGATGCCCATGAAGACGACAGTAAGCAGAATGAAGAATGGAGGCGCGTCATTAGGGCCTCCGGAGGCCAGCAGAGAGAGAACCATGGCGGTCAGGTCGGGAAGTTAGGGAATGGTAATGAGGTTGATTTCCGGCGGGCAGTTGAAGCGGCCCGGCCCTATATAGCCTATGCCGCGGGTGACGAATACCTGCTTGTCCTCATAAGGATGGAACCCGGAGTGCATGGTTTCCCCTTCCGACGCCAATAGCGGGGTGGAAAAGAAAGGCAGTTTGATTTGGCCTCCATGCGTATGGCCGGAGAGCATCAGGTCCCAGCGGTAATTTCCCAGCAATTCCCTTCCTTTGGGGTTGTGGCTCAGGACGATGGTTGGCATGGGCGAGTTTTCCTCCAATTCGCGCGGGCTCATGCACCGGTCCGGGAAAAAGTCACCCTCTCGCAGGTCTCCCAGCCCCACCAGTTTGAATTCCACGTTTCCCAGCCTGGGGATGGAGACGAAGGCGGCGGAATTCCTGAGCAGCGTGAAGCCCCCTTCCTTCAGGACGCGTTCCACATTGTCCGCAAGGGCCATGTCATGGTTGCCCAGACATGCGTAGGCCGGGGCGACGGAGGAGAGGCGTTTCATCTGGGCGATGTAGTCGCCTGCATGAGTGACCCGCAGAAAATCCGTGTACAGATCTCCCAGAAACACGATCATGTCCGGTCTGGCCTGTTCCGCCATTGTTGCCGCTTTTTCCAGCAGGGGCAGATTGGTGTGGATATCCGACAATACCAGGATACGAAGGCCGGAAAGGCCGGGTACACATCCGGCAGGGGCCGTGTTTTCATTAAATTCCAGATGATTGGCTTCCCAGTGCATATAGGAGGCCAGCAGGGACCCCAGCAGAATGACAGCCGCGGCCGCATACAGGAGCTTGCGGAGCTGGGAACGCTTTTTGGAGAAAGGGTGGGTGGTCATGATAGGGAGGGGTTGAGAATGGCCAGTTCCGGCAGGGTGAATAATCCGTTGCGGCGCACCAGCTTACCGTCCAGGTAAATATCTCCGCCCCCGGCCGCTTTCGTCTGGATGCATACCATGTCCCAGTGGATGCGGGACTGGTTGCCGTTGTCCGCCACGTGGTAGGCCTGCCCCGGCGTCAAGTGGAAAGAGCCGGAAATTTTTTCGTCAAACAGGATGTTGCGCATGGGGCGTGTGATGGCCGGATTGACGCCGAAGGCGAATTCCCCCAGCCTCCGCGCGCCGGGGTCTGTGTCAAGAATGGCGTTGAGCTCCCCTGTTTTATCTCCCGCTTCCGCATGCACGACCAGTCCGTTTTTCAGCGTCAGGCGGATGTTGTCAAAGGGGATGCCCTGGAACAGGCTGGGCGTATTGAAGGAAATGTGGCCGTTGGCGCTGTCGATGACGGGGGCGGTGAACACTTCTCCGTCGGGCAGATTGCATTCCCCCGCGCACGGGATGGCAGGCAGCCCCTTGATGGAAAAGGAAATGTCCGTTCCCGGTCCGGTAATTTTCACATATTCAGCCTTTTCCATCATGGCGGCCAGCTTCCGCATGGCGGGACGCAGGGCGGCGTAATCCATCAGGCAGGTATGGAAATAGAAGTCTTCAAATTCTTCCGTGCTCATGGCAGCTTGCTGGGCCATGCCCCCGGACGGCCAGCGCAGCCCGCACCAGCGCGTATGGCGGATACGCCGCTGGGAGACGGGATTCAGGGCTTTCATGGCGGCGGCCATGTTTTCCTGCGGAACGGAGGACAGTTCAAAGGCGTTTCCTCCGCCGCGGATTTCAATGTAGGCGTCCATGTCCTCCATTTCCGCCAGGCGGTGGCGGCCGATGATACCATATTGTTCTTCTGTGGCTCCTGAGAGCATTTCCCTGTTCAGGCGGGACTGGTTCAGGCGCAGAAAGGGCATGGCTCCCGCCTTCCTCACCTCCCGGATGAGGGCTATTCCCATTTCTTCCGGAATATCCGTCAGTTCCAGCAGAACCCTGTCTCCGGGGCGCAGGGAGGTGGAATACCCTGCAAGCTGGGCGGCCAGGGCCTGAAAACGGGGGTCTCTCATGTCTTTATTAGGCAAATACGGCAGCCTTTTTGTCAAGCCGGAGACTTGCCACGGGCAAAAAACTGTGGTTTCATCCCCCGGATGTCCAGATTGCCCAAGTTAGGAATACTCGGTTCCGGTTCCGGTTCCAATTGCCAGTCCATTTACGATGCCATCCAGTCCGGTTCCCTCCGGGCGGAAATCGCCGTGGTGATGTCTGACAATCCGGACGCCTTCATTCTGGAACGCGCCCGCTCCTGGGGCATCCCGGCGGAGGTGATCGATTGCGGAGGGTTTAAAACCAAATTCCCGGAGGCGTCCCAGGCCTCCGTTGCCGCGCGCCTGAAGGAATACGGCGTGGATTGCGTTTGCCTGGCCGGATTCATGCGACTGGTGAAACATCCGCTGCTGAAGGAATTTCCTTCCCGTATCCTGAACATCCATCCTTCCCTTCTTCCTGCTTTTCCGGGGCTTCATGCCTGGGAGCAGGCCGTGAACGCCGAAGCTGCGGAGAGCGGCTGCACCGTTCATTATGTGGATGACGGAATGGATACCGGCCCCATCCTGGGCCAGGCCCGCGTGCCCGTGCTGCCGGGGGATACGCCGGAAAGCCTTCACGCCCGCATTCAGGAGCAGGAGCATACCCTTTATCCCGCCATGATCGCCCGCGTTCTGGAAACGCTGGCATGACCTGATTCTCCTTCTGGCCGGAAAGCAATCCGGCCTTCTGCCGGGAGAGGATGACAGGATGACGAATTCTCTTGTCTTGTGCTGTGAACGGAATCCGTTAAAAAGGAGTCCTCTTTTTCAAAGAAAGGATAAAAATACCATGAAGATGAACCCTTCCATCGCCCTGTTTGCCGTTTCCGCCCTTTGGCGGGTGCGGCGGGCGCGCAAGAAAAGGCTGCCGAAGTTCCGGCGGCCGACCAACCCAAACAAGAGAAAGAAATTACTGTGTCTCCCGAACAGATGAAAAAGGACCTGGGCTATTTTCTGGGTTTCCAGAGCGGCCAGCAGCTCGGTTCCATTCCCACCCTGACCTTTGACGACCTGGATCAGGAATCCTTCCTGCAGGGCATCAAGGACGGTATGGTCCGCAAGCCCGCCAAGGACCAGGAACAGCTGAAGCCCTCCCTGGATGCGTTCCAGAAGCAGATAGATGAACGCATTTCCGCCAAGGCCAAGGCCAATTTGGAGGCCAGCAAGAAGTTCATGGAGGAAAACGGCAAAAAGGAAGGCGTCACTACAACGAAGTCCGGCCTCCAGTACAAGATTGTGAACAAGGGCGGCGAAGAAAAATTTGATGAAAAGAAGTTCAAGAACCCCATGTTCAAGGTGAAGTACAAGGGCACGCTGCTGGACGGCACCGTGTTTGACGACACCAAAGGCAAATCCGTGGAACTTCCCCTTCAGGTCATCCCCGGCTTTGCCGAAGCGCTGACGACGATGCCCGTCGGCTCCAAATGGATTGTTTACATTCCTTCCGAGCTGGCTTACGGGGAAAACACTCCCGGCGCTCCGATTGAACCCAATTCACCGCTCATCTTTGATCTGGAACTGGACGGCATTTCGGAAGCTCCTGCCCCCCTCAGGGCGGCCCCATGAGCATTTCTCCTGAACAGCTTCAGGAGATGCTTAAACAAAGCGGCGCCCAGCAGCAGTAAGGAAAAAATAGTTCAAGCCAGGGCCGTTCCCGGGAGGGAACGGCCTTTTTGTTTTTGTCTGTACCTCTTTCATCAGGAACGCGAATGGGCAGACGGGGAATTTATAATCCTGCTTCTTTCCTTAATCCATGTATATTGCTTGTAATGAAAGAATGATGATTTTGTTCTTCTGGATATGGAGGTAGATATGTTGGACAGGCGGATGATATTTGTTTCCCATTATTTGTTTAATGTGAGCTTTTTTCGAAAATTGGCTTGCCAACGGATTATAAATCCGGGTATTACTGGCCACAATATCTTTGATCAATATGAGACTTCATCTTCCTCCGTCTTTGCGTTCCGCCCTTCTCGCTTCCCTGGTTTCCTTCTCCGGCATTTACTCTTATTCCCATGCCGCAACCTCGGCGGATTTCTGGCAGATTCCCGATTTTGGCGGTCCTGATTTTACATGGACGGGGGATGGGGAAGGCGACGCCGTAGGAACGGCAGACAATTGGGAGGGAGATGCAGCTCCCTCCCGCGTGGACAATAAGGGGCCGCACTTGATTTTTAACGGCGTTGAGGTGACGGTGACGGGGAACCCTCCCAATACCTCGGACGGCGGCGGTATTTCCGTAACGGGGAACGGCAGTGTATCCGCGGGGCTGGGACAATGGGGCGGCAATGTTTACGTGGAGAAGGGTTCTACCCTTACCACCTCCTTCAGCAACCAGATCAAGAATACGGAAGCGGAAGGCCATGCCAATATTTATGTGGACGGCGCTCTGAACATGACGACTCCGGGGGGGAACCTCAATTTTGACCATGGCTCCGGTGCCGGCAATCATTACTGGCACATCGGGCTTGACGGAATGGTCAACCTGTCAAACACCACCACCATTACCAAGAACTCCAAAACCTGGAATGTGGAGGTAGTGGTTGCAAGCGCTATGGAAGAGCTTTCAGTCACCAATCGCGAGATGGTTGACGATGCCCTGATAACACGCTATTTCATGTCTACAGGGGCCGATTTAGGGGCATCCCTGGATTCCCTGCGTATTTAGAAGCAAACCGGGGATGACTCTTATGAGGCATTGACGAGAGCCGATTCCGCCGGTCAGCTGGGAGCGGACAATTTCCTGCTTGTTTCCAACGGTTCCGGCATGTCCGTGCAGTACAAGGGGGAAGGGTATAATGCAGAGACGCTGGTCTGGAATTCCAACGGCACATGGAGCAATACGGGAACGGGCTGGTACAAGCAGGGTGACGGAAACAAAACGGATACTTCCTTCCTGAATGAGGATGCCGTTATTTTCACGGCGGCGGAAGGTTCCAAAACAGTCAATTTTTCCGGAGGAATCAATGTTTCCTCCATGACGTTTGAGGCGGATTATACGCTCCTTCCCGGAGAAGGAGCCTCTCTTTCCGCCCGGGAAACGGTTTTAAGCAACGGCTCGTCCCTGACGTTGGGTGATGGGGATCACCGTTTTTCCGGATTTGAAAGTCTGGTGACGGGTGGGGAAAATTCTTCCCTCACGGTTTATATGAAAACGGATGCTTCTTCTGCGGGAAGCGTCAATTTGCTGGAGGGCTCGGCTCTTCAGAATCTTTACGTTGATGGTGCCTTGAGGCTGAGAGCTTCTGCCCAGTCAGGGACATGGATGCTTGGCGGAGCCAGCCTGCATATGATGGCGGGGTCTACCATGGTGTTCAATTCCGATGCGGGGACATCCATTGGAGCGGGGCAAACAGTAATCGCGGAGGGCAGCCTGAATGTCTATGCGCAGAATGTTTCCGACAGCAACACGTATCTTTGGAACCTGAAGGGCGGCGAGAGTGTCTCGAATGGAGATACGCTGACCTTTAACGGATCCAGCAATCCGACCGTGGCCGGCAATATCTCGTACGCCGGCAATATCGTAACCAGCTCCCAGACCGGCTCTTCCATGACGTTTACGGGAGACATCCAGGCGGAATCGTTCAAGGTCGCCCATTATTACGGCAGGATTCATATGGCTGGTAATGAATTGGCGGTCAACAAGCTGTGGGTTGGGGCCGGCGGCGGATACGACAATTCCCTTTATGGGGCCCTTGATCTTGATTCCGGCAATGTGACTACGGCAGGCCAGGTCCGGCTTGCCGAGCTGGGGCATGGAGTGCTTAATGTGAACCAGGGTTCCTCACTGACTGTCTCCGGCAGCAATGATACCCATAGCACAAGCGCCAGCTTCCTGCTGGCTCACTGGGCTTATTCAGGGGAACTTAATTTGAGGGGCGGTTCCCTGACTGCATTGTCAACTTCGATGCGCCTGTCCTGGGATGGCACGGGCACGTTCAATGCCTCTTCCGGAACGGCGGATTTGCTGGGAATGAGTTTCTGGGCTTCCGGAAACGGTTCATTCCGGGGCAGTTTCCTGTTGGGTGGCGCGACATCCGGGGATGCCAGGGTGAACATAGGCTCTTCGGGCATCACCGATGTGGCGGGGGCAGCCGTTATCAAACTGGGGGAAGGCACTCTGGGAGCCCTGTCCAACTGGAGTATAGGCTATAATCCGAATTTCACGCCTTCTTATGTAGAACTTCTGGGCACGGTGAACGGGACTATCCTCGATACGCTGGATGCCAATGACCATGTCACGGGGCGTACTGTTACCTTCTCCAACGGGCTGACGGGAAACGGCAGTCTGGTGAAGGTTGGCGATGGGGTTCTGGTTCTTAACGGAACGGCCCAGGCCCCGGTTCCTGCCGAAGGAGAAACGGCAGCCGTTCCCGGCTTTACCGGAACGGTGGAATTGAGGGAAGGCGGTTTGACGGTGAAGGATTCCAGCGTTATCGGGCAGGGTTCCTTGCTGATCGGAGGCGGCCTTACCGTGAACGTTACGTCCGCGGACGGGTATGTGCTGAATGCCGGGGCTACGCTGGGATCCACGGGAATTGCCGGAGGAACAGCTACTTTATCCGCCGGGTTGACGTTGAACGGAGGCGCTTTGAGCTTCAGTTCTCTTGATTCGGAAACGGCGGCTCTGACCGTCAATTCCATCAGCGGCAGTGAGGCTACGGAAGTACGGCTGGGGGTGTCTTCTCTGGAAACGGGGATTAGTTACGCATTGCTTTCCGGAGCGGGGTTGACGGAAAGTTCTTTCTTTACTTTGGGCGGAGCCGTTGCGGAGCTGTACAATGGAACGTTTTCCGTCAGCAACGGCACTCTTTACGTCAATTTGAGCGACAAGGAAGGTTTGTTGAGATGGAAGAGCGGCACCTGGAATACGGAAAGCTCGAATACCTCCTGGAGCCTTGACGGAACTCCGTCAGCTTATGCCGATGGGGAAACGGTATATTTCTCCAATGGCGATGGAGTGGATAAAAATGTGACGATTGCGGGGAATGTCGCTCCAGGCAGAATCAACGTTTCCGGTACGGATTTCATTTTTACGGGTGACGGCTCCATTACCGGAGATACGACGCTGAACCTGCTGGACGGAGCTTCCCTGACCATGAACAACGCCAATTCCTATACCGGGGATACCGTTCTTGGCGATGGCAGTAAACTCGTTGTCGGCAATGCCGGCGCGCTGGGCTCCAGCACGGTCCTGTTGCAGGGGGATTCCGTTCTGGAACTGACCACGGGCACGTGGAACGGACTGGGAACACGTTTGAACTCCAATTCCTCTGGCACGCTGAAATTGAGCGAGAACGCCTCCGGAACGACAACGGCCGCCCTGACTGGAGTCAGATATGAGCTGGGAGCCAATACCACGCTGACTCTTTCCGCCGGAACCTATGGAAATACGATTACCGGGGCCGGCACGCTGATCTCCGCAGTAGGAACGAATGTCCTTAATGGAAATGTTGATATTACAGGAGAATACAGGGTGTTGGCAACCAACGGCACGGCATGCGCCTGGACGCTGGGTTCCGGCGCTTCCGTGACGGCGGGGAGCTTTATCGGCCGCTACGAGTACAATGGAACGACTACGCTCAATATCAGCGGGGATGCCGTGATGAATATTACCGGCACCTTGAGGATTGCCCGTGACGGGAGAGGCGTCATGAATATTGGTTCAGGCGGCATGGTGCTGGCCCGGACACTGGATTTGGGACAGAACTGGGACGGAGTAAGCGCCAAGGGCGCCACCATTAATCTGAATGGCGGTTCCCTGCTCCTCGGTTCAGGCGGTATGACGGCGTCCGGAAATACCAATACGATTGCCCTGAACATGAATTCCGGGACGCTGGGCACGACGGCGGCGGAAGGCTGGTCTTCCGCCTATAACATGACCCTTACTGGAAATGTGACGGTTGATACCCGCCAGTATGATGCGGACACCAAGTCTTACCATGACCAGGCTTCCACCGGCATCACCCTCGGAGGCGTTCTTTCCGGAGCGGGCGGCCTGACGAAAACCGGCTCCGGAACCTTGACCCTTTCCGGGCAGAATACTTATACGGGACTGACTAATGTCCAGGCAGGAACGCTGGCGTTTACAAATACGAACGCCATGACCCTGGGCAGCATTTCCATGGGTGCGGGGGCCAGGATGACGACGGCTTCCGCCCTGACGCTGAATAGCGGCGCGGCCCTCACCTTTGACATGACGGGCGTGGCGGCGAATGAGCCTGTCATCAATATCACGGCCGGGACCCTGGCTCTTGCGGATTCATCCTGTGCGCTGACGATTAACAATTATGGAGAATTGGAGGCGTCTAATTATGTCCTGGCCCAGTGGGCTGCGGCCGGAAGCCTGACGACGGATTCCTTCACATGGACGCCCGACATCACCAGGGAAGGATTCGAATATTCCGTGGTGGTGGAAAACAACCAGCTTGTGCTGAAGGTTGCAGACGTCAGCGGAGACAACGGTTTTGTATGGGACGGAGGAACGGACCGGAAGTGGATCAACACCAGCGTTGACGGCTGGACGACGAGGCAGGCGGGAGTGGATACGCTGGATAATCAGGAAATTTACTTCTCTTCCTCGGAAGCGGGTGAAGTCAAGGTTTCCGGTACTGTAACTCCCAAGAGCGTCGTTTTCAACAGCGGCTCTTACACGCTGGTCAGCGATCCTGACAACGCGGGTTCTATCGCGGATTCCACAGCTCCCACCACGCTTACCGTGAACGGTACGGCCGAGGTTGCCTTAAACCTGGCCAACACCTATACCGGAGGAACGATACTCAATGGCGGCATTCTTACCATTGGAACTGACGGAGCGCTGGGAACGGAAGGGGATATTACATTCAACGGAGGGACGCTGGCCTATGCGGATTCCGCCGCCGGTGCGGATGCGACAGGTGATGACATTTCCAGTTGTGTCAACGTGGGAGACGGAGGTTCCCTGAACGTTTCCGTGCTTGGCGCGGGGGATACCGTTTCCTGGGCCGGACTGACAGCCGACGTCATGGGGGCAGGCACTACCCTGACCAAAACGGGAGCGGGCACTCTGGCCCTTGGATATGCAGGAAATACCCTGGCCCACCTTACTGTGGAAGAGGGCACGCTCGCTTTCACGGGCGGCGCGACCATCGGCGTAAATCCGAACAATGCTACTATTGTCCGCGTCAGTGAAGGCGCTTCCCTTGCTCTTTCCGGCGGAACCGTCAACCTGCATGCCCAGCTCAATGGGGCGGGCACCGTCACTATCGGGACTGCGGATACTGCGGGACTGGTCAATATCTCCAATACGGGCAATACCAACTTCACTGGCCGCCTGGAACTGGTCGGCAACGGGGTGAATATGAATACCAATGCCAACTGGGTAGCCTTTGGGGCAGGAAATACGCTGGGAGGCGGCACCGTTTTCATTGATGGCAAGGGCTTCCATTTTTCCGCGGGCGCGACGGCAGCCAATTTTGAAATCGGCGCAACCCACGGCGCGATGCAGAACGGCTCTTCCGGCGCCACATATACTTTCTCCGGAAGCCTTTCCGGTTCGGGCACGTGGGCCATGGCTGCGAACGTGCGGATGAACAATGTCCTCACGGGATCCCTCAAGGACTTCTCGGGAACTCTGGTCACCAATGAGACTTCCGTCCACAACAATCGCCAGGCCTGGAACTTCGGTTCCGGCGGGGCTTGCGCCACAGGAGAGGGGAATGCCGTTTTTGGAGACGGCGCCATTCTGGGAGGCAACACGGGCTCCGCGAATACCGGGCTGGCCGCACAATACAACGTCAATTACAACAATACGGAACTGGTGCTGAACGCGCTGGTTCAGGGCAATTCCAGCCTGACGCACGCAGGCGCGGGCACTCTGATCCTGGATCAGGCCAATACCGCTGCGGGAGCGCTCGGCATTACGAATGCGGGAGCCGTTGTTCAGCTTGGTACGGAGGACAAGGCCGGCCAGTGGGCCGGAACCGTGCTGAATGGAGCGGGAACACTGAAAATCGTCAATGGCGCGTTGACTTCCGCCATGACCCGGGCGGAAGGCGCGACGGCAGCCATTGTCGTGGACTCAGCAGCTTCTGTCAATTTGGGGGGGACTGACGGCAGCATGCTCAAGGGCATTACGCTGGCTGCCGGAGGCAGGCTTGCCAACGTTTCCGGAGATATTACGGTGGGGGCGGGAGCCACGGAAACATTGAATCTTACCCTGGGGGCGGATAACGTCAACCAGGATACGGCCGGTACGGCCATCATTGACCAGGGAGACGGCAGGCTTGTCATCAACAATCCCGCCACAGTCAATCTGGACATTGACGCTATTGTGAACACGCTCGTCGCCCATAAGGAAGCCGGTGCGGAAAGCTGGCTCACCCTGACGACCGGAACGCTGGAATGCGAAAATCTTGGCGATATCCAGTTCAGCAGGATTCTTTCCAATTACGGCATCCGGGTGACGGGCACCAACGGCGGAAGCCTGGTTCTCAGCGGGCAGGTCAGCGGGCTTTATATGGTGAATGATTCCTCCGCTTCCGACCCTGACACCGTCACCAGCTACGGTACGCTGGGGATGTACTCCGGCGTGGTGATTTCCCAGGACAAGACGCTTGCCGTTCAGTTGTCCGGAGCTCCCGGCGATTCCGACGGGGACGGCGCGGTCATCAACAACCTTCTGGGCGCTACGGGAAGCACGCTGAAAGTGGAAAACACCAGTGCGGACGGAGGCAACGCCGTTGTCATCCTCAACAACGAACGTCTGGAAACGGGCTTGCCTGCTCCTGATGATTACGCCGGTGCGGATTCCATCATGGGCGGAAACATCGTCGGGGAAAACGGAGTCACCTTCATCAAGCAAAACACGGGCAAGCTGACAGTCAACGGTTCTTTTGTGACGGACACCCTGCGCGTGGAAGGCGGTTCGCTCGCTCTTAACGGTGAAGGAAGCAACTTTAATCATGTGGAACTTGCCGGCGCAGCGGAAGGCGTTGTTCTGGACATCAACCGGAATACCGTCATGGGTGACCTGACGGACAGCGGCGAAGGCGCGGCCCTGAACATCGGCAGCGGAGCCTCCCTTTCCGTCAACGGCGCCAGCAGCCTTTCCTCCAGCACCATCCAGGGCAGCGGAACGCTTACCCTCCATGATGCGCTGGAACTTTCCGGAACGGCTTCCCTCCAGGGCGGCATTCTGCTCGATCTGGCGAAAGATGGTGGCTCCCAGGGAATACTGGACCTTGGTTCGACATCCGGCAGCACCGTTTCCGGAATCGGCGGAGAGGGCACTCTGAAGAGCGCTGGCGGCGTTTTGGCTGTCAATACCGGTAATTCGGGCAGCGGCTCCGTTTTCAGCGGTACGCTGGAAGGATGCGGGCAGCTTAATATTTCCGGCAATGCCGGGCAGACGTTTGAAAATGTCATGACCGCTGCCGGCAGCAGCTGGGCAGTTAATAACACGGGGCTCCTCAATATCCGGATGGGAGGCACGATGGACGACCCGAAAGCCAATACGGCGCTGACCCTCAGCAGTTTGACGCTGGGTGACGGTTCCAGTACGAATCTTGCCTTCAACACGGACTACGCCGGCCCCATCATCAGCGTGACCGGAAACATCAGCATCAGCCAGGGCGCGGAAATAACTCTCAGTTCCACTGGCGGGAACGAGCTGACTCTGGACGCAGACGGCAGTTACACGCTCATGCACGCGGACGGAGCCATTGATCTGGGAGGAAGCGACAGACTGGCTATCCTGCTGGATCCCTCCTCCTCCGCGTTCAAGAAATTTGAAAATGATGCGTACCTGGTGATGGAAAACGGCAACCTCGTTCTGATGGCCACGGCTTCCAGGGACAATAAATACGCCCGCCTTGCGGATACGTTTAATTCCGGGGCCGGGGCGGAACTGCTCTGGAACCTGCCCGGCGATCTCGCTGCGGATTCCATCCTCAAGAAGGTGGATGACGCCGTAGGTGCCCTGACGTCTTCCAACCCCTCGGAAGCGAAGCGCGCCATGGCGGCGGCGGCTGGGAGCACGGTCAACGCGCTTGGGACGGCGCAAAGGGACGCCCTGCGCGGCCAGATGGGCTGGATCAGGAACCGGACCACCCTCATGGGCGTCAACCCGGCCTACGTCAACGACGACCTCCCCCGCTTCCACATGTGGATGGAAGGCACGGGCTCCTACGCCAAACTCGACACCCGCGGGGATGAAAGCGGCTACCAGCTCACCACCTGGGGAGGCACGGTAGGCATGGACGCGGACCTCAGCGACCGCCTCACGGTGGGAGCGGCCTTCACGGCCGGCTACGGCGACCTGACGGCCGGCGCGGCGGACAGCGCCGACGGGCACCTGGACAGCTACTACGCCAGCCTCTTCGGGCGCTACCAGAACAAACGCTGGGCGCACACGCTCATCCTGACGGGAGGGTGGAACGACGCGAAACTCAACCGTACGGTCAACTATGGGGAAGGAAGCTACGGGACGCAGGGAAGCACCAGCGGGTGGGGTCTTGGAGCGATGTACGAACTCACCTACGACATCTACCTCAACGAAAACCGCAGCAGCGTGCTGCAGCCGCTGTTCAACGCCTCGGTGGTGACGACGCGGATGGACAGCTATGAGGAAACGGGTGCGGGCAACGCGGGCCTGAACGTCGGCCGGCAGGACTGGACGACGGGGACGCTGGCGCTGGGCGGCCGGTGGATGGGCCTGGTGGGCAGCAACATCTTCGGACGAGAAGCGCTGGCGGAAATCCGCGTGAACGCGGCGCAGGACCTGGGAGACCGGAGGGGGGAAACGAACGTATCTCTGCTGGGCAACCCCGGCTTTGCGCAAAGCGTGAGGGGGGCGAAAGTGGGAACGACGGCGCTGCAGCTGGGAGCCGGACTGAGCGTGCCTGTAGGAACGAAGGGAACCATCTACGTGAACGGGAACGCGGACATCCGTGACGGGTCCAGCGCGCTGAACGGAAGCGTCGGCTACCGCTACGACTTCTAACAAGAAAGAAAACACAAGGAGGGGGGGCCACCCCCGAAAGGCCTTCCTCCTGACCCTCCAGAGCCGTTCCGGAACAACTCCGGAACGGCTCTGTTGCTCAAAGAAAACCCGCCAGTGCCCCAAGAGGGGCAAAAATGAGGTAAAAACGCGCCAAATGTTCCCGGCCCCCTCTTCCGCTATCCGGAGCCGGAAAAAACCGGAACGCGAGTAACAGGGCCTTTTTTATGCGATTTCAGCGGAGTTTTGAACGGACAGGTCTTACGCGCGCGCACGCGTTTTATAATATTAGCCTTGCAAAAAATTAAGATAAGCGTAGTATATTTCGGTTATGTCCGAAGATACCAACGAGGTTGTTGAAACCACCGTTTCCACGACGGCGCAGCATGAATACGGCGCCGCGCAGATTGACAAACTGGAAGGCCTGGAGGCCGTGCGGAAGCGGCCCGGCATGTACATCGGGGACCCTGACGAACGGGGCTTGCACCATTGTGTATTTGAAGTGCTGGATAACTCCATTGACGAGCATCTGGCCGGCTATTGCAGCAAGATTGACATTGTCATTCATGTGGACGGTTCCATTTCCATCGTAGACAACGGACGCGGCATTCCGGTGGATATCCACCCGAAGTTCGGCATTCCCGCCGTGGAACTGGTTCTGACCAACCTGCACGCGGGCGGCAAATTCGGCCAGGGCGCGTACAAGTACTCCGGCGGCCTGCACGGTGTGGGCGCCAAATGCGTGAACGCCCTGTCCGACTGGTTCAAGGCGGAGGTGCGCCGGGACGGCAAGCGTTACCAGATCAAGTTTGAGCGAGGCAAGACGGTGGAACCCCTCCGTACCGTAGGTTCCTGTGCCTGTGAAGTCACGGGAACCACGATCACGTTTTTCCCGGACGCCACCATTTTCACGGATACCACGGAGTTCAAGTTTGACCGCCTGACGACGCGCCTGCGGGAACTGGCTTTCCTGAATCCCGGCCTGGTCATTGAACTGATTGACGAGCGTGAAGCTCCGGCGCGCCGGGAAACGTTCTTCTATAAGGACGGCATTGTGGAGTTCGTCCGCCAGCTGGGCACGAACAAGGAAGTGATCAACGAAGACCCCATTTCCATTTCCGGCGTCCGGAAGGTGGAAGTGGAGTACGACGGCAAGAAGATGGAGGACGATGTTCTGGTGGACGTAGTGTTCCAGTACAACAACACGTATGAAACGAACATCCTTTGCTTTGCCAACTCCATTTACAACGGGGACGGGGGAACACACCTTTCCGGTTTCCGCGGCGCCCTGACGCGCGTCATCAACGGTTACGCGAAGGCCAACGGCCTGCTGAAGGAAAAAGATCCCTCCCTGAGCGGCGAAGACGTTCGTGAAGGCCTGGTGGCGGTCATTTCCGTCAAGATGCCCAACCCGCGTTTCTCCTCCCAGACGAAGGACAAGCTGGTGAATACGGAGATTGAAGGCGTGGTGGGCAACGTCGTGTACGAGGAAATCAAGACGTACTTTGAAGAAAACCCGGCGATGGCCAAGAAGATCATCGAGAAGAGCATCACGGCCGCCCGTGCCCGGGAAGCCGCCCGCAAGGCGCGCGAAACAGTCCGCAAGAGCGCCCTCTCCATCGGCGGCCTGCCCGGCAAACTGGCAGACTGTTCCGACCGGGATCCCGCGAAGTGCGAGCTGTTCATTGTGGAAGGTGACTCCGCAGGCGGTTCCGCCAAGATGGGGCGCGACCGCCGCACGCAGGCTATCCTGCCCCTGCGCGGGAAAGTGCTGAACGTGGAAAAGGCCCGCCTGGACAAAGCCCTGGGAAGCAAGGAAATCCAGAACATGATTACGGCCATCGGCGCCGGAATCGGGGAAGGGGACGATGAAGCCTCCTTCAAACTGGACCGTGTGCGTTACCACAAAATCATCATCATGACTGATGCCGACGTGGACGGCGCCCACATCCGCACCCTCCTTCTCACTTTCTTCTGCCGCCACATGCCGCAGCTGGTGCGCGCCGGGTATCTTTACATCGCCCAGGCGCCCCTGTACCGCATCATCCGCAGGAAAAAGGAAGAGTACGTGCAGGATGACGTGGCCCTGAACCGCAAACTGATTGAACTGGCCGTTAATGACGTGACCCTGCGTTTCGCGGACGGTTCCCGTTCCTTCTCTCCCGAAGAACTCTCCGCCATTCTGGAAACGCTGGTCAACCTCCAGCGCTATACGGAATCCATGCAGGCGCAGGGCGGTTCCCTGGAAGACCTGCTCAGCCACCGGGAGGCCAACGGGGAATTCCCGGAATTCCTGGTGAAGGTGCGCTGCGGCAATGAAGAGGAAATACTCTTCTTCCATGACATGGAGGCCCTGACCGCCTTTTCCGACGAAAACAGGGACCTTTTCATCTTCGGCATGCCCTCGGAAGAGGAGCTGATGGAAAATCCGCTTCCGGAACGGGAGGGGCCCAGCCGCCGCTCCATCACCCATGAACTGCATGAAGCCAAAGCCATCACGCGGGCTCTGGCACGGCTGGCGGAACTGGGCATTCCGGGGAATATGATTGTCTCCATGGACACGCCCCTGTTTGAACTGGTGGAGGGCGAGGGGGACAAGGAAAGTGACCCCCCTGTTTTCCGTCATGGACATTCTGGAATCCGTCATCTCCATCGGCAAGCGCGGGGTGGAAATTACGCGATTCAAAGGGTTGGGTGAAATGGACGCCAAGGACCTGTTCAAGACGACGATGGACCCGGAACGGCGCGAGCTGCTCCGCGTCATCCTGAACGATGACAACGCCGTCAGGGCCGATGAAATGTTCACCATCCTGATGGGGGATGTGGTGGAGCCCCGCAAGAATTACATCGTGGACCATGCCCTCAATGTCCGCAACCTTGACATCTAACCCCCGCACTCTCTTTCAGCACCATGGAAAATAATAGAATCAAACCGGTGGATGTAGCCAACGAGCTCTCCACTTCTTTCCTGGACTACTCCATGTCCGTCATCATCTCCCGCGCCCTGCCGGACGTGAGAGACGGCCTCAAGCCTTCCCAGCGGCGCATCCTGTACGCCATGAAGGAACTCAATCTGTCCCCCGGGGGCAAGACCCGCAAATGCTCCAAAATCGTGGGCGACACGATGGGTAATTACCACCCCCACGGGGATGCCGCCATTTACGGCACTCTGGTGAACATGGCGCAGGACTGGTCCATGCGGGATATTCTCGTGATCGGCCAGGGCAACTTCGGCACGCCGGACGGAGACCCCCCCGCCGCCGCCCGATACACGGAAGCCAAGCTTTCCGGCATGGGCGTGGCCTTGATGGCGGATCTGGACAAGGATACCGTGGACTTTGTTCCCACATACGACAATGAACACACGGAACCTACCGTGTTCCCCTCCGCTTTCCCGAACCTGCTGGTGAACGGCGGCACGGGGATTGCCGTGGGGATGGCCACCAACATGCCTCCGCACAACCTGGGGGAAGTGGTGGACGGCATTTGCGCCGTAATTGACAATCCCCACATGACGGTGGATGAGCTGCGCCAGTACATCAAGGGGCCGGATTTTCCCACCGGAGGCGACGTGCTGGGCTTTTCAGGCATTGACAGCTACTTCCGCACCGGGCGTGGCTCCGTGCGCATCCGCGGCAAGATAGACATGGAAGTAACGGATTCCGGCAAGGACCTTCTCATCATCCGGGAAGTGCCGTTCGGCGTGAACCGCGCCGCCCTCCAGGAACGCATCGCGGAACTGTACAAGGATAAAATTCTGACGGACATTTCCGGCATCCGGGACCTTTCTGACGAGAAAACCTGCATTGAAATCGAGCTGAAGCGGGATGCACGCCCGCAGGTGGTCATGAACCAGCTTTACAAGCTCACCTCCATGGAAACTTCCTTTGCGGTGAACATGCTGGCGATTCATGACAACCGCCCCAAGACGCTCGCCATGATGGACGCCATCAACTTCTACATCGAGCACCGCCGCGAGGTGGTCGTGCGCCGCACGCGCTACCTGCTGGGGGACGCGGAGAAGGATGCCGAGCGCCTGGAAGCTTTCCTGCTGGCCCTGCACCACATGGATGACTTCATTTCCATTATCCGGGATTCCAAAAACCGGGATGAAGCCCGTGAACGCCTGCAGAACTACACCTTCTCCACGCAGACGGCGGAAAGCCTGGGCATCCTGATCCGTTCCCAGGCCTCTATCCAGGGGGACCGCTATGTCTTCACGGAACGCCAGGTGAACTCCATCCTGGACCTGCGCCTGTACCAGCTGACCGCTTTGGAAAACGACAAGATTTCCGGGGAATACGCGGAACTGCTGGTCCGCATCAAGGACTACCTGGATATTCTGGCGAACGAATCCCGCGTGCTGGGCATCGTGAAGGACGAACTGAAGGCGATTAAGGACAAGTACGCCACGCCGCGCGTCACGCGCATCATTCCCTTCTCCGGGGATATGGCCATTGAGGATCTTATCCCGAATGACACGATGATCGTCACCATCACGCACAGCGGCTACATCAAGCGCACCAACTCCGCGGAATACCGCGTGCAGGCGCGCGGAGGCAAGGGCGTGAAGGCAGCCACTACCAGGGGGGCCAAAAAGGACGCGGAGGCGGACTTTATCGAACACCTGTTCGCCGCCCAGAACCACGACTACCTGATGTTCTTTACGAACACCGGGCGCGTGTACGTGGACCGCGTGTATGAGATTGACGAGGCGGCGCGCAGCGCGCAGGGCCGCAATATCAAGAACCTGCTGGATCTCCAGCCGGAAGAAGCCATCGCGGCCATCCTGCGCCTGGAACGCCGGGTGGATGAAAAAGGCAATGACATTACCTTTGCGGAAGGCAGCGGCAATGTTGTTTTCGCCACGAAGGACGGCACGGTGAAGAAAACCAGCCTGAACGATTTCGCCAACTACCGCAAGGCCGGCATCATCGCCATTAATCTGGAGGAAGGCAACAGTCTGGTGAACGCGGAACTTACCAGCGGGGCCGATGAAATCGTGCTCGTCACGCATGACGGCATGAGCATCCGCTTCCCGGAAGAAGATTTGCGTACGCAGGGCCGCAACACCATCGGCGTCCGCGGCATCCGCCCGCGGGCGGGGGACTATGTGGTGGCCCTGGCTATTGTGGACCCGCAGAAAACCCTGCTGGTGGCTTCTGAAAACGGCCTCGGCAAGCGCACTTCCTTTGACGAATACCGCACGCAGGGCCGCGGCGGCACCGGCATCAAGACCATGAACTGCACGGACAAGACCGGCAAGGTGGTTTCCGCCACGGTCGTGTCCGACGAAGACGAGCTGATGCTGATGACCACGGCCGGACAATCCGTCCGCATCAAGGTGGCGACCGTGCGTGAAACGGGCCGCGCCACCCAGGGCGTGAAGCTCATGACGCTGAATGAGGGCGAATCCATCCAGGACATTTCCATCGTCATTCCCGATGATGAGGATGAAGAAGCCCCGGCGGAAACGGAAGACGCGGGAGCCGGGGAAGTGTCCGGTGAAATGGAAACTCCGGCGGAAGAATAATATTCAGGTTTTCCTGCTCCGGCGTCATGCCGGAGCAGGGGGCTTCATGGGCCGTTTTTATGGAAGACCCCCTTTCATTGGAGCAATGTGCCGGACGTCTGGAACGGCGCGGATTCCGGAGCTTTGTAGTGCCGGGCCTGAAGGAGGCTGCGGAGGTGATGCTCGGCCTGGTGCGGGAGTTCAGTCCGTCGTCCGCTTCCTATGGGGATTCCATGACCTTGAAGGCTGCGGGCATTCTTGATGACCTGCGCTCCAATCCGGACATTCAGTTCTATGACGGCTTTGTTCCGGGCATGGAGCGGGAGGAAAAATGGGAGATCCGCCGCCGGGGCATGACGGCGGACCTGTTTTTAACCGGCGTTAATGCCGTCAGCATGGAAGGGACCCTGCACTGGGTGGACATGGTGGGCAACCGTGTGGCTCCGGTGGCATTCGGACCCCGGCATGTCATTCTGCTGGCCGGTTCCAACAAGCTGGTGGCCACGCCGGCAGAGGCCCGGGAACGCATCCGCCGCATTGCGCCCCTGAACGCCAGGCGGCATGAAGGGTTCAGGACTCCCTGCATGCACACCGGAATCTGCGCGGATTGCAATTCCCCGGACCGCCTGTGCAACATCCACATGTCCCTTGTTAAATGCTTTCCCAAAGGAAGAATTTCCGTCATTTTGACGGAAGAACCCGGAGGACTTTGACTCATGCCTTTTCAAAACCGGATAGAAATCATGGCCCCGGCGGGGTCGTTTGAATCCCTGGCGGCCGCCTTGCAGGGCGGAGCGGACTCCGTGTACTTCGGAGTAGGAAAGCTGAACATGCGTTCCCGCGCCACGGTCAATTTTTCGGAAGAAGATTTGCCGGAAATCGTCGCGCGCTGCCATGAGGCGGGCGCCAAAGCCTATCTGACGCTGAATATCATCGTGTACGATGAAGAGCTGGAAGAGGTGCATGCCCTGTGCTCCGCTGCCCGGAAGGCTGGTGTGGATGCCGTCATCGCTTCCGACCTGGCGGTGATTTCTTATGCGCGTTCCATTGGGCTGGAAGTCCATATGTCCGTGCAGGCCAACGTCTGCAACATGGCCTCCGTCAAATTTTACGCGCAGTACGCGGATGTGGTGGTGCTGGCCCGGGAACTCACCTTGGCGCAAATCAGGCATATCATTGAATCCATCCGGAAGGAGGGCGTGAAAGGCCCCTCCGGTGAGCTGCTGCGGGTGGAAATTTTCGCCCACGGGGCGTTATGCGTGGCCGTGTCCGGCAAATGCCACATGAGCCTGGCGGCCTACAACTCCTCCGCCAACCGGGGGGCCTGTTTCCAGAACTGCCGCCGCGCCTACCGCGTGACGGACGAGGAAACGGGCAATGAGCTGGTGATAGACAATAAATACGTGATGTCTCCCAAGGACCTGTGCACCATTCCGGTGCTGGACCAGCTTCTGGACGCGGGCGTCTCCGTACTGAAGCTGGAAGGGCGCGGCCGTTCCTCGGATTACGTCAGGACGGTCACCTCCGTGTACCGGGAAGCCGCGCGGGCGTGCCAGGACGGAACCTTTTCCTCGGACAGGGCGGAAGCGTGGATGAAACGGCTGGAATCCGTTTTCAACCGGGGATTCTGGCAGGGCGGGTATTACCTGGGCGTGAAGTGGGGGGAATGGAGCGGTTCCGCCAACAGCCGCGCAGCCCTGTTGAAGATCCACATTGCCAGAGTAGAAAACTTTTATAAGAAGAACGGGGTGGCTGCCCTGTTCCTGGAAGCCGGCGGCTTGTCCGTGGGGCAAACCATCCTTATAGCAGGCCCCACTACGGGAGCCGTCCGCATGGAAGTGGCCGCCATGCGAAGGGAGTCGGCAGAGGGAATGGAATCCGTAGAAGCCGCTCAAAAGGGAGAAACCGTCTATCTGGCGGTTCCCGAACAGGTGCGCCGCCGGGACAAGGTATATCTGCTGCGCCCCCGGATGCTGGAGGATGCCTGAATGCCCGGCTGACCCTTCTCTTCTGCCTGCCTTTTCCAAAAACCGGGAATTGACGGGCAGAATGATTTTAATTTTTCCGTTTCCTGCCCGGCTGGGCCGGCTGGGCGTTCGGTTTCAGCCGGGGCCTCTTGAAATTCACGGCGGATTTCCGGTTTGGAAGTCCGGCTTAATTAAGCTATCCGTTCATTATCTTTCGTTTGGGATAAAAATGTTGGAAAGTGATTTTCCAATTGAATGAAAAAGAATTTCTCTGGCGTATTATTTGAAAACCATACGCCATGCCTGCCTATATTTCCTTTCTGCGCCTTTTTCATGTTCCTGCGCCTTGCTGGGCGCAGGAATGCTTCACGCTTCCGGTTTACAGCCCTGGCTGCGGGAGCTGTCCGTAATTCCGCCAGCGCCTTCCGCGGAGGGAAGGGATTCATGGATGCGGCAGCTATGGACGCGGACGGCGGAGTATGCTGCTTCCCTTTCCGAGCCTGCTGCCGCTGACGATTGCGGGGATGCGATGGTTTTGCTGGTTCCCGTATTTCAGGCATGGCCGGACGGGAAGGCAGCCGGCGCCGCGCTGGCGGAAATTCTTTCCGTTCCGGCAGAGAGTATTGGAGCCGTTTCTTCCTGGGATGACCTGGTTAAGCATCAGGAAGCCATTCAGGAACGAGTCCGTTTCCTCAGGCTGAAGAAGCTGGCGGCCTATTACGATTCTGCGGCCATCCGCCGTGCGGTGAAGCGAAACCGGGACAAGTACGGGGAACGGTACGCCGGTGCGGAAGGCTTCCTGGCACGGCTGGATGAGTGGGAAAAGGAGCTGGGGCCTCTGGACCGGTGGGTGGAGCAGGCCGGGCCGGGACAGGCGGCCCTGCTGCGGGAGATGGTGGATCTGCGGAGAAAAGCCCTGATTGAAGCCCTGCCGGAACAGAACGGCCTGAAGGCATGGGTAAGCGTGCGGCGGTTCAATCCGTCCGGGAAAAGTTCTTTCAATCATGACCGTCCGGCGAACTGGCAGGGTATTTCCAGCATGCCGGGGCCCGGGCGCAGATACCGCAGCGGCATTGTGAAATTTAACGGGGTTTCCTCTTCTTCCCCTGTGGAGCAGTTGCTGGCGGACGACCGCTGGGTCGGGCATCTGGATGTTGATTTTTCCGGGGAGAAGCTCATGTTCACCGGGAATGGATTCGGCAAGAAGGAAAACAGGCCATGGGACGTGTTTGAGCTGGACTTGAAAACCGGGAAAAAGGAATCCCTTACCGCGCATATGCCGGCGGATACGGACAGCTATAATTCCTGCTACCTGCCGGACGGCCGGATTATTTTCGTCAATACTTCCGGCATGCAGGGTGTGCCCTGCGTGGCCGGGGTGGATTACGTGGGCAACCTCCACCTTTACGACCGGGAAAAGAAAACGACCCGCCGGCTTACCTTTGACCAGGACAATAACTGGTTCCCCACCATGCTGCCGGACGGCAGGGTGATGTTCCTGCGCTGGGAGTACACGGAAAGCGCCCACTATTTCAGCCGTGTGCTGATGCACATGAATCCGGACGGCAGCGACCAGAAGGAATACTATGGTTCCAACTCCTACTGGCCCAACAGCTTGTTCAACGCACGGCCCCTCCCCGGAAGGCCGGGCATGTTTGCGGGCATTGTCAGCGGGCACCATGGAGTCAAGAGACTGGGGGAACTGGTCCTCTTTGACGTGAACAGGGGGCGCACCGCCACGGAGGGTGCCGTTCAGAAGATTCCGGGGTATGGAAAGCCCGTGGAAAACGTGACCAAAGATCAGCTGGTGCAGGGATTGAAGACTCCTTATTTCGCAGAACCTTATCCTTTGAGTGACGAGTGTTTCCTGGCCGTTTCTTCCCCCTCCGGCAACCAGGGCGTGACCAATGTGGTCTGGTGCGACGTATACGATAACATTGTCCCTCTCACGGCCTCATCCTATTTCGTTTATGCAGACCCCGCGCCCCTGGGGCCACGCCAAAAACCGCCTGTTCTGCATGACCGGGTGAAGACGGAAAGCAAGACGGCAACTGTTTATATTTCCGACGTGTACCGGGGCCGCGCCATGGCCGGAGTGCCCAGGGGGGAAGCCAAGGCCCTGCGCGTGTTCATGTCCGAGTACAGCCCCCGCAATACGGGAAGCCACTATGCCATGGGCATGGAAAGCAATTGGGATTTGAAAGTGCTGTACGGCACCGTGCCCGTGAATCCTGACGGATCCGTCATCTTCACGGCCCCCTCCTGCCAGCCTCTGACGCTCCAGGTGCTGGACGGGGAGGGGCGCGCGCTGGCGCTGATGCGGAGCTGGTTTACCGCCATGCCGGGGGAAACGCTCAGCTGCATAGGCTGCCATGAACGGCAGAACTGCGCGCCGCCCGCCAGGGCGGTCATGGCATCCCGCCAGAAACCCGCCCCTATCGTCCCGTGGTACGGCCCGGCGCGCACTTTCTCCTTCATGAATGAAGTGCAGCCCGTGCTGGACCGCCATTGCATACGCTGCCACACAGCGGAAAGCAAGGCCCGTGAAGGAGTGCCGGATTTCATGACATTGGAGGCCGTCAAGGGGGCTCCCGCCCCCGGTTCCGTCTCTTATTGGAACCTGCACCCCTATGTGCGCCGCAACGGCCCGGAGGGAAACTATCTGGGGCTGGCCCCCACGGAGTTTTTCGCGGATACGTCGGAGCTTTACCAGCTCCTTAAAAAAAGGCCACCATGGCGTGGAAATGCCGCAGGAGGACTGGAACCGCCTGGTTACGTGGATGGACATGAACGCCCCTTATCTGGGCGAATGGCCGGGAGAGCGCAATGAAGGGCTGCTGAAACGCCGTTATGACCTGCACGGCAGATTTTCAGGAGCGGAACGTAACTACGTGACGATGAAGGATTCCCTGTTCCGGAGAAGCGCCGGCGGTTCCATCCCTGACGCCGGGAAGCCCATTGCCGGCGCCGGAGGAAAGAGCGTTCCCGTTCCGGAAGCGCGTAATGAAACGCTGACTGTGGATTTGGGGAACGGCGTGAACATGACATTCCGCCGTATTCCCGCAGGGAAGTTCAGGATGGGAAATGAACGGGAAACACCGGCGGAACGTCCTGTTTCCACGGTGGGGATTAAAAGGCCGTTCTGGATGGGTGAGGCGGAAGTGACGCTGGAGCAATACCGCCGCTTTGACCCGGAGTATGCTAACGGATGGTATGACATGCATTACAAGGACCAGGTGAGGCCCGGATACGACATGGATGCCGATCCGCGTTTTCCCGTCATCCGGGTGCCTTGGGCCAGGGCCATGGAATTTTGCCGCTGGCTTTCCGGGAAAACCGGAAAAAAAGTGACCTTGCCTACGGAAGCGCAGTGGGAATACGCGGCCAGGGGGGGAGCTGATACGGATTTCTTCTTCGGGGAGCGGGATGCGGATTTTTCCGCGTATGCCAACCTGGGGGACGTGACGCTGAAGGAACTGGCCGTTTCCGGCGTGGATCCCAGGCCGATTAAAAATCCCAACCGTTTCTGGGACTTCGTGCCGAGGGATGAAACATACAATGACGGAAAACTCCATCTGGCCCCCGTCAAGAGTTACAGGCCGAATGCCTACGGATTGTACGACATGATCGGCAATGCCGCGGAATGGACCCGTTCCGAATACAGGCCCTATCCCTGGAAGGAAGGGGACGGGCGCAATGAAGGCCTGGACTCCCGTGTTCCCCGTGCGGTGCGCGGCGGTTCCTGGTATGACCGTCCCAGACGGGCCACCTCCTCCTGGCGCTGGGGATATCCCGGCTGGCGTCCGGTGTATAACGTGGGGTTCCGGGTAATCATAGAAGACTGATTGTTGAAATTGCCATGAAACTGACAAAAATGCTCCGCGTCTCTGCGACTGCCCTTGGCTGCCTGCTGGCCCTCATTTCATGCAGGCAGGAGCCGGATGCTGCTTCCGGCCCTCTGGCTCCGGTGGATGTGAAGGTCGTCAATCACCTGGTTGCCGTGCTGGGGCATGAGAGATGCGTGCTGGAACTGGTGGACCCTGCTTCCGGGGAAAAGGTGAAAAGCATCCGGCTGGCCCAGCCTCCCAACGGCATGGCCGTGGATGGAGCAACGGCCTATGTGGCGGAAGGCGGCCCGCGCGGAGCAGTAGAAGTAGTGGACCTGGAAAGCGGGGAATTGAAATGTTCCTTTCCGGCCGGGCATACGCCCATGTCTCCCGTGGTGCGGGAGGAAAAGCTGTATGTAGCCTGCCGGTTTGACTCCCGCGTGCTGGAAATGGACGCCGCTACCGGAACCGTGCTGAATTCCTGGAATGTCCCCCGTGAACCCGTGGCTCTGGCCGTTTCTCCGGACGGCAGGAAAATCTGGGCTGCCGGCCATTTGCCGGCCGGGGCTGCGGACGGGGATTTCACGGCTGCCGCGCTGACTCTGGTGGAAGATGGAAAAGCGGTCCATTTCCCGCTTTCCAACGGGACGCAGGGAGTGCGCGGAATGGCGATAAGCCCGGATGGCCGCTATCTGGCCGTGGCGCATGTATTGAGCCGGTACCAGGTGCCCACCACGCAGCTGGACCGCGGCTGGATGAATACGAATGCCGTGACGGTTATCGATACGGACGAGCCGGACAAGCCTCATCCCGTTCTGCTGGATGACCCGGATGCGGGGGCGGCCAATCCGTGGGGCGTTTCTTTTTCCGAAGATGGCGGAAAACTGTTCGTGACGCATGCGGGGACGCATGAACTCTCCGTAATTGATTTCCCGGCCCTGCTGGAGCGCATGAAGCGGGAAGGCCGGAGCAATGAGCCGGTTTCCGAAAGGCTTGGTTTCCTGCACGGTCTCCGCACCCGGATCGCTCTGCCCTTGAACGGCCCGCGCTCCGTGGCCTCCGATGGGAAAAACGTTTATGTGGCCGGATACTTTTCTGATTCTCTGGCAGAAATCTCCCTGAAGGATGCCTGCAAATCCAGGGCAATTCCCCTGAACGGCCAATTCCGGCCTTCCCGGGAAAAACTGGGGGAACGGTATTTTAATGATGCTTCCCATTGCTTCCAGGGGTGGCAGAGCTGCGCCACCTGCCACCCGGACGGCCGGGTGGACGGCCTGAACTGGGATCTGCTGAATGACGGCATGGGCAACCCGAAAAATACGCGCACCATGTTCCTTTCCCACCGGACGAGCCCGGTGATGACGCTGGGCGTCCGCGCCTCTGCGGAAGTGGCCGTGACGGCAGGCTTTGTGCATATCCAGTTTCTGGAACCTTCCGGTGAATTGGCGGAATGCGTGAATGCGTACCTGAAAAACATGAAGGAAGTTCCCAGCCCGTTCCTGGTGGCGCATACCCCTTCCAAACAGCAGACGGGGGGGGAGGGGTGCGCCCAGTGCCATGCTCCCGGCGTGGAAAGGGGCGCCTTGTCCGAATCCGCCCGGAGGGGCAGGGAAGTGTTTAAAACAGCCGGGTGCGTGCGGTGCCACCCCCATCCCTACTTCACTAACAAGGAACTGGTGGCCACGGGGACGGCCACGGGGCTGGATGAAGGTAAAAGCGTTCTGGTGCCCTCCCTGGTGGAAGTGTGGCGGACCGCTCCTTACCTGCACGACGGCCGTGCGAAGACGATACGGGAAGCCATTACGACATGCAATCCGGGGGATCTCCGCGGGAAGACGAGTTCCCTGAATAACCGTGAACTGGAGGATTTGATCAATTACGTGCAGTCCCTGTAAAGGGGCGGGAGGTCATCATGACGGCGAATGTACCTGAACGACTGGAATGGTCCGGAAAAAACGGGGCGGAAGAACGCTTCTTCTGCATGACGGCGGAGCCGGGCGCGAGTTTTGAGGAAGAACTGCAATCCCTGATGGCCAGGTACCGCCATCTGGGGGGCGGGGAAGAAGATGAATTCCTGCTGCGTTTCCATGTCAGCGACCCGGTGCGCCAGTTGGCTCCGTTGCGGCGGATGATAGGGGAGAGGAACTCCTATGTTTCCATAGTTGGGCAGCCCCCTGCGAACGGGGCCCGCGTGGCTCTGGAAGCCTGGCACATCGGCGGAATGCTGGGAAAAAGGCGTAGGGCGGAGCCGGGCGGAACAGTCGTGGAAGCCCTCCGCGCTCATTACCGTCTGTTCCTGGCGGGCAAGAGGGAATTCTCCGCCCCGGACAGCTGCGGCCAGATGCGGGAGGAATTCCGCTGGCTGGACCGGATTGCCGCCTTACAGGGGGGAGCCGTGCCGGATTTGATTCACCGCACCTGGATTTACTGCCGGGACATTGACAACAACTACCGGGGATTGGTGGAAGGCCGCAACGGATGCTTTGACCGTTACGGGCTGACGGCGGAGAGCCATTTCATCGCCAGTACCGGTATTGAAGGCTGTACGGAACTGCCGGGCCGCCTGCTGCATATGGACAGTCTGGGCATCGCGGGGCTGGAGCCCGGGCAGGTCCGGTACATGGAAGCGCCGGACTACCTGTCTCCCACGCATGTGTACCGGGTGACCTTTGAGCGCGGCGTCCGTATTGTGTATGGGGACCGCTCCCATTATTTCCTTTCCGGCACCGCCAGTATTGACGCGGAGGGAAACATTGTCCATCCGGGGGACGTGGTGGGCCAGACGGCCCGCACCCTGGAAAATATGAGCGCCCTGATGGAAAGGAGCGGGGGAAGCCTGTCCGACCTGAAGCAGGCCGTAGTGTACCTGCGCGACTGGGCGGACCGGGAAACGGTCCGGCACCGGCTGATGGACTCTCCGCTGGTCGCAGTGCCGCATGTGATGCTGAAAGCCCCTGTCTGCCGCCCCGGCTGGCTGGTGGAAATAGACGGGATAGCCGTTAATGGAGCCGGAGAGGCAGCCTTTGCCCCTTTGTAAATCCTGCCGTTCCCGGAACCTTGGCGCACGGGCGATTTCCCTTGTTATCCCGTGCACGGAAATGGTATCATGAAAGCGCATGACTTATCGCCTTAATACAGACCGTCTGGTATTTTTTTCCGTGCTGTTGTGGGTGCTGTTGCCGCCGGGCGTTTTTGCCTGGGAAGGGAATCCTCCGGGTCCGGATAATGTGCGGTGGCTGGAGCAGTTCTGTTCCAGCTACATGCAGTTTTTGACCCTGGGCGGCGTGTTGTGCGCGGTGATTGGTTTTGTGTGCGCCGTCCTGGTCTGGCTGGTGCATCGTCTGGACTGGGCGCGGAGCTTGAAAATCAGCGTGCTGTTTGTCATGTCCATCCTGTGCCTGGTCTTGTATGGCGGCTCGCTTTCCTTTGCCGTGTTTTATCTTCCCCTGGCCCTGATTAACCCCGCCGTGTATTGTTTCAGCGTCGGCCGGACGGAATGAGCGGAGGGGGATTTGAAGGAATAGAAGGAGGATTCTAAAGGTTTTTAATGAAAATATTATGCCGTTGCGGCAGAGGAGGGCTGAATGAGAGTTCCTGGCGGCGACGGAGTAATGTTTCTCCTGGGGGGAAGATGAGACTTTATGATTTTATTTTCTAGTGTATCTTTGATTTTCAAAGGTAGCAAGATTTACCCCGGAGGCGTCCGCGGCGAGAACGGCTCCGGGTGTTTATGCTTTTTATAAAGATTGCGGATGTAATGCGCGGATGCTCCAGTCACCGAATCCTTCCCCCTGGTTGCGTTCCGCCGCAAAACGTGCAAATACTGGTCGGAGCACCTCTGCGATTTCCTTTACGGGTACAGATTCCTGATAGATGAAGCCCAGCCTGTCTCCTCTTCTGGAACCGCCCATCCAGATGTTGTACTTGCCCGGACCTCTGCCGACGAAAGCCAGTTCTGCCAGATATGGTCTGGAGCATCCGTTGGGACACCCGGTCATGCGGATGGAAATGTCTTCGTCCCATAGCCCCAGTTCTTTTAACTGCGGTTCCAGTTCATCCACCAGTTTTGGAAGCAGCCTTTCGGAGTCTGTAAGGGCCTGCGGGCAAAATGGCAGGCTGGTACAGGCGGAGGAATTGCGCCTGAGCCCCGAATCGTTGGGGAGAAGATTGTACTTCCCAATGATGGATTTGATTTGCTCGGCAGTATCCGGTGTGATGCCGTCAATGACCAGATTCTGATTGCCTGTGATGAAATCTCCTTGATGAATGGAAGCTATTTCATGAAAAGCGGTTTTGAGCTGTTGCCTGTTTGAATTCTGGATGCGGCCGCCTTCAATTTCAATGGTCTGGCGGCCAGGAACATCTGCGGCGTCTCCGTTCGTAGATAATGAAAAAGGTCTGGCCGCTTGAAGCGAAAATGGAAGGCGTGTTGCAAGTTCGTTAGTGAACCAGCCCAGCCCTTTGCCGGCAATGGTGTACCTGAGCCGGGATGTTTTTCTGTTGCAGCGGGTGCTGAATTCTTTATGGATCAAAAGCACCTGCCGGGCTACTTCCTCCACCTGTTCCGGGAAACAGAATCCGATAATATCCGCAAGGCGGGGGAAAGAACCGGGATTACCGTAAGCATAGCCCATTCCTCCGCCGGCCAGAATGTCATATCCCAGGAGTTTCCCCTCTTTTGCAATAGCCACGAAGCTCAGGTCCTGAGCGTATACATCCACATCATTTTCCGGGGGAAGCGTAAAAGCGATTTTAAATTTGCGGCAAATATCCGGGACCGTACAAAGGCTCCTCCTCCGCGCCCGAGTAGATACGTTTGGCATCCAGCCATATTTCATGATAGGCATGTGTCTGCGGTTCCAGTTTCCGGGAGAGTTCCCGGGCCTGATTGAAGACTGTCTCATGGATGCCGGAATCTTCCGGGTGCAGAGAAACCATGACATTGCGCGTGGCGTCTCCACTGGCGGCAATCGTGGTGATGGCCGCGTGGTGGATGTCCTTCATGGTCTGTTTCAAATCCTGCTTGACGACTCCGTGGATTTGAATGGCCTGGCGTGTCGTAAGTTTAAGGGAGCCGTTGCCGAATTGGTCGCTTAGCGTTTCCGCGGCCAGCCATTGGCTGGGCGTCATGCGGCCCCCGGGGAGGCGCAGCCTCAACATGAATAACCAGTTTCTTTCCTGTCCGTTTTTCTTCCGGATAAGCCGTTCATCCCGGTTATCCTGCTGGGTAATTCCGTGGAATTTCAGCAGAAATTCTTCTTCGGACGGGAAATGGGTAATGCCGCCGTCATGAAGGAGGCCAGAGATGTTTCCTCTGAGGAAATCGCTTTCCTCCTTGATTCTTTCGTTGGATGTGTATCCTTCTTTAATCATAATATTTTCTGTGGGTTAAGCTAAATTAGTCCCCCAGCGTCTGTAGATGGCTTGTTCCAGGGGGGAGAAAAGGAGTTTGTCTGAGAGCAGTCCTATGAGAATAATAACGAACATGATGCCCATGACCTGCTCCATGGAATTGAGCTCTCTTCCGAAGTGCAGGAGCTGTCCCAATCCCAGTCCTGTCAGGATGGGAACAAAAATTTCTGCGGACATCAGGGAGCGCCAGGAGAAGGCCCAGCCCTGCTTCATGCCGCTGACGATGAATGGAGCAGAGGCCGGAAGCGTGACGAAGAGCAGAGTGTAGGCAGAGCCTGCTCCCATTGTCCGTGCTGCGCGGGCATAAATCGGAGGGACGTTGGCAAGTCCATTTTCTGTGGCCAGTATAACCGACCAGACGGTACCCATGACAACGACGAACAGGATGGCCGCTTCTTCCTGACCGAACCACAGGATAGCCAGAGGAACCCAGCAAACGCTGGGAAGCCCTTGAAATCCCAATGCCAGAACTCCGATGGTGTTTCTCATTAGCTGGAAACGGGCAGATAAAAGTCCTGCCGGAATTCCGATGGAGATTCCGGCCAGGTACCCCAGGAGCAGTCTCCGGATAGTAACGACCGTAGCGGACCAGAGAGAATTGTCCCTGATTGCTTCTTCAAGATAGCCGCTTATGGCGGAAGGCGCCGGGAATAGGAAAGGCCTCCACCAACCGGATAGAGAACCGTATTCCCATATAGCCATGACCAGCAAGATGAATACCGAGGATTGGAGAATATTTTTTATGGAAGGGTGCATGATGTTTGTGCGTCTTGTTTTTCTTCTGCGGTTCTGGAAATCGATTTTAATGCCCGTGTGATGTTTGAAGATAGACGGGCCACTCCCGGATCATTGATTTGGCGCGGGCGCGGCAAACGAATGCAGAATTCTCCGCAAATACGTCCAGGGTGGGATGAAAATAAGATGACTCTGTCTCCCAGGCATACGGCTTCCCGTACATTATGAGTGACAAAGACGACGGTAATTCCATGCCCGGCACAAATGGCCTGGAGATCCGCATAAAGTTGATCCCTGGTCATGGCATCCAATGCGGCGAAGGGCTCATCCATCAGGAGAACCCTGGGACGCAATGCAAGGGCCCGGGCTATGGCTACGCGCTGTTTCATTCCTCCGGAGAGTTCATGGATACGGGCATGAGTAAAGTTGTCCAAGCCTACTGATTTCAGGTTTTCCAAAGCTATTTGGAAGCGTTTTGCGCGGGGAATTCCGGTAAATCGGAGACCGAATTCTACGTTGTGCAGCACGTTTAACCACGGGAACAGGGCGAAATCCTGAAAAACGACTGTCCTGTCCGGACCAGGACCTGAGATTATTTCTCCATCATAGGAGATGCTTCCCGTATCCGATTTGATCAGACCGGCGATCATATTCAGCAGAGTTGTTTTGCCACAACCGCTTGGACCTACCAGGCAGATGAATTCTCCTTCCCCTATGTCCAGATTGGCGGAAGAAAGCGCCAGAAGCGATTTTTTTCTGGAAAAATAACTTTTGGAAACGTTTCGTATGGATAATCTACTCATGGCTGGGATTATTTTTATCATTCCGGATGATGCCTTCGACACGGGGAAGTTCCTTGTAAAATCCAGTCCGTACCGTATCCTTGGCAAATACTTGGAGCTTTTCTTCGGATATTTTATTCGTGAAAACTAACCTGGGCCATGCATGGAGAATTAAAGAGGGATCAATGCTGGAACGGGTGAGTTCCTTCAGTTCTTCTACGACAATTTTTTGAGCTTCCTGGGGATGTTCGATGATCCAGAGAGTGAGTTCTCTGTGAGCTTCAATAATGGCCTGCGCCACGTCCGGCTGTTTTTCCAGAATCCTCTTTTGGGCTGTCAGAACAGTAGTTACGGCATCCGTTTCAAGAAACAGGAGCTTGCCTCCGGCTTCTTTTTCCAGGCGGCTAATCCATGGTTCTACAGTCCAGGAGCCGTCCAGTTTGCCTTGACGAAAGAGAGATATCTGTTCCGGATTGGGGGTAGGAAGTATGCTTGCGTCTCCTCCGGATTGAGTGACTGCTACGCCTCCCAGGGCCAACCATGTCCGGCAGGCTATATCCTGAGTATTGCCCAATTGGGGGGTAGCGATGATTTTTCCTTGAAAGTCTTTTTGTGTCCATGCTCCGGAATGGGGAGGAACGACCAGTCCGGCCCCTCCCTGTACGGCTCCCGCTACTATTTGCAGGAGAGTTCCGTTGGATTTGGAATACGCATTAATGGCAGGGCCCGGACCAACGTAGGTAAAATCCAGGGAATTGGCGAACATGGCTTCCATGGCACTGGGGCCGGCGTTGTAAGCATACCATAGAATGGAGATGTTTTTCCCCGTCCGTTCAAAGATGCGTTTTTCAAACCATCCCTCCCTCGTTCGGCTGAAATGCCTGGCAACCAACCCCTGGACATGGGTTACGTTGGGGAAAAGGCCAAAGCGTATTTGATCCTGCCGTTCGGATGCTTCCCGACAGGATGCCAGAAAGGCAGGGGACAGGAGGGCGCCAACGCAGAGCAGCGTGTTTACTGCAAGAGGCAAAATCTTCATGAAATGAGGGAGCAGGTGTTTGGATGGGATAAAATTAAAATTCCACATAGAGAGTGCGCGCCAGAAGAGACGCAGTATTTTCATTCGCTTCTGCGGGGGGAAGGATGCGGTCTGCCGTTTCTGGCGCGGAGACGACATTCCCAAGCCAGATGCAGTAGGCTCCCTTTGCTTTTCTGGGCAGGACGGGAAGGCCCGGCAGCGCTGCAATGCTCATGAGCCCCGCTTCGGCCAGCAGGCCTGAGGCATTGACGATTTCTCTGGCGGATCTGCCCCATACGCCTTCCGCCTTAAAATCCAGACCGTAGGTATGAGCCTTGAGCCGGTGGAGTTCCCGTTCCAGCTGTTTGGCGAAGCTGCGTGCTAGGTCGCTGTCTTCTCCCGCTACGTAAATTTGTTTTCCGCCATGCCCGAAAGTTTCCATGCGTTCATCGCTTGAGACGAATGTCGGGAGTTGTTCCTGTTCTTTTTCAGGAACCTTATCTATGTGAGAGGGACGGAGCATTCCTGCTCCCGCCGTGACGTTATTCAGCGGGTCAATCAGGATGAAAGCTCCTCCGGAGCGGTTATCCCGGTAATAATCATAGAACAGGGGAGAAGCGGTTTCCAGAACGATGCGGCCGACATGGTTCAGAGGAAGCTGCGTTGCATGGCGGCTTTCCAGTGTATTGACGTCTATGTCGTACTGGAGTTCTGCTATCCGCCCCTGGATATTTCTGCCCGCATGGCGTATAATGTATTTGCCTCCGGGAAGAAGGGGTTTTTCAGACATCCAGATGACACGGGCTTCCAGCCGATCCTCGATATGGGGGAGATTCCCTTTTTTGACGATCATGTCACCGCTGCTGATATCTATTTCATCCTCAAGTTCCAATACGACGGACTGGGGAGAGAATGCTTCTTCCAGGTCTCCGTCCGGAGTAACAATCCTTCTGATCCGGCTGTTTTGAAACGAAGGCAGCGTCACGATAGGGTCCCCCCGGCGGATGGAGCCGGAAGTAATGGAGCCGGCGAACCCCCGGAAATCGAGATTGGGGCGTATGACTGTCTGTACCGGAAAGCGGAAATCCCGGAGATTCCTGCTGTCGCTGGCATCCAGCGTTTCCAGGATGGAAAGCAGATGATCGCCTTGGTACCAGGGCGTTTTTCCTGTTGTTTGCGTCACATTTTCCCCTTCAATGGCGGAAATGGGAACGAAACGAACATCCGGGATATTCAACTGTTGCGTGAAGCTTCCGAATTCTTCTTCAATCTTCCGGAATTTTTCTTCAGAGTAATCCAAAAGATCCATCTTGTTGACGGCTACGATGAGGTGCCGTATTTTCAGAAGGGAGGCGATGAACGCATGCCGTTTCGTCTGTGTGAGTACTCCGTGGCGAGCATCAATCAGAATGATGGCCGCGTCCGCCGTGGAAGCTCCGGTGGCCATGTTTCGGGTGTATTGTTCATGTCCGGGGCAGTCGGCAATGATGAATTTGCGGCGGGGGGTGGTGAAGTACCGATAGGCTACATCAATGGTTATTCCCTGTTCCCGTTCCGCTTTAAGGCCGTCCAGCAACAGGGCGTAATCAATTTTACCTGCCCCAGCGGTTCCATTTTTTTCACTGGCTTTGCGCAGCTCTGCCAGCTGGTCGTCAAAAATCAGTTTGCTGTCATAAAGGAGGCGTCCGATGAGTGTAGATTTCCCGTCGTCCACGGAACCGCAGGTAAGTACGCGCAGCAGGCTTTTATTTTCGTGTTCGTTCAGGTATGAGTCGATGTCCATAATGGTAAAAATAAGAGGTGTCGTCAGAATGGTTCATAATAGGGGTTAAAAATATCCTTCTCGTTTTTTCTGTTCCATGGAGGCATCTCCGTCGTGGTCAATGATACGGGAAGAACGCTCGCTCAGCCTGGTTTCCAGCATTTCCGCCACAATCTCTTCTACTGTGCGGGCTGTAGATTCTATGGCTCCGGTTAGAGGGTAACAGCCCAGTGTGCGGAAACGGACGGTTCTCATTTGCGGTGTTTCCCCCGGCTTCAAAGGCAGGCGGTTGTCGTCCGCCATAATCAGGGATCCGTCACGTTCCACAATGGGACGGGGTTTGGAAAAATACAGGTCTACAACCTGTATTTTTTCCAGGCGGATGTATTGCCAGATATCCAGTTCCGTCCAGTTGGACAGAGGAAAGATACGGACGCTTTCTCCCGGATTGATACGACCGTTATAAATGTTCCATAATTCCGGCCGTTGATTTTTTGGGTCCCATTGGTTGAATTTATCCCGGAAAGAGAAGATTCGTTCCTTGGCCCGTGATTTTTCTTCGTCGCGGCGGGCGCCTCCGAATACGGCATCATATTTTCCTGCGGTCAACGCCTGAATCAATGCCTGTGTTTTCATAATATCCGTGTATTTGCGGCTGCCGTAAGTAAAAGGATTAACGCCGGCGGCAATGCCCTCCTGGTTACTGTGGACAATCAGATCCAGATCATTTTCCTGAACGAATCTGTCCCGGAATTCTATCATCTCGCGAAATTTGAATGTGGAGTCTATATGAAGAAGCTTGAATGGGAGTCTGCCCGGATAGAATGCCTTTTTGGCTAAGTGGACCAGTACAGAGGAATCTTTCCCGATGGAATAAAGAAGTACGGGATTTTCAAACTGGCTGATGGCATCCCGGAAAATGTGAATGCTTTCTGCCTCCAACTGCTTTAGCTGGCTGAGTCTGTAAATGCTGTTCATTTTATATGTTTTTGGTTATCAATGTCTTGGTTTGCGATGTAAACCGCACTCCCTGTGTTCTTTTTTTTCCCACCACCATCGTCCGTCGCGTACATCTTCCGTCCTCTTGACAGATCTTGTGCAGCAGGCGCACCCGATACTGGGGAATCCTGCATCGTGAAGAGGATTGTAGGGAACGCCGTAGGCGCGGATATAGTTCCAGACATCTTCTTCTGACCAGTTGGCCAGTGGGTTGATTTTGATGATGCCGTTCGCCTCATCGTTTTCTGTGATATGAAGCCCTTTCCGGGTGATGGACTGAGTGGAGCGTAAGCCGCAGATCCATGCTTTTTTCCCGGCAAGTAGTCTTTCCAGAGGGCGCAGTTTACGGATATTGCAGCATTCGTGACGGTATTCCATACTGTTGCGGAACAGATTGACGCCTTTGTCCAGAATCATGTTTTCCACTTCTTCCGCTACCGGAAAATAAGGAATAATGCGAATGCCGTATATTTCCTCCGTTCTTGCCCAGAGTTCATAGGTTTCCGGAAACAAGCGCCCCGTGTCCAGAGTCGCCAGAGGAATATTCAGACCAAGATGGGAGATCATATGGGTGAGCACTTGGTCTTCTGCCCCGAATGATGTAGCAAAAACAAGGTTTCCTTCGTATTGCGCTGCGGCTTGTCGCAACGTGTCTGTAGCGGTTGGGGAATGAGCGTTCATGAATGTTGGAGCTGGTTGGAGGTGGATAGCCGTATCCGGTAGAAAAGAACGGGATGTCAAATGAACAGAGGAGTTGAGTAGTACCGATCCGCTGAATCGGGGAGGATCACTACTACATTTTTCCCTGTGTTCTCTTTTCTTTTAGCAACCTGGACGGCCGCCCATAGGGCAGCTCCGCTGGAAATCCCAGTCAGAATGCCTTCTCTGACACCCAATTCTTTAGCTGTGGAAAAGGCATCTTCGTTGGAAACTGTGATGACTTCATCATAGATATCCGTATCCAGGGTTTCTGGGATAAAGCCGGCTCCTATTCCCTGAATTTGATGGCTTCCGGCCTGGCCGGCGGATAATACGGGGGAATCTGCCGGTTCCACGGCAATGACGGTGATTCCTCCGGGTTTGCGTTCCTTGAGCAGTCTGCCTATGCCGGTTATTGTTCCCCCGGTGCCTACTCCGGCTACGACGATATCTACTTCTCCGTCCGTATCTTCCCATATTTCAACACCTGTTGTTTCATAATGGGCTCTGGGATTGGTCGGGTTGGTGAATTGACTGGGAATGAAGGAGCCCGGAAGTGGCGGCCGCCAGATCCTGGGCTTTGGCGATGGCTCCTTTCATCCCTTGGCTGTCTTCTGTCAGGACAATATCGGCTCCGTAGGCTTTTAGAATATTTCGTCGTTCAACGCTCATGCTTTCCGGCATGGTAAGAATGATGCGGTATCCCCGGGCGGCAATAGCCGCCAGGCCAATGCCCGTGTTGCCGCTGGTTGGTTCAATGATGACGGCTCCTGGCTTGAGCTGGCCCGATGCTTCTGCCTCGTTGATCATGGCGAGTGCGATACGGTCTTTCATGCTGCCTGCCGGGTTCAAGTGGTCCAGCTTGAGCAGGAGCCGGGCATTCAGACGATGTGCCTGAGCATAATTCCTTGGCTCCAGAAGAGGTGTTTTCCCGACCAGTTCCGATATGGAGGTGTAAATGTTCATCGCGTCGTACTTTACAGGGATGGATTTAGATTTCTTTTTATTCCGATAGGAATAATAGGGATTATTTACTCTTATCCTTCGGAAGTGTCAATGTGAATTAATGAATATGAGATATTATTTTTTTATTTGTTTTTTTATGTAAATAAAAATGGTAGAAGAGTATTGAATGAACAGTCGCAAAATGGCAGAAACTGAGAGCAAAAGCCCGGTTCCCCTCTGTTTTCAAGCTATTGACCGGGAGGGAGGATGAATGGTGTGAGGGACAGAGGTCTTGATCCCTGGCCTTCCTAGAGCATGTAATTGGATAGGCTTTCTCCGGTTGACGTTATGAATTTTCCTTTTTCCGGAGAGTGATTGCGGCGTTTGGAAAACTGTCTGTTTTGTCCAAATCCATCCTTTATCGCATATCCTTAGAATGTCTGTTTTCTATATGCTGATAATCTATCAGTTGTAATTATCTGGAGGATGATGTGCAAGAAATGCCACTGCTGAAAAGCTGATCCGTTAAGCCTTATGGAGGAAGCTTTTGACACACGAAAATCGGATCATGTCGTTTATCATGACCTCTCTTTGCCCTGCATGGCGGTTTCTTTTTCCCCCCGGCTATGATGATCGCCCCGGAGATTCTTTCGGCTCAGGCAACAGGGAATCGCCGTGCGGGCAGGAATTGTTTTATTTTTCTTTTCCGTGGCGGATGTCCGTGGCTTCCTTCAGGAAGACGACGGTGGCGGCGATGTTTTGGCAATGTCTCCGATACGTTCCAGAGAACGGATAATGAAGAGAAGATTGACGTTGAGGGCAGGGGCTCCCGCCCGTTCGGGGCAGACCAGAAGGGCCAGCGCTTTGCGATGGGCTTTGTCCAGTTTTTTGTCGCGCAGGCGTATTTCCCTGGCGGCGTCCACATCCTGCGTTTCCAGACACCGGGCGGCGTCTCTGAATTCGGATACGGCCATTTCCAGCAGAGGGAGCACAATATCCGGGGAGAGGGATTCCTGATGCCTGATGGAGGCCTTGGCATGCTTGGCGATGCCCGTTACTTCCTCCATGCATTCCTGGAGCTTGTCTCCGCACCGGGAGAAGGTGATGACGAGCCTCAGGTCGCGCCCCAGCGGATGGAACTGGGTGAGTACGGAGGAGCAGAGGGAGAGAACCTGCTGGGTTTCTTCCTGCAGCGGGTCGCTGTCCGCAATGATGCTGTTGGCCCCGTCGCTGTCCGGGCCGGAAATGACCTGTTCCAGAATGTCCATGTATTTCAGCAGGCTGCCGCAGATGGCGTTGACGCGGAGGCGGATGGCGTTCAGGGCCGCGTCGTAGTGGGGGAGGATGTGATTGCCGGGAGATGTCATGAGGAGAATGGTTTGGAAAGGGCTTTTAGCTGAAACGGCCCGTAATGTAGGCTTCCGTTTCTTTTTCCGTGGGATTGGTGAAGATTTGGGACGTTTCCCCGTATTCCACCAGGCGGCCCATGTACATGAAGGCGGTCCGGTCCGCGATGCGTGTGGCCTGCTGCATGTTATGGGTGACGATGACAATGGTGAGTTCTTTTTTCAGGTCTTCCATCAGGTCCTCTATTTTTAAGGTGGCGATAGGGTCCAGGGCGGCGCAGGGTTCATCCATCAGCAGGATCTGGGGGCGGTTGGCAATGGCGCGCGCGATGCACAGCCGCTGCTGCTGGCCTCCGGAAAGGCCGTAGGCGCTTTCATGCAGCTTGTCTTTCACTTCATCCCACAGGGGCTCCCTTCAGGCTGCGTTCCACTGTTTCGTCCAGTTCCGCGCGCCTGTTGCGGCCGGCCACACGGAGGGGAAAGACGATGTTTTCGTAAATGCTTTTAGGGAAAGGGTTGTATTTCTGGAAGACCATGCCTACGCGCTTGCGCAGGGAGATGACTTCCACGCGCGGGTCATACAGGCTGGTGCCGTCAATGCGGATATCCCCCTGGTGGCGCACGTCCGGGACCAGGTCGTTCATGCGGTTGATGTTGCGGAGCAGAGTGGATTTTCCGCAGCCGGAGGGCCCGATGAGGGCGGTTACCCGGTTGGTTTCAAAGGTCATGCCGATGTTGAAGAGAACCTGTTTGCTCCCGTAAAAGAAGGAGAAGTCTTCCACTTCAATGATGGGCTCGTCGTCTGCGGCGGCTGGTTCAGTCATGGGATGATGAAGGAGAATGGGGTTAGAAGCTGGAGGCCGCGTATTTTTTGCGCAGGCGGTTGCGGATGAGGATGGCCGTGAGATTCATGACCACCACCAGCAGGATGAGGAGCAGCGTGGTGGCGAAAACCATGGGCTGGGCGGCGTCCGAGTCCGGAGACTGGAAGCCCACGTCGTAGATATGAAAGCCCAGATGCATGAATTTGCGTTCCAGGTGGATGAAGGGGCCTTCCCCGTCGATGGGCAGGGAGGGGGCCAGCTTGACCACCCCCGTGACCATGAGCGGGGCTACCTCTCCGGCGCCCCCCGGGCCATGGCCAGAATGAGGCCGGTCATGACGCCCGGCAGGGCGCTGGGGAGGATGATGCGTTTAATCATCTGCCATTTGGAGGCCCCGCAGGCCAGGGCCGCCTCCCTCAGCCCGCGGGGGACGGCGGAGAGTGCCTCCTCCGTGGAGACGATGACTACGGGCAGCGTCATCAGGGCCAGCGTGAGGGAAGCCCACAGGATTCCGGAGGTCCCGAAGGTGGGCGTGTTGTCCACAGCCAGCTTTTTCCAGTAGAAAAGTTCGTCGATGGTTCCTCCCAGATAGTAAACGAAGAAGCCGAGGCCGAAAACGCCGAAGACGATGGAAGGCACGCCCGCCAGGTTGTTCACGCAGATGCGAACGGCCTGTACCAGATGCCCCTGCCTGGCGTATTCCCTCAGGTAGATGGCGCCGATGACCCCTACGGGCGTAACCAGCACGCTCATGAGCAAAGTCATGATGAAAGTGCCGAAGATGGCGGGGAAGATGCCGCCCTCCGTATTGGCCTCCCGCGGATCATCCATGACGAAATGATACAGGCTGTGGAGGAAGACGCCGCATTTGCCGGAGAATCCCAGGTCATTCGGCTGGTAGCCGTAAACGATTTTATCCATGCGGATTTCTTTCTTTTCCCCGTCTCCCAGGGCATACACAAGAGAGTCTCGTCCCTGTTGCTCCCTCAGTCTGGCTGCTTCCGCGGTGTACCGGGCGTATTCGGCGTTGAGCTGTTCCACTTTGGCGCGGAGCCGGTCCAGTTCCCCGGCCGGGTCGTCCATATCCGTGAGAATGGGGTTTTTCCTGGGGACGGCCGTACGCCGTCCGTTTTCTTCCCGGATGTCGTAGGAACGTTCTATGGCCTTGATATCCAGTTTGGCATCTGCCAGCCGGGTATTGACGGAGCCTATGTCCCTGGTGTCAATGGCTTTGATCCTGTCCCTCAGTTCCGTTTCCCGGTCCAGCGCACGACGGAAAGCCGCCATGAATTCCGGTGAGGCGGCGGGGATGGTTTGCCCGGAGGACAGCTTGAGTTCCAGAGGTCTGACCAGGGCTTTCCCTCCCTCCATGCGTTCCATGCACAGAAGTCCTTTGGGAGTGGCGGAGGCCGTAATGTTGTGCGCGTCCACATAGCGGTAGGATTGTCCGTAGATTTCCTTGCTGCCGGTGAAGAGCTGGTATTCCCGCACGTCTCTGGCCGTGGAGCCGGGGCGGGCGGGGTCTGCGGGAACATGGCGCGTCTGGTCTTTCGTGATGCCGGCGTACAGGACAAGCGGTTGTTCTTCTTTTGAAGAGGGGGCAATCGTCAGTTCATGAATGGTTTTGGGCCAGAATGCTTCCAGACCGTTGACGACGATGATACCCAGCAGGCCGAAAATCATGATGAGGCCCAGGGAGAGCCCGATGGAGGTAAGCCAGATGTTGACTTCCCCCAGCGGGCGTTTGGGGGCGGGCGGTAGGCTGAAGTCCTGTTTCATGGAAGGTGGATGGATGGGAAGGGATGGATGGTTCACACGACGTTGAAGCGTTTGCGGAGACGCTGGCGTACTATTTCCGCCAGAGTGTTCAAAATGAATGTCATGGAGAAGAGGATAAGGCCGCCCAGGAAGAGGACGCGGTAGTGGGTGGAGTCCTGCGCCGCCTCCGGCAGCTCCGTGGCGATGTTGGCGGAGAGGGTGCGCATGCCGTTGAAGATATTCCAGTCCATGATGGGGGTGTTTCCCGTGGCCATCAGCACGATCATGGTTTCCCCCACGGCTCTGCCCAGACCTATCATCAGGGCGGAGAAAATGCCCGCGGAAGCCACCGGAAGGACCACGGTGCGGACCATCTGCCAGCGGCTGGCCCCCAGCGCCTCCGAGGCGGCGATAAGGGCAGGGGGAACGTTGCTCAGGGCATCCTCGGAAATGGTGAAGATGACAGGGATGACGGCAAAGCCCATGATGAATCCAACTACCAGGGAGTTGCGCTGTTCATAGGGCATGCCGAATCCGTTGCGCCACAGGTCTGAGAAACTGGCGGCCTGGAAGTCCCCGGCGCCCCACAGGCCCATGACGCTGCGGCAGAGGCTGATGAGGGGCTGTTCCAGCCAGTAGCCCAGATATTCCCAGCAGAACCAGGCGCAGAGCAGGATGACGGGAGTCATGACAATGTATTCCACGCCGCGGCTGAATTTGTTGCGCCAGGCTGCGGGCCGGGTGGTCCAGAACCATGCGATGAGGGTTGCCAGGCCGGGAATGAGGATGGCCATGCAGAGCAGGGCGGGAACCTTGTCTTCCATTCTGGGGGCCAGGTAAAGGGCTCCGAAGAAACCCAGCACTACGGAAGGGAGGAGGCCATGATTTCCATGACGGGTTTTACCACCCGTTTGACGGCAGGAGCCATGAAGTGGGCCGTGTAAATGGCGGCCGTGACCGCTACCGGAACGGCGAAGACAAGAGCGTACAGGGTGCCTTTCAGCGTGCCGAAGACCAGGGGCATCAGGGACAGCTTGGATTCATAATCGTCCGTGCCGCCCACGGATTGCCAGAGCCATTTGGGGGAATCGTACCCCTCATACCATATTTTCCCGACCAGGGCTTTGGAACCGGCTTCCGGGTGCTTGTCTTCCATGGAGAAGAAATGAATGTTTCCTGATGAGTCTATGGCAATGGCGGAATTGAATTCCGTATTGGCGGCCAGCTGGACCGGAACGAATTCCAGAGGACCGCTGTTCCAGCGGATATCGGCCGTGGTTCCGTAGCAGAGCCTGAGTTCCCGCGGAGTGGAGACCAGGAAGGAACGGTTGATGCCGGAAGCCGCGTAGTGCTGCACCGGACCGTCCAGGGGAGAGAATTGCCTGGTCTGGCCGAAGAGGCGCAGGGAGGTGCCGTCCGGACGGGTGTGGGGATAAAGGCTGAAAATTTTAAGACTTCCCTTGTCGCCTCCTATGACCAGGGACATGTCTCCGAAAAGCCAGTTGACGGAAGTCATTTTTTCCCCTTTTCCCAGCGGAGACGGGATAGTCTGGCGTCTGACCCATGTTTCCCCGTTTTCATCATAGGAAAAGTAAAGAAGTTTGTCCGTGTCCGTGGCGATGACGAGGCTGTCTCCGGAGGCTCCGGGCAGCATGGCCGTGGGGCGGCCTTCCAGCTGGTCCGTCAGGTCATGGAATCCGGAAGGAGCCAGTTCCCCTTCATGAAGCAGGGAGCGGGATTCTTCCAGCGTCATCAGCAGGAGGCGCGTGCCTTGTTCCGTCTCCACGGTTGCGGTGAATATTTTCCGTTCTCCCGCGTCCGCATAGGCTATGCCGGATATTTTGCCGGGGACGGAGCCGCTTTCCGTCAGGGGGTAGAGAGGGCCGGCCTCCGCTCCGGCTTTGTCCGGGCCGTGGGCATTCGTCCGGCCGTGGACGTTGAGTCCGGAATGGACGTGGATGAGGCCTACCTTGCCGGATTCCGTAGCGATAGGGTAGGCGGTGAGGGATGCATTATAGGAATGGGCGCAGACGGTTTCGCCTTCCGGCAGGGTAACGGGAACGGAGGACAGGTTCCCGGTAGTTTTGTCCAGGAAGAAGATGTTTTTTCCGTTGCCATAGACAAAGGGAAGCGTGCCGGAAGGGTCCAGGCCCCAGGTCCCCGGAACCGGAGAGGAAGGCTTGAGGTGCTGCCGTTCGTCCACGTCCGCGTTCTGGAAGAGGGGAACCGTGACGGCCAGCAGGAAGAAAAGAATGCCGAAAACGGCTACAATGACGGTGAATCCTCCGCCGATGATGGTTTTGGTCATGATGCGGTCAAACCACAGCGTGGTTTTTGCCACCTGAAAGCGTTCCGGAACGGGTTTGGGCTTTCTGGAAGGTGCGGGGGAGGGAGCATTGGAACTCATGACGGCAGAGAGGAGAAGTTGAAGGGCAGGACTCCGGCGGGTGGGCCGGAGTCCTGCCCCGGCATGTGTTTACGGCACGGGAAGGGAGTGTTTATTCAATGCTCTTGAGCACTTCTGCGCTGACTTTGGCGGGAATCGGGTAATAACCGTCCTTGGTCACGATTTCCTGGCCGTCTTTGGATACGATGAACTTGATGAATTCCCTGGTCAGGGTGTCCAGGGGTTCTCCCGGTTTCTTGTTGACGTAAATCAGCAGGTAACGGGAGAGCGGGTATGTTCCGTTGATGCAGTTATCATAGGAAGGCTGTACCGCCGCCTGTCCGCTTTTTTCCGCCAGGGAGAGGGTTTTTACGCCGGAGGTGACGTATCCGATGCCGGAATAGCCGATTCCCTGTTCGTCGGAACTGATGCCCTGCACGACGGCGGAGGAACCGGGCTGTTCCTTCACGGAGTTTTTATAGTCTCCCTTTTTCAGGGCTATTTCCTTCACGAACCCGTTCGTGCCGGAGGCGCTGTTGCGGCCGTAGATGGAGATGGCTTTCCCTTTCATGGAGGGAACCCCCGCATCGCCCCAGTCGGTGATATTGGAGCCGCCGCGCTTGAAAGTGGAGGAGAAAATGGAGTCGATCTGCGCCAGGGTAAGGGCCTGGATGGGATTGTTCTTGTTGACAAAGAAGGCCACGGCGTCCAGGGCCACTTTGATTTCCGTCGGCTTGTAGCCGTATTTGGCTTCAAAGGCTGCGATTTCCTCCCGCTTCATCTGGCGGCTCATGGGGGCGAGCTGGGCCGTGCCTGCCGTGAGGGCGGGCGGCGCTGTGGAAGAGCCTTTGCCTTCAACGCCGATTTTGACGCTGGGATATTTTTTGCTGAATCCTTCCGCCCAGAGGGTCATCAGGTTGTTCAGCGTATCGGAGCCGACAGCGTTCAGGTTGCCGGAAACGCCGCTGGAGGGCGCATACGGCTTGATGCTGTTGTCAACGGTCACTTGACTGGAGCCCATGCTCAGGGAGCTGAGGGCGGCGGCGATGGTCAGGATTTTGGCGACGAATTTCATGGCGTCTTTTTCTGATGTGTTGCGTCTTCCGTTTCTATGCCGGCGGCCGTTCATTGCGGAAGACGGGGTAGTGATACTCTCCCGCCCCCATGGTGGGGAAGAGAATCCTGGTTAAGAAATCGTCACAAACCCGGAGTAGCCAGGAAGCCCTGTTTTTGGGATACCATGCGTTCAGAGGCGCAGGTCGCGCCATTAGAAAAACATGACTCCGCATCCAGCAGCAGCCGACCAGACCGCCGTAGAGGTGGATTCCCTGAATTTTTGTTATGGGAGCAAGCAAGCCCTGTTCAACGTCACCATGAAGATTCCCAAGAACAGGGTAACGGCATTCATCGGCCCTTCCGGGTGCGGGAAATCCACGCTGCTGCGCTGTATCAACCGGATGAATGACCGTATTCCGGAGGCGCGCGTTACGGGGGGCTCTATCCGCATTGACGGGGTGGACGTGACTTCCCCTTCCCTGGATGCCATTCGTTTGCGGCGGGAGGTGGGTATGGTTTTCCAGAAGTCCAACCCTTTCCCGATGAGCATTTATGAGAATGTAGCCTACGGATTAAGGCTGGCGGGAGTAAGAAACCGCGGCATTCTGGACGAGGCTGTGGAGGAAAGCCTGCGGCATGCCGCTCTTTGGGATGAGGTGAAAGACCGTCTCCATGCCTCCGCCAATGGACTTTCCGGCGGCCAGCAGCAGCGGCTGTGCATTGCCCGCTCCATTGCCGTGAAGCCGCGCATCCTGCTGATGGACGAACCCTGTTCCGCCCTGGACCCCATTGCGACAGTGAGGGTGGAAGAGCTGATGCACCGTCTCAAGGACAAGTTTACCATCATTGTGGTCACCCATAATATGCAGCAGGCCACGCGCGTTTCGGACCTGACCGGTTTTTTCATGTTGGGCAGGCTGGTGGAATTTGATGCTACGGAAAAGATTTTTTCCAATCCCTCCCTGAAAGAAACGGAGGATTACATTACGGGAAGATTCAGTTAACAGAGAAACAATTATGCTTTTCAAAGAACATTTCCAAAGGAGGAGCCGGGCGTGTGCCCCATGTTTCCGGCACTGGGCGGAGGCTGGCTGCCAGCGCCGCCAGAAAGAACAGTCTGCGCAGGCTGCATCTTTTTTATCATGCCGGCAAAACCTTATCCAATCATCAAGCCAATATTCCGAATCATGAATCACGACGCGCACACCCTGAGGGAGTTTGACGCCGCCCTTTCCTCCCTGAATACGCATTTGCTCCAGATGGCCTATAAGGCGCAAAGCGCCCTTGATTTGGCCGCCGCCGGCCTTTTGCAGCAGAATGAGTCTTCCGCCAACCGGGCTATCGCTGATGACGAAGAATTGGACGAGCTGGAAATGACGGTGGACCGGGAAGGGCTGCATCTGCTGGCTTTTTTCAGTCCGGTGGCTTCCGACCTCAAGGTGGTGCTGGCTTCCCTGCGCATGTCCTCCATGTATGAACGGATTGGTGATGAGGCCGTGACCATCGCCAAAAGGGCCAACAGGCTGAATAAGCGTCCGCGCATCCGGGAGGCTGCCTTGGCGGATCCCGTCTATCGGGAAATGGCGGAGCAGTTCAGAGCTGTGAATAAAGCTGTTTCCTCCTGGGACGGGGAGGCTCTGAAGGTGCTTGTCCCTGCGCTGGAGGATTTGGCGGGGCATGCGGCGTCCCTGACGGAGGCGTTTGCCTGCTTGCCTGAGCAATATCAGGATAATCTGGTTTCCGTTGCGGATCTGATTTTTGTGGGCCGTTCCCTGGAACGCATGGCGGAAGGGCTCCAAAAGGTAGCGGCGGAAGGGCTTTACGCGGCATCCTGACACCGCGTGCCTGAACGGGAAGAACGGCGGGGGGCGTTGTTGAAGCGCCTGTTTTTTGTTCGGAAACGGGATTCAGGCAGGCCGCCTATCTGACAGTCCAGGTAATGCTGCGCATGGCGGATTGGCCGGGACGCAGAATGACGCTGGGGAAGTGAGGGGTATTGACGGCGTTGGGGAAGCCCTGGGCTTCCAGCGCTATTCCCTGGCGCGCCTGGGGCAGGTATTCCCCGGTATACACCTGAAGCCCGGGAGCGTCCGTTGCCACAATCAGGCGGTGCCGGGATTCCGGGTCAAGAAGGATGGCTGCAATCTTGTCCCCCGGTTCGGAGTCCAGCACGTAGTTGTGGTCCAGTCCGGCGGCGGTATCCGGGTGGGCGGAGGAGTTGCGTTCCCCCAGCAGGGCCGCTTTCCGCAGGTCAAAGTCCGTCCCTTCCACGGGAAGGATACGGCCGTCGGGGATATTGGTCGCGTCCACCGGAGTATAGGCGGAGGCCCGTACCTCCAGAGTCATGGAATCAATGGTAGGCTTGCCGGACAGGTTCCAGTAAGCGTGATTGGTGAGGTTGACGATTGTGGCTGCGTCCGCATACGCCTCCAGACGGAGATGAAGGGTTTCTTCCACCACGGTGTAGGTGGCTACCACTTCCAGGTTGCCGGGGTAATTTTCCTCACCGTCTGCGGAGTGCAGGGTCAGAACCAGCGTATTGCGCCCGGCTTCCTGCACCTGCCAGACTTTGCTGTCGAACCCCTGGATGCCGCCGTGCAGGTGGTTGGGGCCGTTGTTGACGGCCACGGTGCGGGAATCCCCGTCAATGGAGAACCTGCCTTTTGCGATGCGATTCGCGACACGGCCGCAAATCGCACCGCAATAACAGGTGTCTTTCAGCATGTCTTCAAAGTGCTTGGGCCCTACGATCATGTCCATGCCGTCCTTGACGACGGAGATGATGCGCCCCCCGTAGTTGCTGATGCGTACCGTCAGCTTGTCGGAAGACAGTTCAAACAATTCTACAGGTGCGCCGCCGGGTAAGGTGCCGAAGATCATGCCGGTATATAGCTTGGTCAGTAGTGGATGTCCAATTAATAGGCCAGCACGCGGGAACCGTTGTTGCCGATGATCACGCGCACGCGCTGCCCGACCTGAATCGGGTTGTTCCTGCTGGCGACCTGGACGACCGTGTAGTTGCGGGTGCCGTTCCTCTTCTGGTCCAGACGCACGGTGATGCGTTCCCCGGTCGTGTTGTTGACGGCCTTGTCAATCTGGTTGCCGGCAATGCCGCCTAGAATGGCGCCGCCCGCCGCCGTCGCGAATTTGGCGTTGCCGCCCCCGAACATGGCGCCGGTCAACCCGCCCGCCACGGCGCCGATTCCGGTGCCGGTGTTGGCGTTATTGGCCTGGATCTTGACGTTTTCCACGCTGGTGACCGTGCCGGTATAGGTTTCCTGGGCTCCGCCGATTTCGTTCAGGTTATAGGTGTTCGGGGAACCGAAGTTGGTGCAGGAAGTAATGGACAGCGCCATGGCTGCACAGCCGATGGTAAGAATGGAAGCTGTTTTCATGATGACGATTTATAAAATGGGTTGAAGGTTAAGATCAAGTAATTTCGCAGTCAACGGAAGGGGTGCGGCTGCCCTCTTCCGGCGGAGAAAACCCTTGCCGGAAGGTTCCGGCAAGGGTTCTTATTTATGTTAACGGTCCGTTGGGTCAGGCCTTGGGGGCTTCTCCCTTTTTGGGGCAGTCGCAGGGCTTTTCCCCTTTGCTGCAAGGCTGGCCGCATTTTTCTGGGCATTTGCCTTCCTTGGCGCATTTCTTGGGGCACTTTTTGTCTTTCTTGCAGCACTTCTGGGCAGCGGGGGCGGGGGACTCCGCCGGAGCGGCGGCTTCCTGAGCGTAACCGTTGACACTGAAGGCGAAAGCAAAGGCTGCTACAGCGAGGATTTTTTTCATATAATGATATGTGAGGTTGTGTGGTGTTGGTAATGCAGCGGCAGAAGAGCTGCCGTTCTACGACAGATAGAGCGGCAGGGAGTGATTTTTGTTCAAAAAAATACGCGGAGAGGATTCTTTTTAGGGCGGTTTTTTTGATGAGGACGCGCTTTTGGCCTCCGGGGTAAGTTTGACAGTCCGGGGGCACGTACGGAGCGCCGGCTTGCATGGGGCGCCTTCTTGAGGCACGGTAGGGAACATGAGTTCAGCCAAGGAACCTGTGACGCGCCGTTTTGGAAATGGTTTGACGGTTTTGATTAAGGAGGACAAGTCTCATCCCGTAGTGTCCCTCCAGTACTGGGTAGGCACGGGGTCCATGAATGAGGGGCACTGGCAGGGGAGCGGACTTTCCCATTTGCTGGAGCATCTGGTGTTTAAGGGAACGGCGCATTTCTCCGGGCAGGAACTGGCCCGCAAGGTGCAGGAACGCGGCGGCCACTGGAATGCGTACACCAGCGTGAACCGCACCGTGTACTATATAGACGGCCCTGCGGAGTCCTGGCAGATTTTCCTGAATCTTCTGACGGAGCTTGTATTTTTTCCCACGTTCCCGGAAGACGAGATGGAGCGGGAGAAGGAGGTGGTGCGCCGGGAAATGGCCATGTATGCGGATGATCCCGATTCCGTGGCCTACCAGCTTCTGATGCAGACGCTGTATCTTAAGCATCCCCGCCGCTGGCCCGTGCTGGGTGAGCGCGCCGCCTTTGACTGCCTGACGCGGCAGGACGTGCTGGATTACCATGCCAGCCGTTATGTTCCGAACAACGTGGTTCTTTCCATCGCGGGAGACGTGGATGCCGCGGAGATTCTTTCCCATCTGGAATTGCTGGTGGAAAACCTGAAATCCCGTCCCCTGAACCGGGAACCCATTCCCCATGAACCTCACCAGTTCGGTTCCCGCAGGGTGCGGAAGGAGTTTGCCGTGCCTTACTCCAAGCTGCACCTTGCCTGGCGCCTGCCCTGTTCCGCCCATCCGGATACGCCGGCTCTTTCCGCGCTGTCCAGCATTCTGGGAGGCGGGCGTTCCGCGCGTTTTTATGAAAAGTTTCATGACCGCCTGGGCCTGGTGTACGGCATTGAAGTGCATTCCAACCAGTCTGAGACGGATGAGGGGGCGTTTACCATCAGCATGGACGTGGACCGCGCCCAGCGCGACAAAGTGCGGGATCTGGTGCTTCAGGAGCTTCGCAATCTGGCGGAAGAGGATTTTACGGAGGACTTGAAGAGAGTTTGCAAACAGACCCGGGTCAGTCGCCTGCGCCGCAGGAGTTCCGCTTCCGGGATGGCCTCGGAAATGGGAGCGGACTGGTTCGGCGCGCGCAATTTGAACCTGTCTTCCGAATGGCAGGAGGCTATTGAACGGGTGACTACGGAAGATTTGCACCGCGTTTGTTCCACCTGGCTGTCTTCCCCCCAAATGTGACGGAAGTCAGCCTGGACCCCTCCGGCAGCAACTCCGGGGAAGAAGAAGGGGCAGCCTCCGCTGCGGGAACGTCCCTGAGCGAGCATGTTCTTGGCAACGGCATGAAGGTGGTGATCCGTGAAGACCATCGCCTGCCGCTGGCTTATGCCTGCATGGCGTTCAAGGCCGGATGCCGTGCGGAAAATGAGCATGACGCCGGCGTGACGGACCTGATGGCCGAGTGCCTGCTGAAAGGAACCTCCACCCGTTCCGCAGCGGATATAGCCCGTTTTCTGGAGGACATAGGGGGCGCCGTCAACACATCCGCCGGAAACAATTCCCTGAGCGTGGGGTGTCAGGTCCTGGCGGAAGACCTGGACGCCGGACTGGAGCTGATGGCGGACGTAGTCATGAATCCATCTTTCCCGGAAGACGCCTTTCTGAAGGAACAGGAGTCTTTTGTGGCGGATGCGGAGGAGGATATGGAAGACCCTCTTTCCGTGGCGTTCCGGCAGGAGAGGAAGGTGGCTTACGGACATGTTTCCTATGGAAATTCCCCTTCCGGCACGCCGGAAAGCCTGTCTTCATTGACGGTTCAGGATATCAAAAGACAATATGAACGCATTATCTGCGCCTCCAATGCCGTGATTTGCATTTCCGGGGATGTCAGGAAGGAGGAGGTCCTGCCTCTTCTGGAAAAACATTTGGGAAGCATGAGGACGGGGACGCCTCCGATCCTGACTCCCACTCCAGCGCTGCGGGCCGGCCGGGAAGTGGCCGTGCTGGACAAACAGCAGGCCGTGCTGGTAGTGGGGGTGCCGGGCGTGGATGTGGCTTCCCCGGAGATGGCCCAGGCTCTGCTGTTCCAGTCCTGGTGCAGTGATATGGCCGGTCCCGTTTTCACCAGTATCCGGGAGGAGGCCGGACTGGCCTATTATGCCAGTTCTTCCCTGTTCATCGGCATGGATGCCGGAGGCATCTGCTTCTATCTGGGAACCTCCCCGGCACAATTGGAGGAAGCCGGGCGGAGGCTGGAGAAAACCCTGGAGATGATTTATGAACAGGGTATGACGGAAGATGAGCTGGAACGCACCAGGGCTGCCGCCCTGTCTTCCCGTCTGCTGGCCATGCAGTCCAATGGAACTTTGTGCCAGATGCTGGCGCTGGATATCCTGTTCGGTCTGCCTCTGGAAGCGTTTGAACAGCAAACGAACGCAATCAGGAAGATGGATCTGGCACGGATGAACGCCTTTATCAGGAAGGTGCTGGACCCCGCCCAGCCGCGTTCCTGGTCCGTTGTGCGCCCGTCTGCCGGGGAATGATTACACGGAAAATCATTCCCTCTTTCCCGGACAAGGGAAAAAGCAAGAAACGGGATGATGAAATAAAGCAAATGATGGCATATGCCCGAAAACATGATTTCCCCGGAAAAAATTCCGTTCCGGAACGGTGCCGGCCGCTTTTTTTAGCAAAAGAAAATATTTTTGCGTCACATCATCTGAATACCGGGGGACGTGGAGGAATCGTGATGTTTATTTTAGTAATGGTGCTCTATAGTGATAGCCATGACAGAGATGGAGCCGGATAGAAAAACTGCGGAACAGGCAATCAGGGAAGCATATGAATCCAACCCGGGAGGCTGGGCGGAACATTCCCGCTATGTAGCGCAGGCCTGTGAAAATATAGCGTCACATTGTAAAGGGCTGTCCGGTGAAAAAGCTTATGTCCTGGGGTTATTGCATGATATTGGACGATATGCCGGAGTAAGTTCCGAAAAGCATTTAATAGACGGGTACCGCTATTGTTCGGCAAGAGGCTGGAGCAAGGCTGCGCAGATTTGTATTTCCCATGCGTTTATGATACAGGATATCAATACTTCTATCGGTACGTTTGACGTGAGTGAAGAGGATTTCCTGTTCATGAAAAATTTTGTGGCGAACGCAGTCTATGACGACTATGACCTCCTGGTTCAGTTATGTGATTCTTTGGCCTTGCCTACAGGCTTCTGCCTTTTGGAAAAACGGTTTGTGGATGTAACAATCCGGTATGGGGCGCATCCGTTTACAGTGGACCGGTGGAAAAAAATTCTGCAAATCAAGGCGTTCTTTGAAGAGAAAGCAGGCTGTTCCATTTATGATCTGCTGCCGGGCGTCGTTGAAAACAGTCTCCGTCAGGAGGGGGCTTATGCGTGATGATGCGGAAGATTTTTTAGAAACGGCACATCCCGATACGCTAGGGTAAATCGCCCGGGAGGGGGAATTTCTGTGCCGGCCGACTGCGTTGCTGTTGGGAGTCCATGCAGGGTTATCAGGCGTTTTTGACATCAACGGCTGGAGGCCGCCGCGGGAGGCGGCGGATTCGGAAGCGCCCCTCTTTTCTGGCGGAACGTTTGATCTGCTCATGGTAAAAGTAATTCACAATAACCGGCGGTTCGTTGAACGGCCGGTGCATGGGATCGTCATTGCGCAGGTACGGCAAACTCCGTTTTTCCGCCAGCTGCCGTATTGCTGCGTCCAGTTCTTCCCAGTAGCCGCGGCTGCCTTTCTGGTAAATTTCCCGATAGAGGGGCACCAAGTGCGGATAGCGTTTTCTGATGTACTCCAGAATTACGGATTTGTAGCTGCCCCGCAGATTAAGGTTTTCCAGCCAAACCAGGTTGCATTTGTCTTCAGCCTGCTCCACAATCGCCGGAATATCCGTAATGCCTGGAAAAATGGGGGAGATGAAGCAGGTGGTGCGGATTCCTGCCTCATGGAAGGCCTTCATGGCGGCCAGCCTCCGCGAGATGCTAACCGCCATGTCCATATCTGCCTGAAAGCGCTCGTCAAGCGTGTTGACGGACCAGGAAACGCGGGCATGGGGAAATGTTTTTATCAAATCCAGGTCCCGCAGCACCAAATCGGATTTTGTAGCTATGCTGATTTCCGCGCCGCTGTCTTGAAGCTGTTCCAGAAGCGCCCTTGTTCTCTTGTAGATTTTTTCCTGAGGGCCGTAAGGGTCGGTCACGGAACCGATAAACAGCTGTTTTCCCGCGTATTTCCCGGGGTTGCGTATTTCCGGCCAGTATTTGACGTCCAGAAAGGTTCCCCATGGTTCCGGATGCCCGGTGAACCGTTTCATGAACGAGGCGTAGCAGTATTTACAGGCGTGGCAGCCCAAGTAAGGATTGACCGAGTAATCGGCCACAGGCAGATTTGACGTTGACAGGATGCTCTTTACCTGAATTTCCCTTACTTTGATTTCATCAGCATTCATGGTTTTAAAAAGCTCCTTTGCATCCCCTGCTGCACGGTATCGGAAGGGAGCAGATGCCCCAGCAGCAGCGGAGAGTCCGGGTCATGGAGTTTGTAATTTTCACGGGCCTTTTGCCGATTAGTATTTGCATAGCAGTATTTGCAGCCGTTAAGGCAGGTGTCATACGCGCCTATGTCCCGGCTCTCAATGCAATGGCAGCCCTGCCGCATTCCTTGATGTTTCAGGTTGCGGAATTGAACGCCGTTGGCCTGTCCCAGAATGTTCAGGGTCATGCAGCCGGAGGATGAAATGCCGTAACGCGTGTAATCTCCATTGGTTCCGCAGGTTTGAATAGGGATGTTGTATGCGGCCGCGATGGCTCCCAGCCCTGCCGCCAGCTCCTCCTTGTCTTTTTCCGTGAGGGGGATTAGTTCCGGCATGTTCGTTTGCAGCTTCCTGTACATTTCCACAAAGCTGAAAATGCAGCGGTTGATGTGGCCGGATAAGAAGGACGCCATGCGTTCAAAGGTCTCCAGATGCCTTCTGACGGTATATTCACTTGTCAGCAATACCGGGTCATACCGCCATGCGATGCGGTTTGCTCCGACAATTTCCGAAAGTTTTGCCAGCGTGGCCATGCTCTCATCAATGCCGGGAACACCCGGTTCAATTTCCTTTCCGTAGGCCGTAATCGTATAGTGGAAGTAGGTATGGAAGCGCTCGGTGATGCTGTTGATATGCGGAAGAATGGGGGCATAATTTTTAGAGCAGAACACAACACAGTCCACCTGGTCCGGCGTCAGTTCATAACGGGTCACCTTATGCTGGAACAGGGGATTGCGGGAAAGGACATAGCCTTCTTCAAACCTCTTCAGCAGCCAGCGGGTGTAATACTGGACGGTGTCTGTCCGTCCTCCTGTATTGATAATCATAGCGTGTTTTTATTGATGGATTGAAATTTCAGACGCATTTGTTCCGAAAAAAGGTCGGTTAAACGGACCAGTTCCGCTTGCTGTTCTCCGCTCAATTCCGCCATGGCGTCGTTTTCCGCCTGCGCGGCAGGGGGGATGATGCGTTCCACGTATTCCTTTCCGGCTGCGGTGAAGCGTACCAGCCTGATTCTCCGGTCAGTTTTGGATTCTTCAAAAGAAAGGTACCCCAGCTTCCAGAATTTTGATGGCGGCGCTGACGGTTTGCTTCGTGGCGGAGAGGCGTTCGCAAATCCCAGCCTGCGTGCAGCCGCTTTGAGCGAAATAGATGATATCCAGAATAAACAGCTCTTTGGTGGTTAACCCGTATTTTTTGGCGTATTCCGTATAGACGGCATATTGTTTGTCCCGTAGCCGGCAGTAGTTGTTTACGTGGATATTGACGCTCTCTTTGCTCATAGGCGGAGATGGATAAAGTATGATATTTGATAGTCTGATATTTGACAAAAAGAATGTAGCTATTCGCGCGTTTTTTGTAAAGCCCCAAATATAAAGCTCCAGATAAAGAGGCGGGGGATAGGGACGGCTTTTTGCGTGACCAGGCAAATTTCCGGAAACAGTACTGGAGCGGCAATGGATGCCGACCTTTCAAGAATCCGGTACATTTTCCGTTTTTATTCCCGTATCTTCTGTTTCGCGGCAGAAGAGTTTTGTTGCCGCATGGCTTCGGAAGACAGGCGCCTGTGGCTACCGGGGAAACGTTTTTCCATGTTTACGGGAGTTGGAGAGCTTGCCCGATGGGGCTTTTCTGCACCAGAGCAAGTTCCGCCTGCTCCGGTGACTGATGTTTCGCCGGAGGCGGGGAGAGAGCGTGGAGACTCAATAAAAAACGCAGGCGGCGATGCGCCTGCGCGGTATCCGGCGATGGTTCGGACAGAAGAAAGAAGCAGTTTTTCTGCCGTAGGGTATTTGCGTAAATACGGCATCCGTCCGCTTCCTGAAGAACGGGAGATGATCCGGGCGCTCCCAGCAATTCCGCTTCCGGAGCGGGAACGGTATTTGGAAAAAAGGGCGGTACCTTTTTCCGTTCTTCATTTTCGCCGCCCCCTGAGAAACCCCGGCGCGCTTTTGCGCTTTTGTGGAGAAGCGGCCCGTATCAAAAGGCACGCCAGGGAAGAACAGGGCGGTTGTGTTTTTAGCCGATTTCCGTGCGGCCCAGCAGGTGGGCGCCTTCCTCCATGGCGAGGCTGCGCGTTTTCATGTCTCCGACGACGCGGGCCTGTTGCTTGAGTTCGCAGCGGTCAGAGGTGACCTTGCCTTCCACGTTGCCGTAGATGCGGACGTCTCCGGCAGTAATGTCACCCTTGATTTGGGCGGTTTCCCCGATGGTGACTTTTCCTTTGTCGGAGATGATTTCACCCTCGATCTTGCCGTCGATGTGCATGTCATTCTGGAAACGGATGGTTCCCTTGATCTCGATGCCGGAGGCGAGGAAGTTGGTTACGTTGTCTGTCATTGTCGTCAAATGGTTGGGGATGGGGGTGTTTCTGGTTTAAATGGTCATGATATCCTTTTCCTTGACGGCCACCAGCTCGTCAATTTCCTTCACGTATTTGTCCGTCAGCTTCTGGATCTGCGTTTCCAGGTCGCGCTGGCCGTCTTCCGTGACAATGTTTTCCGCCTTGAGCTTTTTGGCGGAATCCATGGCGGCCTTCCGGGCGCCGCGCACGCGCACGCGGGCTTCTTCCGCCTGGGATTTGACAAGCTTCACAAGGTCTTTGCGGCGTTCTTCCGTGAGGGCGGGAATGGGCAGGCGGATGGAACGGCCTTCCACCAGGGGATTGAGGTTCAGCTTGCTTTCATTGATGGCGCGGCCGATGTCGTGAACGGTGCTCGGATCAAAGGGCTGGATGAGGATGAGACGGGGTTCCGGCGTGCTGATGACGGCCAGGCCCTTCAGTTTCATGACGGAGCCGTAGCTGGAGACATGTACGTCCAGGTTTTCCACGAGGCCGGGGGAGGCTTTGCCCGTGCGTACGCCGGAGAATTCCTGTTTGGCGAAGTCCACGGCCTTGAGCATGGATTCCTCCGTTTCCAATAATAATGTTTCTGCGTCCATGATGATGGTGGGTGCTAAGTGTTTTTGGCGGGTTGAAAAGGAATGCGGGGTTCAGCTGATGGTGGTGCCGATCGGTTCCCCGAGAAGGGCGCGCGTGATGTTGCCCGGAGTATGCATGTCGAATACGATGATGGGCTTCTTGTTGTCCATGCACAGGGTGAAGGCCGTGGAGTCCATCACTTTGAGCTGGCGTTCCAGGCATTCCTGATAGGAGATGGTGTCGAATCGCTTGGCTCCGGAGACTTTTTTGGGGTCCGCATCATACACCCCGTCCACGGAGGTAGCCTTCATGACCACTTCCGCATTGATTTCGCTGGCGCGCAGGGCAGCCGTGGTGTCCGTGGAAAAGAACGGGTTGCCGGTGCCGGCGGCGAAGATGACGATTTTATTGTTGTCCAGATACGAGCGGGCCTTCAGGCGGATGAAGGATTCCGCGACATTTTTCATTTCAATGGCGGACTGCACCACGCAGGGGACTCCCGCGCGTTCCAGCGCGCTTTGAAGGGCCAGGGCGTTCATTACGGTGGCGAGCATGCCCACGTAATCCGCCGTGGCGCGGTCCATGCCGCGCACGCTGGCTTTCGCCCCGCGCCAGAAATTGCCGCCGCCCACGACCAGGCCTATTTGGACGCCGGCGCGGTGCGCCTGGGCGATTTCTTCAGCAATGCGGGCGACGATTTCCGGGGAAATGTTGTCCATGCTGCCGGGGCTGCGCAAGGCTTCCCCACTGAGTTTCAGGAGGATTCTTCGATAGGCGGGTGCGGATGTGTCAGACATAGATGCGGATTTTACGCAGACAAGATTGAAATTTCACGGGGCAAAAGAAAGCAAAAAGAGATTCTTTATTGATTTTTCTCCGGAGGTCCGGAGATTTCCACCTTGATGGGGCTTCTGCTCTCCAGGCTGCGGGTGGGGAAGGGGAAGGAAATGCCTTCTTCCTCAAAGCGGCGTTTGATGTCATGGGCGAGCGTTTTCTGGCAGTCCAGGAAATTGTCTTTCTGGCACCAGGCCCCTACGGTAAAGCCCAGGGAAGAGTCCTGAAACCCTGAAAACGAGATGAGGGGCGCGGGGTCGTCCAGGCAGAATTTGTTTTGTTTGACCACTTCCCGGAGGACGTTTACGACATGCTCAATGTCGCAGTTATAGTCCACGCCCAGGCTCAGGTCGCACCGGCGCGTGGAAAAACGGGTGATATTGCTGACCGGATTCTTGATGATTATTTCATTGGGGATGCGCACCATGGTATTGTTCGGCAGCCGGAGCTGGACGGACATCAGGTTGATGGAGTCCACGTTCCCGGTGATTCCATTCACTTCAATCATATCCCCCAGGTTGATCTGCTTTTCCCCTACCAGGAAGAGGCCGCTGATGATGTTGGACAGGGAAGTCTGGGAGGCGAAGCCTACGGCGACGCCGATGATGCTGGCCGCGCCCAGCAGGGTCAGGATATCGAACCCCATCAGGGCAAAGGCTTCCACGCCTATAATAATGTAGCCGACGTTTTTGACGATTTTTACCGTCAGGCGGGAGGCCTGGGGCGACATTTTCAATACAGTGATTTTCCGGAGCACCTGGCAGAACAGTTTCAGAAGTATCCAGCTGAACACCAGCCAAACCGCCACATGCAGAATTTTAACTCCCACGGACTGCACCATTTCCAGTTTGAGCCAGTCCGGCATGTTCAGGAAGTCCATGGTTTTTGTCCAGATGTCTTCCCTGGAGGATGCGTCTGCCATGAGATTCATATGAAGGATGTAGCAAACGCTACTGCCCGGCTCAAGGGGCGCGCGCGTATTCCCCCCGGTTTATGACAGTTCCTCCGTCAGCGGAGAGGACAGGACTTTCAGGCGCTGCGGACGCAGCATTTATCCCGCAGGAAAGGGGGGCGGATGTATGGCCGGATATGGCATCTGGTTGGGAAACAGGAAAAAGCGGGGATGAAAAAAGGCCGTTCCCCGGAGAGGGGAGCGGCCTTGAAATATTGCCGGAGGGCTGCTTACTTGCTGAGGTAGGAGGCCACGCCTTCGTGGGACGGGGTCATGGCCGCATCTCCCTTGTGCCAGCCGAGGGGGCAGACTTCCCCGTACAGTTCGAAGTGCTGGAGGGCGTCAACCACGCGGATGGCTTCATCAATGGAGCGACCCAGCGGGAAGTCGTTGATGAGCTGGTGGCGGACGATGCCGTCCTTGTCAATCAGGAAGAGGCCGCGGTAGGCGATCAGCTCCCCATTGACTTCCACATTGCCGTCTTCGTCAATTTCCTCATCTCCGGCCAGCACGCCGTAGTCGGCGGAAATGGTCTTGTTGATGTCGGAGACGATGGGGTAGGTCACGCCCTGAATGCCTCCCTGGCTGCGGGGGGTGTTGACCCAGGCCCAGTGGGAGAATTCGCTGTCCGTGGAGCAGCCGACGACGGCTACGTCACGCTTGTCGAATTCGCCCAGGGCTTCCTGGAAGCCGATCAGCTCGGTAGGGCACACGAAGGTAAAATCCTTCGGGTAGAAGAACAGGATTACGTACTTTTTGCCCTTAAACTGGTCAAGGCTGAAATCCGGTACGATGGTACCGTTTACAACTGCGTTTGCACTAAAATGAGGTGCCGGTTTTCCTATGAGAAGCATGGTCGTTTTTTTGGTTTGGTTCTAAAGAATGATTCCAAAAAACGGACGAAAGTCAAGAGGCAATGATACCGCATTCGTTCCAAAAGAGCCTGTTTTCTCTTGAAAATGAAGCTTTTTTTGTCAGTATTCCCTCCATGTCATCCTCAAAGGCGCAACAAGATGAGTGGTCCGGAAAAATAGGCGTGATTCTCGCAGTGGCCGGCAGTGCCGTCGGGTTGGGAAATTTTCTGCGCTTTCCGGGGCTGGCTGCCCAATATGGAGGGGGTGCCTTCATGGTGGCTTACGGCCTCATGCTTGTTTTGGTGGGCGTGCCCGTGGCGTGGGCGGAGTGGTCCATCGGGCGGCGCGGCGGCCAGATGGGCGCCCATTGCGCCCCCGGCGTGTTCTGGTACCTGACCAAAGGGTCCAGGCTGTGGAAGTTTCTGGGCGTACTGGCGGTTCTGGGGCCTTCATCCGTGGCTTTTTACTACATGGTGGTGGAAGCGTGGTGCTGCGGCTATTTCTGGAAGATGCTCACCTGTCCGGAGGTTTTTGCCACGGCGGAGGGGACGGCTCAGACTTTTTTCAGTTTCACGGGCATGTACGGTGACGGAAGCGCCCTGTTGTCGGACAATGGGCTGCTCTGGATCGTCGGCGGGGTTATTCTGCTGAACCTGGTAATTATTTACCGGGGCATCAGCAAGGGCATCGAAATGTTTTCGCGCTGGTTCATGCCGTTGCTGCTTTTGATTTCCCTGGTGCTGCTGGTGCGCATTTTGTGCATCGGCACGCCGGATCCCTCTTATCCGGACCGCAGCATCGAACAGGGACTGGGATATATGTGGAATCCCAGCAAAGTGCTGGTGGAGGAACTGGACCGGGACAGCGGGGATTGGAAAACGGTTTCCATGGTATCGGCCTCCCATGCGGGAGCCCTGGATGAAGCCGTGAGGCAGGTGGAGATGTCCGGCGGAACCCGCAGGCTGACTGAGGTGACCTTGTGGGACGGCCTGAAAAATATTGAGCTTTGGATCGCTGCTGCCGGACAGGTTTTCCTGAGCCTTTCCGTAGGAACGGGGCTGATTCTGACGTATGCCAGCTATGTCAGGAAGAAAGAGGATATCGCGCTGAGCGGCTTTTCGGCCGCCGCCTCCAATGAAGTGTGCGAGGTGGGCATCGCCGGCATGATGACGGTTCCTGCCGCCGTGGCGTTCCTGGGAGTGGCCGGAGCCGCCGGGCAGGGGACCTTCGCGCTGGGCTTCATGGTGCTCCCGCAGGCTTTGCCAAAATGGGGTCCAGCGTGGTATTCGGCAGCCTGTTTTTCCTGCTTCTGACGGTGGCGGCGGTGACCAGCTCCATTTCCATGATGCAGGTGGGCCTGTCCTTTATTGAGGAATTCATGGGGCTGAAACGCAAAATGGCTGTGGTGGTGCAGGGCTTTTTTACGGCTACGGGCACGTTTATCGTTGCCTGGTACAGCGGCAATCTGCTGGCGATGGATACTTATGATTTTTTTCTGGGCACGCTGTGCTTCTTTGTGAGCGCCATGGTGATGATGATTCTTTTTTCCTGGAAACTGGGGGTGGACCGGGGATTGAAGGATCTGGAGGACAGTTCCGTCATCCGCATTCCCAGAATTTACCGTTTCATCATGAAGTTTGTGACGCCTACGTTGCTGCTGGCTATTTTCCTGGCCTGGCTGGCCCAGAATATCTGGGTGAAGCAGGCCGCGCCCATTGAAGCGCTGGGGCGGGGGGAACATGGGGCGGTCATTCCCATGGGGTTTCTGGCGGCTTATGCCCTGTTTCTGCTTTTCATCACCATGGCGTCCGGAAGGCATAAGGTGTACCACGGTCCGCGATAGGCGCGGAAAGGACTGCGCGGATGCCCGTTTCCCGCAGTCTGCGGCAAGTTGGGAGGCAATCCGGAGGCTTGACCGGAGCCGGATTTGATATAGGCTGAAATCATGTCCAGAATAAGGAGGATACGCAGGAAAAAGCCCCGTACCGGCAGCGTCTGGAAAAAACTGCTGTTGTGGGGCGTGCTGGGGCTGCTTGTTCTGGCTGCTGCTGCGGTGGCGGGGTCTTATCTGTATGTCAGGGCCTACTTGAAGAGCGATGGTTTTTTAGCCATGCTGGAACAGTCCGCCGTTGATGATATGAATGTGGAGACAGCCAGGATAGATCCCCTTGACTGGGACGGTTCCGGCATCCGGTGCGGCGGCGTAGTAATGGAGGGGCATGAGTTTTTGACTTCCCTTCAGGCCAGGAATATTGAGACGGAATTCAGCCGCTGGGAATTGCTGAAGCGCGCTTTTGTCATTACCTCCGTCAATATTGCGGAGCTGAAGCTTCATCTCGCTCCCGTGTCTTTCCGTTTCAGGGAAAAGCCGGAAGGGCCCAGGAGCTGGGCGGAAGAGAATATTCTTCCGGATACGTTCCGTCTGGAAAAGGGGAGCATTGATTCCCTGTCCGTTTCCTATGGGGAGGCCGGCCGGCTGTATGTTTTGGACGGGGCCCGCGTGGAGAGCGCCTATGACGCCGGTTCCAGCCAGTACAGGTTTGATGTGCGCGGGGGAAAGCTGCTTCTTCCTTTCCAGGGATGCCCGGAGTTTTCCCTGATGTCCGGTACAGCGCAGTTTAACCATTCCAGCAGAAGGGTGAACATTCCGTCCTGCCGCCTGACTACGGATGCCGGCGGTTATTTGGACATTAAGGGGGACTGGGACGGCTCTTCCTCCTCCTGGACGGCGAATGTGGTGGTGAACGGTGTCCCTGTCTCTTCCATCCTGGAAGACCATTGGAGAAAGCATGTCCATGGCAGCGTGAGCGGCGGAATAGACCTGCGCGGCGGACGGGACGGCGTAACCCATGTGGCCGGACTTGCCAGGTTGCAGGGCGGCATGCTGACCGGCCTTCCCGTTTTAGACCGGCTGGCTCTGTTCTGCGGTTCTTCCAGATTTCGGAATCTTCCCCTGCACGAGGCGTCCGCCCAGTTCGTCTATCAGGAATCCGCCTGGCATATTTCCAATATTCTGGTGGAAAGTGAAAACCTGGTGAGGGTGGAAGGCTGGCTGGAAATCGGGAAAGGGGGGGCGCTGACCGGAAGGCTGCAGGTGGGGCTGCGGGCCGACGGCCTGTGGAAAGCTCTTCCGGGTTTTCCGATGTGTTTTCCGTTTCCCGCCAGGGAGCGGGAGGCAATCTGGCATGGGCCAATGTGAATATCGGAGGGACGCTGGACAACCCGTCGGAGGACTTGTCCGCGCGGCTCATCAAGGCGGCGGGAAACCGCCTGACGGAAATAGGAATGGGCAAGGCGGCTGAAGTGGCGGATGTCGCGGCGCGGCTGCTGAACAGGGGAACCGAGAAAAACGGAGCGGGGGATGGTGCGGAACATAATGGCCGCAAGTTCAGGATTCCCGCCGCGGACGAAGTTCCCGCCCCGGTTGTGCCACAGCTGCAGGACGCTGCGGAAAAGGGGCTTAAAACAGGGAATGACCTGATGAACGAATTAATGAATTGGTAACCCGTTTTTTGCAGATGAAAACTTATCCCTGCCAAATGGTGCAGGCGGTCGCCGTTATCGTGGAGCGTATCGCGGATACGGCTTTCCGCGCCACCCTTCCGAATGGCAAAACCGCTGTGGCTTTTGTAGAAAAAAAGAACGCTTCCCTGAGGGAGCTGCTCAAGCCGGGCGACCGGGTGAACGTGACGATTTGCCCGGCGGATTTTGACCGCGCCCGAATAGACGGCATGGCGGAATGAGGCGGTGAGTTTTTCCCTTCATCATTGGGGGAAAGAGGCATCGCGCGAGGCAGGAAAACCGCTGTAAAACGGAACTGTCCCCATGACGGGATTCCGGACGGTGAAGAACGGGGGCATGGGCGGGAATTTCCCCGTGCCGGGATGGATGCGGGAAGGGCTTTCCTTTACAGCCGGGTGCGTCCTTCCAGAGCCTTCATCAGCGTCAGCGTGTCCGCGTGGCTGAGGCCGGAGCCGGCAGGCAGCCCCTGGGCAGGGCGGGATATCCTGCAATCCATTTCTTTGAGCAGATGGTGGAGGTAGGTGGCCGTTGCCTCCCCTTCCACGTCAGAGCCTGTTGCCAGAATGACTTCGCAATCAGGCTGCCGGGAGACGCGTTCCATCAGGGATTGAATGTTGAGATCTTCCGGCTCCACATCATCCAGAGGGGAAAGCTTGCCGCCCAGGCAGTGGTACAATCCGCGGTAGGCGCTGCTGCGTTCAATGGGGATGACGTCCGTGGCCTGTTCCACCACGCAGATGAGGCGGCTGTCCCGTTCTTCATCCCGGCAGGCGACGCAGGGTTCCCCTTCCGTGCTGAAGAAGCCGCAGACGGGGCAGGGCGTGACGTGTTCCGCCGCCTGGCCGATGGTGCGGGCAATCGCCTCCGCTTCTCCCATGTGCCCCTGGAGCATCCACAGGGCCATGCGTTCCGCGCCGCGGGTGCCGATGCCCGGAAGCTGTTTCAGGGCGGTTACCAGTTCAAGCACGGGGATGGGATAGTCCAGATTATTCATGAGCGGAAGGAGGTTCGGAATGACGCCGGACAGGAGGCGTTTGGGGACAGAGGATGGCGAGCACGCCCGCGCTCCCTGCGGAAAGCAGGCATGGGACGGCATTGAAGAAAAGACCCCACAGCCCCAGCACCGGGGTAAAGCTGGCCAGAAGAAGGAGGAAAACGGCCAGAACGGCCGTTTTGCGGAGCGTGCCGCGGATGAGCAGCAAATCGTAAACGAGGGCCAGCGTCAACGCCATGCACAGCAGGAATCCCGTGCCGGGAGAAAGGGCGGGGGCGTCCGGGGGAAGCAGAAACGGGGCGGAGGCCATGGCTTCCTTCAGCTCCCGGGCCCAGACGGGAGTAAGGCCCAGGTAATAGAGCGCCACGAGCAGGCTAAGCCCGGCTACGGAGAACAGGGCCCAGCGCATGAGCAGAATGTCCTGGTGCGTTTTGGCGGGCATGGCTTTTAAATGAAAAAAGCGGAAGCGCGATGGCTGCGGTGGCCGCAAACATCAGCGCTTCCGCCGGAAAGGAGAGGCCTGAAATGGTCAGGCGAATCGTTTCACGATGACGGAGGAGTTATGCCCCCCGAAGCCGAAGGAATTGCTCAAGACGGCGTCCACCCTGGTTTCACGGGCCTTATTGGGCACGCAGTCCAGGTCGCATTCCGGATCCTGGTTGTCCACGTTGATGGTGGGCGGGATGATGTTGTCCTGCATGGCCATCAGGCAGGCGGCCAGTTCCACGCCTCCCGCGGCGCCCAGGAGGTGGCCGGTCATGGATTTGGTGGAGCTGATAAGCAGCCCGTTTTTAGCGTGGTCGCCGAAAACGGCCTTGATGGCCTTGATTTCGCAGATGTCGCCCAGCGGGGTGGAGGTGCCGTGTGTGTTGACGTAGTCAATGTCTTCCGGCTTCATTCCCGCGTGTTCCAGAGCCATCTTCATGCAGCGGGCGGCGCCGCGGCCTTCCGGGTCCGGGGCGGTGAGGTGGTAGGCGTCCGCGGAGATGCCGTAGCCGACGAGTTCCCCGTAAATTTTTGCGCCGCGCTTTTGGGCGTGTTCCAGCGTTTCCAGAATGACAACGCCGGCGCCTTCGCCCATGACGAAGCCGTCGCGGTCCACGTCGTACGGGCGGGAGGCCCGCTGGGGCTCGTCATTGCGGGAGCTGAGGGCCTTCATGTTGCTGAACCCGGCCACGCCCGTGGGCAGGATGGTAGCTTCCGCTCCGCCGCAGACCATAACGTCGGCATCCCCGAATTTCATGATGCGCCAGGCTTCCCCGATGTTGTGGTTGGAGGTGGCGCAGGCCGTGACGATGGACATGTTCGGACCGCCGAGGCCGTATTCCATGGAGATGAGGCCGGAGGCAATGTTGCTGATCATGTACGGGATCATGAAGGGGGACACGCGGGCAGGCCCTTTGGAAAGAAGCGTGGCATGCTGGCTTTCCAGCGTGCCGAGGCCGCCGATGCCGCTGCCCACCATGACGCCGATGCGGGTTTTGTCCTCCGCTTCCAGATCCAGCCCGGAATCCTTGAGAGCCATTCCGGCAGCGCCCATGGCAAAGTGCGTGAAGCGGTCCACGCGGCGGGCGTCCTTGGGCGTCTTGAAGTACGGGGCGGGATCGAAATCCTTGACTTCACCGGCGATTTTCGTGGAGTAGCCGGTAACATCCATGGATTTGATGGTGTCAATGCCGCTGCGGCCAGCCTTCATGGCTTCCCAGGTGGATGCGAGATCATTGCCCAGGGGGCTGATCACTCCGATGCCGGTGATAACAATTCTGCGGTCGGTCATAATAAGTGTGAGTGGTTGCAAATAATGCTTGAACCAGAATAGGCGACATTGCGGGAAAGTCAAGCTAATCCCCCCTGTTTCCCGGCACGGGGGAAACAGGTTGGGCGGAAAAGCGTATCCTGCTTACGGCAAGGATTTTGCGGGTCAAGGATATTCCCTGTTGCCTGCTGAGGCTCCGGGGCCGTGAACAGATTTCAGGGTAAATTCCGCCGCGGCGGCCGCATCCGGCAGCGCACGGAAGGGCGGCCGGATATTTTTCCCTGCCGCGCGCCTTTAACGGGGGGCATCCGCCGCTATCGGAAGAGGGGCTGCCCGGAATTCCAGGGAAAGGGAATTGACGCAGTAGCGCAGATTCTTCGGAGTCAGGCGTTCTCCATTGAAAATGTGTCCCAGATGGCCTCCGCAGCGGGCGCATGTGATTTCCGTGCGCCGCCCGCCGCCCGCATGGACGCTTGTGACGGCGTCCGGCAGGGAATCATCAAAACAGGGCCAGCCGCATCCGGCATCGAATTTGTCTTCCGACCGGAACAGAGGCGCACCGCATTTGCGGCAGGAATAGATGCCCGGCTCAAAGAAGCTGACGAATTCCCCGGAAAAGGGCGGTTCCGTTCCCTGGTGTTCGATAATGCGTTTTTCCGTTTCCGTGAGGGGGCGGCGCGTGCGGGCAGGGCCGGGATCGGGTACGTCCCGGGAGGCGGGAATCCCTCCATTCACGGCCATGACTCCAGCCACGCCTTCCGCAATCATGCCTATCCATGACGCCCAGTGTCTCCGTTCTTCCTGATCCATATGGCTTATGACCAGGTTGGAGCGGGTTTTGCTCATTCCTGAAACAATATCTTGTGGATATTACCGTTTTTAAGGGGGGAGTCCTGAAAATATGGCAGTCTATGGAAGAGTTAATACTCCAGCTCCAGCCAGAGCTGTTCCCAGATGCCCTGCCGCTGTTCTTCCTGGGGATGGGAGACGGACAGCCCCAGAAGGCGGAATGTACGGTCCCCGGAATCCAGTTCTTCCATCAGGGTGCGGGCCAGGGGGAGGATTCCTTCTTTCTCCGTCAGGATTTCCGGAACGGTCGCGCAGCGGGTCTTCTGGACAAAGTCCGGGAACTTAACCTTCAGGGTAAGGGTGTTTCCCCGGAAGCCGGAACGGGCCAGCCGCCCCGCGAGTTCTTCCGCCAGCAGGGGGAGGCGTTGTTCCAGCGCTTCCGCCCTGGTGACGTTTTCCCGGTAGGTTTCTTCACAACCCACGGATTTGCGCATGCGGGAAGGTTCCACAGGGCGGTCGTCCACACCGCGGGCGAAGTTGTAGAAGATGGCTCCTGTTTTGCCGAAATGCCTTATCAGGAATTCTTTGTCCCGTGCCCGGAGCTGCGCCCCGTTGGTGATGGAAAGGGCGCGCATGCGTTCGGCGGTGGCGTGCCCGACTCCCCAGAAAGCTTCAATGGGAAGTGCCGCGATGAATTTTTCCGCCCGGGATGGATGGATCGTGAACAGCCCGTCCGGCTTGCGGTAATCGGAAGCGATTTTTGCCAGGAATTTATTGTAGGAAACGCCGGCGGAGGCCGTCAGGTGAAGTTCCCGTCGGATTTCCTTCTTAATCCTCCTCGCAATGTCGACGGCGAGCGGAATGCCCGGCTTGTTTTCCGTGACGTCCAGAAAGGCTTCATCCAGGGAAAGGGGTTCCACCAGATCTGTGTAACGGTGGAAAATGGCGTGTATCTGCGCGGAGACGGCCTTGTACACATCCATGCGGTTGCGGGTGAAAATCAGATGGGGGCAAAGCTTGAGAGCCTTCATGGAAGGCATGGCGGAACGCACTCCGAAACGGCGCGCCTCGTAACTGGCCGCCGCCACCACGCCGCGCATTTCCGGCCTGCCTACGGCGATGGGCTTGCCGCGGTATTCGGGATGGTCCCGCTGTTCTATGGATGCGTAAAAGGCATCCATATCCACATGGATGATTTTTCTCTGGTTCATGGGGGCGCTTCATGATTCCTGATGGGGCGGGAAACATGAGGGAATGGGATGCCCCATCATAATCCGGCTTATCCTGCAAGTCCAGTTGGAAGGAGAAGTTCCGGCGGGGAGGTGAAAGAAAGGCGGATTTTTGGGGAACGGGACGATTTAAGTGAAAAAATCTTCCGGGCATGGTAAATTCCGGGCATGTCCAGCGGAATGAAGGAACGCCTGTGCCGGAGCCTGGAAAAGGTGCTGCATGCGGAAACCCGCGAATTGCCTGCCGTAGCGGGGGGAATCCTCCTGTTTTTCCTGTTGTTCCTGGCCTATTCCATGTTGCGGCCGGTCCGGGAGACGATGGGCATTGCCGGAGGCGTTCAGAATCTGCAGTGGCTTTTTACGGCTACTTTCGCCGCTTCCATAGGGGGCCAGTTTTATTCGGATGGGTTTCCTCAAAGGTGCGGAGAAAGGCCATTCTTCCGTGGACGTACGGTTTTTTCATTCTTAACCTGGCGGTTTTCGCGGCGCTCGTGCTGGCATGCCCGGGAAATGTCTGGACGGCCCGTTCGTTTTATGTGTGGCTGTCCGTATTTAACCTGCTTACCGTTTCCGTGGCGTGGAGCGTGCTGTCGGACGTCATGAAGCCGGGGCAGATGAAACGCCTGTTTGCCCTGGTTGCCAGCGGAAGCAGCCTTGGGGCCATGGCGGGGCCGGCGGTGACGGCCGCCCTTGCCGGAGTGGCCGGCCTTTTGTGGCTGTTCCTTGCCGCCGCTGTTTTTCTGGCGCTGGCGATGCTGGCGGGAATGTACCTGCACCGCTGGCGTGACGGGAATTCCCCGGAAGATGCGGAAACGGGAGTTCGTCTTCCGGCCGATTGCCGGGAACGCCCTCTGGGAGGGAACCCGTTTGCCGGGGCGTCTGCCGTATTCCGGTCTCCCTTCCTGATGGGCATCGGGCTGTTCATCATCCTGCTGGCCGGGACCAATACGTTCCTGTATTTTGAGCTGATGAGCGTTGTAGCGTCTTCCTTTCCTGATCCGGTGCGCCAGACGCAGGTATTCGGAGTGCTGGACGTTGTTGTTCAGGGGTGTACCATGCTGCTTCAGGTATTTCTGGCGGGACGCATTGTTCGGAAATTCGGATTGGCGGCGCTGCTGGCGGTTGTCCCCGTTCTTATTTCCCTGGGTTTTGTATGGATGGCTTTCGCTCCGGTATTTGCCGTCGTGGCCGTGGTGATGGCGGTACGCCGCATCGGGGAATACGGAATGGTGCGTCCCGGCCGTGAAATGTTGAATTCCGTATTGTCCCCGGAAGAAAAATATAAAGCCAAGAGCTTTATTGATACGGTCCTTTACCGTGGCGGCGACGCCGTCAGCGCATGGCTGAAAAGCTCCTTTAACGTGTTGGGTGCCCATTCCCCGTGGGCCATGCTGGCCGGAGCCGCCATTTCCTTTCTTTGGGCGGCCACCGGATTCCTGCTTGCGGACAGGTTCCGGAAAATGGCCGGAGTACAGGGAAAGAAATGATCCTTATGGCGGGGAATTTTCCGTTTTGTCCGGATACGGCCCGCCAGATGCGGCAATTCCTGGTGATGCCTCTTTTCCGGCGGCTGCCGCCGTTAGAGGTGAACTGCTGGGATGCTGGGGAATCTGGCGCGTTTTGAAAAAGCGTGGCAAAGCCGTGTTCTGTGGAGGAATAAGTGCCAGGCCTTCCGTTGAGGGATAGTTGCAGGCAAGGGATTGCGTGATGCCCTTGATGGCGGAAGCGGCGGGAGGCAAGACAGATGTTTTTCTCCGGCGATGAATAATTTCTGGAATGTTCTTTATTTGACGGCGGTTTCCCTCTGCGGCGGCAACATGCGGATTTTCAATCCGGAATCAATACTAAATATTGTGGAAAAATAATTTAAGTATCATTGCAACCCTGTTTTCAGGATGATTTTTCCTCCAAAAAAACTCCCTGCCGTGGCGGGCACTTCCTGTTGTTTTTTTGGAAACAATTTTGACACTAATATCACATCTTAACAAAATGTAATATTTTTAATATAAAAAAGTTACTTTAAAAATAAAGATTAATTTCTCCATGCCGCAAGACATCTGCCACATGCAACCCTCCATCCACTCCGGCACATGAAACGGATTGAAAATCCGTTATTGAAGCCCAAGCCTCTGTGAGGCAAGTATGCTGGTCATCTTTCCGTTAGATGATTCCGTCATTACTATTGTTATATATTCCTCTGATAATGAAGAAGACACTCATTACGCTCATTGCTCTGGCGGGAATGGCTCATGCCGATTTTGTATGGAACGGCGGTGAGAGCATTACCCAGGAGCTTTGGCAGACAGAATCCAGCTGGTCCATCACCGGTTCAGATTCCTGGCCGTCGGCAGGAACCGGTCCCGGCACGCCCAATTCCAACGCATGGTCTCTTATTTCCGTTTCCGGTGCGAACGGCAGCATTTCCCAGCTGGAAGGCTGGACATTGAAGCTTGCCCTGCAAAACGGTGCGGATTTGACTGTAGGGAACATAAAAAAATTCCAGGGCGGCTGTTCTATTGATATTGATCAATCATCTACGCTGACCTTCAACAGTTATAACGGCGGCAATGATGGTGGGCGCACGACGTTGAACAACTACGGCACCTTTAACCTGGCTTATACCAAGAGCCAGGGCGGGGAAGGATTTTACGCCAATTTGGGAGCCACGGGCATCATGAACCTTACTTCCTCCAACGGTAGTTCATATACCGCCAAGATAGCAAGTCTGACCGCTACGCTGACTCTTGACGGAGGCACCGCCAGTGGATTTACTGAGAGCGGGCATCAAATCCTGACCAGGAACCTGGTTACCCTGGGAAGCAATATGTCTTTGACAGCACGGACACTTCCCTGGAAATGCTCAGCGGCATTGCAGGCATTGATACCCTTACTGCTGTGGACGATTTGACTAATGCCGAAGTAGGTTCTTATATGGTTACCAAGAATGAGAACGGGTACAGCGTTTCCTATGTGGTTCCCGAACCCGCAGCGGCTTCCCTGAGCCTGCTGGGCCTGGCTGGTCTGGCGATGCGCCGCCGCCGCAAGTAACGGCAAACTTGGATTCCTGTTTCCATTCAGCTCCCTTCCGCGATTAACGGAAGGGAGTTTTTTATTATTTCCCGGAAAGGCGGCGTATTTCCGGAAGATGTCCGGGCGGAACGGGAGAGAGAAGCCGGGAGAGTGCATATGCATGGGCCTATTTTTCCCCGGAGGATGCCGTAACCGGATTAGCCCCGGCTATTGTTCTGCAACGCTGCAAGAGAGGAAAGGGGCCTGTTATTGCCGGGAGTAACCACTTTCTTTCAAAAAAAGTGGTAGGCCCGGTAGGAATTAATATATTTATTTACAATAATATATTATAAAATGTGTTCATTATTGTGATAATGTTGAGCACACGGAAGGATGAAAAATAGTCTGAAATAGGCCGAAAAAGGGAGTCTCCTTGAGCGTAGAGGCTCGAACTCGGTCATGGGTCATCTGTGTTTTTGCATGCATGGAGTTGAAAAATTTCATGCAACTATTCCAACAATGCAACGGGAAAAGTATAGGTTCAGGTGAAAGCCTGCGTGTCTTCCGTAGAGGAAACGCAACGGGGCCGCATTTGTATGTTACGGATTGCAAAAGCTCTTTATGCCTGGGGAGCGGTGGACATTGATGAACGCATACCCCGTTTGAAAGAAGCTTTGGATAAGGCTGTTGAAGATATCATTGAAAACCAGGGAAAGGAAATCACTCAAGGGAACGTGGGGGACAGTTCATTCCAGTTCGCGCCAGGATCCATGACTATTGATTTATGGGTGGAAGCTTTGGGGATGGCTATTCGTTCTCTTGAGCATGGCCGGTTTGAAGGAGGGAATAACGTTGCAAGGATAGTGTTTCGATGAAAGCAGGAAATGTCCAGATTTTGGATCAGTTCGGCCGGCCGTTTTCAAGCCGCCCCATTTACAAGAGCGGCAGTTATGATGACGGGCTGCAGCGGCTTCCGAATTATCTCAAAGAACCGGAACAGCTTTCCGGGAGTCTTACCCGGAAGAACCTTATTTCCGCGTCCCGTCTGTTGTACAAGAACAACGGCGTTGTAAAAGGTGCCGTGAACATGAAGGCTGAATACTCTATCGGGAAAGCGTTTCTGTTCAAATCTCTGTGCAAGAATCCGGAAGTTGCGGCGAAGTATGACGAGTACATCAAGGCGTTTTACAAAGTTGCATGCGTGAACGGAAAGAATTTTCACTCGCTCCTGTATCTGATCTCCACCGCCATCGACATTGATGGGGATTGCTTTGTAATGTTGACGGAAAGCAAGACGGGGTTTCCTCAACTGCAATTTATCCGGGCAAACCGTGTTTGCTCTCCTAAAAATGGCCTTATTGACTCTGGAAAATATAAGGGATTGAACGTGCTGCACGGCGTCATAACCAATCGCATGGGACGTGAAATCGCTTATTGGCTGGACGGCGACGAACCAGGGGGAGGTGAAATCATCCCGGCATCCTCAATACTTCATATCGTGGATGACGACTTTCTTTCCTCCTGCCGGGGCGAGCCTCTCTTCTCTCATGGCCTCAAGGAATTCCGATACATTGATGATATCAATACAGCCGAACTTGGGGCCATGAAGATTGCGTCACAAATTGCCCTGGTAAAAAAGAACGAAACGGGAGAAGTTGACATAACGCAGGCTTATGCCAAACCGTCCAATAATGGGGAGGTGCTCATCCGGAATACTGGTGATAAGCAAATTGTATTTTTGAAGTCTGAAGATTCCCTTGACTCCCTGAAGATTGAGCGCCCCTCTCCGAACTACATGAGTTTTTCAGAACGGCTTCTGAAGGGCGTTATCCGGGGTGGGTGTGCCCTATGATATCGTGGTCAATCCGGATTCAAGCGGCGTTGGGAACAGAATGTCTCTGTCCAAATTTGACAATACCACGCGAGATCGGGCCACGCTGCTTGAAGATGCTGCCAGACTGCTTGTACAGTATATCTTGGCCGTAGGTATCCAGCGGGAGGACATCCCGCACGCGGAAGGCTGGTGGAACATGATGTTCAGCCGCGCCAAGCGTCCAAGCGTAGACATGGGCCGCGACTCCAACAGCCAATTGAAAGAGTACAATGCCGGTATTAAAAACCTCACAGAAATCTGTGAGGAAAACGGAACGCAGGTTGAGGACCATTTGAGAATACGTGCCAGGGAAGCCGCCATTGCGGAGAAGTTGCGCCGTGAAGCTGAAGCAGAATTTGGAGTAGAAATCTCTCCGGATTATATCAGGAAGTTTTAATGTGATGAAACCGTTATATTGTGAAGAAACTGCATGGCTGGCGAAGATTCGCCAGCGGAAGAGCCTGGAACCGAAAGCCGCAGGGAATCCGGTTTTTGACTTCTCATTTTTCATCCAGACACGCCAAAAAGCGCGGGTAATTGGGTCATCCTTGGTGATTGACGTGATTGGGCCTCTATACGGTGACGGCGTGCCGTTGAATGAAGTCCTGGGCGGCACGAATTATCAGTCCATCGTGAAGGAAATAAAGAGTGCTGCCGGGAACATTGATGAAGTTGTTTTCATTTTTGACTCTCCGGGAGGTGACGTGCAAGGCTGTCATGAAACAGCAGAATTGATTAAATCTCTGCCAGTGGAAACAGTGGCTTATGTCAAAGGCATGTGCTGCTCTGCCGCCTATTATTTGGCTTCCGCTTGTGATCAAGTGGTCGTGACGGAAACGGCGCTGGTTGGCAGTATCGGGACGGTCATCAGCCTGTGGAATGCCAAGAGTGAGGAAATATTGACCATCACGAATGATGATGCTGTTTTCAAGCATCCGGAAACCCCGATGAATACGGAGGCAATCGCCTATTACAGGGATTTGTGCAACAAGATCGCCGGGCGGTTTCAGGAATTTGTGGCTTCAGGACGTCCCGGTTTATCTGCGGATGCGTTTTCCGGCAAGGTTTTTGTGGCGGAAGATGCTGTTTCCCTAGGCCTGATTGATGATGTAATACCCTGGGTCGATTTTCCTGGAGTGGTATGAAAACGCAACGGTTTTGCCATAAGTATGGCACTATTCAAGTCTGATCAAAATATCGTTGATGCGCTCAAACAAGAGCTTGCCTCTTTTGGGGCAGAAATAAAGGATGGGATTAAAGAAATCCAATCCTCTATTAAAGCTCTTTGTGAGCGTGTCGTAGCCCTGGAAAAGGAGAATGTCAAGCTCCACGCATCCGTTGCCCTCAAGAAAAACCAGCTTGAGGAAGAAGCCGATACGAAGGCGAGCCAGAAGGCCGCTGAAATGGTGGCTGGTATGGGACATAAAGCCGTAGTGGGTAAGCCGGAAGACGGTGAAGAAAACTTCTCTATCCTGGAGCAGTACTCAGCTCTTTCCGGAGAGGAACAGAGGAAGTTTTATGCTGCTCATAAGGATGAGTTGGCAAAACTTTGCAAGTAATCAATAACAATATTAACGATTAAAACCATTTTTTAGAATTATGGCTCTTTCAGATGCTCACAAGATAGTTATTCACAGTGAAGTCATTTCTTCTTTGCGTAAAGCGCTGGCTCCGCTGGAATACTTTAAGAAGGATTTCCGAATGGAGTATGCTTCTGAGATTAAATTCAAGAATGTAAAAGCCGCCGGAAATATTACTGAAAACCCTTCTGATTACCAGACGGATAAAGAAAATGAAGGGGATTTAATCCCCCTGTCACTTACTGAACTCCATCAACCCTGGCGCATTACGCCCGCCGAAAAGCGGAATGGGTGGAAATTGGCGGATTTGGCAAAAACGAACGCTACTGCGTTTGCCAATAACTTGAACAAGCGCATACTTTCCCTTGTTACAGCGGATGGAGCCAAGGTTATCGGTACGGCTGACGCTTTCACAAAGCGTAAGTGCATCAACCTCAGCGGAGACGTAGAATCCGACGAACCTCGCCTTTTGCTGGCGCCTGATTATTACCGAGCTATTCTTCCGGAAAATACGACGGAATTCCGGCTTGATGGAGGCGCTTACGGATTTGATTCCATCCATAAGGTCAAGACCTCCGTCTTTGCTGATAACGTAGTCGGTATTTCCTATGATGGAGGTGCGGTTGCTGTTGGTTCCGCCCTTCCGGAGATCGACGAGGCTTTCAAGGATGATATCCATTCCGAGGTCATTCAGGTGGAAGGTCTTGCTGGTCTTTCTATCCTGTTTTGCACTTGGCTTGATTTGAAAACTCGCGCGGAATGGGCTTCTCTGGGCCTGATGTTCGGGGCAAAGATTCTCGAGGCTGACAAGGTGAAAGGATACGTTGCCGCTGCTGTTGCGTCAGATGAAGGCTGATTTTCTTTGTATTCATGCTGGTGTTTACCGTCCCGGATTTGTCCGGGGCGGTTTTTTGTGCAACGCACCGCCATTTGTATGAGATTCACAGAGGCTGCCAACGTTGCTCACCGGAGTATTAACCGGGTATTGCCACAGACAAAAATTGTCTACAATGGCCAGACGTATCGGGGGTACATGAATTCCCGGGACATAACCATTGAACGCCAGGAAGGAGGGTATTGCAACCAGCGTGACCGCATCATTCACATCCAGACAGGGGACGCTTTTCAGATTGGGGGGCGTGTGGGGTGCGAAGGGATGAAATTCAAGATTACCGCCGTCACAAGTAATTGTGTTTACAAGGTATTAACTTTATCAGCCGATTTATATGAGTAGCATGGAAGTCCGGATAGATGTGAAAGGCATGGATCTTGCCATCAAAAATGCCAAAACGAATATAGAGCGTTTCGGGTCTCTATACACCACTTTGCTTTCCTACAATACCGCCAGCGGGATGTGTTTCAGCGCGACTCTTCCATTAGGGAAAAACCGCAAATCAAAGGTTTCCGGAAGAAAATCCGGGGAAGGGTCTGTCAGCCGGGACGTTTCCCGCGCCGGGCGCGGTGTTGGATCGTTTATCAACCAACTAAAGGAAAGAGACATAAAAAGGGCAAGACAGGTTGCCGGCATGCTTTCTTTAAAGGCAGATCCTCAAAAGGCTGCCGAAGTGGCGACGGATGTTTTTGGGCAGGTTGTGCGCTTTTATCAGAGTTACAGCCCGGAATTTCATACTTCTGCCCGGAAGAATGGTCGTGTGTCCTCCTTTACTGGGAATGTCGTGCTCAATAGAAAGAGTACGGAGAACTATAAGAATAAGGTATTCAAGCATATCGGGAAGGCAAAATCAGGGTGGCTGATTAATACTTCTTATGGATGGGCTGCTCGTGCGCCTCAATGGATTGCGCGGCATGGGAAAAACGGGACAATCAAGAAGTTGCCTGATGGAGGTGTCGAAATTGAAAATAAGTTGCCTTATGCCTCGGAGGCTATGCTTAAGGCGCTTGAACCGTTTGTCAAAACCAAGGCATTGCAGGCCACGAACTTGAAATTGCACCATGAGTGGCAAAGGAGAAACAGGGTATGATTTTGGATCGTATCATCAGTCATTTGAGGAATTCCGGGGTTACTGTCTACAAAGCCGGGAATAACAGTGACATAGAACGTAAGCCCTGCGTCGTCATAGGCATGGCCGGGTATACTCAGCCTTGGGCGCCTTTGCCCGCCAGGGAATATACGCTTTCCATGATTCTGATCAATAACCGGTCTGATTCGGAAATGGAAAGAACCCTTGTGGAGACGTTATTCCGGCTGGATTGTGGTGAACAGTGTGATTTTTTCAATATTACGGATTATTCGGCTACGCTGGATGATGATGACTGGGTAACTACTTGGACATTGCGTTATATTGAAAGATAGTTTTATACTATTTTGATAATCAATCTAATATATAAAATTTATCCGTAGAAATATATTGCAAAAGATACGGATTTCTGTATTATGCACGTGCCGGGTTGGTCCCGGATTAAAAAAGGAGGTGTAATATGTGAGACAACAGGAACTAATACAACGGTTGATTGAACTTCTGATAGTTCTGTTCAACTAAAGGAAAAACCCCTCGGAGCAGCCACTCCGGGGGGTTTGATTTAGAGGTGAACATGTGAATTGTTCGGAACTAATACGCCTTCAATATGCCTCATTCTGCGATTTTGTCAAGCGGGAAATGGTGGTGGAGCAGCCGGAAGCGCAACGCACGGCCATTTGTATGGCAAAAGCATCTGATTTTATCCAGCACGGAGAAGGTATTTTCGGGCTCAATTATTCCGGTGAACAGGAATTCGGAGCAATCATTTCTTCCGTTAGTTATTCATGGTCGGCCAAAGGTGATGTAGAACTTACTGGGGACAAGGGATTGATGGAGGGGAACACGCTTTATGATTCCCGCTGTGAAATTACCTGGGAAGCCTATATGAGAAAGACTGGCACGGAAGTGCCCCACATTGGCGATATTGTTGATGTGCATGCTGATGTCTTGAATCTCTGCATCAAGAATTCCGGTGAAGAAATTCCGGCAAAGGTGACTAAGGCCATTTGCAAGAGCGTGGATGTGAAGATGGAGACGCAGAATTATAGGAGTTTCACGGTTAAAGCTACTTATGGTCCTAATATCGTTGCTCTGAATCCGGATATTGCTTCCGAATGACAAATTTAAGGGGAGGTGAGCTTCACGCCTCCCCTCCCCTCAAACAAAAAATAATATAATAGACAGAACATGAATAATATAATCAATATTGAAGATATTAATCTCGCCAGCGCTTTGCTCGCTGCTACAGCCCCTATCGCCAAGCGGGCGGAGATAATCATTACAGACCGGGGAGAACGGAAGGTTTTTTATTACGGATACCCTGGAGACGCGGGAAATGATCAGGAAGTGGAAGGATCCTGATTTTGTGAAGAACAATCCGGAAGATCCGTTTGCCCTGGTCAAGGCGGCCTTTGATTGCCGCCGCGGCATTCTGTCTGGCCTTTCCCGATTCCGGAAAATAGCCTGTATCCGTTCCAGGGATGGGGAGAAGGTCGCCTTAATTCCGGAGAATTGTCCGGAAGAGGATAAAATGGAAATCATGGGGCGTTTGAACTCTTGAGTGTTGGAATATGATGAAAGATGAGGAAAAAGCCTTGAAGCTCCGTCCCCTGTCTATTGGGAGCATGGAGCTGATGCAGCGGTTTAACAGTGGATTCATGGACGGGAGCATGAATCTGGGCTGCATTGTGGAATATATTTATATTCATACGGAGGATATTGAAACGCTTGAGTCCATGAGCCTTGATGCGTTTAAGGAAGCCGTCCGAAGATTCAAATATGAATTAAGCCCTGATGAAATGCAGCGTATTTCATCCCTGGTAGGTATGCAGGCGCAGCAGGTTGATGAAGCCGCTTTTACTGTTGAGGACTCCAAAAAAAAACGGGAGGGGGACAGGCCGGACTATTTTATCCAGGTGGTTTGGGCGATTGCGTCGAAAACGGGCTATCCCTTAAATTACATTAAATATGATATTCCCTACAGCATGATCCTGCAGTTCCTGATGAGCGAATGTGTTGCAAATGGCGTAAGCTGTTATTACACCCATGCCCGGAAGGTGGATCATGCTGATTTGGAGCGTTTGGACGCTCTGTTTAACAAGCCTGTTGATGTTGAAGAATGAGTGCCGTAAAGTTTAAATTCTCCGGAGATTCTTCGGAATTGCTCAAAGAACTGGAGAACATTAAGGAAAAGATCCGCGAGACCTCGGGGCAGGCGGCAAATATGCGTGTTGCTAAGGGCGGTAAGGCTGACGTAGAGGGATTGGGGGCGTCTTTCAAGAAGTTATTGCCTGCAATTACGGCTGCCGGCGCTGCCGCGGCAGGATTTGGGGCGGCATGGAGCGCTGTCAAAACAGGAATCAATGACGCGATGGATGATGAATACATGGCGGTACAGTTATCTTCCTATACAAAAAATATTGAGTCGGCCAGGGATTTGCAGTCCCAGCTTGATCATCTGGCGGCAAATGGCGTTGTTAGCCTGGACGATTTAGGGAAAGCCGCTCAAAACCTGGCCATGCATTTTCGGACAAATAATACGGCTATCATGAGCTGGTCGGAAGTTTTTGCAGATATTGCCGCGTCCGGAAAGATTTCCGCAGAGCAGCTTTCCAATTCATGGGCGAAGGTGATGGCAAACGGATTTGCCGACTCACGGGCCATTAACCAGCTGCAGAATCAGGGCATTCCCATTATCAAGGCTTTGGCGGAAGAAATGGGCGTGGCGGAAAGACAGGTTGTTGAGCTCGCCAAGAAGCGGGAAATTTCCGCTGACCAGTACGTGAACGCCATGAAGAAAATGCGTGACGCGGAATTTTCCGGGAAGAATTCCGCATTGTCTAATACGACCATCGGTTCATGGGAAACGCTCAAGGCGACTTTTGAGAATGCTATGGGGGATCTGATGAGTGATAAAGTACTCAACTTGGCAGATTCTTTTCAAACTTTAACGGCAAAGATAGAAGCTGCTTCTGCAGCTAATTTCAGGTTTTATTCTGTAAATGAAAAAAATCTTTCTTCCTCGGAAAAGGTAGTAGGGGGATTTCAATATATAATTGAGCAGTATATTCATTCTATTAGAGCTATCCGAGATGGGCGAGATTGGAAGGAGAGTATTGCAGATGTGAACGAGTATGAGATGAGGTTAAAAAAACTTTCTGAATTTTCACAACCTTTTGAGGCTTCATTAGACGCTGTTACTACTGCAAAAAGCAGGGAAGATATTGATGCTGTCTTAGAACAGTTGGAAAAAGAAAGAAAAGAGATTGTGAATCAAATTGGAGTAGCTCAACGTTATCTTTCTGCTACGGGAGGAAAAGGAAAGCATGGAGGTCAAGAAGTCGGAGAGAGAATAGAAGCATTGAAAGAAGAATTGACCCTCAGAGATGACTTACTTTATCAAATCAGAAGAGGGGTTGTTTTACTTGGCGACGAGGAGGATGCCATTGATGAAATTATTGAAAAACAGAAAGGAGGCAAAAGCTGCAGCAGATTTGAGTGATGCAATGGAGAAGCTTAATGAAACAAGAGATAAAGCAAATAAGCAAAAGCCTAAAAAGAAACAGGATGATTTATCAGTCGATGGTCTAAAGAAACAGCTTGAAGACGAATTAGCCGCTGTTCAACATATTTCCTTGGATGATTTGGAAGAGGAATTGAAATTACTTGAAAAAGAATTCCAAGCAGGAGCTTTAGATTTTAATGCAGCCACGAGATATGAAAAGCTGTTATCCGTGGCTGACTCCATCCGGGAAATTAACGCTCAATTAAATAAAAAGAACAGAGCCGTTAATGATTTGAGACAGGATGCGCAGGAAGAAATTGCCATCATGCAGGCCGAGCTCGCTGGGGAAAAGGAGAAGCTGCGTGAGCTTGAAAAGCAGCGGGATGTGCGGAAGGAAATGCAATCCCTCGTGAAAAGCGGCATGAATGAGCATGACGCCCTGGGGCTGGCGGAACAGAAGGTTTCTCTGACATACAAGATTGAGGACAAAAGGGAAAGGGAGAAAAAGGAAAAAGAGGATTCCAGGGCGCGGGCGCAGGAAATATCCGATGCGTTTAAAACACGGTTTGACGCAGTACAGCAGACGCTTTCAAGCGTATCCCGTGTGGGGTCTGGTTTCGGTTCCCTCTTTAGCCTGGTGGGAAAGGGGGATGCCGGCCTTTCCGCTGCCGTGGACTCCCTGACGGGAGAGGTGAAGAAATCAAACGAATACCTCAGGACGATTGCGGAAAAGGCCGAGAAAGGCGGTGTTGCCCTCTTTAGCTGACATGAACAAGGATATTAAACACACAGGCGGGTACGGATGGCAGGGAGACTTTGAAGCATCCATGTCTGATGATGGCTCCTGGTCGGCAAGCGTTTCTTACGTGGCGCCCCCCGGGGAGAAATTCACGCCTTCTTACTCTCTGCATTGCCATGTTCCGGGCTTCACGGACTTGACCCTGTCCGGTTACCAGCATTCACGGATGGCGGATTTGTGGAAAACATCCTGTACCTTTAAAAAAGACGCTCCGCAGGAGGATGAAGAGCCTGACGATCCGGAACACGGAGATCCGGACACATGGGACTTTGACCCCAAAGACACGAAAACCACCTGGGAATTTACGGCCGGAGTGACGAGCAAGAGCATCTTTGACCATCCGGATTTCAAATCCATGTTTCAGGATAATCCGGATCTGAAGAGCTTATGAAGCAATTATGTCGGGCCGCGTGGATATTGAATCATTGAAGATTGATTCCAGGCTGAAAAGGAAAGATCCGTATGATTTCGGCCTGGGGGGCGTTAAATACTCCCAGGAACTTTCTGACTTGTTCAACAAGATCATTAATAAGGGAATCACTGACTATTACACAAGATCCTGCTCCTATTCCATCACGACCACGGAAGGAAAGGGGCCTGATGCCGCCCTTCAATCATTGATTTCTGCGGGAGGCGGCAATTTTGTAAAGATGGGGGAAGACAAGAATACCTATGGGCGGAACATGGAAACCACGCAATCCTTCTCCCAGATTTTGGAAGAAGGAATTTTGATTATTGGCTCATGATCTGGACAAACGATTTACGGATTAACACGGACATTACGCCGGATGCCGGTAGCCACCAGGCCTACGGGACATACAGAGTGAACCGTACCGTCTCGCAATCGGAAATTGTTCCCATTGCCGGGTTCCGGCGTCCCAAATGGGCGGCCGCGTCAACCAATCCCAATGCTCCCGGCATGGTGGCGACGGGTTATAAAATCTCCCTGCATTCTCCGACGGCTTACAAGGTCACCGTAACGTACTCCTATCCATCCGAAGGTGTCAAAGAGGATGAGGAGGGCAACCCATCCCCGGATGATCCGGAAGGCGGAGGTGAGGCGAGCGAGAAATACAAAGTCAAGATCAGCGACCGTTCAAATATGACTCTTGAACCCTTGCTGAGCTATTACAAGCTGCGGAATCCGGACGGAAGCAACAAATATCCGGAGGGGGATATGCTGATTCTGGCCGTTTATTTGTCCGGCGGCCTTGTCATGTGCAGCAATGGACAGTACCGGCTGAAATGCGAAAAAGACGAAACGCCGGGACATATTCAATTGCCCGTTACGCCCATCACGCCGTATATCACGCTCGGATATAAAAAAATATCACAGAACAATACGGTCATCACGAAAACCTACACGGCGCGCCGTGTGGAACCGTCCAAGGTGGAACGCGTGGGTAAAATTGTCCAGGGCGGCGAGTTTGGAGGCGCAACGAAGGTGCAAGAGTATAAGCTTGATTACCTCTTTACCCGGTATTCCGTCCACAAAGTAGGCAATCGGGAATACGAAATTACGGAAGAATACACCCAATCCAACCCCGGAGGCTGGTCTGCGGACCTGTACAAAAATGGATAATATCACCAAGGGCGACCCAATTAAGGCGGATTGGGCCAATGCTCTTACAAATGCCGTCAATGCGGCCGCACATGGCAAAACAGCCTTGCGCGGTGGCGGCGGGCAGAACGTTTTCATTTCCCCTTATCAGCGCGGTTCCCGCCCCCTGGCCTTTGATTTGGTGGAAATCACGGATGATGAGGAAGGTAGCCTTTCCGGCAAGATCTCCGGGGGGAGTGCTGTTGTCCGCATACAAAGAGGAACAGGAAGAAATATCGCTGAAAACGGAATGCATGGAAATCAGCGAATATGAAGCAACCTTCCAATCAGGCGATAAGGTGTGGGTTCATGTGACCTATGATCCGGACACATGGGAGGCATATGTTGCAATCCTGGAAAAAGGGAAAGAACCGCCGGGGGCAGAAGAGGGTGAGGCCTACATTATTGTTGGCGAGTTTGAGGAACGCGACCAATCCATTATCTACAGGCACAAAGGAATTACCTGTATCAACTGGGATGCAATCAAATGGGAATTTGAGAAATTCAAGCTCAAGACGGATCCTTTGTGCGCGCTGGAACTCAAGGAAGAAGAGAACGAAAAGGAAGAAGAGACCGAAAAGGAACTGACTCTGAATATTGAATCTTCCAGTGAAGAAGAAGAAGATTTGGGTGCCGACAGCAATTTGAAGGTATGGCTGGTGCAGAAAAAGGGGAAAGGGGAGGGCGGGGCAGAAGATGGGCCGGTCAGGCTTGGCGTGAGAATCAAAGATTCACGGAGTTTTCAGCAGGTGCAGCCGGGAGACGGCCTTGAATGGAAAACGGAAAAAGGGGCGGATGGCCATGACATCCAGACGGAAATCCTGCAGGTCAGGATTGATTCCACGGTTTCTTCTTCAACGGGGCAAGAGGGAAGAATCCCTGTTGACCTGAGTGTGTCGCAGGAGGGATTGAAAGGCGAGGTGGATTTGACAATTGATGATACGGAGCATGATTTATGGGGAGGGTGGAAAATCAAACTGTCCAGGGCCACCAGGGGAGTATTGTCTCTTGCGGTCACTCCTGGAGGCGACGCGGAAGAATTGAGCTTTCGCGCGCCCCTGCGGAAAAATGGGAAGTATGTTGTGCTGGATTATGAATCAAGTTGGTCTGATGCCGTCAACGGTGTGAAGGCAGGCCTGTTTCTGCGGAATAATAAATTGGCTGTGGAGTTGTACGCAGACACGGAGCCGGATGGCTCTGATAATCTTATAAGCGATTCATGGACGGTGTTGGTTTGCGATAGCGACCATGCAATACGCCTGCACCGGGACGAAAACGGGAAAATCTATATCCAGCAGGGGGAATGGATTGTAACTTCCAAAATTTATTCACCAATAAATTAATAAAAATGAATTACGCAATATTCTGTTATAGAGAAGATTATAAATGCCTTGAATTGTGCGTTGGTCAAATCCGCCGGGTTGATCCTGATTGTACGATTTACCTGTTTGACGACGGAAAAGCCCCTCTCGCAAGAAAAGACATCCCAAGGGGAAGGGACATCATTTACAAAAAGACCTATTTTGAACGCAACAGGAACTTGAATGGCCTCGAATGTATCCGCGGCATGTTGTCCTGCATGCGTGATATCCCGGGCCGGGAGCCCATCATCAAAATAGACGCTGATACACTGCTGATGTCCCTTGAAGAAATACGGAAATCATTACTTGAGCGCAGGAAACTGGCAGGGGGATATCAGTGCGCCGTTCCATTCGCCTGGTCCGGAGTATGTTATTGGGTAACGCAGAAATTCATCAGTGATGCTCTTGATGTCCTGGTAACGCGTGAATTCCCGACACGCAATCAGGATTATCCGGAGGACGTGACCGTTTCCAGACTGGCTCTGTACCTGTACGGCTGCAAGGGGGTTGATGTCATTGAGTTCCAGGGAGGCAAGTACCTGATCGGCATCAGAACATGTGATTCTGGCCAGTTATCAAAGCTGGCGAAACTGGCCCGCCGCGTGTCTGCCGTTCACTGCGGACAGCAGGATTTTTATGAGCCGATCATCCAGCAATCAGGCTGTACCATCCGGGAAGCTTGCGCCCGTATCATGTGGGAAATCCTTCACCCGGGTGAACCGGAAGGATTCAGGCTTTGAACAGATCCAGAATCATCTGGTTTTCCTCAAAACGTTTCTTTCCCGTGCCGTATGCTTTCATGATTTGTTCCGGCGTCTTTTTCCGCGGTGCCTCCAGCTTTTTGACAGGGCGGCGCTTCATGGCCGCATGTTCCGTCTGCTGCATCATCAGGGAGGGCGGGAGTCCGCTCTCAGCAAGGAATTTGGAAGCAGCGCGGGAAATGGCCGCTTTATGCACGCCCAGTTTCCGCGCCCTCTGGGCCATGCGTTCATTTCCGAGCACAGACGTCAACCCCAGAGCGTATGCCACGCCGAATGCGGTGACATTGGGAGTGCGGCTGTTAATGACGTGATACAGGGCCAGGGACATGATCCGGATCATTTCAAGGGCGCGTTCCCGAAATTCGTTTTCCTGCTCCTGCCCTTCTTCCGGATACTCAAAATCCGTATGTGCTGTGTAGTATGACTGTTGCGGTTCCATGCTTGGTGTATTTACATATCAATATATCATGATATATTGATATGTAAAGAAGGGAATAATGGCAGGGATTTCACAGGCGGAACTTGCCCGGCAATTGGGCGTCAATAAAAGCACGATCACGTACCACGTGAAGCGTGGTCTGACGCATGCGCAAATCCGGGAGCTGATTGAAGCCAGGAGGAAGGAAAATCCAATTGCTGAACCTGCTTCTCCAGAAATTGGGAAAAACGCTCCGGAGGAAGGGGTAGCGGAACTGAGAAAAAGGAAACTTGCTGCGGAAATTACCTACAAGAATTTGCAGGCTGAACAGGCCCGCGTGAAGCTTGAAAAGGATAAGGCCCGGCTGGTGGACATGGAAGATGTGAATGAGCTTGTCGTACATCTGGCCAGTATTACCAAAGGCGTTCTCCAGGCATTTGAAAATAAACTGCCGGGGAAGCTGGAAGGATTGACGGCTGCGGAAATGGTTCCCGTGCTGCGGGAGGAAATCAAGGCCGCTCTGTATTCCATTGCGGAAGAATCCAGGGCCCAGATCAAGATAATCAGCCGGGCGGAACAATGAGAGACGTTGAAAAGGCTGCCGGATTTCTGAATCTTTTCGCGGATAACGTATCCGCGGGAATGGACGTGGAGCCGATAGAATGGATACGTGAAAACGTGGTAGACCAGCAATCGGCGCGGTCTACCCATATTGATTTTACGTTGAGCCCGTTTCTGCTGGAACCCATTGACAAATTCCTGAATGACGGCACGGTCAGGCACATTAACCTGATGGCTCCCACCGGTTCCGGAAAGTCGACATTGTTCGTCGGCTTGCTTAATTACCTCATTGCCAATGATGCGGGGAATACCTTGGTCGCTTTCCAGAATGAACAGGAAACCTCTGATTTCGCGGAAACGAGGCTTTTTCCCACATTCCGGGATAATAAGGCTTTAAAAAACTTGCTGCCGAAGAAAAGGCATGCGGCCAGGAAAACGGAGATTCTTTTTCCGCACATGAACTTGTGGATGGTCTCCGCTACCAAGGGGCAGTTGCAGTCGAAGTCCTGCCGGTATTTGATTGGTGATGAAATGTGGGCGTGGGAAAAGGGAATGGTCCGGGAGTTCCTGGCCCGCCACCATGATCGGTTCAACCGTAAAATCCTGATGGTTTCCCAGGGAGGGGACAAGGGGACGGACTGGGTTGACGAGTACGGAAAGGGCCGCATCCACCATTACCATTGGCAATGCCCCGGCTGCCAGGGATGGAATGCCTATGACTGGCGGGATGTCATTTACAGCAAAGAAGAAAATATTGATTGGGAACGTTTTAAGGAATCCGTCAAAATGGTTTGTCCCCGGTGTTTGCACGAAATAGAGGATACTGTTCACAACCGGCGCCATCTGGCCGGCGGCGGCAAGTACGTGTTTTCCGGCAATACGAGCGCCTTGCCGGAGATCGTGAGCTACAATTTTAATGCTTTGGCCTGTTACTGGGTATCATGGGCGGATTTGGCCGTGGAATGGATCCTGGCCAATAAAAAGAAGAGGAACGGGGATATAGAACCGCTGAAAAAGTTTATCCAGAAGCGGCTTGCTCAAAATATTGTGGATTTGGGAGAGAAAGACGACGTGTTGAAAATCCCGCTCACGGCGGAAAGCATGGCGGGGTACGCCGTGGAAAACGAACGGGCGCGCTTCTTAACGGTAGATGTCCAGAAAGGGCACTTTTGGCATACTGTTTACGGCGTGGATGCCGGAGGGGCTTTCCATTTACTTTCAGAGGGGCGTCTTGAAACGTTGGAGGATATTGAACGTAAACAGGCGGAGTTTAACGTGCCTGATCATTGTGTTGCTTTGGACTGCGCTTTTGATACGGATGCCGTGCGGAAGATATGCGGTCTTCATCACTGGTTTTCCATGAATGGGACGGTCAAGGAAGAATACGTGCACAAAATCAGAGGCCGGGGGGTTAAATTGATTTATGCGCCTCTTGAGCGGCACATGGTGGAGGGGATACAATGCCTTCATTTCAATTTTTCTTCCCAGCGGGCGAAGGACGTTCTTGCCGCGCGGATTAAATCGGGGCATTTCAAGGTTCCCCATGATGTTTCTGCCGAGTACATCAAGCAGATGCAGGCTGAAAGCAAACAGGAGTCCATAGACAAGCGCACGGGGAGGGTTTCTCTCAAATGGCTTGCGTCCGGCAATAACTCCCACATGTGGGACTGTTCCTGCATGGCGGTGATTTTTGCCATGATTCACCGGATGATTTAAGCGCAACGGGCGCGCACTAGTATATGATGATTCTGAGTCAGGCAGCCCCGTTTGACATGGCCACTACCAGCGGCATTGCCCAATCGGTGACGCTTCGTTTTGTGGACGGTGCCGGCGCCGCAAAAGATATTTCCGGCCATGAGTTCCGTTGTGCTGTCCGCGGCCCTGGCGCCGCCGCCATCAAATGCGAGCCTGTAGACGCCAATACGGCTCTTTTGTCGTGGAGCCCTCTCAAGGCCGGAACGCATGCTTATGACCTTTTCATGACCTCTCCTGATGGGGCGGAGCGCCCCTTGATTAAAGGGAAATCCAGGCCGCTTCCCGTGTTACGCCGCCGGGCAGTGAAGATGTGGTTACAATTGGAGACGTGAAAATCATGATTCCTGACGCCGCGGAAGGAGAGGTGAAAATTATTGATCCTTCCGTGGATGCTGCTGAACGGGCTGAATCCGCTGCTCAAGAAGCCTCAAATGCCAGGAACGACGCTCAGAATGCCAAAAAAGAAGCGGAAAAATCAGCAGAAAGTGCCACGACATCCGCGACGGCGGCAGCTAACGCCCTGGCGGCCATACCGCAAGTGGATGCCGCGGGCAATATGACGTTGCCCGGAGGTCTGACGGCGGCGGGGGCTATTAACGCCAATGGCGGGATCAATGTCCCGCTGGCTGTGGGGGCGCCGACCAATGAATCCGGCGTCAACCGCCTGTACGCCGCCGGGTTGGCCGCCGTGACGGACGCTTTTTCCGTCAGGTGTTATCCGCTCCCGGCGAATTGCTCGTCTTCCAACGGGACGGTTTTCAAAACAGACAAGGAACCCAATTCCCTTTATTTCAATGTCCCTCCCAATTCCTCTTTTACCGTGAAATGCGGCCTCGTGACCAACGCGAGGCCCATGCACAATTATTCCAGCATCCGGGGGTGGGTGGCTCCGGTGCGCCTTCCGGCTGTCAGCACGAAATTCACGGCCAGGTTCGGACAGATGACAACGGTCGCGCGCATGGGAAGGGACAGGGACGCGTTTACGCTGGTGCCGGATCAGGCGGCGGGCCGCTACAGGATTGGGGAGATTATCGATATTACGTTTGATCATGTCCGGGACGCGGACGCGGGAGGGTATCATATTCGTGTCCGGGAGATTTATTATTCCAATGCCGAGCAGAAATGGAAGATGAAGACGACGCAGGCCCTCGCGCCGGAGCCGTCTATCAATTCCGGTTATCCCGTCTGCGTGTACGCGGTGGTTTACGAGCAATACCAGGACGGGGGATACGATACCGAAGACAGGGGTGCGTTGTGGCTGCTGCATGGCGGGAATTCTTCCCGCGGCTGCGTCAAGATCGCCACGGTGAAGGGGGTTCATTGCTTTGAGAGTATTTATCCCTTTTCCGGATATTATCTTGATATGGAGAATACCAACAGCTGGGCGTTGGCCGGAGCGTTCCTTCCTGCGACGATGCACTTGCATTGCAATAACGTCAATCCGGCATATTACGGGTTTTCCTCCATGGAGAGCAATATCATTGTCTCCGAGGCGGTGGAGGATTTTGTTGATCCGGAAGCCGAAACGACTACCGAAGATTGAGCATGAATAATTCAGAGATACAGATACAGTTTCCCCGGCCCGGCGAGTGGGGAGAATTCACCCTGACGGCCATTTATCAGGACAAGGGCGGTTATAGACCTCCGGCGCGCTATACGCAGGACGAGATACCAGCGGAACAGACCCCGGCCATGGCCGCCGTCGTTGCCGCTCTGGTGGAACTGGGCGAGGACTGGCAAGCCGTCCAGGTATGGGCAAGGCTGGGAAAAGATGTCCTGACCCTTGCGGAGGATGGTGCCTATACAATGATTGATGCGGTGTCTTTGACCGTTGAGGCCGTCCATGCGGAGACCAAAGGCCGCAGGATTTTTACAGTCTCGGACTACCCGGCTTTTATCATCACGGACCCCTCCGCCGTGGAGTTTTTCAATTACTTCACTACCTCTACCAATAACAACATAATCATATGACTACTAATAATCAATGCAATCATGCCGAGGCTATCGCCAGAGAAATGCACATGTACTATGCAGCCCAGGCACACAATGAGTCCAACACTCCAATCCCTCACTGGGCAGACCTGACGGAAAACGAACAACAAGGATGGATTGCCGTAGCAAATACTGCCCTCCCGATCATCGGTAAGCATGCGCTAGGTGATGTCCGTGACTATCTCGGTATTAAGGCTGCCGGCAAGTCTAGCTGGTGGAAAAAGGCCCTATATGCAGCCGGAGCGGTTATCGCTGGCGCCATCCTTGGCGGCTTGGGAATGTCTCTCTCCGGCTGCGGCCATTCCGTGGACGTCACCCCGAACCGCGCCGAGGTGTGTAAAGACGGCTCCTGCCTCGTCATTGAGCAGGGGCATATTTCCTATTCCCAGGCCCAGCCTGTTACGGACGTTCCGCCCGTTGTTCAGATCGTACCTTCCAAGAAATAAGGCCATGTGCAAACCCCTCAAGGAATATCTGGGAGTGATCCGCGATTATACGCGTGAGATCGTCACTTTCGGCGGTTTTGTGATAGCCGTGTTCATCTACCTGGATTTCCGCGAGGTGGTGAAGGAACAGGCTACCAACGCGGCCCATACGGCGGAGATCCTGCGGACGATGGATACCCGTCTCCAGCATTTGGAGAATTACCACCAGCAACAGCTTAAACAGCGAGATTAATTCCAACTGTAAAGTTTTTCTTACAAGTTCCCTTTAGTTAATAATCAATAGTTTCCGCATGCCTACCCTGTACATACTCATTGTGGACGAACCCGGAAAGGAGCAGTGGATGAAAATTTTTCTTACCGAAAGAGACGCCGCTTTTTTCCTGGCTCAATTTAATGAGTGGCATTTGCATGCCAGGTGCCATTGCTACACCGTGGAAGGCAAGCGGCTTGTGCAACTTATCGACAATCTGAACGAATGAATACTATAGAAAGAAAGATGGCTGCGGCCATCCTCCGCTTTGAAGACAGCCTCGTCACCGGGCCGGATTCCCTGCGCGTTTCCCGCCTTCCCGCCGCCGACAAGGGCGGCAAGTGGGAGATTTGCGGCATTTGCGACGGTATTGAACCGGACGTGTTTAACAGGTTGAAGGCCCTGCTGAATGCCGGAAGACGTGAAGAGGCCTGGGAAGGTTGTCTCCAGTATGTCCTGGATAATACCGCCGCCGTGCGCTCCTGGCTGGGTTCTGACGTTTTTCCTGGCGTTGAATTCATCCTGCGCGACCATTATTTCAATTCCGGGAGCAGGAATACCGGGAAGATTTTACAGCGCGCGCTGAATATTCACGGCGCCGGGCTTGTGGTGGACGGGATTGTCGGCCCCAAGACCCGGCAGGAACTACAGGACCAGCTGGCCGCCACGGGTGAAGCGGTGTTCCTTATCGCTCTGCAGGAGAAGCGTCAGGCGTTTTACCGTTCGTGCAAGCAGTTTCCTGTGTTCGGGAAGGGCTGGCTGCGCCGCTGTGACGACGCCTTCAGCGTTGCCCGTTCCCTGGCTTAGAGAAACGTTCCAAAGTGCTAAAAGAGCCTTTTAAATGAGGCCGTTTTTTATTTAACAGGAAATTTCGGATTACTCTTGATTATTTTTATAATAGTTTTCATTAAAATTCGTGTTTTATTATAGATAAAAATTTTTCATTTAAAGATTTATTATTTTTTAGTAATTTATACGTAGATTGCGGATGTTTAACATGAAGAATATTATATATATATTTTTCTTCTGTAGTCAACATAGTTCGTAGAGTATCGTAATATAATTCTTTTTGAGAATTTTCTAATGAAGATTTTTCCAGATGTTTTATAATGATTAGGAGTGTAGAGAGTGTTCCCTCTATTCCTGCACTTCTTATGTTAAGATAGTTTCTTTCAATATCTTCATCATAATTAAATGTAACATCTTGTTCATACATGAGAGTTCTAAATACTTCCCACCCTACGATTTTTTTATCTCTTTTTGAAGTATCAGGTAATATCAGAGATAAATTATTTACTTGTTGTTTGTATATATTGATTAAATTATTGATAGTTTCCAAAGTAGATGTTTTTTTAAATATTATATTTTGTACATATATAGATAAAATAACACTTATCAAGGTAAGGAGAGAAATTATAATATCTGGTAAATCAAACATATATGATATAAGAATATATTGGATTTTAGTTAATTAAAAAATCATGTTTTATATTTTAAAGATTTATATTTCTGTAAGATAAACTAGGATGAGTCTCATACAAAATTATTTCCGGAGTCCATTCTTTCATAGTTTCTAGTGATGGAGAATCTGCTACTTCTGTTTCTGTGGTGTAGCTGATATGGTTAAAATATGATGACGATATTTTTATGGATTTCGATTTTCTATGTTTTTTTATAAATGTTTTTACATATTCTATGCCGTATTCATGGTTCACCCCTATAACTATTTCTTTTAAATAGGATAAAAGGTGATTATAAAAATATTTTCCTCCGTATATAAAATCTGGATTTTTTAAATCTAAAAATATTCTCATTTCTTGTTCGTATTCCCAATCGTTGCCCTTGTTAGTAAACCTTTTGATTTGGCTATCTGATGTTTCAAAAAGAGATTTGCCATTCCCATGAAAAATTAAAGAAGGTCTTATTTCTGAATAATTAACAACATGTATGATATTTATGAGATTAGAATCATTTTTAAGCCGATCCTTGATAACAAAACACAAAATGTCTTGCGTCATTTCATATTGAGCCTTTATAACATCCATTTCAAATACTAAAACAGCACCTCTATGATGATCAGCATAATGTCCCCACATCGTAGAAGATTTGGATGTTCTACTAAAACATAGCATTCCAACAGTGTTTATTTTTTGCAGTTCTCTTTGTACGGCAAAATCTTTCTTTGATGTACATGCTCCAATATGCTCTAAAATATCGTTACATTCAGAAGGCAAAGTGGCCTTCATATATCCATTGGTAATAATAGTTTCCACTATATTCCATGGAGCGTAGTGAAACAATCTTATTTTGTGGCTCTTGTAATTGTTGAGATTGTTCTTGTTTTCCATGATAGGAATTATTTCTTCTTTAGGAATTTCCAAAGTATATTCATTTCTCCGTTCTTTTCAAATGGAAAAGGAAAAGACTGGTTCTAACATTTCTTGGACAGAGTCCATAAATACAGAGCTCCTCTATTTTAGTGCTCCTCCATCATTTTGCTTTGGCTCCTATGGTGAACAATCTGAGGTCCCATTATTATTTGACTTGTTTTCTCATTATATTCCTTTATGTTTTTGGATATGGATAATGATGTTGCGGAACTGCAATACTACATCATGCCGGAAAATGGGGAGAGTAAGGGACCGTTCAACACAGAGTATGTAAAGCTGCTGCGTGCAAATAATGTGATTGACGGATCTTGCTTGGTGCGCCCTTCTGGCGGGGAATATTGGGCGACGTATGATGATATGTTTAATCCCAATTGGAGAAATAGCATGTCAGTACAACAAGAGCAGAACCAACAAAATTTGATAAATCAAGTGTTGCATGCTACTGCCCAGCAAACGAAAGTAGCGTTAAATGCACAAAGAAAATCAACAGGCACATATGTTGTTTTAGCTCTTCTTTTGGGCACTCTCGGGATTCATAATTTTTATGCGAACCGTGTATTGAGTGGAGTGCTCCAATTTATTATTACCCTTACAGGAGTTGGTCTTTTTCTTACTATCCCTTGGTGCATTCTGGAGGCATGTTTTGTAAGAAAGGATGGAAATGGATTGGCCTTTAAGTGATGGGTTGCGAGCAAAGGAATAGTCTTTGTCGCCTTCTAGAATGTCCAACCAAGGATGAGTGCAATAAAAAGCCCCTGACCCGGAGGCCAAGGGCTGAACAGAAACCTTCCGCTTATCTGTGGCGGTGGTACGTGCCAGTCTTGCGGTCGTAATGCCCACCGTTGGAATCTAATCTACCGGAGTGGCACGTATCAAACATGTGCTTGTGGTACGTGCCGGTCTTGCGGTCATAATGACCACCGTTCTTGTCGGTACGCCCGGAATGAGCGTTGGCTAGGGTAGCCAAGGATACTGCTGTGATGATGATTGCGAGAGCTTTCATGTAATGGATATCACATGCTTATTTGTTGCAGAATACAATGCGGTTTTATAATCAATTAACGGTGAGCATATTTTGCGAACGATTACACAACAACTAACATATAATTACATTTATGCCTTTTTCCACTTCTCCAGAGTTTCCACGTAAACGCCGGAGATTTTACCGCCATCCATGGGTTCGATGTCTCCGAAGTCGGGATTAAGTGGATGTAATACGTATTCCATTTTTCCGGTTTCCGGATTTTTTTTGCGGCCAAGCTTTTTCAGAGTAACCCCTCGTTCGTCGTTGTATTCTACAATGGTTCCCACTTTAGGGATGGGAGGAATGGTGTGCTTGCGCATGACCACCAGCGAACCATCAGGGATGACAGGCTCCATGGATTTCCCCTCCACTTGTAAGACGTATTCCCACTTGCCAACAGGGCGTTCTGTTTTAATATGATAGGGGATGTTGTCACCCGGCGTCAATGCGCCAGCAGCGATATTGCCGATGACCGGGACAGGCTGATCCAAGAAAGATGCAGCAGGTAATGGTTCTACCGGGGTAAACTGCTGGCTGGGAGCTTCTGCTTTCCTTTTTTGATGCGCCCTGGCTGTGATCTGGAGGATGTGGAGACCATATCTTCAAGATTTTTGTGCATTTCATCCGCCATGGCGCGAAGTTGCTTTTCAAAGTCTGGCGGAAGCTCAAACTCAATTTCTTCCTCTCCTGACATCAGCTTTTCAATGAGGGCGAGCTTGGCAGAAGGAATGGGTTTGCCAGTTGATAACCAGCCGTTCACTGTACCTTTGCTGACCAGCGTTTTTTCAGCTAACCATTCACGATTTTTTTCAACTCGCTTGAGCCACGCTTTAATGTCTTCCGCACTTGTCATGAGATGATTATATAGTCATTTTGACCACCTGTCAACAACTTTACAAACAAAATTATAGTCAAAAAATCTATTTTACTGTTGACGGAAATTGTCATTTTGACTATCTTTGCACCATCAACAGCACGCAAGACGCGAATATGATCATCAACCTGAAAAAAGAAACGCAAGAAGTGCGGGAATGGTTCCGGGAGGCGCAGGCCGCTACAGGCTTGAGCGGCCGGGCTCTCGTTATCGGAGCCATCATGGATTTCCGCCAGAAGGCAAAAGACCGTAGTCCACAGCCTCAAAAGAAGAAACCCGAACCCAAGAAGCCCGCAGCCTAATGGAAGAAGCCCTGATTGACGAATTTATCCGACTCGGTTGGCACGAACTTTAATCTGCTCTGTGACAATGAGACATTGCAACGGCTACGGCGGCCAATCCTTCATGGGCCCTATATGGGGATGGAGGAAACCATTACCAACACGGACTGCAACATGCCGTTCCTGTGCTATTTTTGCGGGCGGGAACCCGGCAGGGGCGCTTACTGGTCCATTATCGAAGACCACAAAGGGAATGCGTATTGCTGCCGTTGCCTGTGCGCTTCCTGTGCCCGTGAACACATCAATGGTATTCCGGACAGGGCAGGGAAGAGCCCCTATCAGTCCCTTGATCCCCGGAAGGAACTTCGCCTCCTGCAAGTCCGCAAGAATAGAGACAGGGCACGCCGGCACCAGACCGTGGCGCATCTGCTCTTTTGGCTGGTAATCGCTTCTGCCTGTGTGGCTGTGGCGGCCTTCATCGTCTGCGCCTCTTACACAATAACAAAAATCGTCTTAGGATAATGGACGCCAATGATCAACGTTTGATAGAAGGATTGTTTGCCCGCATTGACCGCCTGGTTGCGATCATGGAGGGGAAATATTGCCCTGAAACAAGCGGTGAAACCTGGCTGCGTGCGGAAGAGCTTCTCAAACTGCCCCAGTTCCGGCATCGCAAGGGCCGCGTATGGCTCTATGAACTGGCGAAGACGTCACCGGATATCATGAAAAAGGACTGTCTGCCGCATCAAAAGCGGGGCGCCACCCTCTGGTGCGTGGAACGTATTTCCAAGACCATGAAAGAGAATACCGCAAAAATCTTTTCCAACACCCCCTTCCAACTACCAGAAAGCAAAAAGGCCGGGGCCAGCAGGAACTGACGCCCGACCTGAATACAATAAACAAGACAATAATATGAACCTATTACAAAACATCAAGCGCGGAGTGCAGCAGCGTCCGCAGCGTGTCATCATCTACGGGCCGGAAGGCGTGGGAAAATCCACGCTGGCGGCCGGGCTGCCCGCTCCTGTTCTGCTGGACACGGAACAGGGATCTTCCCACATCGACGTTGCCCGGCTGGACTGCCGGAGCTACGGAGACGTGATCAATGCGATAGAAGAATTGACGCAGGGCGGGCACGAATTCCGGACGGTCATCATTGATTCCATAGACTGGTGCGAGCGTTTGTTTGTGAACGCCTTCATCAGGGAACACAATAAGCGGGCCAACGCCTCCCTGAAATCCATTGAAGATTTTGGATACGGCAAGGGGTACAAGATGATCGAACCTGTAGCCATGGACCTCTTGACACGCCTCAACGCATTAATGGGGGCGGGTATGAATGTGGTGCTGGTGGGACACTCCCGCCGCGTCAAATTTGAAATGCCGGAAACAGCCGGCGCCTACGACAAACACGAACTGAACCTCTCCAAATTTGTCGCGCCGCTGGTCAAGGAATGGGCTGACGCCATGCTCTTCTGCAACTTCGTCGTAACGGTCCAGGACGGCAAGGGACATGGAGGAAACCAACGCATGGTCTACACCTCTCCTTCCGCCCCGTGGGAAGCCAAAAACCGGCACGGGATGCCCGCGGTGATGGCGATGGACGCCGGGGAAATCTCACGCCTGCTGTTTGGAGAGGGCTGCGGACCTTCCGGGAACGCTCCGGCCGGCGAAAAGCAGGCGCCGCCTCCCGCACAGCAGGAAAAACCGGCTCCCTCCCTGGCGGACCAGCTGGCCGCGGTCATCAACGACGTGCCGGGAGCGCTGAACTTCCTCGCGTACAAAAAGGAAATCCAGCCGGGGCAGGGTCTTGAAGCCGTCTCGGAAAAATTCGCCTCCTTCATCCTCTCCGCCCCCGACCGGTTCAACACGGCCGTTCTGCAGCACAACACCCCGACCGCCCGATGAAACCCGTCACCTGCATCAACGTCGCCCGCGAAACCGGGCATGCCGTCCTCTCCCTGGACGGAGCGGAATACGCCGTCAGCCTGGACGACCTGCAAAAAATCCTCGCTGACATTGCCGGGCCCCGTCCGGCCCCGGCCACGGAACTATTGAGGCCGTCCCTGCTCCCCAAGCTGGCGCAATGCCCCTGCTACGTCTCCTCCCCCGACGCGGGAGAAGCGGCCCAGCGGGGAACCCGGATGGACGCCGCCTTCCGGGCCCTGCTCATGGGCGTGGACGAATTCAGGGCGTGTGAACACCTGAAAGCCGATGAAAAAGAATCCATCCTCTGGGCGGTGAAAACGGTCCGGACGCTCTGCTCCGGGGAAGAAGTCATTGCCGACAAAAACCGCTGCGCCTTCCCGCAATGGCACCCCCGCGTGACAGGCGGGGAAGCGGACTGCCTCTGTCCCGCGCTGGGCAAACTCTTCGACCTCAAAAGCGGCCAAATCCGCAACTACTGGGAACAGCAGGCCTCTTACGCGAAATCCTTCATGGAACGGGAATTCATGGATGAAATCACCTGCCACCTCCTCTACTGCGACCAGCAGCAAATCGTCACCCGGAAATTCACCTACCGGGAAGCCATCTCCATCGTCAACGGCGTGGTGGACGCCGTGGACCGCGGCGGCGGGCCGCGCCTCTGCGACTACTGCGGCTGGTGCGCCTCGCAGGACACCTGCCCGCTGCGGAACCGGGCGGCGCAGGAAATGCTGACCCTGGCGGAAGCCGGAACGCTGGAAGCGAGCTTCGCCGAAATCGCGGAAAACCCGTCCAGGCTGGCGGAATTCGTCACCAAGGCGGCTGTGCTGGAAAGTTACGTCAAAAAGGGAAAAGAAAAAATCCTCGACTACCTCAACAACGGCACGGAAGTCCCCGGATTCAGGCGCGTCTCCCGGAAAGGCACGGACACCGTCGCTCCGGAAGACGTCGCCAAATACGCCACCTGGATTGGCGTCCCGAAACTCCTGAAATCCTATGGCCCGCTCAAGGCGGACATCTTCCGCGCCTTGTTCGCGGAAGCATTGCCGGAACAACAATTCCCGGAAGAACTGGTCAGGACGGGGGCCGGCTCCTCCTACGTTAAAAAAATCTCCGTCTCCAAAACCGCAACCACCAAATAACCATTATGTTCAGTTACATATCAGAAGGCGAGCCCAGCGAATACGGATTTCTCCCCGCGGGCGTCTACGAAGGAAAAATCGTCAAAATGGAAGAAGGAATCTCCCAAGGCGCCAAAACGCGGGGATGCCCGCAGCTGGCCGTCCACATCAGAGCCTTCGGCCCTGAAGGGGCGGCGACGGTCCGTTACTACCTGACCGCCCGCCTCGAAAGACCTGGCCTGGAAAATCGACCTGTTCGTCAAAAACGTCACCGGGAACGTCTACCAACCCGGCCAGCAGGTCATCATCAACCCGGCGGAATACCTCGGCAAACCCTGCTACGTCCGGCTCAGCGTCAGACAGGGAGACAAGCCCAGGGCGGACGGGACTTATCCCGAATTCAGCAACTGCGAAGACGTGCTGGGGCCGGACGAAGCCCGGGCCATCATGGCGGCTCAGGACAGGGCAGCGGCAGGGCGCGGCGGAGCGTCCCTGCCTCCGCGCCCGGCGGACCTGCTGGCCAACAACCACATGAGCGCCACGGCGGGACCGCCGGCGGAAGAAGACGAAATCCCCTTCTAATCAACAGCCATGAACAACTGTGTACTGGGTCTTGATCTGTCGCTAACCGCTACAGGGTGGGCTCTGGTGTGGGATGGTTCCCCTAAATGGGGCGTCATCAAATCCAGGAACAGGAGCGTTAAACGTCTCTCTGAAATCCGCAATGCGGTGCTGGACATCATCAACCAAACACAGCCTTCCCTTGCTGTTATTGAGGGGGGTATTCCTATGGATCTTCCCAGGGCATGGCCGGGCTGGCGGAATTGGGCGGCGTTATTCGCCTCCTGCTCCTGGACATGGGAATACCTTTCATCGTTGTTGCACCTGCCACCAATAAAGAAATTTGCAACGGGGAAGGGCAATGCGGAAAAAAAATTTGATGCTCAAACGCGTTTTTCAGCATTGGGCGGCGGATATGAGCAATAATAACGAGGCGGACGCTTTTGCCCTGGCCCAGTTTGGCCGCTGCTACCTCAACCAGGAGGGCTTTTGTGATTATCAAACAAAAACCGTTGAAACCTACAAAAGAAAGGAACTCGGAAAATGAGCCCGGAAGAAAGAGAGAAAAAAACGGCTCTGGATGGAGGAATACAACCGCAGAAGAAAAAAGCCTCTGTCACCAAAACCGCACAGGCCGATCTGGATGACCTCAACGCCATTTGCGGCACCTGCTTCCGGATCGGACAGCAAATAACGGCTATGGGCGTTAGAGGCACCGTTTCCGGTGCTCTGAAAGGCGGGTATCTCCTGGTTAAGCACAAGAAGAGAACTTACCACATTAACCCACATGACGCCTACCCCGTGATCAACCTGTCCGGCACCGTCACTTTTGACGACTGGACCATGGGTCCGAACGGAAAACTTAAAATCAAGAAAGGATAAATTAAAATGAACAATGTCTATTGCGATAAACCCGGCCATGGCGCTTACCCGCTCCGGGCTTGTGAAAAAAAGACGGGAAAAATTTTTTGGGACATGGATTCTTGCACGGAATGCGGTCCGCAGAAAATGGAAGAAGAAGAGGTATATATCAGTCCTTTTTGGATAGACTGCGTATCCTTTCCAATCAGCTGGACAGCCTGAAATGGGATCTGGACGGATTAAAGGATGATAGCGAGTCATTAAAGGATGACGTGGATGAACTGATTAAAGACTATGAAAAAAAAAAACGCCTAAATGCCCTCTTTGCGGCACACCTTTGAAAGCCATACGAGGATATGATGTCCATGGGATAACAACCGATTGGGTTGCTGGTTGCTACAACTGCTTCTTCCAGAGTTCCCATTTTTGGAAAACCAAGAAAGCGTGCATTGAAGATATGGATAGGCTTGTTTCTTTGTTTCCTCCCATCATGAGGGTCTGGCCGGGGGACAAGCTCGTGTATAGTGGCAGTATTTATCCCGTTACGATTGTCTCTCAAGACCTTGATTTATGCAAAATAACCGTTCGCGACTACGCAGGAGACTCTTTCATCATTTACTGTGATGAGGTGGAGCAATGGCCGTGGGAGATTGAGCAGAAAGGAGGAAAGCAATGATATTTGATATTGCGCAACTTATAGTTGTTTTAGTATCCATTTTCTCATTTGGGTATTACCTCTATTTAGCGGGCCAATACAAAGGATTTCTTAAAGCGATTGAAGTCTACTTAAAATATGAGGAAAAAAGAAAATGAAAATGACGCCTGAACAGAAAGCTTTTTTGAGTACGGGGAACTGTTTCAGCTCTGGAAGGATGCCCGTAGGTGTGTCTTCTGGCATGAAGAGTCCCATGAAGATATACGCCGGGAAATAGTCCAAAAGGTCTGGCAGAAGCGGGCCGAGTGTGTAGGGCGTGGGTGCCGCTGGAACGAAGAGAGTGCAAGACTTGCCGTTATTTAGGATACAACTGCCCTCATACTGACTGCATCCCCGGCATTCATCTTGAGGATTTTTGCTACTGGGAGCCGAAAAGGAGGGAGAATGAACAGGTATCACCGAAAATGGCTTCGGATATTTCGTCGTCGTGAAAATGCGTTTCTCCGTCGCGTTTTTCTTTTTAGGGACGGAGAGCATGAACATGGAAAAAGGTATGAGACCATGCGAAAAGCGGCCCGAAGACTTAATGCGCTCCGCATGAGGCATGTATGGAATAAGCCGTGGATTCCTATTGATGACAAGGGGAGGGCTCTGAAATACACGGCGGACGCCGCGGGGGAGAACACGGATGTGAATCCGCATAACTCGCTGGAAAACGCACCCGCCCAGGTGGGGGAAACCCTGGCGGACGGAAAGGAGGGGGGGATGAAAGCCATTCTTGACGCCTGCTGCGGCTCCCGCATGTTCTGGTTTGACCGCCGCCATCCTGACGTGGTGTTCATGGACCGCCGGGAGGAAACGCACACGCTTTGCGACGGGCGAACCCTGGAAATCAAGCCGGACGTCGTCGGAGACTTCCGGGCCATGCCTTTCAGCGACGGGGCGTTTCGCCTTGTCGTGTTCGACCCTCCGCACCTGATTCACGCCGGGGAATCGTCCTGGCTGGCCAAGAAATACGGAAAACTGGACAGGGAGACTTGGCAGGAGGATTTGAAGGCCGGATTCCAGGAGTGTTTCCGGGTTTTGGAACCGGGCGGCGTTCTGGTGTTCAAATGGTGTGAGGATCAGGTCAGCACGGCAGAAGTGTTGAAGCTGGCCAGCCATGAACCTTTGTTCGGACACCGCCGCGGGAAGACCGTCTTCCTGGTCTTTATGAAATCTACAACCCCCAACTGACACTTTTTTGATATGCCAAATAGAATAATCAGAGAAGGGATTTTAACCAGCGAAGCGGTTAATTCTCTGAGCTGGGAAGCGGAGGTATTTTTCCGCCGCTTGCTCTCCGTTGTAGACGACTTTGGACGTTTTGACGCCCGTTCGTCTGTTCTACGCTCTGCCCTGTACCCCTTGAAACTCGACTCCATGAGGGAGGATTCCGTTCAACGTTGCCTCAAATCCTGTGAGGCAGCCCGGCTCGTCGTCCTGTACTCCATCGAGGGAAAAGAATATCTGGAAGTGACCAACTTCCGGCAACAGGTACGGAGCAAGAAAAAAAAATAAATACCCTGCGCCTGATGCACATATGCGCAGCACATGCTTAGCAGATGCGCAGCATATGCACACTAAGACGGAGTCGGAGACGAAGACGAATAATACCCCCTCTACCCCCCTTCCGTGCACCGTGGAAGAAGTCGAAGACCATCTTCGGGCCGCGGCCTTTGCGGGGCGGGTGCGTTTAACCCCGACCAGATACCGGACTGCGCCACAGCCTACTGGGGAAGCCGGGATGCCGTCAACTGGACCCGCAACGGCATCCCCGTGACCAAATGGCAATCCGACGCCATCAGCTTCGCCACCTCCTACGCCGTCAATCATCCGGTACAGCCGGGAACAGACAAAGACCCTTACAGCAACCTTGAAGAACTTTAACAATCAACAATTTCAAAAAATATGATCGACTCTCAAACACTCATTGACGCTGAAAAACTGGTGCTCTCCCAGGCAATGGACGGCTCCCAGGCCTTTGCGGACCTCCGGGACAAGGGCATCAGCCGCCAGACATTCAGCCTCCCGGCGCACCAGCAAATCTGGACCGCCCTGGAAACCGTCGCCGGCACGGGAGGAACCGTGGACGCCCTCACCGTCATCGCCCGCCTTGAAGCCCAGGGCCAGCTTGACGCCGTGGGAGGGCACGCCGGAGTCGTGGAGACGGCCACCTACGGAGCCCTTGCCCGGTACAAAACCGCCGCCGCCCTGGAAATGGTCACGGAAGCTGCCAAAAAACATGCGCTGCTCGCGTTTGCCTCCCGGATGGCGGAAGCCGCCGGCGATCAGCTCAAAAGCGCGGAAGAAGCCCTTGATGAAGCCGAGCGCGGCATGTCCGCCCTGCGGGACCGGTGCGGCGTCCGCCAAACCGAAACCATCCGCGGAGCCGTGGGAACCATCATTGAAAACCTGCAATGGCGCATGAACAACCCCGGCGCCATCAAAGGAATATCCTCCGGATACCGCCGCCTGGACCTGACCCTGGACGGCCTGCAGCCCGGCGCCATGATCGTGCTTGCCGCCCGGCCCGGAGTCGGGAAAACCGCCGCCCTGGTCAACATCCTCACCAACATCTGCCTTGAGGGAACCCCCGTGGGCATGTTCAGCCTGGAAATGCCGAAATCCCAGCTCCTGGAACGCATCCTCTACGGCATGGCCGGCATCAACTCCGACGACATCCGCCGCGGCAAGCCGATGACGGTCGGACAGCAGCAGCATTTCACGGCCGCCGTCAGGAAAATCACGGCCGCCCCGCTGCACATCGACGACGAAAGCTCCCTCACCATCGACAGCATCAGAGCCCGGGGCCGCCGGATGGTCCGGGAACACGGCGTCAAATGCATCGGCGTGGACTACCTGCAGCTGGTGCGCTCCACGACCCAGCAGGCCCGGGGAAGCCGGGAACGGGAAGTCTCGGAAATCTCTGCCGGTCTCAAGGCGCTTGCCAAGGAACTCAAGATTCCGGTGATTGTCTTGGCCCAGCTCAACCGCGACGTAGAAAGCGTCAAGGAAAGTCCCAGGGAAAGCCGGTAATTTCAGACCTGCGCGACTCCGGCTCCATTGAGCAGGACGCCGACCAGATCGTCATGATTCATCGCCCCTGGATGCACAACCCTGAAAAGCACGCCCCAACAGAGGCACAGTGGATCATCGGCAAGAACCGTTTCGGGAGGCTGGGGCGCATCTCGTTCAAATGGACGGCAGGACTCACCAAATACGAAGAAGAACCGAACAATCCCACCCCCAACAAATCATGAAAAAACTGGAATGGTCACAAATCTGGTAGTTTTTCAAGGGCTTGTGTAAACTCCTTGGCTCCAAAGTCGATGTATCCTTCATGGACTTCCCGGGAATCGTGCCCCACAATGGCTTGCACAAGAGCAGGGGGAACACCGGCGTCATGTAACATGGTTGTTGCCGTATAGCGGAGGCTGTGGAAGGACAATTCATTGACGTGGCGCCGCGTCTCTGTGCCGTTTCCTTCCTGCTTTTTGTATTTTTTGCCTGCAGCCAGAGGGTCTTTGGCAATAAGGCCACACTGGTACAGGATGTGGCTAAAGATATTTGACAGGCGTCCGGATCCCCTGCTTTCAAAAATATTCGCGCATTCAGGATGCAGGAAGTCCCCAGGAGCTTCTTTTTTCCGTTGCTGCAGGTGTTTTTTCAGCGCCGGAAAAATCGGAATCATCAGAGGCTTTCCCTTTTTCTGCGTAGTCATCCGGATAACGCCTCGTTTCTCGTCAACCTGGGACCACCGGAGCGTTGCCACGTCTCCCAATCTTTGACCGCCCGTATAGAGGCACGTTTTCACCATGGAGCGCCATTCCGGATTGCATGCGGCCATTACCTTTTCAAGCTCTTCTAATTCGAATTTCCGCCGTTTGACGGCTTTCCCCTTGTGAGGCTTGGTAATCGCCGTAAAGGGGTTGGTTTCAATAATTTTATAATCAACTGCCGCCTGGAACGCCGCGGAAACCAGCGTAAGAGCAATATTGGCGGTAGATGGTGAGACACGGGAAAGAAGATAGTTTTTGAAATCGTCCAGCATCAGAGGAGTAATGCGATCCAGAGGCAGGTTGATACGTTCTCCCATTGAGGCGCGAAATTTGTCAAAGGCTTGTTTGTAGTTCGCTATGGATGCGGGTTTAAGCCCATTGCGCGTAATGCGCCGCATGTGGTCATCAAGCCATAATTTGACAGAGGGCATTTCCATAGATTCTCCGGTCAATTCCGTGGACAATGCGGAAATGGCCCGGCGTAATTGATAGGCCGGCAGGTTTGCCCGCGCCGTTGATTCAAGGGCGTCCGCCAGGCGTTGTGCCTTGGTCATAGCCTGTTCCCTGGTCAGGACGTTCAGCTGCTTCCCCATGGCCTCTGCGGCTTCTTTTACTTCCCTTGTTACCGTGGCGGGGGTATGCTTGATTTTGGTTGACAGCCGGACCAGTTTCCAGCCTGTAGCGGTTCTCACGCGGTATTGTGCGTACCAGTAAGGGCTGTTCGGCTTTTTATAGATGGAGGCCATGATTTAGTGGTATCAATAGTGTGCTCTTTTTGCAAGTTGTATCACCATGTTTCAAGATGTTTTTGTGTTTTCTGAAATTTCGTAAGAGCTTTGTTTAGAGTGGAATAAAATCAAAAAGGCCGTCTCCGGAGAGACAGCCTTTTTCTTGAAACTGGTAGGCCCGGTAGGAATCGAACCTACATCGTCGGTACCGGAAACCGATGTCCTATCCATTGAACGACGAGCCCATGTTCCCAAGGAACGAGAGAAATAGAATAGAAAAAACGGGCCGGATGCAAGTATTTTTATGCCGGTGACGGGATTGGCATGATGAAAATGTGGAACGGGGAAGTTACGGGCAGGGAGGTTTCCGGATATTCCGGGGAGAAGGAAGGGGGCATCAGGAGATTTTATGATGAAAAGAGAAGGATGGCTGCCAGGACGGCCGCCACGGTAACGGCCATGATGGCCGCGAAAAGCGGCCAGAGATCCAGGAATCCGGCTCCTTCCAGAAAGATGCGCTGGATGAGTTCCAGGCCGTATCTCATGGGATTGAGCAGCGTGAGGTCCTGGAAGATTTCCGGCATGCTGGAGATGGGCGTGGCAAAGCCGGAGAGCATGACCATGGGCACCAGCAGCAGGAAAGTTCCCACAATAGCCTGCTGAAGGGATTGGGCGAAGGAGGAAATGCACAGCCCGATGGCCGCCGCCGTGACGATGAAGAGCAGCAGGGCGGCGGAAAGCAGCCAGATGGAGCCCTGGAAGGGGATGCGGAACCAGAACATGGCTACCAGCACCACGAAGACGGCCTGCATGATTCCAGTGACGACGGAGGCTGTCCCCTTACCGAGCAGGATTTCCCCCGGGGTGTATGGGGCGACGAGAAGCTGGTCGAAGGTGCCTTCCTCCCGTTCGCGGGCGATGGAGAGCGCGCCGGAGAGGATGGAGTTGATGAGCGCGAGCACGGCGATGAGGCCGGGAACGATGAACCAGCGGGTGATGAGGTTGGGGTTGAACCATGCGCGGGATTCTATTTCCACCGGGGAGGATCCGCCGTTTTGGGAGAGCAGATCCGCCCCGTAGGCGGAGGCGATTTGCTGGCCGTAGCTGAGGGCGATGGCCGCCGTGTTCGTGTTGCGCCCGTCCGCAATGAGCTGGAGGGAGGCGGGCCTCCCCGTCTGAATGTTGCGGGAGAAGTCCGGGGGGATGGTGAGCCCCACGACGATTTCCCGGTTGTCGATCATGCGGTCAATATCCTTTTCCGTGGCCGCCGTGGCCTGCCTCTGGAAGATGCCCGTGCCTTCCAGGTCCGCGATGTACTGAGAGGCCGCTTCTCCGCCGTCCTTGTCCAGCACGGCGTACGGCACGCGGGTGACGTTCATGGTGGCGGCATAGCCGAAGATGGCTATCTGGATGATGGGCGGGATGATGAGGGCCAGCCGGCTTTTTTTTGTCCCTGAGCACGGCCAGCAGTTCTTTTCTGACGAGGGAGGCTATTCTGACGAGAAAGTCCATGGCGTTATTCGAGGGATTTGGGCTTTCAGCCGGGCGATGCCCATGAGCGCCACGGCAAAGACGCCCAGCGTGATGCAGCAGGGGATGATGACGGAGGGGATATCCCCGGCCAGGAAGAGGGTCTGGAGCAGGGTGACGTAATAGCGGGCCGGGATGATGCAGGTGATGGCCCGGACGGCGGGGGGCATGTTGAGGATGTCATACAGGAAGCCGGAGAGCATGAGCGCCGGCATGAAGGTGCCCATGATGGCGAACTGGCAGGCCAGGAACTGGTTTTTGGCGGCGGTGGAGATGACCAGCCCCAGCCCCAGAGCCACAATCAGGAATAATGCGGAGACCGCCAGCAGCAGCGTGAGGGAGCCGCGGATGGGAATGCCGAAGACGAAGGCGGCGAAAATCATGGAGATGGCCAGGCTGACCATGCCCAGCAGGAAGTTGGTGGCGGCCTTGGCCGCCAGGATTTCCCCGCTGCCCACGGGCGTGACGAAGAGGCTTTCCAGCGTGCCCCGTTCATATTCCCGTGCCATGACCAGGGAGGTGAGGAGCGCCCCGATCATGGTCATGATGGTGACGATGACGCCGGGGACCAGGTAGTAGTGGCTGTCGTTGGCTTCATTGAAGCGGGCGCGCGTCTGCACGTTCAGCACGGGGGCGGCCTGACCGTTCAGGGAGGCTGCCCAGGACGCCACGACGGCCTGAAGGTAGTTGCGGATGAGGGTTGCCTGATTGGCGTTGACGCCGTTGACTACAATCTGGACTTTCGTGATTCCATGGTGAAGCGTGTCCGGCGCGTCGCTTTGCAGGGCGATGAAGGCGTCCGCCTCATGGGTGCGCAGCTTTTCTTCCGCCTCCCGGGTGGAGAAGACGCGTGAGGTCTGGAAGTATCTGGAAAGGGTGAGCCGCGTTTCCAGGTCCGTGGACTGGCTGGAGGCGGGGACGGCCAGGTACGCGATGCGCACGTTTTTGATGTCCATGCTCATGCCGTAGCCGAAGAGGAGCAGGAGCACGGCCGGCAGGATGACCGCGATGCCTATATTGCCGGGGTCCCGGACCACCTGGTGGAGTTCCTTGACGATGAGGGCTCCTATTCTTTTGAGGGAGGCGGTCATGTTTCTACTTCTCCTTTCTTCATGTGTTCTTCCGTGATGGCCAGGAAGGCGTCTTCCAGCGAGGCTGGGGCTCCGTCTTCGCGCGGGGGAGCGTGTTTTCGGATGTCGTCCGGGGAGCCTTCCGCCAGCGTGGTCCCGTCCATCATGATGAGCATGTTATCGCAGAATTCCGCTTCTCCCAGGAAGTGCGTGGTGATGATGACGGTGACGCCTTTTTCCGCCAGGGCGTTGATGCGCAGCCAGAAGTCCCGCCGGGCCAGGGGATCCGCGCCGGAAGTGGGTTCATCCAGAAAAAGGATGTCCGGGGAGTGGAGCAGGGCGCACGCCATGCTGAGGCGCTGCCTGTAGCCGCCGGGCAGGTGCGCGGCGGGGGCGTTCATATACGGGGTCAGGCGGAATTCTTCTTCCATGGAACGGATGGCTTCCTGCCGCTCCTTTCCGGACATGCCGTAGGCCCCGGCGAAGAATTCCAGGTTTTGACGCGTGGTCAGCATGCCGTACATGGAGAATTCTGGGCCACGTATCCCACTTTCCTGCGCGCCCTGGCGGCGGCGGTCCGCAGATCCGCCCCGGCCACCTTGAGCGTGCCGCCGCTGGCGGGCAGCAGCCCGCAGAGCATGCGGAAGGTGGTGCTTTTCCCCGCTCCGTTGGGGCCCAGAAGGCCGAAGACCTGCCCTTTGCGGACGGAGAAGCTGACGTGGTTGACGGCAATGAAACTGCCGAATTTCCTCACCAGGTCCGTTACCCGGATGACGGCGCCGTTGTTTTCCGCCTGTTCCGGTTCCGGCGGTCCGGCGGGGACGGGGATGTCCTGCGGGGAGAGGTCCACTTGGCCGGCAAGCAGGGTCATGAATCCGTCGGAAAAGTCCGGCCGCGCGGGGGCGGGGTGGTATTCCTCCAGCTTTTCCCGGGCGGGGTGGCCGGGGGGAACGATGATGCGGACGGTGTTCCCCTGCGGGGTGGCGTTGATGATGCCGGGCACGGCGGCCAGCCTGCTCTGGAACTGGCGCGCATGCAGCCCTTCCGGCGTGCGCACCGTGACGCACATGCCTTCCGCACGGGCGATGACGTCGGAGGGCGGAGCGTCCATGAGCAGGCGCCCTTCATACATGATGAGGGTTCTGTTGCAGTAGGCGGATTCGTCCATGTAGGAGGTGCTGACCAGCACACCCACGCCTTCCTCTCCTGAGAATTGCTTCAGGATGCTCCACAGTTCCCGCCGGGAAAGAGGATCCACGCCCACGGTGGGTTCGTCCAGCAGGATAAGGGGCGGGGAGGAGACCAGGGAACAGCACAGGCCCAGTTTTTGTTTCATGCCGCCGGAGAGCTTTCCCGCAAGCCGCGTGGTGAAGCGTTCCAGGCTGGTCATGGAGAGCAGGCTGCGGAAGCGTTTTTCCCTGTCCTGTCCGTAAACGCCGTGCATGCGGGCGTAAAGCTCCATGTTTTCCCGGACGGTAAGGTCTTCATAAAGCCCGAATTTCTGCGGCATGTAGCCTATGGAGGCCTGGATGGACCGGCTTTTTTTTCACGGAGTCCAGATTCAGGACGGAGATAGACCCGCCATGCGGTTTCATCAATCCCGTGATGAGGCGGATCAGAGTGGTTTTTCCCGCTCCGTCCGGCCCCAGCAGCCTACGATTTCCCCGGCGGACAGGCGGAAGGAGACGTCGTCCACCGCCGCAAATGGGACGCCGGCGGAGTCCGGAAATATTTTCCGGACGTTCCGGCAGTCAATCAGGGGCTGGGATTCCGTGGTCATGGCCTGGGCTGTTCCGGGGTCTGTGTTCCGGCGTTCTGGTCCAGGGGGATGGTGACGGTGGCGGGGGCTCCCAGGCGCAGCCGGTTGTCCGGATCGTCCACAATGATGCGCACTTCATAGACCAGTGCCGTTCTGAGATCTGGCGTTTCCACGTTTTTAGGGGTGAATTCCGCTACGGAGGAGATAAACCCCACCGTCCCTTTGAAGCCGGTGTCCGGGAAGCTGTCATTGCGCACGGTGGCGGAAAAGCCGGGCTTTACTTTGCCGAGCTGGGATTCCGTGAGGTAGGCCCGCACCCATTTGGTATGGTTCAGGGAGATGTTGTAAACGGGTTTCTGCGGGGAGGCCATGTCCCCCTTTTCCAGAATGCGGTTGCGCACCACGCCGTTGCCGGGGGCATAGAGCACGGCGTCTTTCAGGTTCTGCTCCCTGATGGTCAGGCTGGCTTTGGCCTGGTTGTACTGGGCCAGCGCCTGGGCTACGTCTTCCTCACGGGAACCGGCCAGCAGCAGTTCCAGCTGTTTTCTGGCTACGTCCAGATTGGCGGCGGCCACTTGCCGGGAGGCGACGGCGTCGTCCGCCTCCTGGCGGGAGATGGATTTTGTTGCAGCCAGCGCCTCCAGCCTTTTGCTGCGCATTCCGGCGTTGTTCAGCGTAGCTTCCGCGGCCTGAACGTTTGCCCTCGCCTGGGCTATTTCTTCCGCGCGCGGGCCGTTTTTAACGCGCAGGTAGTTTTGGCGGGCGGCTTCCGCTATCTGCCGGGCTTCGTCCGCGGCCTGCCGGAGCCGCACCGTTTCCAGCGTGGCGAGCTTCTGGCCGGGAACAACCGTGTCCCCTTCGTCCACCAGCACGGAGTCAATACGTTCGGAGATGAGGAAAGCCAGATCCACCTGGCGCAGGTCCACATTGCCGTAAAGAACGGCTTTGTCCTCGGGCCCGGACGGAGTTTTCCGGTAGATGAGCCAGACGGCCGTTCCTGCCGCCGCAAGGAGAACCAGGAGGATAACCAGCTTTTTCATAGTTTTATTTATACGTGTGTATAATTTATTGCAAGTAAAAATGGAGCCCGCATGACGGAGAAGGAATTAGCGATTTACTAACGGAGGGAGAACAGGCATAATCCGGCGTCTTTTACTTTTCCCATTATCTGTTATGATGACCGCCACCGAGATACGCCAAAGCTTTCTGGACTTTTTCCGCGAAAAACAGCACACGGTCGTGCCTTCCGCTTCTTTGATGCCCCAGAGCCCCGGTTTGTTGTTTACAAATGCCGGCATGAATCAGTTTGTCCCGTATTTCCTGGGCGTATGGACTCCCCCGTGGACGCCCGCCCGCGCTACGGATACCCAGAAGTGCATCCGCGCAGGCGGCAAGCACAATGACCTGGAGGATGTGGGGTATGACTCCTACCACCACACGTTTTTTGAAATGCTGGGGAACTGGTCCTTCGGGGATTATTTCAAGAAGGAAGCTATCCGCTGGGCCTGGGAGCTGGTCGTGGAGCGGTGGGGATTTCCGGCGGAACGCCTGTACGCCACCGTGTACGCGCCGGACAAGAGCAAGGGCGACCCCGGAGAGTTTGACCGGGAAGCCTGGGATTTCTGGGCTGAGCTGTTCCGTTCCCGAGGGCTGGACCCGGACGTGCATATCGTGCACGGGAATGTGAAGGATAATTTCTGGATGATGGGGGAAACCGGCCCCTGCGGCCCCTGTTCCGAGCTGCACGTGGACCTGACCCCGGAGGGGAATACGAAGGGAAGCCTGGTAAACAAGGATTCCGACCAGTGCATAGAGATATGGAACCTGGTGTTTATCCAATACAATGCGGAGAGCGACGGCTCCATGCGCAATCTTCCGGCATGTCATGTGGATACCGGGATGGGGTTTGAGCGCGCGTGCTCCATCATGCAGTGCACGAACGGATTCAAGGATTTTTCCCGCAAACCGTCCAATTACGCCACGGATGTATTCCGCCCCCTGTTTGACCGCCTGGAAGTTTTGAGCGGACGGAAGTACGCGGACGTGTATCCGGCGCCCGGTTCCAAAAGGGTGGATGCGGAGGACGGAACCCTTCAGGAGGCGATTGCCTTCCGCGTGATTGCCGATCATCTGCGCACGCTCAGTTTTTCCATTGCGGACGGCATTCTGCCGGGCAACAATGGCCGTAATTACGTGCTGCGCCGCATTCTGCGCCGTGCCGTGCGCTATGGGCGCCGCCTGGGCTTTACCCAGCCGTTTTTGGCGGAACTGGTGGATACGCTGGTGGAGTCCTTCGGACAGGTGTTCCCGGAACTGGCCGCCCGCGCCGCTACCGTGAAGGAGGTTTTGAACCGTGAAGAGGCCAGTTTTAATGAGACGCTGGACCGCGGCCTGGAATTGTTTGACGCGGAAACGGCTTCCGCCGGAAAGGTGAGCGGCGAGTTCGCCTTCAAGCTGTATGATACGTACGGGTTCCCCATTGACCTGACCGCCCTGCTGGCGGAGGAACGCGGCCTGGATATTGATATGGAGCGGTTCAACAGGCTGATGGAGGAACAGCGGGAACGCGCCCGGGCCGCCCGCAAGAGCGAGGTGGTGCGCGCCCTGGATTTGAAGACGGACGCCGTGACGGAATTTACGGGATACGATGTGGACGAATGCGCCGCTACGGTGCTGGAAGTGAGCCGCCAGGGGGATTCCCTGTTCATCATCACGGACAAGACTCCGTTTTACGCGGAAATGGGCGGGCAGGTATCCGATGCCGGTTTGATTGAAATCGGCGGGGAAAGCTACCATGTGATGGCCGTCCAGCAGATAGGGAATGCCCGAGCCCATGTGGTGGAGGCCCGTCCCGGGCTGGAGGTGAGGCCCGGCGACCGCGTGCATTTGAGCATTGACGCGGAACGCCGCCGCCGCATTGAGGCGCATCACACCGCCACGCATCTTCTTCACTGCGCCCTGCATCAGGTGGTCAGCCCGGATGCGGCCCAGCAGGGGTCCTTTGTTTCGGAAGACCGGCTGCGCTTTGACTTTAACAGCAGCGCCGTTTCTCCGGATCAGCTCCGCCTGATTGAAGAGAAAGTGAACGGCTGGATTGAGGAGTCTCTTCCCGTGCACTGCACGGAACGCGCCTATGCGGACGTGAAGGGCAATGCCGCGATTGCCCAGTTCTTCGGCGACAAGTACGGGGATGTGGTGCGCGTGGTCCAGGTGGGCGGATGCAGGGATGGGCTGGACGGGGTTTCCATGGAATTCTGCGGCGGAACTCATATTGCCAATACGAAGAATATCGGCCTGTTCAAGATTAAGAGCGAGGGTGCCATCGCTTCCGGCGTGCGCCGCATTGAGGCGATGACTGGGGACGCTGCTCTGGAAATGATACGGCAGCATGTTGTTGCCAAGAGCCTGGAAATCGCCAAGGCGGTGGAGAAGATCAAGGAAGTCAATTACGAGTTGGCGGACATGGGGCTGGAACAGGTGCCTGTCCCCACGATTGAAGGCAAGCCGGGGCTGACGGCCCTGGGGGCTTCCGATATCCGGACGGTAAATGATTCCCTGGCGCGTTTCGACGCCTCCGTGGAGCATTTCAAACAGACGGCTCTGGATGCGGAGAAGAAGCTTAAAAAAGCCCGCGCCGGGCAGTCCGCCGCCAAGGCAGACGCCCTGCTGAATGAGTGGCTTTCCGATGCCCCCTCTTCCCTGATCCAGGTGGCGGAGGGCGCCGGGGAATTGCTTCAGGAGCTGCTGAACGGGTTGAAAAAGCGCCAGTATGCGGGCGCCGCCTTCCTGTTGTGCGTGGACAGTTCTTCCTTGCTCCTGGGCGCTTATTGTGGCAAAGATGCCATTGCGGACGGATTGTCCGCCGGAGATATGATCCGCGAGGTTGCCGCTCTTGCCGGAGGCAAGGGAGGCGGTCGTGCGGACCAGGCCCGCGGTTCCGCTCCGCAGGATGCCGATCCTCAGGCCCTGGCTGCCGCCGCCCGCAATATTATTAACGGATAAACCCCTTACCTGGGCCCTATCGGACACCAATCATGGACAAGAAGATTTTCCCGGACGAACCTGAGATTCCCATTTTGCCTAATTTGTTTACGGCAGGGAACCTGGTGTGCGGTTTTTTCGCCATTCTGACGATTTTTGAGGGAATCAACCAGGCGGACAGCGACGCTGTGGCTGCTTTTTCCTATTATCAGAATGCCACTTTTTTAATCTTCGCGGCATGTTTGTTTGACTTGTTTGACGGTCGTATTGCCCGCATGCGCGGGCAGGACGGCCCGTTCGGGCGGGAATTCGATTCTCTGGCGGATATTGTCTCCTTCGGCATTGCCCCGGCGCTGCTGGTAGCCAAGGCCGTCCTGTTCCAGCTGTCCCCTCCGGAGGTGGGTTGGGGCATCGGCATCCTGTATCTGCTGTGCGCCGCGCTGCGCCTGGCGCGGTTTAATTGCATGGCGGCCGCTCCCCGGAAGGAAGGCCAGAGCAGCGATTTTGTGGGTCTGCCCGTTCCGATGGCGGCGGGAGCCGTGGTCTCCACCATGTACCTGGTGATGTATCTGGCGGGCAGGGCTCCGGACGGGGCCATGGACCTGGGCGTCTTCAAATACGTGATTGCGCTGGCAATGGCGGGAGTCTCCATTCTGATGATGAGCCGGGTGGTCTATCCCAGCTTCAAGCATATCAACATGCGCACGCGGGGGACGATGTACGCGATTGTGTTCATCGTGCTGGCGGTCATCTGCATTTTCAAATTCCCGTGGGTGATGCCCGCAGTCATTTTTTCCATTTATCTGCTTTACGGGCTGGTGCGGCCCTGGGTGGCCCGCCGCTGGCGGAACAGGCTGGAAGCCCGCGATGGAGAATAGGAAGACTTTTAGAAAACTGTTCCTGCCTCTTCTTTGAACAGACCATGCTGCGCCGGATTGATGCCGGGCGGCGGTGTTTCCGCGGCCCGGTTCCGGGAATGTCCCTGGGTCCGGCTTTTTTAAGGGCGGGAACGCAGCCCTCCCTTTCAGGACCGTCCGCAATTTTCCTGCGCGGAGCGTGCGCCGGAACGGCCGGGGGATAAAGATTCGGCGTCCCGAGGAAAGACGGAGAAGGAGGGAAGGGGAGGAATCGTCCCGAAGGACCGGAGCTTATTTGTTTTTCTTTTTAAAATCGTCCGCGAAGGGGTCTTTTTCCGGGGCGGTGGGCACGGCGTGCGTTTCAATGTCCTTGGTACTCTTGACCAGCGTGATGCATACGGGCTTGCTGCGGTTGCCCATGGCGTCATAAGTGTAAAGGAAGCGGCGCACGAGTTCCTTGGTGCGGGAATCGAACATTTGCTCTTCTCTCAGGTTGGCGTTGCCGTCGTAGCCGTAACGCACGAAAAAGAGTTCGTTTTTCTGCCCGTCAAAGATCAGGCAGGAGCGCAGCTCTCCAAAAGGCCCTCTTTTGTACAGGGTTACGGAAACGAGGACATTGCGGATGTTGTAAGTGGTTTTTTTCATCCCTTTTCCGTCCCCTGTTTTTTCAAAGTAGCTGCGGGAACCGTCTTCATGTTTGACCATGCGGGAAGAAGCGGTCTGGACATTGAAATCGTCCTGGCCGGCGGCCAGGGCTCCGGACGTCATGAGCAGGGGGATGAAGAGAAGCAGGGGCGTTGTTTTCATGGTGAAAAAAGAGTTTCTGACTTATTAAAGTGATGTATAGTGGCTTTGACAAGAACGTAATTAGATGAACTGGCTTGTAAGGAGAGACGTATTGGATGTGGCGCGCGGAGGCGTGCTGATGGGAATTGTGAACGTTACTCCGGATTCCTTTTCCGACGGAGGGCGTTTTTATGCGACGGAACGCGCTGTCTCCCATGCAAAAGAGCTTGAACGGCAGGGAGCCCTTATTCTGGACATAGGGGGGGAGTCCACCAGGCCGGGGGCCGCGGAGGTTGCCGCGGAGGAGGAGTTGGACAGGGTGCTGCCTGTGGTGCGGGAACTCCGTTCATGCACGGATGCCGTGATTTCCGTGGACACGCGCCATGCCGCCGTAGCGGCGGCTGTGCTGGAAGCGGGTGCGGACGTTATTAATGATATTTCCGGATTGCGGGAGGCGGGGATGGCGGAATTGTGCGCTGCGGCGCGCGCTGCGGCGTGGTGGCGATGCACATGCAGGGACGGCCTGAAACCATGCAGGACGCTCCTTCTTATGGGGATGTGGTGCGGGAAGTGCGCGGCTATTTTGAGGAACGTTATGATTTTCTGCTGGGGCGGGGGCTGGAACCGGAGCAGATCTGCTGGGATCCCGGCATCGGCTTTGGCAAAACGGCGGAACACAATCTGGCCCTGCTGTCCAACATGGACAAGCTTCAGGTGGCAGGCCGCCCGGTGCTGCTGGGCCTTTCCCGCAAGCGCATGCTGGGCGCCGTCCTGGGGGATGCGGAGCAGGGACGCGCGCCGCTGAGCACCGCCGTGATGACGGTGTGGGGGCATTTGCACGGCGCGCAGATTCACCGTGTCCATGACGTGGCGGAATGCGCCCGCGCCCTCCGGCTGATCCGGGCCGCTGAACCGTTTGTCCGCTGATTGAGCCATGGAATCCGCTTCTTCCCGTCCGGTATTGACATCCCTGGCGTCCATTGCATTTTCCCTGGCGGTGGTGTTCCTTTTTCTGGCGGTACGGGGGATCTGGCCTTTCGGAGGCCGCTTCCTGGAGTATATGGATAACGGGCAGCTGGTTTATCCTACCTTGAAGTATTATGCCTCCGCCCTGATGTCCGGAGCGTTTGACGGAGCTTTTTTTTATGATGTCAATGGCGGCGCGGGAATCCGGGTGAGCCCTACGCTGCCGCATCAGCTGCTGATCCCCCTCCACCTGGATTGCCGTGGCGATGGGGGATTCCTTCCTGTTGAAGGACATGGTCTGGGTGATGCTGGCGGATGTGGCCTGCATCTGCGTGACGGCTTCCTGGTTCCTGAGACGCGTGTTTCCCTCCCTGCCCGTATGCTGGACCGTGCTGCTGACGGCGGGTTATGCCGTGGGGGGCTTTTTCCAGACCAAGTACGGGTTCATGCAGTTCCTGGACCATGCCGCCATGTTCCCCCTGTTTGCCCTGGGCCTTTACCGGCTGGTGAACGGGGGAAGGGGCTGGCTGTATGCCGCCGGCCTCTTCCTGCTGGCTACCTCCCTGTACAGCGCTTTCATGGCCGTCGTCACTGGCTGGATGTTCGCGTGGGCCTTTACGCTGCCCCTGAAGGGGACGCGGGAACGCCGCGTGCGCCTGGCCCGCGTGTTCTGGTACACGGCGGCGGTAACGCTGGCCACTTGTTATTACTGGCTGCCGATGGCGGAAATGAGCCGGGATTCCATGCGTTCCCTGTTTATGACGCCGCCCACGTTTTTTGAATTGTCATGGCCGTTTGACCCTCCCAAATTCCTGGAACGCCTTTACGCCTGTTTGCCGGGGATGTCATTTGCCGCTCTGGCGGCGGTTTATCTGGCTTGCGGGAAGAAGGCGTCCCCGGCGCCGGACAGAGGGAGGCGCCTGTTTATCCTTCTTCTGGCGGCGTCCGTTTTGCCCGCGTTTGTCGAGCCCATCCACCGCGCCGCCCATTTATGGAGCTACGTGGATTTTCCCGTCCGGTTCGGTTTTATTCCCAATCTGGCGGTAATGTCGTTCTGCGCCTGGATTTTGTCCGGCGGCAGGCTTCCGGGGCCGGCAGGACGGCCATGGGGGTGGGGATGGAGCCTGGGGCTTCCCATAGCGGCTTTTTTCTTTTCCCTGTTTGTCCTGAAGATGACGGCTGCGGATCTTGCGGTGCGTCTTCTGCCTTTGCTGTTTTTTGCATGCGCATGGCTGTGCTGGAGGCATGTGGAGGGCAAAAGGCTGGCGTGGTCCATCGCTTCCGTGATGATGCTGGGGCTGCCCATAGGGGCTGCCGCGTTCTGGAAGCAGGGGGAGGAGGAGAAAGCCTCCGTCCAGGCGCTCAATGCGGAATGGCTGGCGCGCGGCATGAAGGGGTATTCAGGCTTGCTGCGCGTGAAGGACAGGGATCGCCTGATGGTGGAAAACGCGGATTGCCTGGGGCCTGTCCCGGGCATTGGCAATTTCCGGCATACGACGAGCATCGGGCATTTCCGTTTTCTGAAAAACCTGGGGTACCGGGATGAATTCACGCGCACGTACGGCCAGGGAGGCACTCTGTTTTCCGATTTGCTGCTGGGCCATGGTTTTGTGCTGGCGTCCCGGTCCATGGAGGGAATGGAGTGCGTGCTTTCCCGGGAAGGCCTGTATTTATACAGGCTTCCGGGTGCCCGCTGGGGGCTGGTAGTTCCCCAGGGCGCGCTGGGGTTGCGTCTGGATGGGAACGCTGATGTGTTCAGCAATCTTAATGCCCTGCACGCCGCGCTCTGCCCATCGGCGGAAGGCCCCCTTTATGAGGCCGTAACAGTGAGGACGGAGATGAGCGGCCCCTTTTACCGCGCGGACATTCCGGAATATCCCGGCGCGGTGTACGGGTTCCCGCAGACGGATACGGCGGAACTCCGTGTCAATGGATGTGCGGTGCCCGTCATGGCGGAGGCGCAGAAGACATCCGGAGGAACGAGCCGCACCTATAACGGGGTTTTGGAATTGAAGCGTGCGGCCGTTGCCGGGGAAACCGTGGTGGAGGGGAGGATGCTGCGGACCGTGGAGACGCCCCTTCTGGCGGCTGCGGCGCGTACGCCGGAGCAGGATGTTCCGGTTCTGGGGAAAGAGCAGGATAAGTACGGAATGGAGGCGAAAGGAAGCGGTGGCCATGTGGAGGTGGCGCTGAATGCCGGGGAAGGGGAGGCTCTCATGGTGCCGGTCGTGTATGACCGGGGATGGAGAGTCCGGCGGAACGGGATGGAGGCGCCTGTGGAAAAGGTGGGGGAATTGATGGCGGTGCGCCTTCTGAAAGGGCAAAACCGGGTGGTGTTTGATTATTATCCGCCTTTATTGAAAGGTTCCCTGCTGTTTTCCTCCGGCGCGGCCGCCGTCTTCCTGCTGTATGCATGGTGGGCGCGGCGGCATCCGGAATCCTCGCTCAGGAGGATTGTTCTGGCCTGCGGATACAGGCTGTTTCAGTGCTGCGCCGCCGTGGTGCTGGCGGCTGTTTATATGGGGTCAATCGTGTTGTTTATCGTGCAGTCCGTGCTGTGAAGGAATCCCCGGAAGGCAGGGAAATAGGCCAGGGACTGAGTGCGGGGGGATGCTGGCGTGGAACAATATCCGCGGGGCGTAGCCGTTTCCTTTTTGCCGGTGGCCGGATTGGCGGGAAAAGGCTTTCCGTTTTGAAGGATGGTTGACAGGGGAATCTGGCGCGGTAGAGTGGTTTCATGCAGTCTTCCTATTGTCCGAGTCCTTATCGATATACGCGCCGCGTAACCCGTGAAGTCATGGTGGGGAATGTGGGGGTGGGCGGTTCCAATCCCATCCGGATCCAGTCCATGCTGACGTCCGATACGCGGGATACGGATGCCTGCGTGAAGGAGGCTTTGGAGCTGGCGGAGGCAGGGTGCGAGATTATCCGCCTGACCGCCCAGACCAAGGTATGCCGCCAATTTGGAGAATATTGCCCGGGAATTGCGCGCTGCCGGCTGCCATGTGCCTCTGGTGGCCGATATCCACTTCAAGCCGGATGCCGCGATGGAGGCTGCCAAATGGGTGGAGAAGATTCGTATTAATCCGGGCAATTTCGTTGATAAGAAGAAGTTTGAAGTGCGGGAGTATTCCGACGCCGAATACCGCGAGGAGCTGGACCGCCTGAGGGAAGAATTTACGCCCCTGGTTCTGTTTTGCCGAGAGCATGGCCGCGCGATGCGCATCGGTTCCAACCATGGCTCCCTGTCCGACCGCATTCTGAACCGCTTTGGCGATACGCCGGAGGGGATGGTGGAGAGCGCGATTGAGTTTGCCCAGATTGCCCGCGACCTGGATTACCATTCCCTGGTGTTTTCCATGAAGGCTTCCAACGTCAAGGTGATGGTGGCCGCTTACCGATTGCTGGTGGAGCGCATGAACGCCCTGGGGCCGGATTGGAATTATCCCATTCATCTGGGGGTGACGGAAGCCGGGGGCGGAGAGGACGGCCGCATCAAGAGCGCCGTGGGCATCGGCTCCCTGCTGACGGACGGCATTGGTGATACCCTGCGCGTTTCCCTGACGGAGGACGCTGTGAGGGAGGTGCCCGTGGCTTACCGCCTGTCCAATCCTTTCCAGCCGTCGGAGCGTTCCGATGACCCGGTTTCCTTCCCTGAACCGGAGTTGAGCTATGATCCCCTGAAGTTTTCCAAAAGGCAGGGTGGGCTGGCGATGTGTTATGGCGTGCGCCTGGGCTGGGAACAGCCTGTGCGCGTGGCGGTTCCTGATGCCGGGTTTTACGCCCTGCAGACGGAACGGGAGGCGATGGGGGACATGATGCCTGAATTATCCCTGGGGCAGCTGGATGCCATTGAGGTGGATCCCCGGTGCGATGCCGATCTGGAGCCGTTGAAGGAGCTGGCGGAACCGTCTATTGTCACTGTGAAGAACGGGCTGGCTATGGAGCCTGTATATGCGTTCCGCCTTCTGGCTGCCCGTATTGAGGACAGGCACCTGATCCTGCTGAAGGATACGCTGGTGCCCGGTTCCGTTTCCGGGGAAGACGTGCCGCTGACGGCTGCCCGCAATATCGGCTCCCTGCTGTGCGACGGGATTGGAGACGCCGTGCTGATTCAGGGCGAGTCGGACCCCCGTTTGGCTTCTTTCCTGGGATTCAATATTTTGCAGGCTACGGGAACGAGGCTGACGCGGGCGGATTACGTTTCCTGCCCGTCCTGCGGGCGTACCCTGTACAATATCCAGGAGGCGACGGCCCGCATCCGGAAAGCCACGGAACATCTGAAAGGGGTGAAGATTGCCGTGATGGGATGTATTGTGAATGGCCCCGGCGAGATGGCGGATGCGGATTTCGGTTATGTGGGCGGCGCACCGAACAAGATCAACCTGTATGTGAAGCACACGCCTGTGAAGTTCAATATTCCCCAGGAGGAGGCTGTGGAACGGCTGGTGGATCTGATCAAGGAGTATGGGCGGTGGGTGGACCCCAAGTGAGGTTTTAACGTTGAGGGAACTTTTTTGATGCGGAGAGTGTTCATCAGCGGCGGTCACGGCGGTTTGGCGCGGGCCATCGTGGAATGTTTTTCCGCTGCGGGATGGGAGACGGATGCCCCCAGCCATGCCGCACTGGATGTGGGAGACCGTTCCGCCGTACGCCGCTGGTTTGATTGCCATGCCGCGTATGATTTGGCGGTTTGCGCCGCCGGAATTACTAGGGACAGGCCGTTCCTGAAGCAGACGGAGGAGGAGTGGGACGAGGTAATGAATGTGAATGTGACGGGAGCCGCCTGGTGCGGCCGATGCGCCGCCGCCGCCATGGTGCGGGAGAAGAGGGAGGGTCAGGTGGTGATGATCGGTTCTTATGCGGCGCTCCGTCCGGCTCCGTCCCAGGCGGCTTATGCCGCTTCCAAGGCTGCTCTGGCGGGCCTGGTGAAAAGCCTGGCGCGGGAATGGGGAAAGGATGGGATTCGCGTGAATCTGGTGTTGCCGGGGTTCATGCTGACGGAGATGACGGCCGTGCTGCGGGATAGCGTGAAAGAGGCGGCTTTGTCCCGGCATGTTTTGAACCGGTTGAATACGCCGGAACAGGCTGCGGCGTTTATCCTGTTTTTACAGGATGTTCTTACGGCGGCTTCCGGCCAGGTGTTCGATCTGGACAGCAGGATTGTTTAATAATGGACAGCGGATTTATTATCCGCGTTCTCCCCTGCTGATGATATATTTCCAAGAAAATCATTTTTTTAATAAAAAAGATAGCCTGCTATGATTTTGAAAACAGGAAATCTTGAAAAACAAGGTTTTTCCGGTCTTTTGGAAAGTGTGTAAACATGGATAGATTCCTCTTTCCGTGTTTGGAATTCCATGTTTTCAACGGGAACCGAATGTCCCTGGTGTATCAAATTTTTTCTTAAATTATTCTTCTTCAATATTAAGGCTTGAACGCGGATAATAAATCCGTAGAAATGTTTCTCCATGAGTTTGCCGCTGGCTGATGATGAAGAGAAAGGAAAGCGTTTTTCCTGTGGTTGTCCGGAATATATTTCCCCGTCCCGGAATTATGGAATAGATGCCTTGCGCATTGTCGCCATGATGATGGTTTTAATTCTTCATCTTGGCCTCCATTGATGTTTTGTCTTTGGAGAACCATGGGTCCGCTTCCTATAATGTCGGGTGGCTGCTGGAGATTGCCGCTTATTGCGGTGTGAATTGTTATGCGTTAATTACAGGATATGTGTGCTGCGACGGAACGTTCAGGTATGAACGTGTGGTTTCCTTATGGTTTCAGGTTGTTTTTTATACATGGGGCAGTTTGCTGCTGGCTCTGTTGTTTTTCCCCCAGGAGGTTCAGTTGAGCAATATTCTGCATTCCCTTTTTCCCGTTTTATCCGGCCAGTATTGGTATGTAACGGCGTATGTGGGGCTGTTTTTCTTCATTCCGTTTCTTAACGCCCTGGGGAACAGGCTGACCAAATTACAGTTCCAGTATCTTCTGGTTACCGTTTTCGTGCTGTTTTCCGTTATTCCCACCCTGCTTCACACGGATGTGTTCCCGGTGGAAGAAGGGTATAGCATCTGGTGGCTGGGCATCCTTTACATGCTGGGGATGTATGTTAAAAAGCATGGCTTGCTGACGGAAATGAAAACGCGTCCGTTATGGATGTTTTATGCCGGATTCGTATGTTTTGCCTGGGTTTTCAAGATGGTTCTTAACGTGGTGTCTCCATACCTGATTGGGCAGATCAAGGGCGGTGGAATGTTTATTCGCTATAATTCTCCTTTTATTGTAGGGACGGCGGTTGCCCTGTTGCTGATTTTTTCCCGGATGCATTTTTCATCCCGAAGGGCTGTCTCTGTATTTCATGGCTGGCGGCAGCGTCGTTCAGCGTTTATGTGCTGCATTGTAATGCTTTGATAGGAAAATGGTTTTTGTGGGATGTCTTTGAGTGGGCAGCGTCTTCTTCCTCAGCCCTGATGGTTGTGAACGTGTTGGCAATAGCCGCCGTGGTTTATGCCGGATGCGCCTTGGTGGACTCCGTGCGGCGTTATTTATTTAAGCTCATGAACGTGGAAAGGGGCGCCCGGGCGGTGACGGGCTTTTTGCGGAAAGCTGGGGCATGCATTCCGGAAGATGTGCCGCCGGATAGATTCGCATCCCTAAGGATGAGGGAATGTCCTGTTCCGGCGGTTCCGGGCGGTTTTTGTCTGGAGCTAGGCTAGTTTTTATTATCGCTTTTATCCAGGAGGGTTTTAAGCCAGGGAATGACCAGGTCTTTTTGAAGAAATGGTTGCGCGGGTCCACATTGGCGAAACGGAAAAAGGCGTCCCTGTCCAGACCTGCGGGCAATTGGCTGCCGTGCCAGCGTTGGGCAGGGTCCGCAAACCGGGGCTGGTGATGGTACTGGAAATGATCCGGCGCCCCGGCCATACGGTAGGCTGCGGAGATGAGCTGGAAGTCCCTGTCCAGGCCGCCTTCCGTGCAAATGACAGGGCGCGGAGCGAGAGCCGCCACGATGTCCGGGAAGTCGAATTGTTTCCAGAAGCCCGGAATGAGGTGGCGGATGGAGTTGGGAGCGGAACGCACGCCCCTGCCGTTGGGCATGGTCATGGTTTTGGCGCGTTCCAGCGTGCGGCACAGAAAGTCGTTATACACGAAGGCAAAGATATCCGGGTTCAGGCTGCCCAGAACCATCATGGGTTCCGTTCCCAGGGAGAAGCCGCTGAGGATAATATGGTTTTTTTGCGCCCAGGGGCGTGTTTTCACCCAATCCAGAATACATTGGTCCGCGTAGGAGGTGTAGCCCAGCCAGCTCCAGTCCATTTCCAGCAGGAAGCGGGCCAGGTTTTCATAATCGTGTGAAGAACGGCCTGCGGCGTGTTCCGCGTCTCCTTCTTCACCCGTTCCGGCATTGTCCACCAATGGCCGCCCATCCCTGCCTGACATAATGGAAAGCCATGGCGTTGTTGCCCGGCTGCTGTACGGAAGGCTGGTCCAGATCCGGTGATGTTTCCCCCGCCAGCTCTTCCTTGGTCTGGTCTGACCCGGGAATGCAGAATAGCACGGGAACCGGATTTTTGTCTGAAGCGTTGTTCGGCAGGAGCACCAGGAACGGTACGGCGGCTCCCGGGAAGGGATAGGCTTCCCATTTTTCCACCCGGTAGTGTTCTCTTGGCACGGTTTTTACCAGAACGGGGGCGGGGATATCCGCCTGGGGGGGGAATTTCATCAGTTGTTGCATGGCTTTCCGGACTTTTTCCCGCCAGGCGGGGAAATCCTTCGGAGCCATATCCGGGGAAAATTCGCATGCCGGACGCAGTTTTTCCAGCATGGTCTGGACGATACCCCGGGAGGAAACATGCCGCTGGTCGCTCCGGGATGAATGAAGCACCGCCCAGTCTGCCGCCCGGAATTTTTCACTGGGCGGGGTAAGGGAGAAGGAGGGAAGAGAAAGGGATGCCAATAGAAGAGAGAAAAAAACGGCGGGCTGAATAGTCATGAAGCCAGATTGCCATAAAAGAAGCTTCCATTGCAAGGTTGCAGCGGTGGTCTTTTCAGGTTGTTCCTGACGCATCGGAAGCTTGAGTTTTTCCGGGCAGGGCGGTAGTCTGGCCGCCGTCATGATGGCGGGGGGTAAGAGTCTTGGAAGCCCGGAACCGCGGGTATGCGGCCTGGGCCTGGCTTCCGGCTTCGGCATGGGGGCGGCAGTCCATCTTGCCGGGGTAAGGGAAGGGCGCAGAGTGTTGAAGCCGTTGAGCGAATTGTGGGGCGAAGGTAATCCCTGGGGCGATGTATTGAGCGGATGGATTCCAGACAGGGAATTGTTATGCAGCCGCAGGAACGGCCCTGCTTCCCAGCTGGCGCTGCTGTTGGCGCGCCAGGCCGTGGAGGACGCCGGATGGGGAAGGAAGGAATTGAGGGATGCCGCCCTGATTGTGGGCAGTTCCCGCGGGAATGCTTCCGGATGGCTGAGCCCGTGGCCGGGACGGCGGCCCATGAAAATTTTGGCCGTTCCCAATTCCCTGCATAGCGAACTTGCTTCCTGCGTCAGCATCGAATTGGGAATTTGCGGGCCTTATCACGTGCTGGCGAGCGGCTGTGCCGCCGGCCTGGATGCCGTAGGCATGGCCGCCATGCTGATGCGGCAGGGAGTTGTTAAGAGAGCGCTGGCTATCGGTCTGGATTTGCCTTTGTGCCGGGAGCTGCTGGGGACGTACTGGGCCTCCGGCATGCTTTCCCGCAATGGTTTGAATGATCCCTACGGCCCTCTGGCCGACGGCATGTGCATTTCCGAGGGAGGGGCGGCCATAGCCCTGGAATTGTCTTCTGCTCCAGGTATTTATGTGAAGGATTATCTGGTGAATTCCGATGCCTATAGCCCGCTGGGCATGCCGGAGGACGGAAAGAGCATAGCCGCCCTGCTGGAGGCTGCTTTGAAAAGTCGGGATGGAGCGGTTCCTCTGACCGTTTGTCCCCATGCCAGCGGCACGGCGGGGAATAGCATGTCCGAACGGGCTGCTTTGAAAAGGGTTTTTAAAGACGGACTGCCGGATTTGAGGATGATGAAGCCGTGGACGGGGCATGCCATTGGAGGCAGCGGAATTTTGGAACTGGCCCTGATGCTGGTCTTTGCCAGGGAGGGGGTATTGCCTCCCAATCCTCCCTGGGCCACCTTCCCGGAAGGCGGCGCCTGTTCTGCGGAGGAGCTGCCGTTGGCCGGGGGGGCGGATGCTGGTCAAATCCGCCGCTTCCATGGGCGGCCATAATGTGGTGCTGAGTCTGGCTGTGGACGGTTGAATATTGTTGAATAGTGAACGCTTATGAAGAATCCTGAACAGTTTTTGTCAGAGTTGAAGTCTGCGGGGCTGCTGCGCGTCCTGCGGGATGTGGAATGCCTGCCCGGAGGAATGGCCCGTCTGGCGGATGGCCGGAAAGTGGTCAATCTGGCAAGCAACGATTATCTGGGGCTGGCCCACCATCCGTCCCTGGCGGAGGCTTTTTCCCGTGCGGTGCGGGATGAAGGGGCCGGAGCCATGGCATCCCGCCTGGTGACGGGGACGCGGCGGGAACATTCCTGTCTGGAAGAGGCCCTGGCCGCTTTGAAGGGGACTGAAGCGGCGGTCAGTTTTTCCTCCGGTTATGCTACCTCCCTGGGAGTGATTGCTTCTATTGCGGACCGGGAGGATACGGTGCTGATGGATAAGTTGTCCCATGCCAGCCTGATTGACGGGGCGCGTTTGTCCGGGGCGCGTTTGTCTACGTTCCTGCATAACGATATGGAGTCATTAAGGAAAAAAAACTGCAGCATTTGCGGGACGCGAATCCTTCCGGCGGGATTCTGGTAGTGACCGAATCCGTTTTCAGCATGGATGGAGACCGTGCCCCCCTTCGGGAAATTGTGCGTCTGAAGGATGAATTCGGCGCGTTGCTGCTGGTGGATGAAGCTCACGGATTCGGTGTGCTGGGAGAACACGGGGCCGGACTGGCGGAAGAGCTGGGTGTTTCCTCCCGGATAGATTTTCAAATGGGGACTTTGAGCAAGGCTGCCGGGGTAAGTGGTGGATATGTGGCCTGTTCCCGCGCCTGGGCGGATGTAATGGTTAATTCCGCCCGGTCCCTGATTTATTCCACGGCTCCGCCTCCCGCTTTGGCCGCCGCCGCCCTGGCCGCGGTGGAAGTGATCCGCAGCGGGGAGGGAAAGGAATTGCGCCGCCGTGTTTCCGTGCTGGCAAACAGTTTGTCCGCCGCACTGGGGATGTCGGGAAGGCCTCTTTCTTCCATTTTCCCTGTTGTGGTGGGAGAGAACGATGCTGCCCTGGCTGCGGCGGATGCCCTGCTGGAACAGGGCTTTCTGGCTCCCGCCATCCGTTATCCTACGGTTCCCCGCGGAACGGCCCGGTTGCGCATTACGGTAACGGCTGCGCATGAATCCGGGCAGGTCACGCGGCTGGGGACGGCGTTGAAGGAGCTGCTGCATGGGAAGTAACGCAGGCGTTGTTTTTGGTTCTCCGCATTGGAGCCGGTTCCTGTTTTTATGCGGGGCCTGCCGGAAATGGGATTATCCTCATTGATGCCGCCATAAAAAAGGAAGAAGGATATCTGATGCCTGGCGGAACGGAATGACATCCGGATGTCCTGAATGGCAGAGCTTGCATCTTGACAGGGAAGTTTTCTTCCAGTAAGGGGAAAGAATGAAGGTTCCCAAAGGAATTTTCACTGAACCCTATAAAATAACGTCATGATGAATACTTCTGATTCTTCTTCTCCTTCGTCCTGCTGCAGCGGTTCTCCTTCCTGCACGGCCGCTCTTGTTCTCGGCATCATCGCCCTGGTATTGGCATTGATCGGTTTTTTCCCGTGCCTGGGCTGGATTACTCTGATTCCTGCGGGGCTGCTTGCCATTATTGCACTGATCATGAGCATTGTGGCTGTCAGTAAAGGTTCGCCCAAAGGGGCTCTTGTTGTTGCCATTATCGCGTTGGCCCTGTCCGCCGTTGCGGGAATTGTCCAGGCATGGATGGCCAGCGCTACCGTGACTTACATGGAACAGCACCAGGATTATGTGGAAAAGAAGGCTCTGGAAATTCAAAAGGAGCTTCGGCAGATGGAGCAGGAAAACAGGGAGTCATTGAGGCGGTCCGGGGAGGCGGATGGAATGTCCCCCGCGGATGGAACAGGCTCCCAGGATTTGTAGTTCCTGAACCTTTTTAGGAAAATCGGCGATGAATGGCGGGCGCTCTTCATGGCGTTCATGCCGTGATAGCTGGGTGGTCAGGAAAGTATGGCTGCCTGTATGGGCTGTTCTGTCCTGCCTGTTGCTGGCGCCCTCCCTCATGGCTCTGGCAATTAGCCCTGACAGGATGAATTCTCTGGCGGCTTCTGTTGCCGTGCCGCATCGTGAATGCCCGTTGTGCGGCATGACGCGAGGGTATGCGGAAATGGCCCGCGGGGATATACGCGCCGCATGGGGATGGAACCGAGGAGCTCCGGTCTTGTTTATGGCAGGACTGCTCAATGGAGGGGCTGCCGCGTTTTATTTGGCATGGTGCTGGCGGAGAAGGGCGGGAAGCCGGGAAAAGGAAAATAGTTCTCCCGCGTAGCAAGCCGGCAGGGGAGGAACCGGCTCCCCCTGTCCCCGATAAATGACACGGCGGAAGTTTTGAAGCAGGGCCTGGGAAGTTCTTCTGCCTCCTGTTTATTCCCTGTAACGGGGCTGGCGCCTGGTGGGGGGGACGGAATGATGTTGAGTTTTTATTGAATGAATTCCATGCCAAATTCCTCGTAGTGCCGAAGATGAAGTTCCCCTGCCCAGGTTGAGCGTTTTGCCGGAGGGAGCTGCGTTGTTCCTGAAAAGGAGAGGGGTATGCGGCGCCGGTGTTTCATGCCTTAGGATTATTTTTTGTCAGGAAGGGGAATAGCTTTTCTGGGAACGGCCGGTATTGCCGTTCATGAAAGGAGTGTTCGTTGTGTGGAATATTTTGATTTTTCTTTATTCCGGTATTTTGTTGATAATGTTGTTTTCTATTAAGTTGTGTAATTTTCTAACATTTTTATTCTAGGCCCGGTTGATTTTATATATATAGTTTTTGGATATTGTATGAATATTTGCATGTCCATCTATAGATCAATCGAATTGCGGAAGAATACATCCGGAAGTTATAAGGTCCGGCTGACTATCGACCGGGGAAGCAAGTTCTGCGGAGCCAGGAAATCTCTCGGTCTCGGCACCCATCGGGAGGATTGCGCCCTAAGACGTGCCTACCTGATGCGATGCCTGCTGTTTCATATGGGATGGTTTCCCGGCGGAAAGATTGCCGTCAGGAATTCAGCCGAATGCGGTATCAAGGATGTGGTTTGGGACAGCATGGAGTGTTCGGAGGATTCCGGAATGTTCAAGCTTGCCGGCAGGGGAGGCCGCATGGCTGCGGATGAGACCATGGCCATCTGGTTCCAGACGAATGAAGACGGGGAAGGTCCAGTGCCTCCGTCTGCTCATTTCCGGATGGAGGAAGGATGACCGGGCGGATGATTTGAGGGTGCTGATTCAGGGAATGCGGCATTGCGCCTTGGAACAGCGCCAGCATCCCTGCCGGATTTTGAATATTGAAATCGGCGCCGGCTCTTTCGCGGCATCCCGGGATGAGTGTGTGCTGAAAGGATAGGAAAACGGATTGTCCCAGATACCAGTTTATCCTGGTTTTATTCTGAAGACGCCACATTCCGGTTGGGAAATCCGGCTGTATGTCCGGCATGCCTGGCCCGGAGTTTATTTGGCCGTCATTGACGACGGGAAGGTTGTCCGTATTCCGGGCGAGGCGAAGGTGCAGGAGGAATGGTGCGCTGCCTGCCGGGAAAGGGAGTTTTGTTTTTCCTGCATGAAAAAAAACCCCGGATGGAATGATTGCCATCCGGGGGGGGTTTTAGGGATCCGGCTATTTTTTAGCGGGCAGTTTCACCTGAATGTGAATGTCGCGCAGCTGACGGTCTTCCGCGGCGGCGGGGGAGTCGCTCATCAGATCCGCTCCCCGGTTGTTTTTCGGGAATGCGATGACTTCGCGGATGGATTCCGCGTTGCAAATCATCATGACCAGGCGGTCAAGACCCAGCGCAAGGCCGCCGTGGGGCGGAGCGCCGAAGCTGAAAGCGTCCAGAATGTGGCCGAATTGTTCGCGGGCCTGTTCTTCCGTGATGCCGAGCGCCTTGAACATGGCGGACTGCAGGTCGCGTTCATGGATGCGGATGGAACCGCCTCCCAGCTCCGTGCCGTTGAGCACCACGTCGTAGGCCTGCGCGCGAAGGTCTGCGGAGAGTTCCCCGCTGAGCAGTTTTTGTTCGTCTTCCTTGACGGGGCGGGTAAAGGGGTGGTGGATGGCGACCCAGCGCTGCTCTTCCTCATCCCAGCCCACCAGCGGGAATTCAATAACCCACAGAAAGTCGCGTTCCTTGTTGTCCTTGAGCAGTTCCATGAATTCGGCGCATTGCAGGCGCACGCGGCCCAGGATATCGCAGGAGGGTTCCCACGGGCCGGCGGCAAAGAGAACGAGGTCTCCTGTTTCGATGTCCAGGGCTTCCGTGAGTTTTTGCTTTTCTTCGTCGGAAAGGAATTTGGAGATGGGGCTTCTCCAGTCTTCCTCGCGCACCTTGATGTAGGCCAGGCCTTTGGCTCCGGCTTCCACGGCAGTTTTCGTCAGGGCGTCAATCTGGCCAACGGAGGCGGAACCGAATCCCTTGGCGTTGATGGCCTTGACCACGCCGCCGTTGCTTACGGCGGAGGCGAATACCTTGAAGCCGCTGTTTTCAAAGATGGAGGAGACGTCCGTCAGCTTCATGCCGAAGCGGCGTTCCGGCTTGTCGGAACCGTACTGATCCATTGCTTCCTTCCAGGTCATGCGGGGGAAGGGGGTGGGAATGTCCACGCCCAGGGATTCCTTGTACACGCGTTTGAGCAGGCCTTCCACCAGGTTGTAGATGTCTTCCGGCGTGATGAAGGAAGCTTCAATGTCCACCTGGGTGAATTCCGGCTGGTCCGCGCGCAGGTCTTCGTCACGGAAGCAGCGGGCAATTTGGAAATAGCGTTCCATGCCGGCTACCATGAGCAGCTGCTTGTATTGCTGCGGGGCCTGGGGCAGCGCGTAGAATTTGCCGGGCGCCAGGCGGGAGGGCACCAGGAAGTCCCGTGCGCCTTCCGGCGTGGATTTGGAGAGGATGGGCGTTTCAATTTCCAGAAAGCCGTGCTCGTCCAGATAGTCGCGCGTGGCTTTGGTGACGCGGTGGCGGATCTGCATGTTGCGGGCCATGGCCGGGCGGCGCAGGTCCAGAAAGCGGTATTTGAGGCGCAGGTCTTCGTTGGAGAGGGCCCGATCCAGCTGGAAGGGGAGCACGTCAGCCTTGTTGATGACGTTCAGGGTGTCTGCGGAGACTTCGATTTCCCCGGTGGGGAGGTCCGCATTGGTCGTGTCCACCGTATCCGTTTTCAGGCGGGCGGCCACGGTGCCGGAAATCTGGATCATGTCTTCGGAGCGGAGCTGCTGGGAGGCTTTCGCCACATCCTGATTGACTTCCGGGTGAAAGACTACCTGCGTGATGCCGGAGCGGTCGCGCAAGTCGATAAATATGACGCCGCCATGGTCCCGGACGGAATCTACCCAGCCGATGAGGGTGGTCGGCTTGCCGATGTTCGCAGCGCGCAATTCGCTGCAGGTATGAGTGCGGTATGAGTTCATCTTTATTGAAAATGGAAGAAGGGGAAAGAACGGTGTCAATTGCTTCCGGTGAGTGAAGCCACGGCGTCAAACAGGTCGTCCATGGCGACGGGGGATGAGGTGCGCGCGCCCAGGTCGCGAAGTTCCATGACCGGGAATTCATCTCCCACGATCAAGGCCGCGCGGGCGCCGGATTTGACGGCCTTCTGGAGCTGTCCGTTGACTTTGGTGAGCGTGAGGGGAAGGTCCACACTGTATCCCTGGTCCCGGAGGGCGGAGGCGATGGCAAGAACTTCCGCGCGGCGGCTTTCAGATGCCTGAACCATGAAGATGTCGCAGCCTGCGGAGGCCAGCGCCGCATCTTTCAGCGCCCTGGCATGGGGCGTCTGTTCAATAAGGTGGGTGATGACGGCATCCCCCATGGCAAAGCCGGTTGCCGGCATGTCCACTGCGTTGTTGGAAAGGGCGCCTACCAGCGTGTCGTAACGTCCTCCGCCGGCTACGGCGCGCAGGCTGCGCTGTGTGTCAAAGATTTCAAAAACCAGACCGGTGTAGTATGCCAGTCCGCGCACTACGGATAAGTCCAGCTTGACATAGCCGTCCAGCCCGCGGGCCGTCAGGTCTTTCATCAGGATGTCATAGCGTTCGGACGCTCCGGCGGGCGGGTTTTCAATGAAGGCCACCAGATCGCCGCGGCTGATATGAAAGGCGTCCAGCTTGCGCTGGCATTCTTCCGGGCGGTCACGTTCAAATTTGTCCACAATGCCGAGGAAAGCGGGAATATCCTGTTCCTGCACGCCGTGTTCCGAAGCAAACCTGATCCAGGCTTCCCGGTCAGAGACGCGCACAATGAAGTCGTTTTGCGTAAAGCCCAGTTCCCTCATGCAGTCGATGGCCAGGGCTATCAGTTCGGAATCCGTCCACGCGGAGGCTTCTCCCAGAATGTCCGCATTGAATTGATAAAATTCGCGCAGACGCCCTTTCTGGGGTTTTTCATAACGGAAGCATGAGCCGATTTCAAACCACTTGAGCGGTTTGGTGTATTCGCGCTGGTAGGCGGCTGCGATGCGTCCCAGGGAGGCGGTGAGTTCCGGGCGGATGGTGATGTCCCGGTCCCCCTGGTCCGTGAAGCGGAAGAGCTGGGTGGGCAGCTCGCCTCCGCTCTTTTTAAGATAAAGCTCCGTGGCTTCCACAGTCGGGCCCTCCCATTCCAGGAATCCGTAACGATGAGCCACCTTCTTCCATGCGTTGAAAAGATAGTTGCGCACGGCGCAGTCCGCCGGTGCAAAATCGCGGAATCCGGGAAGTGGTTGAAAGCGAGCGTCTGGCATAACCTGGAAAAGGATGTTGTCTGAGGACGAAACAGTTTACAGAATTCCTATGCCTTGGCAAGTCCACATGCTTATGATGAAGGAATTTCGGTGGAAACCATATGAATGACTCTATGCAGGAGGATGGGGACGGTTATTCCGGTTTTACATGAAATGAGGAAGGGCGGGAAAGGATTGATTATTGGGGACTTTATTGTTTTTTTTATTATCCGAATTTTTTGCGCGGGCTGTGGGGCGTGCGGGTTTAAGTGGCTGGGGATTTGTAAACGGATGTCAAACAACAATATTGAACAGCAAGGGGAAATGATAAGAGGATGTTCCCAAAAGTTTTTCTGCGTATGGAGCATTGCATCTTTCCCTTTATAGAAAAATGTTTTCCTCCCGCGCTAAAAAGAAAACCGGGGCAGTTTTGTTTGATTTCATAGGAGTATGACGTGAAACGGATGAGTTTTTTTTCTCTTTGGGAATCTAATATCAGTATTGATTATGTGTAAAGAATGTGGATGCGGGGGGGAGCTCTCCCATGAAAGTCACGGCCACGGCATGGACGTCCATGTTCCGGTGTTGGATGCCAATGACCGGCTGGCAGAGCGCAACAGAGGTTTTTTTGCTGCAAAAAACCTTTTGGTTATCAATGTTTTTTCTTCTCCGGGGTCAGGAAAGACTTCCCTGTTGCAGAAGACGGCGGAGATGCTCCGCGGCCGTGTGCGCATGGGGGTTATCGTAGGGGATTTGGCGACGGATAATGATGCGGAACGCCTGAGCCGAGCGGATATCCCCGTAGTGCAGATTACAACGGGCACCATGTGCCATCTGGACGCCCGCATGATTGCGGAGGCCATGAAGAAAATGCCTCTGGATGATCTCGACGTTTTGATTATTGAAAATGTGGGCAATCTGGTTTGCCCGGCTTCCTATGACCTGGGGGAAGGCGTGCGCGTGGTGCTGCTTTCCGTGACGGAGGGTGAGGACAAGCCGTTGAAATATCCTCCCATGTTCCATTCTGCGGATGTTGCCCTGGTGACCAAGTCCGATCTGGCGGATGCCGTGGATTTTAACCGTGACGCCGCCCTGGCCGCCCTGAACAAGGTGGCTCATCATGCGCACGTGATGGAGGTTTCTTCCAAGACCGGCGAAGGAATGGAGGCCTGGTGCGAGGAGATTGTGGAACGTGCGCGCCACGCCCGGGAAGGCACGATTCAGCATCATGGCCATCACCACCATTGAACAGGCCGCCGCGGCATTGAAATTTGAGATAGCCGGCATGGTTCAGGGGGTCGGCTTCCGTCCCCATGTGTACCGTTTGGCGGTACGGCACGGATTGAAGGGGTTTGTGCGCAATACGGAGTCCGGTGTGGAGATTCATGTGGAAGGGGAGTCCGGCGCTCCGGAGCGTTTCTGGACCGCGCTGATGGACGGCCTGCCGGAGCATGCCCGGGTTTATGGAGTGGAGCGTACCGTATGCGAGCCTGCCGGTTTTGAGGAATTCCGCATTGAGGAAAGCGATTCCACCCCCGGAGGCGTTCCGGTGATGCTGCCGGATCTGGCTCCGTGCCCGGAGTGCCTGGAAGAAATGCGCGACCCGTTTTCCCGCCGGTATCATTATCCGTTTACCAACTGTACGCACTGCGGTTCCCGCTATTCCATTATTGAGACAATGCCGTATGACCGCGCGGGCACCAGCATGAAGGGGTTCCGAATGTGTCCGGAGTGCCGGAGGGAGTACCAGGATGTGGAGGACAGGCGTTTTCACGCACAGCCTATCGGCTGCCCGTCCTGCGGCCCTTCCGTGAAGGTGCTGTTTTCAGATGGTTCCGAACTGGGGTTCGGCCATGGGTTTGATACCCCCGCGGCACAGGTGGCATGGGTGCTGGCGGGTTTGATTGTGGCCCTGCTGGGCGTGGGAGGGTTTCAATTGCTGGCGGATGCTTCTTCGGAAGCTGCCGTCAGGCGTCTCCGGCGGTTGAAGGAGCGTGACGCCAAGCCTTTTGCCGTGATGGTGCCGGATGTGGCTGCGGCGGAGAGGCTGTGCCGCTTGTCGGAGGAGGAAAAGCGCCTGCTGGCTTCTCCGGCCGCCCCCATTGTGCTGGCCCGGGGCAGGAAGGATGTGGATCTGGCTCCTTCCGTGTGCATGTTCAGCCGTTTTGTGGGGATAATGCTTCCGTCTTCCCCTCTTCATGCGCTGCTGATGGATGTGTGGGGAAAGCCTCTGGTGGTGACCAGCGGGAACCTGAGCGGCGAGCCCCTGTGCATCTCCGTGGAGGAGGGGCTGGAGAAACTGGGCCGTGTGGCGGATGTGTTTTTGGTGCATGACCGCCCGGTAGTGCGGCCCGTGGACGATTCCGTGGTCCGCGTTACGGACGGCAGGGCCATGATGGTTCGCCGCGCCCGCGGATATGCTCCGCGGCCTGTGTGGCGCACATCCGCAGCGGTTCCCGATGTGCTCGCCCTGGGGTCCGGATTGAAGAATACCATCTGCTGGCTGAAAAGGGGCGTGGCTGTCATGAGCCAGCATCTCGGTGACCTGAGCAGTTCGGCTTCCCTGAACGCTTTTGAGCGGACGGTGGAGGCGCTGGGCAGAACCCTGGATGCCGTTCCGCAGGTAATTGCCGTGGACGCCCATCCGGACGGCCCCACTTTTGCCCTTGGCCGGCGTCTGGCGCAGAAGTGGAATGCAGCGGTTGTCCCTGTGCAGCATCATCAGGCTCATGTGCTGGCCTGTGCCGTGGAAAATGAAATGCCGTTTCCTGCTTTGGGCATCGCTTGGGACGGGACGGGGTTCGGTACGGACGGAACGGTATGGGGAGGGGAATTTTTTGTGTTGGAGGAAGAGGGTGAGCCGCACAGGGTGGCGCGGCTCAGGCCGTCTTCTGCCCGGCGGGGACGAAGCGGTTCGGGAACCTTCCCGGTGCGCCTGTTCCCTGGCCCGTCAGATGGGGCCGTGGCGTACGGAGGGGCTTGATAAGCGTCTGGAGAGGGGGCTGCCTGTGCGGAAACGCGAGGTTCTGGAGGCGATGATGGCCCGGAATATCCATTGTCCGTCCTCCTCGTCCATGGGGCGGTTGTTTGATGCCGTGGCTTTCTGGTGCGGTTTTGACGGTGAGGCGGGGTGTGAGGGCCATGCCGCCATGATGCTGGAATCATGGGCCGCGGAAGTTTCCGGGGAAGAAATGCCGGGGGACGCGTATGAATGGGTCATGCATGAAGAAGAGGGATTGCTGGAACTGGACTGGAGGCCGTTGATGAAGTCTGTGGATGAAGATTTATTGAAAGGCGTTTCCCGCGGCTGCATCGCCCGCAAGTTTCATGAGAGCCTGGTGAATCTGGTCTTTGACGTGGCGGAGCGTTTCTGCCTGGACAGGCTGGTGCTGGGCGGCGGATGTTTTCAGAATTCCTTTTTGCTTGAAGGACTGGCGGGAATGGCTCAGTCTAGAAGGTGCCAGTTGGCTCTGCCCCAGCGGGTGCCGTGCAATGACGGGGGAATTTCCCTGGGGCAGGTTGCGGCGGTCGTACGCCAATGGAAAGGATAGGATATGTGTTTGGCCGTTCCCGGAAAGATTGTGAGCGTCAATGAGACGGACCCTTTGTTCAGATTGGGGGTGGTGGATTTTGGCGGCGTGACCCGTGAAGTGAATCTGGCCTGTGTGCCGGAAGCCGTGCCGGGGGATTACGTCATCGTTCACGTGGGCATGGCCCTGAGCGTGCTGGACGAGGAAACCGCTCTTCAAACCCGCAGGGAAATGAGGGAAATTGTGGAAAAAACGGATCCGCTGTAAAGGGGCGTTTCCCGAATTTAATGAATATTTATGCAGGAGGAAGTCCGGCAGCTGATTGAAGAATTGCGCCATGCTGTGACGCGTCCGTGGGCGGTCATGGAGGTATGCGGAGGTCAGACGCATGCGATTGCCTCTCTGGGGCTGGAGGAGCTGTTGCCTCCCGGCCTGCGCCTGATTCACGGCCCCGGCTGTCCGGTCTGCGTTACGGCGGTGGAGTTGATTGACCAGGCCGTGGAATTAAGCCTGCGGCCCGGCGTGGTTTTGTGCAGCTACGGGGATATGATGCGGGTGCCGGGTTCCCGCGGGGATTTGTTTTCCGCCAAGGCCAGGGGGGGAGACGTGCTTTTGATGTATTCTCCGCTGGAAGCGGTCGCTTATGCCGGAACCCATCCTGATACGGAAGTGGTGTTTTTTGCCGTAGGGTTTGAGACGACGGCCCCGGCTACGGCGCTTGCCCTGCAGCAGGCCCGCGCGCTGGGGTATGCCAATTTTTCCGTTCTCTGCGCCCATGTGCAGGTTCCCCCGGCTCTGGAATGGCTGATGGAGCAGGATGAGGGCAGGCCGGACGCCTTCCTGGCCCCCGGCCATGTCTGCGCCGTCACGGGGGAAATGGATTACGGGCGTTTGGCCACCCGTTACCGGACGCCCATGGTGGTGACGGGGTTTGAGGCTCCGGACCTGCTCCGCGGCATTCTGATGTGCGTTCGTCAGCTGGAAGCCGGGGAATATGCAGTGCGGAATGCGTACGGACGTTATGTGAAACCCTGTGGAAACAGGGCGGCGCAGGAAAGGATGAATGAAGTTTTTGAGCCGGAAGACCGCCATTGGCGCGGGCTGGGGCTGATTCCCGGCGGCGGCATGAGGCTGCGCCGGGAGTGGCGTGCCATGGATGCCGTTCTGCGTTTTGAATGCGGAACGGGGAGGCCGGGTGCGGATGAGGTTTCCGGATGCCTGGCCGGGCAGGTGTTGAGGGGGGCTGATTCGTCCTGGGGAATGCCCTTTTTTCGGGGCGTCCTGCACGCCGCTGACTCCGCTGGGCGCTCCCATGGTGTCCGGGGAAGGGGCATGCGCCGCTTATTATCATTATAAAAGAAGCTGATACCATGTTTGAGTGTCCTGTTCCGGAACCTGTTTCCGACCGTATCCAGATGGCTCACGGCGGCGGAGGCCGCTTGATGAGCTGATCCGTTCTGTGTTTCTGAGCGCCTTCGGTTCCCCTTCCGAAGGCGTGCAGAATGACGCCGCCGTATTGGAGGTTCCTCCGGGGAGGCTGGCGATGACGACGGACAGCTTTGTGGTGCAGCCTTTGGAGTTTCCCGGCGGCTCCATCGGTTCACTGGCGGTGCACGGAACGGTGAATGATCTCGCCATGAGCGGCGCGGAGCCGTTGTATTTGACGGCGGGCTTTATTCTGGAAGAGGGGCTTCCGCTGAAGGTGCTGACCCGCGTGGCGCAGGATATGGCTGCCGCGGCCCGTGCGGCGGGCGTCCGTATTGTGACGGGGGACACAAAAGTGGTGGAGCGCGGAAAGGGGGACGGTATTTACATTAATACTGCCGGGGTTGGCATCGTGCGCCATGGTTTGGAGATCAGCCCTTCTTCCGTTCGTCCGGGGGATTCCGTGCTGCTCAGCGGGGATTTGGGGAGGCATGGCATGACGATTATGAGCCTGCGCGCCGGGCTGTCTTTCGGAGACGGCCTGGAAAGTGATTCCGCTCCGTTGCACGAATCCGTGGCCGCTGTCATTCGTGCCGGCATTCCCGTGCATTGCCTGCGTGACGTGACCCGCGGCGGGTTGACCGCCACTCTTGCGGAGATTGCGGAATCTGCCGGCCTGACAGTGAAGCTGAATGAAATGTCTATTCCCGTGCGTGAGGATGTCAGGGCGGCATGCGGCCTGCTGGGGCTGGACCCTCTTCAAGTGGCCTGTGAGGGGCGTTATCTGGCTGTTCTTCCCCGGGAGCATGAGGAAGAGGCCCTGAACCTGATGCGCGGCTGCGGCGTATCTGCCGGAGCCTGCGTCATAGGCCATGTGGAGGAATTGGGGACGGCGCCCCTGCTGATGACGGGACGTCTTGGAGTGGAGCGGGTGTTGACGATGCCTTCAGGAATGCAGCTTCCCCGCATCTGCTGATTCCTGGTGCTGCATTATTAGCGTTTTGTGGCAGGGAAGCGGAGGAACCCGCTTCCCTGCCGGGTCCGGTGTTTCATAGGGGTGCCGGAGCGGCTCTGTGCGCTTCCGGAGGAAAGCGCAGCCGGCTTGGTATGGGGAACTGGTTGTTGGGAGATGGTTCAGGAGGGAGTGTCTTTACCTGTCCCGGCATCGGGAAACTCTTTTAATGCCGCTTTGGCCTGTGCATGGTCCTGGGAGGCTGCCTTTTCCAGCCATTCCCGGGCAGTTTCCAGGTTTTTTTCCACGCCGAATCCGTACAGGCAGATGATTCCCATATTGTATTGCTCGGAGGCGTAGCCGGCCCTGGCGGCGCGAAGATTCCTGTTTTGCCATTCCCTGGCTTCCGCTTCCGTGAAGCCCTGGCTTTTGCAGAATTGGTCCCACGTCTTTCCGAATTTCATGGCAGCCCTCGCAAATCCCGACAGGGCGGATTTTCTGGTGTATTCATCCGCCAGGCGCATGTTTTTTCCCACTCCGGCGGGTCCCAGCCTGTACAGGTGGGCCAGTCCCCAGTATCCGTTGGGGCTGCCCAGATCTGCCGCTTTTTGGAAGAGCTGCAACGCGTCCGGGTATTTTTTATGGGACATGGCGAATACCGCATTGGCCAGGAAGCGTTCCGCTTTGATGAATTCGTAAAATTCGGGAATAGCCGCCCATTCGGATTTAAGTTTGTTCCTGTCTTTCCTGGATTTGGGAGGCATGCCGGAAGGCGGGGATATTCGGAAAACGGGAATGTAACCGGAAGCGCCCATATTGGCCAGCCCGGCCATCAGAAAGCAGCCCGGCTGGAGGCGCCACATGTGCATGTACAAAACGCGCTCTGCTGGCAGAGATTCCTTCTCGATCCAGTCCGGCAGGTTCATGGGGGGGGCCGTAAAGTCCCGTCAGTCCGTTCAGCATGCGCTTGTACAGGGATTTCAGGCGCGTATCGTATTCCTCTTTACCCGCTTTGGTGGTGGAGTAAAAGGAAACGGCTTTCAGACCTCCATCCTTTCCGTACTCGAAATGCAGGGAGAAGAAAAGGCCTCCAATAGGTTTTTTCGTCTTGTAGGCTCCGTTCAGCCCTGTACGGCTCAGGTAGGCGTCTGTTTCCGGCCCTTCCAGGGATTTGCAGGTTTTCAGGGAATTCAGAAGCTGGGATTCCTGCAAACCTGTTTCCAGGGGGCCGTAAAGAGGCGAGGCGGCGCCGCAGGAAGCTGTATAAAGCACAGCCATGTAGCGATAGCAATTGGTCAATTTCATGGGATAGATAGGGCAGGGATGGAAGTGGTGCTTCAATAGCGGATTAGGAATTCGAATGAAGTGTTCAAAGATGTTTCTATGAAAAACAAATATATTACAATCAATAGTTTATGTTTTGTTCCAACAAATTTATTCTGTTGAGGGTTGTGTCCGGGAAAATGATGGATGATTTTGGAGAAATGCATTTGGTATGAAAAACTGATATTGACGTCGGATTCCTAATCCGCAGTGTTTAAAATAGGTTGAAAAATGTTGTTTAATCTTTTTGTTATCAGCATATTAAAAATATGCATCCTGTTTTCCTGAAGTGAAAAAGGCGGAAAGGCGCGTCTGTTGTCCCGCCACGTTCTTCCGTTTTTTTACATGGGAATCGTTATTATTTTTATTAAAAGTCTTTCTGAATATTCATTCATTTCCGTTTTGTGTATCCCATATGCATGCATTGTGGCGGATTTCAAATCCGCCTGTCAGCGAAAAAAGGAGTTGATTTTTACTTATTAATTTTATTATCAATGGATAAAAGAAATGTTGGGGATTGTTTCTTTCAGGATGCGTTGTGATTTTTTTCTTTCTCTATACGATGAAAGTCCTTTTTTCTCAAAAAATTTGATTGACTGCGGATTTGAAATGCGCAGATGAACGCGCATGGATTGAGAGCGTTTGATATTCAACGGGCTGTTTCTTTTTTGCAGCAATACGCAGTTTTGGAAGATGGCCTGATAGAAAAAAGAGGGCTCATGATACGTACCCGTACGGGAAAAACGGGAAGGCCGTGGCGGAATTGCTCCGGAGCGGCTGTTGATTCTGCCGGGGCTGCGAGCATAACCGGATGTTTGTGACGGTTTCGTTTCCGGCTGCATCTTGTTTGAGGAAGCCATTCCGCTCATGGTACCGGTACATGAGAATTGATGTGGTAACGGACACGTATGAACCTGATGTAAATGGAGTGGCCCTGACGCTGGGGCGTCTGGTCGGCGGCCTCCGGATGCGCGGGCATCTGGTGCATGTGATGAGGGCTTCTGAACGGAACGGCTCTTTCAACCCTGGGGAGACGGCTATGCCGTCCCTTCCCCTCCCCATGTACCATGAGGTGAAGATAGGGCTGCCTTCTGCAGACAGGTTCCGCGCCAGATGGATGAAAAAAAGGCCGGATGTGGTATACGTGGCTACGGAAAGCCCCATGGGAGCGTCTGCCGTGAAGGTCGCCCGTACGCTGGAGGTTCCCGTGGTGATGGGATTCCATACCAATTTCCACCAGTATATGAAGGATTACCATTTCTCCAGACTGGAAACAGCCGCCGTGAATTACCTGCGCAAACTCCACAACAGGGCAGGGATGACAGTGGTTCCCACGGAGGAAATGCGCCGTACGCTGGAAGGGCTGGGGTTTGAACGCCTTTCCGTCATGGGGCGCGGAGTGGATGCCGTCCTGTTTGATCCCGCCAGGAGGGATGCTTCCCTGCGCCAGTCATGGGGCGTCTGGCGGGATGAAGTGGTATTTGGCGTCGTGGGGCGTCTGGCGCGGGAAAAGAACCTGGTGGCGGCCCTGGGGCTGTACACGCGCTTGCAGAGGGAGTTTCCGGATTGCGGCATGAAAATGGTGGTGGTAGGGGACGGCCCCATGATGAACAGCCTGCGCAGTGAGTTTCCTGATGCCGTTTTTTGCGGAATGCGCCGTGGGGAAGACCTGGCGCGCCATTATGCCGCCATGGACGTTTTACTGTTCGCCAGTGAGACGGAAACTTTCGGGAACGTTTTGCTGGAAGGCATGGCCAGTGGTTTGGCTACGGTCAGCTACCGGTATGCCGCTTCCGCGGATGTGGTGCTGGACGGCATCAACGGCCTTCAGGCGGAGAAAGGGGATGAAGAGGGGTTTTATTCCGCCATGCGCCGTCTGCTGGAAGACGGGGAGATGATTCGGAGGCTTGGGAAACAGGCCCGCAGGACGGTGAATTCCAGAACTTGGGATTCCATCCATGACAGGTTTGAAGAACTGCTGGCTTCCGTGGCCCGGGAGGAAAACGGGACCGGCTGCGCCCGCCCCCCGCGGGATGCCGTGCTGGAATGCCGCACGGTTTTTTTGTCGGACCTTCATCTGGGAACGAAAGACTGCAAGGCGGACGAATGCCGGAAGTTTCTGAAACATGTCCGGGCTGGAAAAATTGTGCTGGTGGGGGATATTGTGGATGCTTGGGCTTTGTCCCGCGGCAGCCGCTGGCGGCGGAGGCATACGCGCTTTGTCCGCACCTTGTTGAAAAAGATGGAACAGGAGGATGTGGAAGTCCTGTACCTGCGCGGAAACCACGATGATATTCTGGAAAAATTCCTGCCTTTTCATCTGGGCGGTTTGAAAATTGCCAGGGAGTACGTGCACCAGGCTGTGGATGGAAGACGCTACCTGTGCGTGCATGGAGACGGTTTTGACGCCATTTCCACCAATCACCGGTGGCTGGCGATGCTCGGCTCTCTGGGTTATGACGTTTTGCTGATGGTCAACAGGTTTTACAACAAATACCGCGCCTGGCGGGGCAGGGAATATTATTCCGTTTCCCGCGCCATCAAGGGCCGCGTGAAATCCGCCGTCAATTTTATCGGAAAATATGAGGAACAGCTTCAACGCCTGGCGGTAAAGAGGCAGTGTGACGGCATCATCGCCGGGCATGTGCATCATCCGGCGGATACCATGGTGGGAAAGGTGAGATATCTGAATTGCGGGGACTGGGTGGAAACCATGAGCGCAGTGCTGGAATACGGCGACGGCCGTATGGAAACGGTGCTTTACAAGGATTTTATGAAGCGCCTGGCATATGGCAAATGCGGAACCATGGAGGATGCGGAAACTTCTCCCGGCACGGGGGATTCATGACGGAACGGCCTTTATCCGGTTCCCCCCGGAAGTGGGACAAAATGACTTTGTGTGACATTTTGTCTCTTTTCTGGTGTGACATTATGTCCCGTTTCCTTTTGTCGGGAAAATAGAGGAATGAAAGGAAAAACAGCATAATATGATTATAATATGACATTTGCGTTTATTTTTCAGTATGCCTTGCCAGGTTGGCATGCCATTTGCAACAAAAGAGGCAAGAATATGAGTTTGCCTGCATGATGCTTCAGGTCATGAGGAAATCAAATCTCAACGAAATCCATTCAAAACAATCTAAAATAACGATATGGCTAAAATATTAGGAATCGACCTTGGCACGACCAACTCGTGCATGGCTGTGATGGAAGGCGGTCAGGGTACCGTACTTGAAAACAGCGAAGGTGCGCGCACCACTCCCTCCATTGTTGCTTTCACCAAAAGCGGTGAACGCCTCGTGGGGCAGGCCGCCAAACGTCAGGCGGTAACCAACCCGAAAAACACCGTGTTTTCCTCCAAGCGCCTCATCGGTCGCAAGTACAGTGAACTGACGGAAGAAGATAAAAAGGTGCCGTACGAAATTGTGGAAGCTCCCAACGGAGATGCCTACATCCGCGTGGATGTGGGCGGTGAAAAGAAGACCTTTTCTCCCCAGGAAATCGCTTCCATGGTGCTGGCCAAGCTGAAAGCCGATGCGGAATCCAAACTTGGCGAAACGATTACGGAGGCCGTGATTACCGTCCCCGCCTATTTCAATGACGCCCAGCGCAACGCGACCAAGGCCGCCGGTGAAATCGCAGGCCTTAAAGTGCGCCGCATTATCAATGAACCGACGGCGGCGGCCCTGGCCTACGGCTTGGACAAAAAGTCCAATGAAAACATTGCCGTATATGACCTCGGCGGCGGCACCTTTGATATTTCCGTGCTGGAAATCGGCGACGGAGTGTTTGAGGTGAAGGCTTCCGACGGCGACACCCACTTGGGCGGCGATGACTGGGACAACGCAATCATCAACTGGATTATAGGCGAGTTCAAGAAAGACTCCGGCATGGATCTTTCCAACCAGCCTGACGCCATTCAGCGCATCAAGGAAGAAGCGGAAAAGGCCAAGATCGCCCTTTCCTCCACCCAGAGCTATGACATCAGCCTGCCGTTCATCACGGCGGACGCTTCCGGCCCCAAGCATATCCAGCTGACGCTGAGCCGTCCCAAGCTGGAACAGCTCACGGAAGACCTGCTGGACCGCACCCGCAAGCCTGTGCTGGACTGCATTGCCGCGTCCGGGCTGAAAACCGGAGACATTGACGAGCTGGTGCTGGTGGGCGGCATGACCCGCATGCCCGCCGTTCAGGAAATGGCCCATACGCTGGCCGGCAAGGAACCGCACAAGGGCGTGAACCCGGATGAAGTGGTGGCCCTGGGCGCCGCCATTCAGGGCGGCGTGCTTCAGGGGGACGTGAACGACGTGCTTCTGCTGGACGTGACTCCGCTGACCTTGTCCATTGAAACGATGGGCGGCATCGCCACTCCGATGATCGAACGCAACACGACCATCCCGGTGCGCAAGAGCCAGGTGTTCTCCACCGCCGCCGACAACCAGCCCGCCGTGGACATCCGCGTTTGCCAGGGCGAACGCAAGATGTTTGAGGATAACAAGCTCCTCGGCAACTTCAAGCTGGACGGCATTTCTCCCGCTCCGCGCGGCATACCGCAGATCGAAGTGACCTTTGACATTGACGCCAACGGCATTCTGCACGTATCCGCCAAGGACAAGGGCACCGGCAAGGAGCAGAAAATTTCCATCCAGGGCTCCAGCGGCCTTTCCAAGGATGAAATTGAGCGCGCCAAGCGTGACGCTGAAGCCCACGCGGAAGAAGACAAGAAACGCGCTGAGGAAATTGACACCATTAATCAGGCTGACTCCCTCTGCTTCTCCGTGGAGCGCCAGCTTAAGGATATGGGGGACAAGCTGCCCCCGGAACTCAAGCGCGAAATTGAAGACAAGGTAACGCGTCTCAAGGAAGCCGTCTCCAAGAAAGACATCACGGCGATCAAGGCTGGCAAGGAAGACCTGGAATCCCGCCTGGAAGCCCTGTACAAAGCGGCGGAAGCCGCCCAGCAGTCTGCCGGGGCCGCCGGCCCCATGCCGGGCGCCGCTCCCGAAGAGGAATCTTCCGACGGTCCCCGCAAGGCGAAGGGCCGCGTGGTGGACGCCGAAATCGTGGACGACGACAAATAAGCAATCCCCTTCCCGCCGGAGTGGGAAGCGATTCCCCCTCCGGCGGAACATTACATCCCGTATTATTCATCTACAACAACATTAAAACAACATACTATGGCAAACATCAAACCCCTAGGACAACGTGTGCTGGTCAAGCGCATTGAAGCTGAAACCAAGACGGCCGGCGGCCTGTTCCTGCCGGACACCGCCAAGGAAAAACCCCAGGAAGCCGAAGTGATCTCCGTAGGCACCGGCGGCCGCGATGAAAAAGGCGCCCTGATTGAATTCACCGTGAAGCCCGGAGACCGCGTGCTTATTTCCAAGTACGGCGGCACGGAAATCAAACTGGACGGAGAAGACTACCTTATCCTGTCTGAAAATGATATTCTGGCCATCATCGGCTAAACGGCACCGCACACACACTCAACATCATTTTAAATATTAATATTATGGCTAAACAAATCCAATTTGACGAAACCGCCCGCCAGGCTCTGCTCCGCGGCGTGGAACAGATTGCCAAGGCTGTCAAGAGCACGCTGGGCCCTGCCGGCCGCAACGTAGTGATCGACAAGAAATTCGGTTCCCCCCTCATCACCAAGGACGGCGTAACCGTGGCCAAGGAAATTGAACTGGAAGACCCGTTTGAAAACATGGGCGCCCAGCTTGTCCGGGAAGTCTCTTCCAAAACCAATGATGTAGCCGGGGACGGCACCACTACCGCTACCGTGCTGGCTGAAAGCATTTACCGCGAAGGCCTGCGCAACGTCACTGCCGGAGCCAACCCCATCTCCCTCCAGAGGGGCATCATGAAGGCTGCGGATTCCGTTGTGGAAGAACTCAAGAAAATCAGCAAGCCTGTTGACTCCAGCAAGGAAGTGGCCCAGGTCGCTACCGTCTCCGCCAACTGGGACGCTGAAATCGGCAACATCATCGCGGAAGCCATGGACAAGGTGGGCAAGGACGGCACCATCACCGTGGAAGAAGCCAAGGGCATTGAAACCACGTTGGACGTGGTGGAAGGCATGCAGTTTGACAAGGGATACCTCCCCCTACTTCGTGACTAACGCGGAAACGATGGAAGCGGTGCTGGAAAACCCCTACATCCTCATCCACGAAAAGAAAATCAACAACCTGAAGGACTTCCTTCCGCTTCTCGAAAAAGTGGCCAAGAGCGGCCGTCCCTTCCTGGTAATCGCGGAAGACATTGAAGGCGAAGCTCTCGCCACCCTGGTGGTCAACCGTCTGCGCGGCGTGCTGAACATCTGCGCGGTCAAGGCTCCCGGCTTCGGCGACCGCCGCAAGGCCATGATGGAAGACATCGCCATCCTTACCGGCGGCAAGTGCATCACGGAAGACCTGGGCATCAAGCTGGAAAACGTGGGCATTGAAGACCTCGGCCAGGCCAAGCGCGTGGTTGTTTCCAAGGATGAAACCGTTATCGTGGAAGGTTCCGGCAAATCTTCCGACATTGAAGCCCGCATTTCCCAGATTCGCCGCCAGATCAAGGACACCACGTCCGACTACGACCGCGAAAAACTCCAGGAACGCCTGGCCAAGCTGGCCGGCGGCGTGGCCGTCATTCATGTGGGCGCCGCGACGGAAACGGAAATGAAGGAAAAGAAGGCCCGTGTGGACGACGCCCTGCACGCTACCCGCGCTGCGGTGGAAGAAGGCATTGTTCCCGGCGGCGGCGTGGCGCTGATTCGCGCCCAGAAGGCCATTGACACCCTCAAACTGGAAGGTGATGAAGCAACGGGCGCCCAGATCGTTTATCGCGCTGTGGAAGCCCCGCTCCGCCAGCTGGCCTGCAATGCCGGCCGTGAAGGAGCCCTCATCGTCGCCAACGTGAAAGGCATGAAGAATACTGCCGAAGGTTACAACGTGGCCACGGACAAGTATGAAGACCTGCTTTCCGCCGGCGTGGTGGATCCGACCAAGGTGACCCGTTCCGCTCTGCAGAATGCGGCTTCCATCGCCGGTCTGCTGCTTACCACGGAATGCGTCATCGCCGACAAGCCCGAGAAGAAGAGCTGCGGTTGCGGCTCTGGAGCTTCCGACATGGGCGGCATGGGAGGAATGGGCGGCATGGGCATGATGTAAGCCCCGTCCGTTTCTTTGAAACAAGGCAATCGGCTTCAAGGCTCCCCGGTTTTCCGGGGAGCCTTTTTTATATTGCTTCATCAGGAGACGGTTTCAGGAAAGAGGCTGCGCAGAATGTCCGGGGAATGGAAGAATATTGAATGATGACAGGAAATATCTGTCTAATCATTACATGACGAAGTTATATAAGAATATATTGTTTGCGGCCGCGGCATTGGTCATGCCTTCCGCACTGGCCGATATCCCGGAGTCTTCCGTTCCGGCTGCCGCCGTTTCCAGTATCAAGGGAGCTTATCCGAACGCCGGTTTCATTGAATGGGACTCTGAAATGCATGGCTTGAAAAAGATTTACGAAGCCGAATTCAAAATTAACGGATTCCAGTTTGACGTGAAGATTGCCCCTGATGGGAAAATTGTGCGGATTAAGGAAGAAATGGCTGTTTCCTCTCTTCCGGAAGCCGTTCGTTCGTCCGTTTTGAAGCGTTATCCGGGGTGCCGGATTAAGGAAGCGAAAATTACTGAAGGAGAACTTGTCCGTTACAAGGTGGAAGTGGAGGACAGCCGTGATGATTATGATGTGCTGATTGCCCCTGACGGAAATATCCTTCATGTGGATCGTTAGGCTTTTTGTTTTTTACATTTAATGAAAGCGGGAGGAGAGCGGATGAGTCCGCTCTCCTCTTTTTTTGAGGCCGGGGAAGTGTGTGGAAAATGTAACGAAATGTTCACGTTTTAAAACGGGCGTGCGGAAGCGTCCTCCTGTAATAAAGGGGCGTTTATTACGCATATGGACCCAATCTATTACTTGATCATAGGATTGATACTGGCGTTATCCTGCTTCGACCTCGTTGTCGGAGTTTCCAATGACGCCGCCAACTTTCTGAACTCCGCCGTCGGTTCCAAGGCCGCTCCGCGCAGGACAATTGTGCTGGTGGCCGCTGTGGGCATCATCATCGGCTCGTTGTTCTCCAGCGGCATGATGGAAATAGCCAGAAGCGGCGTATTCATGCCGGCCCGGTTTTCTTTCCATGACATCATGCTGATCTTCCTGGCGGTCATGTTGACGGATGTCATCCTGCTGGACGTTTTCAACACGTTCGGCCTTCCCACTTCCACTACGGTTTCCATTGTTTTTGAACTTCTGGGCGGCGCCGTGGCTGCGGCCCTCTTTAAAATCTGGTCCGGGGAACCGGGCGTTGCGCAGGAATTGTCCGGCTACATTAATTCTTCCAAAGCTCTGGCAATCATCTCCGGCATTTTTTCCTCCGTTTTTATTGCTTTCATCTGCGGGATAACGGTTATGTGGATTTCCCGCCTCATTTTCTCCTTCAACTATCAAAAGTCCTTCAACTATCTGGGAGCCGTCTGGTGCGTGGCCCTGACGGCTATCACCTACTTTGCCATTTTCAAGGGGCTGAAGGGAAGCACGCTGGTCACCAAGGATATGATCCGCCATCTGGACGACCATATCTGGCTGTACGTTTGCTGCAGCCTGGCATTCTGGACCGTTCTGATGGCCGTGCTCCAGAATCTTTGCAAAGTCAATATCCTGAAAGTATCCGTTCTCGCGGGCACCATGGCCCTGGCCCTTTCCTTTGCCGGGAATGACCTGGTCAACTTCATCGGCGTTTTTATGGCGGGGCAGTCTTCCATGGAAATTGCGGCCGCCGCCGCAGCGCAGGGGGCGGACCTTACCACTCTGTCCATGGGCGGTCTGATGGCCCCCGTCACGGCGGATTGGCGTTACCTGCTGGGGGCGGGCGTCATCATGGTGCTGGCTCTCATGTTCTCCAAAAAGGCGCAAACCGTTACGGATACGGAAGTCAATCTGGCGAGGCAGGGCGGGGGAGTAGAGCGGTTCGGCTCCGTCCCCCCGGCCCGCATGGCGGTGCGCTATGCCCTGAATGCTTCCCGCGCAGTGGAAAAAATCATGCCCTCCTGCGTCGGGAGATTTATTGAAAAACGCTTCCGGCCTGTGCCGGAAGGGCCGGATAACGGTGCATCTTTCGACCTCATTCGCGCTTCCGTGAATTTGACGGTGGCTGCCCTGCTGATTTCTTTGGCCACGTCCCTTCGGCTTCCCCTTTCCACCACGTATGTGACGTTCATGGTGGCGATGGGTTCCTCCCTGGCGGACAAGGCCTGGGGGCGGGACAGCGCCGTGTATCGCATCACCGGAGTGATTACGGTGATTTCAGGGTGGTTCTTTACGGCCTTTGCCGCGTTTTCCATGTGCTTCATTGTGGCGGCCTGCATCCTTTATGGCGGTCTCTTCGGCATCATCTCCATGTGTTCTCTGGCGGCTTTCCTGCTTCTGAAAAGTTCCAGGCTCCATCGCAAAAGAACCCAGGCTGCAGCTCAGGCGCAGGCCCAATTACCGGGACCCGGCTGCCGCCGCACGCTACAATGAGGAAATTATTGAACTGATGAAGCGCATGGCGGAAATCTATGAAATGAATCTGGAGGCCCTGAACGTGGAGGACCGGAAGCGTCTGAAAAAACTCCGGAAAGAAGCGCGCGGCATCCGCCGTTCCCTGAGCGATAAAATGGCGATGGAAGTCATGCCCGTCGTCCGTGAACTCCCGGACAAAGAGGCCGACCGAGGCAAGCGCTATGTGCAGATGGTGGAATACGCTACCTCCGTCTTTGAATCCCTCTCCAACATTACTACGGCCAGCCATGCCTATATAGACAACAACCATGAAGGGCTGGATTTGGAAAGGATAGAGCTTCTGCGGGGAATGAACAGCCGTGTTTCTTCCCTCTACCCCCGTTTCCGGGAAATGATGGAAAGCAATGACTATACCGGGCTGGACGAATGCCTGGCAGGCATGGACGCCCTGGATGAGGAATTTGCGGAAGCCGTCAAACAGCAGATTATTCTGCGTCCGGAAGACGCCTCCGATATGCGACGGGCGCTTCTCTATCTCAACCTCCTTAATGAAACCCGGGCGATGATCCGCAAAGTGCTTCTTCTTGCTAAAATCCAGAGGAAATTTGTTCTTGGCTGGTAGCCTCTCCCTGTAATTCACGTCCGTGCCGGCGGCGAATGCTTCCGGCACGGACGTATTGCCCGGACTGTTCCCGTATTGGGAGAGGCTGCCAGGTCTTTTTTATTCACACGGAACAAGGCTTCTTTGCGGATAAATCATGTCTTCTGCCTGTGGGACAATGTCTTGAAAGGCCGTTTCCAGGCGTTGCCATGTATGTTGCCGTCTCAAGAAAACAAAAACGCAAGCTTTGATAAACAATAACTTGCGGAACAAACTGGTACGGGCGATGGGAATCGAACCCACGTCTCAAGCTTGGGAAGCTCGCGTCCTACCATTGAACGACGCCCGCATGAAATGCGGATGCCTATTTAGCGGCAGAAGACCCGGATGTCAAGACCACAGAAAAAACGTATCCTCTTTTTTGTTATTTTGACGCAGTAATGAAAAAAAACTTGTCTTATTCCGTGATTTGAACATAATGCGTTCGTTGCGCGGGTATAGCTTAATGGTAAAGCTCCAGCCTTCCAAGCTGATTATACGGGTTCGATTCCCGTTACCCGCTCCATTTTTTTTATTAAATTCACTTGCTAAATACTTCCTTTATGAAAGCCAGGTTCGTGACAAAGGCGGCGCTTAGTGCGCTGGCACTTGCGCGGGTACCCTTCCCGGTGTGGCTCAGCAAACTGCTGCTCCGGCTGTTGATTCGGTTAAAGCCTCCGCTGTTGAAAAGGTTTTTATTGTGAAAATGGCGGATATTGTTCAGGCCGGATTGAAGGCCGGTGCTCTGGATGTGAAAGCAGTGTCCGGAGTTTTGAATGAGGCGGTTAAGGCTGACGTTTCTGACCGTGTGATGGGGGCGATGGTGTCCATGGCTGCGGGGGCTTTCCCTTCCAGCGCTCCTGCCGTTGCTTCCGCCGCTGTTCGGAGTTACGGATCCAATATAAGGGAGGGGCATGTGCGCAATGTGATCGCTTCCGCTGTTTCTTCCCAGTCTAACCCGTATGCGTCCGTGGCTCCCATTTCGGAAGCGGTTGAAAAGGTTCTGGGTAATTCTCCGGTAGCCGCTGCTGTTTCTTCCATTGCTGTGGATGTGGCAGCTCAGACCCCTGACAATCCTCTCTCCGGGGAAACTGTTCAAGGTTCTGGTCTGGCAAGTCCTGACGAAGGTATTTCTGAGGGGAGTTTGGTTCTGCCGGGCGGTCTTCCTGTGGGCGGCACGCCCACCAGCCCTGCTCCCGTGTCCAATCCTGCTGGCAATTAACCTGATTCTTATTTAATAAATAGCATGAAGAGTCTTTTTTATCTCTCCCTGGTGGCCGCCGGCATGTTTGCCGTCCATGCCAACGGGCAGTCTCTGTACACGCTGGCGGGTCCGGTGGGTCTGGAAGAGTCCCTTCCTCTCAAGTGGTTCTTCAACCTGGCGGGAGGGTATGACGACAATGTCAACGCCTCCAATTATAACAAGCAGGAATCCGCGTTCATCAGTACGGACATAGGGTGCTCCCTGGCCAACTACGATGCCGTGACCCAGTATTCTTTCTCCGCCAAGCTGGGGGGTATTTTTTACCTGAAAGACCTTGATGGCGGAACGAATGAAGCCCTTTCCAATTCCACGCTGTCCGCCAAACTTTCCCATAGTTTTGACCAGACGTTGCGTTATAACGGCAGCGTCTCCTTCGCATGGCAGCCGGAACCCAACTATTCCAACGGTATTGCCAATGCCCGCCGGGACGGCGACTACATTTACGTGTATGTTTCCAGTTCCGTGAGCAAGGCGTGGACTTCCCGCTATTCCACGACGCTGGGCGCCAATTTCTCCATGATCGACTATCAGGAGGATTCCGCCAAGACGGATAACCGCGATTATGTTGGCATGAATTTCACCAACCGGTACAAATGGACGGAACGTCTGGCTGTTTCCCTGGGCTGGACGGGATCCTACTGTAATCGCGAATACGGCAATAACGAATTTTCCAACTTCGTCATGGCCGGCGCTGAATACGCGGTGAGCGAAAATACCTCCGCCACGCTGCGCGTAGGTCCGCAGTTCAAGTATGTCGAGAATTACGGAACAAAAACCTATCCTTCCGCGGAATTCGGCTTAAACCACCGCTTGAGCGACCGGTTCATGCTCGGAACGTTCGTCCGTTATTCCAACGAAGCGGTGAATACCTACATTCCTTACAACGGCGCCAGCTATTATTCCAATGAAACATGGCGTTTCGGGGTACACAGCACGCTGAAGCTGACGCACCGCGTCAGTCTGAATTGCGGAGTAAACCTGGTTGCCAGCGATTATACGCGTCCGAGTTCCATCAGCAACAGTGACACGTCCAACCTGACTTTCAATGCTACCGCCGGTATCAAGCTTCTGCTGACGAATGCCCTGGCCCTTACGGCCCAATATTCTTACACGAACGGTTCCTACAGCGGCTATAACTACCCGATGCCCTCCTACAACCGCAACGTGTTCTCCTTCGGCGTGAATTACAGCTTCTAAGTCTTGACTGACCATTAATGCCTTTACTCCTCTAATTGCGAATTTTCATTCACAATTAGAGGAGTTTTTATCTTACTGCCTTACTATATTTCATGAATGCCCAGGATCAGCAGAACAGTGATCGCATCGTACGCAATATTGACTATTTGCAGGTTTTAAAAAATCGCTGGAAGGAAGTCTTTCTTGTTTTCCTTCTGGTGCTGGTCATTTCCGTGGTAGTGACTTTCCTGATGCCGCCCTCCTACCGGGCGACCAGCCAGTTTCAGATTAAACTGCCCAAGCCTGTGATGGATATCGGCAGGGGAGGGGACGTGGTTGCCACTTCCAACGTGACGGCCAACTACATTCCCATGCAGTATTCCGTGCTGACTTCCGCCGAAGTGCTTAAAGTGGTATCCAGAAAACTGAACCTTGCCGCGGAATGGGGGATGACGGATGAAATGGCGGCGACTAATCTGGCCGACATGATCAAGGTGGCCCCCGTGCGCGCCACGGACCTTGTGGACGTCATTGTTTCCGGTCCGGACCCCAAACTGGTGCAGAATATCGCCAAGGCAGTGCCTGAGGCGTACAAGCAGGACCGTGAAATGCGCGAAAACCGTCTGGTGGAAACCGCCATCAAGAGCCTGAAGGATGTCCTTCGGGAACAGGAGGATGCCGTCAATGAAAAAATGATGGCTCTCAAAAAGCTGATTGCGGAGAGTTCCTACCTGCCCACGTCCTGGAGGAACGGTGAACACCGCAGCACCCTGACGGCCGGTATGGAAGAAGAGGAATTCCGGAATGCCAAGGCGCAGGCCATGGATTTTGAAAGGAGGGAAAAGGAACTGGCTTCCTATGTGCAGGAATTGCAGCGTCTGCCCGACGACAAGTTGCTGGATTACGTGATCAGTTCCGACCTGCTGAATGCGGAGACTGTGGGTGCGGACGCTCTCCGTAAGACCTATGCTGAATTTTCCGACAAGCTCAAGGAAAAGGAAAATCTGAAATCCCAGAACATCGGCGCCAGGCATCCCAAAATGCTGGCATTGCTGGAAACGGAAAGAATTCTGGGGGATAAGCTGAACAAGGAATTGATAGGCCTGCGTTCTTCTGAAGAGCAAGCTGGAAATGGTTGCCGCGAGCCGGAAGCACTGGGAGGCTACCGTCGCCCAAAAAGAGGAAGATCTTCAGAAGCACGTCCTGCAGGTTCCCATGTATGAACAGGCCAGCCGTGATTATGACGCTGCGCTGGACCAGCTTAAGGAACTGGACTCCCGATACAAGGATGAGATTGCCCGTTTGCGCGTGCCCCGTGAGGCGATTGAAATGTATCAGCTGCCGACCTACCCTGTTGCGCCCTACAAGCCGAATGTGACTATTAACCTGGCGGTGGGAGCGGGCGCCGGTCTGTTGCTGGGCATCGGGTTGGCCCTGCTTCTGGAATTCATGGATACCTCCGTGAAAACCATGGAAGACGTGGAACGGGCTCTTCAGGTTCCCGTACTGGGCATTATTCCCAAGAATGTGCCGATTCTGCATTCATCCGATGCCATGGGGCCGGATGCGGAAGCCTACCGCATTTTGCGGACGAACATAGAATTCAACAAGAAAGGCCTGGAGGAAATTTCGCTGACCTTTGTTTCCGGCAGCGCCGGGGAAGGGAAGACCACCACTCTGTGCAACCTGGCCTATATTTGCGCCCAGGGGGGGTATGCCACCCTGATGATTGACGCCGACCTGCGCCGTTCCAGGCTTCACCGGTATTATGAGCTGGATAATGAGGTAGGGCTGACTTCCTACCTGCTGGAAGATTATCCTCTGGAGGAAGTCATTTTTCAGACGCCCATTGAAAACCTGTACGTCATGCCCGCGGGGCCTACTCCCTTTGACCCTTCAGGCGCCTTGAATTCCCGCAAGTTTAATGAATTGCTGCAGGAAGTGAAGCAACGTTTTGACATTGTGCTGGTGGATTCCCCGCCCATTCTGGGGGTCAGTGACTCCGCCGTCATTGTAAGCGAGGTGGATATGACTCTTATGGTTGTCCAGCCCCGCAAGCTGCCGCTGAAAGCCCTGTTGAGGCAGAAGCAGGTAATTGAGTCCGTGGGCGGTAATCTGGCCGGTGTGGTGATGAATAATGTGGACATTACGTCCGATCACCAGTATCAGTATTACACAACTTACTATTCCTACTATTCTGCGGATGGCTCTTCCTCCGGCGAGAATGCGGATGCCTCCTCCATGAAGAAGGTGGAACGTTCTGGAAAGGCCAAGGAGCTGGCAGCCACCCAGTCCCATGATAGTGAAGATTTGTATTAACCCATGGCTCCATGAAAAAATATATTTGTTCCATCCTTTGTCTTATGCTGGGCCCGGCGGGGCTGGGCTCCGCCCAGTCTCCGGATGCCGTGCCGCCCCAGGGCACCATTGAAATCCAGGTGCGCGGCATTCCTTCCGACGACGCTACCGCTATTTCCGGGCAGTATCTGTTGGACGGGAACGGTACGATACGCATGCCCCAGCTCCCTCCGGGGCAGGATGTACTGCGCGTGGTAGGCAAAACGGCCCGCCAGATTGAAGACATGCTGATGGCCGCCTACAAGAAGGCGGAGCTGTACACGGCCCCTACGTTTCTGGTGAAGGTGCAGAGTTCGGATGCGCGGCTGACGGAACACATCGTTCTGGTAAGCGGCGGTGTAGCTATGAAGAAGAATGTTTTGTGGCGGCGCGGCATGACGCTTCTGGAGGCGATTGTGGGCGCCGGCGACATCACGGACTGGGGATCCCGCTACGTGCAGGTGACGCGCGGTGGAAAAACCGTGACGTATGATTATTTTTCCATTAAAGACAGGGCGATTCCCATCCAGCCCAATGACCGCATTTTCGTTCCTCAGCGCGGGATTTTTGAAGGGCGCCCGCCAAAACTTCTTCCCTGAGGCATTTTTCCCATACCCGGCTTTCCGCAAGGAAGCCGGGTTTTTTATTGGGCCGGTTTTCATGATGGGGGGAAATATCGGAAAAAACGCGGATGGGGAAACGGGGGGCGGAGTGAAGGGGCGTGTCGTCAGCGGTTGGTGAAACCGGGGGGCTTCTCATGATCCCTTCTTCAGGCTTCTTGCCGGAAATGAATGTTTTCGGGGAAGCCGTATGGTGGAATCGCGCAGGGAAAGAAGTTGTCTTTTGAAAGTTTGCGGCATCGGAAAGGAACGCCTGGAAAAAGGGGGGAAATTTGTTTCCAGCCCCTCTTGTTTATGGGAATGGAAGGCTTGAGATCCGGAAAAGATTAAGGGGGATAAGTTTCCCGATGGGCGCGTAGGCCCTTTTCACATTATTGGCCGGCATGGTCTCCGGGCATATATTGCGGAGAAATGAGTTTAGTATGAATGTAAAAAACAGAAAAACAAAGAAAAATGTTGAACATTCTTAAACTCAATGCATTTTTGGAATCTCCAAAATATGTTAGAGTTTCGTGCGGAACGGCTGCATGAGGCTTCGTAAATCCAATGTGAAAACCCGTTAATCATGATATACCGTTTTAAGAAAACATTCATCGGCGTGGGAGGGCGTGAATATATCAGCAACCCCAAATTGAGTTTCCCTGAACATGTCAAAATCCGCCGCCGCGGAACGAATCCCAGGTCCGGCCAGCCTTACACGGAGGCGGGTAGCGCATTTGTGGAGACATCCGCCGTCGCGGCACGGCTCTGCTGCAGTGCTTCCGCCGCGCGCCAGTATCTGCACCGCCACGGTGTCCGTTTCCGGGTGGTCCGCAAGGGTACGGGCCCCCTGGCCCTGTACTGGCGGCGGCTGGATGTGGAGCGGGTTCTTGCTGGAAGGGAGCCCGTGCGCCGCCGCGCCTCCGTGTTATATGGATATGGCCGGGGCTGTCAGCATGCTGGGAGTAGTGCGCAGCTATGTTTACAGGCTGGTGAAAAAAGGGCTGCTGCGTGAATACAGGTGCAGGATGAAAACAGCCCGTGGACTGCGCGTGCGCTGCTTTTACCACCGGGAGGATCTGGAACATGTCAGGCTGCACGTGCTCCAGAAAAGATGACGGAAGCGGTTCCGGAGGATGCGTTTTTGGCTTGCGCGCGGGCCGGATTGTGTCACGTTAAGGGTATGATAGCTTTTCTGCGCGGCACGGTGGCGGAATCATATCCCCAGCGGTTGATCCTGGATGTTCATGGGGTGGGGTATGAAGTGATTGTGCCCCTGTCCACGTTTGACAGGCTGAATCCCCTTCCCGGCAGAGAGCTGACGCTGAAAACCTACCTGCATGTCCGGGAGAACATGCAGGTGCTGTACGGTTTTGCCACGGATGCGGAAAGGGATATTTTCCTGCTGCTGATTGAACGTGTTTCCGGAATCGGCCCGGCAACGGCGATTGCCATTTTGGGTTCCCTGTCCGTGGAGCAGTTCAAGCAGGCGGTTGTGGGCGGAGATGTTTCCGGCATTGCTCGGGCCAAGGGGGTGGGCAAGAAGACGGCGGAACGCATCGTCCTGGAACTGAAGGATAAAGTGGGCCTGGCCGCCACGTGGGAAGCCCAGGCCCAGGGCGCTACTTCCCAGGCCGCCGGGGACGCGGAATTGGCGCTGATTGCGCTCGGGTTCAAGCAGGTGGAATCCCGCAAGGCGATAGCCGCCCATCTGAAGGACCATCCGGATGCAGACGTGGACGAGCTGATACGCGCCGCTTTGCGTTCCATGAATTGAAGGAGCTTCCGGAGGAAGGAAGGTGTTTTTGCAAGTTTTTGATTTTCATGAGGGAACATGTCCGCTTGGCGGAGTGTTCCCTGTTTGCGGAAGCTGGGGGAACATACTGCCATGATGGGGGAACAATAGTGTTGACGGCTGGTTGAAACGTTTTTAAACTTGCAGCGTCCATGGTACTTGAATAAGTCCGGGACTAGTAATTAATCAAATCTGAAGCCCTCAATCTTATGGCCAAATACGCTATTAACGGTTTTGGACGCATTGGTCGCAACGTACTGCGCGCCATGTCCAAGGAAGAACGCAACAAGGTTGTTGCCATCAATGACCTGACTCCTATCGAAACGATCGCCCACCTGCTCAAGTATGACTCCACGCAGGGCAAGTTTGACGGTGAAATTTCCATCGAGGGTGATTATCTGGTCGTTGACGGTCACAAGATCCTCATCACCGTGGAACGTGATCCCGCCAACCTTCCCTGGAAGGATCTGGGCGTGGACGTCGTTCTGGAATCCACCGGCCTGTTCACCAAGCGCGACGCCGCCAAGAAGCACCTTGACGCCGGCGCCAAGAAGGTTCTTATTTCCGCTCCCTCCCCGGATCCGGACCTGACTTTCGTTCTGGGCATCAACGACAGCGAATACGATCCTGCCAAGCACGATATCGTTTCCAACGCTTCCTGCACCACCAACTGCCTTGCTCCGATGGTGAAGGTGCTGGACGACAAGTTCGGCGTTGAAAAGGGCATGATGAGCACGATTCACTCCTACACGAACGATCAGCGCATTCTGGACCTTCCGCACAAGGATCCCCGCCGTGCCCGCGCCGCCGCGATCAACATCATTCCGACGACCACCGGCGCCGCCAAGGCCATTGGTGAAGTAATGCCGAACCTGAAGGGTTCCCTGAACGGCGCTTCCTTCCGCGTTCCGACTCCGACCGGTTCCCTAACCGACTTTGTGGCCGTGCTCAAGAAGGATGTGACCGTGGAAGAAGTAAACGCCGCCATGAAGGAAGCCGCTGAAGGCCCGCTGAAGGGCATTCTGGCTTACTCCGAAGAAGCGCTCGTTCTTCAGGACATCGTTTCCGACCCCCACTCCTGCATCTTTGACTCCGGCTTCACGTATGTGGTCGGCGGCAACCTGGTGAAGGTCTGCGGCTGGTACGACAACGAATGGGGTTACTCCCAACCGCGCCGCCCAGGCCATGAAGAAGCTGGGCGACAGCCTGGGCTGCGGATGCTCCTGCGGCAAGTAAGTTCTTTCGGACAACGCTTGCTCTTCAGTTGCACGACAAGTCTTGCCGTCCGCCTGTTTCAATTTTCCGGCTTTCCTGGCCGGTTTTGCCGGGCGGGCGGGGATTTATCCGGGAGGGCAGAAATGCCCTCCCTTTTTATTCATTGAACCAAACAATATAAACCGATATGGCTAAACTTACTGTTCGCGACCTTGACGCCAAGGGAAAGGAAGTCCTCATGCGCGTGGATTTCAACGTCCCTCTCAAGGATGGGGAAATTACCAATGACGCCCGCATTGTGGCTGCTCTCCCCACCATCAAGTTCCTGCTGGACCAGGGCGCACGCCTTGTCCTTACCTCTCATTTGGGCCGTCCCAAAAACGAACCCGATCCCGCTTTTTCCCTGAAGCCGTTGCCGCCCGCCTTTCCGAATTGCTCGGCAAGGACGTTAAATTCGTTTCCGCCGCCATTGGCCCGGAAGCGGAAGCCGCCCGCGCCGCCATGAAGGACGGTGATGTGGTTCTGCTGGAAAATGTCCGTTTTTATCCTGGTGAAAAGAAGAACGATCCGGAGTTCGCCAAGTCCCTGCTGGGCAATGCCACGCTGTTCGTGAACGACGCATTCGGCACGGCCCACCGTGCTCACGCTTCCACGGAAGGCGTGACGCATTTTGCGGAAAAGAGCGCCATGGGCTTCCTGATTGAACGTGAACTGGAATACCTGGAAGGCAAGCTGGAAAACCCGGAAAAACCCTTTGTGGTGATTATGGGCGGCGCCAAGGTGTCCGACAAGATTGAAGTGCTTTCCAAACTGATGGAGAAGGCTGATACGTTCCTGATTGGCGGCGCCATGGCCAATACGTTTCTGGCGGCTGAAGGGTATGACCTGGGCGCTTCCAAGATTGAAGGGGACAAGCTGGATCTGGCCCGGGAAATTCTGGCGGCGGCCAAGGCCAAGGGCGTGAAATTCCTGCTTCCTGCAGATGTGCGCGTAGCCATGAAATTTGAAGACGGCGCCGAAACCTTCTGCACGGCTCCTTTCGCTGAAGGCGGCAAGGTGCCGGAAGGCGGCATGGCCATCGACATCGGCGACAAAGCCATTGAAGAGTTCTCCGCCATCATCAAGGATGCCAAGACCGTTCTGTGGAACGGCCCGATGGGCGTATTTGAAATGGACTGCTTCGCCAAGGGAACCAAGGAAGTCGCGGAAGCCCTGGCGGATTCCACCGCCATTTCCATCGTAGGCGGCGGCGATTCCGTGACGGCGGCCAAGAAGTTCAAGGTGCAGGATAAGCTTTCCTTCTGTTCCACGGGCGGCGGCGCTTCCCTGGAACTGCTGGAAGGCAAGGTTCTTCCCGGTGTGGGGGCCTTGACCGACAAGTGCTGCTGCGGCAAGTAACCGTTCATGGCCGTGCGGATTGTTTTCGCCTGGCGTTCAGAATGGGCTTTTTCATTTCCCGCATCCGTTTTCGGGTGCGGGATTTTTGATTTGCCGGCTTCCGTTGAAAAAGCGAGGGAGTTTTGCGATTCCGGCTTTTTGAATAAGGTGGGAATCCATGCTCATGCCGTCTTTCCATTCCGGAAAGGAAGGCAGTCTTTTTTTTGGGCTTGCTCTTAATATGCTCCCCGGTAGTCTGAGCATAATGAAACTGCTGCATTGTTTTCTGGCTGTCCTTTGGTGGTGTTCTCCTATACCGGCTGCGGATATTCCCGATGCGGAGAAGGCGGAATATGGCGGGTATCCCGGGCGGTACATCCTTCTTGATTCTCCTCAACCCGACCGGCAGAGCCTGTCCACTCCCGTAGCTGCCTATGTCCATGACAATGGGATGGAAGTAGCTCTCATTGGTGCTATTCATGTGGCGGAACCGGAATATTACGACCGGCTGAATAAGCTGTTCCGCAGGTACGATGTACTGCTTTTTGAAATGATTGGCGGAGAGGGCCTCCGGCGGGGAAGAGGAATTGCGCCGCAAGATAGACCGCAGCAAGCCGCTGGGGGGCTGACTCTGGAAGAGGCGCGGGAATGGAACCGGATAGTGGAATGGAGGAAGAAATGCGGGCAGGAGGAAAAGTCTTTTTTAATGGGGCTGCTGGGGGGCGCCTACAAGGAGTTGAGCAATATGCTGGGACTCCAGACCCAGCATCAGGGCATTGATTATTCCGCAGCCCATTTCGTCCATGCGGACATGACGCTGGATGAATTCCGCAAGGCGCAGGCCAGAAAGGGTGAAAGCATTGCCGGCCTGATGCTTAAATCCGTCTTGTCCTCCTTGGTTGAGAAAACCGGGACGAACCGGGCCGGTGAATTTGGATTGATGGCGGATTTCCTGGCCGGCAATAAAACGGGGTTGAAGAATAAGCTGATGGGCATGATGGCCAATGCTCCTAATGGTCTGGAGAATACCGTGATTCTGGAAGGCCGGAACGCCAAGTGCATGGAAGTGTTTGACCGTTGGAGCGGCAAGGGCGTGCGCAGGATAGGCGTCTTTTACGGAGCGGCGCATCTTCCCGGCCTGCACGGCGCTCTTTTGGAACGCGGCTACCGTCTTCGGGAGGTGCGCTGGCTTCCGGCGTGGAGCACCAGGGAGCAGGGTGCGGACGGGCAGCGCGGGGAGGGTTGAGTTTTGTTACTTTTTCCCCGGTTTTTCCGGGACGGGCGGTGTAGCGGCGGATGAACATGGTTTTCCGCCGCTCCGCCTTTGAAGAGGGAAGAAGAGGGGGGCTTTTTCCCTGCCTGGGGCAGGATGCCGTTCTTTAGGGGGCAGGATGCCGCGTTCCGGAGGGAACCATGCGGACGATACCTCCGCCTTTGATGCGCATGGTGAAGGAAAGGGCATTTCCGGAAGTGACTTTCCGGGTTTCCACGCTCCATCCGTCATTTTTTTCCGCCAGATCCCGGAGAATGGTGGCCTGGTATGCCGTGTTTTTGTCCAGGAAATTCAAAGGAATGGAAACGGTGCGTTCCCTGCCGTCTCCGTTCATCAGAGCAATGTACCACTGGTTTCCTGACCGCCGGGCGAAGGCAGCGCATTCCCCAATGGCAGACGGCGGAAGGACGATGGTTTCCTCCCATACGGAAGGGATGTTCCGGACAACTTCCCGTTCAGGGGAATCCTTCGGGAAAGCAGCTTCCATGTCCGCAGGGTTGGAGACCCAGTGAAGCATGGGGGACGTGTAAATGATATTGGCAGCCATTTGGAGGGTCCAGGAAGAGCCGCGCAGCTTGGGTTCGTGGCCAAAGTAGCCTCCCGTGAAATCGGCGTGGCCGGATATCAGGCGGGTGAAAGGCAACGCGCAGTAGTGCTGCCCGCCAATGGCGGCCCAGATGTTCTGTTCTCCGCCGTAAATGCCTTCCCGGCTCATTTCGTGCGGCCAGGAACGTTCCTCCCCCGTGGGGGTATTGGCTCCGTGGAAGTTGACCATAAGCTTGTTTCGCCAGGTTTTCCGCTACGGCGTCGTAGAAGGCCAAGCGTTCCTGAGAGGCGGAGTCCATGAAGTCTATCTTGATTCCCCTGATTCCCGTTTTGGAGAGTGAGCCGAAAAAGCTGCGCATATTTTCCCAGTCATTGGCGGGGTTGTTGACGTCTGACCATCGCACCCATACCCAGATGCCTACATTTTTGCCAGCGGCGTAGCTGGCCAGTTTGGCCAGCTTGCCCATGCTTTCTGGTAGGGATGGCCCCCATTTTTTCCACCCTTCGTCAACGAGGTGGTATTCCCAGCCGAATTCGGCAGCCATATCGACAAAAGCGTATTGGTCGTTTTCCAGGACGTTCCCGCGGTCCCACCAGGTCCAGGTAGAGCGGCCTGGCCTGATCCAGGAGGCTTTGGAACCTTCCGGAAAAAGCTTCCTGTCCGGTTCCGGAGCCAGGGAAGGGATGACGTCGTTCCGGACCAGTCCGTTCAGGTCGTCATTCACCAGGATGACGCGCCAGGGCATTTCCGAGGATGAGGGGGCGGAAAAGCCGCCGGGATCCTGAAAATATACCGTATGGCATGCGCCATCCTGAAGGGAGAATTTGATGCCGCTCCATTGCCTGTTGAAGTTGGCGGCTTCCTGTATGAGCGCGACGCCTCCACCCGGCAGTTCCGCCGTAATCGGCATGGTGCGGATACAGCTGCGGGGATTGCCGGGATCTTTTTTGAAATCCGTTATTCTGGAAGGAGACCAGACCCCCTCGCAGGGGCCCAGGGCGGAGGAGGCGTCCTGGGTCCACAGGACGGTTTTTTCCGGAAAGGCGAAGGAGGTTTTTTCTTCACTGATATTCAGCGAGGGTGCTTTCTTCACCTCTTCCGTCCATTCATAGCGGAAGGCGACCCCGTTGTTGAAGACGCGGGCCCGGAGCCGAAGGGAGGAGTTATTCCCGGAAACCACGTATTCATTGAAGCAGACGGAAGATGAGGGGTATTTGCCTCGCGTCTCGAAGGTGTCGCAAACGTTATCCTTCACTTTTTCCACATTCCATCCCGTGATGCCTCCGGCGAGGTTTTTTCCATTCACGACGATGCCCAGCCCGGATGGTTCCAGAATCGTTTTGCCGCCTTTTTTCAGGGAATGGGCGGTCTGGCTGCCCGCGTGGAGCCTCCAGGACAACCGCCCGTCCGGAGATTGCAGGGAGGCATGCGTTTCCGCCGCCTGTCCGGCGCCGGTCAGGAGGCATCCTGCCGTACTGCTGAGCATAATGAGTGATTTTACAAGCATATCTTTATCAGAATACGTCCGTCTTTGTTCATTTATTGCAAAACAGCGAATCGGAAATTGGAACATCCATGTTCCGAAGGAGGGAAAATGCCGTTCCATTGGAGGCATCCGGGCAATTTCCGGAATAAAAAGGGAAAGCCTTTTTTTCTTCCCACATGAATTTGTAGCGGTATGCCGTTTTTTCGTGAAGGCCGGGGATCATTTATGAAGAAAAAATAATAGATATCTTATGTTCCTGTGCAGATAGTTGCAGGAAAATACCGGATTGGCAGGGAGCAAAAGAATAATCTTTACAAAATAATAGGAAGCAATAAAATAAGGCGCATTGCAAATATAAGGATGGAGCGTAGCGGTTTTAATAGTGATCCTGTTTTTTCGGACCAGGATGAGCATTCCGATAATGTTTCTGTACGCAGCTCCTCCAAATTACTTCCTCCCCCTTCCTGGAACGAGTCTTCCGTTTATTCCAAGGAACTCCCGGCGGGAGCAACTTTGGAACATTATAAAATCCTGAAGGTGCTGGGCAGCGGAGGGTTTGGCATTACCTACCTGGTGCGGGACACCATGCTGAAGAGAAAAGTAGTTCTTAAAGAAAACTTTCCTTCTTCTTATGCTTACCGGGATCCGTTTACAGGGCGCGTGATACCCAACAATGAACACGATGCCGAGTCTTTCCAGTGAACCCTTTCCAACTTTTTAAATGAGGCCCGTGTTCTTGCACAACTGGATTCGCCCGGTATCGTACGGGTTCTTTCCGTGTTTGAGTGTAACGGAACGGCTTATTTTTCCATGGATTACGTTCAGGGTCTTCCCATGGATTATCTGGGAGAGCAGCAGCTTCTTGCGGGGAACTGTTATTCCGAGGCCAAGTTGAAGGGGCTGCTGGTGCACATCCTCCAGATTTTGGATTACCTTCATAAAAAAGGCATCTGCCACAGGGATATCAAACCGGGAAATATCCTGCTTACGCAGGAAGGGGCTCCCGTCCTCATTGATTTCGGCGCGTCGCGCCGTATAGAGAGCAACCACACCCAGACCGTTCTGGCGACACGTGGTTTTTCTTCTCCGGAGCAGGCACTGGGCAGAAAAGATATGGGGCCCTGGAGCGACCTTTATTCCCTGGGTGCTACATTTTATTCCCTGCTGAAGGGCTTTGCTCCGCCCAGAGGGGAGGAACGGCTGATCAACGACACCATACAGCCGCTGGCCGCATCCTCTTCGTTGTCTTCCAATTATTCGAAAAATTTTCTGAAAACCATCGACAAGGCCCTTTCTCCGCGTGTGGAAGACCGTTATGCTTCCGCAGAAGCATGGATGAAGGATCTGAGGGTTGAGGGAGGCGCCGTTTCAACCATTCAGTTCTCCCCGAGGAGTTCAAATCAGCCCGTAAGCGTTTTTTCAATTTGTTTGCCTTATCCTCTTCCCGCATTATGTCGGAAGGGCAGGAACATTTGAGGACGAGACGGAAGATAGCGTTTGGGATGATTATTGTCTTGGGAATTGTGGGCGCGCTCCTGGGATATTCTATTAACTGGGGAAACAGAACGGAGAATGAAGATGCTTTAGGGCTGCATTTTCCCAGTGTGATGTCCACTCCCATTCCCCAGATTATTTCAGATTCAAGGGATGTGTCATTGTTAAGTTCCATGGATCATTTTGACGTCAGGCTGGATAGCCCGTCCTTATCGCGTCATGCTCTGCCGTCCGTGCTGCCCGACCGTTTTTCACTTGCGTGCGTTCATTTAAGGGTGCTTCAGGAAGACAAGATGTGCCCGCCCCTGTATCTGACCATACGTGATGAGCAGGGGAAGCTGGTTTCCCGGTCATTTAACGGTTTTTCTTTCACATTGATTGAGAGTCCGGTGCTTACAGGATTCCGTTTTGTCGATCTCCCGGCGCTGAAAGTGGATGCCCCTTACAGATTCAGTTTTGAGACCAAGGATAATGTTCCCCATCCTTTGAAGGTGGTTTCTTCCCAGATTACGACGCTGGAGAGCGGGAAAGTTCTGAAGCCCCATTTCAAATTCATCTGCGCGGCGTATGATCCCGGTGTGAAAGCTTCTCTGGACAGCCCGGAGAACAGCAAACTCCGGGAAATGCTTATCGCTTCCCGGAAAAGGAACCGTACGGAAATTGATTCCATCGTGCTGACGGAGCGGGAGAAGGTTCAGTTGCGGAAATTCGCCAGGGCGGGGTACCCTTCCGCCCAGTATAAAATAGCCCGTCTTATTTTCGAACGGGATGGAAGATACGGGGAAGAAGGTGGCGCCTGGCTTTATAAGGCGGCCATGGGCGGCTTTATTGTCGCTCAGAGGGATTTGGCGTTTCTTCTTGTAGGAGGTAAGGAGTTTTTCCCGGATATTCTTCAGTGTCCGGTCAGCCTGTCCCAGAACTATTCCCAGGCGGTTGATTTGCTGTTGATGTCTTTTACGGCGCAGGATCCTTCCGCCCTGTACATGCTGGGTATTTTGTATTCCCAGGGGTGGGGGTGGATTATTCCGCAGAGATGGTCATAAGGTTGTCCAAACTGTTGGCCGGTTCCGGTTATGATTTGTCGCGGCTCACTTTGTCCGCCCCCATTTTAGCCCATTGGGAGCTTCTGGGTCAGCAGGAGGGAACTTATACGCGGATGTGCTGTTCCATTCCGGATAGGAAGATAAACCAATTTTCAGGCGTGCGCCTGGTGCGGACTTCCAAAGAGGGGGGAAGTCTCTTTATTGACAAGGTAATTCTGCTCAGGGACGGGCAAGAAGTTATGTCCCGTTCTTTCCGTTCGGCTCTTACCCAGGAATCTCCTGTTCTGGAGGTGTCCATGAATATGGATGATTACGCAGAGAATGTAAAGAATTTCGAGTGGTCAATAGAAGTGATCATGGCTCCGGCCAACACATGCGGCATCATGGAAATGATGGGAAAAAGGAGCTTTCCAACGATAAAGAGAAGCGGATTTGATGGGAAGCTGCCGGAGCGGTCTGGCGGATACGCGGTTTCGTATTCCTGCCGCAAACCCGTTCCCGGCATGGAAGGGGACAAGAACTGTTTTCCGGGTTTTCATGTTTTCCCATGGGTGAATTCAGCCACGGGATGACCGCAGCGGATTTAAATGTTTTTCAGCATGTCCAGCGTTTCCCGGAGTTTGTCCGCGGGAGCGGCGCTTGCCAGCCGCGGGAATTTGTTGGACAACAGGATAAAATCCCCGTTTCTGGTGAGCATCAGGCGCTGTCCGCTGATTTCCACCATGGAGATGTTGGCCCGGGATGCCAGGATTTTGATTTTGTGGGAATCCAGCAGGTGGCGCACCGTTTCCGGCGTGGGGCCGAAGCGGTCTTCCCAGGCGCGGAGCAGATTGTCCGCTTCCTTAAGGGTCCGGACGGCGGCCAGATCCTTGTAGGCGGAGATGCGCAGGGCCGCGTCACTGATGTACTCCCTGGGAAGGAAGGCTCCCAGATAGTCCTTGCGGGATTTTGCGGCGAACTGCGTTTCGCTGTTGACGATGAAGTCCGTTCTTAGAGCCGCATCCGGACGGGGGGCCGTGCGTTTGCCCTGCATCTGGGCGATGGATTGCTGGAGAAGCTGGCAATACAGGTCAAAGCCTATGGCGGCGATGTGGCCGCTCTGCTGGGTTCCCAGCAGGTTGCCCGCACCGCGTATTTCCAGGTCCCTCATGGCAATTTTGAAACCGGACCCCAGTTCCGTGTACTGTTTGATGGCAGAGACGCGTTTGCGGGCGTCTCCCGTGGTGGCGGCGGATCTGGGGAGCATGAGGTAGGCGTAGGCCCGGTGGCCCGCACGTCCCACGCGGCCGCGGAGTTGGTAAAGGTCCGCCAGGCCGAAGCGGTCCGCGCGGTCGATGATGATGGTGTTTGCGTTCGGAATGTCGATGCCGGATTCGATGATAGTGGTGGCCAGCAGGATGTCCGCTTTCCCCTGCACGAAGGTGCGCATGACTTTTTCCAGTTCTTCTTTAGGCATCTGGCCATGGCCGATGACGATGCGGGCCTTGGGCACCAGAGCCTGGATGCGGTCCCGGAACAGTTCGATGGTTTTCACGCGGTTGTGCAGCAGGAAAATCTGTCCTCCGCGCTCCAGCTCGCGTTCCATGGCCTTTTTCATGTTCGTCGTAAGGGCACACGCTTGTCTGGACGGGCTGCCGGTTGACGGGCGGGGTTTCAATGGAGCTCATGTCCCGTGCTCCCATCAGGGCAATGTACAGGGTGCGGGGAATGGGCGTGGCGGACAGCGTCAGCACGTCAATTCCCTTGAAGCGTTCCTTGAATTTTTCCTTGTGCCTGACGCCGAAGCGCTGTTCCTCGTCAATGATTACCAGACCCAGATTTTTCATGGATACGTCATCGGAAATGAGCCGGTGCGTTCCTATGACGATGTCCACGGCTCCCGTTCTGAGCCCTTCCAGCGTGGAGCGGATGTCCGCCGCGCTGCTGAAGCGGCTGAGCATTTCAATACGTACGGGGTATTCGCTCATGCGTTCCTTGAACGTGCGGAAATGCTGTTCCGCCAATACGGTGGTAGGGACCAGCACGGCCGCTTGGCGGCCTCCCGTCACGCATTTGAAGGCGGCGCGGATGGCAACTTCCGTTTTGCCGAAGCCTACGTCCCCGCAGATCAGGCGGTCCATGGGGCGGGTGGATTCCATGTCCGCTTTCGTCTGGGCGATGGCGCGGAGCTGGTCCTGGGTTTCCCGGAAGGGAAAGGAGCTTTCAAATTCCACATCCATTTGCTGTCCGGGGGGTGGCTGCAGCCTTTTCCTGTCTGGCGTTCCGCCTGGACGTTGAGGAGCTGGGCGGCGTAATCCGCCACGGATCGTTCTGCGGATTTTTTGGCGTGCTGCCATTTGGAGTCCCCCAGTTTGTTGAGTTCCGGCGTTTTGCTTCCCAGGCCTATGTATCGTGAAACCAGGTGCGCCTGGCTGAGGGGGACGTGCAGGATCGTGTTGTCCCGGTAGAGGATGTTCATTTCCTCGTCTCCGGAGTCAGGGGAGGCGGAAATGTTGATGAATTTGCCGATGCCGTAGCTGGTATGCACCACCAGATCACCGGGATTGATGTCTTTCAGGGATGCCTGCGCGCGTGCCTTGCGCGCCTTGTCTTCCCGGCTGGCGCGGCGGCGCGCCGTAGCGGACTGGTACCTGCCGAACAGTTCCGAGGAAGAGAGGACGGCCGTTTTCGCTTCCGGGATGCTGAACCCTGCCGGAAGTTCTCCGCGAAGAGGGGCGATGGACAGCAGGGCGGGCGTTCCGGCGCAAATGTCCCGGAAGCGTTCTTCCTCCCCTTCATTGGGGAAGAACATGCTGACATTCCATTTCCGGTCCAGCCATTCGCGGATTTGGCGTTCCGCCAGTTCACGGCGCATTTCCTGCATCACGAAGTCCCCCGCCTCAAAGCTGCCCAGGGGGTTGTCATGGATGGCCAGGGAGAAGTCTTCTTCCCCCGCCGCATTTTCCGGGGGGGAGGTGAGGATGCATACGTTCCCCCGTTCCTTGCAGAAAGGGGCGGTAATAACCAGGTCGTCCGGTTTGATCCAGTCCCGCAGGGTTCCCGCTCCCGCGGCTTCCGCCAGGATGAGGTTGACGTGTTCCGCCTTGCGGAAGGAAATCTGGGAATCCACATCAAATTCCCGGATGGATTCAATTTCGTCGTCAAAGAATTCCAGGCGCACGGGGTGGGAGGACTGGAGAGGAAAGACATCCAGGATGCCGCCGCGTCGGGACCATTGCCCGCGGGAAATGACCTGTGGAACACCTTCAAATCCCGCTTCCTCAAACTGCCGTATCAAGTCGTCCGGTGCGTGCGTCTCCCCCGATTTCAGGGTGATCCCCTGGTTTTGCATGCCGTCGGGCGACGGAACCTCATCGTTCAGGCTGCCTTCCGTCAAAACGATGGTTTGCCCGCCCGTGCGGCTGGAAGAGATGCGGTGAAGGATATTCAGACGTTCCGCGGCGAGCTCCGGGTCCCCCATTTCCTCTCCCAGGGCCACCTCTTTTTCCGGAATGAAGAGGAGGTGGCGCACTCCCCAGGTTTCCAGTTGGGCTGCAAGGGCTTCCTGAGCCCGCAAATGGGGCGCGACCACCCAGGCCCGGGCGGTATCCGGAAGGGTTCTGATGCACAGGGCCGCCACAAACGGCACCCCGGGCAGGGAAGTATGGTCGAAAACCGCCTGTTCCTCCGTGCCCAGTTTCGCCAGTTCCCGGTGAAAGGGGGCGGTACGGGCTACCCTGTCCATCAGGGCGGATATGGAAGCTTCTTCTGCCATGCGTGTCTGTGAATCCCTGTTGGGGGAAGTGTGCCGCCTTTCCCTCCCGTGTCAACGGTTTTTCAGGGCACAAACCGCTCTTCGTTTTCCGTCGGGGGACTGTTTCCACGGCACGCGCGGCACAGTTCAGGAAGAGGAACGGAAGCGGATTTTAACGCCGGCCTTGCGCCATTTCTGTTCAATTTCTTTGGCCAGTTCTTCATAGCTTCGTCCGTCAAGGAGGAGTTTCTGAGCTTCTTTTTCACTGGTTCCGGATTGAATGGCTTTCATGTAATTCTTGATGCGCCGGGCATCGCCCTTGCCGTCCATGTGGTAAAAATAGTAGGCCATCAGGGCGGCCAGGCCGTAGTTGAGGTTGGCGTTTTCTCCCGTAAACTGGGAATAGGGCATGTTCATGTAAGCTTCCAGGCCGGGCGCCTCAAAGTCATCCCCAAGGGCCCGTCCCCCCGTGTTTTTTTTGCCGTATTCCGTCACGCGGGAGACAATGTGGGACCGGTTGGCTCCGAAGTTGAAGCGGCCTCCGGCATAGGGCGTCATGCCCATGTATTCCGCGGAGCCTTCACAGAACCAGCTGGCCTGCTTGGCCTGCGAAGACATGAGCTGGTGCGTCAGTTCATGGATGAGAGTGGAGGCGTCCTTGTCACGGTCAATGACGTAGGTGCTTCCCATGGTTTTGACTCCCAGGGAATCGAACGGAACCAGAATTCTTCCGCGGTCCCCGGGACGCGTTGTCCCCAGGAAGATGCCCGCCGTGCCTTCGCGTCCGCCGTTTTCCAGATAGGTGCTGAATTTTTCATACAGGTAGGCGGGGAATTTGGCGGAATCGTCATGGGCAGGGGAGTTCCCTATAGGAAGGGTTTTGTTGGCCAGGTGGGTGGCCTCAAAGAGGAGGCCCAGGCGCTTGATCATGCCGGTGCCCAGCTTGGCGTCGCAGATGAAGCGGAAATGGGGTGTTTCATAAATATATTCTCCCGGTTCCTCCTTGATGGTTTCCACCTTGAAATTATCCGGGCATTTGACGCTCCTGGGCCACGGCAGGTGGTAATTGTCTGCCGTATTGGAGGGGAGCGCCCCTCCTTTTTCCTGTTCCGCGATGAAATCCCTGTCTTCCCGGGAGAGCTGGGAGAGGGGAATGGAGACGGTTTGGCCGCCGGAACGTTTCAGCACGGCTTTCTGGCCGTCCAGCCTGATGAATTCTGCTTCCAGTTTTTTCCCTTGGAGGTTGGTCCAGGTGCGCCCTTGTGCAAGGGGGGCAAGGAAAAGGGCGAACAGGGTTCCCGCCGCCAGGCAGAGGCGTACGGGCTTTTTCATCAGGGGTAAGACGGGAGGCACGAACATAGTTGCGGTTAATGTTTGGGACGCGGCAGCATCAGGAGCAGCAGCCCGCAGAACAGCATCAGGCATCCTGCCGCTGCCAGGGTGGTGGTCAGCGGAACGCCCTGGTCCTTGAACCACCCCCCAAAGAAGGAGATGAGGGCGCCCACGCCGGCGGATGTCAGGTTGAGGAGGCCATAGCCGGTTGCGGAATAACGCTCGTCGATATGGGAGCGTAGCACGGGCATGAGGGTGGCGTCCAGCGATCCCTGCGCCAGCCCCTGCGTGGCGACCAGGCCCAGCATGAGAACGAGGGGGACGGTGATGTCCCAGCCGAAGATGCCGGGCAGCAGAGCCAGAACCACCAATGGGCCGGATATGGTGAAGGTGATGCCCGGAACCAGGGCTCGGGCGCGGGCGTTTCTCTTGTACCACATGTCCGCCAGGATGGCGCCTCCCAGCACGGCGACGTATTTGGCCACGGAGCTCCACAGGGTGGCGGCGGGGCCCGCCTCCGCGGAGGAGAGCTGGTATTTGTCCTGAAGCAGGGTGGGATACCAGGTAAGAAGGAACCAGTTTCCGGCGCCGGCAAAAGCCACTACGGCCAGCAGCATCCACATGGGGCGTCCGCTCAGCAGGCTGGAAAGGACGGCTCCGGTGGAAAGCTTGGAAGCGGGTTCCTTGATGGCCTGTTCGTCATTGTCCACATTGAGCAGCACCGTTTTTTCCTCCGGTTCGGACGGTTTTTTTGCCAGGGCCGTATCCGCCGGGGCTTTGGACGGGTCTTTCAGGAACAGGATGAGGATGACGGCGTACGCCACGCCGATGAGGCCGAAAAGGGCGAACGTCATGCGCCATCCCGTCCATGAAGCCATGGTGGCGCCGAAGCCGGCCACGGCCTACATAGATGCCGCTCATATGCAGGCCTGTCGCGATGGAGCGCGTGCTGCCGCGGTGGTAGTCCGTAATCAGGGCCAGGGCGGCGGGGATGTAGAATGCCTCGCTGATGCCCATTGCTCCGCGCGCAATGAGCAGGGAAGTGTAATCTTCCGCATGGCCGGTCCACCATGTGACCACGGACCAGACGACGAGAGAGCAGAGGATCATCAGCCGGCGGCTGTAGCGGTCCGCCAGAAAGCCGCCCACGGGGCTGAGCAGGGCGTAAATCAGCAGGAAAACGGAGGTGACCATGCCGAACTGGGCTTCCGTCTGCGGAATGTCCCGTACGATGGGTTCATGCAGGGCGGAAAGGAGCTGGCGGTCAAAATAGTTCAGCATGACCACAAACCACAGGACAATGACGGCTACCCAGGCCCACAGGCCCGGCTTGGTGTTCGGGTCCGTGACGGAGGCAACATTTTTAACGCCGTTGCGCACGGCGGAGACGATGATGATCGCCAGGACGATGATGGTCAGAATGAGAACGGCGTAATCAACCGTGCTCATTTCAAAGTGGTAACCTGCGGAGGCGGAGGCGTTTACGGGAGTCCGGACGCCCGGGGCCGTTTCCCCGCTGATGGTCATGATTTCAGAGCCCCTGACAACGGCGGGAACCGTGGCGATGCCCACGGGCCATTCCCCCTGGCGCGTCCATGTGTTTCCGATGACGTCATAGACCAGGATATCCCGGGACTGCGCCACAGGCCTGGACGGGTCCGGCGAGTTGCCGCGCTTGTCTCCGCCGATCAGGAGAATGGAGTTTTCCCGCACCGGGGCGGGACCCGCGGCGGCGGCTACGGGCATTCCCGGTCCGGCAAGCTGCTGCCTGCCGGAGGAGCCCCATTTGGAAGGGTCCTTGGACGTCATGTCGTAGCCGATCATGTCGGAAAGATACGTCCTGGAGGTTTCTCCGGAGTTATCCCTGGACAGGGAACAGCCGCCTATGATGAACAGGGTGCTGTCGCAGACGGCAGCGGTGGAGAGAATGCGCCCCTCTCCGGGAAAAGGGGGGAAGGGAAACCCATTTCATTTTATCCGTGTCCGGCGTGGTGTCCAGCATGTAGATGGTATTGAGTGCGGTTTCCGGCTGCTCCCGGTCTCTGCCGCCGATGACGAACAATTTGTTCCCGTGGGCGGCGCAGGAGGCTTCCGTTACGGGGACGGGAAGGGGAGGAAGCTTTTCTACGGAGCCGTCCGTTTTAATCAGCAGGGCATCTTTCAGGATGCCCTGAGCATTGTGGCCTCCGGCCACAGCCAGCCCCTTGCCCACGCTGGCAAAGGCGGCGTAACCCAGCGGGACGGGCAATGTTCCCGCCTTGCTCCACTGGCCGTTGCGAAGCTTGAAAATATCCTGGTAGTAGGTTTTGGGGCCGCGTTCCTCCGGAGTTGAGGCGCCCGGCGCAGCCTGGGGGAAGTTGGCGCCCCCTGCGGCGATGACGGACTGGCTGCCGTCGTCTTCCGTGACGGTTCCGGCAACCATGCCGGCGCGGCCTGCCGGGTCCGGAAGGTCGGGAACAGTTCCGGACGTCCGGACATCCACGGAAAAGGAGGCGTCAGCGGCCGGAGCCGCGATGAGAAGCAGGGCTGCCAGAGCGGAGCCGCAAGCCTTGGAAATTCGGGTAAGGGTGCGTGTCATGTGCATATGTTGAGAGGTTTAATTGGATTCCGGTCAAATCAGGGGAGGGAGATGCTCCATACCTCAGGAGAGCGCCTGCCGGGTTTGAGCTCTCCGTTCACGGCCGCGAAACGGTCCTGCCACGCGCAACACGGAAGGACAGCTCTGGGCGCGGCGATGGGGCCTGCGTCGTGCCATGTCATGTCTGCCGTGTCTAGGCACAGGGATTGGTTATTGAAGCCGGGATTAGTTTGGGGAGTGTATTTTTTTCCGGAGCCGTCATCCCCCCCAAGCAGGTAAATGACGCCGTTTCCGGAAACCGGGGCCGGGGTGGGGGCTGCGGCGATGGCGTAAGGCATGTCCGGCAGGCGCGTCCATCCGTGTTCCGGAGTATAGCTCCAGGCTTCCTTCAGCAGTTCCCGGACCTGTTGGCCGTCCTGTTCCCGCAGGCCGATGCCGCCGAGCACGTACAGGGCTCCGTCTGTTGCGGCCATCTGATGCAGGAAGCGGCCGCGGCCCGGTAGCGGGGCCTGTTCCAGCCATCCCTGTTCCGTCCGGCGTGTGTCCAGCATGAAGACCCGGTTAGTGCAGTCCTGCTCGCCGGGGCGTTCGCACCCTCCTGTAAGATAGACTTTCCCGTCCAGGACGGCAGCCGCCGTATATGCCAGGGAGATGGGGAGGGAAGGGAAAGGATGCGTGGTGACAGTTCCCTCCGCGAGGTTCAGCAGGTAAACGTCTTTCCGGTGCCCTTCTTTGCCGCAGCCGCCGATGCACAGCAGGCCTTCCCTGATGCCGGCGGAGGCGCCGTATGCATAAGGCGCGGGCAATGTGCCGGCCTCTTTCCATTCGTTTTCCCCCGGAGAGAGCGTAAAGATACGGTCCGTCCACGTTTTGGCTCCCCCTTCAAGCATGGGCTTTTCCGGGAAATTGGTACCTCCTGCACAAATCATTATTTCTCCGCAGGTCCCTGCGTACATGCCGGCGAAGCCTTCCGGATCGGGAAGGGCGGGTAAAGGTGTCCAGGATGAAGAATAGCGGCTCATAATACGTGTAAATGACTCGCCATATACTAGCTAAAAACCGGCGGCTGCGCCAGTATTAACCTCTGGTCCTATTTTTTTGAATAAATTCCTTTCCTTGCTCCTCTTACCAATGTAGAAGAGGTTAATCATATGAAAACAGGAACCCGTTTGTTGATTTTATGCCTCCTGGCTCCTGCCGCCCTGGCGGAAAATATGTCCCTGCGGTCCGGCAGGGTGCTGAAAGACGCCGTTGTAGTGTCTTCCGGAGATGATTTTGTCAATATCCAGTACACGGACGGGGTGGCCAAGGTTTCCTATAAAGATTTGACGGATGCCCAGCAAAGGGATTACAGGATGACGCCGGATGAAGTGAAGGCCAGGCTGGACCAGCGAAGGATGGAGGAAGCGGCGCGCAGAAAGAAGGCGGAAGAAGCCAGGAAGGCGGCCGATGAAGAAGCCAGGAAGATCCGGGAGTCCCTGTCTGAGGCGGAGCGGCATCCCCGCTACCTGGAAGGGGCGGATATTTCCCGCATGTTTTTGCTGATGGGGGAACTTACCAAGGTGGAGGCGGAGGTTATGGCTCTGCAGTGGAATGCCCTGGAAGCGGACCGTGTGGGTTTGCCGGAAGACGCCCGCGTTTTCCGCGCAAGGGCGGCAGCCTATCAGGAGCAGATAAGCGCCATCCGTAAAAAAAGGGAAACCGCGGAACAGTATTGGCAGGATTTGGAGAAGAAATACCTGGCCTTGAAAGACGGTACTCAGAAGAAGATTGCGGATTTGAATAAGCAGGTTTCCCAATTGCAGGGGGAAGTGAGGGAGGTGGCCAGCCAGCCGAGAACGGAACGCATCATTGTCCCTCCGATTATCAGGACGTGGAATTATCCGCCGCCGCCTGTCTTTATCCGGCCCCAACCGCCCCCTCCCCGTCCCGTGCCTCCGCGTCCGATGCCTTTGCCCGTAAAGCCGAGTTTGTACAGAAGTTAAAGATGCTCCGGAGCATTCCCTTTTCTGTCCATGGGCCTGTGCCGTTTACTGGAAAAAGGGACTGCCGGAAAGGAATACGGGAAACAGGCCGCCCGTGCGGCTGCCGCCATGGCCTGCCGGAACATTCCTTTGCCGCAGAGGGAAAGCATCAGATTCCGGGCAGGGGGAACAGTTTCATGCGGCCCCCCTGGAAGGAGGCCAGATGCCTGAACCCTGCCTGCCGGGCCAGTTCCCCGGCCCGCTTGAAATCCCGCCCTACATCCTCCGGCCTGTGGGCGTCTGAACTGATGGTGAGGGGAATTCCCGCCTCCGCCGCCATTTTCAGGAATTGCCCGTCCGGATATTGTTCCCCGCACTTGTTGTGCCAACCGGCTGTGTTAAGTTCCAGGCAGGCTCCGGTTTCCCGCATGGCTTCCAGCGACGGTTCATAATAACGGCGCAGGTCTCCAGAAGGGCGGAAGCCGAATTTTTTAATCAGGTCCGCGTGCCCCATGATGTGGAACATTCCGGAGGCGGCCATGTTCCGGAAGCGTTCCCAATACTGTTCCCATGCGTCCTCCACATCCGTCCGGTGCCAGAAATCCATTCTGTGGGGATTGTCGAATTCCTCCTTTTCCCCCAGATAATGGACGGAACCGATCAGGTAATCCCATGCGTGCAGGCCCTGCAGGTGCTCTATCCATGGTTCGATGCCGGGAAACCAGTCGCATTCCAGAGCGGAACGGACCGTCAGTCCGTGCGGTGCGGCGCATTCGCGGGCTTCCGTGAGCCAGTCCAGGTAGGCCGGCATGTCCGCCTGTTTCATGCGCCAGTCGTCAAAAGGTTCCCCAGGCATTGGGGCATGGTCTGAAATGCCGTATTCCCGGAGTCCGGCGCGGACGGCAGCCTGCACATATTCCTGCGGGGTGCCGGAGGCGTGCAGGCACAGGGGGGTATGGGTATGGTAATCGCAGTACATGGAGGGGAATGCCCATGCTAGCATGGCGGAGCGGACGGTTCAACCCGGAGGGATGTCTTTGTTCATTATTTGCCGTCTTTGACTTTATGAGTTGATTTTATGGACAGGATTTTTTAGAGTCGCGTTAAGTAGGACACGTGACATATGAATGACTGGCAAGGCTTTTCCCCGCTGAATGATTTTACAGGGCCGCTCCTGGATAACCTGAAGCGCCATCCCAAGCGCATTGTTTTTCCGGAAGGGGAGGATGTCCGCGTACTGCGCGTGTCCCAGCGCTTTGTGGAGGAGCAGGCCGGCGCGCCTATCCTGCTGGGGAGGAGGGAAGTCATCACGAGAATGGCGGAAATGAACGGAATTTCCCTGAAATTCGTCCGTATCATTGAACCGGAAAAAAGCTCGGATCTTCAGATGTTCTGCGACCGTTATGAACGGGCGGAGCAGATGTTCGGCAACGGGTTGCCTATGAACACTCGTGAGATTGTTTCCGAACCGGTTCATTTTGCCGCCATGATGGTGCTCTACGGCCAGGCGGACGCCATTGTGGCCGGGAACATGAAAAGGGTGGCTTCCGTTTTCCGCGCGGTAAACAAGTACCGGCAGGATCCCGTTCCCACCAAGCCCCTGTTTGCCATTTCCATCGTGCTCGTTCCCGAATTTTCCAAAAAATTCGGCGGCCGCGGCGTCTATTTTCTGGCGGATACCGGGGTAAACCCTGAACCCACGGTGGAAAATATGGCCTATTTTGCCGTAGAGACGGCCAAAATGGCCCGCCACATGCTGGGTAAAAGCGTTCGCGTCGCCATGCTGAGCGCGTCCACTTCGGGCTCCGTTCCGGAACTGGCTGCGGACCGTACCAGGGCTGCTGCGGCGCTGGCGAAGAGCATGGTGCAGAAGGATTGCCTGAACAATGAAATCTCCATAGAGGGGGAAATCCAGATTGACGCCGCTCTGTCGTCAGATTCCTACAGCGTGCGCGTGCACCGCAACTCCATGCTTCAGCCAAGTGAGGTTTGGGTCTTCCCGACTCTGGATGCTGCGGATATCTCCAAAAAACTGTTGTGCATGATGCCGTCCGTATACAACTATGGCCTTATTCTGGGCGGTCTGCTCTTTCCGATTGCCCAGCTGCCGCGGCTGACGGATGAAGACAGGATGTTCGGTACTGCGCTGGTGGTGGAATGAAGCCATTAAATTCCACCTGTTGTATCCGCAGGGGGTTGCTCCGCTTTATTGACCGGGCGCAGCGTGTCCATGACCAGCAGGCGCTTTTCCTTGCGTACGGCCAGTTTTCCTCCGGGCAGAGAAGTTCGGGAAGGGCCGTCCGTATTCAGGATGTCCATTACCCGGAGTACGGCGTCTTCCGTCAGGTCCGGAATATGTTGCCGGCGCAGGTAATCATGCACGGCGCATTGTCTCAGCTCCGCAGGAAGCAGGTTGATTTTCGGCAGGAACAGGCGCCCCTGGGGATCTGTCAGGTTCATGGAGTCCAGCGCCTGGGAAAGCGCCGTGCGGATTTGATTTTCCAGGCGGCAGGCACGTGAAAAGGGAAGGCTGGTGTCCCTTTGGAACAGCGCATTCAATTTAGGAATAATCTCATGGCGCAGGGCGTTCCTGGTATATTCGGCAGACTGGTTGCTGGAATCTTCCCTCCATGGAATATGGCGATGCTCCAGATAGGAGGTGATATCCTCCCGGGAAAAATCCAGCATGGGGCGTACGACGGTCAATCCGTTGGCCCAGGTGGAGACGGGGAACATGCCGTGAATGCCGGAGGCTCCGCGGCAGAGGTGAAGAAGGGCCGTTTCCTGCTGGTCGTTCCGATGGTGGGCCAGAGCCACGAGAGCCCCCGGATAACCGGCGGCCCATTTCAGAAACGAGGCCTGCCTGGCTTCCCTGGCCGCTTCTTCAATGGCTATTCCGCGGGTATGGGCCATATTGCGGACATTAACGCGTTCCCGGACACAGGGAATACCCTGGGAGGCGGCGTAACGGAGCACAAACATTTCCTCTTCCTCCGCTTCCGGACGCAGCTGGTGATTTACATGGCATGCAACCAGGTTGCATCCCGGCATGCCGGACAGCAGGGAAAGCAAAGCCATGGAGTCCCTCCCCCCGCTGATTCCGGCAAGGACGGGGCGGCCGGAGCGGAGGAGTTCCGCGGACTGGCTGTCAAAATGGTCCGGTGTCAACATGGTGCTGCTGCGAGTGAATCAGGAAAAAGAGATCAAAGGAAGCCTGCAAATAAAAACCCCGTTTTCCGGGAAGGAAACGGGGCTGGAAAATTGCTGAAGGCAGTTCTTACTTGTTGAGCTTGGGCTTGCCTCCGCTGCGGCGGACGGTGCCGAAGCGCTTCTGGAATTTGTCGATGCGGCCTTCCGTGTCCACAAACTGGTTCTTGCCGGTGAAGAACGGGTGGGAATCAGAGGTGATACCGCAGGAAACCACGAAATGTTCAACCCCGTCAATAACTTCCGTCTTGGGAGAACGAACAGTGGAACGGGTGATGAAGCGGCGTCCGGTGGTGATGTCAACAAAAACGACCGGATTATACTGGGGGTGAATATCTTTCTTCATGGTGATGTATTGCGTTTCCGACGCAAGGGGAACGCAAGTATAAATATGTTTCATTGCATGTCAAGCATCCCCGCGTAAAAATAAGGAAGTTTGTGGATGACGGTTCGGGAGCTTGCGGAAGGAACGGTTGTGGAGATGATATGACGGAAAAATGGAGCAGGTGTTGAAGAGGCCCCCCTGGTGGGCGTGGTTTTCCCTGATGGGATTGGAAATCCCTTCTGCCGCCATTGCCTGGGCTTTTGCCGTCAGCCAGTCCCATCTGGTGGTAGTTTCCTCCCCCTGGCTGTATCAATTCCTGTTTGTGGCTGTCTGGTGCGTCAATATGCTGGACCGGGTGCTGAAAATATTCCGGGGCGGTTCCGCTGTCTACACGGATGAATGCCTGCTTTTTGCCAAAAAGCATTGTTTCGTTATCTCCCTGCTCATTATGGTGGCGGCCGTGACGGGGCTTTGGATCATGTTTTTCCAATTGGGTGTGGTTATTTTTCAATTTGCCTTTCTGCCTGGCGTCTGCAGTCTGCTCTTTCTCTATTTCTCTTCCAACCCTCATCAGAAAGGGAGCCTGTCTTCCGGATTCGTCATGGGGGCGTTTTTTGCCGCCGTTTCCTTCGCTACGGGTGCCGGAATACCGGCCTACTTTACGGGACGGTAGGCGGCGGCTGGGGAGGCCAGCTTTCCGAACCCACCTGGTATCTGGTAGCGCTGGTCATCCTCTGCATGTTCAGCCGCAAACGGTGGAGTGAAGAAGAGGATGAGGACGGGCAGGATTCCGCCGACCGCGACATGGTATCCCTGGTATGGATGGGGGTGATAGTCATTTACGTTGTATTCTGTCTGGCCGCCGCCGCCAGGGAATATACCGGGGATGCGTGGATTTATTATGGGCTGGCAATGGCGGGGGCATTCATGTTTGTGCTGGACAGGCTGAAGATGAACATGCCTCCCCTCCTCCTGCACACGCTATCCTGGGCGGCGCTGATTTTCCCATTGCTGTTGAGCGGTATTCTGGCGCAGGCTTCCTCCTGATTGGCTGGGCGGATTCCTGCTATGGAGCGCGGCAAAATACAGGGAAGTTGAAAAAATAATATTTTGTGGTTGCAATATTGGGAAGAGGATGATAAATTCTGCCCCGCAAGCACGTTCTGCGTGCAGGCAAGTGGCTCGGTAGCTCAGTCGGTAGAGCAGGGGATTGAAAATCCCCGTGTCGGCGGTTCGATCCCGTCCCGAGCCACCATTTTTTCTCCCAATTTCTAATCCCTCCTTTTTATACGGGAAGTAGCTCAGCCTGGTGGAGCGCCTGCTTTGGGAGCAGGATGTCGCAGGTTCGAATCCTGTCTTCCCGACCATTTTAAAGCCTGTGGATCAAATGATTTACGGGTTTTGTTTTTTGAGCTGTTCCCTGGTGGTTGTCCGTAAAATAGATGGAGTGGAAGCGGGGTATGCCTGGAAAGATGAAAAACACCCCTGTTGCGGCGGGGCGGCCGAACCTGCAGCCAGTTAAAAAAGCCGGAAATCTTTTGTGTCCGAAACAACGCGGACAGAAAGGCGATGCAAAGTTCTTGTAACACCCGTGTGCTGACGAAAGCCTGGTCCCGGCGGCCCGGATTTTTTCTGACGGCGGGGCGGATGAATAAGATTTGTTAATGTGCCGGGCTGAAAAACGGTGTAAAGAAAACCGCCGCGGGGTGGGAGGTGCGGCGGAATGGAGAAAATGATAGATGATAGAAATAGTTTTATTTCTTTTTTAGTATATAATATTCGGCCAGGACGCCCTGATTGACTGTGCCTTCTTTGTCTGACAGCATTACTTTGCTTCCATCGAGTATTTTATAATAAGATTTTTCATTGGAAGAGGATTGGGCCAGTTCCATCAGGCGGCCATTGATGAAATGATAAGAGCCTTTTGATTCGAAAATAGCGTCTTTTTCTCCTATGTATTCGCTTCTCAACACATAAGTGTTATCGTTGTTTAATGTTAACGCCGTCCTGATTCCTTCACAATCGGCAGCAGGAAGAATTCCTTCATAAGTGCCGTAAAAATTTAAATTCTCCAACTGTTTTTCTGTTTTTGTTTCGCCGCTCTCAATTCGAGAATGATGATTTTTGGGGGGAATCACAGCCGGTTATGGCAATTAAACATGCGGTCCATAAAAAATTTATTTTCATGACAAGTTTTCAGCTGGTGGTTTGTGACGTGCGATGCTTGATCCAATGGGGCAGGGAAGGGAGTACGTTCGTTTCCTGTTTTTCCGGTTTTGCCGTAATATAATGAAAGTCTATGGAAGGGGCAAGATATTTTCTTTTCATGGAGCCCGCGAGTATTGATGAATGCCGGATTAAGTAATTTATCCCGTTTTTATTCAACTTTGCCGGAAGAAGAGTTTTCTAACCGGGATTGAGTGTTTTGTAGTCCGTTTTGCGAAGATGTTGTTTTTTTTGAGGGGAGCCGAGTGTCTGGGGAAGCCCCCTCTTTGCAGATATTGCCGAGAAGGCTGGATTTTTTGCTTGAGATTAGGAAGAAGGCTTGCAGAGTGGCTTGATGAGGCCCGTCCGACAAAAGACATTTTCCGTTTCCTGGCTGGCGGGGTTGAGGTGGTCGTTTGGCGGGTATGTGACGGGAACACTTCTGGCGGCGGGTGCGGGGGCACTGGATTTTCCCTTGCTGGCGCAGGTGATGCTTTTGGCCGCGGCGGTTTGTTTTGCCGCCTCTCTTGTTTGTGCGGGAGCGTGTTTCCGGGGCAGCAAGATTGCCCGGTGGTACTTGCTTCTTGTCCTCGTGATGATTATGGTTGCGATTCTGTTTGGGAATGGAAGCGGTTAATTAGTCATTTGTATATCTTTTGATTGACCGCGTGCGCGCGTATGTATACTTTCCGGTCATGCTCCTTCGATTCTTATCGAGTCTCTTTTTTGCGTCCGGCATTGTTTTGACCGCTCAGGCGAATACCCAGCCTTATCCGGATTCCGATTCTTCTGACGGATACGATACCGGTTTTTATGCAGAGGCTTATTCCGGCGGCTACGACAGCGCTCCGGCTCCGGCGGGGGAATCCGCCTCCAAGCCTGTTTTCCCCACGCAGTCCTATTTTGAATTGCTTGGCCCCATGGATTCCAGAAACGGGCGCGGAAGCGTGGATATCCAGAATTGGATGACGGATTTGAATTTGTGCAGGATGTCCAGCGGTTCCTGGAATTTTTCTTCTACGGCGGCCTTGCGTCTGAGCTGGTTTAATGGAAAAGGAGCGGATGAGATGGATGTGGACCGGCTGTACACGATTTGGCTGAATGTGAACGCCTCCTATGCCATCACGGGGAAGACGCGCCTGGTTTTCGGTGTGACGCCCCAGATTTCCACGGATTTCGATACATGGACGAGCCATAATATTTTCTTGGGAGGCCATGTTCTTCTGGCAGGCCCCTTGAACGACCGGTTCAGCTATGGAATCGGCATCGGCTGTTATCCGCAGCTTGGGGATTATCCTTTCCTGCCCCTTATCCAGTTTAAATGGGAAGCTTCCCGCAATTGGACGCTTCAGCTGGAAGGGGCCCGCCTTTCCTATATCAACAAGGTGAGCGATGGGTTGAAGTGGGGACCCTTCGTTTCCGTGGTGTCCGGCACATGGACGATTCACCATGATCGCCGCGTCCGCCAGTTTGCATGGATTTCCGGCGTCGCCGGCATAGGCGCCGATGTGGGGTTGGGGCACTGGGGCAGCGTGCGCCCCAGGCTGGTGGCGGATGTCGGTTTTTCCTTCGGGAATTCCGGCACTATCAAGACAAGCAACGGAAGCCATGATTTGGAAAAATACCATTATGACCCCGGTTTTTATTTGCGTGCGGGGCTGCTATTTGAGTTTTGACCGGCCAACAGGATTAGCGACATGACAAAGGCCTCCGGTGCGTTGAATGTGCCGGAGGCCTTTTACATATGGGGACGTTTGAAGCCGGGACGGTTCCCGGAGGCAATCAGGCTTCTTCAACGGAGGGTCTGCCCACGGAGTGGTATTCAAATCCTACGGCCCGGAGGTTTGCCGGGGAGAGGATGTTTCTTCCGTCAAAGATGATGCGGTTGCGCATGACTCCGGCGAGTTTCTGCAGATCCGCATTCGCATATTCGCTCCATTCCGTGGCGATGACCAGAACTTCCGCATCCCGGGCGCATTCGTACATGTCTTCCACCAGTTTGACCCCCATAGGGTTCAGAATGGGGGCCGCCGTGTGCATGGCTTTGGGGTCCGTAGCGGTGACAATGGCTCCTTCCCCGCAGAGTTTTTCACATAGTTTCAGGGCGATGGATTCCCGGACGTCGTCCGTGTTCTGTTTGAAGGCAAGGCCCCAAACGGCTATCTTTTTGTCCTTGAGGACCCACAGGCGGTCCCGAATTCTGTCCAGGAAGTGGATATGCTGGGTATCATTGATGTGTTCCACTTCCTCCAACAGGGTGAAGGGAATGCCCAGCGTGCGGCTGATGTTGATGAAGGCTTTGACGTCTTTCGGGAAGCAGGACCCGCCGTAGCCCAGCCCCGCGTTGAGAAAGTGGCGTGAGATGCGTTTGTCCATGCCGATGCCTTCCGCCACCAGTTCCACGTCTGCGCCCGTTTTTTCACAGACCTTGGCGACAGCGTTAATATAGGAAATTTTCAGAGCCAGGAAGGAGTTGGCTGCGTGCTTGATGAGTTCCGCGGAGTTGACGTCCGTTTCCAGAATGGGCATGAATGGGCTGGTAAACGCGCTTGATGACGTTCATGGCCTGTTCCGAGTTGGCTCCAATGACAATGCGGTCAGGGTGCAGCAGGTCGTCCACGGCGCATCCTTCCCTCAGGAATTCCGGATTGGAGACAATGTCGAACTGAACATTCGGCCCCGCATAGTGCTTGATGGTCTGGCTGACTTTTTCCCCGGTTTTGACGGGTACGGTGGATTTGTCCACAATGACCTTGTATCCCATTTCTGGTTGGAGCGCCTGGGCGATTTCCCTGGCCACTTTTTCAATGTAGGTCAGATCCACGGAACCATCCGTATTGGGCGGCGTGGGCACGGCGATGAAGATGACTTCGCTTTCCGCGATGGAAGCGGCGATGGAAGTGGAAAATTCCAACCGCCCCACGGCTACGTTTTTCACGAGCTCTTCCAGCTTGGGCTCGTAAATGGGGATGGCCCCGGATTGAAGAGTACGTATTTTTTCCGTATTATTATCCACGCAAATGACGTGATGGCCCATTTCGGCAAAACAGGTGCCTGTGGTCAGCCCCACGTAACCACTGCCGATAATTGTTAAATTCATAGTGTTAGCGTAAATATTGGTAAAAACTTAACTGTATGGAAAAGTAAGAGCAGTCAACCCCTGAGCATTATGGGATAGGGAATTTTTTCTGTCAAAATAAAAAGTTCCTGATTGAGCGCCTCCTTTCCTTGTGGTATAACCGTGACCAGACAGGAAAATATCTGTTTATTTTAATTTGAACGTTATATGAAAACACCTATCACCGTTACTGTTACAGGAGCCGCCGGCCAAATTGCCTATTCCCTTCTGTTCCGTATTGCCTCCGGCAGCATGCTGGGGCCGGATCAGCCGATCAACCTGCGCCTGCTGGAAATTCCCCCGGCCATGAATGCTCTGGAAGGGGTGGTGATGGAGTTGCGTGACGCCGCGTTCCCGCTGGTTAATGAAATTGTCCCGACCAGCGATCCTGATGAAGCGTTCGCCGGCGCCAACTGGTGCCTGCTGGTAGGCTCCGTTCCCCGCAAGGCCGGTATGGAACGCAAGGACCTGCTGGATATCAACGGCAAGGTGTTCATCGGCCAGGGGCAGGCCATTGCCCGCAGCGCCGCCAAGGATGTGCGCGTGCTGGTGGTCGGCAACCCCTGCAATACGAATGCCCTTATTGCCATGCACAATGCGAGCGGCGTTCCCTCCGACCGCTTTTTTGCCATGACCCGCCTGGATGAAAACCGTGCCAAGAGCCAGCTTGCGGAAAAGGCCGGCGTCCATGTGACGGAAGTGACCAACATGGCCATCTGGGGCAATCATTCCTCCACCCAGTACCCTGATTTCACCAACGCCAGGATTGGCGGCAAGCCTGTGACGGAAGTCATCAAGGATACGGAATGGCTTAAGGGCGATTTCATTACCACCGTGCAGCAGCGCGGTGCCGCCATTATCAAGGCACGCGGCGCTTCTTCCGCCGCTTCCGCCGCTTCCGCAGCCGTGGATACCGTCCGCAGCCTGGCTACCCAGACTCCGGAAGGCGACTGGTATTCCGTGGCCGTTTGCTCCGACGGTTCCTACGGCATTGAAAAAGGTCTTATCTGCTCCTTCCCGGTCCGCACCACCAAGGATGGCGGCTGGGAAATCGTGCAGGGGCTGCCGGTTGATGCGTTCTCCCGTGAAAAAATTGACGCTACCGTTAATGAACTGAAGGAAGAACGTGACGCTGTTTCCTCTTTGTTGAAGCATTAATGTTGATTTGCTCTTGCGCCGGGTTTCCCGTTTTCGGGAAGCCCGGTTTTTTATGTCCTGAAGATTCCATAAACCTCATTTTCTGCGGGACAGAAGTTTTCTTCCGTGTTAAAAAAAACGATGGATGCAGCATCCGCTAGTTTATGGATCAGGACCGCATATTATACAGGGGAGAGGCTTTTACGCTGACCGGAAATTCCTTGCGCCAGGATGCCGCGCATTGGGCGGAGGTACAGCCGGACGGTCAGGTGAAAACCATGAAAAACGGCCGCTATTCCGAGTGGCGCATCTTTCCGGAAGCCGGGAACGCCCCGCATTACCGGGGAAATTTTGAAGTGCTTAATCAGGCTTACGGCCTGGCGTTGCATGAGGCTGGAGCCCTGCTTAATGAAGAAGGGACGTTCCGGACGGGAGCCAACTGGCCTACTGTGTGGACCCGGGATATTTCCTATTCCACCCATCTGGGATTGGGGTTGTGGAATGTCCGTGCCTGTATGAACAGTCTGAATGCACGGGTCCGGAACGGGGAGGTGGAGCAGGATACCGGCACGGGCGGTTCCTGGCCCATTTCTTCCGACCGTGTGGTGTGGGGGATGGCTGCGTGGGAAGTTTACTGCCTGACGGGGGATGCCGACTGGCTGTCCCTTTCCTGCCGAGTGATGGAAAAGACATGCATGAGGGATGAACAGGTGCTTGCGGCCACGGGCGGCTTGATGAAGGGGGAATCGTCCGTGCTGGACTGGAGGGAGCAGAGCTACCCTGCGTGGATGACTTCTGCCGATATTGGGGATTCTTGCAGCCTGTCCACCATGCTCCTGCATGCGGAGGCCCGCAAGATTCTGGCGCGGATGTTCCGGGAGCTGGGGCTGGAGGAGAAGGCCCGGGAGTGGGAGGAGAAGAGCGTTTCCCTGGCCGCGGTTATTGAGCGTTTTTTCAGGATTCCGGAACATGTCCTGTACGGGCAGTACCTGTACGGACGCGGGTATCCCGTACTGTCGGAGAAGGTGGATTCCCTGGGCAATCTGCTTTGCGTCCTTCTGGGGCAGGCTGGCGGTTCCCATGCCGCCGGGATGGTTGCCTCCCTTCCTCATGGCGTTTATGGCATTCCCTGCATCCATCCCCAGATGCCTGATAGCGTGCCCGCCTACCATAACCGCGCCATGTGGCCTTTCCTGGAGGGCTATTATGCGCAGGCCGCGGCGGCGGTGGAGAATGAATCTGCCCTGGCGCTGGCGGTCGCCTGCATGGTCCGTGCCGCCCTGTTGTGCGGCACGAACAAGGAAAATGTCCTTCTGGAAACGGGGCTGGATGAGGGGCTGCTGCTCAGTTCGGATAGCCAGCTCTGGAGTATTGCCGGCATGCTGGGCTGTTTTTACAAGGGATTGTTCGGCATCCGTCTGTCTCCGGATTCTCTGGAATTCCGTCCTTGCGTTCCAAAGTCTTTTGAAGGCGTTCATGAGTTGTCCGGGCTGGAATACCGCGGCATGACGGTAGATGTGTTTCTGCAGGGCTGCGGGCACCGGATAGCGCGGTGCCTGGTCAACGGGCAGGAGGCCCCTTCCCGTCCTTTTGCCGGGCATGAAGGGGCGCGTTTGTGAAATTGGAGCTGGACGGCGGAGAAGAGGATGAAGGGGCGGTGAATTTAACCCGCATGGGCAGCAGCCTGGAGTCTCCTGCGTGGAAGGCGGCGCGCCATGGTATTGCATGGGAGTCTGTGGAAGGAGCCGATTATTACCGTGTTTACCGGAATGGCATCCCTGTGTCTCAAACGGAGTACTGCCATTATATCCCCGCACCCGGCCGGGGGGACGTGTCTTTCCAGGTGATGGCAGTCGCTCTGGATGGGAGGGAGTCTTATCTTAATGAACCCAATGATTATCCTTCTGCGGATTCCCGCATGGAGACGCGCCCCTGCGGCTTGAGCGGGGATGAAGTCTGGTTTTCCCGCGTCACGGAATCCCCGGACGCTCTTTGTTACAATGTCAATATAGATAAGCCCGGAGTGTACCGGGTGGACGCCTTTTTCGCTAACGGCACTTATGATGTTTCAGACGGGAATACCTGCGCCCTGCGCAGTCTGTACCTGAACGGCAGGCGCGCAGGCACGCTGGCTTTCCCCCATACGTCCCGTTCCGGAAACTGGGAGTATTTTATTTATTCAACGGCAGTGGAAACGGTGATGACGCCCGGTCCCTGCCGTGTGGAAGTGGTGTATGATTCCTTTTCCGAAAATATGAATCGTCTGGTGAATGATATGGTGATAAAACACCTTCGGTTTACCCGTATATCCTGATATTAGTTCATGAATGTTATGTCGAAACGTTTTTTTGCCTTGTTGCTGGTCCTGGGGTCCGGGATATGGAGTGTTCCTGCCATGGGGATGGATGAGGAGTCAGCTTCCAGGGCATCTGTTCCTGCCTCTTCGGACAGGGAGGGAGCGGAGTTTACCCGGCTGCCCGTCAGCTGGACGGTTAATCCCAGGGATGCCGCCAATGCCCGTGCCGCCTGGAAAACGCTGAGCGCCTATCATCGGGGCAAACCGAAGTCTGCCAGAAAATTGCATGTGGTTTACGTAACGTTCAAGGACAGACCTGCCCTGAAAAATACCGGGAACGGTATGATCATATTCTGAAGAATATTCAGGCATATTATGCGGACCAGATGCAGGCCAACGGTTTCCCTCCGCTCACATTCCAGCTGGATTTGGATGAACGGGGCAAGCTGGTTATTCATGATGCCTATGTGGATAAACCCATGAGCGAGATGAGCGTGCAGAGCTCCGGCCCCGTCTCCCGGGAAGCCGCCAGGAAGGTGCTGGCTTCTAAAGGGATTAATATTGAGAAGGAACATGTGCTGATCGTTTGCCAGCTTCCGGACGGCGTGGGTCCTTATTACGGCGGCGGCTTCAGCCACCAGGGCACGGGGTGGACCTGTGACCAGGAAGGGCTGGATCCCGCCAGCTTCATGGATACGGAAATGATGCAGGGCGGCCGTTTCAAGGTGACCAAGGGGAAGAACGCCACCATTTACATAGGCGGTACGGCCCATGAATTGGGACATTCCTTCGGTCTTCCCCACACGGGCGACGGATGGAATTACCCCGACGCCGGAGCGTCCCTGATGGGTCATGGCAATTCCACGTACGGCGACGAGCTGCGCCATGAAGGGAAGGGCGCCTATTTGGCGCCGACGGATGCTTTGAAATTGGCCAGTGTTCCCCTGTTCAACGGGGTGGAGACGGAACTTCCCGCAGACGCCTCCTTCGGGCGTATGCTCGGCAAGTATGTCCCGGGGGCTTTTGAACGGCTGGAGGCCGTTCCCGTCAAAGACGGACTGCGGTTGAAAGGGCGGGTTCATCTGACGCGCCCTGCGTATGGCATTGTTGCCCATTTGGATCCGCCCGGAGGTTCGGATTATGATTCCAATGCCGTGGGCGCTTCTCTGGATGAAAAGGGAGAGTTTGAGCTCACCATCTGCAGGCCGGGATATAAGGGGGGTTTTATAGAAATGCGGGTGGCCGTATTGAATTGCGACAGCACGCGCAGCATGATTACTCTGCCCGTGTGGATGGATGCCCGGGGAGCCAAGGCCCCTTCTCTGGCCCAGATCGTTTATTTCGGGGATGTTCAGAATCTGTGGATACGGGGCCGCACGGAAGAAGCCCGGAAGGCGCTGGCGGAAGTGGAACGCAGGCATGGTTCCCGTTCTGAAGTGAAAGAATGGCTCCCTGTCTGGAAGCGCGCTCTGGGGCGCCAGGAGCCCGCGCTGGAAGTTGTTCCGGCGCAGATTCCTGCGGCAACCGCCAGTATCAGCCTGAATGACTGCAAGCCTTCCGTAGCCCAGGTGGGGTGGGCCGTTCCGTTGTGGGATGTCCTGTTCCCGTCGGATTTGGGGCCCGTGCCTTTCTTCCGGACAATCGGAAGGCCGGAACGTTTCATTCTGGCTCATGCCCCGGCTGTTTTTGCCTATGACCTGGATGGGCGCTGGAAAGAGTTCCGCGCTGATGTGGGGCTGCCCTTCGGCTCCCGCGGCAGCGTCAAATTCAGCGTGTATTTGGACGGCAGGAAGCTTATGGAATCCCCTGTGCTCAAGGACGGGGACTCCATTCCCGTGAAGACGGAGGTAGAGGGCGGCAGGAAGCTGGAAATCCGCGTGGATGACGCCGGAGACGGCAATGCCGCCGATTGGGGCATTATAGCCAACGGCATGCTGACCCGGTAAATTTTCTGCCCCCACTGGCGGAGAAATGTGACATTAGGCTTGTCTTTTGCCCTTTCTCATAGTGTTCTGTGGGCTAGCCATGATTGGGACGATTGCAAAGCTATGGGGTGCGGCGGCGCTGGTTGCCGGGGCTTCCCTTGCAGAAACGGCTGCGGAGCAGCCGCCCGTCCCTTCCTCTGAAACCGGGCAGGAAAATGCCGGAGGGAAAATGGCGGGCAATCTGCTTTCCGGCACTCTCATGCCGCAGATTCCCTCCAATATTTCCATTACCAATGACGGCGCCATCAGGGTGGAGGAATCCAGGAAGGTTATTTTTGAAGGACCGCATGTCCACATGGTGACGGATACCGGGGTGGAGGTATTTGCGGATTATGCCCAGGCGGATATGGACCAGGGCAAGGTGTTTCTGAAAGGGAACCTGGCCATTTACCAGAGTGACGGCAGGACAAGGACCAACAGCCTGGTACGCGCCGACAGCGCGGAGTTTGACTGGGAGAACGAAGTGCTTCTTACGGATGCCATCCGTGCGAAGATGGAGGGATTGATTCTGCGCAGCGGAAAGTTTGAATCCCGGAAGGATGCCGCCGGCAACACTTACCTGGAAGCCCGCAATGCCTCCGTCACGGCGGAAGACATCAGCGAACCTCTCACCTGGATTTCCGCGGACAGGATACGAGTGTATCCGGAAGACAGGTTTTCTTTCAAGAACCTGACCCTTTATTACGGTGGCGTTCCCTTCTTTTATTTCCCCTACCTCAGCCATTCCCTTAATCCGGAAGTTGGCTACCTTCCCATCCCCGGCATGCGCTCCATCTGGGGGCCTTACCTCCTGAATGAATACGGGTTCCTGATGGGGAAAAAATGGTCGGACAACGGTATGCCTTCCGCGGATTACCTGGGAACCCTGCATGCGGATTACCGCACCCGGCGCGGTTTCGCCTACGGATTGGACATCCGCGACGTGCTGCTGGAAAAGGATTGTCCGGACATGACGGGGCTGTCCTTTTACAAAACCCATGACAAGGGTGTGAAAATCAACGCCGGTGATGATGAGTACCGTGAGCATCTGGATCCGGACCGGTGGAGGTTCGCGCTCCAGCAGATGTGGAGCCACAGGGTGAATCTCCGCACGGACTGGCGGTTGAAGGCCAACATCAACATGTTGAGCGACGAGTACATGCTCCGCGATTTTTATCCGGAAATTTATCAGCGCAATTCTTCTCCGGACAACACGGTGCTTCTTTCCCGTACGGACGATACGAATGATTTTTCACTGTTGCAGCGTTTTGTCCCCAATAATTTCTACATAGCGGACCAGCGGACGGAGTTCAGTTATGAGCGCATCAAGTCCCCCGTATTCCGTTCCCCCGTCATGTATGAAAGCCGCACCAGCTTCGCTTTCCTCAAGCAGTACGTTCCTCCGTTCATGCGGACGGAAATCCGGAACATGCTGGACGGGATGGACCCCGGAACTTCTTCCTATGATTACTGGGCCCGAATGCTGATGACGGACAGCTACAGCAGGTTCCACTCCTTCCATGAGGTTTCCGTTTCCAAGAAAATCATGGGATTCCTGAACCTGACCCCCAAAGTGGGCGGAGGCTATACGGGATATTACGGCGTGGAGGACTACAAACCGCTCAACCAGGGAATTTTTTACGCCGGAACGGATGCCGATTTCAAATTCTCCCGCCGTTATTCTTCCGTATATAGTGATTCCTTTGGGCTGAACGGCATGAACCATATTGTTCAGCCCCATTTTACGCTGGCGTATGTCAAAACCAACCGCCTGAGCGAGCTTTATCCCCAGATTGACGGCGATACCCCCACGACCAATCCCCCATCCTTGAGCATAGGCAGATACACGGAGATTGATTCCCTGTCCACGGGGCTTGTCTTCCGGTATGGATTGCGCAACATGCTGATGACCAACCGGGATGCTAATTCCCACCGCTGGTTTTCCTGGGATGTGTTCATGGATGCCTATCTGCATGATCCCGTCAACCGTCGGGATTTTTCCAACCTTTTTTCGTTCATGCGCTGGAATCCCGTTCCCTGGATGGAATACCGGTCGGAAATGCAGGCTCCCGTTTTGGGTAAGGACAAGATTTCCGGCTGCCGTGAATACAACAACTCCCTGCGTTTCATGCCATGGCGTTCCACGGAACTCGTCGTGGGGCACCGTTATTTGAACCAGCATTCCCTTCTGGAGGACAGCAGCCAGCTGGATTTGCGTATTTTGCAGCGCTTTTCGGAAGCCTGGGCTTTCAGCGGCAAGTGGCGTTTTTCTCTGTTGGACGGCAAGCTGGACATCCAGGAATACAATGTGTACCACAATATGGGATCCTGGTATTTGGGCGTGGGCGCTTTCGTTCGCAAGAACGGGAACAAAAACGAATTCGGGCTGGGCATCAGCTTTACCATCCAGCAGACCGGGGATTATATGCCGGTCAAATTCCTTTGATATCCGGAAAGGACACGGTTTTTTGCGGGGTTTTTCCCGGAAGCTTTTTCCTTTTTCAGAGGATTCGCATTTTGAGAATGGGTTCTGCCCGGTGCGGGGTGTTGTTCCGGAAAGGGAAAGATATGTAGCTGGTCGGCAAGAGGCGGAAAGCCTACGGTTGGAAGGATGGAGAGCGGCCTGTTTCCGGCGTGCCGGACAGGAAGAAAGGAAGAAGAGGCAAGAAGCCGCTGCCGCGCTTGTGCCGGAACCTTGGCTTGCATTCCGGCAGGGAAACGGGAAAAATGCCAGGGCATGGAGCAAGCTGCGGCGGAAAACCGTCCGGCTTCCTGCACTAATAATCATAAATGAATATGAACGCTCAGGAATTGATCGAGACGCTGGAATGGCGTTACGCCACCAAGGTATTCAATCCGGACCGCCGCATTCCGGCGGAGGACTGGGAAGCCCTTCTGGAATCCCTGCATTTGAGCCCTTCCTCCCTGGGGCTTCAGATGTGGAAGTTCCTTGATGTCCGGGATCCCGCCGTGCGTTCCCGGCTTAGGGAAGTTTCATGGGGGCAGCCCCAGGTTACGGACGCTTCCCATCTGGTGGTTTTCTGTGCCCGCAGGGATTTCAAGCCGGAAGACGTGCAGCGCTATCTGGAACGTATTGTGGAAGTGCGCGGTGTTGCCATGGACTCCCTGGACCAGTACCGCGCCCGCATTTTTGAACTGGTGGATTCCAAGTCTCCGGAAGTGCTGAAAGCCTGGCTGGAACGGCAGGTGTACATCGCCCTCGGGTTCATGATGAGCTGCGCCGCGGATCTCCGCGTGGACACCTGCGCGCTGGAAGGGATGGATCCGGCCGCCTATGACCGCATTCTTCATCTGGAAAATTCCCCTTATTACACGCTTTGCGCCCTGGCTCTGGGTTACCGGAATGAAGAGGCGGATAAGTACGCCCGTCTGGCGAAAGTACGTTTTGACCGGGATGAGGTCATTCCGGTCATCTGACGGAGTTTTTTACTAATCCCCGGTTTCAAGCAGTAGCCGCATGTCTTCCGGCAGGGGGGCTTCCGCGGTGAAGGTTTCTTCATCAAACGGAAATTCCAGCCGGCAGGCATGCAGCGCGTGGCGCGGCAGAACCAGCCGCTCCTCCAGTTCCCGGCTCCATCCGTGCTGGATGTATTCCAGATAGCAATGTTCGGACGGACCGTAAATTTTGTCACCCAGGATGGGATGTCCCAGGTGCGCCAGATGCACGCGTATCTGGTGCATGCGTCCCGTTTCCGGAATGCACCGGACCAGCGCCAGGGGGCCCCGGCGTGTATTCCATGTCCGTTCTTTCCGGAAAACGGTAGTGCATGCTTTTCCGGCTGGGTGCACGGCCTGTTTGACCCATATGCGGCTTTCCGCGACTTCCCCCTGTCTTAAAATGGGGGCGGTGCATGCTGTTTCCGTCCATTCAGGCCATTCCTGCACGATTGCCAGATATTCCTTGTGTATCAGGCGCCGTTGCATGGCTCTTCCCAGCTCTCTGGCCGCCCTTTTGTTTTTGGCGACCAGCGTCAGACCGCTGGTTTCCCTGTCCAGTCTGTTGACCAGGGAGAGGGCGGCTCCGTTGGCTATTTCATAGCTTAGCAGGGCTTCCACGCCTTCCAGGAGGCAGGGTTCCTTTTTCCCGTTGGACGGGTGGACGATGAGGGGGGCTCCCTTGTCCACCACAATCCAGTCCCCGGATTCCGCCGCCACCTCAAAGTGCGGAAAACAGGCAATTGGTGCTTCGGAAATGGGAATCCACATGGCGGATGGGAGGTTTACAGCGCATCCGGACGGATGGGCGCCCATTCCCCCGGTTTCAGGTTCAGGCTGTCCAGATGCAGGGAGCCGATGGAAACACGGCACAGAGATAAGACGGGAGCGCCTACGGCAGCCAGCATGCGGCGAACCTGGTGGTATTTTCCTTCCGTAAGCGTCAGCAGGGCGCGTCGCGGTTCCCGGATTTCCAGCAGGGCGGGGGCGCAGGGGCGGGGTTCCCCGTTCAGCGTGAGGGTTCCGGAGGCGAACAACTCCACGGCTTCTGTCGGAATGTCCTCCTCCGTGACGGCTTCGTAAACTTTGGCGACGTGATGGCGGGGGGAGGTCATGCGGTGGATGAATTTTCCGTCGTCCGTGAGGAGAAGCAGGCCGGAAGTTTCTTTGTCCAGCCGTCCTACAGAAGAAACCGCAGGGTTCCTGTGCCGCCACTGGAAGGGCAGCAGGTCGTAAATCAAATCCCCCTCCCCGTCGTCATGGCTGCAGGTGTACCCTTCAGGTTTGTAAAGGGCGGCGTACAGGCCGTCCGGGAATTCCACAGGTTCTCCGTCCAGCAGGATGCCTTCCGCCTGCACCTTGTCCGTGGGGGAGGAGCATGGTTTTCCCTTGAATGTAATGGAGTGGCGTTTGATCCAACCCGGCGCTTCCCTCCTGGAACAATATCCGTAGCGGGATAAAAGGGCATCCAGTCTCATGCGGCATATTTTTTCCTAACGGGAACAAAAAACAAGGTTGAAGTATGCCTCCCCGGCTGATAGCATTAAACTATTACATGCGGGGCCGCTCTGATGGGGCGCTGCCGTTGTTCACCATTTACGCTTATATAGTTCCATGATTGAAACGATTACAGAAGAACAGTTGACTCCCCAGCAGGCCGAATTTTGGGTGCGCGCCCGCCAGGCGGTGGACATGAACAATTATCCCTATGCCGTCAGCCTGCTCAAGGCCCTGGTAAAGCAGCTCCCCGGTTTTCTGGAAGGCCGCAAGGCGTTGCGCGCCTGTGAAATCAAATTGAATCCGGAGGCCAAGAGAGGGGGGCTGTTCAGCGGTATGAAAATCAGCACCAGCAAGCTCACTTCTTCCAAGAAGGACGCGGCTACCCAGCTTTCCGCTCTGGAAGACGAATTGGAAAATGATCCTTACAGCATTCCGGTAAACGAGGCCCTGTACACGGCTGCCATGGAAGTAAATTTTCCGGATCTGGCCGCTTTTGCTCTGGAGACCGTTCGCCAGGGGCATCCCGGCAACAAGAAAATGCTCCACATGCTGGCCTCCCATTACGTTTCCCGGGATATGCCGGCCCAGGCTGCGGAAGTGTACCATGACCTTGTGAAGCTGGATCCCACGGACAGTGTGGCCGTAAAGAGCGAAAAGGACTGCATGGCGCGCGCCACGATGCAGCAGCAGAAGTGGGAGGAGGCTAAAAGCTTCCGGGACGTGATGAAGAACTCGTCGGAAACGAACACCCTGGACAAGAGCGACAAGAAAGGGCTCACCCGTGCGGAACTGGAAGAGCGCCTGGGGCTTCTCTCCGCCCGTTACGCCCAGAACCAGCAGGATCTGGCCGTCGTGCGCGACATTGCCGGCGTTTATGAACAAATGGAAGATTGGGCCAATGCCTATTCCTTCTATAATTACGCGTTCAGCCTCAGCAACAATGATATTTCCCTGGAAAACAAGGCCTCGGAAATGAATGAGCGATGCCGCAAGGCCCAGGTGGAGGAAATCCGCCGCCGCGCTGCCGCGGAGCCGGATAATAAGGAACTTCAGGAACAGCTTGCCCAGTTTAGCAAGGAAGCTGCGGAGCAGCAGGTGGCTTTGTGCCGCCAGCGTGTGGAAAACAACCCCACGGACCCGCAAACCCGTTTTGAGCTGGGCCAGGCCCTCTTTGACTGCGGCAATTACACGGAAGCCATTCCGGAACTCCAGCGCGCCCGCAACAACCCCCATATCCGCATCCGCGCCATGCTGTTGCTCGGCAAGTGCTATGACGCCAAGAACATGCATGATATGGCCCTGCGCCAGCTGGAGGAAGCCAATAAGGAATTAATAGAAATGAATGACACCAAGAAGGAAATCCTTTACATGATTGGCTTGCTTTATGAAAAGCAGGGCAAGAAGGGGGAATCCCTTGCTGCATTCCAGCAGATTTACGACGCCGAGTACGGCTACCGCGACGTAGCCAGGCGCGTGGAATCCTCTTACGGCAATTAGGGCGGTTCCCGTTTTGTGCCCGTAATGGGACGCCGTGTTCAAAGCCTTTGCCGGAAACGGCAAAGGCTTTGCTGTAGGAAGGTTATTTTTATTTCTGCGGACGAGAACCGTAACAGCTTTTATTCCGGCGGGCAACGGAGAGGGGCGGGAGACCTTGTGTTTTTTCTTGTCCGTTCCGGAAGGAACTGAAAAAATGAAGAGAGAGCAAGCTGATGCAGGCATTGCTTACGATTGATGTTCAAGGTGATTATTTTACGGAATGCACTGCATGCAGAGAATCCTGTGAGTATGTTGGCAGCTGGTTAAGTATGGATATCACCAACGAATATGAGAGGATGCCGGATATTGGCTGCATGGGAAAGATTGGGGTTCTTTCTTATGAAATGCCAGGGAGGGAAGTCTTATGATTCTTTTGATTGGCGGCAGCACGCATACAGGGAAAACACTCGCGGCGCAGCGGGTGCTTGAAAAATATTCCTATCCCTATTTATCCATTGACCATTTAAAGATGGGGTTGATACGCAGCGGGATATGCCCTTTCTCCCCTGAAAGCCCCGATGAAGAGCTGACTCCCTTCCTCTGGGGCATTATCAAAGAAATAGTAAAGACCGCGATTGAAAACGGCCAAAATTTAGTGGTGGAAGGTTGCTATATTCCCTTTGACTGGAAGAAGGATTTTACGCAGGCCTGCCGGGAACGGATACGGTATGTATGCCTTATTTTTTCAGAAAATTATATTCAAAGGCATTACCATGATATCCTGAACCATGAGAATGCGATTGAACGGCGCATGGAGAGTTCTCCCGTTACGCAGGAAGAGTTGCTGCGTGAAAACAGGGACAATCTTGAAAAATGCAGGTTCTATGGCTGTGACTATCTGTTGATTGACGAGTCTTATAACGTGGAGATCATGTTGTAGAGAACAGAGGCTTCCCGTTGTCCGGGGAAGGAAAGAGAAGGTTATTCCAAATTGCTTGGTTTATAGGCGCAGGCGGTAAGAGAGAGGTTCTTCCTCTCTTCCTCTGTATTTTTTCCAAAACTGCCCGTGTCAGAGCACCTTGGAAAAAAAAAACTCCTGCAGCCTGGGATTGGCGGGGCGGTCGATAACGCGGTCCGGAGGCCCTTCTTCCACAATTTTCCCTTTATCCATGAACAGGACGCGGGAAGCCACCTCCCGCGCGAACCCTATTTCATGGGTAACCACTACCATCGTCAGTCCTCCCTGCGCCAGCTCCTTCATCAGGGAGAGCACTTCTCCCACCATTTCCGGGTCCAGGGCTGATGTCGGCTCGTCAAACAGGATGACATCCGGATTCATGACTAGGGCGCGCACGATGGCGATGCGCTGCTTTTGGCCTCCGGAAAGCTGGAGGGGATAGGAGTGCCTCTTGCCGTACAGCCCAATGCGCTGGAGAAGGGTTTCCGCCTGGTCTGCTGCCTCCTTTCTGCTGGAGCGTCCCGTTTTAACCGGGGCGATGGTGATATTTTCCAGAATGGTCAGGTGCGGGAAAAGATTGAAATGCTGGAAAACCATGCCTACATGCTGGCGGAATTGATTGACGTCCGTTCCGGGAGAGGTAATCAGCTTTCCCTTGAAACGGATTTCTCCGGAGGTCGGTTCCTCCAGCAGGTTCAGGCAGCGCAGGAAGGTGCTTTTACCGGAACCGGACGGGCCTACGATGAAGACCACTTCACCCCGGTCAATTTTCGTGGTGACATCGTTGACTGCCGACACGGAGTTGAATTCCTTAACCAAATGGCTGATTTGGAACATGGGAGTGTTTCCAGGATGTTCATTCATTGTTTTTCAGTTTTCTTTCCAGTTTGCCGAGCATCCAGCTGAACAGCATGACCACGGAGAGGTAAATCAGGGCCACGGCCGTCAGCGGCATGAAGGCGGTATAAGTCTGGCTCCGGATGATGTCGCCGCCCTTGGTCAGGTCCTGGAGGGCGATATAGCCGGAGACGCTGGTCTCCTTCAACAGTACGATAAATTCGTTTCCCAGAGAGGGAAGTACATTTTTAAAGGCCTGGGGCAGGATAATGTAAATCATGGTTTGGGCATATCCCAGGCCGAGACTGCGCCCGGCTTCAAATTGTCCTTTGTCAATGGACATAATGCCGCCTCTGATGATTTCCGCTACATAGGCTCCTGAGTTGAAGCCGAAGGCCACCACGGCCACCAACACTTTGCTGACATCCACGGAGCCGAAGATGACAAAATAGATCATGAGCAGTTGAACGACCACCGGCGTGCCGCGGATGACTGTCAGGTACAGTTTGCAGAGGGCATTCAGGAAACGGAGATTGCCCGTTTTGTCATGCGTGGCGCGGATGACGGCCACCACAAAGCCCACCAGAATGCCCAGCAGAACGGAAAAGAAAGAGACCTCCACCGTCACCAGAAAGCCGTTGGTCAGGTATTTCCAGCGGCCTTCCTGCATGAAATTGACATAAAAGGATTCTTTCAGGTCCAGCCATGTATTTTCCAGCCAGCCTCCTCCGGAAGCGTGTTGTTCGGGACCGGCAGCGGATTTAACCTGCATGGCCGCATAAGCGTTCCGTATTTCCTCCAGCTTTCCGGAGGCTTTCAATGCTGCAATGGTGTCGTTAATATCCTGAAGGAGAACCGTATCTCCCTTGCGGACGGCAATGGCGTAGGATTCGGAAGTGAGGGGTTCCGGCAGAATTTCCAGCCGTTCATTGCCCGCTACGTACATTTTTGCCGGATCCTGGTCAATGACGGCGGCGTCCACCTTGCCTGCCGCCACGGCGGCCACAGCCAGCGCTCCGTTAGGGAAGCGTTCCGGCTGCTGGATGTTCCGTGTGACGTAAATGTCTCCCGTGGCCCCGTGCTGCACTCCGATTCTTTTGCCGCGGATATCTTCCCGCTTCCGGATGGGAGAACCTTTGGGAACGATGATAACCTGAGCGGCTTCCACATAGGGAATGGAGAAGTCCACTTTCCTCCTGCGTTCCGGCGTAACCGTGATTCCGGAGGCGGCTACGTCCGCCTTCCCGGAAACTACAGCCGTAATCACGGAATCAAAGCTCATGTCTTCAATGACCAGCTCCCTGCCGGTGCGCCGGGCTACCTCCCGCATGATTTCCGGGTCAATGCCCAGGATGGTGTTTCCGTCCCGGAATTCGTAGGGAGGGAAAGTCGCTTCCGTCACCATCAGGATTCTGCCGTTTTCCGCCGCTGGTGCGCCGCAGCATAGGAGAAGCCAAAGCGTCAGCAGGGCTCCGAGATGATTCAGAAAGGAAATGGATGGCATGAAAGCAAGGGGGAAAAGGTGAAGTCTGAACCGGCGGGGTATATGATTTACCTGCCTGCAACGCAATAAAAAACTGTTTCTTCCCGGTTCCGGTTTGTCCTGTCTCACGGCAGGGAAGCGGAGTAGCGGGCCGGTCGGAGAGGAAATGGCAATGAATATGAATGGCATGAACCCGGCAAATACCCAGGATTTTTTTGTTTATTAGCAAGAGGGAGGGAATGTATCTTGTGATAATTTTCCCGATTAATTTTTCCAAAGGGAGGGAGGATCAGACTTCCTGCTTTGAGGGCGGTGTATGTTTGGTTTTGGAAAATTGTCATGCATCCGGAATGTGATGCATGGCAAGGTGCATGGCGGAACCATAGGACCGGATGGAATACCGCGCAGAGCAAAAAAGTTTGAGGCCTTGCAGAATACTTCATTCTGCAAGGCCTCACGAATGGGAAAATGGTCGGGTTGACAGGATTCGAACCTGCGACCCCCTGCACCCCATGCAGATTTTATCATTAAGGCAGACTAAAGTATTTTACCATATCATTGTAATTTCAATATTTGAAATTGGTCGTACATCTAAATTATATCTATTTAATGCTTGTGGCGTGTGGCTGACGTGTGGCTTTTCGGTGGAGTTTAGAAAAAGAGTGCATCCGCGCCTATGGCAAGTCCTCGTGTCTGGCGTGATTCTACCGCTTGGGCAGGCATGGCAACAGCTCCAACTGCTCCAACAAGTCCATTTTCATAAGCTTCCGCAAATGTCCTGAATGCGTCCGCGGCGTGAGAACACCTATTATGCAGGGGGGTATCCCGTTCAACACCATGTGCTCCTGCCGGGGCCTTCTGATAATTCTCCAGGGCATTTACGCCAGACATATATTCCACTCCGTCAATTTTCAGGGGCCGGGAGCATCGCTCGTGAAAAATGCAATGATTCAGGAGGCGCCGTACCGCAAAAATACCATTCCACACATCGGAAATGCGCGGCACTACGGACACATTGAACCCTGCTCGCCTCAAATACACGTCAAAGGTAATCCCGTGGGGATCTCTCCTCCCTGCGTCGTGGGGAACCAGATGTTTGTAAATGGGGCCAAACATCACTTCCCACTTCGTGCGGATGAAATTGATATACCACTCCAAGGGCTTTTCATTGGCCTGCAGGCAATCCATCACGTAAAACTTGCCGTCTCCCCTCACCTGCCAGAGCCAGAGAACCATATAATCAGCCATGCCAATATCCCAGGACACATAATAGGGAGCCAGATCATCCTTTTCAAACTCGGCGCATAGTCGGCCCTTGGAACGTAATGCGTCCATGTAAGAACCATAAATGGATCCCTCCACCAATGCCTGAAACGCCTCTTCCGGCGTGGAAGGATATTCCTGACGGACCAATCCTCCAAATGTCTTGTATTGGGAGGTGTACCAACGCTTCTGGGCATCATTCAGGGAAATGCCGCACCTTAACCTCAAATCCTCGAAATACTTCTGTAAATCCTCCGGGAAACTGCATCCATGTTCATCATCAGCTTCAAGGAAATACTCCGGATTCTTCCACCAGGGAAAGAAAAAAAACTTCCAATCCAGGGAAGAAAGAGGTTTGCCAACCATCTCCATGGACGCCTTGGTCATCTCGTAATTGAGGCCAAACTTTCCTCCCTCATGGGTGGATTCCCGGACAATCACGCCGTCTTTGGAAACGGCGTTCATGGCCCCTGTCACAATCTCGCGGGCTCGCAGAGGGGCGTGGGCCGCGACGTATCCAAGTTCCGAGACATGCAAAAACTGAAATGTGCCGCCGCGGAGAGATGTGCCGGCTGTAATTTTACTCCCATTGGAAAAAGACACCGTCGTTTTGGAAGGCCTGACTTGAATCTCCCCTTTGATGAGGCGTCCTAATTCGGCCAGGGCAAGGTCTTCTTCCGTGGGAGCATCCGGTACATAGTCCAAACTCCTGTAAGCCAACTCAATTTTGCCAATCTTGCCTGTTCCATCCACCAAAGTTTTATCAATGATACCGCAATGGAAATTGGGCCGGAACAGGCTCATATCCAGCATCAGCATGGCTACATACGTGGAAATGCCCAGCTGGCGCGCTTTCAGAATGTCATTCCTGTACCATAACTGCTCATGAAGCCGCCGCTGGGCCCAATTCAACTGGAACCTTTGCATCTTGCCCTCTTTATTGATAATCCAGTACAAGTGATTTAACCTCCACACGCGGTCGGAAAGCTGTTCTTTCAGAATCTCTATATTATTATCCATTATGCCTGAATAGCTAATAAATTGAAATCGCGGTTGCCGGAAACGCGGATGCCCACCATGGAATCGTAATTCCAGCATCCATCAGCAACTAGAGAATGCCATCCCCTTGTTAAAAACGAAGACGGGGAACGGTCCAGTACATCCCAACGGGTTCCGTCAATGCTTACCTCAACACCATCCACCAGTGCATCAGAGCCAAAGAAAAACATCACTCCGCCGCTATGCTGGCGGCGTCCAGCAGCTTCAAGAGAAATCAGGGCGTTAGTCTCCAGCACAGACACAAAATCCCTGCCTCCCGGATCCTGAAACTCATTACCCGGCGCCAGCACCTCAATAAACCGTCCATCCTCCCGCGACACCAGGGCAAACAGCAAATCCGCCTGATCCCCATTGGGCAAAACGGCTACCCCTTCGAACACCCCATCTGTCGTGTACCGGTGCCAGGCATGCACCTGGTGCATGCTATTATAAGTCATCAGCGCCAGCACCCCGTCCCGGCGCACAAACACCGCCCGCGGCTCCGGCTTGCGCACAAAAGCAACACCCCGGCACCCGCCGCCGTCGGCCAGCACATGATCGGCAAACACCGTCAAATCGCGGGACACGAACCCGTCGCTCTCATAATCATACCCGTACTGATACACCCGTCCGCCGCCCCTCTCCACATACAGCACCTTATCGGTCGCCATCAGGGCCGGAACATCGGAAGACCCCACAAACCCGTGGCTGTCCGCCCGCGCATTGGAGTAAGTCATCACCCTGGCCGCCGGACACCGCCCACTCCGCGTCCGCCGTCCCCAGCAGCAGCCGGGAACTCTGCGCCATCAGCCAGCAAATCCTGTTCTGCGTTGTGGTGCTCAACGTCAAAGCCAGCGCGGAATCATCCTGCTTCCCCACCTCGAAACTGTTGAGGTCATCCGTCTTGCTCAACCACACCGTCTGCGGCTGGGCCTGCGTAGCGGCCAACACCAGGCGCTGCTGAAACACATCCACCAGGGAAGGAAACCCGTACACCCCCCGGAACGCCGCGAAACTCCACATCAACGACTCCCCGGACGGGGGAACCCCCTCCGGAACCGCGGAAATATTATCCCAAAGAGAATACTCCGCGGAAGCCGTCACCTCGGCAGCCTCTGCCTCCATCCACGCCGTGCAGGCAGGCGCCTCCAGCTGCGCTCTGGCCCGTTGGCTGACGGACCCTCCGGGCCAGGTCTCCATCCTCACCACATAAACTCCGTCCTCCGGCACTGTAAAAGATGCCTTCTCCATCGTGGAAAACACAGGCATCAACGAATAAGAACCACCGTTGCCCTCGCAAAAAGAACACACATTCAACGTTGAATTCAGCTGAATCGTCTGCCCGGCATAAACGCAGACAAACCCCTGCATCGACACGACTGTACCCGCCGGAAGAAAAAAACGATACATCTCAATCGACCCCTCCGCAAACCGGTCCAAACTCACCTCTGCCTGCTCCCATTCCAAGCGCACCATGCTCCCGGCGCCGACATCATCCGTCGTCAACCCATCGGGCTTCACCGTCAGCGTTCGTCCCTCCCTGGACACCTCAAACCCGCCGTCCACCTTGGCTCCTTCAACCAACAATGCGGAAAAAACCGGAAGCCCCTTCTTCTCGAAAAAATCGCAAAAATCACTCCCCAAAGGCAGCGTCAACTTGCGCACGTCGCTGGTAGACAGGGAATGCAGCCGCAGCACCACATCCTTATTGTGAGCATCCACCACCAGCTTATTCCCGCAGGAATCAGCCGGAAACCCCTGGCTGGGATCGGAACCATTGGAAAGCTGGGACTCATACAACATCAGGCGCAAATAACACTCCTCCCCCGCCTCGTCCCCGGTCAGCTGCAAATTGGAAGCGGCCCCCACCGGGGAATTGGACGTACCAAGCAGTTGCCAATCCTCATTCGGGAAACGCCGCTCCACGGCATACGTGCCGTACCACTCCTTATAACAATAAAACGTCCAGGTCCCCTTGCAGGTAATCGTATTGGAATGGCAAATCACACCCTTATGAAAATGCTCCGGATAATCCGCCGGAGACGTCAGGCCGTCCACAAAATCCTCCGCCCCGTTAAAATCCCTGTCGCACGTCCACCAGGACCAATAGCTCCCCTCATTGAGGCAGAGCTTTTTCCAGCCGTGAAAGTGCTGGCCGCCGTGAATGCCTTGGCAATTACCCAGCCCTGGCGGATGACGGCGCCTGTGTTGTACCCGGTCTGCTGGGGCACTGTCACCTGGACGCGCATTACATCCCCCTCATTCATCGCCGCATCTGGATCGGATGCATGCTCCCCGAAAGACACCCTGTAACACCCCTCATCCAGCGTCAGGCGCACCGGAAAATCCCGGAACTCCTCATACCGCCAGGGGCGGGCCTTAAACTCATAGGGCGCCAGGGAAAACATGCCCTCGTCATCCCGTCTCAGCACCATCAGCTCATGCGTAGGGCAGGCCAGAAACAACATGCTGTTCACCTGTTTGTGGCGCAAAGCGGAAACATCGTCCTGGCTCCACACGGAAGGCAGGGAGGCAACCACATCCCCCTCGGCGGACAACACGCGTAGCAGGGAAGGGGACACCTCCACAAGAAAACGGTCATTAGTTGAATAAACATAAGGCAAAATCACGGAACCCTCCAAAGCAGCAGCCACGCGCCGGAACCCGCGGCGCCGGGAAACGCCGCCCATCTGGCCCAGGTCCAGATTCTCAATCCTGGAAGCCCCGCGGTGAAAATTATCCAAGTCTGCCCGGACGGCGGAAGTAGGAGAAAGCTCGCCTCCGTTGAAAGCGCATCGAATCATGTACCATCATTACAACAAAGTAACGAAGGATGAATACAACCGTAACTTGACTAAACCAACGGCTCATTCCCTACGTTGTCCAGGAATCCCGGGCGGCGTTCTTCATTTTCTTGGGGAGCCTCTATTCCATCAAACTCAATCGGAGCGGCTTTACCATTATCAGGATGTACAAGATGCTCCTGTTTCGTTCCGGCAAGTACTGCGGCAATCTTTGAAAGCCCTGGTACATCCACCGGTTCCGGTTCATTGTAACCGGCCAGCTTGGAGTTCCCTCACCGCCTCAATCTTGCCGGGCATCTTCTTGCGCATTCCTGAATCCGTGTAGGCAACCTCTTGGCATAAGGGAGAATCTTCGCCCACTTCTCCAATTGGTGTACGCAACACAGCAGTAAGAAACTCAAGGCATTCCTGCTTGGTGGCAACCGCTGATCTGTCCAACTGGGCGTTCAATTCGTCAATCATTCGCAAAACTTCGCCATCTTTGGACAAACGAGAAGCCGCCTTGCTGGCTGCGTCATTACTCATATCCTTGCGATTGTAGGCCTTACGATAAGCGTCCGCCTTGGACAATTTTGACTCAACCAAGAGCCTGGCGAATTCCTTCTTCTTCTCTGTGGCAATAGATGTTTTATCTCTCTTAGACATGATCTTTCATCGTTCGTGTGATAGCGTCTTCCAATCGTTTACGCCCTTGTGCCGTGAGGAAATAACCTTTTTTGAATCTGCCTCCATATTGGGAGGTAGAAACGTCTCCTGCACCGCAAAGGGTATTCAGATGAAAGCACAAACGGCTGGAAGACACGGAAACGCGGTTGACAATTTCTCCGAACCGAATGCCGGGATTAAGACCGATACAGGAAAGAATAGCGATCTGAACCGGAGACATTTTCAGCCGTGAAAAGGCTGCGGACATGATAGACATCAATTTTAACTCTGACTGCTTCATCTCCCTTCCTCCCTTCTCATATACCGTTCAAAACAATAATCCGGCGCATCCTTGACCCGGCACACCACGTTATTGCCGCGGTAGAGTCGTGAGGCAATCCGGGCATCCAGATGTTCCCCGATATGCTCCGGCAGCAGGTTAGACGTGAGCATCGTCCATTTCCCCAGCCGCCCATCGACAACACGGTTCAGGGCGGAAAGAATAGCGGGAGAAGTATTCTCCGCGCCAATATCATCCAGAATCAGTACGTACACCTCTTTAACCAAATATTCAATAAACGCCCAATCCCCGGAACGAAGCATGGAAACCACCTTCTGCCACTTCCAAAGCTGAATGGGCAACGTGGGGCGTGATTTAGTCAGCGCATCCCTGGCAGCCTCCGCCAGATGCGTCTTGCCCACCCCGGAAGCCCCCAGCAGGGACAGCCAGCGGCGCGGACGAACCTTATTAACGATATCGTTAATAAACCACTGCACTTCCCGGTGCATGGCCTGCACCTCCGGGTGAACGGACTCGTCAAACCCGCCCATATCGTACCGTACCAGCTTGTAACTGCGGACAATCCCGTCCTGGGAAGGCATCACGGAAACCTGCCCGGCCAAACGTTGAATATCATCCATCATTCGTACCTCCTTCCCGCGTTGGCGTCATTCCGCCCAGACGAACCTTGATGTCCCCGCTGCGCATTATTCGTGACCCAGGAACGGGCATACTTCCGGGCTGCCGGCTTCCAATCGGCAAGAGGAATCCCCTTGCTGTCCCGCCATCCACGGGCGCTGAAATCATCAAAAAACGACTCTGCGCACCGTTTCAACTCGTCTCCCTTGGGAGCCATAAGCTGGGCCGCCATGAAAAGCCGCACATCCTCCGCGTCCCGCGGGAACTGCTCTATGCCTCGGCTTACAGGTAATTTCTTCGCATTCGCATCCGTCTTCGTCTCCGTCTCCGAATACGCATTCGCATAAGTAACGGGTTGAGGCGAATCGTTACGACCTGTTACGAGTTTCCGCAGTTCGTATTTCTTGTCGGAAACTTTCAGCACTTCGTAACCGTTCGGAAGCGGCCATTTGGGCATGGACTTCCCCTGCTGGTCGAACCCCAGAATCATCAAGTATGGCTTCTCATTATGAGAATAAAGCAGAATAAGCCCCGCGGCCTCACACGCGGAGAGGCAGCGTTGAATATTGCACTCGCTCATCTTATCGAGTTGGAGAGGATACAACGCAGAACGGAGAATGGGCGTCCTAGCGTCATAAAGGCCGTAATCGTCTGCCACAGACATCAGGCGTCGGTAGAACACCTCGGCCTCCCACGAAAGAGAGGCGACGCGCCCTGATGTCAAAATAGCATCTCTTATCAATCGTGTAGGCATATCAAAAAAGCGTCAGTTGGGGGTTGTAGTTCGTGAATCGTTCGAGTAAAACCCGGAATGCAGTTGCCGCCACTGCAGGAACTTGCCCGTTGCCAAGGGCTTTAAGCTCGTCCACTTCTGGGGCCACCCCATCATCAGGGCGGCGAAAGACGCTGACACACACATCCCCCTGACTCGCTTCCCACCGCTCCTGACATAGAGATATGCCAGGTAATCTTCCAAATTCCCTTTTGGTTTGCCTTCCTCCGCTCTCTTCCAACACAGTCCATATTTGGCGATACATGCACGCATGGTGGGCAAGAAGCCATAATCTGGCGCGGCGATGGGGTAATCCAACGGCGTCAGCTCCCAGCACACACCATGCAGCATCATACCCGATGCGGGCAAGGTCACCGAGGATTCTGGCAAGTCCTCTTCCCACAAGCAGAGGTGAGTTTTCCAGGAATGCGAATTCCGGTCGTACTTCATTGATAATTCGGTGCATTTCCCGCCAGAGGCCGGAGCGGGCGCCGTCAATGCCGGCGCCTTTTCCTGCGGCTGAAATGTCCTGGCACGGGAAGCCTCCAGATACCACGTCAACAAGGCCGCGCCACGGTCGTCCGTCAAAGGTTCGTACGTCATCCCAAACCGGGAAAGGCGGGAGTAAGCCGTCATTCTGTCGGGCGAGCAGTACGCTTGCGGGATAGGGTTCAAGTTCGACAGCGCAAACGGTGCGGAATCCGAGCAGCTCGCTTCCAAGTATGCCTCCACCAGCGCCCGCGAAAAGATGTAGCTCATTCACTCTCCCTCCTTTCCATTCATCAGGTTAAATTCTGGCTGTTCCCACATGACTCCACACTCACACGGCATTCGAAAATCGGAGGGTCTCACCAAACCTTGAAGGTAGTCTTGGCGGAGTTGAGATAGAGGATAAAATATCTTTTCCCCGTTAACAGTTCTCCTTAAAATGGTATTATGTTTCCCGGTTGAATCTCGAAATCGTTGTTCCATCCTTTCATGGAAGGCAAACCTCTCCGGCATCTTTTCCAAAAGATTTACAAAATGACCAATACCCGCTTTGAAACAAAAACCGCCGCAATTTGCATGGTTAAAACCCATGTCGTATAACCTTGGAAGCCTGACATTGTATCCTTCCAACCAGCTTTTAATCTCGCAGTAGGAATAAGGTTTTTCAGCCAGTGGAAACCACCAGTTCCATTCCGGTTTGTTTTTTCGGAGCCTTTCACACCGTTCTATTTCTTCAATGTTAAACCCAATAACGATACGAGTTTCTGGTGTGCAATGCTTACGCATCCATGTGTCTAGCGGTTTACGTTTGAGCAATATTGAGCAAAATCCCACGCGGGAATTTGCCATCATGCCCTCTCCGCCTGAACCATCCTGCCCAGTACACAGTTCCCACGGAGTAATATAAGCATCCGGATTTTTCGCTCCTTTATGGCCGCGCATACGGACAATGTGAAGCTGGCATCCCAAGGCACCCGCACCTTGGACGATAAAGCGGTAATTATCTTCATCTTCGATCCCGGTGTCGGCGAAGACTAAATCTACTTCGTCCGGCCCATACTGATCAACGGCTAACTTGGCTGCACCCCAAGACATAAGGCCACCACTGTAATTCACACAGACTTTCACTCATCCTCCTTTCTTGGCTCCCAGTAAACAGGCCATCCTTCATGGACGCAGGCTGCGCAGAACTTGTACTGCGTTAGCTCATGTTTACAGTTCGAGCATCTCCGTCGCATAGGATGCACCCACGCCCTGCATGCGGCCCGCTTCCGGCGGACGTCACCGATAACATTGTACAACTTAAAGTCGTCCCATAAGCCTCCGCGAAATTGGAGTGGCAGCTCGTGATATTCCATTTTAAATCGTATTCGGGCATTATTGCGAATCCTTTCAATTCTGGTTTCGAGAGTTTCGACTGCTTTTCCGTATTCGTAAAAGCTTTCTGTTCAGGCGTCAGTTTCATGCGAGCCTCCTTTCAAACACGATTTCCACCTGTCCTGCCCGGTCCAGGTCATGCACGCGGTCAATCCCGGCACAATCCAGCGTCCTGTCGTCAATGCCCATAGCCTTGCAGGCCCCGTCCAGATACGCCTTGCAGCGCGCCAGGCAATTATCCGCGTCCGGCTTCGGTCCCTTGAAAAACCAGATCACCCGGTAATGCGTCGGTTGCATCCTCCGGCCATTCAGGGCTTCACAAGTCCTGCCCCAGGCTATATTCCGGGCGCGGCTCTTGGCAGCCGTCTTCTTATAACCGGCCACAATGGCCCCCCTCTGCGTGAGAGGGGCCTTCGCATTGGGGGACAAACACCGCGGCGTGTGGGGCAAAGTAATGGTCAGCGTGGTCATCATGCCGCACCTCCTTCCACTTCCTTCACGGATCCGTCAGAAACCTTCACTTCCGCGCATCCCGCCAGCGTCTTACGCAGCCAATCCTTGGACTCGGCCACCTTGGCGCCGGCATCCGCAGCCTTACGCACGGAATGCACCAGCTTATCCAGATCGGTAATCCCTACCTTGCAGCAGGCCGTAAACGCCTGCGCCGTGATGTCGTCGGGGAACAAACCGTTAAGAATTTGAAAAGCCGCCGCGGCATCCGTCACCGTAAACGCCTTCTTGCCGGGAGCCAGAACCAGACCGGGAATCTCCACCTCGGCCCGCAGATCTGCCTTCACCTTGGACTCCACGGAAGCCGCCCACTTCTTCGCCAGTTTGGCAAGATCGTAGGCTTCCCTCCGTTTTTCGGGAGACCATTCTTCCCAGGCCGCCGTCAAATCCCCGGACGTCACCTGCACCAAAGCCAGCTTCACCGCCGGGCAGGAAGACTGGGCCCGGCAATACCGGCAAGCCTTCTCGCTGGGCTTCAACGGGGCGTGCTCATCCTGCGCCTGCTCAATGCAGGCCCGGAAAAACGCCCGCGCCTGCTCCACGCTCTCGCGGGTGTACCGGCAAACGGCAGGCTCCTTCCGGCTCGCGTAAGGCTGCAAAATGCACACAAACACCTCATCCGCATGGTACGCCTCGTGCCCATCCATCACCAGCACGGCCAGGGCGCTCAACTGCAAATTGCACTCCGCTGGAGAAACAGGAATGCGTCCAAATTTGTAATCCACCACCAAAGCCTTGCGGTCCCAAACAGCCACCATGTCCGGTTTTCCGGAAAACAGACGGTCCCGTTCAAATAGACGCACTTCCCGCACCGTCTGAACATCGGTCCAGTTTTCTTTCATCCCCAAGTGCTTTTCACACAGGGCCTTTTCCATCTCGCGGCACCAGGCCACAGCCTCGGCGTCCTCCGGGTCTTCCGGCATCGTCCCCTGTTCCATGTGAGCGTGCAGGATAGTTCCCATGGCGGCGTCCTCGCTCTCTTCGTCTATCGGGCATTTCCTTTCTGCATTCCAGCTTCCGGGGCAGAGGAAAAGCCGCTGCATCCCGCTCGCGCTGGGCAGCCCCTGACGTTCATCCCTGATCATTTCCATTGCGTCCATCATCGTCAACAAGTCAGGAGTTAATGCTCAAAAGAACCAAAGGAAGGCACATCCTCCGGCACATCCAGTCCGGGAATACCGTCTTCCGGCGCCGGTGCGGTTACAGGCGGCGGGGCCTGCGTCGTCCTGGGAGCTGCCTTTGGAGCGTGGGCAGATGCAGGAGTCTCCGGCAGGGAGGGGTCACGGGCGGGCTGGTCATCTACGGGGAACTCGTCTCTAACCTTCCTTACCCCCTCAACAATGCCGTTATAAACATTGCTCAAATCCCGCAATTCATTTACGGACATTTCTTCCAGTTTGTGACCCAACCTGGCTTCAAGCCGGGCACGCGTCACTCCATAGACTAAAAAATTAGCTTCCAGAGAGCGGAGAATATCATCCTTACTCCGCTTGAATCCGTTCTCCTGCGTAATCTTCACAGCTTCCATAGCTTCATCCGTCAGCCACCCGGGAAGCACCTGCAAAATGCAGGCGCGGATTCGGCGGGAAGCCATATTCGCGCAGAGTTCGTAAATATCCCGTTCGCTGTCCAAAGCAACACGTTTCATCACCTTCCTGCCCCCCTCATACTCGTTCTTGTCGCGGGTGTGAGGAACCGAAAAAGCAATTTCCCTCCTGACATTGGTCTCTTTGTCGAAACAATAGGCAAGACATTCGGACACATTGCAGCCGCTTCCATCCGCGCCCTTGGGATCCCAATGCCGGGCAACCTCCTTCCATCCGGCTTCCGCATTCCCCCAGGCCCCGATCAGCGCCTCCGCCAGACGGATGCTGGGGCCCGTCACGGTCGTATTTCCGCGAGGGTAGGAATAAGTGGCGGACTGCGCCAATTTCGGTTGATCGCAAGCCTGCTTCATCCTCAAGGTCACTTCGGCCAAATTCCGCGGAAACTGCTTGGCAATCCAGATCGACGCAAGCACGGAAGTAACGGCTGCATTGCTCGTCATGGCAGCCAGGGCCCCGCTTCCGGCGGAAGCCTGAACGGCAAACGGATTGCCCGGCGCTTGATTGGAAAGTTCGTTTGTTGTATTGGTATTCACGTTATTAGTATTCTATTGGTTAGCTATTGATAACAGGCCGGGGACCAGTTGGCGCTGGCCCCGGCCAACTCACTTTATCGGTCGATTTCTCCGGTGAAGGAGGATTTCGTACACAGGCACACGGCGCCGCGGTGAATCCGGTTCTCCGGCAGATCCTTTGCCAGCTTGTCGGCAATATCCTTAATCGCATTGCGTTCCGGGATGTCCGCGCGGACAAGCTGGTACACAAAATACAGCTTCCCATCAGCCAGGCGCACACGCAGGCGCACCTTGATTTGATACGTGGTATCTCCTTCAGCGCCCCGAATAACCGGGATCGCAATCGTGAACTCCGGGGGGACGTTCAATTCTCCACTCTTGGAATCCACCGTTTCGTTATAAGTCAGCTTCGTTTCGCCGTCGGAAGCCCGGTAGGCGGACTTAAACTCCACCTTGCGGTGCATGTCGAACTTGCTCGCCAGCGTCAGCATTTCAGACGGGGTGGGCTTCATCACATCCTTGCTGTTCTCTTCAAGGAATTCCACAAAATCCTTCTGGCTCATGCCCTGGCCGTCGTATTTGGTCCAATTCTCCCATTCCACCGTCTTGTTGAGCTGCATAGTGGCTTGGTGGTCCCCCCATCCATTACCATCGGGGGAATAATAATTGAGCACGGCGTTTACTTCTCTGTCGCTCACGTAAATCACGCTCCTGACGCCATTTTCGGCATCTTCCGCCTTCACGAAATCTGCCAGCGTTTCCAGGTCCAGCAGCTGAACACTGCCGGCCTTGCGAGGGGGCGTATTGCCCAGGCAATCCAGATGATACAGGGTATATCCATCCGGCACGACGGCGGCACGGCCATTCGCCACTTCCTGCACGCGTACGGCTGCCAGAGTTTCTTCGTTCAAGTTATCCATATAATTTAATTCTATAATGTTTATGTTGTTATGTGGTTGTTGGGAACTTAGGCGCGCTTAGCTACCTTGGCGGGGACTCCGGCATCAACATCGGCAGCAGCCGGGAATGTCACCTTCACAGGAGCATCCAGGTCCAGTTTCCCCTGGGCGGGGTCGTCCGTATGCAGGGCGCCGGAGGTATCGGCAAACATGATGCGCGGGGCAATCGTCGGATCCGGGATGCTGGCCGTAACCTTCGGTTCAATCACCACCTGATTCACGCCGCCTTTGCGCTTCACGGACAGCTTAAGAGTCAGGGATCCATTATTCCCGGTTGCCAGCACGGCGGAAACAAGGCTGGTCATCTTGGTGTCCAGGGCTTCTAAAAGGGCCCCTTCGTTAATCTCGGAAAGTCCTTCGAAAAAGACATCTCCGGGCACTTGTCGTTTAGTTACTTCACTCATAATATTGATGATCTAATAGTTAATAATAGATGACGAATCAGTCTTCGCATTCCTCGCACTCGCAACCAGCGATTCCGAGCATGGCGGCAATGGGATTCATCCGATCCTTCATTTTCGTTTTTTGCTGTTGTTCAAGGAACAAACGGACGCCTTCTCCCATAGTTTTACATTGCCCTCAAAGCATTCGCCTGCTTTGAGAAGATAGCCGAAAGCGCTCGTCCACCCGTAAACTTTGAAATTCATTCTCTCAGACTGAAAAACGGAGCTGGAGGATTCTAATATGTGCCGAGTTTTTCTTTCTTCCGGGACCTCCAAAAAGGCGGAAAAAATAGCGCGCCCATCGTAACGCTTAATCAAATCAACAAGGTTATCAAGCGCGGCGCTGATTTCTTCTTTTGTGGATGCAACAGTATCGCAGCAGCAGGCTTCGTCCGGCGTGCAGGACTGCGCATTCTTTTCTTCGGTATTGTCCATTGTATTGGTATTCTATTGGTTATTGCTTTCCACGATCCGCGTGGAGCGGGACGGTTTTTCCAAACCGTCAAAAGCTTTCATGGGAGTGGGAGACTCCGGGCAAAACCCGGAATGCGGGCTCTTGCCGGCCTGCAGCTCGGCGTTATCCAGCTCCACCGCCAGCCAGAACAGGCACGCAGCGGAAAGACCAAAGGAGCAGGCACCCAAAAACTTGAAAAAGGTATTCATGCCGCAGCCCCCTTTCTTCTTCTGCGCGGGGGAAGAATATTCATATCCACTCCATTCACTTGAGGCTTCTGTGCATGATCCTGCTGGTGGATATAGCGCCATACAGACAGGGCAGGGAACTCATAGGGGCATCCGGCGCTTCCTGTTCCGGGCAACGCCTGAATGCTGCCATCCTGGACAAGGGCAAGAATGCGCTCTCTTCCCCAGCCCGTCATGAACCTTACGTCATCCAAAGTGACAACTACCTTGCCGCGGAAGGCGGCAATCGCCTGCGCCTCGTCGGAATCAGGCAATAATCCCACGCTCGCCGCCTCCGGGGAGGAAGGCACAGGAGAAGAAGCAGCCTCCTTAAGCACCCTGGCTATGGTTTCCAGGGCCTCCGCCAGACTCTTCAACGTTTTTTCATTCGTGCTCATGTTCGGTTAATTAAAATGGCCGCCCGGACGGGTATGCCCCGCGCCTGCCAGACCGTATTATTCTTATCTACCGATTTGTGTATTTTGGTTTTTAGGCCCCACCTGGGCCGGGCGATTAGTTAAAGCTCGTGCCAGCCGAGCAGCTTCAATTCTTCGATCAGGGCTTCTTCCATGGTTCAGTCGTCGTAGTGTCCGTCGGGGTTGTCGCACTGGGGGGCGTGGTCAAAATCCCACTCGTCGATGGCCTGCTCTATCTGCTCCAGGAGTCCAACCGCGACGCCGTAGGAAATAGGTTCACCGTCCACCCGGATGCACCGGTCTTCGTCGTCGTATTCGATAATCATGCCCGCTCCTTTCTCATCTGATCCAGGGTTCTGTTTACCTGGCGTATGATGTGTTTCTCTCCCAGGCTGATACCAAGCATCAACGCGGACAGGTAGCCTGCCAGGTTAAGCAGCGTCACAACTATAAATTCAGTCCAGTTCATCATTGGTTATTTGTTGGAAATTGGTGCTACCTGCTTTCGCTTTGAGGGATAGAGTGCTATGAATATGGATTTCGTATTCCCCTGGCAGCATTTATGATTGTGAAATAGTCTTATTTTATTATTATTAGTCCGCTATGAATATGGAAGAATATCAATTTCAGCAATTTGTCAAAGAGGCCCTTATAGATATAAATGGAAAAATCATTCAACTGAAAAAAGATGTTGATGTATTAAAGAAAAACACAGCAAGCAAATCTCAGGCCGAAACTATTGATCGCAAGTTGTCTGCGATTTTATCGCAGCTGAAAATTCCTTTCTTTGGACGATAAGGCATTTGCCTTCTTCACTTCCAACTACAAGAAACTCCGTTCCATGTAGAGGTTGCGGAGAGATGGAATATTGTATTTTTACCAGACCATCACCATTAACATAATAGCGGTAATTATTATTCACTAGCTCCTTCGCTTCCTCCACGGTAAGCAGCTTCGCGTTCTTCGGTAATTCAGTATTTGTATTCATGGTTCTTTCCTGGGGGGAGGTTTTCATATTCATGCCGCGGGCTTCTTGGGGTTCTTCGGGCGGGGAAGATCGCGGGCTGTGGTTATTACAAACCCAAGCCTTTGTGCTTCTCGGATAAGAAGAGACTTCATCACTTCTTTGGGCCGGATGCCTTGCTCGGCATAGGCCAACAGGCAATTCTTGATACCGTCCTCCATTTCGCTGAATTTGATGATTGAGTACATGGCGTGTTACGTTTGATGATTTATAAATACACCGAATGGTTATCGTCCGCAAGAAATAAAATCACTATATGATGATTTTATTTCGTAAGCGATTATTGACAAATCATCAAAATGATGTATTATCAACGCATGACGCTGACCAAGGAAGACATTAAAAAATGGCTTAAGGCCTCTGGAAAATCCCGCGAATGGCTCGCAGAACAATGTGGGGTTGACAAAAGAACGCTAAACAACTGGCTAAGCGTATCACGAGAAGTCCCCTCAAAAGCCCTCCTCATCATTCAGCGTCTCATGACCGAGAAGATTTCCCCTATTCCACCCCAAGTGGAAATTGATTTCACGGATGAGGAATGGGAGGTGATAAGCGCAGCCATGACTGCCACCCAGCAAACATTTATGGAGTTTATCAACAGCGCCTTCCGTAACGCGCTCAAAGATTTTGCGGATATAGCTCTTCAAAACGCCGCCAAAGAAAAAGAAGCCGCTCGTAAGAAATTTACCCCTGTAGAAACGTTTACAGCCCCTCCCTTGGAGGCTCAGGGACGAATCATCGGCAACATTGCCGCCGGCAATCTGGCGGATGGAGACACCATTCCGCAGGACATCCGGCTATACCGTGAACTGGAAAAAGGAGAATACCTGCTGCGCGTGAACGGTCACTCTATGGAACCTTCCATTCCGGACGGCTCCGTAGTCATCATGAAAAAATACACCATCCCCCCCATCCCCAAACCTGGAACCATTGTTCAATACCATGATGAACGAGGGGTGACGCTCAAAAAACTGGTTCGCAGGAAAAACCCGGAAACCGGCAAAATGGAATACACCCTCCATCCCATCAACCCCAACTTCGGAGACATCGAACCGATGGACGGCGGTAAAATCTCCGGCGTGTATGTGGAAACGCTGGAACGCTGGGAGAAAGCTTGACGTAGCAGGATCATATTGTTGACGTCAACAATATGATGACTTAACATTCGTTCATGCTCGGCAGGGTCGGTTCGTCCCAGGAATTCACCGGGCTACTTCTCCGGGAACAGACCTCCAGTCTGAACCATGCGCAACGGAGGGGGGGGAGTGATGGGGAGATCCAACAACAACCCCACGGAGCTGATCACTCCGTGGGTTTTTTATTGCCATTACATCTGCGTACAGTAGCATCCTCCCAGAAAAGTGCTCCTGTTCAGCCCTTGGCCTCCGGGTCAGGGGCTTTTTTGTTGTTCTTTCTTCATGAAAAGATATAATTTTCTGGTATGATTCTGGGAAAACTATTCATCTATGCCGCCTCTGCTGTGTGTCTCTCCGTGGCTTCCATGGGAGCTTGCCCGGTGGAAAACATTCAAACCTCTGTAAAAGTAGAAGCCGCGCAAAAGAAATACTGGATCAGCTCAACCGGAAAGACACATAACTCTTCTTGCCGATACTACAATAACTGTAAAGGGTATTGGAGCAATACTGGCAGTGGCAATAACTGTAAGATTTGCGGCGGAGCCAGCAAATAATATTGAAACACTATGAAGATTCTATATGTGATATTTGTGGTGTGGGTATTTATTTCGGGAGTCTCATTTGCTCGAACCGAATGTTCTGTAAAGAGTGATAAAATATTAAATATACATTATTTAAATGAATGCGATTTCAAAATACATTTAAAAGTTTCAAGTGATGAATGGTGTCGTTTGGTGGCTTTTATATATCCAAGAGATAAAAATAAAAAAGATATGTATCCTAGATTTATTACGCAATATTTTTCTAATAAAGATGCACTCGATATAGCAAAAAGTTTAGAAAAATGTTCTAAGTGGGCAAAACTGGCAGAAGAAAATGAATTAGACACAAATAAAATTGTTGCCTCTTACTATGCGCCATTAGAAAAAAATCCAAGAAAGTATTCGTTTGATATTTATTTTATATCCATGTTGAATGAATCTATGATAGATGTGCTTGGAAAAACAAGTTCCCATATTCAGTTGTTTTTTAATGATCCGAATAAAGGAAAAATGACTGTAAGAATTTCTGTTGAAGAAGCACAAAAACTTGCATCCATGTTTCGCGAGGTTCCTAAATTAGAAAAAGAGGCAAAAGACCAAGCTGCTAAAGCTGATACTATTCTAAAGTAAGGGTTATATTCGCCATCTACCTTCTCCGTTTTAACTATTTTCTCTTCCCAACCCACTCCATTTTGAGCAACCCCTATAGTATAGGGGTTGCTCATATCAATCTCACTTCCCTTCCAATCTTAAAGGGAGTCCTTTCATGGCGCGAAGGAGGAACTCGGTCAGATTGACGAAAGCGGCGGCGGAAAAGGCGGCGGCTTTGAACCTGGCCCCTTTAGGTGTGGAAGCTCCGCCCAGGGCCGCGCCGAAAGCGGCCATGCGCAGGGCGCCCATGAAAGCCAGCGGAAAATCCACCCAATCTTTATCCTTCCCGTCAAAAAGTTTGGCGAGATCTTTTCCGGCCCGTTCCAGGTTATCCCAGGAAGCGAACGGAACAAGGGAAGTGGTAGCCTCGTAATAGCGGTAGCCGCACAGGGAAGACATGCCGCGGACAGCTCCGCCCGCCAGCGCGCCCCAGAAGGGGATCCCCTGCAGGGGCCCCTGGAGAGCGTCAATAAAAATGTGCCACCATTCCCGGCGTTTGCGGCGCCTTTCATCATCCGTGAAAAAATTAAGCATGGCGCTCATGGACGCCAGCAGAAGGCCGTGGGCGTAAAACATGCTGACGGACTTCGCCTTATTCTTCATCCCACCCTGCTTCCAGAGGGCAACAGTCTCCGCAAAAGTATTGATGCTCTCACCCCCCAGGAAAAGCATGCCGACATTCCAGACGGAGCGCGTCTGCGCCGCCAGGGACCGCTGCTGGGGCGTCATAGGCTGGGCCTTGCGGGAAAGGGAAAGCTCCACCTCCATCATGGCGCGCCTGTCCGCCTCCTCCCTGCTTAATCCGGGGTTCCTCTTCATCTCCTTCCGGTAAACGGCGTCATAAAGAATGGCGGAACTCACGGCATTCAGGCCGACGTCCGTCTGGGTCAGCAGGTTCATCCCTTTCACGTTCAGCCTCTTCCATGCGCCGGAGGCGGCCCGGCCCGCCTCGTCCGCGCTCATCGCCTCCCGGATGACGGCCGTCTCCGTCGCGTCTCTGGCGTCCAGGGCGGCCCGCTTCATCAACTCGCGCGGGGAAAGCGCCAGCTTGCCCGCCGCCATGCGGGCCATGCTGGCGGCCCATTCATGGGGATCAATCTCATCCGAGCTGAAAGCCGCGTTAATCAGGGCGGTGGACTGCTTGAGCCACGTGCCCACGCGGCCCGGCAGCAGGGTAATGGCCGCCGCGGAACTGATGCGGTTCAGGCTCTTCTGCATCTCCAGAAACCCGCGGACATTCCCCGCCATCCCCTTGTCGAAGGAATCGCACCAGACCAGCAGCTTATTAAGCGCGTCCCGTCCAATAACCTTCTCCAGAACGCGCGCGCCCCGCGTCCCGTTTTCGCCGCGGTAATTAATAAGGGCGCGCATATCCCGGCTGATTTCCGAGCCATACAGGTAAACATCCTGTTCATTCATGGCGGCGTAATAAGCCGTCAGCACGTCAATACTCAAATCAAGACTGGCATGATGTTTCTTCCGGGCGTGGATAAGCCCGAACTTCCCGCCCGTGGCCGCGTCCCCATAAGAAGCCGCGTCCATGATGGACTGGTCAATCGCCTCAATGCCCACGTCGAAAAACGCCCGGAAATAATTCTCTATCAGCGGGAAGGGGGCGCCGTAACGGCTCTCGGTCACCTCCTTCACCTCCTGACCGCGTTCGTTCAGCTTCTCCCGGAGGGCGCGGGAAAACTCCATCACCTCGCTCCCGGCAAACTGCTCCAGCCCTTCCAGTATTTCCTGCGTAAACCCTTTCAGGCGCAGCATCTCCTGATAATCCTCCTGCTGGGAAAGCAGGATAATATAAGCGGCCTCCATCCGGCTGATATGGTCAAGCTTGTAAGACTGGGCCTGATACGGACTCTTCCCCTTGCCCCACTTGCTGGCCTTTCGGGCTCTCGCGGCGTGTTCCTCAACGTACTTCTCCTGGCTTCCGTAACGGTCAAGCTCCTTCTCCGTAAACACGGCGGCATCCTTCTCGCTCCACACTTCATCCCGCGCATCCGGCCAGATGCGTTCGATCTCCGCTTTCAGCTCCGCGTCCATATCCTTCATCAAAAAGGCGACATGGGCGAGGGTCCTGGCCGCGCCACGCTTGCGGACTTTACGGCGGATCAGATTCAGGACGCCCGCGCGATACTCCTCGCGGGCCTTCCCCTGCCAATCCGGTTCCTGTTCCGTAATGGTCAGGCCTGTATCCAGGCCCCCGCGCTGCTCGTAAATCCAATCCGCTATCTCGTATTCATCCTCGGTCTGGAGAATGCGTCCTGCGGCCTTCTTCACGAACGCCAGCGTATCTTTCTCGCAAGCCTGCTTCTGCACGGCAAACCGGGCCGCCCGGCGTTCAAACTTTTTGGCAATCCCCCTGAACGCGGGCACGGACTGCAACCCCTGCATATACTGGCTGAAATTGAGCAAATAACCGGTCAGGGACATGGGGCCGGACGGCAGCGTTTTCAGGCGGGCCTGTTTCCGGTGGGTAGCCATGGCCTGGTCATCCGTTCTCCCGGCGGCCTCCAGCACGGGCCGGAGCAAATCCTCAATCTCATTCTTTTTACTTTCCGCGGCATTCTCCCAGGCCTCTCTTCTGGTGGCGATAAACTCGCCCAGGGCGCGGGCGGCATTCTCCGCCGTCTCCACGCTCATCTTCTCATAACAGGCATAAGCCTCAAAAGTGGCCTTAGTCACCGTCAGGGCAAGCGCGCCGCCCTCCGCGTCCGTCGTCTCCACCGTCACCATATCCTGCGGCTTGACGTCTTCCCAAAGCGTGCGGCCTTCCTGTTGCCCGGCGGCTTCTTCGTCCAGAACTTCCGGGAAATTCTTTCGGAAAAAGGCGTCATACTGGGCGGGGGTCATCTCCATCAGCCGCAGGCGGTCTTCCAGCCTCCGGTAACTCTCCGCGTCCATCTTCCCGCGCAGCGGCTTCCCCCTGCGGATTCGTCCGCGGAGCCACGGACGCCGCCACGCGGCGGATGCGGCCCAGCGTCCGATCCTTACGGAAACGGTCAATCTGCTCCACCACGCGGGCCATAAACTTCCCCACAAGCCGGAACACCTTCTGCTCCCCGTACTCCTCCAGAAACTCGGCCCCGTGCTCCTCAAACAACCGGCGCCACACCTCCTGTTCCACCCCCTTGCGGGCCGCCAGGGCGGCCCTGTTATCCGCGTCCGGAGCGGAATCCAGCTCGTAATCGGCCTGCCGTTCGGCAATCTCCCTCCGGGCCTCCTCCACCACATCCTCCAGCTCCGGCCTCTTCTCCGCCCAATTAACAAAACTCTTGCCGATGCTCCCCTCCATAATCTCCGGCCACCTCTTCATCGGAATCGCTTCCAACGCGCTGGCCACCGCATCGCCCGGCGCCATCTTCCCGCTATTCCCGTAAAGCAGGGAAAACACATTCAGCCAGATTTTGTAAGGTTCCAGCCCGAACCCGTACGTATGGGGAAGAAACCGCTCCACCGTGGAAATCAGCTCCTGCGCCTCCGCCAGCAGCTCAAGGCCGCGCTCCCGGTCCCCGGTCTCAAACAGGCGCAGCTTACTCACGGACCGCTGCGCGGCGGCCCGCATCCTGAACACCATCTCATCGTAAAGCCAATCCCCGTTCGGAGCCAAAACCCTGCCGGCCATCCGTCCAAACCTCCCGGCCCCGAACGTAATGCCGCCAAGCTCCGTAATATCCCCCGTCAGCGGAATCGAAAACGGCGGAGCGTCCAGCAGCCGGAACCCGTTCAGGCCGCTCATCACCACGCCCTCGCTATTCTTCTCAAACGACCCGGCAAGCCGCGCCTCCTGCTCCCCGTGGGAAAAAACATACACAAACGCCGGCTGCAGCGTCCCGGTCTCCAGTTCCTGCCTCATCCGTTCCAGGCGCGGCAGGGCCTCCTTCGCCCAGGCGTCGTCCCGGCCCGCCAGCTGGCTCATGCTCTCGCCCAGATAAGCAAGCGCCTGCTCCCGGCTCATGTTCCCGGCGCCCACAGCAAACCCCTCATACCCCTGAATCACATGCTGCACCTCGTGCAGAATCGTATCCAGCACCATGCCGGGAGCCGCGTTCTTCCCGCCCCGCGCCACATTCACGGCAATATAATGCTCCTGCGGATCGGTAAACCCTCCCGTGCCGCTCCTGCTGTCCCGGTAAAAATCCACCCGCAGCTTCCGCAGCTCCGGGTAAGCCCGGAACAACTCCGGGAAATCCAGGGCCGCGGCCAGGGAAACATTCACATGCCCCCCCTCGCTCACGCTGACGTGCTCCTTCCTCAACCGCACCCCGCGGGAATCAATAATCGCCTTCCGCTTCCCGTCCGCCGGATCCGTGTAGGAAAGTCCGTTATTGTGGTACTCCTGGAAGGACTCTGCCTTCTCCCCGATAATGGAAAACGTCGCCGTCGGATCCTCATAATCCGCCCACGCTCCCCCGGTGGACTCGTCCGCAAACGCCGTAATCTTGATATCGTTCCCGTCAAAAATCACGTAATTATACGTCTGCTCCTCCTCTGCCTTATTGCGGGTATAGCCGTCAGCATACTTGATTCCCTTAATATCGCTGGACAGCAAAGACACGCTGGCGGCCTTCTGCGCCTCCTGTTTCGTGCCATCTTCTCCATCCCAAAAAGCATCAAACAACTCCTGATAAACATCTTTGCCGCTCACGTTTTCGCCGCGGTAATCCGCCCGTCTTTCGGCACGTTCCAAAGCATACCGCACCTCTTCCACCGGGGAATCCTTCAACAAGGCAAGAACCGTCTCGTCCACGTAATCCCAGCCCATCAACTCGGAATCCTCTACATTCAGCTCCACGCGGTAATTGGAAGGCATGCCCGTCCTCACCTCTATCTCGTCCAGATGGTCAAGCAGAGAAAGCATGAAGCCTTCCAGTTGTTCCAGCTTCTCCCGCTCCTGGGGGTACGTCTCCGCGTATTTCCTGTTAGTATCAATTTCATCATGCAACTCCATGACGATGTCTAAAACAGTCATGCTTCCTCTGGCGGCATCAACCAAATCGCCAAGAACAGACCAGGCGATATCTGACGCGTCCTCCTTCGCCTCCGGCAGGGCATCCTTCGGCAAAAAACTGCCTACCAGGGATCGTTGCATCACTTCTATAACGCCAGTCTCCACCTCCCGGAACTTCCATGTCGCCTTATCCTGCGCGAACTGGTTCATATAACTCCGGTTCACCTTCGGATTCTCCGCAAAATACAGCCCCCAGCCATACGCCTGCGCTCCTTCCCCCTTGCCCATGAACGCCGTATCAAACTTCCGGAAAGAATGCGGGGAAGCATGCAGGGCAGTAATGGAGAACGTCACCCCCGGTTCCGTAATCACCGCGTTGCCCGCCTCAAAATGGCCGTCCCGGAACAGGCCCTGTTCCTGTGCCGAAACAATGGAAAACGTAATATCCGGATTCTTCGGGTCATACGTCCCCCGGTTCTGCGCGGCGCTCTTCACCTGTACGGAATCAAAGGCCACATAATCCGTAGAAGCAGGGACATTCTCCTGATCATTGAGACCTACATCCACGATATTCAAAGCAATCACCCCATCATGCCCACTCTCCTTTGCCTTACTGCACAAAGCGTTGATGTCGCCACCCTTTGAAGAATCAAGCCATGGCCTCCCTTCAAAATCCACCACCAGCGGATTCCGGACATTCATGAACAAGTCATAAATGCCGCCTTCTCTGTAAATCCCCCAGGAATAGCGCGGGTGGCGTTCATCATTCGGATCCAAAATCACCTCGTCTGCGTGGCCCCCGTAATAATCCGCAAAACTTACCGCTATCTCCCGGTTATCATTAGCGAATATCGTGCCTGCCGGGGCGCCGCTCTGCTGTCTCTGCTTGCCATCGTTAAAAGAAGTAAACCATTGATGGCTCCCATGATACACCACCCTCGGCTCCCCGTTCTCGTCCACCACCTTGGAAGCGTTCTGCGGGTCATGCTCCCAATCCCCAAACCAATTCTTAAACGCCGCCGTGCGTGCACGGCAAGCCACTGGTCTTCCGTCAGATTCGTATTCGCTCCGTTAGGTGCCTTCATGAACGTCCCGTCAGCGACCGCCTTCTTCCTGACAGCCGCCTTTTCCTTCTCGACAAACGAACGATAGGAAGATAAATTACGGGTAGAAACCCCGTCCTTAAAGGGTGTAGGTAGGCGGCCTTCCCGGCTAGCAGCTCCCCTAGCGGCGGGGTTTTCTATAGTCAATTCCAGCGTGTAAAGAACGTTACCTTCCTGTTCCTTAACGTATTTGATTGCTGTAACATTAACATCAAACGCTCCTATCCCTCCAATATCTACTGTATTGAAAAAATGATAGGCTCCGGCTTTTGACGAATCTTGTTTATACGCCTCTTCAAAAAATCCATCCTCCGCATTCTCAAACAACTCGTGAATGCGGGCCGCAGCCGTATAATGAACCCTCCGGGCCTCCTCCGCGGAAAACCCAAGCGCCTTCAAATTCGCCACGGACATCTGGGCCGCCCCGGCCTTGCCCACCGTCTTGCCGGAAACGCGCGCCTCAATCACGGCCTGGATCCCCGTATTCTTATTAACGAACACCTTGCCCTGCAACGGCTTCAACCTCGCCCGCATCTCGGCGGCGGTAGTGATCACCTCCCCGGAAGGAATGGACACCAGGGAAAAATTCGCTGCGGGAGCCTCATCTTCCGCAGGGGCGGCCCCCCTCGCCAGCGCCGCGTCCAGCATCCGGCTCACATCCTGGGAAAGCTGCAACATCCCCGTATCGGCGGAAACCGCCTCCTGTTCCGGCGCCTCCAAAGGAAGAACCCCGTTCTCCCGGTCCACCTCCTCCCGCGTCTTCACCCCCAGCTCCACCATCACGGCGTCATTGGCCTCCTTAATCAAATCCTCATGCAGGCCGAAGTTCTGCCATCGGGCCCTCTGTGCCTTCAAATCCTTCACCACCGCCTCCAGCGCGCCGGCATCCCTCACATCCACGCCATACTTCCTGGCCGTCTCCGGGCGCCTGCTCGCCCCGCTGATAGAAGAAATCTCCCTCGTCAGCTCGCTCACGCGGGCGGCGGCGTACTGCGCCAGCCTTGCAAAATACTCCTCCGCGTGGGAATTGCCGAACAAATCCGTCTCAAACGTCATCCCGGCCGCCTCCGCCAGCCCGCGGATGCGGTCCATATTCGCGGCCACCTGCATCACGGCAAAAGCCTGTTGCCAGCTCTTCCCCTCCATCAGGGCCCGCAGCCCGGCCCGCTGCACCTCGGTCTGATTGCGGAACGCCATCGCCACCCGCCAGGCGTCATCCGGGGAAACCAGCTCATTGCCCAGCGCGTCCAGCAAATCGGAACAGCCGTACATGCCCAGTTCCACCCCGCGCCGGGACTGTCCCTTGCGGAAAATCCCCCTCTCCACAGCCTCCTCCTTCGTCAACCCTTTCTGGCTCACGTACCGGGCAATCTCAAACAGGGAAGCCTGCCCGTCCCGGATATTATTCTCCACGTCATGCGTCTGCGCCCAATCCAAATCAAACCCGGCCGCCTCATCATACACCGTGCAATTAATATCCTCATCCGTGCAGGCGTTAAAACGGTGCCGTCCGCTGATCACCTGTAAAGAACCATCCTCCCGCCGCCACACGGAAATCGGCGCGGCGTTGCGCTGCCACGCCCCCACAATCGGATTCACCACCCCGGTCTGCTCATCCGCGCCCTGCTTAAACTGGGGCACATCCGGGCAAAGCGTCAGCTTATTTTTATCAATAAACCCAAGGCGCACCCCCTCCTGAACCTCAATAAACGCCCCGTTAAACACCCCTGACCCATCCGGCTCGCCCAGCGCCTCCACGCGGGCCTGCTCCCGCTCGCGCCGCGCCTCCTGCGCCTCCGGGGAATTCTCCGGCGCCCGCGCCTCATCCTCGGCCTCCTTCCGGCGCTCCTCATCCTCCTTCCTGCTCTCCGCCAGCTCATCCTCCAGCGTCCGGGCCTCCGTCGCCACGCCCGCGCCAAACATCGCGTCCAGCTCCGCCTGCGCTCTGGCCCGCTCCATGGACAACTCCATCAAATCCCCCTGCTGGTCCCGGTACAGGGCATTCCCCGCATCCAGCATCACCGCCAGCGCCTGCCTGACCGGCAGGGTAAACACTCCCTGTTCCTCCGCCTGGCGCACCATCTCGCCCAGCTGCACGCGCGCCTTGAAAGCCCCCAGGAACTTCACCAGGTGATTCAGCAGCTTCCGCAGCCAGGAGGGCAGGGAAGGATGATTCACCGCGTCCGCCAGCCAGCGGGAACGCCCAATCTTGGAAAAAGCCTCAATCGCATCATGCCCCGTCACCGGCTTCCCGGCGTCCAGGTGAATAAACTGCATCTCCTCCCCCCGCGCCTCCGGGAACAACTCATTCATTGCCCTCTGCGCCTCCTGGAGCATCGCGCCGAACTCGCCCCAGGTCAAACCCTGCTCCGCCTGCCAGGAGATGACAGCCTGTTCCATCGTTTCCTCCATCAAATCCTCCACCGTCGCATTCCCGCGGGCATACCTCAACACCCGGCGGAACGTATCTCCCCGGCGGACCTTCGTCACATAAGCGTTGGAAAACGGGGCATCCATGGCCGGAACCTTGAACTCCGGGTTCCGGGCCTGTTCCGTCCTGATGCGTTCCTGGGCTTCCTCCCATGTCTTCACAAGAGTTCCCAGCGGAAGATGCTCGCTCAACGAAGCATCCATGCGGGCGGCGGCATCCTCATAACTCACCCCCTCCGCCTCCAGGGCGCGGATAGCGGCCATCGCCATATCCGCGCGGGCCTTCATCTGCCCCAGCGTCTCCGGGGCAATCACCACCCGTTCGGCTCCGGTCTTCTCATCCGTCACTGTGCGCGTGATCACCTCCGCCGCGTCAAAACGCCCCTGGGCCAGGGCCTGTCTCACCGTCACGTCCCCGGCCAGCAAATGCTGCGTGTAGAGGATGTCACTCTCCACTTGCTCGCTCACAAACGCCTGTAAATAAGCCGTCATCTGCTCGCCGTCCATCAGCGTGTAAGAAGGGGCGTCCTCTTCCTCTCCCTCTCTGGAGACGGAAGCATCCTCCCGCGGCGCTTTCGTGCTGCGCGCCGGAGCATACACCCGGAACATCCCCTCCTGTTCCGCCGGCTCCACCCGCGGCACCATGCCGGCATCCTCGGCAGCCCGCCACGCGTCCAGCTCCCGCAAAGACTCAATGCGCTCCCCGGAAAGGCGTTCTCCGGCAGCCGCGCTCGCCCGCTCCAGGGAAGACTGCGGATCCTCCATCCAGGAATCATGCAAATTGGCAAGGGCCTTATTCAAAAAACCTTCGGCGGTCTTTTCCTCCCTGGCCTCCAGATACCCCTGGGCCGTGCCTCCCAGTTCCTTGTAATGTTGCAGAGAAAGGCCAAACTCCTGGGCCGCCTTTTTGATTTGAGGATAATTAAAGCCGGACATCCCAAACGTAAAAGCCAGCAGGGCAAGCCCCTGTTCTCCGTGCATCATCTGCCCCATATCGTCCAAATACTGACGGAAAGTCTGTTTTCCGCGTTCGTCCGTCAGATTCATACTCTGTACAGTACGCATCAAATACCCGGCTGTAGGCTCAAGAATGGACTCTTCCGCAGCGCCGGAAAGCCCTTGAATAGCGTACTGGGCCTTCGGACTCGCCATCCATCGAGCCCGCCACGGGGCCAGCTTCCCGGCGGCCTTCCCACCGCCAAGCGCCTTCTTCAACCACTTATATCCGGGCGTCAACCGCCCGATGGGGGAAAAAGCAATCATCTCTTCCAGAGCATCTGCCTGGCCGAACATCATGGCCCTCTTCTCTGTTTCCTCCATAGTTAACCCAATGCTCACCCCCTCATCCCTGCGGGATTGCATGGCGGAGGAAGCTCCGATAGCAGGACCAATGGCAGGAATGAACCAGGGAGCCGTATCTCCGATAATGGAACCAAGCTGCGAACCAATACGGCCAACCAAATGACGGTCCTCACCTTCCAAATATTCCTTCTCCCCGGCTTCCATAGTTTGAACCAGATCGGCAGCCCAGCGGCGTCGTATCTCAAGAAAAGTGGCATCCTTCTCAATCTGAGCGCGTGCTTCATCCACATCCATTCCGGAAGCAATCAACTCCGGCAGACGCTTAGCTGCATTCGTAACGGCATCCACCTCTCCCATTACCTGTAAATTCCGCCAGGCCTTCTGACCTGTCCGCCACCCCTTCACACCTCCGGTGCGTACCATCCCCGTTACCCCCTGGGCTGCCTTATCTATCCAGTCAATCCCGGTCCACTCGTCACCGTGCTTATCCTTGGCGTACTTCCTGGCGTCATTATAAAACATATTCAGCACAATGCGCCGTGCCAACTCATCATCTCCCACCTGTTCCGCCAGATTATTGATGATCCTGTCGTCGTACAGGATGCCCTGCGTGTCATATTCCCGGACAAGTTGCATCCCTCTTCGGGCTCGTCTGACACTCTCCCAGGAAATGCCCGCCTCCTGCATCATCATTACTTGTTCAGGGGAGGGAACCACAGCGTCCCCGCGCACGTACCGGTCAATGAAGGGATCAATCGTAGCAGCCAATGCCTCCCGTGCCTGTTGTTGTCGCTCCTGCTCTTCCTGATAAGCACGGGCTTTTTTCTGGAAATCCTTCCAGACGGCAGCCTGTGCGTCCGCCACGGTGGCAAATTCAGGCATCTCTTTTCCCTGTGCCAGCCAATACATGGAGGGATTATCTCCATGGTTGGAACCAAACAAACCGCGCAAAGTCTCAAAACCGGCATATGCCGGGTCATCCATATAGGGACTCTGCGCCGCTTCCGTTGGCTCTAACAACGCCTCTTTCTGGAGATCGTTCAATAAATCCGTATCTTGGGACAGCCCCAACCTTTCAAAAACATCCTGTGCAAACATATATTATTGTGCTAAAACTATTGATTAAGAGGTAAAAGAGCGGAATCGCCAATATCGTTCACCTGCGTGTAAGTATCGTCCCCACCCGGCAAAGGAGGCAGCAGGCCTGGTCCGTATCCATCTTCCGGCGCTTCCGGTTCATCCTTCCCGTCGTAAATGCTGACATTCCCGCTGGCCTGTTCACCGGGAAACCTTAACGCCATGCGTTCATAAAGCGGTCCTGAAACCTCAACGCCCCGCGGGGTCCCCTCATAAACCCCGACCACGGGAACCTTTAGAAAAGCTCCGTTGCGTCCCAGAGAAATGCGGGCAAAAGGCCTATTCCCAAACTTAGCCTTGATAGCCTCATAAGCCTGCTTGGAAACATACGCTCCGGACGCACCATGCCGGACAAAAGAAACAGGGTGGTTCTCAAGAGGGGAAGGCAAATAAGGTCTTTGGCCCTTAATATATTGTGCCGCCTTCTTTTGCTGGGCCTCCCTCTCTTCTGGAGACACGTTCAACTCTTCCTGTTGCTCAAAGAATACAAAGGCATGGACTCCAGCGCCTTCTTCATGCGGCTCTCGTCAGATCTTTTTTTGTCTTCTTCGGTAATAGGCCGATAGGCAAACCTGTTCCCGGCATGAAAAGCGGTGAATTTATGGATCTGCGCAAGATCTTGGGCAAGTGTGGCATTAGGATGAGCCTGTCTCCACTCTGTCATGGAAAGTTCCGTCTTATACAAAATATCTGCCTCCACCTCATCCCGCGTATTCTCTTCCTTCTTAATCTGCTCCTGGTCACCACTCTTGTAAGCATTAGCTACCTGGTAAGAAAAATAAGGGATATATACATGATCCGGCATGGCCTTCAAAACGGCCTCTATATTATTCCGGTTCGTATTGGGGCTCCCCATGGCGTCAATCCGGTCTTCCACAAACAGGCGCAACTTCCTTTCATCTCCAAGAACCTGTCCATACTGCCCCCACTTCTTCAACATGTCATTGACGTACCTTGTTCTTTCTTCGCCGGAATTGGCGGGGGGCAGATTCCGTAAATCCTCCCGGAAGGCAAACTTAATGGAAGGGGCGTATTTCCCGTAACTGCCGGTCCGGTTATAATGCTCCACCCAGTCGTACTCCTGCTCCGTGGCTCCGTAACGGAGGGAAGCTTTCGGCCAAAGAGAACCCTTTCTGTAACCGGGCGCTCCATCTTCACTTTCGGAGCGGTTCGCGGAACGTAAAAACCTTCTGGTCTTCTCCTTCAGCTTTAAAACATCTCCTGCGCCCAGAGCATCAAAATAGCCGTCCCCAAGCTTCGTAAAAGCAACACTGGGGTTAATCAGCATATCCTGCTCGTATTCGTCCAAAAGGCCGTTCCGTGTATCTTCCAGAATACCGTTGTTCATTCCATTCTCAGAAATAATGCCGGCCTCGTAAGCCTGAATGCGCCTACGGGTGGCTCCCTGGTAATCCCTCCGCAGCAAATCCCCCTTCAACCCCTCTTCAAAAGCCTGTCTGGACTCCTGAATCTGCCCCTTAAGCATCAACTCGGAAGCCCGCCCTTGGAGTCGGCGCATCACATCCTGCTGCCTGGCTCCGAATCTGGAGGCCTCCTCCTGGGAAACAAAACTCCCCTTCAACTCGCGGAACTTCCCTTCGTAATTCCGTACAAACGTATTCAGGGCGCTCTCTTTCAGCCTCCCGTCACGATCATAAAAAGACAGCTTATCACCGCGGGCAACCCCTAATCTCCGGGTCATCTCCTGCTCAAACTCGCTGGCCAAATCATTCATCCGGCCTTCCAGCCGCGTCTGCTCGCCGAAATCCTTCATGCGCTGGTACTGGTGGGCAACATCAAACACAAACTCCTGGGCATTCTGCAGCGCCCTCTGAACGGGCTTGGAAGAAACATCCGGCATCTGGACCGGGGCAGGGGTGGAGGAAGCCGCATTCATCCGGGTTCCTCCGTACATGGGTTGCTGTAAATCACTCATCTTCTTTCATCTTGAAACGGTTAAAACTTAAAAACCTGGGGATGGAAATCTCCTTCCAGTCCTCGCGTCCGCGGATGCAGCGTTGCCACCTTGCCCGGTCAAAACGCCCCTGCACCAGACAAGCCAGCTCCCTGACGGCCTCCATGCGGCCGTGGGCAAAAAGAACAATCAACGTCCTGGGAGACTCCGGATCCGGCACCCCCGCAAAAAACAACGAAGGGCAGCACCACACGATCCCTCCTCCCGCGTCCGCCAGGGAAACGGTCTCCCGGAACCAGCCGGGGCGCTGGGCTTCCATCAGTAAAAAAGCCTGCTGCATGGGAGAAACGCTCATCTCTTTCCAAAACCCATGAAATTAGCCAGCAGGAAATCCCTCAACCTGTTGGAAGACTGCATGCTCCCCGGCACCATCCCCCCCAGGGAACCGGAAAGGGAATAAGCATTCATCATCCCGGAAAAAGCCCCCTGGGTTCCTCCGGCGGCGGAACCCCACGTCTGCCCGCTCTCGGTAACACCCCCCAGCAACCCGCCACCGGACATTCCTGCCGCCCCCATGGCCCCCCCCGCTACCGTCAGGGCCGTCTGGATCATGGCAGAACCAGGGCATTCTGTGAAAGCATCTTATACTGGTCCGCCTCGCTGCGTGCCGCCATCATGGACAGATCCCCCTGGTATCGGGCGGACTCCGCGGCAAACCGCTTATTGGCATCGGAAACAGCGTTGGAAAGGGCCGCGTCCCCAATGGCGCTCTCCCACACATCCGCCACCGCCACCTCCGCCTGGCTGCCGGACCCCTCGGAAGTAAAACCGGATCCGCCGCGCTGTGCCCGTACAGACCCCATGGCGGCATTCTGATTCTGGCGCATCCGCTTCATATTGCGGGCGGCCAGGTGGGAATCGGAAACCGCCTCCGCCTCCAGGGCGCGGGCCTTCTTCTCATAAGCCGCCTGCGTGGCGCGCCCGTTGCTCAAAGCCGCCTGCCCCTGATACTTATACTGCTGGGAACCCCCGAAATCGGAACTCATAACATCAGAAAATGGAACTGCTTAAAATCTCTGTTAAAGGATCCTGGTCGTTGGAAGAATGCTGGCAGGTGTCCCAATAAAGGGCCTTGCTTAAAAACGCCTCCCCCCTGTGCCTCCAAAGCGGCCGCAAGCTGGGGAGAAGAAGCCAGCTTCAAAGCGCACCTGCCAGCCAGAAGAAACACAACGCCCTTGATAAAAAACGGACTGTGATCCGGCAGCACTTCGGAACGGGCCACCTCGTCGGAAAGATAATCCACCACCAGCTTATCGGTCCCGGCGGCGCGTTTCCCGTAACGCTCAACCACCAAATCACGCCCCTCAATGCGGAACAAATCCGCCCCCACATACAGCACGCGCAGGCAATCATCCGGAATCGGATGCCTCATAACGGAGCGATCCATCTCAACACGTTTGGTTGCCCAGGTCCATGCCCCGAACAACAGCGCTTCCCGCAACACGGTAGGCCACCACAAATCAACGGTGCGACCGGCTGGGGAACCCTTCACATACTCCCGGTCCCCAAACTGGGCCAAAGCCTGGTTAAAAACGGTCACCTTATCCATTTGAGGCATCATGCCACATCCCCAGGCCTGATGAATACAACCGTAACTTGAACAAATGAAAAAAAGAAAGGGCGCCCCGCACAGCAGGACACCCCTCCGAACCAATAGTCAACGCAAAAAACTAACCGGAAATCCCCACCAGCTTATTATAATAATCGGTAGCCTCCCGCCACTGTGGATGCGAAGGATCGGCGATCGCCTTATAATAACGGTGATTGGGGTCGGACAAAATAGCTTGAGCCTCGTCGGCAGGGTCCGTCTTCGCCGGAATCTGGCCGCCGCCCTTCAAGCCTCCCTCGCCTGTCAGCCGGGAAATGGCGTGCAGAACGCGGAACCCGTCCGGACTCGCAAACACAGCCATCTTCTCCATAGGAACGCCGGACTCCACGGAAAGCTTCCGGGCAAACGCCTTGGCGGCAGAAACATTCGTCTCATACTCCGCTCCCCATTCGTCCTTCAACGCTTCGTCTGCCTCCTTAAAAGCCTCCTCCTCGTCCGCGCGGATGCTGGCGGCCACCTCGGAAAGAAACTTCCCGGCGGCATCGGCCGGCAGCCCTGCCGCCCTGGCATGTCCCTTCAACATATCTCGCAGGGCATCATTCTCCACAAACCCCTCTCCAAAATCAATTTCATACTCGGTCTCCTCCTGCGGAGAAAGCGGGGGAGTACTGCCGGGATCCGGAACGGGCTGTTCCGCACCCCCTGAAAAATCGTAGGGATTGGGCGGGACTGGAGGATTCGCGGGAGGCGGACTGTCCACGGGACTTGCCGGGGGCGGCGCTCCGCCGCCGGGGCCTTCTCCTTCGCTGCCGGGAATGGCCTCTTCCCTCAGGAACCTATTGTGGAATAATCTATTGTATATCATAAATCAGGGTTATATTGTTCGATTTCGTATTTCACCCACAGGAGCATTTCCCTTTGGGCGTCTCGGCGCATCGCGTCAAGGGGGTCGTAGGAACCAGCCTTCCCTTGAAAACAGGGCAAATTCGTCTGGAACTCCTTCTCTAAAATATCCAGCACCTCCGGAGTAAAAGCCTCCTTCAGTGCGGCTCGCCTCCGGTTGAGCCTCTTGAGAAACTCAACCTGTTCCGGTGTCGGCTTATCTTCAAACATATTCATCATGATTCCGTATTAAACTGTGCGGACGCCGCGGCACTATCCCTGCCGGCCCTGGCCAATTGTTCCGCAAGGGCGGCCTGACGCATCTGATCCTCCTGCGCCTTCTCCTCCTCAACCATCTTGCTATTCTCGGACGCGGACACAATGCACTTGGACGGGGCGCCGGAACTGTCCCACATAAACCGCAATACCTCCCATGCCTTCATGCGCTTGGCAATGCGGGTATCGCCCGAAACCTTGATATACTTCGCCAACCCATTCAACACCCCCTCAAGGCCGTACCTCTGCAAACGGTCAAATGCCTGGGCAATCTTGCCCAGATAACGGGTGCGGGGAGTCCGCAACTCAAACTTCCCCCCATCGGCGGAACGGACAAAAAACTCATCAGGCGCGTCGCCCGGAAGCACGGCCCCCTGCGTATTGCGGAACATCAGGCAGACAATGCGATTCATCATCGTCTGAAAATCCTGCGAAAACTGAATGAAAGAAGAAAAAAAGCAAATAATGCGTTCCGACTCGCGGGCATTCACCTCCGTAGCCGTCATCTCGCGGTCCACGCTTGAAACCACCTGGAGAATATCATTGAAAAACGCCTCCCTGATCAACTTCTCCTTCTTATCTTGCCGCTCCAGCATAAACCTCACATCCCCCACGTTCGCCCATTCCCTCGGCAACTGTGAACTAATAAGCTCATCCGGAACAACCGTCTTGCCTCCGGCCCTCAAATCAACCTCCTTTGCCATCTTAGCTGACACGATAACGCTGGGAATGGCCGCCCGGCTGCCGGCCACATCCATCACCCGATCCATCAGCAGGGTAGCCTTGATCTCCGGCAGCACAGCCTTCCCCGGAGCCTCTCCGTAAGAAGAAACGCCGCCCTTCAAGCGCGTCACCAGAAAAGGAAACTCGTAAAAGCCGCCATGGAAAACAATCTTCTCCGCCTCCCTGGCAATATACACGTCCAACCACTTGCGGCGGCTAGGCCTTACCATGTCGGAACCGAACTGCGCCCGGCTGTTGGGCAGTACAAGATGAACAAACTCGAACATCTCGGTGTATCGCCTCTCCGCATTCTTATACGCCTCCTGAATCTTGACAGGCAGATTACCCAGCTTAAACATCTCCACGGCCTGCTGGGCAGTAAACTTCAACGTCCGCACCAGCGTATTCACCTCCCCGTGGGCTCCCTCGGCAATCGCATAAGTCCCGGTAGGAACGTGTTTGAACACCAGGGACCCGTCACGGGAAACATCTGCAAACATGCAGCCTGTACCCGTCAGGCAACGGTCCAGGTAAACCTCGTGGGCCGCCGCATAGAAATTGGAATCCGCCAGCGCACGGTAGACGGCCTCCGTCGCTTTGCTGTACCAGTCATCCTCATCGGTGTAATCATCCCTTTCCTCCTGCGGCCGCAGGGAAAACCACTTCTGATCCATGGGAGTAATAAAAAGAAGATGAGCGGACGCCAAATTCAAAAGGGACTTATGCGCCACCGGAGAAAAACTGGACGCAGCCGTCATCTCATTAGCCTGTTCCTGCTGGCGGGCCTTCCCCTCCATCCTCGGCATGATGCGCCGGCGCAATTCATCCCAATCCCCGGAATTCTTATTCATCTCCGTGAACAGGGCGTCTGCCGTCCTCAATAAATCTTTAACATTTTCCATGAATCTCCTGTGTAAAAATCAACCCAGCGTCTTCCTTAGACCAGCCAGGGAAGAAAGAGGATTACTCCGGTTCGTCGTATTACTAAGCTTCAAGCGGCGGCGGGCAGACGAATTCACCGCATCCTCCGCTTGGGAAACATCCTTGGTTTCCGTAGTAATAACCTTCTGCTCCGGGGCATTCGCCATGGCATCGGCCATAGCGTTGGCGGCGCTTGCCTGCTTCTTGGCCGCCTTATTGGCTCCATATCCCGAACGTGGCGATATTTGCCAGGGCCCCTCCGACAGCTTTTAATGGATTTGAACTCATAACAACTAATGATGAAAACAGCTAAACAAGCTCCTGCGCCACGCTGAACGCATCGTCGCAGCGGTTCAACCAACCCTTCCCGAACACAGGAAACTGCTTGCACGAACGGTAAAACGCCTGACGCTTCTCCTGCAGAGCGATAAGGAACACCGCTTCACCCGTGGCGGCCAGCTGGTCCTGCAACTCCTGCCTGGTCCTGGGGCCGACAATCCCGTCCACCACAAGCCCGGCGCCGTGAATGTTCAGCGCGCGCTGCAAAATCTTCCCGGTATTCCTGCTCCCGGAATTGAAATAATGGTCGCGCAGGATGAATTCAACGCCAGGAAAAACGTCGGAACCCAGCCAGGAGCGCACGGCGGCGGTATTATCCAGGACATACTGGAGACAACCTTCCCAGGCCTCTTCACGTCTTCCGGCATCCAGCAGGGCCTTCAATCTGTTAAACACGTCCGGTTCAATGCCGTCGCAAATGCCGCAAATCTCCCACTTGCCGCCCTTGTCGGCGGCGGGAAGGCGGGAAACGCGCAGGGAATCCGGCCCGGTAACGCGGCTGTCTTCAAAGCGGAGGATGGCCGCAGCCATCTTTCTTTCTGTAGTATTCATTCGTTCAGATTGTCGATAAGTTGCACAAGCCGCTTGCCTTCCACGGTGTAGCAATGACACTTGGCATGCAAATGCCACTCATTGAATTGAGCCAGGAAAAAAGCGGCGTCTCTTTCGGTAAGAAAAATTTTCATCCACTGCTCCTTTCCGGGTTCGTCCACAATGAGTATGTACAGGGTAGGCATGCGGAAACTATTGATTATTAACTAAAGGGAACTTGTAAGAAAAAACTTTACAGTTGGTGTTATCGTCCGCACCGAGAAAAGTACAAGAGAATGGCCAGTGCAGTGAGCCATACCCCGATACCATATCCAGGTTCCCCTATACACATGAGGGTAAATCCCAAAACTGTTGCTGATAAAATGGCCATTAACGACAGAAAGAATTGTTCTTCATTCACTTTTCCAGCTTCCTTTCTATGTTTTCGATGCGCACGGCAAGCAGTTGAATCGCCTTGGCCGTCTCCACCTGGGCCTGCGTCTGCATGGTCATCAAATCACAAAGGCGGTCATTGTGGTGGCTGACCACCTCCCCGATGTACCAGCATGCCCCGCCGCATATCGTCAGCGACATCAGGACGCAGGCAAACACGGGGGAAGCCTTGGCAAAATCCAGGAAACGCGCCGGTACTTCGGAGAGCTTACACATGGCCTTATTTCTTGGAAGGTACGATCTGAACAACGGGCGGAACGTCCGTTTCCGGCTGGGCCTGGCTGTAGGAAATATGCCCCTGCTCAATGACGAGGCAGGATCCGTCCTTACAGACCACCGTCTTTTCCGGCGTCACGTCCACGGAATGGCCGCAGCCCTGGAACAGGGAAAAACCAAGAGCACCAACAGCGGCGTAGGCCAAGCCCAGCAGAACCTTTTTCCACCAAGTGGACGCGCCGGAAGCCTTGAGGCCGAGATAGGCCCGAACATCTTCCAGCGCATGCTTACCGATGATCGGGAGGGCAGTATTTGCTACGGCAATCCATCCTTGTTGTTCGTTTTCCGTCAGGTCTGCCCAGTGAGGGATTGGAGTGTTGGACTCATTGTGTGCCTGGGCTGCATAGTACATGTGCATTTCTCTGGCGATAGCCTCGGCATGATTGCATTGATTATTAGTAGTCATATGATTATGTTGTTATTGGTAGAGGTAGTGAAGTAATTGAAAAACTCCACGGCGGCGGGGTCGGTCAGGATAAAAGCCGGGTAGTCCGAGACTGTAAAAATCCTGCGGCCTTTGGTCTCCGCATGGACGGCCTCAACGGTCAAAGATACCGCATCAATCATTGTATAGGCACCATCCTCCGCAAGGGTCAGGACATCTTTTCCCAGCCTTGCCCATACCTGGACGGCTTGCCAGTCCTCACCCAATCCCACCAGCGCAGCAACTACGGACTCCATTGCCGGAGCCTGTTCCGCTGGTATCTCGTCCGCTGTGTAGCGGTCTGTCCGGGTGTAACCTCCAGCGTCCTGATAAATGGCCGTCAACGTGAATTCCTGCCAGTTGCCGGGCCGCGGGAACTGAATTTGTATTTCTGCGTCGTTCATGATTAGAGAGGTATGTTAATATCTTCAAAATCCGCCGTTTCCTCGGATTCAATAGCATTGACGGCCATTGCTTCCAATGCGTGATAGGTTGGATTGGTCAATCCATTGGCATAAAGGTGCCTGGTGCCTGTGCCCGCGTCGGCTGAAAGGGCATATGTTTTCTCATTGCGCGCGTCGATAATCAGGGTGCTTACGCCTGTTCCTGCCTCGAAATTGATGAAGCCGCGGAGAGAAGCTATCTTGAACAGGGTATTGGTACTGCCGCCTCCCAGCTCCATATAAAGAGCCGCCTTTTCCTCCCGCTCTTCTATACTCGGTTGCCCGCTCTGCATGAAAATAAGCCTGTTCAGCCCGTTCGGCATCAGCTCATTATGGCCTACCGGAAGAAATACGGTTGTCGTCTTCACCTGCCAGTGTCCAACGGACTTTACATAAAAAATTTCCCTTACTCTGATTTCATACCCCTTGCGGACAGTATCGTAAGGAGTATTGATGGTAACATCTACGATTTCCCCATGGTTGACGGCCAGATTATCGCCCGGAATCATGGAATAAGAATCCATCGTCAACCCGGTTCTGTTGGTTTTTGAGCCGCGGCCTAAGCCAAAAGTAAATTTAGCGAAGGCTGTCGCGCTGACCGCAAGGGAAAATCCGGCTATGGAACTGTAATTAAATTGACCGTTAGGCCCTATCAGGGGAATAACCGCTGACCCGTACGCATTGGACCCGGCAGAAGCTGCGCCCACTGAAAAACGTTGCATCAACCCGGCAAGAGTACCGTTGGAAGCTTTAGAAATGGAACCCGCGACTGTGATCGAACTGGAATTAAGGTATATAGGCTGAATCAACGCCTGTACGGCTCCTGCCAGACCCATAGCCAAAAAGCGATTAACCGCCGTCGTGTCCGTTGGTGCCCCCACGGCAAGCGGGATGTTGATGCCTCCATTGGCATTGACGACCGCGTCAAACGTGCCTCCCGCGGCGGTGATATTGCCGGGAAGCGTCATGTTGCCGGATGCATCCACCTGCGGCATGGCCTCAAGGGCCTGTTGGGCCGCCGTCGCGGAGTTAGCCGACTCCGTGGCGGATGTCGCGGCATTAGTCGCGGCCATATTGATGCGTCCCTCCGCCTGATCTATAGCCTCTTTAGCGGTTTCGGCACGCTGGACAAGGGGCGTAATCGCCCCCACCGCTCTCTCCTGCGCCGTTTGCACGGCGGCAACGGCATCCGTTCGTGCGCCGGCTATATTCTGCTGCGCGGTCTGTGAGGCACGACCCACGGCAAGCACGGAATCGGCTTGCTTGTCCTGTATGGCAGTAACAGCCTCATTCCTGGCTTCAATAATCTGTTGCTTCCCATTGCTGACCGTTTCCGGCCAGGTGGCGGCCAGCGACTCCACAGCCGTTTTAGCGTCATTGGCGCTCTTGGCGTCACGGGCTGCGTTAGTTGCGGACGTGCCGGCGGCGGCCTCGGAAGCGGCGGCGGCCCTTTTGGAGGCCCAGGCAGACCCTGCATAGCCTTCCGCCTCTTCGGCCCGTGTAGCAGCGGTGGCTGCCGCGTCCGTTGCCGTCTTGGCCGCCTGGCTCGCCGTTTCTGCGTCCGCATGAGCATTCTTGGAAGCCTGGAGCGCATGATAGGCAAAAGCCTGTGCAGCAGTAGTAGCCATCCACTCCATACGGAGACGCATTGTCGCTTCCCCAGGCATAGCGACAAGCAGCGTCCGGTTCTTCATTGGCGGACCGCCTGCCAACTGTGCGACACGAGAAACACCGAGTACGGAAATATGCCCGGAAAACAAAATTCTTTGGGAACCATCATCTGCCTGAACCAGGACATTGTAAGACCATCTTCCTTCCGGCAAGGCGGGGAATGAAATCACCTCATTAGAAGACTCCCCCTTCTCAATGGAAATCTCTACCATCTCCTGATTGGCGGATACAATGCTCCCTGAAAAAATCACGCCGTCCAGAGAAACGGCTTCCCCTGCCATATCCCGAAACAGGGCAGGGAAGGAAAACGGAGTATTCTCCATGCAGGAAAAATGTTCCGTGACGCCCAGGAAATCTAACATGCCTCCCTCTTAGCACACATTTTTGCCGCACGAATACAACCGTAACTTGAACAAGCAAAAAAATCCGCTCCCTGTCGAAACAGGGAGCGGAACAAACAACAACGAATACCCTGGAAAGATAATTAAGCTCCAGCCGTCGCCTTCTCCTTACAAAGAATCTGCACGAAAGATTTTTCGTCTTTCCTGGAAGCCCCATACATGCAAGCGGCATCTGCTCGAACAACAGAAAGGTTCTGATACTTGTCCGGTCGCACGATAGAAAACTTCATCTGATCCCACGGAGAAAGAACCAGGCGGCTCTTGACCCACATCGGACAAATACGATTGCCGTCCTCATCAAACGGCAGCATATTCGTGACCAGGAATCGGACATTCAGCATTGGATTCACCTTGCCATGTTCCAGCACGGAAAAACCGTAATTCTTATTCTTCTGCTCCTCCCACATGATCATCTGCGCCTTCATCGTTGAGGAAATCGCCAGACAAAGAGTGTCGCCGGAAGCCTCGTCCCATGCGTAATTCTCTTCCAGCATGCGCTTGGCTTCAACAATCTGGTCCAGCAGGAACCCGGCAGGATTCTTCGTCCCATCCATCTTGAAATCAGCAGGAACAACCAGACTTGGATCAAGATTGGTCAACGTGGCGCCTGAATTGCCCGTGTAATTAGGTGCAAGCATTCCCCCGCAAACACTATCCGAAGTTGTACGGATGCGGAACTTTCCGGGATTATCCGTATCGGGAACCACCCCAAGCAAAACCTGATCAAGCAGCCTCTTGCCGGCCTTCTTCATTTCCGAGATAAAATCGCTGATACTGAGTTCAAGGTCGTTCAATAGGATGTTGTCAATATCATCCTTGTGAAGAGAGTCCGCATAACGTTGAGGTTTAATTACACGCTTCCCCATGGAAAGCTCGTGCGGGCTGGCCTCTACGAATCTGTTGCCGATCTCCTTGAACTCCGTCTTGCCCACATAGGGAATCTCCATATCTTTCCCGCGACCGGGGAGAACGGAACAATACGGCTCAAGAATAGACGTAACCTGTTGAATCTCACGCTCGAAAATTGTCGAATACTTCGTGCGGAGCATATCTGCAATAGAAAGATTAAACTCCATGCCCCTGTCATTGCACGGAACGTGATCGGAGACATACAACCACGACTTGAACAAAAACGCCCACGACTTGAACAAAACAATCAAAAGCGCAGCCTGGAAGCCTGTTCCTTGCTGTGCTCGTCGCGCAAATGACCATACACCCGCATGGCGAGAGCGCCCCCGTCCTGGTGCCCCAGCCACTTGGCCACGGTCGGAATATCTACTCCCTGCTCAATACACGTCGTGGCGAAAAAATGGCGCAGATCATGCACCCGGACATGGGGCAACCCCAGGCGGACACAGGCATTTGTAAGAGCTTTCCTTGGGTTTTCAATAACGAACACAGGAGATGTTGCGGTCAAGTTATTGTTTGTTTTTTTCATCCGCTCAATCACATCCCGTAGAGCTGGGTTAATATACAATATCCGTCTTTTGACTGCATGTTTAATTGCCGGGACGGATATGGAGTCTTTTCCAATATCGCCCCATACCAAGCGTCGGGCTTCTTCAATCCGCAGACCAGAGTAGGCCAAAAAAGCCACCATATCTGCTGCAGGGGAATCAAGGCTCTTTTCCCGGTACTTTCGCAGTAAAGGAGCACGCCTGATTTCTTCTACAATACGAACAAATTCTTCTTTTCCCCGGGATGAAAAATTCCGTCGGTTTCAGACTCAATCTCTCCAGTTTTGCGGTAGGGTCTGAAACTACGTACCCGGAATCCCTGAGCATAGCAAATATTTTTCGAACTGCACCAAGAGCTCCATTGGCCGTTCTTGGCGAACAACTCTGTGCTTTTTTGGTCCACCATAACCGGCACATATTGGCCGTGATGGCTTCCGCTGCCACATCTTGTTCAACCAGCTTGCGAGCATGCTCCGCGAAAAGCAGAGCAGATTCAAGGGCCCTAGGTTTAAGATTGGGCCTCATCTTTTGCTGGGCAATGTAGGTATCTACCGCTACATACCAAGAGATGTTTCCGATAGTCGGGGTATTTGTCCCCATCTCCTGCAAAAAGGCAGCCATTTTGGCAATAGCCTCATTTATATCCTTTGTTTTAAGTGAACGTCTTATCGTTTTTCGGCCACCTTGTCTGGAATCCACACGAGCATAGTAAATGCCAGAATTCTTTTCCCGGTACAAGTGGGCGTAATCGGTAGGCTCGAAGTATTGACGCATACCCATCTCTTGCCATTCCTGTGACCCCAACACAACATTTTTTCATTTTGACGTGTGGCCTGACGTGTGGCTAATCTAAAAACAGGGGAAAACAAAAACCGCTGTAAGCGTTTCAGCTTACAGCGGTTAAAAATGGTCGGGTTGACAGGATTCGAACCTGCGACCCCCTGCACCCCATGCAGGTGCGCTACCAGACTGCGCTACAACCCGATGAACTCGGACCGACCGGGGTCGTGTCTCGTGACGGCGAGGTGTATATAGGAAAACTTTAGTGTTGGCAAGAGTCTTTTTTCATAGCATACCTTTTTTGTCATGAAGCAAGTTCAAGTTGCAGTCGTCGGGGCCAGTGGCTACACCGGGCAGGAATTGTTGCGCATCCTGCTGAACCATCGCGGGGTGAAGCTGGTGTGCGCTACTTCCCGCCAGTATGCCGGGCAGCCGTTGTGGGAGGTTTTTTCCCCCGTTTCCGTCAGGTTCCGGGTTCCGGTCTGAAGTTTACGGATTCCGATGTGGAGGCGATTGCCGCTACTGGGGCGGAGGTCGCTTTTCTGGCCCTGCCTCATGGCGTGGCTGCTTCCTATGCCCGCGGCCTGGTGGACAGGGGCCTGCGCGTGATTGACCTGAGCGCGGATTTCCGTCTGGACAGCCCGGAGGTGTACGAAGAGTATTACGGGAACCCCCACCCGGATACGGCCCTGATGCAGGAAGCCGTGTACGGCTTGCCGGAGTGGCGCCGGGAGGAGATTGCCCGGGCGCGCATTGTGGCTTCTCCCGGTTGCTATCCCACCAGCATTCTTTTGCCTCTCATTCCCTTGTTCAGGGCGGGCATGCTGGAGCCGGAGGACGTGGTGGTCTGTTCCGGCAGCGGCGTGAGCGGAGCGGGGCGCAAGGCGTCCATTCCGCTGCTGTTCTGCGAGTGCAATGAGAGTTTTCATGCCTACGGAGTGCCGAAACACCGCCATTTGAGCGAAATTGAACAGGAGCTTTCCCATGCCGCGGGGGAAACGGTGGTGATGTCCTTTACCCCCCATCTGATTCCCGTTAATACGGGCATCTGCTCCACGATTACGGCCAAAGTGAAAAAGGGGGCGGACCCTGAATGCGTCGGCCGCCTGCTGGAAGAAGCTTATGCCGCGGCCCCGTTCGTCCGCCTTCTGGGGCGCAACCAGCCTGCGGATACCAAGAATGTAACGCGGACGAACTGTGTGGACATTGGCTGGGCTTATGATCCCCGCACGAACCGCGTGATTCTGATGAGCGCGGAGGATAATGTGGTGAAGGGAGCGGGGGGCCAGGCCGTTCAGTCCTTCAATATCATGTGCGGATTTGATGAAACGGAAGGCTTGTGGGTTCTGTAGCTTTTTGATATGTTGAAAGACACTTTCAAGACGATGAATGATTCATCCTATATTCCGGTTGACGGGGGCGTTTGCGCGCCCCGGGGATTTTTGGGGAGCGCCGTAAGCTGCGGCATCAAGAAGCCTACAGACACGCGTCTGGACCTGGCCCTGATTTATTCCACGGAACCCTGCGTGTCCGCAGGAACGTTTACGACCAACCGCGTGCAGGCCGCCTGCGTGAAGGTGAGCCGGGAGCATCTCCGGAAAGGAAATATCCGCGCCATCGTAGCGAACAGCGGGAACGCGAACGCCTGCACTGGAACCCGTGGGGTGGAGGACGCCAGGGGCGAATGTCGCAGCGTTGCGGAGCTTCTGGGGCTGAAGCCTGCAGAAGTGGCCGTATGTTCCACCGGCGTGATTGGCCTGCCAATGCCTATGATGCGCATTTACCCGAAGTTTCCGGAATTGGCGGGGGGGCTTTCCCGTGACAAGGGGCATGAGGTGGCCCAGGCCGTGATGACCAGCGACACGAAGGAGAAAATCATTGCCATTGAGTTTGTAGTGCAGGGTAAACCCGTGCGCATCGGCGCCTGCTGCAAGGGGGCGGGCATGATCAATCCCTGCATGGCGACCATGTTGTGTTTTATCACGACGGATGCGGGCGTTTCCCGCGATGTGCTGGAGCTGTGCGTCCAGTCCGGAGTGAAGAGTTCTTTTAACTGCATCACCATTGATGGAGACATGAGCACGAATGACACGGTTCTGGTGATGGCGAATGGGGCATCCGGCGTGAAGCTGGAAACTCCGGAAGATATTTACGCATTCCAGCAGGCTTTGGCCCATGTGATGCTGGAACTGGCCAAGCACATCGTGCAGGACGGAGAGCGGGTGACCAAGTTCGTCACCGTGCATGTGACGGGAGGCCGCACGGAGGATGAAGCTAAAAAAGCGGCGGAAGCCGTAGCCAAGTCTTCCCTGGTGAAGAGTTCCTGGAACGGGAACGATCCCAACTGGGGGCGTATTATTCATGCTGTGGGCTACTGCGGAGCAAAGGTGGACGAAGAGAAGATAGACATCGACATCGCCGGTTTGGCCGCCTGCCGCGGCGGCGTGCAGGCGGATACTCCGTCCGACGATTTGCGGCAGGCCGTGCAGGTTCCCGCGTTCCAGGTGGATATCAATTTGAATCGGGGCGAGTTTTCCCATACGGTGTATACCACGGATTTGTCTCCGGAATACGTGGATTTCAACCGTTCCGAGTATGCGTACTGGAACCAGGCGAAGGCGGACGGCCTGACCTGTTAACCGGTTCAGTCATGGCGCGTGGCAAATGCCGCCAGGGAAAGGCGGGGGGAATGGCTCCCTCCGCCGGGATGCTGATGGAGGTGCGGCGCCTTCTGGATGAAGGCGCTTTCCGCGCTTCCCGCGCCCAGCGTTTCTGTACCGGCGCTGCGGATTGCTGCCGGTTCCGCCTGACCGGGGAGACGCCGCATGTAACGCTGGGTGAGGCATGGGTGGCCTGGAAGGCGTGGCGCGCTTCCGGACGTACCCGGCTGGAGCTGCCTCCGGACGGGAGCTGCCCTTTTTTTAAGCGGGCAGAGAAAATGCATGATTTATGAAGGCAGGCCGTTAGCGTGCCGCACTCATTTCTGCGTGCCGGCCGGGCGCCTTGCCCCGCCGGGAGGTCATTGACCTGATTCATGCGCTGGAAGATATTGACGCCGCGCTGGGCGGCGATGGCGCGTCCCGGCTTCCGGAGGCCGTGGAACGGCTGTCCCGAAAAGGCCCGGCGGACGGAAGGAAGAGGCGGCGATGACTGTCCGGGGTTTTGACGGCTGTCAGGTATCTATTTCCGGGCGGGGACATGTTTTCCCGCATGTGTTGATGACCGGATCCACGTCAAGGAGATGGGATTTCCCGGGGAGGCAGGCAGGAAAACGACTTTTCAGTCCTCCGAGTCCGTTTTTTCTCTTTTTCCTGTTTGGAAGCCAGATGGCGCAGGGCGCTGGCGGCCTTTTTGTTGCCGTGCCGGACGGCTTTCAGATACCATTCTTCCGCCTGTTTATCGTCCTGCTCAATGCCGTAGCCGTGGGCGTAGCAGTTGCCCACATTAAACATGGCTGTGGCGTTGCCCTGTTCTGCCGCCTTAAGGTACCATTTCAGGGCTTCTTCCCGGTTGACGGGCGTTCCTTTTCCGTTCAGATGGCACCACCCCAGGTTGAGCTGGGCTGTTGTATGCCCCTGTTCTGCGGCTTTGGTGTACCAGTGGACGGCTTTGGCCATGTCCACTTCCATGCCCCGGCCGTTGCCGTAGCACCATCCCAGCGTGTATTGGGCCGTAATCTGGCCCTGAAGGGCTGATTTGTGATACCACACCAGCGCTTTGTCCAGATCCGGCTCCACGCCGAAACCGTTTTCATAGCACCAGCCCAGATTGTATTGGGCCGTAGCGTGGTTCTGCATGGCGGCTTCTTCATACCAGTAAGCGGCTTTCCGCGGGTTTTTGGGGGTCCCGCTTCCGTTGCCATAGCACCAGGCCAGGTTATACTGGGCGCGGGGGTCTCCCTGTTCCGCGGCCTGCTTGTACCAGTATACGGCCTGTTCCCAGTTTTTCCGGCTGGGGCTGTTGGCATAAATCCAGCCGAGGTTGAGCTGGGCTACCGCATGGCCCTGTTCCGCCGCTTTTTTGTACCACCCGATGGCCTGGTGTTCGTCTTTTTCCACTCCCAAGCCGTTGACATAGCAGAACCCAAGGTCAAATTGCGCGGTGGGGTGCCCCTGTTCGGCGGCTTTCCGGTACCAGTAAAAGGCCTTGTCGTTGTCCTGAGGGGCGCCGATGCCGTTGGAATAGGCCCATCCCAGATTGAGCTGGGCGGTAACGTGACCCAGTTCCGCCGCCTGCTGGTAGCAGTAGAAAGCTTCCTGCTGGTTTTCCGCCACCCCGCGCCCCTGTTCGTAGTTGATTGCCAGCTGGAACAGTGCCTGGGCGTCTCCTTTCAGAGCTATTTGCTGAAGGGTTTCTACGTCGACGGAATAGGTGGAGACGGTGTTTTCCTGCTCGCCGTGGTTGTGGGAAGCGTCATTCATTTCACAGGTAACCGCACTGGGGAACACTGGGACAATTTTTGCTCTCCTGAACTTGTGCGCTCGCCGATTCTGCACATTTCCCCCATAAGAATCAAGACCCGTTTTTATTGGGGCCGGAGTTCGGAAAGCGTTACCGTCCAGCGCGCCTGCGGCGGGACAGGGCAAGGAATGAACCGCAGAGGAAGAGGATTCCGGCGCCGGGTTCCGGGATTCTCAGATCTCCCAGCGGAGCGGTGAAGCTCTGTATTTCCCCCAGGCGGATGCCCGACAGTCCCGCTTCCTCGTAATTATAACTGTACACGTCGTTTTCTCCATCCAGGCTGGTCAGATAAATATCGCAGTGGGAGGAGCCGTATTCGTCCGTATAGTCGTTCACGACTACTTTCTGGCGGAACATTTCCACAGCGTAGTCGTCCGAATCCGTCAGGTAGATAATCAGATTGCCGTCTTTGTCCGTGTCGTAGCCCCACATGGTGATGGCGTGGCCTCTCCCTTCTTCCCCGACGGTCAGCGTGGTTCCCCAGTTGTTGTTGATGCTGTTTGTCAGTTTCTGGTAAACGCCGCTTCTGGTGTCTCCTTCCCAGAAGCTGTATGCGGAAAATAAGGGGTTGTCAACAGCTCCTCCGCTTGAGGACTGCGGGACTGTCAGTCCCAGCTCTTTCCAGTATCCTCCGGGAGCTGTCGTCGTAGAAAGGCTCGGATAGGCGGTGGTATCCAGCATCCCGCCGTTGACCCACCAGTTGTAGGCCTGTTCCACGGAGCCTCCGCTGTTTGTCCAGTTCGTGGAGATGGTTTGGTAAATGGCCAGCTGGGCGACCTGCGGCATGACATCGTAAGTGGCGGATTTCCCGTTGGGCGTGGTGGATTTCAGGTCGCTTCTGGTATCCTGCCACCATTGGAGAACGTTGGATGCCGCCGCCGCCCAGCAGATATTCTGGTCATAAGGAAGGTACAGCCATTCTGTGGGCCGTGCGGAAACCGGAGGATTTAACGGGTTGGTGGGGTGGGGCTTGGTCCCCCATGTCCATTTGGTTTTTTTATTGCAATCATACCATCCGCCGGATTCGGAGACGTTTTCAAGGAATACGGGCGCGGCATGAAGCGTTCCGGGAAGTAACAACGCCGCCAGAGCCGAAGAGAGGAAACGGAGAGTCATAGGAAAAAGGAATACGTAATTCCTTTTTTTGTTAAAAAACAGGGAGGTCGTCAAGATAATAAATAGGGGAAGGAGACGAATAAACTCCGGGAGGCAGATTTTTTCCCGAAGACGCCGGGAACGGGATGTCCGGAGGACAGGACAGATGAGTGATTTTCAGGGGCTGCCGTTGTTAACGGGGGACGAGCCAGGGAGAAGTGGGCGATTCCGGATTGGACGCTACATCTGCGGAGCCCTCGGCCACGATATTGCCGCCGTGCCTGCCGGCTCCGGGGCCCATGTCCACCAGGTAGTCCGCGGCATTGAGCAGGTCCTTGTGGTGTTCCACGCAGAGGATGGTGTGCCCGGCATCCCTCAGACGGAAAAGGGCTGCCAGGAGAAGGGCCACTTCATTGAAGTGAAGGCCGCTGGTGGGTTCGTCCAGAATGAACAGGGCCCTTTTCCCGTCTTCCGCCAGTTTCCAGGACGGGGCTTTGGCCAGTTCCGCAGCTATTTTTATGCGCTGGGATTCTCCGCCGGAAAGGGTGTCCGCCCTGCGGTTGAGATTGAGGTATCCCAGCCCTACGTCCTGCATGCTTTTCAGGATGGCGGCGGCTCTGGGCAGGGAGGAAAAGAATTCCGCCGCTTCGTCCACGGTCAGGGCCAGCGCCTGGGCAATGGATTTCCCTTTCCAGGTGACTTCCAGCGTTTCCCTGTTGTAGCATTGCCCGTGGCAGGCGTCGCAGGGCATGGCCACATTTCCCAGGAAGTTCATATCCACTTCAATCATGCCCGTTCCCTGGCACCGTTCACAACGGCCTCCGCGAATATTGGGGGAAAAGCGCGCCGCCGTGTATCCCCTCTGCTTGGAAAGGGGGAGCTGTGCGTAAAGGGGGCGCAGCACCTGGAGCAGGCCGGTAGCGGTGGCCGGCGTGGAACGCGGCGTTTTGCCGATGGGCGACTGGTCGATGACTACAAGGCGGTTGAAGTGCTCCGTTCCCTGCACGCGGCGCGGAATATCCTTTTTCCCGGAAAGGGCTTGCCTGACCGCGGGGATGAGACAGTCCCGGACAAGGGTGGATTTCCCTGAACCGGAAGGGCCGGAGATGCAGGTCAATGTACCAACCGGGATATTCAGAGTGACATTGTTGAGGTTGTGTTTGTCCGCTCCGGTCAGGACCAGACGCTCCGCAGGAGCTGTCTTGTGTCCGGAGGCGGGCATGCTCCGTTTGCCTGAAAGCCATTCCCCAGTGGGGCTTCCGGCATTTTCCAGTATTTCCGCAAGGGAGCCCTGCGCCAGAATACGGCCTCCGTTGGTCCCGGCTCCGGGGCCCATGTCCACCAGGTAATCCGCCGCGGTTAGAATTTGCTCATCATGCTCTACGACCAGGACTGTGTTGCCCTGGTTCCGTAGCGTCCGGAGAGCGCGGAGCAGGCGGTCCGTATCGGCGGGGTGCAGTCCGGCCGTGGGTTCGTCCAGGATGTAAAGAACTCCGGAAAGGCCGCCTCAGCTGGGAAGCCAGGCGCGCCCTTTGCAGTTCGCCTCCGGAAAGGGTGTTTGCCTGGCGGTCCAGAGACAGGTAGGAGAGCCCCAGCTCATTCAGGAAGCGCACGCGTTTGTTGATTTCCTCCATGAGCGGGTTTAATGCCGCCGCCAGGGAAGGGGGCGTTTTCAGGCGTTCCAGTTCTCCAGCCATATCTTCCAGCGGAAGAGCCGTCAGTTCCGCCAGATTGTAGGCCCGGTCCGGCGCAGACATGGTGACGGCCAGGGCCAGAGGGGAAAGACGCTTGCCTCCGCAGGCGCGGCACGGACCGTTTTCCTGTTCATTCAGGCCGGTTCCCCGGCAGGAGGGGCATGCCCCCAGCGGGGAGTTGAAGGAAAAATGGCGGGGAGTAAGCTGGGGCAGAAGGAAGCCTGTTTCCGGATTGCGGTAGCGGGTGTGGAAGGCCCGGGTTGAAACTTCCTCTCCCGGTATGGTGATGATGGCCCGCACCTCGTCCGGATTGATACGGAGAGCTGTTTGCAGGGAATCCGCAATGCGCGAGGCCGTATTTTCTCCTCTGACGATGAGGCGGTCAATGACCAGGGCCGCGTCCGGAGGCGGGGGGGCGGGGGAGCTTATTTCTTCAATATCCCGCATTTCTCCGTTCCAGTAAACCCGTAGGAAGCCCTGCCGCTGGAAGTCGCCAAGCGTTGCTGCGGGGTCCTGGGACAGCAGGTTTTCCGCCGGAGCGGCCAGAACCAGGCGCGTGTGTTCCGGCAGGGAAACGAGTTCCTCCGTAATCCGGTCCGGGCTTTTGCGTTCCAGTTTCTTTCCTGTCTCCGGATCATGGGGCGTGCCGGCGGCTGCGTAAAGGATGCGCAGGTAGTCCAGAATTTCCGTGATACTCCCCAGCAGGGTGCGGGAACTCTGCTGCCTGGCGGATTGCTCCAGGCACAGGGCCGGGGGCAGCCCGGTAATGCTGTCCACTTCCGGTTTTTCCGGTTGATCCATGCCCTGTCTGGAGCGTGCCGACAGGCAGTCCAGAAAACGCCTGCGGGATTCGGAAAAAAGCGTATCGAACGCCAGGGATGATTTTCCGGAGCCGGAAGGGCCGCAGAATGCGATGAGCTTGTTGGACGGAAGGTCCAGATCCAGATTCCGGAGGTTGTGCTGGCGCGCGCCGCGGATGGAGATGGGAAGATTCATGTTATGCAAGGCGTGTAAAGGCTCCCTGGTGTGAGCCGCCTTCCTCAATGATGAGACGGCGCGCCGTGATATCTCCCAGGAATTTGGCGTGCCGGTGGATGGTGACGGTTTCATCCGCCCTAAGCGTTCCTTCCAGAGAACCCTGTATCCAGATGTTCTCCACGCGGATGGTTCCTGTGACCAGCACCGTCGTCTTTTTTTCCACCACCATCCTGCGGGCGGAGATGGAACCGGAGATGTGCTGGTCCGTTTTGATTTTGCAGACGCCGCGGCACAGGAAATCACCGGATGCCCTGCCGTATAAGACCATGTCACGGCATTCGATGTTCAGCCCTTTCAGGGCTGCATTGGCCTGTACGGTAACGCTTCCGCAGGTTTGCACCTTGGTCCGGTGCGTTCTGCTGTGTAAAATGACGTCGTCCAGTTTGATATACGCGGAGCAGTGGCCGCACCTGGCGGAAACTGCCGTGGCGGGGACGGAAGTGATTTTGCGGCAGGAGAAGCATTCCACCTCCCGGGCAGGCGCCGGGTTGCTTTCCGCAGTTGGCGGGAGTGTCCAGGGCGGCGCCGGGGAGGGGTGGCTGATTTTCCCAGAGGGCGCGGCGCTGATCCGGGGGGACGGGATGGAAGATGGGGTTCATGGAACAAAGAGGGCGGCAAAAGAACGGACCGTTCTTTTGCCGCCCTTGAAAGTAGCAGGCGGAGAGTTTTTTATTCCGCGTCAATATCCAGCGTGCTCTGGCTGGCCGGAGCAGGGGGGGGCCGGCTCCGGAGCGAAGGCATGGACGGAAGCCGCCTTCTTGGCGGCGGAAGCTCCTGTAGCTCCTACCGTGGGGGCGCCTACGGTAGAATGGCCGATGAAGATTGCACCGCCTTCAATAGCCAGGGAGGCGGCCTGGATGTCACCTACGAGTTCCGCCGTGCTTTTCAGTTCCACGCGGTCCGTGACTGTTACATTGCCGATGACCTTGCCGTGGATGATGACGGATTTGGTGTTGATTTCCGCCCGGATGACGGCGTTCTGGCCTACGGAAAGCACCCCTTCGGAGGAAATGTCGCCTTCCACGGTGCCGTCAATCAGCAGGTCATCGGAAAAACGCAGAGAACCGATTACCTCCACATCGGAGTTCAGCACATTGCGGGTCAGCTGCTGGACACGGGTGGTGGGGGCGTAGGAAGGCACGGCTTCCGCAACCGGTTCGGGAATGTCCTGGCTCTTGGCTACATCCATCCAGCTGGGGGTGGATTCAGGATTTTTATTGCCCTTGGGGGCGGGAACGGTAGTGAATGATCCAAACATGGCGTTAAAAAGAGGGGGTGAAAGGTAAGATGGGAGCTCTTGAAACTCGTCCGGTTTAATGTACATCACCCGCATGTGGATGTGAAACAATTTTCTCCGGCAGGGATAAAAAAATGTGTCTGTTTTTTATCGTTGCGCTGCCTTGGGCGTTCCGGTAGTGTGTGACCGTCTTTCCGCGATTGTTTTCTGTGGATATTTCCGTTTTGAAATGAGTGATTTATTTGAAAAAAAGCTGTTCCTTTCTCCGGCCGCGCGCAGGCGCGGCGGAAAAGCGGGCTTTGCGCTGGGCCGCATTCTTTCCGTCATCTTTTTCGTGATCGCGCTGGGAATGTTTTTCGGCGGTCTTTTCTTCTGGCTCCAGAAGCGCCAGGCATCCCTGGATTCCGGAGCGGCCGCGCGGATTTGCGCCACGCCGGAGATGTTGTCCGGAGAATTGAAAGCCGCTCTGAAAGACAGGGTGGACTATAGTTTCTGGCCTCCTTATCACATTTCTCCGATGGAAAAGCAGGACCTGCTGCGCAACTGCCTGGCGGAGGCACAGAAATATCTGAGCGCCGCGGATGTGGTGCAAAAATCCTCTTTTGTGTGGAAGTCCCTGCAATCGCTTCCTTTAATGGTCAGGCATTACGCCATGTCTCCGCCTGAGGCGATTGTCAGCAGGCCTAAGGGGCCTAAAAGCTTTGCCGTGTTTGAGGTGGAGGGGCATCCCTGCGCCCAGCTCCTGGTTGGTTTTGAAAAGACTCCCGATATGGAATTCTGTTTTTTCAAGGATGAACAGGATGGTTCCTGGAAGCTGGACTGGCAGCAGTTTGCCCGCTTTCAGCCGATGAACTGGGAGGATTTTGTACGGGGAAAAGGGGAGGATATTGCGGAATTCCGCGTATGGATGGTTCGGGAGCGCATGTCGGAAAATAAGGATGACTACGCATTTAAGCTGATTGCTCCCGGGATGAACGGTTCCGAAGAGCGCAGCATTGCCCGGCCCATGGTGTATGTCCCCAGAAAATCGGAAATGGGTAAGCGTTTGTTCATGTTGTTTAAGATCAATGAGGAGATGGAACATTCCCCATACCGGGTGTTGAACGCCAATGACGAGGCTGACATGCTCCGCGCGCGGGTTCTCCTTTCCCGCAGCAAAGAGCCCAACCGCAAGGGGGAATATTCCTTTACGCTGGTCAGGCTGCTGGGGGAAGGCTGGTACGGCCTTTCTTTCCCGGAATAAAAAGGAAGGATTGGGCCGGCCTCTTGCTTTGCGGAGGATGGGGATGCGTTTTACCGGCGGTGGAAACGGGGAGGGGGCCCTTCATGTGGGCGCCTGGGGCGGTGGGGCCGGAAAGGGGGCGGGCATGGCGTAAGGCGTGCGGCATGATGTCTGCGGCAGACGCCCGCCGGCCAGAAAGGGCCGTGGTAATGCGGCCTGGGGTTCCATGCAGGAACATGGCAGCCGCGGTAGATGTCCCTGATGACGTAAATGGTTGCGCCTGCAGGGGTATAGGCGTAAATGGGCCGTCCGCATGGGGAATATCCCCAGATGGGGAATCCGGAGGGGTCATACAGGAAAACGGCCTGCCCTGCCGCAGGTACGCGGATTTCGCCATGCAGGTGAATTCCGGCTTCCGCGACGGGGGAAGAAAAGGCCAGGAGGGCAGATATGGCGCTTCCGGCGCAGCAGGCAAGAAGATGGTTTCCGGCAGGGTTGTTGTTCATCGGTTTTTTGAATGGTGGTTGACGGCAGTTATCCGATAGAGCGGAGTCCCCGTCCCGTTTTGTGTAATTTTCCATGCCCGTCATTCAGGGAAGGGGTAAAGGGAATACCGTCTTGACCTGGAGGGGCGCCCCGGGCAAAGTGACCGCGTGACGAGATTCAGACCATGCATTGATTTACACGGCGGGCGCGTGAAGCAGATTGTGGGCGGAACCCTGACGCAGGATGGCGTTTCATTGCGCACCAATTTCGTCTCCGACCGCGGCGCGGCATGGTATGCGGATTTGTACCGCAGGGACGGTCTGAGCGGAGGGCATGTGATCAAGCTGGGCCCAGGGAACGACCATGTGGCGCGGGAGGCCCTGGCGGCATGGCCGGGAGGCCTTCAGGTGGGCGGCGGCATGACGCCGGAAAACGCGGAGGAATGGATTTCCTCCGGGGCCAGCCATGTGATTGTTACTTCCTGCCTGTTTGATGCGGAGGGAACGCTGCGGATGGACAGGCTGAAGGATCTTGTTTCCGCAGTGGGCGCGGAACGGCTGGTGCTGGATTTGAGCTGCCGCAGGGTTCAGGGAGGCTGGGCCGTGGCCATGAACCGGTGGCAGACTTTGACGGAACTCCGGGTAACGGCGGAGACGCTGGATGTTCTGGCGGAATATTGCGCGGAGTTTCTTATTCATGCGGCGGATGTGGAAGGGCTCTGCACCGGCATTGACCGGGAACTGGTGGAAATGCTGGGAAACTGGCGCCGCCTGCCCATGACATATGCCGGAGGCATCAGCCGCATTCAGGATATTGACGAAATAGATGCTTTGAGCGGCGGAACCATGGATGCCACGGTGGGGAGCGCTTTGGATTTGTTTGGCGGCGGTTTAATCAGGTATGGGGATCTGGTGGCCAGGCAGCACGGGAAGTCCGGCATGGAAACGGTATGAAACTGGCTCTGAAAGTTATTCCCAATGCGAAGAAGAGCGAGGCCGTGGGATGGGAGGAAGATCCCCGTGCCGGCCGCGCGCTGAAGCTGCGCATTGCCGCGCCTCCCGTGGAGGGAAAGGCGAACAAGGTCGTCGTCCTTTTCCTGTCCGCATGGCTGGACATTCCCCGTTCCTCCATCAGCCTGCTGCGCGGGGAATCCTCCCGGCTGAAAGTGGTGGAACTGCCGGACGGATGCGAGGGAAAACTTGCCCGGCTGCTTTCTGCGGAGGATATTTCCGGAGCTTAGGAAAGCCGGGCGGAAGGCAGGCATTTTCTTTATGCGTAGAAGGGTTGCATCAGGCGCGGTCCATTACGCGTCAAACGTCATCCATGTCTTAGCAGGCCGTTGACGCATCCGGTAAAAGAATTTACATTGCCCGCATGAGCGACGAAGAGAAAGAGAAAAACGCGGAAGCGGAAGAGCTGGAGGTGCAGGAACAGGTGCAGGATGCTCCTGCCGAGGAGAAGGTGGCGGAACCTTCCCTGGAAGAGGAATTGCTTAAATGGCGGGATACCGCCATGCGCACTGCTGCGGAATATGATAACTACCGCAAGCGCATGGTGAAGGAGGAGGAATGCGCCAAGTTCGCCAATCAGCGCCTGCTGGAAGAACTTCTACCCGTCATTGATAATTTTGAAATGGGCATGGCCGCCGCCAGCGCAGATGCCTCCTCCATGATTTACATCGGCATGAGCATGGTGAAGAAGCAGCTGGACGAATTTCTCGCCGGCAATGGCGTGAGCGCCGTGGAGCCTGTGGTGGGAAGCATGTTTGACCACGCCACGGAGGAAGCTCTTCAGCGGGAACCCTCCGACCAGCCGGAAGGCACCGTTCTGCGCGTTATCCGCAAGGGGTATATGCTGAAAGACAGGCTTCTGCGCCCGGCGAACGTGGTTGTCGCCCATACTCCGGACCCCGAACCGCAAGTCTGACCGTTTTTTTAACATTCACGCCACATGGCTAAAAAAGATTATTACGAAATTCTCGGCGTTTCCAAGGACGCTACTGACGATGAGATTAAGAAGGCCTATCGCAAGCTGGCCTTAAAGTACCATCCGGACCGCAACCCGGACGACCCGTCCGCAGAAGAAAAGTTCAAGGAGCTGGGAGAGGCCTATGAGGTGCTTTCCGATGCGGACAAGAGGGCTGCCTACGACCGCTTCGGCCATGCCGCCTTTGAACAGGGCGGTCCCGCTGCGGGCGGCGGTTATGCCGGGGGAGGGTTCCAGGATCCGATGGATATTTTCGCCCAGATGTTTTCCGGAATGGGCGGTTTTGCGGATATGTTCGGAGGCGCCGGCCGCGGCGGCCAGAAAAGGTCCACCAAGAGACCCGGTTCCGATTTGCGCTATGATTTGGACATCACGCTGGAAGAGGCTGCGAAGGGATGCACCAAGAAGCTTGAGATTGAGCGTCTGGTGACTTGCAAGACCTGCCACGGTACCGGGGCCAGGGATGGAAAGGAAGCGTTCAAGTCCTGTCCTACCTGCCAGGGGCGCGGCATCATTACCCAGCAGAGCGGCTTTTTCGTCCAGCAGTCCACCTGCCCCACCTGCCACGGCACCGGGGAAATCATCTCGGACCCATGCCCCGTCTGCCGCGGGGAAGGGCGCGTCAGGGAGGATTCCCACATCACCATCCGTATTCCTGCGGGCGTTGCCACGGGCAGCCAGCTCCGCATCGCCGGGGAAGGGGATGCCGGGGTGCATGGCGGCCCTACCGGGGATCTGCACGTGTTTATTGACGTCAAACCGCACGATATTTTCCAGAGGGAGGGCAACGACCTGAGCTGCACGGTTCCGGTTCCGCTTTCCCTGGCTGTTTCCGGCGGCAGGCTGAAAGTGCCCACGCTGGAAGGCGCGGCCACCATCAAGCTGCCGGAAGGAACGCAGAACGGCATGATCTTCCGTCTGCGCGGCAAGGGGGTAAAGGCCCTTCGCGGTTCGGACGTGGGGGATATGCTGGTGGAGGTGGAGGTGGAAATCCCCTCCCGGCTTACCAAGGAGCAGGTGGATAAGCTGAACGCGTTTGCCTCTGCCCTGGATGAAAATCGGAACCAGCCGGCTTGCGTGGAGTTTGCCGACAAGGCGGCGCGTTACCTGAAGAGCAAATAAGGTCCGTTTCCCTTTTTCAGACATGGCCCGCTTTTTCCTCCCGCCTTCCGAATGGGCTGCTCCCGCCTGGGAGCTGCGAGGGGATGAAGCGCACCATGCCGCCAAGGTTCTGCGCCTGCAGCAGGGTGACTCCTGCATCGTGTTTGACGGTTGCGGCCGTGCGGCCCACGCTGTGGTGGCGGAACCTCCGCGCAGCTCCGGCGTGCTGCTGGTTCCGGGGGAGGAATGCCCTCCTTCTCCCCCCGTGGCCCATTTGACGCTGTGCCAGGCTGTTCCCAAGGGGGCCAACATGGATCTCATTATCCAAAAGTCTGTGGAACTGGGGGTTTCTGCTATTGTTCCGCTCGTGACGGACCGCACGATCGTGCGCCTGAATGCCCGGGAGGCTGAGGCCAAAAGGCAGAAATGGCAGCGCATCGCCTTGGAGGCCTGCAAGCAGTGCGGCCAGAACACGCTGCCGAAAGTGGCGCTTCCCGTTCCCTTTGCGGAATGGCTGCGCGGAGGAATTCCGGAAGGACTGAATATTATCGCCTCTCTGGCGCCCGGAGTGCGGCCGGTCAGGGAAGTGCTGGAGGCCGCTCGTTCCCGTTCCGTCCGTCACGCTTCTCTGCTGGTGGGGCCGGAGGGGGATTTTACGGACCGGGAGACGGCCATGGCGTTGGAAGCGGGGTTTGTTCCCGTCACGCTTGGCCCTATCGTTCTCCGGGTGGAGACGGCCGCCTTTTTCGGCCTGGCCGCCATGCGGTACGCCCTGGACTGAGTTTTTTCATACGCATTCCCATGTTTAAAAATATCATTTTCGACTGGTCCGGCACCCTGGTGGACGACTTGGCCCTGACGTTGGACGCCTCCAACTACGTCTTTTCCCAATACGGGAAACCCTGCATGAACAGGGATGAATTTCGCGCGGAATTCCAGCTTCCCTATCCGGACTATTATGCCCGGGTGCTGCCCCACGCGGATCTGGATGAACTGGAAGACCATTTCCGGTACGCCTTCCGCGTTTCCAATGCTCCGGTGGAAGTGCTGCCGAATGCCCGGGAATTCCTGGAGTTCTGCCGCGCGCGCGGCGTGCGCTGCTTTATTCTTACCAGCGTGGACGCCAAGGAGTTTGATACCCAATGCAGGGAGCTGGGCATGATGGAATATTTTGAAGCCATTCATGCGGGCATCCGCCATAAGGATGCCCACATTCATACCCTGCTGGCCCAGCATGGGCTGCATGCCCATGAAACCGCATTTATCGGGGACATGCAGCATGATGTGGAAACGGCCCATCACGCAGGCATCACATCCATTGCCGTCCTGACCGGCTATAATGACGCTGCGCAGCTTTCCAAGGCCAAACCGGACATGATTGTTCCGGACCTGCTTGTTCTGCGCACGCTGATGCGCCGTTACGCGCTCCCTTCCGATACGCAGGATTCCATTAACATCAACGGTCTTGAACTGGATACCTTCATCGGCGTTCCGGACGAGGAGCGCGCTTCCATGCAGACCCTGAAAGCGGACATCACTTTTTATCCGGAGGAGGCCTTGTCCGGACTGAACGATGATTTTTCCAGAACCGTCTGTTATGATTCCATGGCCCGTGCGCTCCGGGCGGAGGCCATGGCGCGTCCACGCAAGCTGGTGGAAACGCTGGCGGAGGATATGGGAAAGGTTTGCCTGAAGGAATTCGGCGCGCGGCACGTGGTTGTTACCCTGCGCAAGTTTATTCTGCCGCGGACGGACAGCGTTTCCGTAACGGTGCATGTTTCCCGGCACCGGTAAGAAAGAGGTTTTCTACCGGATGTCCACCGCCTTTTCCTCAGGGATTTTCTTCCCGTCTTTGGTGAAAGTGTTTTTCTCCGCCTTGACGTCACCGGTATGGCGAATGCGGATGGCGGTTCCGTTCTTGAGGTCAAACGTGTTTCCGGTAATGGTGATGTTCCGGTGAACGTCCCCTTCCGGCCGTGGAGCGTGCGGCACGATCTGGATGACGGCTTCTCCGCATTGGATAAAGGTATTGCGGGAAATGGTCATGTTCCTGACCACGCCGGATTCATACCAGCCGGAGGCGTCATCTTCCACCAGGATGGCGGGCATGCCCGTTTTTTCAAACCGGCACCGTTCAACCAGCACCGGCTTCCTAGTGGTGAGCAGGAAGCCCCTGGTGGGAATGTGGCGGCATACCGTATTGCTGATGTGGACAGACGGCGTCCATGTGACGTTTTCCACAACATCGTCAGGCTGGATGTTCCCGGGATTGGGATGTTGCAATGTAAGTTCTATTTCCTTTTCATTGAGTTGTTTGACGCCGGAAACGGTATTGGATGCATAAGGCACCAGCGTGTTGCAGGAAACATAATCGATCCGGTCTCCTGCGGCAAAGGCGTCAAAGCCGAAGGTCTGGGGATGCATGAACCGGACGGTGATTTTGTTGGGGGCCGGCCTGTCTATAATGCGCAAGTGGGTTCCATGAACATTAACGGCGTCGTCATGGGAGGCTCCCAGCACGCAATCCTTGACGATGATTTTTCCCCGGCATCCGGAAAAGTGCAGATTATCCGCCCAGGAGGAATTGGTGCGGAGGGAACGGGGGCGCGGGGCTATTTTCAAGTGGCTGAACATGATGTTCTCGCAGAACTGGGAAACGACGCCCATGCCGTGCATATAGTAAATATGGCAGTTATTCCAGAGGATGTTTTTGCTTCTGTATTGAAAGAAGCCGCAGCAGTCCCTCCGGGTATTGCGGTTTTGGTAGGATTGGCCCGGTTTCATGGTTGGTGAGCCTTCCTTGAACGTAATGCTGATTTTTCCGGGAGACAATTCTCTGATGACTGTTTTCCCGGGGTCGAAACGGCCCTGGAAAGTGCCGGAGGCGGAATCGAAAATTTTGGAATACCCTCCCATGCGGAATTCCCAGCCGGGTCCGTGCCAGGTCAGGTTTCCATCCTTCACTGTGTACAGGATTCCGTCCGGAATAGTTGCTTTCATGGTATCCCCTTCAACTTCCGTGACCAGAAATTCCCCCCATGGTCGGATGCAGGTAATCAAACCCCAGGCCGTTCAGGGAAACGTTTTCCGCATGTTCCATGCAGACAAAGATGGCTTTTCCTTCCAGCAGGATGTCGGTGGCTCCCGGCTTTCCCTCCAGGCGTATGTTTTTGGCTTCCATCAGGCGGATAGCCATGGCCTTGGGCTCGTTGGGTGCATCGTTGGTGTTGGAAATCTGCGGTTTTCCGGTCATCAGGGCACCGTGTTTGAAGATATGCCTGCCGGGCATGAACCGGATGGTGACCGGGGCCTGTTTGGAACCTTCCCCCATCAGCGCCAGGGAGACGGCATGTTCCCCCGGATGGATGACGAGCGTATCTCCCCGCGCCATGATGAGACGGTTGGCCGGCGCCATGCTTTTCCACGCCGTGGATGGGGCCGTTCCCGGATTGCCGTCATTTCCCTTGTCCGGGTCTATATGCCAGACATGGTTTCCTGCGGATTGCGTGCGCTCCGTCCGTTCCGGATAATCCGCTGCCGGGCATGGCCCTGTCAACATTGCGAGAATAAAAAGCAGGGAGGCCACGGGGTTTTGCATGCTGCAACTCCTACAGGAACACGGTTTTCGGGACAAGGATAATTCTTGCAGGGCCGGGGGAAAAAGCCGCAGCTTTTCCATGGCTCACTTGGGAGGCCCCTGTTTTTCATCCTTTCTGCCGGGGCGGGAAAGAAAGCCTACCAGCTTGTCATAATACGCTTTGGATTTGTCGTAGTAGGATTGAGGGTCAATATCCAGTTTGGTGCGGAACAGGAGCCAGAGCTTGTGGAAGGTGTTGACGCGGTAGCGGATGTCGAAAATACGGAAGCCGCTCGCCTTCATTTTGTCCAGAATGGTATGGTAAATGAGTGCCATGGCCTGCGCCGGAATAAGGGCGGCTTTGTCTTCCGGGCTGAGAAGGTTGTATTCCCTCTCCGCTTCCGCAAAGAAAGTTTCCGCCAGATCCGCTTCATATTTCAGCAGCTCCTGAAGCCGGGGGGAATACACCCTGCAGCGCAGGTCTTCCAGGGTGTATCCAAAGCGGTCCATATCCTCCTTGGGCAAATAAATGCGGTTGGACTTGCCGCAGTCTTCCGCCACGTCCCGGATGATGTTCACCATTTGAAGGGCATGCCCCAGGGCAATGGCGTACGGATAGGAGGCTTCTCCCGCCCCCATGATGCGGGCGGAGGTGAGGCCCACGCAGCAGGCTACGCAGTAGGTGTAGTCCAGCAGTTCATCGCGGCTGCGGGGCTGCTGCTGGCAGATGTCCGAACGGCAGCCTTCAATCAGGTGCAGCATGGGAGTGGTGTCCAGCTCCAAATCCTGGATGAGGGCTATGATGTCCTCCTCCAGTTCCGTCAGTTCCAGGCCTTCTCCGCCGTTGATGACCTCCACCCAGCGGTTCAATGCGTCGTGGCGTTCGCGGGGAGTCATGCCCGGTTCGTCCACGATATCGTCCACCGTGCGGCAGAAAGCGTAAAATTCCGCCATATGGCGGCGTTCTTCTTCAGGAAGATCAATGAGGGCAAAGGCCAGGTTGGACTTGGCCTTGCTGGTGATGGTTTGGGCTTGAGTCATGTCTTGACGGAAAAAACGTGCCTGCGAAAAGGATAAAAATCATGGAATAAGGCCCCAGTGGGAAGTAAAGGGCCACAGGCAGAAGCTGGCGGGGCCTACGATGTTGTACTGGCGGACGGGGCCCCAGTACCGGGAATCAAAGGAATTTTCGCGGGTGGAATTGTCCCCCAGCGCCACGTATTCACGCAGATAGGGGCGTTTGCTGTCGTTGGACAGATGAACGGTTCCCCCTTCCGTGATGTAAGCTCTGCCGTCCAGCAGGCTCAGGGGGGCGGGAAGGGCCACGTAGCCGCAGGGCTGGTAGGGGGGCTTGCCGGAAGCGACCCTCTGGATAGTCCATTCCGTGGCTGGTTTCCCATTGACGATTAGCTGGGAGTCCTGAATGGAGAGGGTATCTCCCGGAATGCCGCAGAGGCGTTTGACGTAGTGGGTTCCTCCTTCCTGGCCGGTGCTGCTTCCCTTATTGGCGATGCCTTCGATGCCGCGTGTATCAAAGACGAAGACTTCCCCTCGTTCCGGCTTGCGGAAGTGGTAGGCCATTTTATTCACCACTATTAGGTCCCCGGCGTCAAAACGGGCATTGACGATTGTGTCTCCGGGCAGGTAGCTTCTGAACGGGGTGTGCCGTTCGGCTTCAAAGCGCGGTTCCTGATTGAGGAAGTAGCGGCGCGTTTCCGCTTCCGCTGCCGGAATTTCCAGCTTGGAGCCGTCATCGAAAATCACGTTGGTCACCGTGAGCAGAAGATACTTGGTGGCAGGTTCGAAACGGACGATTTTCTTTTCCTTGGAGGCCGTTTCGTGCACATAGGAGCCGCCGTACAGGATCATGTCCCCGATTTTCTGCATCAGGGTGGGATCCCCTTCCTGGGGAAGGGCGGATTCCGTTCAGGGAGGGCTGCATGGAACCGGTCGGGATGCGGAAGGGCTGGACTACATAACAGCGCAAACCCAGGAAAATGGCCAGAATCACGAACAGAACTTCCACGTTTTCCGCCAGGGCGGAAGGAATCGCTCCGGGGATGGATTCCAGCGTGGATTCCAGTTTGGCGGTAATGGTTTCCGCCTGCTGCCTGTCACCCCGGTAAAGGGCCGTTTTCAGCAGGTCGCGGCTTTCTTCAAACTCCGCCAGGCGTTCGGGAGGCAGAAGATCGCGATTGTAGTTGATGTAGCGGCGCACTGCTTTCAGGGCCATACGTCCTTTCCGGCGCCATTTGGGCGTGAACCAGGCCAGAGGATGATCCAGAAGAAACACCAGAACGGCGTTTGCAGCCGGAAAGCAATCGTAAAGGGCAGCTAGGATGGACTTGTGCGGGCTATTCATGAAGTACGGCATTCATGATGCCCCGTCCGGAGGCGTCATGGAAGTTTATTTTACGTTACGGAAGCCCCATTTTTCCAGGATTCAGCAAATTTTTGGGTCCAAGGCGGATTTGACCAGTTCGTGCAGGTGGTAGGCGCCTTCCCCCACGGCTTTCCGGAACCATTTGGCCTTCGCCAGGCCGATGCCGTGTTCCCCGGTAATGGCGCCTCCGTGTGCCAGCACCCAGTGGAACAGCCTGTCCACACAGGCGTCCGCCAGGGCTTTCTTCTCTGGATTCGCATAATCGTCCACCATGATGTTGGTATGGATGTTGCCGTCCCCGGAATGGCCGAAACACGCGATGTCCAGCCCTGTTTCCCGGTTCAGGGCCTCGCAGAATTCCACCAGGGCCACCAGGCGCGACCTGGGGATGACGATGTCTTCGTTGAGCTTGGTCATTCCGGTTGCTTTCAGGCTGTAGGAAAATTCCCGGCGGAGTTGCCAGATGGCTTCCGCCTCCGCTTCCGTGTCTGCGCGCAGAATTCCGGTCGCACCGCATTCTTCCAGCAGGGTGCATAGGGAATCCAGTTCCTCCCGCACGGCGGGCCGCCTGCCGTCCACTTCCACAATCAGGTGGCCGCGGCAGCCGGAAGGCAGGGCGCTGTCCCCCAGATAGTTCCGGGCGGCGCGGAGAGTGAAACTGTCCGTTATTTCCAGGGCGGAGGGCAGGTGCCCGCTGTTCAGGATGCGCTGCACGGCGGCAGCGGCCAGCGGGAATTGCGGGAAGCCGGCGCTGAGCGCGCCGAATGCTTCCGGGTGGGGGATGAGCCTCAAAACGGCCCGGGTGATGATGCCCAGCATTCCTTCCGAACCGATAAAAAGGTCCCCGATATCGAACCCCGTCTTGTTTTTATGGGTGCGTCCGCCGCATTCCACTACCTCTCCGCTGGCAAGCACCACGGTCAGCCCCAGCACGTAAGCTCTGGTGACTCCATATTTCAGGCATCTGGGGCCGCCTGCGTTCGTGGATGTTTCCTCCGATGCTGCATTCCTTTCTGGAGGCCGGGTCCGGCGGGTAGAACCATCCCAGAGCACGGGCCTCCCGCTGGAGATCCGCTGTGATAACTCCGGGTTCCACCACGGCAACGCCGTCTTCCGGGGATATCTCCAGGATACGGTTCATCCGTTCCAGGGAAAGGCTGATGCCTCCGCGCACGGGAACGCACCCTCCTACGTATCCCACCCCGCCGCCGCGGGCCGTGACGGGGATGTTCATGGAGGATGCGTAGCGCAGCAACAGGGAGACGTCCTCCGTACTTTCCGGGAAAACGACTGCCTCCGGCAGCACGGAGGCGTACCATTTGTCCCCGGCGTGCGCCGCCAGCACATCCGGGGCTCCGGAAACTTTTCCAGACCCCAGAATGCGGGAAATGTCTTCTTTCAAAGACATGGATTATTTGAGAATGGGGGTGCAGAAGCAGTCCGGGCGGTGGAAATCCGGATTGCCGGAAAGGTCGTCCGCCGTAGTCAGGAAAATCTGGTCCGGAGTATCCAGGATGAACGTGGCTGCCAGCTTGCAGTCGCGGATGTCCACGCCGCGCAGTTCGTTCAGCGGAATCCGGGCCATGGCGCACCATCCCTCGTCCGTCAGAATGCACTTGGTATCCACGGCCAGCGGAGCGGGGATGTCCTCATTGGCGCGGCGGGTATCGGAAAAGGCGCAGGCCCACCATGCGCCGTTGGGCGCAAGGTTGAATTCCCAGTAATTGGTGCCGTCTCCCGCGGCCATGAACCATTCCGCCAAGTCGTACCGCCATAGTTCCGGCTGGAACTGGCCGGGACGGGCTTCCGGATGGATGGTGGCTGCCTTGCTGCGGGAAGCCAGAAACCACAGGAATTCTCCGTCCGTGGCGAAGGAGAATTCCGCACTTGGCTCCACATCATAGCCGAACCAGTCGTTGACGAGTTCTTGGCGGGGCAGGGAGGCAAGCTGGTCGAAGCTTCCGTTGAAGGCCCATTGGTGAATGATTACTTGCATACCACCACATTTGGACAGTTTTCAGGTTTTATCAAGCCAGAACGTCTTACAGGCTTGGATATTGACGTGATTTCTCCATCATGGGGGCCGTCATGCATTTTCAAAGGACGCTGAATCGGTTTTCCCGCGAAAACGTTCCCGGGTATCTGGCTGTGTTCATCGGCGGTTTCGGGGACATGTTTGCGGGTTGTTTGAGCCGTGTGGAGAAAGGATTTCCCGGTTTTTTTCCGGGTGTGGCGTACGCAACGGCTTATTACCACTGGGACGGAGGCGGCTGCGGCGTGTTTTTTGACAGGTGCGGAAAAATAGCGGTGGAGCTGGAAGAGCTGAGACGGAGATATCCCGGGCTGCCTGTCGTGTTGATAGGACACAGCTACGGAGGCTCCTGCGCGGTGGAAGTAGCCAGGCGCCAGTCGGTTCAGGCTGCTCCTCTTTGCCTCCTGACGGTAGATGCCGTGGCGCGCAGGCAAAAGAGCGTGCGTCCGGCCTGTGTGGAATGGTGGGGGAACGCTTACCTGCGGGATGGCGGCGGCTTCATGGACGCGGTGCCCAGAATAGGCGGACGCTGGGGACATTGCGCCGGGGCTGATGCCAATCTTGCTTTTTCCGGCTACAGTCGTGACCGGGAGGGCCGCCTTTATTCTCACCGGCGTCCTGCGCCCATGCTTTATGAGCCGCCTGGGGAAGAAGCATGCAGCCTTTTTCAAGCCGCTGCCTCCTGGCTGGAAAGAAATCTTCCGGACTGAACTGCCGGAGCCGTGCTACCAGTTCAGTTCATCCCACTTCACCAGTTGGGAAAGAAGTTGGCTGATAAGGCGTTCCGTCTGTTCCCTGGCTTTCTCTTCCGGCACTCTGATCTTGTCCCCGTACGTGGTGGAAATTTGGAAATAGCACCAGCGTTGATCCATGCCGTGCAGAACCCTGTCTTTCATATCCATCAGGGTGCGGATCAAGTGGTCTTCCGTCATGTGGCGGTGGCCGATAAATACGTAATAATGCATACTGTCCAGAATGACAGGTTGCGGATGGTCCGGAGCGATGTTCTGCTGGGATTTCAGCTTGGTCATTCTGATGGTTCCGCGGCCTTCCACGGGAACATCCACCGTGGTCCCCGTCAGGTTAAAATGGCCCTGGGCCGGGAGGCAGCGTTCCGGACGGTGGATGGAGTTGTTTAAATCATGACCGGATTTCACGATGGAAACGCGGCACAGAACGGGTACGGTTTCCGTCGCATCCAGACTGATGGGGAGTTCCTGCACGTAATCCGCTTTGGAAAATTCCGTATCCGGGGCCAGGATGCCCCGTTCCTGTTCGGATTCCTGCCGGCGCGTGCCGTGCCAGCCGTACGGATTCATGCCTGTGGGGAGATCCATGCTGATGGAGGAGTCCTGCACTTCCCCCCTGCGCGGCATCAGGTAAGTGCCGCCGAGCATGACGGCCAGCAGAAAAGGGATGATGATAATTTTGAGCGTTTTAATATTCATGGCGGCGGAAACGCTTAATGGGACTTGTTCATTTTAACAACCAGCTTCTTGCGCTGTGACGGCTTCCAGATGAGCTCCCCGGCCAGCAGGGAGTGGACGGCTGCCAGGCCGAAAAGGCTGATGGGGAAAAAAAACAGCAGGCCGGACCAGTCATGCCAGGTTTTTGACGCAAACTCGGGATTTCCGTATTCCGCCATCACCACGATGCTGGTGATGCGGACACCGTTGCCGATGACGGCCAGGGGAATCGCGCTGAGGAAGAGCACGCATTTTTTCCAGAATTTCAAGTCGGACAGGTAGGCCCAGGCTGCGGACAGCATGAGCAGTGCCATCAGGGAACGCATGCCGCTGCACCCTCCTGCAATATTGAAGGCATCCCAGTGTCCGCCGGTAGAGCGGATATTGGTGCCCTGCAGATAGGTATCCACCCCGAAGATGCTTGCCCCCCAATGCCCCAGCTCCGTCGCGATGATTTGAAGTCCCACCGTAGCCTGCTGGAAGGAGGGCAGGGGGATACACAGCCAGAAAAAGAGCAGCGGGAAGGCGCACAGCCTGGCGGTCTGCGGTCCGGCCAGGTACCAGGCCCCGCCCAGTAAAATCAGGGGAAGAGCGCCTACGGCCACGCGAGGCTGCCCCACGCGGAAGGAAAGCATCAGAAGCATGATCGCCGGGATGAAAAGAATCAGGCCGCGCCAGTCCATGCGTCTGGGTGCCTGGGCAATTTTCTTTCTGGCATGGTACAGCATGAAGACGATGATGGGCACCACCAGCCAGCCGTGTTCATAATCCGTTTGCTTGTTCCAGGAGGAAATGAGCCACTGGATGCTGTTTTCGTTTCCGAATGAACCGAATTCCGGGAATGCCAGATAGTTCAGTGCCAGCAGCAGCGTGCTCACGGCCAGGGCGGCGATCATGGGGGCGGTCAGAAATCTCTCTTTGCCATCAGGTGCGGGGGAATCCATCATGGAGAAAAATCAAATTGTGAGAATTAAGTATTGCGATTATGCGGACCTGTGTTCAGAATGCGTCCGCTTTTCAGTTTCCGGTATGAAGATTATCAGCGGTACAGCACACAGAGAACTTGCGGAGCGCATTGCGCAAAGCGTAGGCATTCAGTTGACGAACGTCACGGTGAATACTTTCCCCGATGGGGAAAGTTTTGTAAAGATAAATGAAAACATCCGGGGCAAGGATGTTTTCCTCATTCAGCCCACCTGCCCCCCCACTAACCATAATATCATGGAATTGTGCGTGATGGTGGACGCCGCCCGCCGCGCCAGTGCCGGACGCATCACGGCTGTTGTTCCTTTCTTCGGGTATGCCCGCCAGGACCGCAAGGACCAGCCCCGCGTTCCCATTACCGCCAAGCTGGTGGCCAATCTGCTGACGGCCGCCGGAGTGGACCGCGTGCTGACTATGGATCTCCATGCCGCCCAGATCCAGGGATTCTTTGATATTCCGGTGGATCACCTGTACGCCGCCCCCGTTTTAATCCGTCACCTGCGCGAACATTATGTTAAAGACCTCAAGAAACTGGTCGTCGTCTCCCCGGACGTGGGCGGCGTGAAAATGGCTCGCGCGTATTCCGACGCTCTGGGTGCGGAATTGGCCATTGTTGCCAAGCACCGCGTCAACGCCACCCATGTGGAAGCCATGAATGTCATTGGTGACGTGGAAGGGCGCGATGCCGTTCTGATTGACGACATGACGGAGACCGCCGGCACCCTGTGCGCTGCCGCCAATATCCTGAAGGAACGGGGAGCTCAGCGCGTGTTCGCCTGCGTTTCTCATGGCGTGCTTGGGGACATGGCCCGCGAACGGATTTCCGGTTCCTGCATTGAACGCGTTCTTACCTCCGACACCGTTCCCATGGCCTATGGCCCCAAAGTGGACTGTGTCAGCGTGGGAGACCTGCTGGGCCATGCCGTGCAGCGCATACATGACGGAGAATCCGTATCATCATTATTTGACATTTAGACAATTTTAGTGCAGAGTCCTGCGCCCTGACCTGAGTACCGGTTTACGCGGGTTCGGAAATCCCGGCGGGGCCTCTGCCTGAACCCGATTAGGAAACATCATCAATCAACACTCAATATTGCCTCTATAAAACATGGCTACATCCCATTCCCTCAAGGCCGAAACGAGAGCCTGCGGCTCCGGTAATCTGAAGCAACTCCGCAGCCAGGGCCTGGTTCCCGGCGTGGTTTACGGTCCCGGTTTTGACAACGTCAATATCCAGGTTGACGCCCGTGAATTTGCCCGCATGCTGGCTTCCGCCGTTTCCGAACACATCCTCGTGGCCCTGGATATCAACGGCAAGATCGTGAAGGTTCTCCTTAAGGAAGTGCAGCACAACCCCATCACCAACGCCTGCCTGCATGTGGATTTTCAGGCTGTGACCGATACCACGGTCATCCATTCCATTGTTCCCGTCATTCTGGAAGGCGATTCCGCCGGCGTGGCCCTGGGCGGCGTTCTGGACCAGACCATTCACGAACTGGCGATTATCTGCCAGGTGAAGGATCTGCCGGAAGCCATTACCGCTGACATTTCCGGTTTGAAACTGGGTGAAAGCCTGCGCATTGCCGATCTCAAACTCCCCTCCGGCGTAACCACGGAACTGGCCGGGGATGTGATTGTGGCTATTGTGGAAGCTCCCCGTGTTTCCGGCGAGGAAGCGGCTCCGGCTGCTGAAGAAGCTGTTGCCGAGAAATAAGTTTGATACGCCTGTTTCTTCTTTTACCGGGTCCGGAGCCGTTTTTGCGGCTCCGGGCTTTTTTTTGTCGCCAACAGGGCATCTTTTGGTAAAGTGCAGGATACGTATTTGCCTGATCAATCTGGAAAAAGCCTTAGATTTATGAACAAGTCCCTCATATTGGTGTTGACCGCATTCGTTCCGCTTGCAGCTGCAGATGAAGTAAAACTCAAGGATGGAACCGTTTACAAAAATTGCACGGTAGAAGTGGAAACGCCGGAAAGCGTCAGCCCTGGTTCCCGTGTCCGGAGGTATCAAGGATTCCGTAACCGTGAAGAGGGATTTGATTGAATCCATCAGGAAGGCGACTCCTGATGAACTGGAGGCTGCCCGAATCGGCAAAATGTATGCCAAACCGGAAACCATGAATGCCGGGGATTTGGAAAAAGCCTTGGCGGACCTGGACAAGACCATTAAGAAAAATCCCCAGGGCCTTGCTCATGACGCCGCCGTCAAGGCAAGAGCCAGAGTAGTGGTTTTGCTGGAGGAAAAGAAATTGACGGAGGAAGCCCAGGCCGCCCAGAATGCCAGGGAGGAGGCGGAAGTGACCGTGCGCACCAAATACGACCATGAGGCCAATAAGCTGCTGAAGCGTTTCAAGGCGCTTGCCGTGCGCAATCCATACCAGGCCATGGCCGTGTATGACCGCTTGCGCGACGGTTATCCCGGTTCCGCCGCCCTGGCGGATGCCTATCCGGATGCCGCCAGAATCGCCGGACAGCTCAACCGTAAGCTGGAGGTCATGATCGCCGCCAAGGAAAAGTCCTTGGAGAAGGAACGTGAAGCCCTGAGAAAGGAGGAAGAGAAGCGCCGGGGAAATCCCAAACTGACCAAGGAACAGCGCCAGGTGTTGATGGATGCTTTCCAGAAAAGGCAGACTGCCATCCGGGAACGTGAAAACCAGCTCACGGAAGTGTACCGGGCTTTGCGCAAGAAGGTCAAGGAACGCGGGGACCGGTGGTTTGAACCTACGGCAGGTTCTTTGGAAGCCATGAGAGACCTTAAGCTGGTAGCCGCTACGGATGCGGAACGCTTAAAAAAAACAGGACCCGGAAAACGGAGCCGGTTCCGCTGCGCTGGAAAAGGCCTGGGATCTGTGTGACGAGAAAAAATTTGACGAGGCTATGGAGGTTCTGACGGAACTCCGGACCGCCCAGGTTCCCAGGGAATACTATGAGGAACTGACGGAAACGGTGCGCGTGGGGTTGCGGGAACAGCGCGCCCGTGAACGCGCCGAACGTGCGGAAGCGGCGCGCAAAGCCCGTGAAGACCGGGATAAGAAACGCCAGGAGGAAAGAGAGGCGGCCGCCAAGGCCAAAAAGAAATAATTCTGCCGTTTTCCGGAGAAAACGCTCCGGAGGAATATGGCGGAAATGGCGTTTACGGACGGGATGGATTAAGTATGTGTTGATTCCATCCTGCCCGTCAGGCTTTCCGGCCGTTGATTTCGCGCAATTCGTTGTCAGAGATTCCTGAGGTTTTTCTGTCGGAGCGGGGCCGGAGGCGTGTTCCTTTGACGGTCTGCATGTTTTTGCGGGGAGAAGAGGGCAAATCTTTCCCCATGCGATATTTCCTGCTTTCTTCCGCCGCGTCTTCAGTATAGAAGTGTTGCATGAGGAACGCTTCTTGCAAACGGGTCACGGGTGAAACGGACATCAGCATGGAACTGAACCTGGACGGCACGGGATGCGCCGCCGTCGCAACGGGGCATGCGTTTTTTGACCATATGCTGGATTTACTGGCCCGCCATTCCCTGATGGACCTGACCCTTCAGGCCCGCGGAGACCTGGAAGTAGACGCCCACCACACGGTGGAGGATGTGGGAATCGTTCTGGGGGAATGCATTAAAAATGCACTGGGGGACAAAAAGGGCATTGTTCGCTACGGCTGTTCCTACCTGCCCATGGATGAAACTCTTACGCGCGTGGTGATGGATTTGAGCAACCGTCCGTATGTAGCTTTCCGTATTCCGGAAGGCGGTTTGCCGGATGCCCCCAACTTTCCGCTGACCCTTTGCGAGGAATTCTGCCGTGCGCTGGCCAATAACCTGCGTTGCAACCTGCATGTGGAAGTGCTTTACGGCAGGGATGGCCACCACATTGCGGAATCTGTCTTCAAGGGCATCGCCCACGCGTTGCGGCAGGCTGCGGCGATTGACCCCCGGGCCGCCGGGATGCTGCCTTCAACCAAGGGAATGCTGTAAAATACATGAAACTTGGCGTGATTGATTACGGTGCGGGCAATCTCCGCAGTGTGCTGAACACCTTTGAGGCCGCCGGCGTGACCGGTCATCTGGTGCGTACTCCGGAAGATGCGGCGGGCGTAACCCATTTGGTTCTTCCCGGCGTGGGCGCCTTCGGCGACTGTGCGGAAAAGCTGCGCCGCCAGAATCTGGTGCCCCTGGTCCGGGCATGGATAGAGCAGGACAGGCCTTTTCTGGGCATCTGCGTGGGCTATCAGGTTCTTTTTGAAAGCGGGGAAGAAAGCGGGCAGGTTCCCGGACTGGGCATCCTCAAGGGGCGCGTGGTTCGGTTTTCAGAATCGGAACTCAAGGTGCCTCACATGGGGTGGAACAGCGTGGCTCTCACTGATCCCTCCGATCCCATCTGGAAAGGCATGGGGAAGGAACCGTACTTTTATTTCGTGCATTCCTATTATCCCCAGCCGGAGGATAAATCCCTGATTGCCGCTTTCTGCACCTACGGCGTGCGTTTTGCTGTCGCTGTCAGGCGCGGCAATCTGGTCGCCACCCAGTTCCACCCGGAAAAAAGCCAGAAACTGGGCGTGAAACTGCTGAAAAACTTTATTTCCCTGTGAGCCGGAAATTGCCGGCTCACAGACTGACGGCTCTCTTCTGACAGCAGAAGGGCAGGAGGAATGATGAATCAAATGAAGCGTGATTCTCGAAAAGCAGCCTTATTAAAAAGACGCCGGGATTAATTCATTTAAGTTATTAGGACGGCGTTCCCCCGTAGAGCTCCATGAATCAGTTTTTCCCCTGTATGGGGAAAGGAAAGTGGTCGGGACATGCGGAGCGGCCAATTGGCCTCTTATCGCCGGTTCCTGATCAATATTGCTTTAGAGGCGGGGGAATATTGGTTGAGCCGGCAGCTTTTCCTCCAGAGGGGAAGGGAGGGTAGTACATAAGAAAAAAGAACCGCCCCTTCACGGGAGCAGTTCTTTTTGGTGAAAAGCAAGGAGCGGAAACTTCGTCCGCATGGGCCTGATTTAGCCGAGCACCTTGTAATACTGAAGGTGAATCTGGGGATTCAGGCGAAGGCGTTCGCGGATGGGCCTGATGGCGGAAGGTTCCGCAGAGAACGTGTAGGTCACATACTGCCCGGCGGAAAGGTGGTTGGATTCGTAGGCGAATTCGCGGCGGCCGGCGTTTTCCGTGGCGGTGATGTCGGCGCCTTCTTCCTTCATCGCGGCGGCTACGGTGCTGATCAACTCTTCAACGGGAGTTTCCGTACCCTTCATGTTGAATACGATAAGAGCTTCGTAATTTCTCATGGTCTTGTGATAATTAGAAATGTGTCGTGCGAACGGTGCGCACCTTGCGGGCAAGTAAGGTGCAATGATTGTCTTCAGAAAGCAAGCCTATTTTTTACCTTGTTTCCGGGAACATGCCGTTTCCTGCGTTTTACTCTCCCCACGGCGCGGAAGAATTGTTCTGCATGGCGTTTCCTGCCGGCGGCCTTTGCTGTAGGAGAGACGATTCCGGCGTTCGCTTGGCGGGTGCCGTACGGAAAAGAGTGGACGCCGCAACTTAGGATATGAGCTTTTCCCGGGTAAAGGATTCCTTTTCCTGCAAAAAAAGGGAGGAACTGGCGGGAGGCAGATCCGCTGGAGCGGTTGCTGCCACGGGCTGAAGGGCTTTGTTCCCCTCCGGAACAGCTTTGTCTTGCGCAGGGTATGGCGGGAAGAGCTCCGGAAAGAAGAAAAACGTTAACGCGTCTGCGCCATCTGTACGGCCAGCTGGAAAGCGTGGATGGTGCTGGATGGATTGGCCTTTCCGGTTCCCGCCAGGTTGAAGGCGGTACCATGGTCCGGGCTCAGCCGGGGGCGGGGGAAGGCCCAGGGTGACGTTGACGGCGGTATGGAAGTCCACCAGCTTCAGCGGAATCAGCCCCTGGTCATGGTAAGGGGCCAGCACGGCGTCATAATTCCCTTCCACGGCATCCCGGTACACGCAGTCCGGGACGGAAGGCCCGTCAAATGCGGCATCCGGATGGATCGCCCTCAGCCGTTCTACGGCCGGGGCAATGATGCTCCCGTCCTCATCGCCGAAAGCGCCGTGTTCCCCGGCGTGGGGGTTCAGGGCTGCCAGGGCGATACGCGGGCGCATGATTCCCTTGCGGATGCAGAAGTCTTTCAGCAGGGTTCCAATGCGGACCAGTTCCTCCGTTTCCAGCAGGGAAGGCACGCTTTGGAGGGAAGTATGGATGGTTGCCAGCCCCACCGTCAACCGTTTCCCGGTCAGGCACATGGCGTAATTGTCCGTTTTCAGGCGTTCTGCAAAGAATTCCGTCTGCCCCGGCCAGCGGAAACCTGCCTCATGCAGGGTTTCCTTGCAGACGGGGGCGGTGACGACAGCGTCAACCGTTCCTTCCCGCAGGGCATGGGCCGCCTGTTCCAGATGGTCGAAGGCGTGTTTGGCGGATTCCGCGTTAGGCCTGCCCAGGGGAAGCTCCACTCTCTTGCCGATGAGGCGGTATTCCGCGTCTTCCGGGAGTTCTCCGGAGGCAAGCGCGGCGAAAATGACTTCAGGGCCTATGCCCGACTGGTCGCCCAGCGTGTATCCAATGACCGGTTTCATAGTGCGGCAACAGGAGGGATTATAATTCCGCGGGTTCCGGCATTCCGGCAGCGGAAGCGGGAATTTCTTCCGCGGAGGAAATTGGAGTTTTTTCCCCCGGAACAGCCTGCAGGGCTGCCGCCCGTTTTTCCATGTTGATGACCTGTGTCGTTTTTTCCGGTTCGTCGGGGTTGCGGAGTTCGAATTCCAGGTGGGAGTTGGTGGACCAGTGGTAATAAATGGTGGCGCCGAGGGCTGCCAGCACCAGAATCAGGAGAATGGAACCGAAGAAGGAGCGCATGCCTCTACTGTGTGCCGGAGGAAAGGGGAATTCAAGAAATTATCAAGACCGCCTGCGTGGGCGGGCAAACGCCGTTAACTGCCGTGTATCTTCATTTCCTGAAAGAGGAAGGAAGCGTAAGTAAAAAGAGGCAGCCCGGCATGAGAAGATCCAGGACAGTTCAGGACAGGATTTTCATCGCGAGGAACAGGAGCATGAGCAGGATGGCAAAGCCGATGATTCTGCCCGCCATGCTGTCGTCTTTCCCGTCCTGGATGCACATCGGGCAGTTTTCCGGGCCGTTCATGCCGCTGCATCCCATGCCGCACGCGCCGCAGGGAAAATCCGCCTCCCGCTCCTGTACTCGGTCTTGGAGAAGGAGTTCCAGCTCGTGCACGGAAGGTTCCACGCCATAGACGACGATTTCCCCGTCAATGGCGAGTGCGGGAAGCGGCGTCCCGGTCTGTTCCGGAACGGTCTCCTCAACCTGCATCTCCGGATTGACACCCAGATGGGCCAATGCCTGGAGGGTATTGGCGCGCAGGGTGTTTCCCGGGTAGGCCCGGCTGTAAAAAAGCTGAATCCTGGTCATGGAGCTGGGTATGTCAGGAACGCTTCCGTTTGGGAAGACTCTTCTTCCAACAAATAGGACGGGCCCCCAAAGGTCAATGCGTTTTTCCGTGTCATGACATATAAGTGTTGTACGGAAAACATTTTAGACTTTTCAAATGAGGAGGGAACGGGCACTATCCCGCCGGTCCCGCCATGAAAAAGCTATCTCTATTCCTTTTGACCCTGGCCTGTGTATTCCAGTTTTCCGCCCAGGCACAGGAACGGCCCAGTTATATTGCCATTGAGGCCAATTCCGGCAAGCTTCTTTTCAGTTCCAACGCAGAAGAAAAGGCCCGTGGCCAGTCTTTCCCAAGTAGCCACCGCCATGGTGGCTTTGGACTGGGTGGCCCGCACGCGGTTGCCTCTGGATACTTTCATTGCCGTGCCTCAGGAAGCGTTCGGCCTCCGTGCGGGCAATCCCATGGATCTCCAGCCGGGAGACCGCCTGACGCTCCGGGACGCTTTGTATTCCACCCTGCTGGGTTCGGACAATGTTTCCGCCCTGACTGTTGCCTCCTTTGTGGGGCGTGACCTGGTGTCCCGCCGGGGCGGCGGCGCCCCCATTGCCGCTTTTGTGGCGGAAATGAACAATTTGGCCCGTTCCCTGAGGATGGCCAAAACGCACTTTACCGCTCCCCACGGGCTGGACGCCGGCAACTCCGTTTCCACTTCCTGCGCGCTGGATATGGCCTTGTTGGGCGTTTACAGCATGCAAAATCCGGCTTTTTGCTACATTGTTTCCCAGGCGAGCCGGCGCATTGAAGTGCAGTCCCAGACCAAGGGCAGGACGATGTATGATATTTCCAACAACAACAGGCTCATGAGCGCTTCCGGCGTGGACGGCATCAAGGCGGGCACTTCCCGCGCCGCCGGCCCCTGCCTGCTGCTCAGCGTGACGCGCAACGCTATTTCCCGCCGGAGCCCCCAAACGGGGACGGAGGTGATTTATCCGCAGCGCATGATTATTGCGGTGCTTGGTTCTGCGAGCCGCTATTCCCTCGCCAGGGAGATGATGAACACTGGCTGGCGCGTTTGGGAAAACTGGCAGGCTTCCGGCATGGACATGAAGGACCCCAAGGAATTTGTCCAGCTTCCTGTGAAATCTGCTCCACAAAGGAGATAGGAAGTAGACGGGGAAGGATTTTTCTGCTATAAGGAACGCCGAATATGAACATCGGTGTTTTGAATAGCGGGGGTGACTCCCCCCGGGTTGAATGCAGTTATTGAAGGTGTTGTGGGCGCGGCTTCCCGTCGCGGCTGGAACGTTGTGGGTTTTTACGACGGTTTTGAAGGGCTTTTGTCCGAGGAAGGGGACGAACGGTTTGAATGGCTGACCCCTGCCGCCTGCCGCGGATTGCGAGCCAAGGGGGGCACCATTCTGGGAACCGTGAATAAAGGCAACTTTGCTATCAAGGTGGGCGTGGACCAAAAGGGGGCGATTGAACCCGCGGTGCTGGAAAAAACGAAGGCTACTGTCCGCCGGCTGGGGCTGGATGCCCTGATCGTTGTGGGCGGAGACGGCTCCCAGTCCACGGCTCTTTTGCTTTCCGAGATAGGGCTCCCCGTAGTTGGCGTGCCAAAAACCATTGATAATGACCTGGGCGCAACCGATGTCACTTTTGGCTTCTACAGTGCGGTTTCCATTGTTTCCGAGTCTTTGGACCGTCTGGAAACCACCGCGAACGCGCACCAGCGCATGATGGTGGTGGAAGTGATGGGACGGCATGCGGGATGGATTGCCTTGGAAGGCGGCATCGCAGGGAGTGCTGATGTTATTCTTCTGCCGGAAATTCCTTTTTCCCTTGAAAACGTGGTGGAATGCATCAAGGCGCGCAAGGCTGCCGGGCAGCGGGAAATCCTGGTAGTGGTATCTGAAGGGGCCCGTCTGGCGGACGAACTGGTATTGCTGGATGAAAAGACCCAGGGGGAAGTTCGCCTGGGAGGCATCGGCAAGGTGATTGCCAAGAAACTGGAAGAAGCTACTGGGATTGAAACTCGCTCCTGCGTGCTGGGCCATATCCAGCGCGGCGGTTCTCCCTGTTCCTATGACCGGATTCTGGGAACGCGGTTCGGCAGTTATGCCGTGGAACTGGTGGAAAAGCGCCAGTTCAGCTGCATGGTTGCTCTCCGTGGGACGCAGATGACTGCCGTACCCATTGAGGAAGCTGTGAAAACCTTGAAGCTGGTGGATCCCGATTGCCAGCTGGTGCGCACGGCCCGCGATTTAGGCGTATGCTTCGGGGACTGACGTTCTCCGTCTGAGTCACGGGAAATTGATTGTACCCGATAGGGTTTTGATTGCCTTTCAACCGTATCCTGGAATCAGGATACGGTCATTTTTTGCGGAAGCACGCCGTATTCATTGGGGCCTGGCGAGCTTTTAAGAAGCATCATGGACAGGAAGAGGATGGAAAGCAAATCCATCAGGCTGGACACCATTCCCAGGTAGTCCAGATAGAGGGCCATATCTTCCGGTACCAGGCGCAGCAGGAAAATCAGCAGGAAAGTGACGATGAAAATAAGAATGGGAATCAGGATGAATTTTCCGCTCAGATTGCTGTCATGCAGGCGGCGCACGGCGACCGGCAGATTGAAGAGGATATTGAGCCCCGCCACGGCTGCCAGAAGCTCCAGGGAAAGCATGCTCAGCTCTCCGGATTGGTAGAAAAAGTAAAAGGTGGGATTGAAGCAGGAGTGAGCCAGCAGGATTAGAGCGTCTTGCGGATGGGCGGCATATAACAGGATTTGGAGGGAAGGAGAGACGTAAAAACCCGCCGGCTGGCTGTCAACGTCTATCATGCTGTAGCCCAGCGGAAGGAATAGGAGGACGGAAAGGAGGAAAAAGGACCAGAATTCTGTCCGGGACGCGCGGCCTGCCACCGTATTCAATTTCCGCAGGCTGATGAGCCAGTAAAGGTAAAACGGAGTCAATGGCTGTTTTTTCAGTTCTTCGGCAGGGGAATCAGCCGGTTGGGGCTCCGGACGGCGGCTGTATTTGTTGCCGTCCGCCTTGCTTTCTCCCAGCGTCAGATAAAAAAAGATCAGATGCCCCAGCCCGAAGGGAATGAAAAGGGAAAAAAGCCAGAGTCCGCTCCTGCCAGTATCATGCAGGCGTCTGAACGCGGCTGATATGCTTGGGATGAACAACACCGCCCACAAGAGGATGGTTAAAGCGTCTCCGTAGATGCTCAGTCTTGTATCAGGGATGTGCAGCCAGTCCGTCAGGATATACCCCGCCAGGGCTGGAATCAACGCCAGGAGGGGAAGAGCCATGAACCACCAGAATTCCGCACGGGAAGCGCAGCCCCGAAAGTCCGCATAATGACGAAAACCTTTTTTCCAGAAGGAGAGGGGAGAAGGGAGGGAAGATTCCTGCGTGGAGGTTGGAGGAACGGAGGAAACAGCAGGAGAAGCAGGAGAAGCAGGAGATTCCGGCATGGATGAGAAGGGGGTTTCCGTTTAGACTCCCTGATGCCGGGGAATGCTCAATGCGTCTGTGCCCAGGACATGGAAATTCCTCCTGCAGCCGGTTCAGATCAGGACAATCGCCATCAGCAGCATTCCGGCGATGATGCCCATGATGGAAATGTGATGATGCCCCCAGCGTTCCGCCATGGGCAGCAGTTCGTCAAAGGAGATGAAAACCATGATGCCCGCGACGGAGGCAAAGAGAACCGCAAGTACGGTAGGTGTGAGGAAGTGGAACAGGAAGAACATGGCGATGGCTGCGCCCACCGGTTCAGCCAGACCGGAGAGAAAGGAATAAAAGAGGGCCTTTTTACGGCTGCCTGTGCCGTAGTAAAGAGGTACCGCCACGGCGATTCCTTCCGGAATGTTATGGACGGCTACGGCCAGGGCAATGGAGGTGCCCAAAGTCAGGGAGTCCAATCCGGCGGCAAAGGTGGCGATTCCTTCCGGGAAATTGTGGATGCCGATGGCCAGGGCGAACAGAATGCCGGACCTTTTAATTCGGGATGAGGAAAATTCACCGCTGGCCTGTCCATGGATGTCTTCCGGGCCGCGCGCTTCGTGCGGGTTTTCGTCTTCCGGTACCAGGTAATCAATCAGAGCCGCCACGGCAATCCCTCCGAAGAAGGAAGCAATGGCGATCCAGGAACCTGCCGTATGGCCTTCGAACTCCATCAACCTGTGCTGGGCTTCTCCCAGCAGTTCCACCAGGGAGATATACACCATGACTCCGCCGGATAATCCCAGGGCAAAAAGTAAGTGTCTTTGTATCCGTCCTTTTCATGAAGAAGGCGATGAAGCCTCCTATGCCGGTAGCAAGACCAGCCAGCGTGGTGAGCAGGAAGACAACGAGGATGTGGTCGGCGGAAAGGTCCATGCGTGCACCTGCCGGGCAGGGATGACCCCGGCAGTAAAGAAAGGGTTGTATTATTTCGCGGGAGCCGTGGGAACGATCATCTTCGTGGCCCGGATGGCACCGGGGGGAAGGGGGGGCTCTTCCCCCGGCTTCAGGAGGCCCCGTTCCTTCTTGATTTCAGGCAGCTTGTCCAGAAGTTTGCCGAACGCTTTTCCTTCAAAACTTTCCGGAAGGAGCGCGACGCCTTCTTTGAGAGGCTGTTCCAATTCATTGACCCTGTTTTGCTGCATGAGCAGGTACACTTTTTGCATGAGAACGGCTTGTTTTACTTCCGGAAGAAGCCCGTTCTTTTTCAAGTAGCTGTCCATGATGGAAAGTGCTTCATCAGGATTTTGATCTGCCAGAATGTGGACGTTTTTCTTCCGGAACGTATCGGTCCATTCCAATTTCTGGGCATGGAGCAGATCGTCCCTGTGCAGTTTGGCGAGAATTCCGGAAGCGTCCTGCGGATCCAGTTTTTCCAGTTCTGCCAGAGCCGGTTTGTAGAAAGTGCGGATGCTGGATTGGGGAACCGTTTTCAGCAATTGAACCAGCGTGTCCCGCCGCTGCTGGTCAGTGAGTTTTTCCGCCAGCTTGTTTGTCAGGGACTGCTGCGTGTTGAGTGCTTCCGCCGCTTTTTTTGTATCCTGCATGACCTGGGCAGGATTGGCGTAACCTACGACGGTGTGGACAGGCCGCCCCTGGGCATCTGCAAACACCAGCGTGGGGAATCCGGTGATGCCGTAGGATTTTTTATAGGTTTCCAGAGAAGTTTTTGTCTGCGCGTCCTGCTGCTTTTTACGTGGGTAGTCCAGTTCCACGGGAATAAAGGAACGGGAAATGGCTGTCTGGATTTCGGGAAGGGAAAGAGCCTGCTTTTTCTGCATGATGCAGGCTCCGCACCAGTCGGAACCGGTGAATTCCAGCATTACTCCCTTATTCTGAGCGGCGGCTTGCTGCATGGCTTCCGCAGGGCTGGTACTCCATGTTTCGGAGGCGCCGGCACTCCAGGCGAGGAGTATGGCTGCGAGGGGATGTATGATTGTTTTCATGGCAGGAATGTCATTATTGCATGGGGGGAAGCGGAGAATGGGCGGGGGGAACCCACATGTTTCCGGAAGAGGAGCTGCCGGAATCTCCGGTGTGGGTGGGTGTTTCAATTTTCGGTTTTCCGGCGGGCGGATCCAGATCTTCCACCACCACTTTCTTTTTGGCGGGCTGGGGCACGGGGGCGGCAGCCGGGGCCGGTGAGGGCTCCCTGCGGATAACGGGGGCTTTGAGGGATGCGTCCGTCTGGTTCATGGCCGTAATATTCAGCGGGTCGCCGTAGGCCAGCATTTCCCGGATGTCGTCGGGAAGATCTCCGGCAGGAATGGAGGTGCTTCCCTGTTCGTGCATGATGCGCACGAATTCATTTTCCACGCGGGTGATTTCCACATTCAAATAAGTTTTGCCTGAATGGGATGTCCTCAGAATGTCGAACTTGCGGCCGCGTGCCTTGGCTCTGGCGTGTTGGCGGTAGCGTTCGAAGTAGGAGCGGATTTCTCCCCGGATGCCGGCTACGCGCATTTTCTCTTTCTCAATGGATTTTTGCGTCTCTTCCAGGTCGGAGGCCGTATGTTCAAAGATATCCAAAAGGCTGAGCAGCTGTTCCTTGGGAGCGGTCCTGTTCCGTATTTCCCTGAGCTGTTCCTGCTTCTTCAGTAGCTGGGCATGATTGTCCTCCAAAGCTTCCCGCGCATCTTTGACGGGGTCCGGAAGCTGGGAAAATTTTTCATAAACAATGTAGCCGGCACTGATGACGATAAGGGCGAACAGCCCCAGGCAGAGATTCCAGAAAAGAGCGTCTCCCCTGGCTTTCCGTTCGGAATTCTCCTGCCGGGCGGATTCTTCTTCCGCGGCGTGTTCCGAGACGACGTCCAGGGAGGTTTTCAGACGTTTTTTAGCTGCGGGAGCGGAGTTTTCATCCTTGTGTTCTCCTCCGTTCTCCTTCGGAGCGAAGCGGGTTTCGTCTTCCGCAGGGGGGGGAGTTTCGCCGGACGGCTGTCTGGGAGCGGGGGCGTCGGTCATGGGATGCGCGGGAATGGAGGTTAGTCTACCGGGTGGGTTTGTTTGAATTCAGCCAGTTTGGCCGCATACGCATTATATTGATATTGCAGGGCATGGAATTCCTGCTTGCGCTGCGCCAGCGTTTTGCGCATGTCTTCAATGTCAAAGCACAGGTGCTCAAAGTCGCGGCGTTTGGAGGGCAGGACATCTATATCCTTCACCGTGAAGGGCGTCGTGATTCTTCCCGGGTTGGAAAGCCTTTTCTGAAGATTGTAATTAACGCGGGCGTCGTGGGATTCCGCCTGGCTTATTTCCTGTTCCGTCTGGGCCAGTGCGTTTTTCATTTGCTGGAGCTGGGCCTGGAGCTGCTGGTGTTCCTGGGATGAATTGCCCGTCAGGAAGGAGGTCAGGGCTTCATTCGTACTGCTGTCGCACGAAGTAAGGGCCAGCGTGAGGGCCAATGCCGGACAGGTACGCCTGGTGAATCTCACGATGTTGAACATGCCGGAGATTATGAACCTTAACGGAGGGGAAAGTCAAACTGTTCATGCGCCCTCCGGAACAATGATTTTTCTCGCATAAAACGCGTATGCGGCTACAATGCCCGCGGCATGATGCAATTATCGGAGATTGGAGGCCATCTGACGGCCAGAACGGGTATTGATGATTTGATGGAGGATTTATTCAAGGCCCTCCATTCGGGAGACGCAGGCTTGTGCCAGTTGAACGGCGGGAGCCCCGCCGTTATTCCTGAAGTGACGGAACTTTGGCGACGCAGCATGGAGGAACTGGTGCGAAATGGCAAATTTGACGTGCTGGTGGGCCATTATGCCCATCCGGGCGGGGATCCTGCCTTCATCCGTGCCTTGGTGCGTTTTCTCAATGAACGTTGCGGATGGAACCTGACGCCGGAAAATGTGGCGATTACCCAGGGCGGCCAGATGGCCTGCTTTACACTGTTCAACATGCTGGCGGGCCCGTGTCCGGACGGTGCTGTGCGTGAAATCCTTTTTCCCCTGTGCCCGGATTATGTGGGATACCAGTCCCAATCCCTGTGCGGCGGCGTCATGTTCCGGGGCATCCGGCCCGGCATACGCATGCTGGACGGGCACACGTTCAAGTACGTGATTGATTTTGACCGTCTGGACATACGTCCGGAAACGGCCGCCGTCTGCATGTCCCGGCCTACGAATCCCACCGGGAACGTGGTGACGGATGAAGAATTGGGGCTTCTGCGGGAAATGACTTCCCGCGCCGGGGTTCCCCTGATGATTGACAATGCTTACGGGCCTCCGCTGCCCAATATTTGTTTTGTGCCCGTAACCCCGGCCTGGGATGAGAACATGATCCTGACCATGAGCCTGTCCAAGATCGGGTTGCCCGGAACGCGCACCGGCATTGTCATTGCGCGCCCGGATATCATTCGTGCCGTCGTGAGCATGGTGACCACGTCCTCCCTGTGTCCGAACAATCTGGGCCAGGCTCTGGTGACGCCCTATCTGGAAGACGGCACTCTGGAGAGAGTCTGCCGTCAAACCCTCACGCCGTTTTACCGCGGCCGGGCGGAATTCGCCCTGTCCCTGCTGCCGGAACTTTTCGGAGAATCCATCCCCTGGCGCGTTCATAAGAGTGAGGGCACCATGTTCCTGTGGCTGTGGTTTGAGGGATTGCCCATCACGTGCCAGGAGCTTTACGAACGGTGCAAGTCACGGGGCTGTTTTGTAAATCCCGGCCATCACTTTTTCTTCGCCCTTCCGGAGGAGGGGAACCCCTGGCCGCACCGTCATGAATGCATCCGCATCAGCTTCACCCAGACGGAGGAACTCCTGCGCAAGGGGCTTTCCATCGTGGCGGATGAAGTGCGCAAGGCCTACTCCCGTTCTTAATCCAAACCTGACCCGTATCCATGAACAGCATGACCGGCTTCGGCAGAGCCGCCGCCCAGACAGACCGTTATAATATCCTTGTTGAAATATCAGGCGTAAACCGCAAACAAACGGAAATCGCCGTCAATGTGCCGCGCGGCTATGCGGAATGGGACGCCTCCGTGCGTTCCATCGTGCAGGGGCTGTTTTTCCGCGGCCGCGTAGGCGTCTCCATTTCTGTGGAGCGTCTGGAGGAAGCGGATGGCTCCCTCCCCTGCTTGATGAGCAGAAACTGGCCTCCCTGGCGGAGCTGCTGAACCGTGCGTCTGACCTGACAGGTCAACCGTTGCCTCTCCAGGCGTCCGACCTGCTGAGGCTGGATATCGTTACTTCCGCAGCGGAAGCATCCCTTTCTCCGGAAGAAGCGTGGCCGATGGTGGAAAAGGCGCTCAAAGCCGCCTTGAAGGATTTTATTTCCATGCGTGCGGCGGAAGGTGCCAACCTGAAAGCGGACGTTCTTGGCAAGCTGGATGTCTTAGAGCAATTCCGCCTCCGTATCGCGGAACATGCCCCTTCCGTGCCTGTCAGGCTTCGGGAGGCCATGCTCAAGCGCTTGGCTGATGCCGACCTGTCCGTTTCCGTGGACGATGAACGCATCATCCGGGAAGTGGCTCTGTTTGCGGACAAGTGCGACATTTCCGAGGAAATTACCCGTCTCTCTTCCCATTTTGACCAGTTCCGCACCTTGTGCGGTTCCTCCGCTCCCGCGGGCAGGCCTCTGGATTTCCTTTGCCAGGAAATCTTCCGGGAATTCAACACCATCGGCTCCAAGGCGAACGATTCCACGCTGGCCCATCTGGTTGTGGCTGCCAAGACGGAGCTGGAGAAAATCAGGGAACAGGTTCAGAACATCGAATGACAGCCATGAAACAGCCATTGGGAACATTGCTGGTGGTATCCGGGCCTTCCGGTTCGGGGAAGACGACGTTGTGCCGCCGCGCGACGGAAAACGGTCTGTGTGTGTACAGCATTTCCTGCACGACGCGCCAGCCCAGACCCGGGGAAGTCAATGGAGTAGATTACCATTTCCTGACTCCCGCCGAATTTGACGCCAGGGTGGAGCGGGGAGACTTTCTGGAATATGCGGAGGTGCACGGCAACCGCTACGGTACGCTGAAAGCGGGATATTTTGACTCTTCTGGAACAGGGGAAAAACGTGGTGATGGATATTGACGTGCAGGGGGCTGGGCAAGTCCGTTCCTGCCGGGAGGGCATTCTACCCCTCTGCTATGCGGACGTTTACATTTATGTGCCGCAGGCGGAGCTTAAAAACCGCCTTTGCGGACGGCAGACGGATGGCGCTGAAACGATTGCCCTGCGTCTTCGCAATGCGGAACAGGAAGACGCCTGCCTGCCGCAGTACCAGTACTGCCTGGTTTCCTCCGACCGCGAGACGGATTATGCTTCCTTTTGCGCCCTGCTCAAATGCCAGTCCATGCGGGTGGGACTGATGCGGTGATAAGGTCTTGCCTGTTTATCGAGAGACTGCGTTCTCACGTTTCGTCCCCCGTCGTATGGCATCCGGGATGGAGGCTCCGGTTCCGAGACATTTGGAATTGGTTCTCTTCCCGTGCCTATATGGTATGTGATTCCCTTTCCTCTGATCCGGCCTGCGTGAAAAAACGCGGGTTGAAATTCTTGACGGGCAGGATACTCATAGGCTCTTTGAATAATTCAATGTTGAAATTATCCTCTAGGCAAAGAACCTCGGAAGAGGTGTCCCGGTAGGTCAGATACTGCCCCGTTTCCTTGTATCCGTTAATTGCCTTTTTGACTAAAATGTTTGACTGTCAGTTGAACGTGGATGGATGAAACTACTGTTTCCCGTTGTTCTCCTCTTAAGGAGAAGGATAATGTAAAAGAAGAACTCTGCTTTTAGACGAAACAGGGATATTGTTTTTTGTTCCCGTGGGAATGATGGCGCCTTTGACCGGACACTTGGGTTTCCTTTCCGTTGACCGGGCCTTCCAAAGCTATTATCGCTCTACTTGAGCGGATACAACCAGCCGATGGCGCAGGTAAAAATGACCCAGAGGAGCAGGTTGAGGGGGAGTCCCACTTTGACGAAGTCCTTAAATTTGTAACCGCCCGCATTGTACACGTAAGTGTTGGTCTGGTAGCCGATGGGGGTGGAGAAGCTGGCGCTGGCGCCGAACATGACAGCCAGAATGAAGGGAATGGGGTTGGCGTCGAATTGCAGGGCCATTTCATAAGCCAGAGGCCCCATGACGGCCGCTACGGCATTGTTGGAGATCATCTCCGTCAGGATAGAGCAGATCAGGTACAGGCCGGAGATGGCGACCAGGCACCCCAACGGGCCTATATTATCCACTACGCCGAAAGCAATGGCTTTGGCAAGCCCGGTTTTGCTCATGGCTTCTCCCACGCACAGCATTCCCAGAATCAGAAAAATAATGCCCCAGTCCACCGCCTGGTAGGCTTCCTTCGGCTTGATGCAGCCGGAGATGATGACGATGAGAGCTCCGATGTAGGCGAGATAGAAGGGATTGAAGCGCGCGAAGAATTTGAAGAATTCCCCGTATTGCTCAAAGGATCCCAGCAGGCCGATAAAAATGAACAGCCCCATGGCCAAGATGGCCCAGCCCTGTTTGCTGCGGTTTGTGTGCGCTTCCGCAGGACGCTGGCTCAGGGGGATGATACGCTGCTTGGTCAGGATGCGGTTCATTCCTTCCTGCGGTCCTTCCAGAAGAAGCGTGTCCCCTGCCGCCAGCTTGGTGTTCGGCCCCATGTCCGTGATGTTTTTGCCCTGCCTGTGGATGGCGAGTACGAAGATGTTGAATCGCTGGCGCAGCTTGAGTTCGGACAGGGACAGCCCGGCGAATTCGGAATTGTTGGCGATCATGCCTTCCACGATTTGCACATCGCGCTGTTCCAGCGTTTCCAGCCCGCGGCTGTCATCCCAGCCCAGGTCCACGCCTTTGGCTTCCCGCACCTGGTTGACTTTTCTGGCGTTGCACAGGAAAAGAATGCGGTCTCCTTCTTCCAGGTTGATGTGCTGCAGCTCTTCTTGCATGGAGAATCCCCTGCGGCGCACTTCCACGATTTTGGTGCCCAGCAACTCGGTTTGCATCAGGTTGATGGGAGTGGTGCCGATGTGGGGGGAATCCGCGGGAATTCTGACCTGGAGCAGGAAATCGCGCTGAATGCCGCCCGGAAGCATGGTGGACAAAGTGGGGCGGGATGGAAGCCATTTGCGGCCTAATGTCCAGAGGTAGAGCAGGCCCGCCGCCGCATAAATCAGGCCCATGGGCGTTACCGTGAACATCTGGATGCCGTCATAACCCAGTTTCTGCACCTGGCCGAGCACAACTACGTTGGTGGATGTTCCGACCACGGAGCAGGTGCCTCCCAGAATGGTGGCGTAGGAGAGGGGGATGAGCAGCTTGGAGGCCGCGATGTTATGGTCCCTGCAGAAGGCCAGAACGATGGGCATCAGGATGACGACCACCGGGGTGTTGTTGACGAAGGGGGAAACCATGAACGCTCCCAGCGTGATGACCAGCAGGGCGGTCAGTTCCCTCCCCTTGGCTACCTTGTTGAACAGTTTGGAAAGGTCTCCTATTAATCCCGTTCTTTCCAGGGAAGCGCTCAGAATGAACATACACACCACTGTCAGCGGTCCGCTGTTGGCAAAGCTGGACAGCACATCACGCGTGCTCAGAATTCCCGTGAGCATGAGGACGGCGGTGCCTGTCAGGGCTGTGATTTCCACGGGCATCCATTCCTTGATGAAGCTGATGAATAACAGGACCAGCAGAATGCCTACAATCCATTGCTGGGCGGCCGCTGATTCCAGCCAGCCTATGACGGAGGCGGAGTTGATGTTGAGAAGAGGAAGCATGGTTTGAAAGTTGAAGGTGTGGGGAAAGGGTCCAACTCTCCTACTTTCCCGGCTTCTATCTGTCAAGCCGCAATAATTTTCCGGAAAGGGTTTGAAAAGGTTCCTGCGCTTTTTTATTGTTGGTGCGCCGCATGGATTCCCCCATAATAACAAGGTTTGCTCCCAGCCCTACAGGCAATCTCCATCTGGGGCACGCCCTGGCTGCGTGGGAAGCCCGTTCCCTGGCGAACCGTTTTTCCGGGAAGTGCGTGCTGAGGATGGAAGATATCGACCAGACGCGGTGCCGTCCGGAGTTTGTTCAGGGCATATTGAAAGATCTGGAGTGGCTAGGCATCCGCTTTGACGGTCCCATGATGGTTCAGTCTTCACGCTTCAGCGCTTATGAACACGCTCTTCAGACGCTGAAGGACCGGGGCGTGCTGTACCCCTGTTTCTGTACGCGCCGGGAGATTGCGGAGGAGGTGGCCGCCATGGGTGGGGCGCCGCAGGGGGGCTGCGTGGACGTATATCCGGGAACTTGCCGGCTGCTTGACAAGGGGCGCAGGAAAGAGCTTCTCAAATCCGGCAAACCTTTTTCCTGGCGGCTGGATTGCCGTGCTGCGGCGCGGATTACCGGTCCCCTGCTATGGAGGGACATGCGGTTCGGAGATCAGGTCTGCCGTCCGGAAGAACTGGGGGATGTGATTCTGGGCCGCAAGGACTGCGCCGCCAGCTACCATATTGCCGTGGTTGTGGACGACGCCGCCCAGGGAGTTACCCATGTAAGCCGTGGTGAGGATTTATTCCCTGTGACGGGCATCCACCGGACGCTCCAGGCCCTGTTGGGGCTTCCTGTTCCGCAGTGGTATCATCACCGGCTGGTGAAGGATGCTTCCGGCAAGCGGCTTGCCAAGAGGGACAGGAGCCTGAGCCTTCAGGAAATGCGTGCCGCCGGGATGCGGCCGGAAGACGTGTTCCGGCTGATGCGGGAGAGCTGAGGGATTTTCATTCCCTTATAGGCGGGGGTGCGTTGTTCCGCCGGGAAAGGCAGGGGGCAGGCTGTGGCTTGCGTTTTTCCAGCAGCCGGTCGGATGGTTTTCTTTCCGATGCAGAGCAGGCATGCATAAGCCGCCGCCAGGGTCAGCAGGAGAAGGGAGCTCAGGATGGCCAGCAGATTCAGATGCCCCAGCGGGATGAGCCATGCGTGCGGCATGGCTGCCGTTCCTGCCAGTATCTGGGGAAGCCAGATGAAAACCGCCTGGGAAAACAGGCTGACGGCTGTGAAGGCCAGCCCCGCGGCCAGGGTGAGCCATACTGACGGAAGTACCGGCAGGAATGTTTCATGGATGTTTTTTTTCATGGCCCGTGCCGTTCCTGCGAATATGGAAACGAGAAACAGGGGGGCCAGCAATGCGGCGGCAGGGAGGGTGTCCCAAAGGAGCCATGTGCAGGGGGGGGAGACGGCCGTCAGGAGGCCCGCGCTCTTAATCAGGAGGCCCCGGGGCGGCGGGGCTGGTGCCGCGGCGTGGTTCATATCCGTTAATCGGGCCAGACATTGCCGGGCGTGCTTCCCTGGGTAATGACGACTTCTTGGCCTATTTTCAGGGTGAAGTTGGGCGTTACTTCCTGCTGTACTTCCACAAGTTCGTTCGTATCCTTGAGCTTGACGCGCACGCGGATCATTTTGACTGCTTCCACCCTGCCGTCCACGATGGAGCCTGTGGCGGAAGCCAGTTTTGAGGTCCCCATGCCGATGATGCCGGGAGTCATGGCCTCCGCCGCCGTTCCGGCCATGTTGGCAAAGGTGCCGTCGTCCGTGGAGGTAAGGACGTTGATTTCCTTGATGCGGACCACGTTGCCCAGCTTGATGGTCGTCACTTTGCCGGTGGCGATTTCCAGATTGCTTTTTTGGGTGCAGGAGAAAAGGACTGGGAGAATAAGAAAAGCGGGAATGAATGGAAGCGGATTCATGATGAACGTAGTTAACTACGCTGGCGGGGTTAAGCGTTTTTCAGCGTGTGGGAAGAATTGTGTAGGTAGCCAGATACAGGAGCAAATGGAGGGAGGAGAGTGCCAGTACCCTGTTCATGCGGCTGTCCGCGGGCGTTTTGCGGATTAGGAGCATCAGATACCCGCCGAAGAGGATGGAGGGTATCCACATCCACCACGTGTGGGACAGGTTCAGGTGAAGGGCCCGGCTGGATGTAGGCAGCGTGATGTAGGCAGCCAGGATGAAAGACTGGGCCATGGCGCGCGCCTTTCCTTCCCCCAGCCGCACGGCCAGCGTGCGCTTGCCCGTAGTGAGGTCTTCCTTTCTGTCGCGGATATTGTTGACGGATATCATGACGGCGCACAGGAGGCCGCATTGAATGCCTGTTACGATGCCGGCATTGTACACCGCAAGCGATTCCACCAGCGTGCCGGGTACGACGGGCGCCGTGCCTATCTGCACCAGAATGGTTCCCAGTACGGCAACCAGTCCGAAGAAGAGGATGACGAATATTTCCCCCAGGCCCTTGTAGGCCAGCGGCCACGGCCCTCCCGTATAGCCATAGGTGAAGTAGAGGGACGGGATGCCGATGGCGAGGATGGGCCAGCCGCGCAGTTCGATAAAGGGAAAGGCCAGAAGGCACGCTCCCAGCAGGAAGAAGAGGCCGATGAGCATGACTGTTCCGTGGGAGAGGGCTCCGCTGGCCGTCATGCGCACGGGCCCGGTTCGCCGTTCCGTATCGGCGTGCTTGGCATGGTCAATGGCGTCATTGAAAAAATTGCAGGCAATCTGGAGGCACAGGCAGGAAGTCAGTGTCAGGAGGGCCAGGGACGCATTCCAGCTGCCGGTCAGTTTCTGCACCACCATGCAGCCTGCCCATACCGGAATCAGGGAGGCGGTGAGCGTCTTGGGGCGTGCCGCCAGAAAGGCGGAAGTAATGATATTCATGTGAGGGAAGGCTCCGTAATCAGCGGAGGATGGGGCCGAGGCGGCGGAGGGTTTCCTTAATGAGTGAGACGTGCCATTGCCCGGGGGCCGTTTCCTCTTCTCCCAGGTAGCCATATACCAGGCAGGAACCCAGTTGAGAGTAAAGCAGGCGGGAGACGGGTCCCATGGGCCCCATTCCCATGACGGCGATCGGCCCCTTGGGCTTGGTGAAAAGCTGTACTCCTGTCTGGATGTCCGAGGCCAGGCAGGGCGTGAATGCAAATTTGACGATATCCGCCTTGTAGGAGCGCGCCTTTTTTTCCTGTTCGCGCAGGTAATCCACACCCGGAGTGATTTGGAAATCATGGGTGGAGCCGATGATGATGACGTCCCGCTCCCGCGCTTCCATAACCAGTTCCCTGGCGTGGCGCATGGCCTTGATTTCAATGTCCATGGCGGCGGCATACGGCATATAGGCCCGGAGCAGGGCAAAGCGCTCTTCTTCCGGGATGCGGCGCAGCCCTCCTTCCTCATGGCAGCGCACGGTGACCAGCAGGGGCATCTCCGGCCGGAACTCCATAACCTGTTCAGTCGTGAGTTCCGGGGGGAAGGGCATCCACGCGCAGTTCCACTAGATCGCACTGGTCTGTTAAATCTTTTCCTTTCAGCGTTTTCCATAGCTCCCACGAGGTAACGGACGCAACGATTTTCGGCGGATAGGCCTGATGTTCACGTACAATCTGCTGCATACATCCTACTATCCCAGCAAAGGAAGGAAGGTCAATCTTCTATTGATGAGTTCCACTTCATTTTGGGGCCGAGTATGTCAGTTCGCCTGCCTTTTCCCCTTTTGGAACTGTGTTTTTCTTCCTGTGCCAGCCCTGTTGGCCGGTTTCCCGGTAGACGGATTGACGGATGTTGGCGCCGGCTGCCGTTCAAGATGCCGGCAGGGCTGTTTCGTATGGTCCGTTTCCTTGTTGTGGCGGAGGGCGTTATTTTCCTGCCTCTGCACGTTAAAAACATGTTGAGAATGGAGGTCCGGCTTGAAAAGGGAGTTCGGAGGGAGCTAGGTGAAGGCCATGAATATGCTTTGGTCAAGGTTATTGCGGATGGGGAGGAATCCCTTTTGGGCGGCTTTGGATGCCGTGCTGGTGGTAAGGACGGAAAAAGATTCGTCCGGGCATCCGGAATGGTCCTGGAAGGCGTATGTCCCTCATGGCGTTCCGGTTCATGAATTGCCTCCGGTGCCCGTTCCTCTTCCGGAAGGGGATTGGGATAAGGAGCGGTTTCGTAAGGAAAGACGGAAAGCTGCCCGGGTGTTGGGTCACCAGGCCGCTTTAACGCTGGCTTCTTCCCTCCATTTCTCCCGTTTCATGATTGTGGAGGAAGAGTGCCGTTTCAGGCTGCCGGTAATAGGTTCCACGGCGCGGATGCTTGGGCAGCTGCTGAAAGGCTGCCGGGAAAGAACTGCTCTGTTTTTAAGTGAGCCGCGTTTGTCTCCCCATACGGCCTGCTCCGTGGCGAAAGGAGAAAAATCCATCCTGCTGCGCGTGACGGATATGGCGGCATCAGCTGCGTATGTGATGGACCTTTCCTTATGTGAACGCATTCTTTTATCTCTTCCGTCAGATCAGCGGGTCTGGCCATGGCTGAGGTATTATGGTTCTCTGGAGGAATGGTTTGCCCGGTATCTGGGACGTTATGGTGATTTATATGCTCTTTTCCCTGCGTTCGTTTCCTGCGGAGAGGGCGCTCCCATGCCCTCCCTCTGCAAATCCCTGGGCCATTTCAATAATGCACGCACCAAATATACGGATCTGTCTTATCTGGTGAATCCGGCGGTCAATTCATGGCGCTGGCTGAAAAACGTGAACATTTTTTCCGGCAGAAAAAGGCTTGGGTGAGAACCCCGGGATGCGTTTTGCTCCGGCTTCGCCGGATTACCGTTTGCGGGGGATGAACGCCTGCATGGCTGGGGTTGCCGCCTTACGGCAGAGCTTGAAATAAGGTGTTCCGTGCGCCCGTCATCTCAAAAGCAAAACCCCGGACCGCAGGCGGTCCGGGGCGGCTCCTTTTTCCGGAGGGAGGATGCCGTGATATTAGAGGGGTTAGCTGGCTCCTTCGTCGCACAGGATCTTGACAAAGCCTTCCTCCTGGAGGCGGGTGGCGCCGCAGGCGAACTTGGCCCGGATTTGCAGGGCTTCCTCCATATCGTCGCGCACGGAAAGCTTCACTTTGAAATCATTCCATATGCCAAACTGGGCCTTGCTCTTTACCCAGGCCAGGCAGGAACGGACTCCCTCTTCTGTTTTGGGAAGCCTCTGGGTGCGGATGAATTTGAATCCCATGAAGGTGTCTATTTTCCCTTCCACCAGGGCTTTTACATTGTTGAAGTCATAACTGCTGACCTCCGTTTCCCGCAGCAGGTTCATGATCTGGGAACTGGTTACCGCAATGACGAGCTGGTCTCCGAACTGCGGGGCATCCTGGTTCCAGGCTTCGTTTTCCTCAAAAAGCTGGAGGGCTGCGCGCAGCTTGGCCACGGTAAGGTTGCTGGCGGATTTGGTGCCGCTGTCCACGTGATCCACGGCTATTTGCTGGCTTTCCTTGAACGGAACGGCGGTCATGCCGTCTTCTCCCACGTAGTTCGTATCCAGGAAGCCGGAGATCATCACGTCGTCCATGCGGCGGCCTGCTGCGGCCTGGAGACCTTCAATCGTCTTGCTGACGGGAAGGTCCATGTCTCCCAGGCGGGTGGCGTCAAATTCATCGTAGCCAATGGCTTTGGTGAACGTGCGCGGCCGCATGGACCGGCGTGTGGTGGGAGCCTCGTTCAAAACGGTCTGCCCCACCCGCGTGGTTTTTTCCGTGAAGTCCAGAATGCCGAATTGATCCAGAAATACAACCTTGCCGCTCAAGTCGCGCATGACGCTGACATACTTGTCCAGCCGGGAGGCGTGCTGCTGGAGCAGGGTGCCCCATTTTCTGGTGTATTTTACCTGATAATTATCGCTGATAGTTACTGCCATGATTGCAAATATAATGATAGTTTGAATGCAGGAACGGCAATTTGGATTATCGGGTCCGGAATAACCGGAGCGGTCCTGCCGCAAGTGGGATGCGGCCATGTCCCCTGCGGGATTGCGGGCCGGTCCCATCCAGCGCTAACGTGTATGGACTACAAGGCAGAAAAGCGCACCACGGCAGAATCGTGATGCGCTGTATAAGGAATGAAAACTTCGCCTTCCCGCTGTTAAAGAATAATCGCGTGCGTCCGCGTAGCGTGATCCGGGCCGAAAAGGGCCAGCATGCGGCCCGTTTGCCCTTTTTCCATGCGGTAGGAGTAAAAACGCTTGGTATCCGCCGTGTCCAGCCCGGAATCATGAATCTGTTCTTCCGGTACCCCCGCTTCAATGAGCTGTGCCTTAATGGCCGTAGGAATGTCTTCTTCATAATGAGGCGGGCGGATGCAGGGGGAAATGACGGCAATCAGGTTGGACGGTTCCACCCCAAGGCATTTTTTCATGGACTTGATGGTGTTGGAAACGATGTTGCCGGCGGTTCCCGCCTTGCCTGAATGAATCAGGGAACGGTGGCAGTTTTCCTTGTCGTACAACCACACGGCGGCGCAGTCCGCCACGTAAATGGCAAGCACGCAGTCGGAAACTCCGGAGCAAATCAGGCCGTCCACGCCTTCCACAGGATAATTGGAGCCGATGTCCCCCACCAGGGCAACTTTCGTGCCGTGCACCTGTTCGGCGCGGCGCAGGTCTTTCCACCGCCAGCCCAGGGCTTCCACTTCCGCCTTATGGTACGGTTCCAGCCGTTCCAGCACGGTTTCGCGGTCTCCGGTGACGTCTACTCCCGGAATTCTCTCAATGAATTGGACGATTTCTCCGGGATAGGACTGGATAGGCTTCAAGAATGCTGGCGTTTCCATAATTGATGGATCAATAAATGTCGTTGGGGACATCTTGTCGTTTTGTATTACCTAGTCGAGCAAAATTTGGCGTAAAATGTCACGGACGCCGCCCGGTGACTGAGAAAAGGTTTTTTTCCGCCTTTCCGGAGTGATATGAGCAATTCATGCTGCGCAGGTATTCTTTACTTTCCACTTTTTTTGCGGGAATGGCCGCCGTGTTTTCCTTTGCCGCCTCCTTGGCCCAGGAGGCTTCTCCGGATGCCGGGCAGTTGCTGAAAAGGGTGCGCCAGGGGGCAACTCTTCAGGAAAACAAGGACATTAAGGGACAAATACGCAAACGCAGCGTCAAAATTCCCTTTTCCATGAGTCTGCGCGGCAATCTGATAGCCTTCCAGTACCAGCTCAATAATGTCTGGAACAGGTTCGATCTGAAATTCAAGGACCGCGGCCAGGAGATCCTTTCCTGGAAGGACGGGAAAGCCGGTGTTTTGCCGGTTGCCCAGTATGCGGTGCCCATTGCGGGGACGGACGTAACGTACGAAGATCTTTCCATGCGCTACCTGTACTGGCCCCAGGCAAAAATTGTCCGGGATGATGCGGCGAGCACCGTCAAGGGGCGGGATTGCTGGATTGTCCAGATACCGAATCCTAATTCCGGGGTGGGGCAATATGCCTGGGTGCGCGTCTGGATTGATAAGGAGAACGGCGCCATGTGGCAGGTGGATGGCATTGACCGCCGCGGGGAGCTGGCTAAAAGGTTCATGATTGATTCCGTGATGAAATTGAAGGACGGATCCTGGTTTTTCAAACGGATGAAGGTGGAGGTCCGGGATCCTTCTAATCCGCGCAGAACGGTCTCCGTCAGCTACATAGATATGGACAGCCCGGAATAGCCTTCCGGTTCCCGTTCCATTCCCCGCGGAGCTTTCGGATTATTCTTTCCGGGGCATGGGGGCGGATTCCTTTTCATGCCGCACGGATGGATGATTTAGGACGTGACAAGAAGGCGGGATGGGCGTAAATCCTCCAAAAACCTGTTATGAAGAAACATTTATTCCTTGCATGTGCCCTGGCGTTCGGCATGTCCGCCTGTTCCCAGCACCAGGAGCAGCCGGCGGAGTCCGGTTCTCCGGTGAAAACGACCATTTCTCCCGTGACTGCTCCTGGGAAAAAGCCGGACCGGCCGGCCGTGAAATTGCCTCCCAAGTCCGTTCCGGTGCCTTCCGTAAGCCCGTCCTATAATAATACTCCTCTTTCCCCGCGCATTCCGGGGGTAACGGTCAACCGTGTGGCTGTGCCGGACAAGGTGGTGGCCCTCACCTTTGATGACGGTCCCCATGGAACGCTGACCCCCAGGGTGCTGGACATCCTGCGCGACAATAACGTCAAGGGTACTTTCTTCATGCAGGGCTGCAATGTGAAGGCTCATCCCCAGGTAGTGCGCCGCATGGTCAATGAGGGGCATGAAGTAGGCAACCATACATGGAATCACGTTTATCTGAGCAAAGTGCCCCGCGAAAAAGCGGAATCCCAGCTCCAGAGCACTAATGAAGCCATCCGCAACGCCTGCGGCGTTGTCCCCGTGGTCATGCGCCCCCCCGGCGGCTATACGAATGCAGGCGTGGCGTCCTGGGCCCGCCAGCGCTTCGGCTTCACCACGGTCATGTGGGATGTGGACACGAATGACTGGCGCAAGCCCGGCTCCTCCGTGGTGGCCGCCCGCGCCGTGAACGGCGCCAAACCCGGCTCCATCATTCTGGTGCATGACATTCACGCTTCCACGGTGGCGGCGGTGGACGCCATTGTGAAGGGATTGAAAAACCGCGGCTATGAACTGGTGACCGTTTCCGAGCTTATCAGGAGAGGACGTGCCGCTGCCGGCCATGCTCCTTCCATGCCCGCGGCTCCTGCTGTTCCAGATTCTTCTCCCCTTGCCGTTCCTGAGATTGTGGCTCCCGCGGAGCCTGTTCCCGCTCCGGCGGAGAAGGTGGCCGGCATGTAATCCCCGGTGTTTTTCCTTTCCTTTCAACCCGGTTTCCCTGTGGAAACCGGGTTATTCATTGCCTTTCCGCAGCATTGTTCCCACCGCCCCGGAAAGGAGGCTTTCCCCTTAACGGGCACACGCACAGAAGGCTTGACCTGCTGGTGAATTTCTCCACAATCCTTTGCCGTATTATTCACACCCAATCCGGATTGAAATGTCTATGAATCTCCTGGCATCTGCCGATACTCTACCCGCGCCTGGCGGAATGTCCGCTCCTCTCGCCTTCATCTACGATCTCTTCAATAACCCTCTTTTCATCTTCATTGGCGGTCTGGTATTGCTGGGTGTGTTTTTCTGGTACCTGGGTTCCGACCAGGACAAGGTCAAGCGCAATGCCGGAACGATTTTCATTATCGGCATTGCGTCTTTTCCCTGTTCTCCCTCTTCCAGCAGGGGTTGAAATACGGCATTGATATTGCCGGGGGCGTCTCCTTCACATTGAGCGTGGAACCGAATATCGGAGACGACGGCAAGCCCATTCCCCTGACGGACCAGGCCATGGAACAGGCATGCGTGATCCTGACGGACCGCCTTAACAGTACCGGGGCCAATGACGTCATTATCCGCCCGAAGAAAAAGGACAACCTGAATCTTATAGAAGTTCAAATCCCCGCTGCGGATCCTGCCAAGCGTGAGGAAACCAAGGCCATCCTGACCAAAGTAGCCAAGCTGCAGATTCTCCCTGTCCACCCGCGCAACAACGAACTGGTGGCGGAGGGGCGCATCCGCGTTCCCGGCTACAGGATGTATGAATATACCTTCAAAAACGGCAAGGGTGAGGACGTCACGGAAAAAATATTCCTGGAAAAGCGTGAATCGCTCACAGGCAGGGATATCGTGCGCGCCGGAGTGGATCTGGCCCGTCCCGGCCACGTCAACGTCACCCTGAGCAATGAAGGGGCGGACAAGATGTATAACCTGACTTCCCGCATGCAGCTGGGCCACGACCGCATGGCCATTGTTCTGGATGATGTGGTCAAGAGCGCTCCAACGGTCCAGGCCATTCTTTCGAAAAGTTTTGAAATCAGCGGGCTGGATGCTCCCGGAGAGGCTGAAGCCCTGACGAAGGTGCTTTCCAACCCCCTTACCAACAAGCTCAATTTTGAGTCCGCCAGTGAAATTTCCGCCTCTTTGGGGCATACGGCCCTCCTTCAGGGGGAATACGCGGGCATTACGGGATTGATCCTCTGCTTCATCATGATGATCATCTACTACCGCTTTGCCGGTCTGGTGGCTATCATGGGCCTGACGATCAATGCCCTGCTTCTTCTGGGAGCCATGTCTATCTTCGGGTTTGAGCTGACGCTGCCGGGTATTGCCGGTATTGTGCTGACTCTGGGCGTGGCGGTGGACTCGAACGTGCTGATTTATGAACGTCTGCGGGAAGAAAAGGAAATGGGGCGCCCCTTCCGCGTGGCTATCCGCAACTCCTTTGACAAGGCGTTCTCCGCCATCTTTGACTCCAATATCACCTCGCTCATTACCGCTGTCATCCTGTACTGGATGGCAACCGGCACCATCAAGGGGTTTGCCGTCACGTTGACAGTAGGCGTCATCACTTCCATGATTGGGGCGATTCTCGTTACCCGCGTCCTGTTCTACTGGGCGGATACCGTCGGCATGATGAAGGATCTTAAATTCCTTAACCTCTTCAAGAAAGATGAACATCGACTTCATGAGCCAGAAAATCTGGTCCTGCTCTCTTTCCGCCATTCTGCTGATGATATGCATTGTATTTGGCGCCGTAAAGGGCAAGGATTGCCTGGGCATGGACTTTACGGGCGGTTCTTCCATTTCCTATCTGGTGAACAAGGGTGACATCTCCTTCAGGGAAGTGGAAGGCGTGGTCAACAAGCTGTCCCTGACCCAGAAGGCTACGGTGCAGGAGGTGGCGGAGTCCACGGACAGCAGCAAAGTGAATATTCTGATTAATTTCTCCGACCATGCCCAGGACAAGGAGGCTATCACCACGGCATTGGACAAGGCGTTTCCGGTTCTGGACAACGCTCCGTTCAGTGAAGAAACCATCGGGCAGTCCATGGGGTACGATACGCTCATTACTTCCGCATGGGCTCTTTTCTTCGGCATTCTGGGGATCATGGTTTACCTGACGGTGCGGTTTGAATGGACCTTCGCCATTGGTGCGGTCATCGCCCTGACGCATGACGTTCTGCTGGTGCTTGGCCTGGTGATTCTCAGCGGAACGGAGCTGAATGTTATTCACATTGGCGCGTTGTTGACGGTGGCGGGGTACTCCATCAATGACAAAATTATCGTATTTGACCGCATCCGCGAATTCCTCCGCTTCTCCGACCCGAATGAAAGCGCTTCACAAATCATGAACGGGGCCATTAACCAGACGCTTTCCCGTACTATTTTGACTTCTCTTTCCACGCTGGCCGTGCTGGTGTGCCTGTACTTCTTTGGAGGCCCTTCCATGGAAGACTTCGCCTGGACGATTTCCGCAGGCATTTTGATTGGTACGTACTCCTCCATCTTCATCGCTTCTCCGGCGGCTCTTTTCTTCTCCCGGAAGCATGGGTTGCATGAAGAAGTCAGACAGGCCATGAAGGCCGGAGCCTGAGGTCTGGCGTTGAGCCGTTAAATCTCTGACCGGGGAAGGCGGAATGCCTTCCCCGGTCTGTTTCTTGGAAAGAGAGGGATGGGGAAAGGCTCTGTATGGAATAACCTCCGTGTTCTTTCCCCGTCCGCCTCTTTCGCTTTTCCTGTTTCCACCATATGCGGCTACGGCTTCCGCATGGCTCTTCTGTCTCGCATTCCTCCCTCTTTTATTTCAGGCATAAGAAAACCCCGCCTGCCGTTAGGCAGACGGGGCCGTATCTCTGGTTTCCTGCTATGTATTTCTGCGGGTGAGATTATTCATCATCCCCTTCCTCCTGTGCCGGGGCGGGAGGGGGAGGCATGTCGTTGTTGCCGCGGGCTGCCTTTCTGGCTTCCCTGCGCGCTTCAAGAGCCTTGGAAGCGTCAGCGTTGAGCTGGGCCATTTCAGCCTCATTCAATTTTCCGTCCTTGTCGGCGTCATACTTTTCTTCAATCAGGATCCATCCGGCAGCCATGATCGGGGCGCGGTTGGGGTCAAGCTGGGGACGGGGACCGTTAGGGCGGTTGCCGTGGGGGCCCCGGTTACCGTCTTCACGGCGTCCTTCACCGCCTCTGCGGCCTTCCGGTCCTCTGGGAGCGCGGGGGCCTTCAGCTCTGGGGCCTCCCGGACGCCTCGGACCGTCCATGTTGGGCATTCTCGGTCCTTTGGGGCCACCGGGAACGGCATGGTGCGGGCCGGGCTGGCCGTGATGAGGGGGAATGGACTGCAATTCTTCCGGGGAGAGCTTCCCGTCGCCGTCTTTGTCAAATTTTTTGATCATGGCGGCGGCGTGGGCTTCCTGGCGGGCTTTCATTTCTTCCATGCGCTTGGCAGCTTCCGGATGGTTTTTTGCCCAATCTTCCCGCATGGCTTTCTTTTCCTCGTCGGAAAGCTTGCCATCGCCATCCTTATCGTACTTCTTAAGAATTTCGGCTTTCCTGGCTTCCTGGCGGGCTTTCATTTCTTCCATGCGTTTGGCAGCTTCCGGATGGTCCTTAAGCCATTCTTCCTGCATAGCCTTTCTTTCCTCCTTGGAAAGCTTGCCGTCCCCATCCTTGTCAAATTTCTTCAGGATGGCGGCTTTCTTGGCTTCCTGGGCCTTCTTGACGTCGGCTTGCAGAACGGCTATTTCCTCGTCGGAAAGCTTTCCGTCCTTGTCGGTATCGTATTTGGCCAATACCAGTTCTTCTCCGACAATCATGATACCGGGATCGATTCTCTTCATCTGAACTCGTTTTGGCCCCTGGCGGTCTCTGCCTCCGGCATGGTGGCGATGACCTCCCCTTCTTTCAGGGGGGGGCTGCATTTCAGGAGCATCGGAAGGAGCCTCCGGAGCGGGAGGCGGCGGAGCGTCCTGAGCGAACGCGGAACATGCGGCGAAAGCCGCGGCGATAATCATTTGCTTGGTCATATCTTTGAATGGTGAGGTTTGATGCGTTTCGGAAAGGAGCGTGCGCTGCGGTGTTTCAAACAGGCGGAAACGTCTCCCTTTGCTAAAAGGAACCCCTGGAATTCATTCCGGTTGCAAAATAAAAAGGCAAATGCGTCGGAGAGGGGGTGCGCCGCTGTTTTTATGACACCTGTTTTCTTCCGGGGTAAAGAAGGGTGAACCCATTGAATATGAAGGAAATCAGTGAGGGGATACGCAATCGGGTGCGAGTGCGTGCCGCCCGTGTCATAGCGGAAAAAATTATTCGCCGGAAATAAAGCGGATGTAGGCCTGCCACCACTGGCTGCCGCCCAGCAGCCAGATCAGAGCGGCGCTGAGAAGAGCGGCCAAAGGGGAGGTTTCTGCCGAACCCCATGCGTGAGGCGGCAGCCTGTACAATCCCCAGCAGGGAGCCGAGGAAAAGGCTGAACAGGGCGCCCTGCCAGCCGCACGCGCATCCGGCCATCATCAGAATCCAGGCGTCGCCTGATCCCATGGCTTCCCTGCTGGCATGGATATCCGTCAGATTTCCCTCCACGCTTTCCAGTCTTTCCAGAAGAAAAACGTCCCCGTTTTCCATCTCTATCCTGTCGTACCGCAGCGTGACGGAGCAGGCAGGGTGCGTTTTGCCGTCAATGGTGACGGAACCTCCGGAAAGGACGGCCTTGTCCGTAGACCGGTGGAAAAGCATGGACCAGTCGTGAGGCTGGCCGTTGACGATGAGCTGAAGTTCCTCCCGCTCGGATTCCGGTTCCCTCAAACTCCACGGGGCGGGAACGTCAAAATGCTGTTTCCAGGTGCCGAACAGAAGCTTCCCCAATTCAATCACCAGCCTGATGACCGCATACCCTGCCGCTCCTCCCAGCACGGATGCCGTGAAGGCGTCCGTCCAGGTCATGACATGGCTGTCCGGCAGGAGGAAAGGGTAAAGGGCGCAGGCCCCCGTTCCGGCCAAGGCGCCGATAAATGCCTGAGAGCGGAAGACAATCAGATGTTCCGCGTCAATGAACATGATGACAATGGCCATGGCAGTCCACAGGCAGAGCAGGACGGCTGCTCCTGTGGAAGCGTCCGCGTATTTCCAGCCAATGGCCGCGAAGAGCAGGGCCGTGAGCAGCTCCACAAAGCAATATCGGAAGCTGATGCGCGTTCCGCAGCAGGCGGATTTACCCCGGAGAGCCAGCCAGCTCAGAACCGGAATATTCAGGAACCAGGGAATGGGTTTTCCGCATTCCGGGCAGAAAGAACGCGCCGGATCGTTGACGGAGACGCCCCGCGGCATACGGTAGATAACCACGTTCAGGAAGGAACCTATGCAGGCCCCCATCAGGCCGAAAACCACGGGAATCACCCATGCGGGAAAGGCGTCAGGCATGGGTGGGCGGGGAATAGGTTCGGCTGGGCGTCTGGTTGATGCGGTCAATCAGCAGCCTCAGCCTGCCGTAGTTGCCGCGTTTGATGGGGAAGACGAGCCGGGGCAGGCGGTCCAGGTGTGGTTCGTCCGCTTCATCCGGCAGGGGGCCGCTCTGGATCATTTTCCCCCCAGGCAGAATCAGGTCTGAAAAGTCCCGTTCCAGATGTTCCACCCACTGGGCGGGAAGCTGCGCATTCAGCCGGATGACGATGGAATCTCCGACAAAACGGTAGGAGTGGAAAATCCGGTAAAAACGGTCGATGTGTTCCATGGCTTCCGCCGGATTTTTAGTGACATGGATGAGATGAAGATCGTCTGCGGAAATCAGTCCGGAATCCACCAGTTCCACGCGAATGAAGGCCAGCCAGTTCAGCCAGAAGGTTTTGCCGGGGGAATCCAGAAGGACAATCGGGTAAATGGTCGCTTTTCCCGTCTGGATCAGAGTGAGCGTTTCAAACACTTCATCCATGGTTCCGAAGCCTCCGGGGAATGCCACCATGGCGTCGCTTTCCGCCACGAAGTTCAGTTTTCTGACGAAAAAGTAATAAAAATTGATGAGTTTGTCGCTGTGGGCCACCACATGGTTGGAGGTTTGTTCATACGGCAGGGTGATGTTCAGGCCGAAGGAGCGTTGTTCTCCCGCCCCTTCATTGGCTGCCTGCATGATGCCCGGTCCGCCTCCGGTAATGACCATGTAGCCGTGTTCGCTGGCTTCCCTGGCGAATTCCCTCGCCGTTTCATACGCCGGTTCGTCATTCCTGATGCGGGCGGAGCCGAAGACGGAAATCTTGCGGATGTGGCGGTACGGGGCGAAAACGCAGTTGGCGCGGTACATCTCCCGCCCGGAGCGGATCAGGACGGTAAAATCATGGTCCGAGGCGGCGGACTGGGCCATGTTGATTCCCGTTTTGATATACTCTTGGAGGTAGCGGGGATCGTGCCTGGTGGAGGCTATTTCGGAAAGCTTTTTAACGGCGCCTTCCAGAGCCTGGTAGCTGGAATCCATGGACATGGTGGAGGGACGTTTCTTGTCTTCACCTGTAAAATCCCTGTTGTCCAAAAAATCAGGATGCTTCATGAGTTGGTATGATAGGTTTGCCCTACTATGCCAGATGACGTACATTAAGTCACAGAAAATTTACCGGCGGGCATGAAAAGAGTTGATTGTTGAAAACAGATCGTTACATTGCTCCGCACGGGCGTTCCCACAACATGCCGTTGGTCCTTCAGGCGCATTGGCCGCCATGTCCGTGTTGAGGGGAAACCCGGTACATTACATACGATTATGTCGGAAAACGAAACCACTACTGCAGAAGAAACCGCCGTTACCACGCTGGCCCGTTTTGAGGTTCCCAGCCGTCTGGAAAAAATTGAAGATCCGAATGATGCGAATCATTTGACCTTTGTGGCGGAACCGTTTGAAAACGGTTACGGCCATACGCTTGGCAACTCCCTGCGCCGCGTTCTTCTGGGTTCTCTTGAAGGCGCCGCCATTACCTCCGTCCGCATCGCCGGCGCGCAGCATGAATTTTCCTCCCTGCCCGGTGTGGTGGAAGATGTGACGGAAATCGTGCTGAACCTGAAAAAGGTCAAATTCAAGCATAACGGCAAGGAACCGCGCCTGCTCTCTCTGCGCGTGCATAAGCAGGGCGTTGTGACTGCTGCCGATATTGCCGACGACACCGTTTACCAGGTGGTCAATCCCGATCAAATCATTTGCACTCTGGACCAGGACACCATGTTCGAATGCGAATTCCAGGTTCGCGTGGGCCGCGGTTTTGCCACCGGCGATGAAAACAAGGTGCCGGATATGCCCATCGGCGTGATTCCGATCGACTCCATTTTCTCTCCGGTTACCCGCGTGAAGTATTCTGTGCAGAATACCCGTGTGGGGCAGATGACTGACTACGACAAGCTGATCCTTGAAGTCTGGACGGACGGCCGCATCGCCCCGCAGACGCCATGCTCCAGGCTTCCGCCATTCTGCGCCATCATCTGGACGTATTCGTCAACTATGACGACAAGCAGGTCAACTTTGAGGAAGCTCCTTCCGCCGTCCAGGACGAGGAAACGGCCCGCCTGCGCAAGTTGCTCAACATGAGCGTCAACGAAATCGAGCTTTCCGTGCGTGCCGCCAACTGCCTCAACAATGCCAATATCACGACCGTTGGCCAGCTTGCCATGAAGAGCGAAAGCGAAATGCTCAAGTACCGCAATTTCGGCAAAAAATCCCTCAACGAAATCAAGGACAAATTGCTAGAACTGGGTCTCTCCCTGGGCGTTCAGGTGGATCCCTCCCTGCTTACCGGTCCCGTGCCGCAGGCCAAGCCGCGCCTGGGTCTGGAAGAGGAAAGCCCCGTGGGCCTGGCAGACCTGATTGCCGCCAACATCGAAGACGACGACGACTAAATCTCACAAAACCAACACACATAGAAAAATATCATCATGAGACACGGTGTAAAAACCTCCAAGCTTCAGCGCAATGCTTCTCACCGCAGGGCTCTGCTCGCCAACCAGGCATGCAGCCTCATCCTCAATGGACGCATCACCACCACCCTGGCCAAGGCCAAGGCCCTGCGCCCCTATGTGGAAAAGCTGATTACGCTTGCCAAGCGCGGTGACGTGCATTCCCGCCGCCTGGCTACCGCTACCATTCATAATACGACCGCCGTTAAGCGGCTGTTTGATGAAATCGCTCCTCTTTGCGCGGAACGCAAGGGCGGCTATACCCGCATCGTCAAGCTGGGCCAGCGTCTGACTGATTCCGCCCTTGTGGCCATGATCGAAATTATCGATCTGCCCCGTGAGGCTGCCGAAAAGGAAGAAGCTCCCGCCACCACGGAAGCCACCGCCTAAGACGCACCTCTGGAACATCCTGTTAATACCCCGCTCCGGCCTTTTGTGAGGCCGGAGCGGATTTTTTATTGGCAATAAGGAAGTTATGGCGATAATATCGCTCTTGCTTCTTTCCTGCCGGAACGTTATAATCCAGCTTTAACTATGGACGCAGTATTATTGTTTTCCGGACAAGGTGCCCAAAAAGTAGGCATGGGCAAAGATTTGTATGACCAGTATCCCGTCGCCAAAGCCCTGATTGAACAGGCGGACAAGGCGCTTGGAGAATCCCTTTCTGCCGTCATGTTTGAAGGCCCCGGCGAAGAACTGACGCGTACCTGCAACTGTCAGCCCGCCCTCTACGTACATGGCCTTGCCTGCCTGGCCGTCTTGAAGGAGCTCGTTCCCTCCCTGAATCCTGTGGCTGCCGCCGGCCTTTCCCTGGGGGAATTCACGGCTCATGCCGCTGCCGGGACCTATTCTTTTGAAGAAGGCCTCCGCCTTGTCCAGAAGCGCGGCGCGTTTATGGAGGAAGCATGCAACGCCACGAAAGGCACTATGGCCGCCATGATCGGCGGCACGGATGAAAACGTCATTAAGCTGGCGCAGGAATGTGACGTGGATGTTGCCAATTTCAATTGCCCCGGCCAGACAGTCGTTTCCGGTACGGAGGAAGGTGTGGCCAAGGCTGTAGCAGGGGCGAAGGCCGCCGGCTGCAAGATTGCCAAGAAGCTCAATGTGGCGGGCGCCTACCATTCCCGTCTGATGCACAGCGCTATGGTAAAGCTGGCGGAAGAACTCAAGAATATTTCCTTCGGTACGCCGTCCATGCCTGTTTATTGCAATTATGAAGCCCGGGTAGTGGAAGGTCCGGACGACATCCGCAGCATGCTGGAACACCAGGTATGCGGATCCGTGCGCTGGACGGCTTCCATGCAGAAGCTGGTGGACCAGGGCCACCGCCTTTTCATTGAACTGGGGCCGGGCAAGACGCTGGCCGGCATGATGGCTCGCATCTGCAAGGAAGCTACGGTCATCTCCATTGAAGACGTGCCCAGCCTGGAAGCCGCCGTTGCGGAGCTGAACAAATAATTTCCCTGAATAAAAGGGGGTAAGCCGCCGGCCCGTTGGGGAGCCGGCGGTTTTTTGTTGGCGTGTTCATGGCGGGGTTCCGTCAAATAGGCAATATCCCATGGAACAGGGGAAATGCCTGCCTCCGTGCCAGCGGCCCTGCTCCTGCGCGGGCATTTTCCTCATGCCGCCGGTGGGAAGATGCATGAACATCAGCATCGTTCCCATGAAAAAAGCGATGGCGGGCACGAACAGCGGTTTCCATATAAGGAAAAGTGCGGGCATGATGGAATGCGCCGCTCCTCAGGTCAGAAGAATCAGGGCAATGAGGTAAAACAGGAGGCCGCTTTTAGGAGGCCGGCAGGAGAGCATGAAAGCCGAGGCTCTGAGCCGCGCCAGGCGTTCCTGGCGGCGCAGCCCCCTGCATCAGGCATGAAAGGAATTCCGTCAGGAAACAGGCGTTATGGAATAGAAATTCCTGATTTCTAAAGAAGTTCCGTCAGAGAGCGGATGATACTGGTCGCCAGGGAAAAATCCGCCTGCTCCGTTACCCTGTTTGGAACCGAGATGACTGGCATTCCTGCGCGGTGTGCGGCTGTAGTGCCGTTCTGGGAGTCTTCCAGCACCAGGCATTCGGACGGAGATTTACCCAGGTTTTCCGCGGCTTTCAGGAACAGGGCCGGATCCGGTTTGACGGGGAGGCCGTCGTCGCGGCAGACGACGGTTTGAAAATAGGGCATGATGCCCAATCTGTTCAGCCAGCCGTCCACCCAGCGGTGGGAAGAACTGGAGGCCACTCCCATAGGGGTTCCGGCTTCCCCCAGGTTCCGGATGAGTTCTCCGGCGCCGGGCAGGAGGCCGGCATGTTCCAGATCCCGGACGATTTCCTCCTGGCGGCGGCTGTTGACGGTTTCCCAGTCGAAAGTGCGCCCCGTCAATTTCTCCAGATGTTCTCCGGGATTCCAGTGGGTGTAGCCGCTGCCCAGGCATTGGTTGAACAAATCCAGGGGAAGAGGGTGGCCGCAGGACGCGAAAACCCGTTCCCAGGAGGAATAAATGGCATATTCCGTATCCACCAGCAATCCGTCAAAATCAAAAATGACGGCGTGTGCTTGCCGGAGCAGTGCGCGGGCTTTCAGAACGGCTTCCCGGGAATCGGCAAAATGATCAGGAGGGGTCATGGACGGGAGTCTTTTTCAAGCCTCTCAATAATTCCGAGAAGCTTCTGTGAGCCAGCTTGGTTTGAAAAAGGCGGATGGCGATGATGGTGTAGATAATGTTGGGCATCCATGCTCCCAGCCAGGTGGGGAGGTAGCCTGCGGAGGCCAGGGTGGGGAAAACTCATACAGGAACAGCATGGCTGCCGCCAGGAACAACGCAATGCCGATGCCGGACATGGCGGAGCGCCTCTGGAACGTGATGGCGGAGGGGATGGCAATAAATGTCAGGATAATGCAGGAAAATATGCGGGCGATCCTGACGTGCCATTCCGTCTGCAGGCTTCTGAGGTACCTGGCATTTGTCGTGCCGGACTTGATGAGTTCTTGGAGAGCCGGGGTTCCCTGTGTATCCACGCGGACGTTGGGTGAAATCAGTTGCCAGGGTGTTTCGGGATAATGCTCTTTCAGCGTTTGGTATTCCTGCCCGGCAAAAACGGGAACATCGTGGAGCTGGCGGGGTTCCTCCTGGGAATAATTTCTTTTGATGGCCTGCCGGAAGGTCCATGTTCTGGAGGCCGGATCCCAGGTGGCTTCATCGGCAAACAGCTCGTATTTCATCTTTCCGGGGGCGCTGAACTGTTCCACCCGCACCTGCCGGAAAGGATTGCCGGGGGAATCAATTCCGGGAGGATTGCCCAGATACCAGATGCGGGATTCCGCATCATTTTTGTAGATGGTGCTCTGGGAAGCATGGTTGTTTTTGTTCTGGCTCAGGGAGGAGAACATCAGTTTCCTGTACAGGGCGGAGTTGGGCGCCCAGTGGAACCCGAAGATGCCGAAGTAGATGGAGGCAAAGACGGCGCCGATGATGATGGGGGTGTTGATTCGGAGCAGGGACCGTCCGGACTGCAGCATGCCGGTGATTTCTGAGGATGAGGAAAGTTTGGTAAGCGCCCAGAGTGTTCCCAGGAGAAGGGTATAAGGCAGAATCAGGTTCAGGATCATGGGCAGCTGGCTCAGGTAAAAGCGGAACGTGCCCATGAGGGGTGCGTCCAGGTTCATCAGGTCTCCCACATTGTCCGCAAAATCTCCGATAATGTAAATCAGCGTCAGGATGGCCGTACACATGATGAAGGCCGTGAACCAGGTGCGCGCCACATACTTGTCCAGGATGCTCGAACGGTTGTACAGGAACATTCCCAGAGCGGGGAGAAAGCAACCCAGAAGGATGAGCCAGGGCCGCAGGAGCTGGGAAAGGGGATATTCGGACGGCGTACCGGGAATTTCCCATTGCATCTGGGACCATTCCCGGGGCATCAGGAACCAGGCTGCCGCTCCTCCTAGCGCAAGCAGGAGGAGAAATGCGGACCATTGGCGGAAATGTCGGGCCTGGATTGCCATGAAAAAAGAGGGTGGGGCAAGAATGCCAGATCGGGAGCGGGAAATAAAGCGTTATTTGGCCGCCGGACAGGGATAAAGGGCTGCCGGAACCGCATGTCCGTGCTTGCTTCGTGAACTTCAGTGCGGTTCCGCTCCTTAAAGGGAGGAAATGGCTGCGGGAGATGTTCCTCCTGATAGAAGTTGACTGTTGTCAACGTAAACTGGATGAGATAAAATCTTCCTGACAACTGTTTCCCGGCAGCAGCCTTTCCATGTTTAAACGTCTTGTTCAATTGTTTCTTCTGTTTTTTCTGGTTGCTGCGGGTGTTCTGGCGTGGTTTGCGTGGTACGTCTCCACTCCTCTGCTCATTCCCGTGGGAGGGGAGGAACCCTCCTCTTATCCCGTCGCGGGTTCCCTGGTGATGGAACCCGTGGAAGCCGTTTCATCCGATGGCACGGCTATTGAAGGTTATCTGGTGCGCCCGGGGCGTCCGGAGGCTCTGTCTCCGCGCCAGAGCCGCGTGCGGGATACTCTGAAATTGCGTGGGAAAATGCCACATTTGGAAGCAAAACCGGAGCTGGTCGTGATAGCCGCTTCTTGGAATGAGGGAGTGGAAAGTTCCCTCCCTCTGGCGGAAGGGCTGGCTGGAGCCGGTTACACGAGCCTGATATGGAATCCGCGCGGGAAGAACAATACCCGTCAATTCTGCACGTACGGATTAAGGGAATATGCGGATGTAACGGCGCTTTTGGACGCCGTATCCCGGAAGCAGGGTGGATTGCCTCCCGTGGCCGCCGTGGGTCAGGGATTTGGTGCGGCCGTGCTGTTGAAAGCCGCGTCTGAAGATCCCCGCATCCGCTGCATGGTCAGCATGGACTGCTTTCCTTCCCTGAAAACCGTGGCTGTCCGGGAGATGGAGCAGGATTGGGGCAAGCCTCTGTGCTATGCCGCTTATTGGTTGCTGGATGCCGGGGTGGATTGGCGTGCGGGTTTCAGTACGTTTGACGTGGCTCCCGTGGATGATGCCCTGAAATTGGATTATCCGGTCATGGTGGTTTGTACGAACCAATATTTTTTCTCCACGCTGGAAGATTGCCTGAGCATTTACGATTCCCTGAAAAATGAGAAAAAACAGCTTTATGAATCCATCCGGGAAGGGGAACCGTATGGCACCCGGGAACGGACTTTCCTGCATTCCATTGAAGGAAAGAAGGGGGAAAAATTTGAAAAGGTCTATAAGGTCAACGTCTATGCGGGGGATGACGAGCTGCAGGCTGGCATTGCGGAATGGATTCATGAGAATACGCGCATGCCCATGCCCAGGGTGTTGCCTCATGAGTCTTACAGTGCGCCCGTTACGGGTACCGCTCCTTCCGGTTCATGAATTGTTCCTTTCCTTTTGCTGATGATCCCGTGAGTGCGAATCAGGACAACAACCGAGAACTCCGCGAAAACCGCCGCAGGCGCAGCCGTTTTATTTTGCCCGCGCCTCGCCATCTGGCAGCTGTGGCGGCAGGGGCTCTCCTTGCCGCCGTGCTGGTGCATTACCTGGGGTTTATCGTTCTGAGCTGGTTTGACCTGGGCATTCATGTGCACAAAGCCCCCGCTGTCCAGGAGGACAGAAAGCCTCTGCCTGAAAAAATAGTTCTGAAGGCGGACGACCGTCCTGCTCCGGATGTAGCGGAAGCCGTTGAAAAACCGGATATTGAGCAACTTGAAGAGATTCCCCCCGGAATTGCCGGATTTAGAGGATATGCTTCCGGAGCAGGTAGTGATTGCTCCGGGGGAAACCAGCTTTTCCGCGGATCCGGTAAGTCCTTCCCCCCCGGAATCCCTTTCCCCGAAAATGCCGCAGGTGGACATGAATGCCGTCGCAAAGGGGTTGCCCGAACCCTCTCCGCCTGAGATGCTGAAATCTTCCGCCAGTCCAGTTACAATCAAGACGGCTGAACCGGACATGGTGAATCCGGATGAATGGTATAACAATAAGCTCAAAGGGGCGGGCGGTCAGGATGATTCCCATTTGCCGGATGGGAGCAAATCTCTTTCCCAGCTCATGGCCCAGTCCTCCTTGGGCAAGGACAGCGGGTACAGCAGGCTGGGAGCGGATCTTCTTTTTGAATACAACAAGGCGGTGATGAAAAATTCCGCCAGGCTGAGCATGCTTCAGCTTGCGGGGCTGATGATGAAAAATCCAGATACGATTTTCATTGTGGAAGGTCATACGGACAGCTTTGGTTCCGAGGAATATAATGCCGTGCTTTCCCTGATGCGTGCTAATGCCGTCCGGCAGTGGCTGAAGGATAACGGCATAGCTCTGACGCGTCCGAATGGGGAATGCAGGTTGTACATACGCGCTTGCGGCGCTTCCCGTCCCGTCGTTTCCATCAGGGGGACCGGGATGCCCAGGCCGCCAACCGGAGGGTGGAAATCCACATGCGCAAGCCGGGAGAAGAAATACCCGCCGGGAGCCTGCCCCTTACGTATGCGGTGGATATGAACACCCCTGTCGCCCGCCAGGTGCGGGCCGGCGTGGGTGCCCGCGCCGGAATCCCCGCCTCCCCGGCAGAAAGGAAAGCGCCCCCCGCAGTGCGTCCATCTTCTGCCGCCCCGGAACGCCGGGAAAATCCTGTGCCGCGTCAGGAAGTAATTCCTGAGGCGGAACCCATTCCGGAAACGATTCCTTCGGCAGAGCCTGTGGAGGAACGCATCCCTTCGGCAGAGCCGGTAGAGGATGACATCCCGCTGGCTGAACCCGTCGTGTGTGCGGGGAGCCGCGCCGTAGTGAAGGGAGGTGCCGGATTGAGATGGAATTGATGCGTTTCCTTCCGGTCCGGGCGCTGCCGAAACCCGAACGGCTCCGGTATCTTTTCTCCTTTGATTTTGACGATACTCTGTTCACTCTTGGCGGCCCTGCGGAAGAAAGGAGCATTTTTTTTAGAACCATGCGCATGCTCCGGTCGCAGTATGGTGTTCTCTGGGGCGTTAATACGGGGCGTGACCCTGTCTACCTGAGGGAAGGTCTGGCGGATATGTTCCGTGATGATGTGGAAGCGTTTGCCCCGGATTTCACGGTGACGATGGAACGGAATGTTCATCTGGCGGATGCGGAGGGCAGACTGATGCCCGGTGTCGTGTGGAACGATGACTGTGCTGTTGCCCATGACAGCTTGTTCACCCGTTACGGCGGCATGCTGGAATCATTGATGAGCCAGCTGGAATGCCGGTTTTCCGGGCTGGGATTACGCAGGCAGGACAATGACGCTTTTTCCCTGGTGGTGGATGATGCCTGCGGCCTGGATGAAGTTTCCTGCGTCATTCAGGATACGGTTGGTCCGTATGAGGAAATTGTCACGCAAAGGGCAGGTCCCTACCTGCGTTTCAGCCACCGTGATTACAATAAGGGAACATCCCTTTCCTTTGTTGCCTCCCGGTTCGGCATTCCGTCTTCCCATGTCGCCATTTTCGGCGACGGGCATAATGATCTGGACGCCATGCGGCACTTGCCGGAGGCATTCCGGTGCTGCCCTTCCAATGCGGCGCAGGAAGTGAAAGACATGGTTGCCCGCGGCCATGGATACATTAGCCCGGAACCGCGCACCCGGGGCGTTCTGGACGGACTGGCGCATGGAGTGTTTCCCTATTTCGGGATGAAGGCGGAGGTTTTGAAGGAGGATATTTGAAAACGGGGGAGGGCCGGATGCTGACGGGAGATCGGCTTTCAACATGTTTCTTTCATCAAGGCGCTCCCGGAAGGGGAAGAATCGTATTGACAAGGAATGCCTGCAATGCAGAAATGGGAAAGATTCTTTCCCAATCCCGATTACATGAACATTCCCTCTTTTTCCCGTAGCGTTTCCAGAGGTTCCGCCGTGGGCTGGTTTTTAGTGTTGCTGCTGGTTTGCGGTGCCGGAGCCGGATATTATCTTTACCAGGATAACCTGGCAAAAAGAAAAGCGGCCCAGGAATTGACCGCTGAACGTAAATTGAAGGAGAAAAAGGCCAGGGAAGCTGCGGAGAAACAGCGAATAAAACGGGAACGGGAAATCAGGGAGAAGAAGGAAAAGGAACGGTTGGCGGCCCAGAAGGCTTATGAGGAAGCGCAGGAAGAGAAGGCGCGGCAGGCGGCGGAAGCGGCCCGTAAGCTTCAGGAGCAGGCCGAACGCGAAGAACGGGAAAAAAGGAGAAGGGAGGAGCTGGAACGGCGCGAACGTGAGGAAGAGGCCCGCAGGCAGGAGGAAGATATTCCTGTGGAGGAAGAGCCTGAACCGGAAGGGCGTTTTCCCCAACCCGTGAAAAACCGGATGCCGGAGCTTTCCGTTTATTCTATTCCTTGCAGGGATGAAATCCAGACGGAAAAAGATAAGCCGCTGGAAACATGGTCCTGGGACAAGGCGGAAAAAATGGAGGGGATGGAGGAATTCCCCACGGGTTCCTCTCCGTGGAAAAAAGGGAAAGACGCCGGACGCATGCAGGCGCTTCTGGAAAAATGCCGGGAATGGAAGGATGCCAAACTTGCCTCGCTGAAGGCGTGCCCGGCGGCGAAGGATTTTCCCGGCGTTCCGGAGAATGGGGCCCAGACGGTCAGGCGGACGGTGGAGATAGATTCCAATATTGGAGGCTGGCATAGTACGGGACTGTATGCGCCGCCCGGGGCGGAAATTTCGTGTTCCCTGTCCGGCGCTCCCAAAGACGGTTCGATCAGCGTCCGCATAGGATGCCATACGGACAGCCTTCATAAGCTGGATGAATGGAAAAGAGTGCCGGAAATAACCATGCAGGTTCCGGCTGGCCGTGGGCGCGTGAAAATGGTGAATCCGATGGGCGGCCTTGTTTATGTGAATGTAGGCCAGCGTCCCAGACGGGGGAAGGTCTTCAAGGTTCAGATTTCCGGAGCCGTGCCGTCACCTCTGTTCGTAATGGGGAAGACCACTCCGGAACAATGGGCCGAACAATTGGAAAATACCAAGGCCCCGTGGGGGGAAATCCGCATGCCCCGGCTTATTGTCACGATGCCCGTGGAACAGCTGAAACAGTGTCCGGATGTTCAGAAGACGGCGGAATTTCTGCAAAAAAACATGGCTCTTCAGGACTGGATTATGGGATGGGATACCAAGCCGGACCGCCTGCATCATCCGATGCGCTTTGTCGTGGACAGGCAGATATCCGCCGGGGCCGGGCATTCCGGTTATCCCGCCATGGCCACAAAGGACTGGACGAATTCCATCGCCACCGGTTCCATCATCCATTCCGGAAGCTGGGGTTTGTGGCATGAACTGGGGCATAACCACCAATCCCCTCCCTTTACGATGGAAGGCCAGACGGAGGTATCCGTCAACATATTCTCCATGGTGTGTGAAGTGATGGGAACTGGAAAAGACTTTGAATCCTGCTGGGGCGGCGGTATGGGGCCGTCCGGCATGAGCGCGGAAATGAAAAAATATTTTTCAGGCACCCAGACTTACAATGAGGCTCCCAACAAGGTGCAGCTCTTCTTCTGGGTGGAGCTGATGTACTATCTGGGATTTGACGCCTTCCGCCAGGTGGCTCTTCAATTCCATGACAAGCCTTATGACAACGGCGAACTGAGTGATGAAAAAAAATGGGAATGGGTCATGAACGCTTTTTCCAAAGTCACGGGAAAGAACATGGGGCCTTTCTTTAAGATTTGGCGTACGCCGGTTTCCGAACGTGCTGCGGGCAGGATGAAAGACCTTCCCGCCTGGCTTCCTTCCAAGGATTATCCGGCCTGTTATACCGCAGAGGAATAAGAAGGTTCCGGAACAGGGGGGGAGGAGGCGTTGCCGCACTCGCTTCTGGACGGTTCCGCCGGCTGGGGCTAGGATGGCGGAGCTGTGAAATGGCTGAATGACTGGCTGGGCTTTTTCAAGCCCCTTCAGGTGCGGAACCTGCAAATATTCTGGTCAGGGCAGGCTTCGGCCCTGATTGGAATGTGGTTGCAGGTGACGGCCATGGGTATTCTTGTGTACGATATTTCCGGAGGCTCCGCCACGGCAGTGGGGGTGTTGGCTGCCTTGAACGCTCTTCCTTTCTTTCTGGGCGGCATGCTGCTTGCCGGGCTGGGGGACCGTTTTGACCGGAGGAAACTCCTCATAGCCGTGCAGTGCGTCCAGTGGCTGGTGGCTGTAGCCCTGTTTCTGCTGACTGTGCTGGATATGCTCCAGCTGTGGCACCTGTACGCCGCCGGGCTGGTGATGGGCGTCAATCAGACGGTGGGTTTTCCCACACAGCAGGCTTTTGTGGGAGACCTGATACCGCGCCGGCAATTACAGGAGGCCGTGGGCATGTACTCTCTGGTATTTAATACGTGCCGGGCCATAGGGCCGGCGCTTGCCGGCTATATCATTGCGGAATGGGGCGCCGGAACCGCTTTTGGCGGCAATGTGGCGGCAAGCCTGCCTCTCGTTGGCTGCTTGGTTGCCTTAAAGGGATGCGTAGCGGATACCTCCGCTCCCAGAAAGCAGCGCGGCGCAGGAAGGAAAGCATCCGGCCTCAAGACGGTGCTTGCCACGCGCAGTCTGCTTTTTATTATGATCAGCGCTCTCATTCAGAATATCTGCGGGCAATCCCTCTATCAGATTGTTCCGGCATTGATGCACGGAAATCCCAGGAATACCGGCCTCATTCTGAGTGCGGTCGGAGCCGGGGCCATGGTGAGCATCCTCTTTGTTCTGCCGTTTGCACGCAAAAGCGACAGGGTGGGGGCCAAACTTTCCTCAGGTACCCTGTGGATGGGATGCGCACTGTGTGTGGCCGGTGTCGTCCCGGTGGTGGAAGTGCAGGCCCTCTGTTTCTTTTTTGCCGGTTTGGCCACTTCTTCCCTCTTCGTTACTTCTTCATCCGCTGTGCAGCTTCTGGCTCCCCCGGAACGCAAGTCGGCCATTCTGGGGCTGTTCAGCATTGTCACCATCGGTGTGCAGCCGCTGGCGGCCATGGGTTGGGGGGCTGTGGTGGATGCCTGGGGTGTTCAGACAACGATTGTCTTGGCGGGAGGGTTGGAAGCCTTGTTTTCCATTTGGATGCTGAGCGTTCCATCTTGGCGTCATTTCAAATTTTCTCCGGATGACTGTCCGGAGACGACATAGCGCCTTTCCTCCATTTACGGCAGGTGAAAACCGCCGGTCCGCATTCTGCGGAAAAGGGAGTGCATGGGGGCTTTCCCTCGTGGAAATTCCGGAATGCGGCCGGATGAGGGAAGAGGAAGCAGGTTGCAGAAACGTCAGGAACCGGCTGTTAACCGTCCGTTTTTGCTTCGTGTTCGGAATAGCTGATGCCCAGCATGCAGATATCGTCGGCCTGATTGGTGCAGCCGGTAAATTTGGCTACGCAGGTAAGGGCCTGATGAACGAAATCCTTGGTGCTGTGAGGGGAAGAATTGTTGAAATAGTCAATCAGTCTTTCCACGCCCATTTCTTCCCCGTCCTGGTTGGCGGCTTCCGTCAGGCCGTCCGTGTACATCAGGATGCGGGCCCCCGCCAGAAGCGAAAACTGGGCATTATGGTACGTAGCGTCATCCAGCAGTCCCAGGGCGATGCCTCTGGGCAGCGGCATTTGCGGGCGACCCCGTCCGGCCCCAGAATGATGGGATGCGGATGTCCGGCTGTGGAGGCTGTCATGACCCCGGTTTCCAGATCCAGGTAAATATAAACGGCGGAGGCGAACATGGTGGTGTTCGCCCGTTGCAGGATTTTGGCGAGCTGGTGGTTGAGGGAAGTAAGGAAAGCCGCCGGGTTATCCGCCAGGTGGGACAACTGTTCCATCAGGCCGCGGAGCATGGAGGCGATCAGGGCGGCGCGGATGCCGTGGCCCATCACGTCGCAAACGATGGCGCCAACGCCGGAATTGCCTACGGGAAAAGCATCGAACCAGTCTCCTGCAACCCCCTCCGAAGGAGTGAAAATATGGTGAAAATCCGCATGGCGGGTCAGGCCGTGTTCCGTATGGGAGCGGGAGGGAATTTCGTAGGGAAGCAGGGCGAACTGGATTTCCCTGGCCAAATCTATTTCCTTTTCCAGAGTTCTGTTGCGTTCCTCCAGGATGCGGGCCGTTTCCGTGGCCTTGATTTCTGTCTTCACCAGTTTGGTGACATCACTGGAAATACCTACAATTCCCTTTAGCTCTCCGTTGCGTCCGTACCACGGGAACTTGCTGATCTGGCTCCAGGAATCATCCTTGTGGAGCCATGTCTCATGATGAAGGCGGGCGCGGATGGGGCGTCCGGTAACCATGATGTCCATTTCCTCCTTGCGGGAAATATCGGACATCGTTTGGTCAAAAAAGTAATCGTCCGTGCGTCCGGTCAGGTCTGCCGGCGTCGGTACGCCCAGCTTATTGGCTGTGGCGGTATTCGCCAGGACGAAACGTGATTCCCGGTTCTTGAAATAGATACTGTCGGGAATGTGTTCAATCAGGGTATGAAACAGGTCCCTGTCCTCCGCAGCGCGCAGTTCCGCCGTTTTTCGCCGGGTAATATTGACCCATACGCCCACCAGCATAACGGGCCGGCGCTGTTTGTCCCTGCGGGCAAGGCCGTTGACGCGGACCCAGCTCCAGCTTTTGGAGTTCAGCTTCTTCATCCGGATTTCAATGCGCATGGGCACATGGGAGTGGCCGTCCAGATAACGGCGCACTTCCTGGGAAAAAAAAGCCTGGTCTTCCTCGTGTATGGTAAGCTCCGGCTGGGTGAAGATATTGGGAGCTTTCTCCTTGCGGCTGGCCCCCATCATGGTCAGGCAGCGGTCCGTGTAATGAATGACGCCCGTTTTAATATTCCAGATGTAAAATCCTTCTTCCGCCGCCGCCAGGGCCATTTTGATTTTGTCCCAGGTAAAAACTCTCTGGGCGGAATGTCTGTTGCGTGAGGGCGGCATTGCAGTTGCCGTTAATCTAACGACAAAACCGCTGTCTTGGCAAGAGGCAAAATAAAGGAATCCTTTCTGAAAGGAGGTCTGGCCGGAGGGATGCGTATCAAGGACGCCGGCTGGTTTTTAAAATGAGCTCCTATTTTTCTTTTTCCTTTTCCTGGGATTGAAGAAATTGCAGTTCTTTCTTCAAAGCGCTTCCTACGCGGTGCTTTGCCAGATAAACCTGGGCAATCGTGACTCCGAGCTGCCGGCGGACCTTGGCCGCGTCCCACTCCCGCAGGACATAATAGTCAAAAATTTGGAACTGCTTGGGCGACACTTTTGCCTTGACGCGTTCCAGAGCCGCCTGAAGAAGGTTATTCTGCCATTCCCGTTCCCATACCTGGTCAAAATTATTCTTCCCTTCATCCGGGATTTTGTCGATGGGGTGTTCCAACGTGCCTGGGGCATCCGGATTCATCAGCATGGCCGTGTCCTTTTTCCTCTTGCGGAACTGGTCGTTGATGCGCCAGCGGGTCATGTTCCAGAGCCAGAGTTTGAAGGAACCCTGTTCCGGTTTGTAAATATTTTTCCTGCTCTGCTTGGCGATGGAAAGAATGGTTTCCTGTACCACGTCCCAGGCCTCGTCTTCCCTTAATCCGGCCTTGAGGGCGACGGAATAGATAAGCCGCCAATACGTCCGGTAAAATTCATCCCAGGTGCGCTGGTCTTCCCAGTTTTCCAAACGCGCGATCAGGCTTTTCCTGGTATGTTCCGCGTATTGGGAAAGTGTCTGCTCGTCAGGCTGGGACTCGTTATGGGGTTGCAATGGGGACACATTCATGGTTTATCATGAACTACGGATGGAAGTGAAGCGAAAGCCGAGTAATAGGACGGAAAATTCTGCACGGTCCGTCCTGTTCATTCACTACGTCCGTCGTGGAGAAAATCTTTCAGGGAAACGGACATGATCAGGAAAACGTCAAAACGCAGGGGAACCTCCGTCATCGCGGCCCTGGTTGCGTTGTGCGCGGTGGTGGGGTACGGTTTGACGGAGTGGGCGCCGCTGGATAATGAACCGCAGGCGGTTCCTGCCCGCCAGAGGGAAGAGCGGCAGACGGTTCGGGAGAAGGTGGAAATCCCCGACAAGGGGGAGCCCGTTCGTTTGCTGACCATGAACGCCGGCAACTACTTTGTGCCGGAAGACCCCAGGAGAAGCAATTTTCAGGTAAAATACAAACCTGTGGAAGCCCGTGAAGCCGTGGCGGAGCTGGTTCGTCAATCGGGGGCGGAAATCGTGGGGCTGTGTGAAATGGGCGGGGAGGCTGCCGTTCGTGACTTGCAAATGCGGCTGAAGAGAAAGGGAGTTCATTTGCCGTACAAAGTTCTTGTCATGCGGGATGGGGAAGACCGTGGTTTGGCCCTTCTTTCCAAATACCGCATCGCGGATAACCGTTCCGTAGCGGACATGCCTGTATCCGGAGAGGCGAAACGGAAAAAGACGATGCTGCGGGGCATTCTGGACGCCACGGTCAGCATGCCGGACGGACGGCTGTTCCGCCTGGTGGGCATTCATTTGAAATCGCGCCTCAGCCGTGACGGTTCCGCAGAGGATACGCGGCGAAGGGAAGCCTACGCCCTGCGGGACTACCTGAATGAAGCTCTTGCCTCTCAGGACGGCATGCCTCTGCTTCTGTACGGAGATTTTAATGACGGCCCGTCAGACAGCGCCGTGCAGGTCATCCAGGGGCCGGCCAAAACGGAATACCGCCTGAACCGTTTGAAGCCCAGGGATTCTCGTGGTGAGACCTGGACCATTTACTACGAAGACGGTGACACCTACCATTCCTTCGATCATCTTTTCCTGAACAATACTCTGAAAAAGCGCCTCGGCCGCAAGCCTCCCATGGGCATCCTTGACTCTCCCCCCTCGCTCCAGGCCAGCGACCACCGCGGCGTGTGGGTGGAATTAAGATAAGCAGGGCCTGATGTTTTTTCAGCAGGGGAGATGGAAAGGGAAAAAATGAAGGCTTTGGAAAAGGAGGACAAAAAATTCTTTTCTTGTCGTTCCGGCCTTATCCTTCTTGAAATGCGGGAGTTGGACCGACCGGATGTTTTTCTTTTCCGGAAGGATGGCGGAAGCAGGGATTTCCGCATGGCGATTCCTTGCCGGAATTTTGTTGGACAGGAACATATCAGGCATTCCAGTTCCTCAAAAAATGATTGCCGTGTCCGTCTGAAACGGGTAGCATGCCAAAAATCGTTGTTCAATCCTGCATCATCTGTATGAGATATTTTTCCAAGCATTCCGGAATGGCTCCGCGCTGTTCCTCGCCGGGGAGCAAGGGGTTTACCCTGGTGGAATTGATTGTTGTCATTACCATTATGGTTGCCATGATGGCCTTGGCCGCCAGCATGTTAAGAGGCGGAGGCAGAGGGCAGGGCCTTCAGGCCGCCGTTGAAATGGTGGACGGCATGGTGCAGGAGGCGCGGCTGGATGCCATGGGCAAAGGAACGTGGAGCCGCCTGATTATTGTGAGCACTCCTGATGACGAAGCCCGCAATATGCGCACTTTGGGCGTGATGTCCAAAAATACCCGCACCGGGAAATGGCATCTGGTGAACCGTTTGCAGACTCTTCCCGCCGGTTTTTACGTCAGTCCGACCTACAGCACCCTTCTGGAAGGCGCGAAGAAAGCCAGGGGCGAGAAATCCACGGCCCGCGATTTTGCCAGTCGTGACGGGCAGGATACCGTCAACCTTCCCGGCAACAGAATGACGGATATTTACTTCATTGAATTTGACGAGGAAGGCCGCATGTCCCAGCCGAACGCCCCACCCGCCTGGTGGTGGTTGCCGGTTCCGCCGGGAACGGCAAGGAGGAGAGGCCAACCCCGATGGTGGACGGCAAACCGGGCCTGGCAGGCGGCATTGTGATTTATCCCAAAGGCAATATCAGCCGTCTGAGGACGACGGAGCAGGTGATTCCCAATTAGTTTCTGTGATATAATACCAGATTTCCCATTTTATGTTGACCAAGTGTATGAAACAGTCTCGTTCCAAGGGGTTCACCCTGACGGAAGTGGTGCTTGCGATCGGCGTGGTGGCCGTGCTGATTGTAGTGTTCATGGCCATGTTTATTCCTGCCAGAAGGACGGTTCAGTCCGCCCTGACTATTCGTGAAGCGGACCGCATCGTCCACGCCCTGACGGCGGAACTGGGAGAACTCCGCAATTCCGAGCGTGCCGCGTCCAACGCCAGAAAGTCTTCCTCCTCCAAATATGTTTCTGCTTTTGACAAGGCGTTTTACTGGATGCAGTTCACGTCCAGGCCCGCTACGACCATTCTTGTTTACAATTACAGGGCGGATTTGACCAAGGGGGCCCGCAAAGACGGAACTCCCCAGCCCTGGCTGGAGGATGGCGGAAGCATTCCCGGCAAAAATACTGCGGTGGTGACAGGGGTCTGCCTGGCGAACAACAAAGAGCGTTGGGATGATTTCAAGGCCCTTGTCGGTCCCGTCTTCGCCGTGCGCATGACCCAGCTGGTAGTGGAACGTATGGATTCAAGCTCCTACGGGTATAAGCTGGCTCCCAAGTACGGAACGATTTATAATCCTTACAACCGCGGCAAGGTGATTAAGGAACCTTCCCTGTATGTTTATACGCCGGAGAAAGGCGGCGGCCTGAATTTGCCGTGGGGGGCGGAAGTCCTGTACCAGGCGGAGTTCTTCCAGCTGTTGAATACGGACCCTGAGCGTTTACAACATCTGACGTGGGAAAATTTAAAGACTCCCGTGTTTACGCGCAATCTCGCTTTCCGCCGTTAGCGGGCATTATCTGAAGACCTCTGAAAAAACATGAAGACATTTGCCAAAATCAAATCCGGCGCGTTCACCCTGATTGAGCTCCTGGCAGCCATGACCATCACTACCGTGCTGGTTCTGGTCATTGTGGCCCTGACTTCCCGCGGGGTAGATATCTGGAGATGGGTGCTGCAGGATGTGCGGACCACGACGCTTGCCCGCACGGCCATGGATACCATGACCAAGGATTTTGAAAGCATGCAGTTCCGTCCCGGGAATCCCTTTGAGTGGATGCTGGTGCAGCGGGACAGCGATTTGGTTTCCCGTGCGGAAAAGACCAAGGTTTCCAGGAAAAAGGGCCGCTCTTCCTCCCTGAATGAGGCCCGCGTGAACCTGATGACCATGGGGCCGGAAGGCGCCAAAATCACAAATGCCTCCCAATTGGTTTTCTTTACCACGGCTACGGACCGCAATCCGGCCAAGTCCAGCATGGACATGCGGAATGACCGCATCATTGGTGATGTGAATTGCGTGGGATACAAGCTTCTTTACCGTGACCAGATTCTGGACCAGGACGCTACGGCGGAGTCTGACGGTTTTCCCGTTTATTCCCTGTACCGCAACTTAATCAGCGCGGAGGATACCGTGCGGAACCTTCTGGGCCAGCAGGATCTATGGTCCGCTTATGCACGGTACCAGCAGGATGAAACCGTCCCTTCCAACTTCCTGGTGGAGAATATTGTGGAAATGACGCTGATTTTTGAAGTGGATTACCAGAAGAAGATCGGCAATTCCGGCAGCAACAAATCGGACAAGGATGCCTCGCAAAGAGCATCCGTGCTGGTTCCGGTCATGACTACGGGCGCCAACCGTCTCGGCTCCTGCACCCAGATGGATGTGTATGGCAATCGCCTGGACATCATAGGCAGCAGCGTGAATATTGATGATTTGAAATCCGGCCGCGTTACTGCCGTGACAATTTCCATGACGGTGGTGACGGATGAAGGCATGGCTCTTGTGGACCAGATCCGGCAGAAAAAGCGTCCCGCTCCCTCTCCTGAGGAATTTTTCGAACGTTATACCCGGTCTTTCACCCAGAGGATTGCATTGCCGATGAACCGTTAGGCTTGTATCCGGGAAACCGGGGAGGCGGAATCGGCCGCTGTTGCTTTTTGTCTGGAGCGTTCCTGCCGTTAATTGTTCTGTAGTTGCCATATGTTGGGTTTCACAAATATCGTCGGCAATTTATCCCCTCTGCCGGAATTAGTGCTGTGGCGCGATCCTGTCGCCAGAAGCGGGGAGGAAGCCATGGCCGTGGACGAAGCTCTGCTGGAATGGGGCAGGAAGCCTGTGCTGAGGGCGTACCGCTGGGCGGAACCGACCGTGACTTACGGTTATTTTGATGAGGAGGCCACGGCGCGCGCCATTTTTCCGGGTGAGGAGCTTCATTTTGTCCGCCGCTGGACAGGGGGGGGGATTGTAGACCATCGGCAGGATATTCCATTTACTCTGGCCATGCACCGCAAGGGAGAAAAAGAGCGTCCTTCCAGCGCGGTTTTGTACCGTTGGATTCATGGGGCGCTGGCCCGCGTCCTGAGGGATTGCGGGGTGGAGTGCGTGATGCTGGACGGGGATGCCCCGGACGGAGGGCGGGCCTGTTTTTCCAGCCCCGTAACGAGTGATCTTGTCTTTCCCGGCGGGGAAAAACTGGCTGGCGGCGGCCAGAGAAGAGTCCGCGGAGGCGTTCTTCACCAGGGGAGCATCCAGAATTGTCTTCTCCCTTCCGGATGGGATGAATTGCTGGCTGCCCGCCTGGCGGAAAAGCATTCCCTGTGCGTGGACGCGGAATTGTTCCCCGGCATGAATGCCTGCGTGGAGGAACTGCTGGCTTCCAAATACCGTACGGAAGCATGGCGTTCCGGCGTACGGCATGGGCGTCCGTCTCAATCACGGTAATTTCCCTTTTTCCCGATGAACTATCTTCCAGATCCCGGCCGCTACAGCTACGCAGCCTACCGCCGTTGCGGGCGCAGCGGGCTGCTGCTTCCTCCCGTTTCCCTGGGTCTCTGGCACAATTTCGGCGTAGCGGATGATTTTGAGAACGCCCGCCGGCTTATTCACGGCGCGTTTGATGCCGGTATCACGTATTTTGACCTGGCGAATAATTACGGCCCTCCTCCCGGTTCGGCGGAAGAATGCTTTGGCCGTATTTTCATGCAGGATTTGTCCCGTTTCCGTGATGAACTTGTTATTGCAACTAAGGCGGGGCATTTGATGTGGCCCGGCCCGTACGGGGACTGGGGATCCCGCAAACACATGCTTGCCAGCCTGGACCAGTCTCTTTCCCGCATGAAGCTGGGGTATGTGGATATTTTTTACGCGCACCGGCATGATCCGGAAACTCCCCTTGAAGAAACGGCGGGAGCTCTCATTACGGCGGTTCGCTCCGGAAAGGCCCTGTATGCCGGTATTTCCAAATTCCCGGCGGAACAGGCCAGGCAGATGTGCTCCATGCTCGGGGAGGCCGGCGTTCCGTGCCTGGTGCATCAGGTTCGTTACAATATGTTTAGTCGGGAACCGGAAACATCCGTTTTTCAGGCTGTCCGGGAAACGGGTATCGGGTGCGTCGCTTTTTCTCCCCTGGCCCAGGGGATGCTGACGGACCGTTATCTGGAGGGTATTCCTGAAGATTCCCGCGCGGCGGGTTCCTCCGTCTTTTTAACAAAGGAGCGGGTTCTTCAGCATGGGGATAAGATTCGCCGTCTGGGCGCCCTGGCCCGGAGCCGGGGCCAGAGCCTTGCCCAGATGGCCCTGGCCTGGGTGCTGAAAGATCCCGTAGTGACCACGGCTCTGATTGGAGCCAGCCGCCCCTCGCAAATCAGGGATTGCCTGAAAGCTCTGGATAGTGCGCCGTTTACGCCGGAGGAGCTCTCTCTTATTGACGCAAATGCGGATAGATAGGCGCTGCTTTTCCCGTGGCGCTGGTCTTTCTGCAGGAAGGTGAATTTTCTCGTTCCGGACACAGGTTTTTTCTTGGAGTAAAGTAGAGCTGGTGTTATGTTTTTACCACTTTAATTTAAAGTGTACTGACAATGATAACCATCCAGGATTTATTTTGGCTCATCCCATCGGCTTCCGTGCTGGCCCTCATTTTTGCGGGCATCTTTTTTTACCGCATGAAAGCGCAGGATGAGGGGAACGAGGTCATGAAAATGATCGCCCGGCATGTCCGCAGTGGCGCCATGGCCTATCTGCGGCAGCAGTATAAGATTGTCGCCATTTTCTTTGTGCTCATTACTGTTGTTTTCGCTTTTCTGGCCTACTGCCTCCACATTCAGAACCCCTGGGTTCCCTTCGCTTTCATTTCAGGCGGCTTTTTCTCCGGTCTGGCCGGCTATATCGGCATGAAGACGGCTACGTACGCTTCCGGCCGCGTGGCGAATGCCTGCCGCCATTCCCTGGATGCCGGGCTGCAAATAGCTTTCCGCTCGGGCGCCGTGCTCGGCCTGACCGTCGTGGGCCTTGCCATGCTTGATATCGGCGCCTGGTACTGGGTGCTGAATTGGTTTTACGGGGACATGGAGCTTTCCATGCGCCTGGTCGTCATCACTACCACCATGTTGACGTTCGGCATGGGGGCTTCCCTACAGGCGCTGTTTGCCCGTGTGGGCGGCGGCATTTTCACCAAGGCGGCGGATGTGGGAGCCGACCTGGTGGGGAAGGTGGAGGCCGGCATTCCGGAGGACGATCCCCGCAACCCCGCCACCATTGCGGATAACGTGGGCGATAATGTTGGGGACGTGGCCGGCATGGGTGCGGACCTTTACGAATCTTACTGCGGTTCCATTCTGGCTTCCGCCGCTTTGGGCGCGGCTGCTTACATGGCCGTTCCTGAAATGGCGATCAAGGCCGTCCTTACGCCCATGCTGATCGCCGCCCTCGGCACTATTCTTTCTCTGTTGGGCGTGTACGCGGTGCGCGTGAAGCGCGGCGCTTCCCAAACGGAGCTGATGGCAGCCCTGAACCGCGGCATCAACTTGAGTTCCTTCCTGATAGCCATTGCTTCCGCTTTCCTGCTCCAGCTCATCGGCCTGGATAACTGGGCCGGCATCTGGGGGGGCTATCGTCACCGGCCTGGCGGTGGGCATCGTCATCGGCAAGAGCACGGAGCATTACACCTCCCATGATTCCTATCCCTGCCGTAAAATCGCCCACAGCGCGAAGACGGGGCCGGCCACCGTCATTATTTCCGGTATCGGCATCGGCATGATTTCCACCTGCATTCCTGTAATTACTGTCGTCGTGGGCACTGTGCTGGCTTATGGCATGGCTTCCGGGGACTGGCATTTCACCGGGGCTGAAATGAGCAAGGGGCTGTATGGCATCGGCATTGCCGCCGTCGGCATGCTTTCCACGCTGGGCCTGACATTGGCGACGGACGCTTACGGCCCCATTTCCGACAACGCCGGGGGTAATGCGGAGATGAGCAAACTGGATCCGGAAGTGCGCCGCCGCACGGATGCCCTGGATGCCCTGGGCAACACGACAGCCGCCACGGGCAAGGGCTTCGCCATCGGTTCCGCCGCTCTGACGGCATTGGCTCTTCTGGCCTCCTATATTGAAGAATTGAAGATTGCCATCCTTCACTGGAGTGAGGCCACGGGCAATACCATTTACAAAATTAATGACGCCGTAAGCGTGGAGGTTTCCAAAATCGCCACTGCTTCCCTGTCTGATTTCATGGGCTATTTCCAGGTAACCCTGATGAACCCGAAGGTTCTCATGGGTCTCTTCGTGGGGGCCATGATGTCCTTCATGTTCTGCGGGCTGACCATGAATGCCGTCGGCCGCGCCGCGGAAAAAATGGTTAAGGAAGTGCGCCGTCAGTTTAAGGAAATCAAGGGAATCCTGACTGGGGAGGCAGAGCCGGATTACGTGCGCTGCGTGGAAATTTCCACGGCGGGAGCGCAGCATGAGATGATCTGGCCGTCCGTGCTGGCGGTCATCACCCCCATCTGCATGGGCATCGTCTTCGGCGTCCCCGGCGTGTTCGGCCTGCTGGCCGGCGGCCTGGCTTCCGGCTTTGTGTTGGCCGTATTCATGGCTAATTCCGGAGGCGCGTGGGACAATGCCAAAAAATATATTGAGCAGGGCCATGTGGGCGGCAAAGGCTCGGAAAGCCATAAGGCAGCCGTCATCGGCGATACGGTGGGCGACCCCTTCAAGGATACGTCCGGCCCGTCCCTGAACATCCTGATCAAGCTCATGAGCATGGTGGCTATCGTCACCGCCGGCGTGAATATAGCCGTGACCCTGTTCTAAACAGAAAGATTCTTTCACGGAAAACGGAGGGAGTCCCGCTGTTCTAGCGGGACTCCCTTTTTTTCTGGCTGAAGGGAATCGTCCACTGGTGAGCGGTTTTTTAATTTCCGCTTCTTTCAAAGGCTCTCTGAAAGACTGTTCCTAATAGGAGGGAGGGGGTAAGTATGATTTTTTTAATCATATTTTTATTTGTATCAGATTTTATTTTGGTTAGTATAAAAAATAACAAAATGACTGACAGAATAGACCAGCTGGCTTTTTCTTCCTTCCGGTTTTTATTCTGCTGTCTGGCAGTTTTTTCCGGCGTTGTTCCCTTGTGGGCTTCGGATGGCCCGGATGATGACATGAAGGAGACGGAAGAGGAAGCCTGCGGGCCCCTCCAGATTAAATCCCAGACAGAGTTGTGTTCTGCGGATTATTATATCAAGGGAGGAAGTGAACAGGACAAGGAAGACGATAGAAAAAGAAAAAATATAGGAATTGGGGAGAATATCTCCTTTCTTCTGATCGGCAAACCTAAGGGAAATATTGAAGAAATTACCTGGAATATTAAAGGAGAAGGCTTCCAGCAGACAGATACTAATCCATTCAAAGGTTCGCAACAGATCACTTTGACTGCCAAAAAGGATTTAACCAAAGATGCCCGCGTCACCATTACAGCCAAAACCGGCGAAGACAAAGAAGCTAAAATCACCGTCAATATCAGGATTCCCAAGAAGATAACGGAGGAAAAATATGAGGGACACATGGATCTGGGAGATGGCTTTTCCGCCAATACGGCTGATTTTAAAATACCCAAGGGAGAACACGGTGTCTGGGGATTTGTTAAAGTGACGCTTTTTCCTACTGACGTCAGTTTTAAGGGAGTCAAGGTGATTGAGCGGGATGGGGGACTCATGTGGGAAGGAAAGAACGGGACTCCCCCGCGGCCTCAACCGGAACTGGCAGCCGAACATGTAACCTGCAACATGGCCGCTCCCATTCAGGATAAAAATAATTTTTATGATATGGTAGGGGACAATCGCGATATTGAGGAAGTTCTTGAAACGATTCGCCGGTCCAAACATAATCCTCAACAATTTTGGTTTGTATGCAACTTCCATATTCATTGGGGAAAGGGAGGAAAAGGCAGTGAACAACAGGATTCCATTTTTTTAGGAACGACAAATCAAAAATACCGTATTGAAGCCATTGATCAAAATACCACAAAAACGGTTGTTGAGAAATTCGGCATCACCTTTACAAGAACCAGCAATGAGGATTAAAAAACAATGAACCTGTTATCTCCTTTATGCGCGTGTGCCGTCTGCCTGATGATTGGGAAGGGCAATCAGGCCTATTCCGATTCTCCCCTGGAGAGCCCGGCGTGCATCGACCAGTACAAACAGCCGTCCGCAACCATCCGGGGACTCTCCGGTTTGCTGAAGGACATGCGGCTTAAATCCTTCTACAACGGGGCCAGGAAACATACGCTCACCTTTAGTTTGACGACACAGGATAACATTGATACCGAGCTGAAAGAGAAAATATGGAATTATTATCTGGTAGCTTCAGCGCCCCTTTTTACCTACAAAACGTACCGGGAAATCGAGCCGGATGTTGATATGGGCGATGATAGGGCTGATATTCACCGCAAGTCCGAAGCCTGCCTCCTCATGGAAAAATATATCGGCCTGGTTCGAAAGACGAACAAAATCAAGGAACCCGTCAAAAAGCAGATCATCCGGCGCCTGTTTCTTTCCTATTACGCGCGTATCCTGAAACAGTACAAAAACGCGCAGGAACCCAATCCCTACCAGAGGGATGCCCAGGGAAATCCCGTCCCTCCCCTTTCCGACAAGGAAAAGGAATTCCGGAAGCGTGAGATAGAAAGAATCAAACGTCTCCCCGTTCAGGAAGTCCTCAAACTGATGCGTGAAGGTTCAAGCCACCGCTCTTTTATCGAGACAAGAAATGAAGTGTTTGGAGATGAAGTCAAGCATCTTGAAAAATCCTTCATGAAACTGCTTGTTTCCGAATTCCCCGGTCAATACGGCAAGGTAGAGAATTTTATTCTGGAAGCCGGATATTCGAAAGAAGACATCCCCAGCCTGATTGACCGCACCGTGGGCAGGGACGAAAAGACGGATTTCCTTTATAAAGGGAAACATCGTCAGAAACATGACAGGCTCTACAGGAAAAAGAAGTGACGGTGTCTAAAGCCGAATGTTCAAGACGCTCTTTCTTCCTTTTCTTTTTGTGAAGAGATAGCCGGAAACCGGGGGAAGTGAAGAAGTCTTGCAATAACCGGTTTCTGGAAAGGGAATTCTGGATTCGTAAAGAAGGAAAAGAAAAACGTGCTGCGCTATGTTCGCAGCTCTGTTCCGCCGGTGGGAGTGGGGGCGGGCGGTTCCTTGGAAAGTTTGAATGCGCCGGAGAGGTGTCGTGTTTTCTCTGGGCCGATTGAGAAGCCAATACGGTTTTTTCGCCATTGACGGAAAGTTTTTTTGACAAAGAAGGGGCAGAGGAGTAATAAACGCGCAGATGCGTTTCAGCACTGTACAGCCCTTTTTTAGCAAGAACCGTTATTATGGTAACGGCTATTGGTGGCGCGTACCCATGTCCGGACGGGGGAATCCCGAGGTGCAGTAATAGCATTCAGCTATGACCATTTTTCAAGAACTGCTTTGATTCCTCCGAGAGTCAAAGCAGTTTTTTTATTTTCAACTTACATCCACCATCCATGCAAACACCATCCATGATTACTCTCCAACAGCGCAGCCGCCGTCTGAGCGCCGATCTGGAGACCCCTATCAGCCTGTTTCTGAGCCTGACTCAGAATAAAATCCCCGGACTTCTGCTGGAAAGCGCGGAAGTGGACGGCAGATGGGGGCGCTACAGCATCATCGCCTGCGATTACCTGATGACCGTTTCCTGCGTAAACGCCAGGCTTTCCCTTTTCATCGAAGACGACCGCCTGGCATCCCTGAAAGAGCTGGAAGGCATGCCTTACCTGGATGGGCTGCGCGTCCTGATGCAGCGTCTGGAGCTGGTGGGGGACGATATGAGGCAGGCTCCCATCACGAGGGCTTTGTACGGCTATTTCGGGTATGAAACCGCCGCCTTGTTCCAGCCCAGGCTGGCGCAGGCCATTCCTGCCTCTTCCGCAGAGTCCTGCCTGGTGCTGGCCGGCACCGTGATTGTTTTTGACCATTTGTACAATCGTCTTACCCAGCTCAGCCTGGGCGAACACCGTGATTTGTCCCATGCCCCGCTCCATGGGGCGGAGGAACCTTCTATAGGGGAGGTTTCCCGCACGCCGGACCAGGCGGCTTACATGAAGGGGGTGGAGCATATCAAGGAGCTGCTGCATGACGGAGAAGCCATCCAGGTGGTGCTTTCCTCCCAGGCTTCCGCGGAGTTCCACGGAGACGCTTTCATGCTGTACCGCCGCATGCGCAGCATTAATCCGTCCCCATACATGTTTTTCATGCGCCTGCCGGAGGTGACTTTGTTCGGATCTTCACCGGAACTGATGGTGCGCTGCACGGACGGAAAACTTCAGCTTTCCCCCATTGCCGGAACGCGCAGGCGCGGCAGGGATGATGAGGAAGACGCCGCCCTGGCCGCCGATCTTCTGAAAGATCCGAAGGAATGTTCGGAACATGTCATGCTGGTGGATCTGGGCCGCAACGACCTGGGCCGTGTCGCCAAGCCCGGTTCCGTGAAGCTGGAACGCCTGATGGAGATTGAACGTTTTTCCCATGTGATGCATATGACTTCCCGCGTGACCGCCCAGGTGAACGACGGGTTGGGCGTCTTGGACATTCTCGGCGCTGCTTTCCCTGCCGGGACGGTTAGCGGGGCCCCCAAGGTGCGCGCCATGGAAATCCTGGCGGAGGAAGAGCCTTTGCCCCGCGGTCCGTATGCCGGATGCATCGGGTGGCTGGGATTGGACAAAAACGGCGTTCACATGGATTCCGGCATTACCATCCGCAGCATGTGGGTGAAGGATGGGCGCATCCACTGGCAGACGGGAGCCGGCATCGTATACGATTCCGATCCGGCAGCCGAATGGCAGGAGTGCATGAACAAGGGCAAAATTATTGACGTTATTTTGAAAGGAGAAGACCATGTTTCTGTTCATTGATAATTACGATTCTTTTTCGTGGAATCTGGTGCAGGCGTTTTACGCCCTGGGACGCAAGCCCGTGGTGCATGCGAATGACGATCCGCGTATCTTGGAACTGGCGGCCAGCCCGGAGCTGGAAGCCGTGTGCATTTCTCCAGGCCCCAGCCATCCGCGCAACGCCGGGCTGTGCCTGGAGTTCCTGAAACGCCTCCCCGCTTCCGTTCCCGTGCTGGGCGTGTGCCTGGGGCACCAGCTCCTGGGCTACTTCGCCGGGGCGGAGGTCTCCCGCGCCCCGTATGTCATGCACGGCAAGAGCTCCGACATCATCCATGACGGCGCGGGGTTGTTTGCCGGACTTCCCAATCCCATGACCGTGGGCCGCTACCATTCCCTGGTGGTTCAGTCCAAGGAGGACGAGCCGAACCCCCGTTTTACCGTTACTTCCCGCGGTCCGGAAGGGGAAGTCATGGCTCTGCGCTACAATGACCGGCCGTGGGTGGGCATTCAGTTTCATCCGGAATCCATCCTGACGCCGGACGGGCTTCAGCTTCTGGGCAACTTCCCGGATAACGTCGTGCCCTCGGGGCAGAAGGAAAAGCGCATCAGCCGCATTCTGGACGCCCTGGCCGCCGGACAGGATCTGACGGCGGATATGGCCGCCGCAGGCTTTGCGGACATCATGGATGGCCGCATGACTCCGGCCCAGGCGGGCTGCTTTCTAATGGGGCTCCGCATGAAAGGGGAAACCCCGCTGGAAATGGCCCACGCCGTGGGCATTGCCCTGGGCCGCGCCAACCGGGTGGAAGGATTGGAGGGTGACTGCATTGACGTGGTAGGCACGGGCGGGGACGGCCGCAACTCTTTCAATTGCTCCACGGCCACGGCTCTGACGCTGGCCGGAATGGGATACAGAGTGGTGAAGCACGGCAACCGCGCCGTGTCCTCCTCCTGCGGTTCTGCGGATGCTCTGGAAGGCCTGGGGTTCCCGCTGGACGTAGCTCCGGAGGATGTCCGGCGCCTGTTGGACGAGCGGAACTTCGCTTTCCTGTTCGCGCCTAATTTTCATCCTGCCTTCCGTAATGTAGGCCCCATCCGCCGGGAGCTGGGCATCCGCACCCTGTTCAATCTGCTGGGCCCCCTCATCAACCCGGCGCGCCCCACGCACATCCTGCTGGGTGTGGCCCGTCCGGAACTCGTTGAGCTGCTGGCGGAGACGCTCCGCCAGTCCCACATCCGCAAGGCTGCCGTAGTATATGGTGCCGGGGGATATGACGAGGTGACGCCGCTGGGGCCCACCAAGATGATGATCGTCCACAACGGCAACTTGACGCCCATGTCCCTGGATCCCTCGGATTACGGCATCCAGCCCTGCAATCCGGAGGAACTGGCCGTTCATTCCAAGTCGGAAGCCGTGGATGTGCTGAAGAACATCCTGGCGGGGAAAGGCCCGCGTGCCATGATGGATATGGTGATTCTGAATGTGGGGGTAGCCATGTTCCTGCTGGAGGAGCACATGGACCTGTCCGTCTGCATGGCGAAAGCGCGGGAAGCCGTCTGCGCCGGCATAGGAAGGAGAACGCTTCATGCTGCTTGACCGGTTCCGGGAAGCCAAGGCGGAGGAAATAGCCCTGCTTATGGACATGGCCTCCCGCCGGGAACTGCCGCGCCCGTGGAAGGGGCGCCGGCCGGATTTCCTGAAAGCCATTGCGGAACCGCCGGACGGCCAGCCGGTGGCGGTCATTGCGGAGTTCAAGCAATCCTCTCCGTCGCGCGGCGTCATCGCCTCCGGGTTGAAACCGGAGGAAGTGGCTGAACAGTACGCTGCGTCGGGAGCCTCCTGCATCTCCGTGTTGACGGAAGAACAGTTTTTCGGCGGCCGCATCGGCTATTTGGAACGCATGGGCCGCGCCGGGCTTCCGCTCATCCGCAAGGATTTCATTTTTCATCAGCTTCAGGTGATGGAGACGGCTTCTACGCCGGCTTCCGCGTTGCTGCTCATTGTGCGTCTGACGCCGGACGCACGGACGCTCCGCGTTCTCAGGGAGCAGGCGGAGGCTTACGGCATGCACGCCGTTGTGGAAGTGTTTGACCCGGCGGACCTGGACATTGCCCGGGAATCCGGCGCGCGCATCATCCAGGTAAATGCCCGCGACCTGGATACCTTGAAGACGGACAGGCAGGCCTGCCTGGACATGGCGAAATTCCGCCGTGAGGGGGAGGTGTGGATAGCGGCCAGCGCCATGAGCGCCGGGGCGCATCTCAGGGAAGCCGCGGAAGCGGGGTTTCAGGCCGTACTGATGGGAACAGCCCTGATGGACGGAGGAAAGCCGGGTGAAAAACTGGCAGCAATTTTAGAAGAAACAATATGAAGAAGCATTCATTTGCAATCAAGGTGTGCGGAATTACCCGCCAGAGCGATTTATCAACCGCCATGGGGATGGGAGCCCATTTCTGCGGCTTCATCTTTCATCCCGGAAGTCCGCGTTACATTGCGCCGCCGCGCGCCGCGGCTCTGGATTCCGCTGATCCGCCGCGTGGGAGTTTTCGTGAATCAGAATGCGGAGGAAATCATGGATATCATGAAAACGGCCCGGCTGGAATTCGCCCAGCTCCATGGCGCCCATTCTCTGGACTGCGCGCGCCGCATCGGCCCGGAAAAGGTAATCCGCGTATTGTGGCCGGACCGGTATGAATCCGTGGATGCCCTGCAAAGGGAAATGGAACTATGGGCGGACAGCTGCGCCTGGTTTCTGCTGGATGCCGGCACCCAGGGCGGCGGCCACGGCGTTTCCCTTGACTGGACCTCCCTGGCATCTCTGAGTTCCCCCCGGCCCTGGTTTCTGGCGGGCGGCCTTTCTTCCGCCTCCCTGAACAGGGCGCTGGAACAATGCTCTCCGGACGGCATTGACCTGAACTCCGGCGTGGAAGCCATCCCCGGCCAGAAAAGCCCGCAGAAGCTGTTGGCGGCTCTCAAACCTCTCACCCCTTACACTCCTTACCACATCGCATGAAAAAAGAAGGATATTTCGGCAATTTCGGCGGCCGCTTCGTACCGGAAGCGCTGCGTCCCCCCCTCATGGAGCTGGAGGAAGCCATGAACTCCATCATGCCGTCCCGCGAGTACCGGGACGCGCTCCAGGATCTGCTGGTCCATTACGCTGGGCGTGAAACTCCCCTCACGTTCTGTCCCCGCCTTTCGGAAGAACTGGGCTTCCGCCTGTGGCTGAAACGGGAGGACCTGCTGCATACCGGAGCCCATAAAATCAACAACGCCCTTGGCCAGGCTCTTCTGGCCAAAATGATGGGGAAAACGCATCTGATTGCGGAAACCGGGGCGGGGCAGCACGGCGTGGCTACGGCTACGGCGGCCGCCCGGCTTAACATGGACTGCGCCATTTTTATGGGCGCAGAGGATGTAGAACGCCAGTCCATGAACGTCATGCGCATGAAACTGCTGGGAGCGACGGTTTTCCCGATTGAGAGCGGTTCCCGCACGTTGAAGGATGCCATCAATGAGGCTTTGCGCTACTGGATTTCCCATCAGGCGGATACCCTGTATTGTTTCGGTACGGCGGCTGGCCCCCATCCGTTCCCCACATTGGTCAGGCAGCTTCAATCCGTCATTGGGCGGGAGGCCCGCGCCCAGATGCTGGAGCGCGCAGGCAGGCTGCCGGATGTGGTGGTGGCATGCGTGGGCGGCGGCTCCAACGCCATCGGCATGCTTCACCCCTTTGTGGAGGATGAAGGCGTCCGCCTGGTGGGTGTCGAGGCGGGAGGCACCGGTGAGCCCGGCTGCTATAACTCCGCCCCCATCAATCTGGGCAGTCCCGGCGTGCTGCACGGCCATGTGACGATGCTTTTACAGGATAAAGACGGGCAAATACAGCCGTCCCATTCCATTTCCGCCGGGCTGGACTATCCCGGGGTAGGCCCGGAACACGCCTATCTGGCGGAAACGGGGCGCGTTCATTACGGTATGATTTGCGACGCCTCCGCTTTAAACGCTTTCCAGACGCTCACCAGGGAGGAAGGCATCATTCCTGCGCTGGAATCCTCCCATGCCGTGGCCTGGGTGCTGGACCATGCGGAGGAATTGCCGCAGGGAGGGGACGTTCTGGTCAATCTCTCCGGCCGCGGAGACAAGGACCTGGGAATCGTCAGGAAATATATCAATCTTTAAGCCGCATCATTTCCATGAACAACATGCAGAAAACACCGTTACAGGAAGCCGTGGAAAGGGCCCATGCCCTTGGCAGACGCGCCGTTATTCCTTTTATCACCGCCGGATTTCCGGACAAGGATTCTTTCTGGACCCACCTGTCCCGCATTGACGAATCCGGCGCGGATATTATTGAAATAGGAGTTCCCTTCTCGGACCCCGTGGCGGACGGCCCGGTTATTGAACAGGCATCCCGGGATGCCCTGGCCCGCGGCGTCAGCCTGAAATGGATTCTGGACGGCCTGAAAGCCCGTAAGGGCTGTTTTTCTGCCAAGCTGGTGCTGATGGGATATGTAAATCCCTTTTACCAGTATGGCCTGGAACAGCTTGCCCGGGATGCGGAGGAGGCTGGCGTCAGCGGTTTCATCGTACCGGATATGCCGCTGGAGGAATCCGGAATGTTCCGGGAAGTTTTCAGCCCCCGTGGCCTGACGCTCGTCACTCTGGTGGCTCCCAATACTTCCGTGGAACGCATGCGGGAATACAAGCCTTATACTTCCGGCTTCGTTTATGTGGTCTCCGTTCTGGGAACCACCGGAGGGAAAGCCAATCTGGAGCAGAGCGTTACGGAAACCATGCGCCGTGCGCGGTCCGTTTTTGATGTGCCGCTGGCGCTGGGCTTCGGTCTTCAGACGCCGGACCAGCTGGAGACGCTGCCGGAAGATGCCCGTCCGGATGCCGCCGTGCTTGGGAGCGCTCTGCTCAGGCATATTGGAGAAGGGAAGGACGCCTGGGAATTTTTGGGAAAATGGACCAGAGGTTGAACCGCGCGTTTCTCCCTGGCTTTTAAGGATAGGCCTGCGCAACTTATTGTGCAGGCCTATTTTATTTTATCTGGTAATAGATTATGAAAATACGGATTCGCAATCCGCTTCGCTTTTATTCACATATTATTCAATTTTCTAAATAAAAATTGTATTGATAATTAATATGTTATTATCTTCAGCATAATCTGTCGGAGGGAAATCTGGATTTTCTTTGACGGAAGGAACGTCCCGGATATTCCGGAAAACCGTTGTAACTGCTTCTTTTCCTTTGACAGCGGATTGCGAATTCCTTATTTATATTCACAATCATATTCCCCTTGCCGTGTTGTGGGAAAGGGTCTTATTTGTTTCATTAAATACCTAATTATCAAACGTTACATGAAATTACACCTCCCTTTGAATTTGTTGGCTGCCCTGATGACCTCCTTTTCCGGAGTAACGCTTGGCACTGCCACGCTGGCAGCAGTTTCTGGTCTTTTGATGACAGCATCACAGTCTTATGCGGCGGATGTAGCCTTTGACGGAACGCAGGTGAATGTGGCGGCGGGAGGTACGGCCTCCTATGACATTGGTACTGTCACGGCTTCTACCACCTTGAATTTTGCCGGAGCCGGCACGGCCACCATCACCAATTTGAACGGAACGGCCCCGGAAGCCATACTGACGGTAAACCGCGTGGCCAGCGGGGGCGCCAGCCTTTCCACGCTGACGTTGAACGGAGCAGGCACTTTCAATGGAATCATTTCCCTTTATTCCAACACGACGGGAGGATCACAGAATAACATCCTGAATCTCAACCACGCGCAGGCTGCCCAATACTCCACGATCAAGCTGGGCGGCCACGGTTACACGACGGGAGCTTCCGTCCTGAAAGCCGGCGTGAACACTTCCATCAGCAAGCTGGAGCACAACAATACCGCGGCTCTGATCACCGGGGAGGGGACTACGCTGACCATCACGGGGAATTCTTCCTCCTACGGCGGCAGTTTCGGCGGGACCGTGACAGTGGACTATACGGGGGGAGGGACCTTCACCCTGGGCAATTCCAACAAGGGTACGGCGCTTACGCCCGCGTCCTCTCCTGATGCCACTCTTAAAATCAGCAGCGGCACTCTTTCCCTGTTTTCCGGCAATGTCACCTGGTCCCAGAAACTGGTGATGGGTGACGGCACCACGCTGAACGTACAGGACGGTCCTTCCGTGGCGGGGTATGCCGGCTATAACGCCACTTCCGTCAACAGCGGCGGTTTTAACTTTTCCGGAGCGACGACGTTCGGCAGCGGCGTCAATCTGACTTCCAGCTGGGGCAAGAACGTGAAGTTTTCCGGTGTTCTTACCGCGGCAAGCGGTTTCTCCATCAGCGGCGGCGCGAATGAATATACCTATTACAACCTGCTCAATGCCTCCAATGAAATTGGAGGGACGATTGCCGTTACGCGTAACTTCACCTCCCTGGGAATTAGTTCTTCCGGCTCCCTTGGCAATGCTGCCGTAACCACTTCCACTGGTTCCCAGTATGTGACGTATTATGGTACTGCGGGAGAAACGGCGGATGTTATTGGCAACTCCATCACCGGAGCCGGCAACTTTGTTGCCCAGTCGGGCTGGGTGCATCTTTCCGAGAACGTAGCGCTTACGGGAACCTATACCGTCAATTCCGGCGCCGTTCTCTCCAAGGTCGGCTCTATCAACGCCGCTCTTGCCGGGGGCAGACTGGATGCGGGGGCCGGAACCATGACCGTGGCGGGGCTGTCGGGAAACGGCGTCCTTTCCGCTTCTGCGGGCACCATGCATTTCCAGGACGCCTTCACGGTAGGGGAAACGATGGGCATCCTTGCCAACGGTTCCGGGGAGATCACGGGCAATGTGACGGTGGATGGAGGCCGCCTGTATTATACTTCCATGGACAATGTAGGCAGCGTGCTGCAGAACGTGACGCTGACTTCCGGCCTCATTGATTTCTCCGGTTTTCAGGAATTCCAGGACCTGTTCGGTTCTGAAGCCCTGGTGAACACCTCCTATAACCTGGGCGTTGATCTGGGGGCTGGCTTCACTTTGGCGGATATTGACGAATCCCTGTACACGATCAGTACTGTGGACGGAAAAACAGTCATCACCTTTACGGCTTCCGGAGCCAGCGAGACCGTCTGGGACCCGGCCTGGGGGCTGGAAGAGGCTCCCTCTTCCGCTACCGGCATACTGGCGAACCAGCAGAATCTGTCCCTTTACGGTATCCGGCCTTCTTCCATGCAGGAGGGATTCGGCTCCGTGAATGCCGTCACCGGAACGGGAGACCTGACGGGAGTGACGCTGGCCGGCGGCTACTACAATACAGCCACCAATGCCACGGCTACGCAAATTACCACCGGCATCTGGACGGATGTGCTGGGTGGCAATTATAATCTGATTATCGGCGGCAGCTATGCCAATAACTGGAGCGGTTCCGGGAAGTGGGACATTACGGGGGACGTCCATACCCAGATTCAGGGGGACACCTCCGTCAACTGGATAGTGGGCGGCAATTACAAGGACGGCCAGGCGGCAGGCATTACGGGAGACATTTACGTATCCGTGGACGGGAATGCCGTGATCAAAGGCAGTTTGATAGGCGGCGGCACAGCCGCCCATAATTCCGTAAACAACCTTGACGGCAGCACGCACATCGTCGTGCGCAGCATGCAGAGCGTCACGGACGAAACCATTTCGCTCAACTCCGTCGTCCGGGGCTTCATCATCGGCGGCAGCGCTTATGAAGCCAATTCCGCGTCCCGCGCCGCCATTACCGGAAGCACCAATGTGACGATTGATTTGGGAGAGGCATCCGGCAATTTTGTCAAGAGCATCGTGGGCGGTTCCTATTCGGGAGGTTCCGGGGCATATACGATAGGAGGCGATTCCAACGTCAGCATCACCGCTGCCAGTGACGCCGTCTTTACCGGGTCTGTCTATGGCGGCGGGTACAGTTCTTCAGGAACATCCACCGTCAGCGGCAATTCCAGCCTGACGCTGGATGGGGGCGCTTACGCGGGCGCTCTTTATGCGGGCGGCGGGGGAACAGGATCCTCCGTAAACGGGGACGCTACCCTTACCGTCAAGAAAGCAGTATTCCGTACGGGCAGCACACTGAATGCATCGGAGGGTACGGTAGGCGGCACCTCCTTGCTTCTGGGCGGTTACGGCAATACGGCGGACCATGCCATTTCCTTCTCCAATACGGCTGTGACCGGTTTTGACATCGTGACCATGTTCCAGGATTCCTTCTTTACGGGGAACCTGAACATGGCCGGTTCCAGCGTGCTGGCGCTGGCGGGCGGCGCCGGAACGGGAATCAGCGTGGACGGTACGTTCGCTCTTTCCGCTGAAGGAGAACTGAATCTGGATCTTTCCGAATTCGGCACCCTGACAGACGGCATGTCCGTCCTTTCAACTACAGGCTTGTCCAATATATCCTCCATTAAGGCTTCCTTTGCTGACGGTGTGGCGGGAACCATCACCGTTTCCGAAAACGGCAAAGACCTTGTTTATACGGCGGGAACCCTCCTCTTGTGGGCGGGCGGTGAAAGCGGAACCTGGAGCGCGGAAAACGTCTGGACGGATGGCGACGCCCCCGCCTCGTATGAGGACGGTCTGGCGGTTTCCTTTGCAGACCAGGCCGGAGTCTCTAACTCTGTTGTACAGCTGGATTCCGAGGTTTCGCCAAGCTCCATGCTTGTCCGCAACTCCACCACCCGTTATGAATTGACGGGGACGGGAGAAATAGCCGATACGGCCATTACCAAGGAAGGAACGGGAACGTTGGTTCTCGGAACCTCTTCCATATTCGGCGAGGGTACTACTGTAGCCGTGTCGCAGGGCGTTCTGGCATTTGGTTATGATACGGCCCTGCCTGGCACGGGGGTAACCTGGGAGGCCGGTTCTTTCCTGGGAGCGGCCAATGGAGCGACGGTGACGGTGGATTTGGGAGCCGTCGCCAACCCGGTATTCTCCCTTTCTCCGGATGCCGGTTCATCGATCGCTCTGGCAACTCCGTCCGACATCGTTTTCGGCAATGCCATCATCGGGGAAGGAACTGTCCGGAAAACCGGCACGGGCTTGTTGAAACTGACGGGGAGCAACTCCGGCCACATCGTGGTGCAGGAGGGGTCTGTCCAGGTGGGGAACGGAACCGCGTCCATCCGCTGGGGAGGCGCCGGTTCTTCCGTCACCCTGGAGAACGGCACGTCCCTGATTATTGCCGGCAACAGTTCGGGAAATTCCCACCACACCATTGGTTCCGATTTGATTTTAGGAACAAACGCGTCTGATGCCGTTTCTCTGAAATGGGTGGACGCTTCCCAGGCAAACGCAACCAATTATCAGCATGACTTTACGGGAACCGTTACCGTCAACGGGGCAGTCTCTCTGGTGGGCAGGGACAACTGGGCCAAGGAAATGGGGTTCACCGGGACGCTCACCGGAGCCGGTTCCCTGACGTACAGCCGCGGAGCGGGCGACGGCAGGTACAATGCCAACGGCAAACTCATCATCAGCGGAGACGCTTCCGGATTTACCGGAATGATCACCATGAATGCCTCAAACGGCTACAGCGCCGGGCTGGATCTGCGCACTTCCGTTTCTCAGGGGGGTGTCACTCTGACATCCGGAACGGACACTACCGGATTTGCCTTCATGCGCGTGCTGGGGGATGTTGAGATTGCCTCTCTGGACGGAACGGCGAATTCCCAAGTGGGAGCCGTAGGCGGCGCGCGTACGTTGACGGTGGGATCCGGCACGTACAACGGCACGCTCACAGACCGCGGTATTGTTCTTGCGTACGGGGCCACTTCCATTGCGTATGACGAATCCGGCGTTTTGTCCCTGACCAAAGTCGGCGATGAGACGCTGACGCTGGGAGGACCGGTCAGCTACACGGGGCTGACGGATATTCAGGGGGGAACGCTCGCCCTTACTGCCTCAGGGGCTACTTCCCTGCGGAACATCACGATGGCGGCCAATACGCGGATGACGACTGCGGGCGCTTTAAACCTGGCTGCCAACGCCGCGCTGACGCTGGATATCAGCTCCTCGCTCGGAGTGGGTGGGGCTTTCGGCTCCGGAACGTTCAACCTTACGCTGAACGGGCTTGAAGGCATTACGGAAGCCGGGGAATATACCCTGATTTCCGCCGCCAGCGGTCTTGATTCCGCCAGCGCCGTCTTTAACTGGGCCGGGTATGTCGGAGACGAAACGCTGATTTACGAACTGCAGCAGACCAATACTGCCCTTAAGCTGGTAGTGACTTCCGCCGGGGACGTGTGGATCTGGCAGGGAACGGAAGGCGTGAACTGGAGCGATACGAACACGGGCACCATGTGGGGCATTGAAGGTTCCGCGGAAACGGCTGCCGGGAAGGATCTGATCTTCAACACGGCCGGAGCGGGAACCGTCACCCTGTCCGGGGCGGTGAATCCGGCCTCCATCACGGTCAACAACGCCGCCGGCAGCGACTATGTCTTCGTTTCCGACGGCTCCGGAAAAATCGCCCAGGGAACGCTGACCAAGCGTGGCGAAGGGAAGTTGACCCTTAATTTGGACAACACGGGCTGGAACGGGGATATTTCCGTTCAGCAGGGCGAACTGGTGGCTCAGGTCGCCAACTCCCTGGGGTCCGGCGCCATTACCGTTACGGACGGCATGCTCACGCTGGCTACCGCGGAAGTTCAGCCGGGAATGGGCATGATCAACCTGCAGGGCGGCAGCCTCAATCTGGCTTCCGGTTCTTTTGCCACGGCGTTTACCGCAGACAACATGGCCTGGACGGGCGGTTCCATGATACTGGGCGGGGAGGTGACCGCCACCGTCGCCAAGGCTCTGGCCAATGGAAAAACTGTGGAACTGGCGGACGGTTCCGTACTGACGGTCAGCGGGGCTAATGACAACTCGGCGCTGAACCTGAATGCTTCCGGCACTGGTACCGTTTCCGTGGGCCTGGGAACCAGCTATGGGGCCAATGTTCTGAACATGAGTACGGAATTCCAGGGGATCCTGTCCGTGACGTCCGGCTATTTCCAGTTGAACAACGTAACGATGGGTGCGGACGGCACGCTGAAACTGGCGGATTCCAACGTCCGTACGGAATGGAACGGAACAGCCGGAGGAACGTTTGCCAATGACGTTGTCTTTACGGGCAACCAGGTCTTTGCCACCAAGGATTTCACCTTCAGCGGCGATTTGAGCGGAACGGCGTTCTCCACCCAGGGCGCGGGCAATATTACCCTGGCGGGCGGCGTCAACCTGGACGGTCAGCTTAAGGTGCACCGCGGCACGGTTACCGTGAATTCCGCCAATGTGGCCAAACTGGGGGACAGCATTGACATCCAGAACAACTCCACGCTGGCCTTTGCCCGCGATTTCTCCTACGGAGGCGTCATCAGCGGCACAGCCGGCAGCACGGTATCCGTAAACGCCGGAACGCTGGAACTCACCGGAGCGAACACCTTCCTGGGCGCACTCTCCATTGTGGGCGGCGCTACGGCGCGTCTGGGTGACGGGAGCGCCTGGGCCGGGTCCCTCTCCGGAGACGGTTCCCTGGTCATCGATACTGCCGGAGAGATAACGCTGGCGGCCGGCAACACCGGGTTCACCGGTTCCACCACCCTCGCGGGAACGGGCACCGTTACTTTGGGAGGGGCTGACTCCCTGGGGGCCGGACGGGTCACCGTCAATAACGGCGTTCTCAATCTGTCCTCTCTGGATGCGGCCAACGTCATTCTGATTACGAAGGGCAGCCTGGAAAACGCGGAAGCCAAAACCGCCGGGAATGTGGAAGTGGCCGCTTCCGCCGGAACGCAGGGAGACCTGAATACGATCAACCTGGGCGGTTTGTCCGGTTCCTTGGTCGGCTCCATCGTCATGGAGGATTACTCCCGGCTTACAGGCGTTTCCGGGGCTCTGGACATGACGGGCAAGACGGTGACGCTGAAACTGGATTCCGGCAGCCTTACCGCGGGCGGAACAACCGGACAGGGCGTCATTGATGCGGACAGCCTGACGCTTTCCGCCGCCGACACAACCATCAACCTCAGCAACCAGGGCGTTCTGGACCTGCTTGCCGCCAACCGGGATTCCACTGACGGCGTAGGGCTTGTACTGACAACGGGAACCCTCGCTGTGGACAACTTCAAGCAAATCGGATTCTCTCCTCTCCTGGCTTCCCTCGGCTATACCGTGACGGAAGTCCTGGGTGCGGACGGGACGCTGATGGTCAGCGGCAATACGGACCTTGTCTATCTGGTGGACACCACCCCCAATTCAGACGACCCCAATATCAGCGATTACGCCGCGCTGGATCCCTACAAGGCTGTCGGCATTAATGGCACCACGCTTCATGTGAGCCTGAACGGGGCTCCGGAAGCCTCCCGGAACGGGGACGGCCTGAAAGTCAGCAACCTGGTTGGCAGCGATGGTGCGCTGGTCGTGACGAATACGGCGGATGATGCGGCCTCCAACCACGCCGTGGTGGATCTGGTTCAGAACGTTGACGCCGGCGGCAACAGCTACGGCGGAACCATCAGCGGGGACCATGTGGATTTTGTCAAGAAAGGTGCGGAAACCCTCACCGTGGAAGGCAACTTCACCGGGAATGATTCCATGCTCAGTTCCGCGGAAGGAAACATCGTCCTGAACGGTGCAGGCAATAGCCTTACTGCGCTGGAACTCGCGGGCGGAGACATAACGCTGGGCGGACGGAATGACGGCGCCTCCCGTGTAACCACGGTGGAGACGCTGGCTGCCGGCGCGGGAGGGGGAACCCTGAATTTGGGTAACGGAACCCAGATGGTTCTTACCGGCCAGCAGGCCGGCAGCCATGTCACGGAGGTGATTATCTCCGGGGACGGTACGCTGACCTTGGGAGGTACGGGAACGGACTCCTCCCTGACACTGGGCAACGGCTCTTCCCTGAACGGTGTCCTGCTGGATATCCGTGAAGGGTCCGCCCTGTCCGCCGCAACCGGTTCCGTGAATACCGTTTCCGGACTGGCGGGCGGCGGAGCTCTGAAGCTGAGCGGTGCGGAAATGACGATCAATTCTTCCGCTTCCCATGCCTTTACCGGTACGCTGGACGGGGCATCCGGAACGCTCAACGTCAAATCCGGCAACGGAAGCGTCCAGACTATCAAGGGTGCAGGCAATGCAGGTTATCACCTGAATGTGAGTGACGGCGGCGTGCTGACCCTGGCCGGAGCGGCAGGGGAGGGCGGCAATCCCGCCCAGGCTTCCTATCAGGGGATTACCGTGAATGGCGGCACGCTCAATATCGGCAGCGCGGACGATCCCAAAACCCAGCTGACGCTTGGCTCGGACGGCTTGAGCGTGACGGGGGACAGCACGGTGGCCATTACCACTTCCTCCACAACGGTGGACGGCCTGGGCAATCCCTTTGTCACCTCCAGCGGAAATATTACGCTGGGAGACGGGACGGGGGAAGTCACGCTGGTCATGAACAATCTGGATACCCTGGTTTCCGGGAGTTCGGAAACGCTGAATATGGAATTGTTCAAGACAACGGACGGCGCGCTTGTGTCCCTGGGTGACAATGTCACCCTCCAGGATATGATTCTTGGTTCCATGTATGAAAACCTGGAGCTGACCACCAATGACAGCATGACGGCCATCATCCTCACCGGTACGGCGCGCACGGAAAACATTTTCCGTGACTCTTCCTGACGCGGAATGCCGCCACTGGAGCGGACATCCTTTGGAATTCCCGCTATCACATGGAAGAAGGCACTGCCTTGCGCGATTTCTATACCTCTGTTCTTCTTTCCCAGAATTCAGGCGACTATTCCGGCGCCGCCCGCAAACTGGCCGCCGCCGCCGGCAGCACGGTTACCAGCCTGGGCATCGCCCAGCGCGACTCCCTGCGCGACCAGATGGGCTGGATACGCAACCGCGTGGCGCAGATGGGCGTTAACCCTGCATATGTCCATGAAGACATGCCCTACTTCCATATGTGGATGCAGGGAACCGGGTCTTATGCCAAGCTGGACACCAGGGGGGATGAAAGCGGCTACGAACTCACCACCTGGGGAGGCACGGTAGGCATGGACGTGGATATCAACGACCGCTTCACTGCGGGAGCTGCGTTTACGGCCAATTACGGAAGCCTGACGGCCAGCGCGGCGGATACGGCGGACGGAGACCTGGACAGTTACTATGTCAATCTGTTCGCCCGCTACCAGTACCGTAAATGGTCCCATCTGCTGATTCTGACGGGCGGCTGGAATGATGCCTCGCTGACGCGCACGGTGGATTACGGTACGGGGTCTTACCAGGCCCGCGGCAATACGACGGGAGCCGGTTTCGGCGCCATGTACGAGTTGGCGTATGACATCGCTCTCAATGAAGACAGGAGCGTGATTCTCCAGCCTTTGTTCAACGCTTCCATCGTGACGACCCGTATGGACGGCTATCGGGAAAGCGGTTCTGCAGGAAATGCCGGACTGAAGGTGGAAGACCAGGAACTGACTACGGCTGCTGTCGCTGTGGGCGCCCGGCTCTCCGGACTCATGGGGTCCAACGTCTTCGGGCGTGAAGCGCTGGGAGAAGTACGGGTGAACGTTTCCCAGGATATGGGAGACCGCCGCGGGCAGGCCAATGTGGGCTTCTTGGCGGATCCCTCCTATACGCGTCCGGTGTATGGCGCCAAGGTCGGAAGCACGGCCTTCCAGATTGGCGCGGGGCTGAGCGTTCCCGTGGGCACTCAGGGCGTCATTTTTGTGGACGGCAACGCGGATATCCGCAGCGGTTCCAGCTCCATCAACGGGAGTATCGGCTACCGCTACAACTTCTAAAGGAAAAAACGTCAGCCAATTGGAAAGCCGCTGCGGAATCATCCGCAGCGGCTTTTTTCATGAATGGACGGGATTTCTTTAAGGATAACTTCAAGCTTGGGTTGACTTCCCTGATGGCTGTTTACTTCCATTCCCATTCAATGGGCGTTTCCAGATCGGGCCGCAGCGCCTGGCGCACAGGGCAGGACAAGGCGGTTTTTTCCAGCATGGCGCGGAGAGGGTGGCTGCCTTCCAGGGGCATGATTGCCTTCAGTTCAATTTTTTCAATTCCCTTGGATGATTCCGCCGCACGCGCCAGAACGCGCATGCCTTTCAAATCCACTCCTTTTCTGGCCGCGACCACGGAAACCAGGCTCATCATGCAGGAGGCGAGCGTGGAACCGAGCAAAACTCCGGGGGAGGGGAATTCTGCGCGGCCTTCAAAAGAAGCGGGCAGGTCCGTGGCAAACGTAACGTTGGAAGGGATAAAGGTGGTTTCGCAGCGGAATTGTCCGACGTTTTCCGTTTCGGAGGTGTAATAATGATCAGTCATGAAGATGTGACAGCGAAAACCCTGTTCGGGTTCATCCGGCTCAGGTTATTGTCACGTTGAAGAGCCGTGAAGTTCCGCTTTGCAAGGAACCTGGCCGTTCCTTCATGACATGGTTGATTTTTCCCTCTCGCTTCCGGTTCCCGGCATCATTTCTTTTTAAGCGCTGCTCCGCCGTGTCTTCTTGCGGCGGAAAAAAGCTTACGCCGTCCCCTTCGGCTTCCTTGCGGCCAGAATGCGCCGGATGGGTTCCGCATAAAGCTCCGGCTCCAGCAGGAAGGAATCGTGTCCCTTGGTGGAAGCGATGGTATGGAACTCCGTGGGAATATGGGCGGCTTCAAGCTGCGCCGCGAAATCCTGCTGTTCCGCCGGGCGGAAACAGCAGTCTGTATCAATGGAAAAGATAAGCGCGGGAATCCCTGCGCGGCGGAAGCCTTCCAGGGCGGTTTGAAATGTTCCGTCCGGGGTGTGGTCGCGGATGTCGAACTCCGCCCACATATCCGCAATGCGGATATAGGAGTTGGCGTCAAAACGTTCCGCGAACTTGGTCCCCTGGTGAAGCATGTAGCTTTGCGTGCTGCGGGTGGGGGTCATCCACGTGAGCAGGCCGTAGTTGCCTCCCACCTCTTTTCTGGCGCGCTGTTCCAGCCCCTCCTGGTAAACAAATGATTTGTGGCCGATGATACGGGCGAATGCCAGCCCTTTTTTGGGCGCCGGCCCCCGGTAATAATCCCCGCCCTGGAAATCCGGGTCAAGCTCAATGGCCAGGATTTGTTCAAACAGGGACAGGCGGTGTTCAATGGAAGCCCGGTAACCGGAGCCGATGGAGATGAAGCTCCGGACGCGTTCCGGGAATTGGCACGCGAAACTGAGGGCGATCAGGCCGCCCACAGAGGGGCCCATAAGATGAACGCGTTCTATGCCCAGGCTGTCCAGCAGAAGGGCCTGGAGGCGTGCCTGGTCTGCGATCTCCACGTGAGGGAAGCGGGAGCCGTAGGGCTGGCCGTCCGCAGGGCAGGGGGTAGCGGGGCCTGTGGTGCCGTAGCACCCTCCCAGGTAATTGGCGCAGATGATACAGAAGCGGTCCGTGTCCAGCGGCTTGCCGGGGCCGATGATGCTGTTCCACCAGCCTTCGTGGTTTTCCGGTTTCCAGAGGGAGCCGGTGCCCGGGACTTCCGGATTGTAGCCATAGGCGTGCTGGCTGCCGGAAAGGGCATGGAACAGCAGGATGGCGTTGTCTTTTTCCGGCGTCAGGGTTCCGTACTGTTCATAGGCGACGCATACCTTGTCAAGCGTAGCTCCATTCCTCAGGGAGAAGGAGTTGGGAAGATTCAGGAATTTGGTTTGGACGGCAGGAAGCTGCATGGATGTACGGAAAAGGGCTTGGTCAGCAAAAAAAGACCGGCACCCGGCGGGCGGCGGTCTTCTTGAAATCTGTGCTGGGCCAGGGATTACTTGACGCCCTTTTTGGAAAGGCGCGTGCCTGCCGTAGCGCCCTGGCGGGCCTTGAACTTGGGATTGCTCTTGCAGATCACATACAGCGTGCCCTTGCGCTTCACGATTTGGCAGTCTGCGTGGCGGCGCTTCATAGAGGCTAAGGAAGAAAGAACTTTCATGGTGTATAACTCCGGTTTGGTGTTCGGTTCGGGAGACGGAATATACCGTTTAGTTAAGAATTGTAAAGTCATTTCTTTGCCAAAAGTAAGATGCCGTCTCCGCAGAGATGCTTTTATGAGGAAGATGCAGTAAAGCATGGGATGGCTTTGGATTCCGCGCCGGCGGAAAAATTTAGGGAAGACGTCATTTATCCGAGAAAATAAAATGCGGGAAGGGACCTCAGCCGGGGGAATAAAGGGTTTGTGGACCGGAGGGGATTCGTATAACATCTTTTCCGGTTTTCCTTATGACTGATTCTTCCTCTCCTGATTCCTCCCCGGCTTCCCGGAATACGTTTGCCCATCATTTGGGAATGAAAGGGTTTCTGCTCATGGAAGGGCTGTTGAAGCTCGTGGGCATGAAAACGCTGTACCGGCTGGGGCGCGCGGCAGGGGCCGTGGCGTGGTATCTGCTTCCCCAGCGCCGGAACATTGTGGAAAGGAATCTGCGCATCGTTTTGAATCCGGCCCTGCGCGGAAAGGAACTGCAGAAATTAAGCCGGGAAAATTTCAAAAGGACCATTGCCAATTTCCTGTGTTCCGCGAAGACGGCCACCCTGACGGATGAGCAGTTGAAGCATTGCGTGACGGTCGGAGCACGAACAGTTTGCCGCGCCTGTGCTGGAAGGGCGCGGGCAGGTTTGCGCCATAGCCCACTCCGGCAACTGGGAGGCGCTGGCGAGAATACGCGCATTTTACCCGGAGGTGGAGCGTTACGGGTCCATGTACCGCCAGTTTGACAATCCGCTGATGGAGGAATACGTGTACCAGCGGCGCACGGAACGTGGAACTCAGATGTTCTCCAAGGAGGGCGGCATCAAGGCTCCCATGAAAATGCTCAAGGAAGGGGGGGCCCTGGGCGTGCTGAGCGACCAGTTCGTATGGGAGGGGGTGTATGTCCCCTTTTCGGCAAGGTGACCGGCACGACTCCGCTGCCCGCTCTGCTGCGAAAAAGGGCTGGCGCGGACATGGTGGCCATAGCGGTGCGTACGGATGCTCCCGGCCACTGGATAGCGGATATGGGGAATGTGGTGGATTTTTCCGGGTCGGACGGCTCTCTGGCGGGGGATACTATTGAAGTGAACAGGGGGCTGGAAACATTGATCCGGGAATCCGTGCTGGATGTGTTCTGGATGCACCACCGCTGGAAATCCGTTGACCGTTTTGCTCCGCAGGATAAAAAAACGGCTGCGCTTCTGGAAAATATGGAGCTGAAGCCGTACCGCATTCTTGTAGCCGTTCCCGGGGCGTTGGATGAAGCCCTGGCGACCGTTCCCCTGATTCGTGCCCTGAAAACCGTCCGGTGCGACATGCAGGTGAACGTTATCTGCCCGTCTGCCCAGATGGGAATATGGAAGACGGTGCCGGAGGTTACCCATGTGCTGCCGCACGATTCCCTGAAGCAGCTTCGGGAAGCTTTGGTGGCAGATGAATTTTACAATGACGGCCCGCTGGATATGGGCGTCATGCTGGATGGAGATATGGAAACCCTGAAAGCGCTGGAACCGTATGGCCCCATGATGTTCTCCGGGCTGGACACGCATCCCGGCGTCCGGAAATACAAATTCCGGGTAAAGGCCCCCGTCCTGCGCGCCGCCCCCCCGGCGCACCGGGTGCAGCTTTATCTGCAATTGGGGGGGCTGCATGGGCTGGACGTCGGTAAACCGTCTTTGTTCCCTGTGAAAAAAGCGGCCCCGGCGGAAGGCGCCCCCATTTTAATTGCTCCGTTTTCCCGTCTGGGAAGCGCCAGTGAATGGAGCCGGGAGCAGTGGACGGAACTGGTTTCCCTTTTGCCGGGACGGACGGTTCTGGTGGCTCTGGAAGAAGACCGGGAGCGCGCCGCCGCGCTGGCGGAACATTTGAATGTGGAACTGGCTGTGGGTGCGCCGGAGGCTCTGTTTTCCGTCATGGACGGCGCTTCGGTGGCGGTAGCCGTGGATGGCGATTTCCCGTCCCTCTGTTCCTTCCGCGGGCTTCCGGTGGTGACTCTGTTTTCCACCCGGCTTCCGGATGTGTACCGCCCTATGGGTACATTCAACCGTTCCCTTTACAGCCACCAGTGCTGTTCCCCCTGCTTCCGGAAGGATTGTGACCGGGATGTCCCCTGCAACCGCCACATTGCCGTGCGGGAAGTGCTGGATGCTTTGCGGGAAATTTCCGGAAAGGAATAATTTGGGAAAGGGGAGAAGGGCCTTTCATCCGGAAGATGAGGAGGGGAGATATCTGTATTCGGTTTGCTGCGGTTGATGGCGCCAAGGCGCGAAATCCGGTTAATGCACGCAATCCGGAAAGCCTTCCCGCCGGAAAATGCCGCGGACCTGTTCCGCCAGTTTTGCGGACGCTTCCGGGGTGCCCTTCAAGGTATAATCCAGCTTCAATTCATCCCATTTGAATCTCCCCATCTGGTGGAAAGGGAGCACGTCCACGCGTTCCACGTTGCCCAGGAGCGCCGCATGGCGGGAGAGTCCCTCAATTTCTTCCAGATTATCCGTAACGCCGGGTACCAGCACATACCTCAGCCACACGGGCTTGCGGAGGGAGGCCAGGCGTTCCGCAAACTCCAGCGTAGGGCGCAGTTCCCCGCCTGTCAGGGAGCGGTACCGTTCCGGATTCCATGCCTTGATATCCAGCAGGACCAGGTCCGTATCCGCCAGCATTTCTTCGCCCGCATTCACGCCCAGATGGCCGGAGGTGTCCAGGCAGGTATGCAGTCCCAGTTTCCGGCAGCCTTTCAGCACGGCGCCGGTAAAATCAGGTTGGAAGAGGGGGTCCCCGCCGGAGAGGGTGACGCCGCCGCCCGCCGCCTGCAAAAAAATCCCGGTAACGGGCTATTTCCCTGAGGACATCACCCGCGCTTCTGAGCCGGCCCCGCCGAACGTAGGAGGTATCCGGATTGTGGCAGTAGCGGCAGCGCAGGCTGCAGCCGGACAGGAAAAGGACAAAGCGGATGCCGGGACCGTCCACGGTGCCGCAGGATTCCACGGAATGAACCAAACCGGTGACGGAGCTTTCTCCGTCCGGATCATGGTTTTGTGGAAAAACCTGCGGCATCCGTGTGTCGTCCGGGTTAGCGGGTGTGGAAGGTGCGGTTGATGACCTCCTGCTGCTGTTCCCGGGTCAGCTTGATGAAATTCACGGCATAGCCGGAAACGCGGATGGTAAGCTGCGGGTATTTTTCCGGGTGATCCATGGCGTCGAGAAGCGTTTCCCGTTCCAGTACGTTCACATTAATGTGGTGACCTGTAGCGGCAAAGTAGGCGTCCAGCAGGGAGACGAGCTTGACGCGGCGTTCCCTTTCCTCCTTGCCCAGGGCCTGCGGAACGATGGAGAAGGTGTAGGAGATGCCGTCCAGGGAGTCGTCATAGGACAGCTTGGCTACGGAGAGCATGGACGCCACGGCTCCGTTCCTGTCCCTTCCGTGCATGGGGTTGGCGCCGGGGGCGAACGGTTCCCCGGCTCGGCGGCCGTCCGGCGTGTTGCCCGTCTTTTTGCCGTACACCACGTTGGAGGTGATCGTCAGGATGGACTGGGTGGGCAGGGAATTGCGGTAAGTGTGGAGCTTGCGCAGTTTTTCCATGAAATTGCTGACCAGGCTGCATGCTATGTCGTCCACGCGCGGGTCATTGTTCCCGTAACAGGGGAATTCCCCTTCCGTCTTGAAGTCCACAATCAGCCCCTCTTCATTGCGGATGGCTTTTACGGTGGCGTACTTGATGGCGGACAGGGAGTCCGCCGCCACGGAAAGCCCGGCGATTCCCGTGGCCATCGTGCGCAGGATTTCCGGATCATGCAGCGCCATTTCAATGCGTTCATAGCAGTATTTGTCGTGCATGTAGTGGATGATGTTCAGCGCGTCAATGTAAGTTTTGGCGAGCCAGTCCTGCATCTTGTCGTACAGGGCCATCACTTCATCATAGTTGAGAATTTCTTCCGTGTAGCGGGGGGAGGGCGGGGCCACCTGTTTGCCCTTGAGTTCATCCACGCCGCCGTTCAGGGCGTAGAGAAGGCACTTGGCGAGGTTGGCGCGCGCTCCGAAGAACTGCATCTGCTTGCCGATGCGCATGGCGGACACGCAGCATGCGATGCCGTAGTCGTCGCCCCAGTGCGGGCGCATCAGGTCGTCGTTCTCGTATTGGACGGAGGACGTTTCAATGGAAACCTTGGCGCAGAAGCTTTTGAAGGCTTCCGGCAGGTTCCGGGACCACAGAACGGTCAGGTTCGGTTCCGGAGCCGGCCCCAGGTTGTACAGGGTCTGCAGCATGCGGAAGGAACTGCGGGTGACGAGGGTGCGCCCGTCCTCTCCCATGCCGCCGATGGATTCCGTCACCCAGGTGGGGTCTCCGGAGAACAGGTTATTGTAATCAGGCGTGCGGATGAAACGGACGATGCGCAGCTTCATCACGAACTGGTCGATGATTTCCTGAACTTCCTCTTCCGTGATGAGCCCCTGTTCCAGGTCGCGGGTGAAATAAATGTCGAAGAAAGTGGAAACGCGGCCCAGGGACATGGCCGCTCCGTTCTGTTCCTTCACGGCGGCCAGGTAGCCCAGGTACGTCCATTGCACGGCTTCGCGGGCGTTTGCGGCGGGGCGAGTGAGGTCGCAGCCGTAGGAGGCGCCCAGCTGGGCGAGTTCTTCCAGGGCGCGTATTTGTTCGCTCATTTCTTCGCGCAGGCGGATCAGCTCATCCGTAAGGGGGGAATGTTCACGGTTTTTGAGGTCCTTGCGGCGTTCGGCAATCAGTCTGTCCGTGCCGTACAGGGCCACCCGGCGGTAGTCCCCGATGATGCGGCCGCGGCCATAGGCGTCCGGAAGGCCGGTAATAATGCCGGCGGAACGGGCCGCCCGGATATCGGAAGTGTAGGCGTCGAAAACGCCTTCATTGTGCGTCTTGCGTATCTTTTTGAAAATATCCGCGGTTTTCTCGCACATCTTGAACCCGTAGGATTCCAGGGCCTGCTGGGCCATGCGCAGGCCGCCAAAGGGCATCAGGGCCCGTTTCAGGGGGGCGTCCGTCTGGAGGCCTACGACCACTTCCAGTTCCTTGTCAATGTAGCCGGGCTTGTGGGAGGTGATGGAGGATACCACTTCTTCATCAGCATCCAGAACGCCGCCGTTGTCTATTTCCCTTTTCAGCAGGACTTTCAGTTCATCCCATAAACGGAGCGTGCGCTGGGAGGGGCCGGAAAGAAATTCTTCATTGCCGGAATAGGGCGTGTAGTTATGCTGGATGAAATCCCGTACGTCAATGGACTCCGTCCATGCTCCCGGCTTGAATCCCTGCCATTCCTTCGGAAGGGCGGTGGACTCCTTCAAGTCTTTTACTATGCTGATCATAAATAGGATGTAGTGAAGAAGACCGGAGAAAAACGTTCCGCAGCCGTTGAAAGGCCGGAAACGGCAAAACTCCGCGCCACGTAATTATATCGTGAATTCCGGGAGACAACAAGGCTAATTCTTTGCGAAGAGAACGCGGGTGCGCTGGCTTTGGCATGTTTCACCTGTCTGTCCGTTGCGGAGCGGAAAATGAGGGGAACATGCGATTGCGGAAAAGTGACGGAAGATTATTTCTCTTTACTTTCCTAATCTCTATTGCAGTATCTCAACGCTTACCGTTATGAAATCTTATGCATGCCTTTGTTTATTGCTGGCGGGAGTTTTTTGCGTTGCTTGTTTCTCCGGTGCCTGTGCTGATGAATTGCCGCCCACGCTGAAGCCCCAGGAGAACCAGCGGGCCGTGCATGACTGGAAAAACGCCATGAGGCAGTGATGGAACGGACCCGGACCGTCAAACGGGGGTATGTCGTTTTTGGTGAAAGCATTACCCTCCGTTGGGGAGTCGAGCTTTCCTGGGGCAACAGGGCTCTCGGAACAGGAAAGGCCGGATGCGGTGTTCGCCTGGCCGCTGTTGCGGCGGGATTTGCCGGACGGGCAGTGGTCTTTTTTACTCTGCCGGCAAAAGTGGCGCCTGCGATCTTGATGCACGGCAGGATTTGCTTAAACTGGAAACCGGTTTCACTTTTTTATCATGAATTTCTTCTCCTACATGCTCGCCATATTGCTGGGGGGGCCAGTGTGGCGTTTTCCGCACCTTCCATCCCTCCCTCCGCGTTGCCCGCAACCCTGAAGCCGGAGCCCCATCAGCGGGATCCGTATGATTGGAATGCCCGGCATGAAGCCGTTAAAAAAAGAAACCGGACCGTCAAGCCTGAATATGTGATGATAGGGGACAGCATTACCCACCACTGGGGAGGGGAGCCTTCCGGGGACGGAAAAAACACGGGAGCGGGTTCCTGGGAGAAATTATTCCGTCCGCATACTGCGACGAATATGGGCTTTGGATTTGATTATGTGGATAATGCCTATTACCGTGTGCAAAACGGGGAGCTGGACGGCATTTCTCCGCGGGTCATCATCGTGCTGCTGGGAACCAATAATCTGGGGCACCGCAAGGATACGCCGCAGGCATGTGCGGACAATATCAGGGCGTTTGTCCGCCTGGTGCGCCGGAAATGCCCCTCTTCCAAAATTCTGTTGCTGGGCGTTCTTCCAAGGAAGGAGAAAAACCTGGCGGAACCGGTGAAGCAGACGAACAGGCTGCTGGCGGAGCTGCATAACGGAAAGAACATTTTCTTTGCCGATCCGGGAAAGGCTCTTCTTTCCGCAGACGGTGCTTCTCCTCAGAATGAATTTATGAAGGATGTGGTGCATCCCAATGCCAGGGGATATGAGGTTTTGGAAAAGGAACTGGCCGTACTTTTGAAAAAGCTTGATGCAAATACCGGGGAGGGAAGCAGGCGGGAAAGCATTCCTGATGATCGTCTTCTGATGGAAGGCAGGATTTTGCTTGAAGGGAAAGCCCCGGCTGAGGAAAATATACGGCATTTGATATTTAGTTTATGAAAAACCTGTTGTTTGCATTGTTGACCGGTTCCTTTTGTTGCTGTTATGCCCAACAGAAGGCAGCACCCGTTCCGGAGCCTGAAGTTGTCGCCACTCCGCCGGCTGATGCGGGGCGCGGCCTCATCCGTGTGGACTCCCGTGAAATACGCCATTATTCCGGTACCCGCAAGGGACCGGATTACCTGGTCAGCAGGGATAACGGAAAAACATGGGAAATGAAGGCCGCTCCGGCTGGCTACCCTCCCAACTACGGCGGCATTCCCAAGGAATCTCCGGCTATTGTGCGCAACCCCCTGACCAGGGAATTCATTCGTGTGCAGCCTATCGGAGGCTTTGTATTTCTTTCCAAGGGGGGGGCTGGACGGCAAGTGGTTTGCCGTCACGAATGACGGCAAGCTGGAAGAAGACTGGAAAGATCCGGAAAAGAGGAAAAATCTGAAAAAACTGGGCGGCATCATGCGCACCCCTGTGTGAACAAGGGCCGCAGGGTGATTGTTCCGTTCCACAACATGGGCAGCGGTACCAAGTTTCATATTTCCGATGACGGGGGACTGACCTGGCATGTATCCAGGAACGGTGTTACTTCCCCCAAACATGAAGCCAGGCCCCCCCACCAGGGTGTCAGATGGTTCAACAATGCCGTGGAAGCCACGGTTTTGGAGATGAAGGACGGTTCGTTGTGGGCGCTTGTCCGTACTTCCCTGGACCAGGCGTGGCAGGCTTTCTCCAGGGATTACGGTGAAACATGGAGCAAACCGGAACCTTCCCGCTTTTTCGGCACCCTGACCATGAATACGTTGGGCCGCCTGGATGACGGAACCATCGTTTCCCTGTGGACGAATACGATGGCTCTGCCTGAAAACGCCACAGCCGGCAACGGAACGTGGGAAGACGTGTTCACGAACCGTGATTCCCACCACATTGCCATGTCCGGGGACGAGGGTAAAACCTGGTACGGATTCCGGGAGATTATCCTGGACGAACACCGCAACCATCCCGGCTATGCTACGCTGGATGGTCCGGAAGACCGCGGCAAACACCAGAGCGAAATGGTGCAGCTGGACAAAAACCGCATCCTTATTTCCCTGGGGCAGCATAAAAACCACCGCCGCCTGGTTATTGTGGACCGCCGCTGGGTAGGGGCCAAGACGCGTGCTACGCAGACGGGGAAAGATTCGGATTCCCAGTGGACCATTCATACTTATATTCCCCAGAAAAAGGGCCATTGCAGTTATAACCGCAAGCCTTCCGCAGAGCTGGTTCCGGATCCGTCCGGAAGTACGAAAAAAAGGTGCTGCAAATCAAGCGTCTGAATGATCCCGAACTGGTCAATGAAAAATCCAATGTGGATTACCGGAACGCTGGAGCTGCCTGGAACTTTCCGAACGGGACCACAGGGCTGGTCAAATTCCGCTTCCGTGCAGCGGACGGGGATCAGGCGGATGATTCCGGCCTTCAGGTCTCTCTGACGGATCGGCTTTTCAATGCCTGTGATTCCACTACGAAGGATTATGCCCTGTTTACCTTCCCGATCAGGCTGAGACCTGCGCCCCATCTGCTGCTGGGGATGAAAAAAGTGCCTTTCACGCCCGGCGCGTGGCATGAAATTTCCCTTCTGTGGCAGGGGGGGCAGGCTGTGGTGTCTTTGGACGGAAAGAAGGCCGGAACGTTGAAAATGGCTAATAAGTCCCCCAATGGAGCCAGTTATATTCATTTCATCAGCACCGGTTCCCAACCGGATGCCGGCATTCTGCTGGATACGGTGAATGCCCGTGTGAAATAAACGGCGGTATTCAACGGTTTTCCTTCTTCGGAAGCGGCGGAGCGCTCAATTCCGGCAGGTATTTCAGCACCATTTGGAGATGTTCGTTTGACCGGTTGCCTATCCGCTGGAGGGCTGTGCGTCCGTATTTGTCTCTCAGGGAGGGGTCTGCGCGGTGGTCCAGCAGAAGACGCGCAATACCCAGTTTCAGCCGGTCCAGGGAATCGTCTCCCAGCAACATTCCTCGGCAGCACGCCATGAGGGGAGTCTCTCCGGCGGCGTTTTGATGGTTGACGTCCGCTCCCTCGCTGATGAAGAGACTGACCAGCTCCCTGATTTGAGGGAGCTGGGACACATCAATGAAAGCCAGCTGGCGGCACAGGTTCAGCAGGGCCGTGTCCCCCGTGGTTTCCGGCAGGGTTGTGGACGCGGGCATGGCCGCATTCACGTCCGCACCGTATTCCAGCAGAATATGTGCGATTTGCAGTGCGGTGTTCGGAGTGTTCAGGTTCAGGGAAAGAAGGGGCGGGACCATTTCCCCGCGGAAATTGGGATCGTACCCGGCTTCGCAAAGCTTGCGGACCAGCAGGGGGTATCCGGCGGCCGTGGCCCATGTGAGCAGACTTGTTTTTTTACCTTTCAATTCAGGCTGGAGGGAAATATCCGCACCGCATTTCAGAAGAAACAGGGCTGCTTCCTCATAGGGTGCTCCTCCAATACCGGCCACACAGGTGATGACGAGGGGCGGCCAGCCCAGCGGCCCCGGTTTATTCACATCCGCACCGTATTGAATCAGGAGATTAAGGCAGGAGATCCTGTTATGCACCGGCAGGGGCGTGGAGTCGTCCATGCCTGGCTGGCAGGCGTAAGTCAGGGGGGTATTTCCCTGTTCGGAGTCCGGAATGGAGGGAAAGGCCTGTTGCGGCAGGATGATCTGGACGTTCGGGTCCGCATGGCGCTGTAAAAGGCGGTTCAGCAACTGCACTTCTCCGAGCCCGGCGGCAAGATGCAGCAGGGTTTCATGGGATGGAGTGATGCAGCGTCCGTCTGCGCTTTCCGCCGTGTCCCGTATCATCTGAAGCCGTTCCCTGATTTCGTCCTTCATATATTGGCGCATGGAAACTTCGGAAAACATGTGCCAGTCAATATGGCGTGAATTGAGGGAAAGCCCGCGGTAAATGAAACGTTCCGGGCTTCGATGGGCTGTGAAATTCGCTACGGTAAGAATTTGTTCTTTTTCCGCTTTTGTCCAGATAGGGTTGAAATTCCATTCCGCGGGAGAAGAATCATTCCTGTTCAGCCAGAAAACGGCGAAAGTCGCGGCAAGAGAGGCAAAAAAGCTCAAAGCTCCAAGAAACCAGAGAGTTTTCTTTCTTAAAGTCATGTGTATCATAAGCAGGGGTACTGCGAAAGGCCATGATGCAGGAATCCATAACTCCGGGCAATGAAAAAATAGTATGAGCAAAGAATGCCCGGGGCAAACCATGTGGAATTCGGGTGGCGGATTGCAAATTCGGATACAATTCAAATAATTGGAGTTAAATGATCCACGCCATAAACTCCATAATTTTTGTGAAGTCCGGCCCATGACACCATATTTTCCGTTTCCTTCGTAATTCTCTTTATCTACGAGCTTTTTTCCCAGATGAAGAGGAAAAAATTCTCCTCCGAATTTGCAATTCGGTGTGATACGCTAAATATTGCGGATGTGCGGATGGTTTCAAATTATTTGCATTTGCCGCTGCTGCACTCACGGTAGAATGAAGGAAGCTGAAACTTATGGAAGAAATGGAGATTCTCCCGTAAAATGATGGAGAGAACTGTATCCTTGCTGCTGGCCTCCTGGTCTTTCCTTTCGCTGTCCGCTCCATGCTGTCTGAAGCCGCTCTTGCCCTGGAAGTAAGGATAAACGATGATTCTGGCAGCGTTATGGATTCCGTCAAACTTATTGCGTCCGATATGGATGGGACGCTGCTTAATGGAAAAGGTGAATTGGACCCTGCGTTTTTTCCCTTGTTTAGGGAACTTGAGCTTCGCGGCATTCGTTTTGCGGCAGCAAGCGGCCGCCAGTATGACGGATTGCTCCGGACCTTTGCCCCCGTGGCGGACCGGATGCTGTTTATTGCCGAGAATGGCGCTTATGCGGCGGCGGGTAGAAAAGAATGGATGCTTCTGGACATGGATCATGAAACGGTAGCCGGTTTGATTGCCGGGATCAGGTGCATTGAAGGAACCTGCATCGTCCTCGCAGGGCGGGATTCCGCATATATTGAGGACAAACAGCCGGAATTCGTCCGGGAGGCCCGCAAATATTACACACGCTGTCAAGAAGTGGGGGACCTGCTGGACGTGCGGGGAGACAAACTTTTGAAAATAGCAGTATATGACTTCCTGGGAGCCGGGGAAAACAGTTATCCCCGGCTGAAGCATTTGGAACATGGCTTCCAGGTGGCTGTCTCCGGAGAGAAATGGATGGATATCAGCCGGAAAGGGGCCAATAAGGGGGCCGCTCTGGAATTGATTCAGAGGAAACTGGGAATTTCTTCGGAGGAAACGATGGTTTTCGGAGATCAGATGAATGACGCTTCAATGATACGGCAGGCGCGTTTCAGTTATGCCATGGCGAATGCCGTGCCGGAAATCCGTTCCATGGCCGCATTTGAGGCGCCGTCCAATGAGGAAAACGGAGTGATGCAGGTGCTTGGAAAGATGTTGGACGCCCATTCTCCGCAGGGAAGGGCCGGGAATTGCAGGAAACCCCGTCTCTAATTGCCGGGTAATGGAATAAAATCAGGGTTATGTTGATGTTATTGTCAGATTTTTTTAATATGCTGGCGATGGCCGTGTTCGCTTGCATTGGCGGTGTTTTTCTGGGAATGGGCTTTCTGCTGCTTAAATTGGCGGGAATTTTTTTCGGAATATTGGCGGGGTGTATTATTCTGATGGAAGCGGCCGGAAGGTGGATTTCCCATTTGATGGGGGCGTGAGTCCGTTATTCCCGGCAATGAAGGGGATTCCTGTACGCTTTCCGTGAGGGGAGAGATTTCTGATGGCTGGGCCATTGCCGGCTGCTGTTGTTGCCGGTTCATTGCCGAATGCTGAAGTGGAAGGCTGCATCCTGCCTGGATTCTGCGTGTTAAAACCGGATAGCGGAGTTTTGTGATAAACAGACGTTTGCCGTAAGATGCCCTGGAAGACAGAGCCCCGCAGAAAGGAAGTCCCAAGGATATGAAATGCCGGGCGTCCCCATGGAAGGGACTGTTGCCTTTGTACTATTTGACAGGGCGGGAGACGGAATTTTACCGTCCCTCCCGTCAGCATGAAAGCTGTTGTCCTTTTTAGTTTTGCTTTTCCGCAATGTCTGTGGTACACCCGTGCCAGACGTCATGAATCAGGAATTTTTTTCAGTGCTCGTGCAGGTGGCGGCCGCCCTGGGGCTGGCCGGCATGATCTTGTTGCTCAGTATCTTGATGGGCAAGCGTTCTTCCGTGCGTAAACCGGCGGACATTCCCTACGAATGCGGGATGATTCCCATGGGGGAAGGTGCCCCCATGTTCTCTGTAAAATTCTATATGGTGGCCATGCTCTTTGTCATTTTTGACTTGGAAGTGGTATTCCTCTACCCCTGGGCCGTCAATTTCCGGGACTATATTATGATGAATCCGGAATCGTTCACGGCCATGTGCATTTTCATTGGCATTTTGCTGGTGGCCTACCTGTATGCGCTGGGCAAGGGTGCCCTGAACTGGCACCACGATCCCCGTTGACCGTTTTTGTTCCCTTTTACCAACGCCGTGTTCCATGAGGAATACGGCGTTTTTTATGTGAAAGAAAAATTGCCTTGGAAAATGGCGGGGGAGAAATATCCGTAAATCCTGTCCTTTTTCCGGATGCCTGTTTGCGTGTAAAATCATATTGTACAAAAGATGATTTCTCTTGCCAGAAGAGTGGAATAGGGATAGCGTTTGCGCGATCAGGAAATTCATCATGAATATGCCTCTTCCTAAAACGACGCAAGGTGTTTATCGTCTGTCGGTCAGTACCTTTTATTTTCTTCAGGGTTTGGTGTTCGCCAGTTGGGCATCCCGCATCCCGGACATCAAAAGTGCATTGGGGTTGAACGATGCCGACTTGGGGTCCGTTCTCTTTGCCGTCCCGGTGGGGCAGATGTCCGCCATGGCGCTATCCGGTTACCTGGTTGGCCGTTGCGGCAGCCGGAAAATACTGATGGCGGCATCCGTCTTTTATCCTGCCGTGCTTGTATGCCTGGGTATGGCGGGGTCTTTCTGGGAACTGGCGGCCGGGTTATTTTCTTTGGGGTAGCCGCAAATCTGACGAATATATCCGTCAATACGCAGGGAGTGGGAGTGGAACGGCTGTACCAGTGCAGCATCATGGCCCGGTTCCACGGTTTATGGAGCCTGGCGGGTTTTTTCGGAGCTTTGCTGGGAGCTGCCATGGTGGACTGGCATATTTCTGCGGAAACGCATTTCATCGCCATTTTCCTGATATGCATGATTATTCTGGCCGTTTTTTCCCCCTCTCTTCTGCCGAGGGATGCCCGGCGTTCCTCCTCCCAGGGAGGCGGCATGTTCCGGAGCATGGATGCTTATGTACTGGTCATCGGGCTGATCGCCTTCGGAAGCATGGTGAGCGAAGGAACCATGTTTGACTGGAGCGGCGTGTACTTTGAAAGCGTGGTAAAACCCGGTCCGGGGCTGGTGCAGATGGGATACGTGGCATTCATGAGCACCATGGCCCTGGGGCGTTTTACGGCAGACCGCCTGGTGATGCGCTTCGGGCCTGTGCGGGTTCTGCGCGCCAGCGGCATCCTTATTGCCTCCGGATTGCTCGTCTCCGTCCTGTTCCCGATGCTGTGGTCCGCCACGCTGGGCTTTCTGCTGGTGGGTTTTGGCACCTCTTCCATTGTCCCGCTCTGCTACAGCATGGCCGGGAAATCCCGGAAAATGATTCCCAGCATGGCGCTGGCTTCCGTTTCTACCATCGGCTTTCTGGGGTTCCTGATGGGGCCGCCGGTCATTGGTCATATTGCCCATGCTTCCTCTCTCCGGTGGTCTTTCTCCCTGATTGCCCTGGTTGGACTGGGGACGGCATTCATTGCCCCTTTCCTCAAGAAATATAGGTAATCACTGTTAATGATATGCCTATATTGTGAAATGGTGCGCCTGGCAGGACTCGAACCTGTACGCCTTTCGGCACCAGATCCTAAGTCTGGCGCGTCTACCAATTTCGCCACAGGCGCAACGAATGGGCGGACGCACTCTGCCATACCAGGCTCTGGCGTTCAAGATTAAACAGGAGTTTTTACCTTTGACGCGCTTGTGGGAAGCGCCTGTGGTGAGAACCCATAGGAAAGTTAGCTGCCCTGTTGGGTGTCTGCTTTCTGGCGGCATTTTCCATTCATGGGCGGATGTCTGGTTCCCCAAAGGCGCATTTACTCCGGATTAGAAGGGGGAGGCATTGAGTATGTCTTGGTTTGTCTGCCGGTAAAGGATGGAAAATCCTTGTTAGCTGATTCTGTGAAGGAGGTTCTGGAGAAAGGAAAGTTTTATCCCAAGCCGGTGTTGGCCGCCGCTGATGGTTCCGGGGCACAGTGTTTCGCGTATGAGGAGGGCGATACTGATGCCAAACAACGAGGCGTGAGATTAAGAAGATTCTCGAGCCAGTTAAAGCAGTCCTGAACCGGAGGATGGAATATCCCAGATATTTTCCAGGGCAGGCTTATCCCATGATTTGTGCCGGAAAAGGAAATAGTTTCACGAACAAAAAGTCCAGCATCCCCAGGCACAGGGCGATGCAGACGGCTTTTTTAGGGGACAGGAGAGGCGTTGTTTTCAGCCAGGCGACGATGCCGGCATGAACCGCCAGAGAGATGCCCACAGACCACCAGAAGAACGGAATGCCCGTCATGGCGAAGAGGGCCGCCAGCGGGTAGGTGAATGCCAGAAAGAGTTTCATGACAGCTTCCCATTCATGCCCGCGTACCATCATCAGCTGCTTGGACAGAAGAGAGACATACAGGCAGGAAGGTACTACAACGCACAGGGTGAGGGAAACAACCCCTTTTTTTGCATACCGTTCTTCCTGTGTGGGAATGTACATGCCGCATATACTGGGTCAGGAGGGGAAAATTGTCAAACATTGTCCTAGCCCGGCGGGGCAGGAGCAATATACTGACGGCATTGCGTATGTCGTCTTTTGAGTTGAATTCCTCCTTCAAGCCTTCCGGCGACCAGGAGCAGGCCATCGGCAAGCTGCTCAAGTCTCTGGAGGCGGGTAACAAGCACCAGGGGCTCCTGGGAGTGACCGGGAGCGGCAAGACATTCACCATGGCGAATTTGATTGCCCGGATGAACAGGCCCACGCTGGTGATTTCCCACAACAAGACGCTTGCACAGCTTCATTCGGAGCTGAAGAGTTTTTTCCCGAATAACGCGGTGGATTACTACGTTTCCTATTTCGATTATTACCAACCGGAGGCGTATATCGCCAGTTCCGACACCTACATTGAAAAGGATTCCGCCATTAATGACGAGTTGGACCGCCTGAGCCTGAATGCCATGAATTCCCTGATGACACGGAGGGATGTGATTGTGGTGGCATCCGTTTCCTGCATTTACGGCCTGTCCACTCCGGAGGATTACAGGAACCTGACGCTGCGCATGCGCGAGGGGGATGTCATGGACCGGGACGTGTTTTTGAAGCAACTGGTGGAACGCCTGTTCGAGCGGCAGGATTTTGATTTTACCCGCGGCACGTTCCGCGTGCGCGGTGAGGTGGTGGAGGTGTTTCCCGCTTATTCGGAAGGTGAAGCAATCCGCGTAGAGTTTTTCGGCGACGAGGTGGAACGGGTTTCTTTGATTGACTCCGCCACCGGGCGTGTGAGGGAACGGCTTGGGAGCTACACTTTTTTCCCGGCCAAGCAGTATGTGGCCGCTCCGGAGAAAAGGGCGGCGGCGTTAAAGGCTATCCGGGAAGAGCTGGAGGACCGCGTAGGCTGGTTTGAGAAGCATGGGCGCCTGCTGGAAGCGCAGCGGCTTAAATTGCGCACGGATTATGATTTGGAACTGATTGAAGAGCTGGGTTTCTGCAAGGGGATTGAAAATTATTCCCGCCATTTGTCCGGCCGCCTGCCCGGAAGCGCCCCATCCACCCTGCTGGATTTCTTTCCCAAGGATTCATTGACCCTGATTGATGAAAGTCATGTGGCGGTGCCGCAGCTGGGAGGCATGTACGAGGGGGACCGAAGCCGCAAAAATATTCTGGTGGAGCATGGGTTCCGCCTGCCCAGCGCTCTGGATAACAGGCCTTTGAAATTCCATGAGTTTATGGAAAGGCAGAACCAGATTGTGTATGCTTCCGCTACTCCGGGGCCATTTGAACTGGTAAATTGCCGTGCGGATAATAAGACGTATATTCCCGTGCGCCGTGCCGCCAGATCCGGAGAAAAGGCTCCGGAAGGGTTCAAAGGAATTTTGTTTACCTCTCCCAAGGACATTCGCGTTGCTCCCAGCCCATCCACGGAACCGGTAGAAAAATTTGACCCAACCAGGCGTTCTACACCTGATTGTAGAGCAGATTATCCGGCCTACCGGGCTGCTGGAGCCGAAGATTACCATCCGTCCATTGAAAGGGCAGATTGACGAGACGATCGCCATGTGCAATGAACGCGTTGCCAAAAATGAACGCGTGCTGGTCACGACGCTGACCAAGAAGACGGCGGAAGATTTGACGGAGTACCTGAAAGGGGTAGGATTGAAGGTGTCCTATATTCACGCGGATGTGGATGCGATTGAGCGTGTGGAGATTTTACGTGCTTTGAGAGCCAGGAAGATAGACGTTCTGGTAGGCATTAACCTGCTTAGGGAAGGTTTGGATTTGCCGGAGGTTTCCCTGGTGTGCATTCTGGATGCGGACAAGGAGGGGTTTTTGCGCAATGAGACATCCCTGGTGCAGACGGCGGGCCGCGCCGCGCGGCATTTGAATGGAGAGTGCGTCTTGTTTGCGGATGTGATGACGGATTCCATCAAACGGCTGGTTGAGCTGACGGATTACCGCCGGGGTATTCAGGAAAAATACAACAGGGAACACGGTATTGTCCCCCAGACGGTGAGCCGTTCCGAACAGGGGCAGTTGAAGTTGTACGCAGAGGATGATGAAGAGTCCTTCCGCGTAGCGGAGGATGAAGCCGGGTATGGTTTGGAAGAGCGCATTGCCAGGCTGGAGGCGGAAATGAAGGAGGCTGCTTCCCATTTGGAATTTGAACGCGCCGCCTTGATTCGGGATGAAATCAGGCAGATGCGTGGAGAATATGGAAAAGGCAGGGGATAATATCCGGCGTGATGAATTGGGGATGAGCTTTCTGGTAGGATGGCATGCTGTTTTTTCGTGATATTTGTCCATCTTATTCTTGGCCGTCATTTGACGGTGATTTGGATATTGGGTTTAACAGTTAATTGCTTAAAGAATTCTGCTGATGTGACGTCAGTGTTCCGGACCGGAGTCCGCTGTCAACGTGAAATATTCTAAGAAGGCCTTACACCGATGGGGAAGTATATGAAGGGCTCTTTGTTCCAGTCTTTTCTTATATATAAGAATTTCTCATGATAAGCACTTGCCGAAGTGGCAAAGGGTATGGCGGATGACAGAGGATTCCCAGGCTGGCAGCAGTAGCTGTCTGATTATCCTTTGCCGGTTATGTTCCCCATTTTATTTCTTGATGCAGCCGGCTGCGTCAAAGGCGCCGGGCAATGTATGGTCAGGAAGGGCCCATTTGCCATCGTCTGAAGAAAAGATTTGCATAAAAAATACTTGCGTATTTGGAAAAAGCCTGTAATCTCCTTCCACCATGACCCGCAAAGGTGGTATCAATAAAACCCGCAAGGCAGTCGCCAAGCGTTTCAAGGTAACCGGCACGGGCAAGGTACTGCGCCGTAAACAGGGCAAGCGCCACATCCTCCAGAAGAAGTCTAGCAAGCGCAAGCGCCAGCTTGGCAAGGTGGCTCTGGTGGACGAGACGCAAGTCTGGGCAGTCAAGCAGAACCTGCCTTTCGCCTAAACCGCGGAAACGCTCGACTAATGCCGAGCTTTCCCCCCGCTGAACGGGGGGCCTTCATGCAGCCTTCTTCCGATGAGAAGATAAGAACAGGCGAGACTGCAGGGAGGTGAGGAAGAACAGTCTGTTCAAGATAGAAATAGAAATAAGCTATGCCACGTGCCACTAATGGACCGGCCTCTCGCAAGCGTCGTAAGCGCATTCTCTTGCGTGCCAAGGGTTTCCGCGGTTTCCGCAGCAAACTCTTCCGCTACGCCAAGGATGCTGTTTACAAGGCTTGGCAGTATGAATACCGCGACCGCAAGCGTCGGAAGGGACAATTCCGCCGTCTTTGGATCGCCCGTATTTCCGCTGCCGTCCGCGACCGCGGTCTGACCTATTCCCGCTTTATGGAAGGCTTGAAAGCCGCCAATATCGATTTGGACCGCAAGGTTCTTGCCGATTTGGCCGTCTCTGACGAAAAGGCTTTTGACGCTATCTTCGCTCAAGCGAAGAAGGCCATTGAAGCCAAGGATGGCGCCGCTCTCCGCGCCTGAATGTGCGGGAGTTTCCATCTGTTCAGTAAACGTTAACCGACAGCCTCCGGAAATAATTTTCCGGAGGCTGTTTTCATGTCCGGATATGACAGTTCCGGCCGTTGGCATTTTCCTGTAAATGCCTTATGGAGCAGGTGTTCGCACGTTCATCATTTAGTGCGCCAGCCAGTTTCTCTTATTGCAGCGTCGATTTTCCCATGCCGGCTGGGAAAAATCCTGTTTCCGCCAGTGCGCATTTTTGTTAAGAACACAATGGCTCTTTAATCATTGCTTCCAATTCCGGAGGCATTTATTGCAAAGGCTGTTCAGGGATTCGGACAGAAAAGCGGGCTGCGGCGTTTGATGCCCCGCCGGTTTTTCTCCTGGTAAAAAAGGCGCTTTTATTCGTCCAGGTTCCGGGGCGGGATGATGCCGCCTCTCCCAGAGGCACCGCTCGAAAAAAGAAAGGGGACGCGGTCTTTTACCTGCGGCTTCAGAATTCCCGGAAGGTAAAGGCTGTTTTCTGGGCTGTCAGGCACCTTTTGAAATCCATTTGGAATATCAGCATCCACTTTGTCATTAGGACATCTTTGAAGCTTGTTCTCCGGAGAGGCCCGTGGTAAGTTAGACGGCAAAAACTACCATGGATAGCATTCTTTCCGTCCTTGCCACCATCGCCATTATTTTCGGCGTGGTGATGTTGTTTAACTTCATGATTTTTATTCATGAACTTGGTCATTTTTTCGCTGCCCGCTGGCGTGGTCTGTATGTGGACAGGTTTCAAATCTGGTTTGGCCGTCCCATCTGGAAAAAAACGGTTAACGGCGTGCAGTGGGGGCTGGGGTGGATTCCGGCCGGAGGTTTTGTATCCCTGCCGCAGATGGCTCCTATGGAGGCCATTGAAGGACGTGCGGAGCTTCCCAAGGATTTGAAGCCGGTTACTCCCTTGGACAAGATTATCGTGGCCGCCGCCGGGCCTGCCGCTTCTTTTCTGCTGGCTGTGTTGTTTGCCGTGGCTGTCTGGATGGTGGGCAAGCCGGATGTGGAGATGGGGGTGACTACGGTCGGTTTTGTTGCTCCGGACAGCCCTGCGGCTCAGGCCGGCATTCTTCCCGGCGACAAGATTGTGAAAGTGGACGGCCATCCTGTGGACAAGTGGGCGGGCAATATGGAAGGCGTGCGGGAATTGATCATGCTGGGCGAGCATGACCGGGTGGTTTTTACGGTGCAGAGACCTGGACATGAAGGAGAGATGGAAATTTCCTGCGGATTCCGGATTCCGGAAACGTCCTGGTGGCAGCGCTCCGGCATGCGTCAGGTGGGGTTGATGCAGGCCATGCCCTGCGTGATTGGGGAAGTGATCCCCAATTCTCCTGCCGCCCTGGCCGGATTGAATCCGGGCGATGAGGTTACGGCCGCCAATGGAGAACGCCTCTGGAACCCTGCAGCACTGGATGTTCTGCTGAAGAAGAATGAACCGCTCTTGCTGGATGTGACGGACAGGGCCGGGGTTGCAAGGCAGGTGAATATTCAGGGGAAGCTTCCGGAGAATTGGCACAATGGTGCGGATGGTTCCCTGCTCAAGGGGGCCCAGCCTATTCTGGGCGTGAGCTGGGACCTGAGTTCCGTGGGCCGTGACGTTACCGTCCATCCTTCTCCGTGGGCGCAGATCAAGCAGAGTCTGAAATGGATGGGGGATACCCTGGCGAAGGTGGTGGCTCCCGGCAGCAGCGTGGGCGTGGAGCATCTTTCCGGACCTGTGGGAATTGCCAATCAGTTTTACAAGATGTTCTCTCTGGAGGAAGGGTGGAAGCTGGCTCTGTGGTTTTCCGTGGTGTTGAACGTGAACCTGGCGGTTCTGAATATTCTGCCTCTTCCGGTAGTGGATGGCGGCCATGTGGTCATGAATACCATTGAATTGGTTTTCCGGCGTCCCCTGAATGTAAAAGTTCTGGAATTCGTCCAGTTCGGCTTTGTGTTCCTGCTGATGGGGTTCTTCCTGTTTGTGACATTCAAGGATGTGGGGGATTTCTTTGGCAAGAAGCCGGACAAGCTGCCCGCCCCGGTATTCAAGGCCGTCGCGGATTAGTTGCGGACGGCGTTTTTTATCCCGGCCTGTTCCATGAAGCAGTCACTGGCGGCGCGTTTCCTGTTCCGGGCGGTGGTGCTGGCGTTTCTTGTGTATGCCATGCTGCTTACCTGGTGGACTCCTTTCACTGGGGACAGCTTCATGCATTCCGTGTTCGGGGCGGACCACCGCCTTGCTTTTCAGCCCGTGCTGGAGCGGTGCTGGTGGTCATACATGCACTGGAATCCCCGGCTGGGAGAGTTCCTCGCTATTTTTACAGCTACGGCGGGAAAATGGCTTTTTCTGGCCCTCAATCCCTTCGTGCTCCTTTCCCTGGCGTTGATGATGTTTTTTCTGGCGCGGGGAAGAAAGGTCAATTCCGGAAACTGGCGGGATGTGCTGCTGTTTACCGTGGGAGCGCTTCTTTTGCTTACGTCTTCATCTAGGCCGGGGATCACGATGTTCTGGCTGTCCGGAGGGACCAATTACGCCTGGTCGGCCGCCATCTGGCTGGGTTTCCTGTGCCTGTACCGCTCCTTATGGGCTGGAACTTCCCGGATTAGGGACACTCCTTTTTCCTGGCTCTGGATAGGCGGCATGGCTTTTGCCGCCGGCATGACGAATGAGAACCAGATTCCCGCTTCCCTGGGCATGCTGTTCGTGTACTGGTTTTACGCCCGCTGCCGGGGAATGGTTCTCCCTTGCTGGTTTTTCATTGGCTGGGGATTCCATGCGCTGGGAGGGGCCTTTCTTCTGCTGGCTCCGGGCAATGCGGCCCGCCTTCATTCGGAGACGGCGGGCGGCGCAGCCGTTCTCCATTCCTGGGGGGAGCGTTTCAGCGCCATTCCGGAATTGGTAAACGCCTTTTATGAATTCATGCCGATTCCTAAAATTTTGCTGGCCGTTGCCGCTGCCGCTCTGATCCTGCTGACTGTGGAAGCGGGGATAAACGCCTGGCGGGGGAAGGCCGGGCGGCGTATGTGCGTCTCCCTGCTGTTTATTCTGGTGGCTCATGCCATGGCTATCAGCTTTTTTGTACGCGTGATTCCGGCATGGCACGCCATGTTTTCCGCTACGGTATTGATGATGACGGGAATTCTGGGATTGTACGGGGTATGGATGGATGCCGTGCGAAGGCGGTGGCTCCCATTCTGCGTGCTGCTGGCGGCGGCTGGTCCGGCCCTGTGGGTATGCTCCGGATATCTGGATGCTTTTCCCCGTATCCACCGCCAGTGCGAGGAACGGAAAATGTTCATCCGCCATGAATTGGAACAAGGCAAGAACATTACGGTTCCTCCTTATGATTCCGTTCCTTTGGCCCCTTATGTTTCCGTTATGTGGCGCATGAGCAGCGGGGATCCGGATGAATTTATCAATCGTTCCGTAGCCCGGTATTTGGGGATTGAAAGCATCCGGGTGGCTGTTCCGGAACCGTGACGGCTTTATTCTGGCCGTTTCACAAATCCTTTCCGTTTTTTATTTGAATGCGGGCAAATGTCCGCGGAATCAACAATCCGGTGTCAATGGCAAATCATGAAAACTTAATCATGTATTACGTTTATTTTTTTGGGATAAATCATCTTCCATCAATATGGTAAAAATATATAACATATTTAATATGAATAAAATATGTTTTCATTAAGACAACTTGGCATTCATCGGATTGTTGATTCGGTTTACTTCGTTTTGCCATGAAGAAATCCTTGTTGTCTTTAGCTTTAATCTCAAGTACCTTGCTTGCCGTAGAGGCGGCAACGGTGCAAATTGATTTCGGACGCAGTGACGCCACGACGGACGGTGTGCTCAATATGAATTATGATAGTGCCTCCGCCGCTTTGGGCAGCATGCCGGGAAGCGTTTCTTTGGCATGGAGTACGGCAGAATGGCCTGTAGGGGATAATGGCCATACCACCACCAAGACAGTTGAGGAAGAAGCCGATTGGAAAAATCCTTTCAACGGCAGCATGCCTTTCAGTCTGGGGGACACTTTTCGTGACGGTCTTTTAACGCAGACGGCCGACGGGGACGGTTCTTTCACCGTAACGTTCAGCGGTCTTGCCGCCGGGGAGTATTCCTTGTCCATCTTTGGAGGTTTCACAGGCAAGGATGCATTTGCCGGTCAAACCTGGACGATCGGAAACGCCGATGCTTCCAATGCCGTCTGGACAAGCTTCGGTACAGACGCCAACGGGGACTGGGCCGAAATTTCTTCCGTGACGGGCGATAATTCCGGAGTCCTTACTCCGGCGAACGCTTCCACTTCCAGCGCTACTGCCAATAAAGGGCTTTATGCTACGGTAGAGAATGTCGTGGTAGGGGAAGACGGGACGCTTACCCTTACGATTCAGGGGGATGGGAGCAAGGGGTACGGCCTTACAGCCCTTAATTACCTTTCCCTGACGCAGGTGCCAGAACCCGCTACGGCAGCATTGAGCCTGCTGGGCGCTGCTGCCCTGTTCCCGCGCCGCCGCAGGGACTGACCGGAAAGAACAACCTTTGTTATCAACGCCGCTCCGTAATTCACGCGGAGCGGTTTTTTTATTTGGCGTTTTTCCTTTCCCTGTCTATGCAGCAGGTCGTTTCTATCCCGGCCTGTTGGCCGGAGCAATGCCTGCCCCATTCCGGAGAAGAGCCGGAATGGGAATAAGGCGCGGGAAAAAGCGGGAAAACGGAGTTGTCCGGGAAGAGGGGGTTATTGAATGGGGACGGTTTCCTTCAAGCAGGTGGAGACGATAGTGCGCGTAATGCGCTCCAGCGGTATTCCGGTGATTCTGGATACGATGCGGGCGTAAGCGTTCAATTGGTTTGCATGGCGCTCGCGCAGTTGCTCAGGGGTATCGGCATGATCCGTCTTGAAGTCCACGATGACGGCGGCTCCGTCATCAAGAATCAGCCTGTCAATGATGCCGGAAATCCAGTTATTCCCATCAATGGCTTCAATACGCTGTTCCTTCATGATGCGCGCCGTTTCCGGAGGCGTGAAAAGTTCGCGGATGGATGGGATTTCCATACACTCCGCTACGATGCGTTCCGCCTCCGTAGCAGGGTGGAGAGCCCACTCCGGCTTGTTTTCATCATCCCAGCGGGTAATCCGTTCAAACACGGCGTGGACGGCGGAGCCAAGCGCGGCGGCCTTCCCTGCGCCCGCGTGTTTTTCTCCCCGGAGCGGGGAGGCTTCCTCCGACAGGCCGGAAGGGGATATCCGTTCTCTGGCCAACGGTTTTTGCTTCGGCCATTTCAGCGCGCTTTCCTTCGCGCGTTTGTGTATGATTTCCGGGAATTCCGCGTACCACCCTTCAAGACCGCGGGAGTACAGGCATGACGCTCCGGATTCCGGAAGTATGTCTTCCGTTCCCCGGTTGAGGAACCGGATAGAGGAACGGACCACTTTCCACATGGAATCTGCCGTCTCTTCTCCCTTGTCTTCCCGGTACGGGAGGATAACGTAGGTAGCCCGCTTGGCCCGGGTAAGCGCCACATACAGCTTGCAGAATCCGTCAAATTGCTGCCGCGCGCGCCATTCCCCGTAAAGTTGCCGGAATTGCGGGATATTCGTATAGACGTGCCGGGAGGGGGCTAGGACAATGCCTTCCATTCTGTCCTCCTCATTTTTTTTTTTGATAAAATGGGTCAGATGCCTTCCGTCCGCAAAAGGTGTGTCCCTGCCGATCTGGGGCAGGATGACGATGTCAAATCCCAGCCCTTTGGATTTGTGGATGGTCATGATGCGGACAATTCCCGCGGCGGGATCTTCCCGCCGGGTCAGGTCCTCCATGCGCCTGATCCATTCATCCAGGGAAACGCCCTGTTCGTCCACCTGTTCCGCCTCATTCTGCCAGACGGCCAGTCGGTCGCGATGGAAGTCCGTCAGTTCCGTCCCTCCCCGGAGCAGGCGCCGTTCCAGTTCCTCCATGACGGCGGCGTAACCGTCCCGTTCCAGCAGGAAGCGCCATTCTTTCCACTCCATGCTTTCCGGGCATCCCGGCGTGATGAGGGGCCGGAGAGGGGAGTGGGTGAGCAGGCCGACGACAAAGGGGTCTCCCGGCATCAGCAGCCAGCGGAAGAAGTACAGCAGGTTTTTCCCCAGCGGAGAGTCCACGCCTACCGGAACGTCGTCACACACTTCTGCGGGGATGCCGTGATCCGTCAGCCATCCCTTGATGACAAGAGCCTGGTTCTTCGTACTGACCAGTATCGCTGTTTCCAGGCCGCGGCGCAGGGCTCCTGTACGCTCCAGAATATCAGCCGCCGCCTGGCATACCAGGTCATTGGCAGAGACGTTTTCCGTCTTGGGCGCCTGCCAGATTTGGGAGGCGCCGGGGCGGCCTTCCAGATGGGGGGCGCACCGGTGCTCCGGATATTCCCCCCATTGTTCCAGGGCGGCGGGTTCGCACCCGGGCGCTGTCCGGGCATAGTCGCAAATATCGTTGACCAGATCCAGCACAGGCTGGACGGAGCGGTAGGAAGTGGACATGCCGCGTTGTTCCAGTTGAAGCTGTGAAGAAACGGAGCGGAACAGCTCCGGGTCTCCGCCGCGCCATTGGTACACGCTCTGCTTGATGTCCCCCACTACGAAAATGCTGCCTTCATTTCCGGCCTTGGATTCCGCCAGATCATCCAGGAAAGGCTTGATTACGCGCCATTGGGGCTGGGACGTATCCTGGAATTCATCCAGCATCCAATGGTCGTAACGGCAGTACATGCGGTATTGCAGATCCCGTTTAAGTTCCGGCGTAATGGTGCCCCCTCCCAGCATGCGCGTAACGTCGTGGAACAGGAACCTCCCCCTGTTGCGGACCAGGGAGGAGTATTTGCCCTCAAACAGGAGCATCAGTCCGTGCGTGGCGCGTGTGCGGCGCAGCGTGTGCAGGGCTTCCATGCGCAGCCAGCTTTGGATGAGTTTTTCCAGAGCAGGCGTCCAGAAATCCCGGAATTTTTCCCCCGCGCCTCTTCCACGGTAATGGTCCAGGGGGAACCTCCCTCTGTGCGGAAGCGAACGCGGCCCAGCCTGGCGTATTGGGAAAATCCGTTCAGGAAGCGCAGGAACAGTTCTTTGTTTTTTTTTACGCCGTTTTTCCCTTCCGGCGCAGGAGTTTGCTGAACCTGGAAAACCAGGGAATGCAGTACGGAGTCAAATTGTTCCAGGGGAACGGGAGGCGCCAGCTCCTCCAGTGTGAAGCCCAGTGTGACGGGGTTTCCCCACATCCCGGCATCCGGCACATCCAGAAAAAGTTCGTGATAGGTGTCCAGGCGGCGCATCATGGAATTCTCCGCGTCCGCGGCTTCCGCGTCAGAATCTGCCCCGGAAAGGAAAGCGTCCTCAAAGTCCTTCCTTCGCTCCCTGTTTACGGAGCATTCCCGGTACAGGGAGAGCAGGGCTTCACGGCGCGCCAGTTTCTCCGCCGTGGGGTCAATCATGCTGAAGCCGCTGACTCCCAGTTCAAAGGCGCTGGCGGAGGCAATCTGGGCAAACAGGCTGTCAATGGTGCAGAGGTTGAGCCGCGCCAAATTCTGCACCAGAATGTGCAGTAAATGGAGGAAGCGTTCCCGGTGCAGGTTTTCCTCCTTCCATGCCTCCGGAGCGCCGGGCCAGAGGCCGGGCTCCCCATCCGTTCCCTTGATGACCGCCCATAGCCGTTCTTTCAGCCGCGCCGCGCCTGCTTCGTCCGCGGCCCCTGCGGCCAGGTCTGTCAGAATGCGGTCCTTGAACTCTCCCGCCGCTTTGCGGGTGAATGTAATGGCGATGAGGCGTTCGGGGTGGTTGCCGCCGTTCAGCGCCAGCAATCCCAGGAAACGCAGGGAGAGCTGGTAGGTTTTTCCCGTTCCGGCGGAAGCGGAGATCAACATGTTGGTCAGGGGCGGCATCTTAGAAAGGCAGGTGGGGGTGAGGCGGAGGCCCAAAAGATCCTGCAGGCTTTCCCTCCGGGAAGTCATCAGGTCCTTGAATACGTCATAAGAGGGCGGTGGCCAGCCCAGTTCTTCCGCGGTGATGAGCCCGCGGCCTTCATAAAGAAGCTTCATCAGTTCCACCGCCCAGGAACGGGCGCTGTCCAGCGCGCATTCCTCATATCCGGGCATGGTGTCGTGGAGGGTGTCCCAGGCGGAGATTCCGATATCCATGGGATTGGCGGGAAGGTTGTAATAGGCCGCTGAGGGAGCGCCGCCGTAGGTTTCCGAGGCCCACAGCACATAAACGGGAAGCTGCAGGTCTTTCCAGCGCGCGTGCGCCAGCTTCCCGTTTTTCCGTCGTTTGGTGTAGGGATGCAGGGCCGGGGAAAGCAGGGACAGGGCGTCCGGCCGTCCGAGCGGTTCCAGATGCTTTTTTTCACAGGAGGAGGCCGCTCCCGTTTTGTAGTCAATGACCCGTATGCGCCCGTCCGCATGGCGGTCAATGCGGTCAATGCGGAATTTCATGGGGAATCCGCCCAGTATCCAGTTTTCTACCTGGTGCTCAAAGGCAATGCAGGACCATCCTTCCTGAAGGGCCTGCAAATGCTGAACGGCGTAAACGGAAAGCCTCTGTTCCATGGAGCGTTTTTGCAGCAGCAGGGGCATGAGGGGGGAGGGGCCGTATTGTTTCCGGAAGGTTTGTTCCAGTATTTCCGTGATGACGGCCTGAAGGGAAGCTGCGTTCATGCCGTCTTTCAGGACGGCGTGTTCCCGGCAGAAGCATTCCAGCACGTCGTGCAGCATGGTGCCCAGTTCATTGGCGGCCATATCCTCTTTGTCCGGCAGGAATTCTTCCTCATTCATGTGCAGAGCCTCCTGCGTCCAGAAACGCATGGGGCAGGACAGGAACCTTTTGAGGACGGAGGGGGAGAAGGGCTTCCCTCTTTCCTTCCACGGGTTTTTGTAGCCGGGCGCCATCGCGCCGATGTCCGCAGCGGTCTTCCAGCCTTCCGCGGGTTGAAGATGCCAGTTCCCGCGCTGGTAGGGCAAGGGCGCGGGCGCATCGCTGATTTCCTGGAAAAGCAGTTCTACGCGGCGCGGCAGCTCCGCCTCCGGGCAGCGCATGAGCAGGGAGGATGGGGTCAGAGGATCATTCCTGCTGCTGGTCCGGGAGAGAAGGATGGTGAGGCTGCCTTCCCGTTCGCGGGAATGGAGCAGGGCGGTCAGCAGAAAACTGTCCCGGGCTTTCTTCCGGTTAAAGGAATCAATGCCCAGGGTTTCCCGCAGTTCCTCCGGCATGAACTGGTCGGAAACGCCTCCTTCCGGTACGGTCCCTTCGTTTAGTCCCGTTAGAATGAGGTCTTTTTCCGGGCGGAAGTGAACTTCCATCCAGCCCAGGGAATCCAGCGCCGCATGAGCTTTTCTCCTGTTTCTGACGCGCAGCGGCTGGAGGCATTTCATCAGGAGCAGAAGAGCCGCCTCTGGGCTGGAAAACGCGGTGGAGCGCTGTTGCAGACGCATGAGTCCGGAAAGGCAGGAATGGAACATTTCCATGGCTTCCGTCTCCGGGCCATAGATGGTTGCCAGGGCCGGGACCCATTCCATCAGCCGTTCCCCCAGCATTCCCGGTTCCGCCATCCGGTTCCGCCATTCCAGAATGGCCTGGATGGAAGGAAAGGCTTCGGGATAAGCCTCTTTCAGCCTGGAAAGCAGGTATTCTTCCGTTTCCGGAAGGTATTTCTGCTGGATTTTGTCCAGCGCGGCGCAGCAACTCTGCTGATTCCTTATCCCTAGGGAGGCGCAGAGCAGGGAGGAGCGCGCCAGGGAATAGACGGGGCGCCGTCCCTTTTTCCTCCAGCGCCCGCTGGAGATTGCGGAGCAGGTCCATGACGCCGCTTCCGGCAAAAGGCTTCCCTTCCGGATTGTGGAGGCCCCAGCCGTATTGGCGCAGGGCTGCGTCCAGGGCGACGTTCATGTCAGGATCGCAAACGCCCAGGGCGATGTCCGGCGTTTCTCCTTCCGCTGTGCGGGCGATGATGCGGCACGTTTCTTCAGCCAGCCGTGCCGGATTGGCCGCAATTTTGATTTGGTCGTCGCGGATTTTGATGGGGCGCCGGGACCACTCTTCCGGCAGAGGGCATCCCCAGGAATCAAAGGAGGCGGCTTCTTCCTCCGGCGCGTGGATCCATATCTGGACGGGTACGCCATTGCTTTCCGCATGCCGGAGGGCATGGCGCAGAGGGGCCGGAACCTCCGCTGCGCAGGCCAGAATAATATTTCCACCTGTTTCCCTCAGGGAGTTCAGTAGCCGGGGCGGGGCTTCCGCCTTCATGGAGGTTCTGTTTTCAAGCTTCCAGCTTTCCAGTTGTTGCGTGCATTGTTCTTCCAGCCTTTCCATGTCCGTCCAGCGTTCGTCTCTGCCTGCACAGGCATGGTGGGCCATGATGCAGGAAATGCCCTGGTTCGCCATGGCGTGCCTCAGGTTTTGCAGGCTGCCGGCCATTTCCAGCATGCTGGAAAAATCCTCCGGCATGGCGCGTGGAAACAGGCGGGGGTAAAGGCGGTGGGGAGAGTCCCCCAGAGCCAGGAGCCACCCGGCCAGTTCTTCCGGAGCGGACGCCGTTTCTTCCTTTTCTTCCATCCGGAGGAACTGGTCTGCCGGAATGACCTGGGGAGCAAAGATTGCCTGTGTACGGGAAATGGATGCAAGATATTCCCTCAGCTGTCTCCCGGATTCCCGTGTGGGAACCAGCACCAGATGCCGGTGGAAGTCATTTTCCAGGGAAAGCAGGCGTTCCGCCACAGCCCGGCAGGCTGGTTTGTCCCAGGATAGAAAGAATCGGTTCATGGCAGGGAAGCAGGATCCCCCGGCAAGGGGGAAAGCGGAAGATTACCTGGGAATGCTACATCAGGATGGCGGGATTTCCCATCTATTTTTTCATGATTAACGGGGCGGCTCATGGCGTGCCGTGAGGTGAGCCGGCATTGGACCGCATGTTGACGGCGAAGAGAGGAATTGTTTTGCCTTTCCGGCAGGGCGTGGCGGCGGAAATTCGGAAGAATGGCATGTTTATTGTTCCTGGACGGCCCGTTTCCCCCTGGTTCCGGTGACCAGAAGCACACCTGTGAAGACCAGCAGGACGGAGAGGACTTTCATCCATCCGAAGTGGTCCATGCCCCACATCACCGCCACGGATGAGGCGATCACCGGCTGGCAGTAATTGTACATGCTGACGGCGGTGGGTTTCAGCCTCTGCTGGGCAAAAGACAGGCAGATATAGCTGACAAAGGTAGCCAGAGCCACCACGTAGGCAATGCCCAGCCATGTTTGCGCGGGCAGGGCGGAATAATGGATGGAACCCACTTCCCGGAAAGTGAAGGGGAGGCAGGCGGCTGCGGCATACGTAAACATCCATTTCAGCAGGGTGACGGGAGAGTATCTGCCAATCAGGTTCTTAAAGAAGACAAAGTAAACGGCTACGCTGCACTGGGAAGCCAGGCAGAGAATGTCCCCCAGCAGGTTGTTGTCTCCCGGGAGGGCCGCCGCACGCCCTCCGCTGCCGGAAACCAGCAGAATGGCTCCGATGGCGCTGGCGCAGACCCCGATGATTTTTTTCCCCGTGACCATTTCCCGGAGGACGAACGCCGCCAGAATCATGGTCAATACCGGTGTAATGGTGGTGATGATGGCCGCATCCGCCGGGGAAGTGAACCCTACGCCCACCGTGAAGGCCATCTGGTTGAAGATGATTCCGAACAGGGAGGCGTAAAACAGAGGCAGCCGATGCTTCCTCTTTATGGGTTCCCCTGGCACGAAAGCGGAGGCCAGCCAGAACAGGATGGCCGCTCCCAGCAGGCGCAATGTGGCGAGAGAAGCGGAACTTACTTCTCCCTGCTGCATGACCAGTTTACTGACGGGAGACATGAGGCCCCAGATGACGGCCGCCGCTCCCATCGCGATATGTCCTTTCAGCGTTTCTGACGGCATGGTGCGGCCCGCTGCGCGGCGGGTCGCACATTCTCCGCTTCCGCAAGCGGATTGCAAGAGTTTTTCGTGCGGGCAGGGACGCGGAATACAGGGAAAACATGATGATGCGGAACGTCCGGAAGGACTCGTTATTCTGGCGCCTCTTGTCCCATCGTTTTAGGCTTTTCTCCGGAATGGAAAACAATGCCTTCATGTTGTTTCCGGCATTAAAGTTCATTTTTATTCCTTCCTCCAGCCATGCGGAGGATTGGAGGGGAGAGGTACAGAAGTAACTTCCCCCTGGGATTATATCTACCTTTTTCCGGATACGTGTTGATCATGGCATCTTTGCCCCGTGCTACTGCGGATGGTCATTATTCTGTGCAGCAGACATGGAAATGCCGATTTTGTGTTCCCGGCTGTTGCCGCGGAGTTCCGGGGCGTACATGGCCTCAATGACGGCCGGAAGGGCGCTGAAGCGTCCCGGACGTTCCGCGCGCAGGCGGTGGCTGATCTGGTACTGGCCCATGGGCAGGGAGGAAAGGAAGAGGCGTATTTCCTCATCCCCTATTTCCCTGTAGCCGGAAACGGTTCCCAGCCGGGCGTAGCCGCTGGCGGTTTCCCGGGATTCGCAGCCTGCGGGCTTGGGGTCCAGGAGCATGAGGTATTCCACGTCGTTCTTCGTTTTCACGGTCATCACCACTTCAATGATGTCGCCGCTGGCAATGACGTCCCCGTTTTTCAACAGCGTGCGCCGTGTCAGGTCTCTGCCCTGGGAGACGCTCCCCTGCATCCGTCTGGGTGTCCTTCACGGAACCGTCTTTCACCGTTTCCTTCCGGATGCGGTAGTAGGAGCGTTCCACGGTGACGGCATTCCCCGCGGCGGGAATGGGATCTTCCAGGGAGAAGTAGCTGAGGGTGGCATTGGCATAAATGTTCCCTCTGCCCTTTTTCCTGCGGATGGTGATGACATGGTTGCCGTCCGTCAGGTCTTTCCCGCTCATGCGGAAGGCGTTGTCAAAGGTGAACAGGGTTTCTTTCGTACTGGCGATTGTTTTAACTGGAACGCCGTCGTACAGGATTTCCGCTTCCATGTCCTCCATGCCTTCCCTGGTCTGGAGAAGGTAGGCGGACAAGGCTTCCAGACAATCCGCCGTATCTTTGGTGGAGTCCCAGTAGGAACCGTTGGCGCGGTTGTCGAGCAGCCATTTTGCCAGGCGCGCCGTGACGGGATTGCCGGGGTCGCTCTTGGCCATCAGTTTCAGGTAGGCCGCCTGCGTGGCCGCGCCGCTGCCGTACCACCGCCACCAGTAGCCTTCATTGGGAAGGCGCAGCCAGGCGGTTTGCAGGGAGTCGTCCTGCTGGAGGAACTGGGAAATGATGGGCATTACCTTCTTGAAGTCGTCCATGCGGTGGGCGTCCAGCAGGATTTCCGCCAGTTGAATCTGGCTGATGACGGGAAGTTCCAGCCTGTCGCGGAACAGGTAGCGTTCCATGGGAAGGTTTTTGACGCCGCATTCCGCCAGGACGGAGTAAACCAGGGCGTCCGTCGCGGAGGCCGTCAGGCGGTAATCCCCCAGCTTGCGGATGGCTTCCTTCTTTTTCGGTCCGTCCGGCAGTTGTTCCAGTTTCCGGTATTCGTCTCCTTTTTCAAGAAGAGCTGTCTGGCGTTCCTGATAGTTTTTCAGCCAGCGGACGGCTTTGGAAAGCATCCCCTCCGGGACATTGACCGTGTTTGAAGCAATCTTCAGGCCGTGAGCCACATGGGCCGTCATGACGGGATCTCCCTCTTCCGCCCCTCCGAACCATCCCCAGGAGCCGTTGGAGAGCTGTTTTTCCCGGAGGGAGGAGATTCCCCTGGCAGCCATCTTTTTCAGCGCGGCTTCATCATAAACGGGGTTGCGTTCCAGTTTTTTCATGACGCTGTCATGGAAGGCCTTGTTCCTGATGTCCCGGGGATTCAGGCTGCGATGGCTTTTCAGCGCCGCTCCGAGATTCAGGCCGAGTTGCTTGAGCGTGTCCGTCACGACGAGGGCGGGGAGGAAGCGGTTGAGCGTCTGTTCCACGCAGCCATAGGGGTATTCCGCCAGATAGGGCAGTGCCTCCACCATGCTGAGGGCGATGCTGGGGGAGACCTTGACGACCAGTTCGCTTTCCTCCCTGCGCCGCTGCTGCGGCAGGGAAATGGAAAGTGTCTTTTCCTGTTCTCCGGAGAGCACTGCGGCGCTTTCCGCATGGAGCTGCTTCATGCCGTGCACCAGTACGGGGAAGTTCATCTTGCATGGCGTCTCCGGTAGAGCCAGCCGATGCTTCCATGGCGACGGCGGCGGTTCCCTCCCTGACGGCGGCAGCCCACCAGTTGACGACTACCTGCCCCTGGGCAGGAACGTCCACTTCCCGCACGGCGGAATTATCCGTATCTGCGGAAAGCCCCTTCACGGCCGGATCGTCAGCCGGGAGAAGTTCCAGGCACCCGTCTTTCAGGGAAATGGAAACGCGGGCGCGGACAGCCTTTCCCGTCCGGTTGCGGACCAGGGCGCTGAGCATCACGATGTCTTTTTCCACAAAGAAGCGCGGGGCCTGCATGCTGACCATGAAGTCCTTCGTGGTCAGGAATTCTGCGGAAGCCTGCCCAACCTGCAATCCGGGGGTGATGACCCAGGCTGAGGCCTTCCATGTGGTCAGGTTGTCCGGCATTTCCACGGGTACGGCAACGTTTCCTTCGTCATCCGTTTTGAGCGTGCCGCACCACTTGATGTAGTCCGCAAAATTGGTGCGCAGTTGAATGTGCGGGGAACCGTTTTCCTGCGCGTCCGCATTTCCCTGTCCGTTTGCAAGGGACTCGCTTTCTGCACTTTCTTTGTCCGCGGCCATGGCCATGACCGGAACGGCGGCGGGGGCGGCCGCTCCTGTAGCCAATGCGCGGCTTGCGGCAGCATCAGCACCGGAATCGAACACTGCCTCCGCAAAGCCGTTAACGGTCCCTTTGGCCTTTCTCGCCATAGGTCCGTAATTTCTGTAGAGCAGGGATTGGAAAGAGGGCTGGCCCGGACCGCGATCCTGCTGCGTGCCGGAAGCCGTCATTTTTTTCAGGCTGAGGAAGCCGGTTTCGTTCAGTCTGCCCCATACGGTTTTGGAGATGTCCGTAATATTGGGGCGTGCGATGTATTCCAGAGCCTTGTCATAAACGGCCAGGGCGACGATGCCGTTACTGACGGGTTTGCCGTCAGGCCCCTTGACCTGAATGGTGACGTTGCCTTGTTCACCGGGCCGGTATTGGGATTTGCCCGGCACTACGGAAGGAGCCAGAAGCTGTCCGGCGGGCGGAATCAGAAGTTCGGCGGAAGCCTCATGAAGTTCTCCGTTTCTGACGGTGAAGGCGTTGACTCCCATATTGGGCATATCTTCCCGGGTCAGGCGGCATTCCACAAGGGCTGTCTGCCGGTCCAGGGAAACCAGACGGCGGGATTCGTTTTTCCAGGAGTTGCGCAGGAAGGTCCAGACGTGGGCGTCCGGATAATCAGAGGTGACGAGCAGCCTGGCCGTATCTCCCGGAGCGTATTCCTTTTTGTCCGGATGGATGGAAAGAGGATTGATTTTAAAAGGATTCTGTTTGCCCTTGCCGTAGGAAAGGAACTGGAAGGATTCTTCCACCTTGTTGCCGTGCCCGTCCTCCAGGGTTGTGGAAAGGGAATACAGGCCGGATTCCCCGGTCTGGAAGGACAGGGAGGCTTCCCCATCTTTCCCGGTGGCGATATCCCAGGTTTCCAGCGTTTCCCGTCTGCCGTCCGCACGGATATGCTGCAGGACACAGGTTCCCCTGGCATGGGCAATTTTGGCGCCATCCGCCGTGGCTGCGGTAATGGATGCTTGGACCGGCGTTCCGGCGGGGGCATAGCCGCGGTTCAGGGTGATGAAGATATTAAACGGACGGAAAGTGGCAATGACTTGTCCGGAAGCGGAAACTTCCCGCAGGGAGGCGTCCGTCACGCTGACGGAAACGCGGTAGGTGACGTTGCTGGAGGGGAAATCCCGGGCATCCTGCGCCGTGGGTAATTCTACGGATGCTTTTCCGTCCTTGTCCAGCGGCACCGTCTTTTCCAGGACGGTCAGAGGTGCATCCAGGAAAAAGGGAATGTAGTACGGGCTGAAAGACCTGTCGTACAGCCAGCTCCATTTCCAGTAAGGCGTCCAGATGTTCGCCCCCAGCGTCCGGGTGATGGTGATGGTTGCCTTTCCCCCGCTTACGGGGCCGCCCGCGTAATAATCCGCCTGAATGGCGACGGGAATGGGTTGTCCCAGCCGGATAGGTTTGGCGGGGGCATCCATTCTGACGGAGACTTCCGGCTTTTTATACTCTTCCATCCGGAAAAGGGGGGCATACAGCCGGAAATCCGGATCTGCGGAGTCATGCAGTTTCAGCTTGGCCCCATACTGGCCCAGCGGGGCGTCCGCGGGAATGAGCAGCTCCAGTTCAAAGCTGCCTGTGGAATCCGTCGTGACGGTCTTTGGAGGGAAAATGCTCTCATCCCCTGTTGGAGAGGCAATGGTCAGCGTCAGTTTTTTTCCGGCGCAGTCTTTTGTCCCGGGATTCGCGATGTCCGGGCGGAAGAGGACGCCTTTGAAACGGGCCGTCTGTCCGGGGCGGTACACGGGCTGGCTTTCCAGGAAAAAGCAGGAATAGGAGTCGGAGGCCTTGTTGGCCGTATCCATGAGGTAATTGCCGGATTCCCAGCCGTAGTCAGATATTCCCGCCAGCACATAACTGTCCCCCTTGGAAGCGATGCCCAGGAACATGTTGTAGGGAGGGGCGCTGGAATGGCGGTGAGGGATTGTTTCTGTCATGGCTCCGTCCTTGTCCGTGATTCCCTTTACCTGGCGTTTTTGGAGCGTTTTATCCTGCCGGTAGCGGAGGAGCCGCAGGTTGACTCCTTCCACGGGCATTCCCGTTCTGGCGTCCGCCAGGAACCAGAGATTGCCTTCCGGAACGGAACGGCGTACCAGAACCATGTCTGACAGAGTGAGAAAGCGATGGAACCGGTAGCCGTTTTCCAGTGTGACGGTGAGCAGGTACCAGCCGGGTTTGCGGGTGGGTACGGGAATGTGAGCGATGTGGTTCAGGTGCCGGTTCCCGGGAGTCAGGGTTATCTCATCCCCCTTGATTTCCTCTCCCAGATAGCGGGCATAGGATGAGTCATGCAACAGGCTGAAGAGCAGGTTCCCCAGGTTGGAATACCTGTCTTTGTAAGCTTTTCCCAGCGTTTTGGAGGTTTGGATCTTATCCATGCGTTCTTCCTGCCACCGTTTCATATCCACGGGGCGGACCGCTACGCAGGCCCGGGAAGCGTTGCGGTAGGAGAAGGAAACAGTCACCGGTTCCCCCGCCAGCAGCGTTCTTTTATCCGTATCAAATGTTCCGTTGGGTTCCGTGATGGAGGCGATGCGTTTCTTCAGATTGTCCGCCACGTCCAGAAATTCCTCCTTGTCCTTTTTGTTCCAGGATTGTGCGTTCCTGGTTTGAAGGATTTTTCCTAAAAACTGCGCGGCAGCGGGTCTTTGGTTGCGGGCCAGGAATTCGTCCGCTGCCAGATTGGCGGCGTTAACGTAGTAATCCGGCTCCGGCGTTATTCGGACGGCGGAAGCAATCCGGATGAAATCATAATCCGGGGGAAGGTTGGTGAGCAGGAATTTACCGTTGCCCGTCCGGTCGGTTTTAACGATGGTCTGGTCCGTTTTTAATTCCGCCGGGTTGATGCCCGCCACCATGCCCGCGTTGCCGGGGCCGTACACGAATTCTTGGTCCGGCGCCGTATTGGCATAAGAGAACAGCCGGCGGCACCAGGAGGCGGTGAAATAATTGATCTGGTTGGCCAGTTCCGGATTCACCTGAATGGCGGCGTCCAGCAGCCAGCGCATGCGTTCCCCGTCGTTTTTAGCTGTTTCCCAGGAGGAAGAGGCATGGTAAAAGATAACTTCCGGCTTTCCTGTTTCGGCATTGACCATGACGGGAACGGTGGCGACGTTTCGAAAAGGGGATGCTTCCTCTCTGGAGACGTAATCCGGCAATTCCTTCAGGTTGGTCAGGTTCCCCAGGGCTGCGTAAGACTGGAAGGCGGAAAGGGGAGCGTAGCGGTTTCCTTTGACCGGCAACGCCTGTGCCGTGATGAAGCGCAGTTGTCCCAGAAGTTTCATGTTGTTGCCCTTCTCCGCAAGCTGCATGGCTTTGACAAGGCACCGCAGGGCTTCCACACGGTCCCTTGCTTCTCCGGAATATTCTCCATCCCATGGCCCGGCGCCGCGGATATAGGCGCCGTCCACCAGTTTGAACGTATGGCAGGCACTCTGGTACAGGAGTGCGGCGTCCCTCAGGAAATGGGGATTGGCGCCGTGGAGCTTCATCTGTTCCTGCAGAATGGAATCCAGATTGATGGAATCATCCAGGGCATTGAGACGGGTAAGAGCCTGGTAGTAAAGAAGCAGATCTGTCCCGCTGTATTGGTCGTCATATTCATGGAGTTGTTTCAGGGCCTGTTCCGCCGCTTTCTTGAACAGCCTTTTGCCCAGAAGCTTTTCAAGGTTTTCAACAGCTTGCTTCCTTTGCTGCGGGGAAACAGGGGAATTTTTACCCTCCGCAAGGGCATGTTGTTGCGGAGGGGTGGATGCGTCCGCCGGGGACGGCATTCCGGAGGCCAGCAATCCTGCCGCCAGAAAAAGAGCGGAGAAGAATCTGTTCATTCCGCCAGACTACTTCCAAGTAAAATCTTTGGCAAGTTGCAAGTAGGCTGCGGGAAAAGGGAGATTGTCTTAACGCTGTCAACAAGGCCGGGAGTGAGGGAAGGGGTATTCCATGATCAGACGTTTTTCCCCTTTCGTCATGCGTGCTGCAGATTACTGCAACCCAGTCGGTAGATGGCCTGGATGTCCCGGACATCCAGCTTTTCCAGTCCGCCGACGGGGCCGCGCACACTGACGGCCTGTTCCGCCATCAGGGGGAAATCCCCGGGAAGGATGTTCAGTTCTTCCATAGTCGTCGGAAGCCCTAATTCCCGGTAAAAACGTTCCAGACGGGAAATACCTTCCCGGATGATGGCTGACGGTTCCCGGAAGGAACCTTCCACTCCCATCACATTGACGGCGAACTGCACGAATATTTCCTGGTGTTTGGGGGAAACATACTTCATCCAGGCCGGGGTGACGACGGCCAGGCCTGCTCCGTGGTCCACATGGTACAGTGCGCTCAATTCGTGTTCCATGGCGTGGCAGCCCCAGTCCTGTTCGCGGCCTACCCCCAACAGGTTGTTGTGGGCGATGTTGCCGGAAAACGCGATTTCCGCCCAGGCGTTGTAATCATTCAGGTTCCCGTTCAGGATGCGGGCGTTTTTCATGATGGTGCGCAGGGTGGCCTCACAAAGGCTGTCGGAAAGGTCCGTATGCAGGGTTTTGGTGAAATAGCGCTCAAAAATGTGGCTCATCATGTCGCTGACGCCGTTGGCCATCTGGCGGTGCGGGAGCGTAAAGAACAATTCCGGGTTGATAATGCTGAATACGGGGCGCAGTTTGGGGGAACCGTACCCCAGTTTTCTTCTGGTCTCTTCATTGGTGATGACCGTATTCGGGCTGCTCTCGCTGCCCGCGGCTGGAATGGTCAGCACGGTTGCGACGGGCAGAGGGTCGGACTGAGGCTGTTTTTTGGAAAGGTATAGTTCCCATACGTCCCCTTCATGGGGAACGCCCAGCGCAATCGCTTTGGCAGAGTCAATCACGCTGCCTCCTCCCACGGCCAGCACGAGGCCCAGGCCGTGTTCCCGGCAGAGGCGGATGCCTTCATACACCAGGGGCAGCGTAGGGTTTGCCTGGACGCCTCCCAGTTCCTCATACTCCACGCCGGCGGCTTTTAAGGATGCCGTGACGGCATCGTAAAGACCGGAACGTCTGATGCTGCCGCTACCGTAATGAAGCAGGATTTTTGCCTAACGGCTTGAGAAGGGTTCCCGTTTCATGGTGGGTACCTTTTCCGAAAATAAGAGTGGTTTTGTTATCGTAAACGAAGTTGAGCATGGCGGGAATGATACGGCAACGCTACGGTCCTTCCGTCCCCTTCTCAAGATTTTTGTATGGCCTGTTCCCCTTTCCAGGGGGGATGCTGTTCCGGAGGATATTCTCTCATGCAGGGGTTCTGTTCTTCTCTGTTTTTTCATCATTGGCTCATCTGGACGGAGCTTTCTGGAGGATTGTTTTCTTTCCGTTGTTTTTTGGCGATAAGATTCAGCGGAAATGACTCTCTGCGGGAGTGGCGGCGCCTTCCGGCCCCGAGGGGCCAGCGGAAGACGGTTATTTCATTATTCTGGGCCGCTTCCGGCAGGTAATCGGAACAATGGCCGTATTCGGCCAGGGATGCGCGGAGAAAGGAGGGGAAACGGGAAGTTTCAGAAATCCGTAAAAATTATCCTGGTGAATACTGTTCAAAATCACGATGCATGGCATACTCCTCCTGCTTTTTGCTTGAGCGCGGAGGCCTTCCCGTTTATTGTCATGCACGGGCCATGTCCGGTCCCCGTAGTTCAATGGATAGAACGGGTCTCTCCTAAAGACTAGATGCAGGTTCGATTCCTGCCGGGGACGCCACCCAATATTATTCAGGGCCTTGCATCAGCATTAAAAACGCAGGGATTTTGCCTCTCTTGTGCGAGGTATCGTCATAATTGATTGAATGGGGAATGATTCAAGGGAAAAGCAGGTATCCGGATTATCGGTGTCCGGCCGGAGAAGGCGAATAACTTGGGATTCATGTCCGATTGGAAACAAAAAGCAAATGCGGAAGAAAGATTGCAGATAGCAAGGAAATGTGCTAAAGGCTGCCGGAGAAGAGCCTTTGGGGCGGAACATTGTGCTTCGGGACATGAACAGGCAGGCATGGAGCAATGTTTCCCAGCCGTACAGGGGATGGATGAAAGAGCGTTATGCAATAACAAGGACAAGAAGATGGAGGCAATTAAAATAATCCGTTATCTGTCGCCCGTTGGAGAAATGATGATTGGCTCATATGGCGGCAATCTTTGCATTTGCGACTGGGCAAAGGAAAAACGCCGCGGCACGATAGACCGCCGCATTTGCCGGCATCTCAACGCTGAATATGAAGAAGGAACTTCCGAGGTTATTGAACAGGCGGTAAGCCAGCTCCGTGAATATTTCCAGGGGGAACGCAGAGACTTTGATATACCCATTGTATTTACCGGATCGGAATTTCAAAACTCAGTCTGGCATGAACTGATGAAAGTTCCTTACGGTTCCACCATTTCTTATGCAGAGCTGGCGCGCCGCATTCATCATCCGAGGGCTGTCCGGGCTGTAGCGTCCGCTAATGCCACCAACCCCATCTCCATTTTCGTGCCCTGCCACCGCGTTATTGGCAGCAATCAGAAACTGACAGGTTATGGCGGGGGGCTTGATGCGAAACGGGAATTGCTTGCCCTGGAGGCGCGGGTAAGCGGAAGTGTGCTGGCCTTATGACCCGTGATGTGAGGAAGACAGGCAAGGACGTGTCAGGTAAGGCTGTTTTGGGAGGCTGCTCTTCCGGGGCAGCCCGGCAGGGGGGGCGTTAAGAAGCTTCCGCGGTTGCGGCTGAATTTCCGGCTGTCTTCGTTTGAATGGAGGTGCCTTGTGAGGCACTTCACCATTTGAGGAGGGTATTTCCTCCCTGGGCGAATCCGGAGAGCAGGGTGCCCATTGCTGAGGTTTTCTGGGCTCTCGCATTGGAGCGGCCCATGTATTGCTCCGTGTTGGCGCGGTTGTACAGGGATTGGGCGTTCCTCATGGCTTCCGCCGCTTCATCCTGAATCCTGGTTTGCAGACGCGTCGCCAAAGCCTGTTCCCTGATTGGAACGGAGCCTTCCCGGAGCAGGGAGGATTGGGCGGCGTCCAGTCGGGCTTCTCCCATTTGGCGCGCAGCGTCCTGCTGCATGCGTTTGGCATTTTCCATCCCTGTCTGTTTTTGGAGGTCTACCTCGTTCCTGAGGGTGGCGGCATTTGCGTCCGCCGCCTGTCTGGTGGCTTCCGCGCTTTTTTTCTGTGCAGACGCGGATGCCGCACCTGCTGCCGCTGAAGTAGCGGCCAGTGTTATCATTCCCAATGATGCTGGATCAAATCCCATGCGCGCATTCTGATATGAAAAACGGTTCAGGCGCAAAACGCCTGAACCGTTTGACATGAATCAGGGTTTGGCACAGAAGGGGTTACTCAATCACGATGCTTTCAATGTTCAGCACCGGATGTTCTGGAGTGGAGTGGGGATCAATGGTTCCGGTAATGATGACGGCGTCTTGTTCTTTCAGCCCGTTCACACCTTTGGCGGAGTGCTTGATGGGCTGCCCCTGTTCATCCACGAACTGGACGGTCATCGTGTTATTCCGTATTTCCACCGGTACCGTACCGGCGGCCCAGACTCCCTTCTCCTTCATATTGACCAGGAGCTGAGCCGGGTCTCCGATGGTGAAGGAAGCAATGTTTTTTGAAAAGACGGGGTCATCTCCGATTACCGCTCCCTTGACGGTGACTTTGTCGCCCGGAGCCGCTTTTCTGGCATCTGAAACGACCAGAGCGCGTGGCAGGCCAACCATATTTTCCGCGAATCTTACGGCCATCTTCTGGGTAACGTTCTGGTCGGAAGTGAGGGCGTTTACAGTTTCCTTGGGATTGCAGCCCATCAGGGAAACTGCGGCCATTGTCAGAATGATCAAGTGTGTGGTGCGCATGGAAACTCCTTTCTGTTGAAAGGTTGGATTCCTTTTCCCCTTCTGCCGTTCATCATTCCGTGTAAGGAAAAGAATATTTTTTACAGGAACAGCCCGGCAGCCAGCATGGCGAGATCCCTGAGAACGTCCCACAATTTTTCCGCATTGTGGATGCAATCCGCCAGAAAGCGGTGAAGGCTTACGGCATTGAACAGGCGCAGAAGCGCCAGGAAGAGAAGAAGATTGGCAAAATATACGAGAATCAGGGAGAAGAAGGTGCCGTTGTCCGCCAGGTCCGGCTGGTCTTTGGGAATGATCCATGCCGTCCAGAACAGGTGGAAGCACCACCAGAAGCCCAGGCCGGAGTAAAGAAGGGCCTGGCAGGTGACTGTAGGCCAGAAGAGGTACGTTACGCCCCATACCAATCCCCACAGCATGGCCCAGAGAGGAAAGAAGTAGGGGGAAAGGGAGATAAAGATGTTGTTTTTATCCGTCTGGATGTAACCTCCGTCCAGATCCGCTTTGAAAGCATGGATGGAGCCGCGGCTGCAAATGACCGCCAGAGCGTGCGTCAGTTCATGCCCCAATACGTACAGGTACAGCAGGGAGGATGTGAACAGCCTGCTGCTGCCCAGCACCACCCACACGGCAGCGCCCATCAGGGCGTACCATACGGGAATGGAGAAGAGGATATTGAGGCTGCCGGAGGCATGGGCCAGCTGGTCGCACAGGGACATGGCCGTGATCAGGGCCAGCGGAAGCAAGATAAGGGTGGCTACGGCATGCCTGATGAACCGGGTTCTGCGCGGGAGATCCATGAAGGAAAATTCCTGGCATTCGTCCTCCCAGTATTCGGAGGATACCTGGGCGCGGTAAGTTTTGTCCCAGGCGTCCCGGTTGCATTGCCGCATCATGTCGCCGAGGCTTGCCGCGGATCTTGGTTTCCGGGCGGTTTCTGCATACCGGCGCCAGTCCTGGTGCGGCGGTGTGTGTCTGGGGGCCTTGGGCATGCGGTGTGAGGTCTGGAACCAGCATAAAGGGACTTGAGGAGAAATGCGAACCAAATTTGCCTCTTCCGGAAACCGGAGGAAAAAATGTTTTATCCACGCCGGCTGTTCCTGTATAATCCGCCGCATGCAAGATGTCCTGCTGGTTCTGGAAACTTCCTGTGTGCAGTCTTCCGTTGCGGCTTGGAGCGGGGAAAGTCTGCTGTGCCAGGCGGCATGGAGAGCGGAGCGCAACCATTCCTCCGCTATTTTCAAGGCGGTGCGGCAGGTTCTGGATGCTTTGGAAGGGCGGCGTTTGAAGGAAATCGTGGTAGGTTCCGGTCCGGGCGCTTACGGCGGAATCCGCGTAGCGCTGGCCGTGGCGGACGGACTTTCCCTGGTGCACGGTTCCCGCGTGGCGGCTTTTTCCTCCTGGAACGGACTTGGTCTGCATCATGGTGAGGCCTGCGTAATGTCAGATGCCCGGCGTGGCGGCTGGACGTGGGGGAGGCTGGAAAACGGCGTTCTGACGGATGTGCCGGCAGTGCTTCCTGCGGAGCAGGCCCGCGCCAGCGTGGCGGAGTGCATGGGAAAAGGCGTGCCCGTTTTTTCCACGGAAACGGCGGATCATCTGGCCGCCCGGGAAATGTCGGGGATTGTCCCCGTGTATCCTTCTGCAGAGGCGCTCGGGGCCGTGTGGCTGTCCCTGGCGGAGGCCCGCAGAGAAGAACTTCTGGAAAGTCCGGCGGAACCGCTGTATGTGAGGGCTCCGCACATCACCCGCGCCAAACGTCCCGCATGGGCCGTGAAGGCGTAATTAAGGTTTGACTTTTTGGAAGATTGTTAGACTTTTAACCGGTAATATTCACCACCAGTAGCATTTTTTAACATGAGCAATGACACTTTTTCCGAGCGCCTCGCATATCCCAAAGGTTTAAAAGGAATCATCGCCAATGAATCCGCTTTGAGTGACGTGCGCGGCGAGGAAGGGCGTCTGTTGTATCTGGGCTACGATATCGATGATCTGGTGGAGATGTGCTGTTTTGAAGAAGTGGTTTATCTGCTTCTCAACAAGCGTCTTCCCAACCGTGAGGAATTGGAGGGCATCAAGAAACGCCTCCGTTCCGACCGCGACCTGCCCCAGCCCATTCTGGATTTCTTCAAAACGGCCACCAAGTCCGCCCGGCCCATGTCCGCCCTCCGGACGGCTGTTTCCATGCTCGGCATGTATGACGACCGGACGAAGGATGCCGGGCAGTTGAAGGAAATAGGCCTCAGCCTCATAGCCAAGGTTCCCGTGATGGTGGCGTATTACTACCGTTTGTGCCAGGGTCTGGAGCTTCCCCCCGTTCGGGAGGACCTGAGCGAGGCGGAACATTTCCTGTGGTTGCTGAAGGGTGAGGAACCGGATCAGTATGAAGCCCATATTCTGGAGGTAGCCTACATTCTGCACGCAGACCACGGCATGAATGCCTCCACCTTTGCGGCGCGCGTCTGCATCGCCACGCTTTCGGACATGTATTCCGCCATCACCGCGGCCATCGGCACGCTGAAGGGGCCGCTTCATGGGGGCGCCAATGAGGGCGTGATTGAAATGCTCAAGGAAATAGGCACGGAGGACCGGGTGGACTCCTACATTGAGGACAAGCTGGCGCGGAAGGAAAAAATCATGGGCATGGGCCACCGCGTGTACCGCGTGCTGGATCCCCGCGCCCCGCATTTGCGACGCATGGCCATCCGCCTTTCCTCCCGAATCGGGGAACCCAAGTGGATCCGCATGTCGGAACGCATCGCGAAACTTGTCCGGGAGCGCAAGGGCTTGAACGCCAATGTGGATTTTTATTCCGCCACGGTTTATTACAGCATCGGGATCCCCACCAGGCTGTTTACCGCCATTTTCTCCATTGCCCGCTGTAGCGGCTGGGTGGCCCAGGTTCTGGAACAAATGGAGGATAATACGCTGTACAGGCCGTTGACTCTTTACACAGGACCCAAGGACCGCATTCCGGTTCCTACGATCGACATGCGGTGACAGGTTTTAATCAGGAAAGGCGCCGGAAGCAATATCCGGCGCCTTTCCTGCATCTGCCTTCCGCTTTTCTTTTCGTGAAAATATCCTTTCTATCCGCCGGCGGTATTCAACCGTACTGTTCATTGTCCTGGGCTTTTTCCATTATAGCCGTAGCGGAAGCTCAAGAAATTATTGAATAGCAATATGCCGTTATCGCGGGTGGGGATGAAGCAGATGATTTTTTTCAGTTCCCTGGGAGACTATACGGGATTCCCATAAGGGTATGTTCTGGGATATCTGCGGAGCCGTCTCTTCCTTGATTCTCTTTTATCTGGTATGTCCCTGACAGAGGAAAGACGCGGAACCCGCCTCTTCATGGCCCTGTGTTCTTTGGTGGTGGAACCCGCAGAACATCCATGCCGATGTGGAGAGGCAGGCGGGGGGCCGTCAAATGCCGGTCTGGCGCAGTCCTTCATAAAGGACGACAGCTACGGCTGTGGATAGATTCAGGCTGCGGGCTCCTTCTCCGGGCATCGGAATAGTCAGGGCGGTATCTGCGTGTTCTCTCAGCATGCTTTCCGGCAATCCGCGGGATTCCGGTCCAAAAACCAGATAGTCCCCTGCGTGGAAAACCGCATCCCAATGGGAACGTGGCGCCTTGGTGCTCAGGTACCAGAACTGCGCGCCGGGGGCTGCCGCCTGCTTCAATTCCTCCAGGCTGTCCCAGACATGCAGGTCCACCTTGGCCCAATAGTCCAGACCCGTACGGCGCACATGCTTTTCATCCAGACTGAACCCCAAAGGTTTGATCAAATGGAGCCTGGAGCCCGTTGCCAGCGCCAACCGTCCGGCAGCTCCTGTATTATGCGGAATTTCCGGATGGAACATGACGATGTGGAAACGGGGCTGCATGCGCTTATTCTCATCACAAACAGGCCTCCCGTTCAAGTGGGACTTGTCCAAAAGTGGCAAATAATGTACGTTTTCACCCGATGAGAGACATCGTATATTTTGATTTGGAAACCCGTCATTCCGCGGCGGAGGTGGGCGGCTGGCATAATACGGCCGAGATGCGCCTTTCCGTGGGCGTGACTTATTCCACGGCTTCCGGCAAATATACGATTTATTCTGAGGAAATGGTGGATGATCTCATCCGGCAGCTTTCCCAGGCCGACCTGGTGGTGGGTTACAACCACGAGCATTTCGACTATGGCGTGCTCCAGCGTTATACGATGTGGAATATGATTGATATCACGAACAACCTTGATTTGTGCAAGGACATCGAACAGCGTGGGGGAGTGCGCGTCAAGCTGGATTCCGTGGCGGCCGCCTCCATCGGTTCTTCAAAAACGGCCGTGGGCACCCAGGCTCTCAAATGGTGGGCGGAATATGCGCAGACGGGTAATACGGAGCTTTTAATGGATATAGCCCGTTATTGCTGTTTTGACGTGAAGGTGACGCGGGATGTGCACTGGTACGGGGCGGAACACGGTTTCATCCGTTATGATGATAAAAAGGGCGGCCAGGTGGAATTGCCCGTGGATTGGAAATTGTAACTTTTCCTGCATGCATGCCCGGCCAGCTGTAGCCGGTTTTTTTCCGGGCGCTGAAGTGGGTCTGGTTTCCCGCCTTTGGCGGCGTTGCCGTTTATCCCCGGACAGATGCCGGTTATCAGGGAATGGCTGGGGCGGAGAAAGGCTTCCGGGAGGAAGCGGACGGCAACCATGCTGTTGCCGCCTGGCTTAACGGCGGTTGATGCGGGCCACTTCCCGCTGGGCTTCGCGCATTTCCACGCGGGCTTTCAAATCGTAGCGCTGGTCGCGGTGGGTTTTGCCCTTGCCCAGGCCTAGAGCCAGTTTCACCTTGCCGTTTTTCCAATACAGCTTGAGAGCTACCAGGGAGCAGCCTTTCTGGGAGGTCTGCTGTTCCAGTTTGAAAATTTCCCGTTTATGGAGAAGAAGGCGGCGGGGCCGGCGCGCCTGGTGCTGGAAGAATTCTCCCGCTGTCTCCCAGGGCTGGATGTCGCAGCCGTACAGGAGCATCTGGCCGTTTTCCACCCTGGCGAAGGAATCGGCAATATTCACCTTGCCGGCGCGGATGGATTTGACTTCCGTTCCCTTGAGTTCCATGCCGCATTCGTAGGTGTCCAGAATTTCGTAATCCCGGCGGGCTTTTTTGTTGGTGGAGATGTCGGAGCTCATGGCACGAAGGGTAGAAGGATGAAAAGGCCCCGGGCTGGGAGACCGGGGCTTGGCCGGATAGCGAGGATTCCGTACGGAATTCCGGTCCGGAACGGCAATAAAGGGAATGTATTATTACTGGTTGTCTTCCTGGAGGCTGCCGGATTCCGTATGATAGACGAGCTTGCCTTCAATGATTTCCGTCAGGGCAATGTTCGCGTTGCCCATATGGGGCGTGGTAGGCACCAGCGGGGCGCGGCCATTATTAAGCTGGGCTACGCGGCGGGAAACCACGTTGATCAGCATTTGGGGCTCGGGAATGATTTTGGAGGCTTGTTCGACGAGTTCGGCTTTCATGTAAAAAGGTCTAGGTAGATATCCTGATGCGAAGAGAGATATAAAAACGGTTCCTGCTCGGAATCAAGCCTATATTACGGCATGAGCTGCCTTCGCTCGCGGGAATCCAGTTCTTTCCATGCGCCGGGTTTCAGTCCCGCCAGGGAGAAATTTCCGATTCTGGCACGAAGAAGCCGGAGCGTGGGAAAGCCGATGGCGGCGGTCATGCGCCGCACCTGGCGGTTTTTCCCTTCCACCAGCGTCAATTCCAGCCATGAGGTGGGAATGGAGGCGCGGTAGCGGACGGGAGGGATGCGGGGCGGCACGTCAGGCTCCCTGCGCATGAGGCGTGCCCGGCAAGGCAGCGTGCAGTACCCGCGGATGCGGAGGCCCCCGAGTTCCAGAGGGCGAAGGTCCGTTTCGGAAGGAGTGCCTTCCACCTGGCTCCAATAGGTTCTGGGATGCCTGCCGGAGGGGTTCAGGAGACGGTCCGCCAGGCCCTTCTCATCGGATAAAAGAAGCAGCCCTTCCGAATCCGCATCCAGCCTTCCTACAGGATACACGCCGGGAGGAAAACCGAATTCAGCCAGTGTCCGGTGGTGGGGAGCCTCCTTCGTAAATTGGGAGAGAATGCCGTAAGGTTTATTGAACGCCAGAATCATGCCGTGCACGGCAAGGGTAGCATGAACCGCCGGCTTTGGCACGGGAAATTGAAGCGGCTTGACTTGTCTGCGTTGGGAAAGGAAAGTATCTGCATGCATGGAAAAACGGCAGGTTGCGTCCTGATGCTTGCGTGTTGCGTGCCCGTCTGGGTTCAGGCGGCGCCGGATGCGGGGGAAGTGAAGGCAAAAATTGCGCGGAAAATCTGGCAAAACGAATGTGCCGGGACAATAAGGGGGCTGGTTTCCTGGAACCGGGGAGAAGCGTTTCCTTCCCTGGGCATCGGACATTTCATCTGGTTTCCTGCCGGAGTCACGGAAAGGTTTGAGGAAAGTTTCCCTGCTTTCATTCAGTTCTGCCGCAGGAGGGGAATCCGGGTTCCGGAATGGTTTTCCGGTGCGGCTCCGTGGCGGACCAGAAAGGAATTTGAAGCGGCGGACGTTCGCGGCGGTCTTCCTGAACGGATGCGCCGGTGGTTGTCCAGTCCGGCGGCCCTGCAAATGCAGGCGGATTTCATTATTGCCAGGTCTGTGGCCGCTCTGGAGCGTATCAAGGGCCAGTCCCGCCGCCCGGAAGAGATGGCGGCCCGCTATTACGCCGTGGCGTCGGTTCCCAACGGCATGTATGCCCTGATTGACTACGTGAATTTCAAGGGAGAAGGAACCAATCCGGCGGAACATTACCGGGGGATAGGCTGGGGGCTCAGGCAGGTGCTGGAGGAAATGCGCTCCGTTTCTCCCGGACAGCCTGCGGCGGTTGAATTTGCGGAAGCGGCCAAAAGGGTGCTTCAGCGCCGCGTGGACAACAGTCCGCCGGGCCGCGGAGAAGCGCGCTGGCTTGCCGGATGGCGGAACCGGTGCGATTCCTATAAGAGGAATTTGTGACGAAGTCCTTTCCCAACAGAAAAGACCAGTTGTGCAATTATCCTTGACCTGACGGGGATTAGGTGTAATTCCCTCACTCCATCCTGAAACTTCGCTGATTTTATGCCAAACACTCAAGAAGAAACAACGCTGATTTTGCTGAAGCCCGACTGTGTGCGAAAAAACCTTTCCGGCACCATTTTGAAACGTTTTTTGTCCGAAGGGTTTCGCCTGCGCGGCATAAAGATGATCCAGCTTGATGAACCGGTGCTCCGGGAACATTACGCCCATATTCTGGACCTGGTCATCAATGGGGAACCGCTTTTCCCGAAGCTGCTTGATTTCATGACCAGTTCTCCGGTCATTGCCATTGCCCTGAAAGGGCCCGGCGTTATTGTGCGCGTGCGCGAACTGCTGGGGCCCACCAATTCCCAGAAGGCAGAGAAAGGCACAATCCGCGGTGATTTCGGAACAGACAGCATGATGAACATCTGCCATGCGTCCGACAGCCGTGAATCCGCCGCCGTGGAGCTGGCAAGATTTTTCCGGGAAGAAGAACTGTTTGACGGCCTTAATTAAGGGAAGGCCGCCTTTTTCCCATCAGGTTAATTGAGGGCCGCAGCTGTAATAACGGCTGTGGCCCTTGCCGTTGCGAGGCTGTACCTCCCATGGGAGGATGAAGGGGGGAGGCAGCGGCTTTTCCGGGAGAAGCAGGAAAGAACGGGTTACTTTTCCCAGGGGAGTTACGCATTGCTCTTTTGTGTATCCCTCATTAAGCCATGTCCATACTCAAGTGCCCTCGACTAACCAAGAGACGTCGAGCGTATGGCTGAAAGATGCTTCATACATCAAATTGAAAAATCTGACGATTGGATATAATATCACTCAACAGATTTTTTAAAAGCTATCGGCCTCTAAGTTGACGGTTCAATTTACCGGTTATAATCTCTTGACATTTGACAAACTGAAGTTTTTTTGATCCCGAAAAGGAGAATTGACACGTGATACGAATACGTATCCAATTATGAAAAATCTTCAGCTTGGGAGTGAATGTAACTTTTAAAATGATTATTATGAAAAACAAAAGTTTAATTATTCTATGCGGACTTCTAGCTTATTCATCGGATGTGAAGACTTTGAAGTTCGGTGATAATTTTTTGAGAAACCCATTAGGTGTGACGATATTGATATTGTGTTTTCTTTCCAAAAATATGCAGACCGGAGCCCTAAACCAGTTTTATAAGAGTTTGTGGGATTTTTATGCCTACGAGGGTGCATCCGGAGGGGCTTATTTTGGATGGATATACGATATAGGATAAATGGCAATCTCATGGACACGCGGAGACTTTTTAATTCTTCTCCAGTTGTATCAACTTTCCTTATTTTTCCCTTTCATTCACAGATTACTGAAGTGATCGGGAAATCCCTCTTTTGGTATAAG